>R11__coassemble_68_pt1 | contig 81652 bp, 97 predicted proteins | sample R11__metabat2_low_PE_064 | metagenome-assembled genome bin R11
GTCGGCTCCGCCAACACCCCCATTCCTCTGACGGAGGAAGAAGTCCTGTCCCTCGGCATGGAAAAGCACGAGATCGAAGTGCATTACAATGTCGGCGATCAGGTCAAGATCACCGATGGCCCGCTTTCGTCCTTCCTCGGCATCGTCGACGAGATCGATGCGGAGAAGAACAAGGTGTGCGTGGTCGTGTCCATGTTCGGACGCGAAACGCCCGTCGAGCTGGAGCTCGATCAGGTCGAAGTGGTGGAACAGTAAATATCGCGAACAGCGATGAGCCGTTTATCGGCAAAAGTGGGAGAGGCGCAAAGCGTCTCGCCAAGGGCGGTATGACATTTGGTCAGCCGTTACCACATCAATAGTAAGGAGGTGCCTATTATGGCACAGAAAGTCGTCGGTTACGTTAAGCTGCAGATCCCTGCAGGCAAAGCAACTCCCGCGCCCCCCGTTGGCCCGGCTCTCGGTCAGCACGGCGTCAACATCGCAGCATTCACCAAGGAATTCAACGAGCGCACCAAGAATGACATGGGTCTTCTGATCCCCGTCGTCATCACGGTCTACGCCGACCGTTCCTTCAGCTTCATCACCAAGACTCCTCCCGCTGCCGTCCTCATTAAGAAGGAATGCAACATCGAGTCCGGTTCCGGCGTCCCCAACAAGACCAAGGTCGCCACGATCTCCAAGGCTTCTGTCCAGAAGATCGCCGAGATGAAGATGCGTGACCTCAACGCCGCTTCCCTCGAAGCTGCTATGAGCATGATCGCCGGTACCGCACGCTCCATGGGCGTTGTCGTCGAAGAATAAGGAGGGTGTGAACAATGTTTAGAGGTAAGAAGTATCAGGATGCTGTCAAGCAGATTGAAAAGAATACTCAGTACGAAGCAGCAGAAGGTTTCGGCCTGATCTGCAAGACCGCTTCCGCCAAGTTCGATGAGACTGTCGAGCTGCACGTCAAGCTCGGCGTTGACTCCCGTCACGCTGACCAGCAGGTCCGCGGTGCTATCGTTCTCCCGAACGGCACCGGCAAGACCGTCCGCGTTCTCGTTTTCGCCAAGGGCGACAAGGCTGAGGCTGCTAAGGCTGCCGGCGCTGACTATGTTGGCGAAATGGATCTCGTTGAGAAGATCCAGAAGGAGAATTGGTTCGAGTTCGACACCGTCATCGCCTCTCCCGATATGATGGGCGTTGTCGGTCGTCTCGGTAAGGTCCTCGGCCCCAAGGGCCTGATGCCCTCTCCCAAGGCCGGTACCGTCACTCCCGACGTTGCCAAGGCTGTCCAGGAGTCCAAGGCCGGTAAGGTCGAGTATCGTCTCGATAAGACCAACATCATCCACTGCCCGATCGGCAAGGTCTCCTTCGGTCCCGAGAAGCTCACCGAGAACTTTAACGCTCTCATGGGCGCCATCGTCAAGGCCAAGCCTGCCGCTGCCAAGGGGCAGTATATCAAGTCCTGCGTCGCCGCCTCCACCATGGGCCCCGGCGTCAAGATGAATACTGCTAAACTGTAAGAAAACAGCAAAATTTCCCGATATTAAGCTTGACAAATCGTTTAAGCTTGATATAATAACGGAGCGTTCCAAAGACAGCAGGTGAGGGTAACCTCGTAAGTCCTGCCGAGGATGGCAAACATTTTATGATTGCTTTACCGTCCTTATGTCTTTCGGCATGAGGACGGTTTCCTTTTTTAGAACGCCTCTATTCCCGATGTGCGGACGCACATCACAAATCCAACGGAGGTGAAATCAAGAATGCCTAACGCAAAAGTTCTGTCTGAAAAGCAGGCGATCGTGGCCTCTCTTACCGAGAAGCTCCAGAGTGCAGCTGCCGGCGTGATCGTTGATTACAAGGGCATCACCGTCGCGGAAGACACCGCTCTTCGCGCCGAGTGCCGCAAGAACGAGATCGAATACGCAGTCGTGAAGAACACTCTGCTCCGCTTTGCTTTCAACAACGTCGGTCTCAGCGAGCTCGACGATCAGCTGAACGGTACCACTTCTCTGGCCATCGCCGGCGATCCCGTGGCTCCCGCCCGTGTCATCGCTGAGTTCGCCAAGAAGCTCAATGGTAAGTTTGAGATCAAGGGCGGCTTCATGGATGGCAAGGTCATCGACATGAACACCGTCAACGCTCTGGCTTCCATTCCCGCTCTGCCTGTTCTCCAGGCTCAGGTGCTCGGCACCATGCTGGCACCGATCTCCGGTCTTGCTTGTGTCCTCAAGCAGATCGCGGAGAAGCAGGGCGCTCCCGCCGAGGAAGCTCCCGCCGCAGAATAATCTGCACCCAATCCAAAAACAAAAAACAACAAAATTCTTATCAGGAGGATCATTACAATGAGCGAAAAAGTTACTGCTATGATCGAAGAAATCAAGGGCCTTACCGTCCTCGAGCTCTCTGAGCTTGTCCACGCCCTCGAAGAAGAGTTCGGCGTTTCCGCCGCTGCCATGGCTGCTCCCGCTGCCGGCGGTGCTGCCGCTGCTGCCGCTGAAGAGAAGACCGAGTTCGACGTCGTTCTCGCTTCCTTCGATGCCGCTGCCAAGATCAAGGTCATCAAGGTCGTCCGTGAGCTCACCGGTCTGGGCCTCGCCGAAGCCAAGGCTTTCGTCGAGTCCGCCCCGAAGGCTGTCAAGGAAGGCATCTCCAAGGACGATGCCGAGGCTCTCAAGAAGCAGCTCGAAGAAGCCGGCGCCAAGGTCGAGATCAAGTAATTTCACCCAACCCGCCCCAAAAACGCACGTCGAAAGACGTGCGTTTTTTTGTCGGTTTCGGGAAAGATAGCGATAACTTTTTGCGCGGGGTTGTTTTTTACGCATTGCGATGTTACAATACATTTTACTGTGTAAACACAAGACGGGAGGAGGCGCAGAGATGGGCAGACAGAGACGAGCGGATCTGATGCTGGTGATGATCACGCTCTTTTGGGGTGTGTCGTATTTTCTCATGGATGTCGCTATGACGGACCTACAGCCGCTCAACCTCAACGCGTTCCGATTTCTTGTGGCGTTCGCTGTCCTCGGCATCATTTTTCGCAAAAATATGCTTTCCCTCAACCGCACAACCGTAAAATACGGCGTGGTGGTGGGGCTTTCCCTTGTGATGGTCTACATCGGCGCGACCTACGGTCTGAAGTACACTTCAATCTCCAACGCGGGCTTTATCTGTGCACTCTCCACCGTCACGACGCCGTTGATCGATTGGCTGATCAATCACAAGTCACCGGGAAAAAAGCTCGCCGTTGCACTGGTGTTGTGTACCGGCGGCATGGCGCTGCTGACGCTCGGCGAGACGTTCCGCCCCGCGCCCGGCGATGTGATTTGCCTGCTGTGCGCCGTGTTCTACGGCGTCGATCTGGTCATTACAGAGCACGCCGTCGCGCAGCCGGAGGTCGATCCCATCGGACTGGGTGTTTTTCAGCTGAGCGTTACGGGCGTCGTGATGCTGCTGCTCTCCTGCTTTCTGGAGACGCCGCACCTTCCGCGCTCGGGAAGCGTATGGGGCGCGGCACTGTTTCTGAGCATCTTCTGTACGGGCATCTGCTTCCTTGTGCAGACGGTCGAGCAGCAGTACACCTCGGCGAGCCGCGCAGGATTGATCTTCGCGCTCGAGCCGGTGTTCTCTGCCATCGTTGCCTATGTTTTTGCGGACGAGCGATTGGGTGTGCGCGGCTACATCGGCGCGTCGCTGATGTTCCTGAGCCTTGTTTTGATGGAACTTGACGTGGAAAAACTGGTCAAGAGGAGAAAGCATGACGACGTTTGACAAAGTGTACGAGGCGGTGAAGCTCATTCCGCGCGGCAGCGTTGCGACTTACGGACAAATCGCGGCGGCGCTGGGCAATAAGCGCCTTTCCCGTGTGGTCGGCTACGCGCTGCACGTCAACCCGCAGCCCGGCGTCATCCCGTGCCACCGTGTCGTCAAGCGCAACGGCGAGGTGTCGAGCGCGTTCGCCTTCGGCGGCGCAAACCGGCAGGTTGAGCTGCTTAAACGCGAGGGCGTGGAGTTCCTCGACGCGACGCACGTTGATATGAACTGCTTCTGCGTGCGTGCGCTCCCGCTGATCTGATAAAAAAGGGCTGCTGAGAATTTTTCTCAGCAGCCCTTTTTTATCAGTCTTTGTTCGATGGATCGCTCATGTAGCTATCGCGTATGGCCTTCACCGTTTGCAGCAGGTTTTCGTGGACGACGGCGCGTGCGTCGAAGTGCGCGATCTTGAACACGAGGTCCATGATCGGTCCCAGCAGTGCCACGGCGAGCACCGTGCCGATGCCGATGGGCGCGTCGAGCAGATACGCAGCGCCGAGCACGATGGCGAAAATGCCCATGTTGACCGTGCCGACGGAGATTTTCGTGATACGCTTGCCGAGCGCGATCATCATCGCGTCGCGCGGGCCGCAGCCGAGCGCGGCTTTCATGTAGATGAGCTGTCCGATGCACAAAACGACCATGCCCGCGAGGTGGCAGACGACCTGCATCGGCAGCGACTTGGGCATGGGGACAAGCTCAAGTGCGATGAAGGTGTCCGTCGCCCAGCCGATGACCGTCGCGTCCAGAAGCATTCCAATGCCGACCGGCTCACGGAGCGCGATATCCAGCATCACGATGCAGCAGCCGACTAAGTTGCACGCCGTGCCGTAGGTGATCGGCAAATGCATGGAAAGCCCTTGATTGAGCGCGTTCCACGGCGCCTGCCCGATGTCCGCCTGTAATTGCAGATATACGCCGAAGGCAAAGACGACGAGACCGAGCGCGGCGATAAGTGTGCGCTTGATGCGGTCAGACAATATGGGTGTCATATTCTCACCTCTCACATAAACGTACAGAGCAGGATGGGCAGGAAGATCGCGGGGACGTAGTTGACGACCTTGATCTTCGTCAGCCCCAGCAGATTGAGCGCAAGTCCTGTGATGAGGATCGAGCCGACGCACTTCATCTCGGCGATGACCTCCGGCGTGAGAAACGGCTCGATGAACGACGCGCCGAGCGCGATAGCGCCCTGATAGAGGAAGATCGGTACGGCGGAGAGCGCCACGCCCACGCCCATGGTCGAGCCGTAGACGATGGAGGTGATGCCGTCGAGCGTAGATTTGGCGTAGAGCGTGGAGTGGTCGCGCAAAAGCCCGCTGTCGAGCGAGCCCATGATCGCCATCGCGCCCACGCAAAACAGCAGCGACGCGGACACGAAGCCCTCGGAGATGGAGCCTTTGGTGCCGTTTTTGGCGAAGCGGCGCTCCACCCAGTCGCCGAGGTCGTGCATCCGGTCGTCGAGGCGCAGCAGCTCGCCGATGATTGCACCGATGACGGTGGAGATGATGGCGACGAGCGTGTTTTCGCCGGCAAGCATCCCGTCGATGCCGATGTAGAGCACGCACAGCGCGACGCCCTTGGAGACTGCGTCGCCCATGCGCTCGGGAATAAACCTGCCGAGCAGCATGCCGATCACGGTGCCCGCGATAATGGTGAGGGAATTGACGAGAGTGCCTGTTAAAATCATATGTTTTCCTTCTCTCTGCGAGAAATAAGCTGTTGGACGACTTCGCCGCCCATCATCAGTCCTGCGCAGCCGGGAACCCAGGCGACGCTTGCCGGAACGCTGCGCCTGCCCGGAGGCGGCGCTTCCAGCTCCTCCGGCTTGATGGGTAATTCGGGGGAGAAAAGCACCTGCAAATGTGTGATGCCGCGGCCTTTCAGCTCCTTGCGCACGACGCGCGCGAGCGAGCAGTTGTAGGTCTTGGAGATATCCGTGATCTGAAGCTGCGAGGCATCGAGCTTGTTGCCCGTGCCGAGTGCGCTGAGGATGGGGATGCCGCGCGTTTGCGCCGTTTCGATGAGGTCGAGCTTGCTCGACACCGTGTCGATGGCATCGATGATGAAATCATAATGCGCGGCAAAAAACGTTTCGCGGTGCTCCGCGTCGTAGCGGCCGCAGATGGGGTGGAGCACGACGTCGGGATCGATCGCGCGGCAGCGCGCGGCGACGGCGTCGGTCTTATTCTGACCGACGGTGGACCACAGCGCCTCGATTTGGCGGTTTAGGTTGGTGACGCTCACGGCGTCGTCGTCGATGAGCGTCAGCTCGCCCACGCCGGAGCGCGCCAGCGCTTCGACCGCGTAGCTGCCGACGCCGCCGAGCCCGAATACCGCAACATGGCTGCCCTTGAGGATACGCATAGCATCCTCGCCGAGCAGCATTTGTGTGCGCAAAAACTGTTCCTGCATCGTGATAACCTCGCAACAGCGCAGAAAGGAGCCGATTTTCATCGGCTCCTTCTTTTGAAAAAAGTGTTAGCCGACGTACTTCATACCGTCAAGCCGTTCGCCCTCCACGCCCTCGGTGAAAGCATTGAACCATTCCTGATAGTCGCCGATGCGAAGGTCGTTTTCAGCGGCGATCTTCCAATACGGAGTATCGGAAACACCGACAAAGTACATGATATGATAACCGTAATCGGTTTGCACAATGCCGGTGTCGCCCGCCTTGCGCGCGCTGTCATACGCCCAGGACTCAAACGGCTCGACCATCATGCCAAGGGGGAAATCCCCGTACAGACCGCCGGAGGAGGCGTTGCTGTCGCTGGAATACTGGGCGGCAAGCAGACCGAAGGCATCCTCAGTCTGTTCACCGGCGAGGTACTGCTCAAGAATGGAGTTGGCAAGCTCCTCGTCGTCAACAAGGATGTGACGGACGGAAACGGGATGATAGTCGTCTCTTGTGCACTTGTGGAAGAGCACGGCATAATATCCGTTGGTACCATAGGGAATGACGGCGGTGTCACCGCTCTGACGGGCATCGTCAAACGCCCAGGTCAGCATTTCGGAGGTGACAGAGCGGGTGGCGTGCTCGCTGTGGAGGTAGTTGCCGCCTAAGTCTTCGGCAACAGCGTCAAACGCTTCGCCGGCGGTATAGCGCGTAAGCGCCTCGTCCGCGAGGATCTTCTGATCCGCAAGCAGACCTGCCTTCTCTTCGTCGCTCGCATCGGACTCGGCGGTGTAGGTGAAGGTGACGAACTCGATGTCCGCACTCTGATAGGCGGCGGGATCGGCGTCGTAAGCGGCCTGAACATCAGCGTCGCTGTAAACGAGGGACTCCTCATAGGCGGCGGAGTACGCCTCGGCAAGCGCGCTCATGCGGACGTTGCGTTCAAAGACCTTGGTCGTCATGAGCGGGCCGTAATAGGCCTGGAGGTACTGCTCACGGGTATAGCCCTGTGCGGCGGCATAGAGATCAATGTAGGAGTAATTGTTCTCCAGCGCGGCAGTCTCTTCCTCGTCGGCGGTAAAGCCATCGGCCTTCGCCTGCTTGGCAATGGCGGAAACGGAGTTCATGGTGTTCAGTGCGTTGTCGGCAAAGTAGTCGAACCAGGTGCCGCCGTTAAAGGAGCACTCCTGCTCGCGCAGATCCTTCTGCGTGTCGAAATAATAGCTGATCATGCTCTGGTTCTGGTTGACAAAGGAGTTGTAGCTGTTGCGGTAGTAATAGCTCACGTCGGCAGCGGTAAAGGTCTCGCCGTTGACGCTATAGGCCTTGGCGCCGCGCTCAAGCATGTGGGTGTTGTTGATGACGGCGATCACGGCGACTGCCACGAACACAATGCCAAGCAGCGCGTAGAGCAGGCTGCTGCGGCGATTCTTCGCCTTTTCCTCGGCGGCGCGGGTGACCTTGGGGTCAACGTAACCGGTGGCGTTAAGCTCCTGACGGGCTTTCTTTTCTCTGGATGCACTCATTTTTAATGTCTCATTCCTCTCAAGTGGTGCCGCCCTCCGCGTGGAGAGCGGGTATACTCACGCATGATATCGGAGATCAAGCGCGTTTGCAACGTAAATAGTGTTAATTTTCTTACTTCGTGCCGAAAATTCTGTCGCCGGCGTCTCCCAAACCGGGGACGATGTAACCATGCTCGTTGAGATGATCGTCGAGTGCACCGGCATAAATGTCCACGTCGGGATGCGCTTCACGGATGCACTTGATGCCCTCGGGAGCGGCAACGAGAATGAGCAGCTTGATGTTTTTGCAGCCGCGCTTTTTCATCTCGTCGATGGCGGCGGCGGCGCTGCCGCCGGTGGCAAGCATCGGGTCAACGATGATGATGTCGCGCTCGGCAATGTCCTTGGGCGTCTTGCAGAAGTAGACGTGGGGCTCAAGCGTTACCTCGTCGCGGTACATACCGATGTGGGCAACGCGGGCGGACGGGACCATGCGCAGAACACCGTCCACCAGACCGAGACCGGCGCGCAGAATGGGAACGACGGCGACCTTCTTGCCGGCGAGCGTGGGAGCGTCCATCCCACAGATCGGCGTTTCGATGTGCTTGGTGGTCAGTGGCAGGTCGCGGGTGGCTTCGTAGGTGATAAGCATACCGATCTCGGACACGAGCTCGCGGAAATCCTTGACGCTGGTATCCTTGTCGCGCATGATGGTCAGCTTGTGGGCGACCAGGGGGTGGTCCATAATGTGGACTTTCTTATCGTTTTCAAACATGATCGTTTCCTCCGTAATCAATAGATTTTATATAAAGTTTTATTTGCTCTCTTTTTCATTGCGCAGCCGTTCTGCCTGTGCGGGGCGGAGATAGACGGGGGCAAGCTCCTGCGCCGACACCGTTTCACCAGCTTCGGCGGCAAACGCAACGCCGACGGCGTTCTGATAGAGAAGCTGCGCGCTCGCAAGGGTGCAGTCGATACCGTGGGAGATGAGATAGTCAAAGCACAGACGTCCGCCGTCGCCGAGGACGATTTTGCGGCGGCTGTCGCTTTTTAACTCCTCGCACAGCTCGTCCAGCCCGATGGCACGGTCGGCGCACAGTCGGGTGAGCGCACCGCCCTTTGCCTCAAACAGCGCGTTGTAGATCTGATTTCTGCGCGCGTCCATCGCGCCGATGATGAGGGCGTCCATGTGCCGGACATTCTGCGCCATCGCCTCGAGCGTCGATACCGCGCAGCACGGCTTGTCCGCCGCCCACGCAAGTCCCTTGACCGCGGCGATGCCGATGCGCAGCCCCGTAAAGGAGCCGGGGCCGGCGGCGATGGCGATGCGGTCGATGTCACCGAGTGTGAGCTCGGCGTTTCTGAGCAGATCCTCCACCATCGGCATGAGCGTGCGGCTGTGCGTCAGCCCCGTGCACTGGTAGGCGGAGGCAAGGACGCTGCCATCCTCCGTAACGGCGCAGGAGACGCTTTTCGCGGAGGTTTCCAAAGCAAGGATCTTCATGCCTTATCGCCTCCTGTGACGGTGATGGTGCGCCAGTTTTCGTTCTCCGCGTGGCGCGCGATGTTCACAAAGACCGTGTCCGGCGGTAGCGCATCGGTCACGCGCTCGCTCCACTCCACGGCGCAGACGCCGCCGCGCTCAAGATAATCCTCCCAGCCGATGTCGAACAGCTCGTCGGAAGAGGAGAGCCGATACATATCGAAGTGAAAGAGAGGGATGTTTCCCTCGTACTCGTTGACGATGGTAAAGGTGGGACTGGTCACGCGGCCGCAGCAGCCGAGTCCCCGCGCAAGCCCGCGCGTAAAGGCGGTCTTGCCCATGCCGAGCTCGCCGGTGTAGGCCACGACACTGCCAGGGTGCAGAGAGGCGGCAAGCGTTTCGCCGAAGCGCTCGGTTTCTTCTGCGCTGTGCGATAGTAAAACCATGCCGATCCCCCTTCTTCCCCATATTAAACAAAAGTATAGCACAGGCGGTTTCGTTTTACAATTCCTTTTCGCTGAAAAAATGCAAGTTTACAGACAATTAAATTTGTGCTATACTGCTTTATCAGCTTTTGCAGGGAAATTTTAGGAAAGGAGATACGCGCATGGGACGCATCAAGGATTTTTTTCGTGACGTTGCACGCCAGTCCGATATGGTGCTCTGGTCGCTGTGCACGGCGGCAACGTTTTACGGAATGCTGCTTATCCTCAGCGCCACGCACACGGTGTATCGCGGCTCACTCAAGTACGTTGCCGTGCAGGGCGCCGGCTGGGCGATCGGCACCGTTGCGTATTTTCTCCTTTCCGGCGTCGATATTGTGGAGCTTTCCAAAAAGTGGAAGTGGTTACTGGGCTTCAATATTGGTTTTATCCTACTGCTTTTGACTCCGCTGGGTATCGTGCGTAACGGGAACCGTGCATGGCTGGGGGTGAGCTGGTTTCCTATGAATATTCAGCCGGCGGAGATCGTCAAGATCACGTTCATCATTCTGCTTGCCCGTCAGCTCGTGCACTTGAGCGAGACGCGGGATCTGAAACGCTTTTCCAACGTCATTCAGCCCACCGCGCATGTCCTTTTCATGTTTGGGCTTTACTATGTCATTTCACATGACGCAGGCAGTGGACTGGTGTATCTGTTTGTATTTATCTGCATGGCGTTTGCCGCGGGTTTTGCCAAGCGATGGCTCGTTCTCGGCATCGGCGGCGCGGCAGGCGGTCTTGTGGCGGCATGGGACTTGAAGCTTTTGCGCGGAGACTGGTATAAACGCATCATGGTCGTGCTTGACCACAGCTTTGAACCGCAGGGAAAGGGCTGGCAGCAGACGCACGGGATGCTCGCGCTCGGCTCGGGGGGATTGACCGGACAGGGACTGTTTCACGGCACGCAGACGCAGTCGCCGTACCGAACGAGTCTGCCTGAGCGGCAGACGGATTTCATTTTCTGCGTTTGCGGGGAGGAGCTTGGCTTCATCGGTTGCCTGGTTATTATTTTGTTCCTCCTTGCCATCGTGATTCGCTGCTTTGTCGTGGCGCACGGGGCAAACACAAGAATGGAGGGGCTAATCTGTGTCGGTATGGCGGGGATGCTCATTTTTCAAACCGTTGCCAACATCGGAATGTGCCTGTTCCTTTTACCGGTCGTTGGACTGACGCTGCCGTTTTTCAGCTACGGCGGATCGTCGATCGTGGCGCTTTTCGCGGCGATGGGCGTTGTCTCGGGTATTAAAAAGCGAAGCAGACCCGAGTGGCTGATGAACTGAAAAGAAAAAGCAGCGGACTGCTGCTTTTTTCTTTTTGCGAAAATATCGCATTTTCCGTAACCTCAAAAGTCGAAAGGGTGCTTATAGGATCGAAGGCCTTACATCGAATATGCAGGAGGTGAAAGAGTTGGAGGACGGGAAGATCGTGGAGCTGTTTTTGTCGCGGGACGAAAGCGCGATCAGCGAAGCGGCGGAAAAATACGGAGCGCGTCTTCGCGCACTTGCCCGCGGTATGGTGCAAAGCGATGAAACAGCGGAGGAATGCGAGAACGATACCTACTGGGAAGCGTGGTGCGCAATTCCGCCGCATGAGCCGCGCGGCTATCTCTATCCGTTTCTTGCGCGGATCACACGGCATCTGGCGCTCAACTGCTGCCGCAGCCGAAAGCAGCTTAAGCGCAGTGCGCATATCGAAGAACTGACTGTGGAGCTGCAGCAGTGCGTCCCGGCAAATCGAACGGAGGATGTGGTAGACGCAATGGCACTGCGCGAGGCGCTCAACGGCTTTTTGAAAATGCTGACGGAAGAAAAACGAACGGTCTTTCTTCGCCGATACTGGTATCTTGATGACATTGCCGAAATAGCATTCACTTGCAGTATGTCGGAGAGCAAGGTGAAGACAATGCTTTACCGCACACGCAGAGCACTGCGTACTTATTTGGAAAAGGAGGGTTATTCTCCATGAATGGACAACAGCTTTTGGACGCGATGGAGTATATTGATGACAAATATGTCAGCGCGTCGGAGATGCCGCGCAGAAAGAAACATACAAAAAGATGGCTTCCTGCTGTTGCGGCGGCGGTGTTGGTGCTGTGCTTTCTGCTGTCGAGGGGTGAGTCGGCGGGATTGACAGCAAAAGCGGCGGAGATATCCAAACAGGAAATGATGTTTGGCGCTACCATGCCGAGGTTTCTCTATGCGGACGGGGACACAGTCATCATGTACGACTATATCGGCATCTGGACATACAGTATAAAGGAAGACTGTTTGACGGGATTTTGCGGATTTTGCGAACGGGGTATGACGCAGATCCAGGGGGACCCCTGCGTACTCGTTGAGGCAACGAACGACGGGAAATATGTAAAATTCTACTGGAACGACGGACACGGCAGCCGGTACCTCTATGACGTGCAAAGGGACAGCGTTCGGGAGGTGACAGATTACGGCGCGCTCGCCGATGATGTCTGCTGCCTGCCGCACGCGGAGAACTCTCTTTCGGATTATGCCGAAACGCGGATGACAAAAGACGGAAATGCCATCAGCTATACATTTGATTTTCCGGAGGACAGAATGCTTTGCTACGGCGATTTGCGTCTTGTGGTCTCGATGGGACAAAAAACGGAGTCTCGCACAATCTTCAAAGGCTGAAAAAGCAGCCGATAAAAGCTCGCTCTCTTGCATAAATCTTTCTGTTTCGGAAAAAGTAACAGCAGATTTTATCAAAGGAGATCTGCTTTTATGAAAAACGGAAAGGAAAGACTTGCGCGAGCCGTGCCGTTCGTCATGGCGATGCTGCTCATTACGCTCATCCCGCTGCAGAGCGCTCAAGCGCTGTTCGGTCAGAGCAAGCAGGCGCCTGTGGCGGCGGAGGGCGCACCCATTGCACAGAACCTGGAGGTCAAGGTCTACCGCAATGTGCCCTATACCGGCACATTCCACGCAGTGGACAACGAAAACGAGGCGGTCACATTCGCAATTGCGGACGCACCGAAAAAGGGAACAGCCGCACTCACGGAGGACGGTCTCGGGTTTATCTATACGCCGGGTAAAAACAAGATCGGCGCCGACAGCTTCACCTACACCGCGACGGATGGCAGCGGCAACGTATCGCTTCCCGCCACGGTAAAGCTCACCATCGAACGCACGCAAAGCGGCGTCAGTTACGCAGATATGGACACAAACCGCGCAGCGACGGCGGCGATCGACCTGGCCGAACACGGTGTTTTTGTTGGCGCAAAGGTGGGGGAGAACTACTTCTTCGAGCCTGAGCGCGTGCTCAGCCGCGGCGAATTCATCGCCATGGCGATGGCGGCATCCGGGGTGAAGGTCGTGCCCACAGATGTGACCGGCTTCTGCGACGATGCTGAGATCCCAACGTGGTGCAAGGGCTACGCAGTCTCCGCGCTCTCAAGCGGTGTGATCTGCGGCGTAGAGACCGAGCAGGGTGTTGCCTTTGATGCGCCTACGGCGATTACGCTGAGCGAAGCGGCCGTCGTGCTCAACCGGCTGCTCGCCGTCACGGATGTGGATCTTAGCAGCTATGACGAGGCGGTGACGGAGAGTGCATGGTGCGCGCAGGCGGTCGCCAATCTGCAGTCGGTGAGCATCCTGCAGACGGGACGTTTCACACACGACGATATGCGCCGCGGCATCACGCGCGCGGAAGCCGCAGAGCTTCTTTCCGCTGCGATGACGCTCCGCTCTGGCAGAGGAGCAGACAAGGGTCTGCTCGGGCAACTGTTCGGGTAAAAGCTGTATTTGATCCACTCGCGCCGCAGACGCGCTGCCAAATAAAAAAGGACGCACAACGTGCGTCCTTTTTTGCTTCGACTGGCGAAAATCCCGACAGCGCGATCTGCACACCACAATTATACGGTGATGCCCTAATAACTTTTGAGAGTCTCATACTTTGAGTTTGGCTGCTGCTACACGAACGCCGCCACGGAAGGGCTTAATCAGCTTACAGGCAAGATCAACCTCGCCGGTAACGGGTACAGCTTTAAGCGTCTGAGGGCGAAAGCTCTGTTTTGGCATGTCGCAGCACCTCGTACGGCATACTCGCTCACAACGAAGAAAAAGCCGGTCTACGAGATGGCTGGAACGAGAACGTCTTACAGCTATTTCCCGACAGGCAACTTCGGAATTCAGAAAACGTATCAGACAGTTTCAGAGATCACAGAAGAGGTTGTGGAAGAAGAGGAGCGGAAGCCGCTCACGGTCTTCGGCTGTTTCCCCGAATGGTTCTCTTTGGATGCCGTCTGAGCGTCCGTCCTCTCTGATCACGGCATAATAAAAGAGCACAAGGATTTTCCAACAGAGGAAGGTCTTTGTGCTCTTTTTGTTTTACCAGTCGATCTTCCACGGAGTAAGCTCGTCAAGGACGGCTTTTGCTTCCTCAGTGGTCAACTCGGAATGATAATTGTCGGGGTACAGTTTTTCTTCCCTGAGCATCATGGCGGTATTGTACGTTTCCATGTCGCCAAACGTCTTTGCTTTGTTCGCAAGACGCGAAAGCTCATTTAGCCGTACCTGCTCAAGTGGAATCTCCTCACTCAGAATCTTTTTTTGCCGTTCGGAGTATTCGGAAGATCTGCCGTATTTTATCAACTGGTACTCCGGCGAGTCTTTGTCGATGAAGCGGAACCAAGCCGAGCTATCCAACTTGCTGCGATTACTTCGATGCAGTTTGTTGATACTGGTGCATTTCCCGTATGAATCTTTCCCGAGAGACACGTGATCACCTCCTGCTACAATGATACCAAACTTGGAGGTGAAAAAGGGACACAGATTTATGGAATTTGAAGACATAAAAATTTTTCGCAAAAAGGTACACTAAATCTCTCTTGAAAAGCTCCTATTAAATAAGGGTGTTTTCAAAAAAAGGTACACAATATTTGACATTGCCGCCATTGCTGTTGCGGTCGTTCTGTACCTCGGCACGGATATTAAGAATGTTAAACAACGCCTTTTCGATTTGGTGCAAGGCCTGGAGGATTCTACGAAGGATATGCTCACGGTTATCACGCTCATTGCGTGTTCTCAGATCCTGCTGAGTGTGATTTCCACCACGGGCGTTGGCGTGAAGTTTACCAATGTAATCGTTGCCATTGGCGGCAACAATATTATCCTTGCCGGTCTGTGTGCAATGGTTGCGACAATGATCATCGGCATGGGTATGCCCACAGTCGCTGCCTACATTTTGGCTGCCTCTGTGATTGCACCTGCCTTGACGCAAATCAGCGTGGAACCGATCGCTGCACATTTCTTTGTATTCTATTATGCGATCTTTGCCGGCTTGACGCCGCCGGTCTGTGGAACAATCTTCATTGCATCTTCACTGGCGCAGTCTCACTGGGTCAAGACAGCGATTCAGGCGCTGAAGCTTAGCGTTGCCGCGTTCCTTGTGCCGTTTATCATTATCTTAGATCCGGCATTGGTTCTTGTGGGAGCTACCGCGCAGATCATTCGTTGTACGGTCACGGCGTTTATTGGCATCACAGCATTATCTGGTGGCTTTATGCGCTATTTCTTCCGACCGGTCAATCTTCCGTGTAGTATTCTGCTCTGCGCCGCCGGTGTGTTGCTTGTTGACACTGGTATTGTGACGGATGTAATCGGCTTCGGCATTGTGGCGGTAATCTTCGGCTATTTATTTATGACCAGAAAGCACACTGCAAGAGCTGAGTCCTAAAGGACTCAGGCCGCGGGTAGATGCAGAGGGAGGCAATGCGCTGTGACGGAGGCGGAAAAGTATTTCCTCGTGGTTGCTGAGGAACTGAATATGGCAAAGGCAGCACAAAAGCTATATGTTTCTCACCAGAATATCAGCCAGCATATTCGCAATCTGGAAAAGCAGTATGGTACGCAGCTCATTATACGCAAACCGCGCATGGAGTTGACGGCAGCCGGACGAGAGCTTGCCGCTACGCTCGCCAATGTACAGGTGTTGGAGAATCAGCTGCGCCTGCGAATCAATGAAAAAGAAAAAGGATTCTGCGGCGAGGTAAGCATTGGTATGCCGCACGCACGATCATCCATCCTTGTTCCGGCTATTATGGAACGCTAATGCGAGAATGAGAGAATAAGAGTTGTTAAGTCGAAATCGGAGGCACAATGATGGAACCGAATATGTTTACGGACGAACAGCTCGAAATCCTCCGTAAAGGATTTCAGGAGCATGATTTCACGCAGGCGGTGCCGCTCAGCCCGACGTATGAGGATATGACGCCGAAGCAGGCTGCGGCGTTTGTCGCGCTGAAAACGCGCATCATGGACTATGCGAAGGCGAATCTGCCCGCGCTGGATATCAAGCGAAAGATCAGCAATTTCACCGGAGATTTTCCCGTGAATCTGCTATTGGAGGCTGATTCGACCTACATTGCCAACGAAGCCGTGAATATCCTCAGCGATGCGCAGCGGACACTGGACGCTATCAATCAGTTCTTCGATATGTTCGGCGGGCTGGTGGATCAGGCGATTTTCGTTTATTGCACACGCAAAAATAAAACGCCGGACGAGCTGACCGATGAAGATGAGCAGCGCATTATGGAACGCGTGACACAGGTGGTCAACGAGACGCTTTTGGAAACGGTCATGCAGGGACAGCAATTCCCGGAGATCAACGAGATTGCCCATAAATTTCAGACGCATGAGGATTTCGGCGACAAGCGCAATGTTGACGCCATCAACTTCCATAACAAATGGACGCACGCGAAAACGAAGATCGGTGAGATGCTGTCGCTGGAAGGTCTGGATGAAAGTGTCCCGGCGAGTGGCAACAACGACGCCGAATACAATCTCCTGAGGGATTCGTTTTGCTCAACGCTGGATGATACGGACAGCGCAATCTTTTATCTAATAGAGGACGGCAAAACGCAGCGTGAGATTGCCGCAGAGCTTGGCTATAAAACGCCCAGTGCCGTGTCCAAGCATGTCCGCGCAATACAAAAGAAGTATGAGGAATTCACAAAAGACGACGTTGAATAAGCTTTCAGGCAGTACCTTCGGGTACTGCCTTTTTTGTTGCCCCAAAAATTTTTGAAAAAATTTCAAAACGCAGGAACATTTCGCACCTTCTCGTCTTGTATATAGGTGGAGGGGATTGTATGCAGAGCAGCCTTGGAGGATCTTGGCGGCTCTGCTTTTCTTTGCCCTACTTTCAAAATACGGAGGAAAACAGAAATGCAGGAACAAATATCGGCAGCCGCTGCCGAAAAACGAAAACGCGGCAGACCGGCCATTGATGTGAGCATGACATCGTGTCTGAACGGTACGCATCGAACTCATGTCAACGCAATGTATATGTACGAGGGCGTCAGCATCATTTCGGAAGCCGCTTCCGAAATTCCCGACCATGAGCTGCTATGGTTCGCAGATGACAGAACGCGGACTGCCGGAGGCAAGCAGGGCATCTTGGAGCAGATCGGCAGAATGCGCTTGCAGGACGGCTACGGCTTTGACTCGTGCGTGGCGATAGCGGATCTCGCCGTATGTGCGCTGAAGCAAAAGCACACTTCCCGCGAGATAGAAAATGCCATCAGGAAGATCAGGATGACAGCAAATCGGGAGTGGGAAAACCCGGAGGACGAGTTGCTTACGAAGCAGGCAAAACAGGCGGTACTGGATTTGCGATTGATGACCATCGTGCCGAAATATCGGTAGCCGCTGCCGATATTCCGGCATGAGCAAAAGACTGAAAAATTTTTACCGCATTTTGCCTCGAAATTCTCCAATTGTTAAGTAGAGGGCTTACCTCTGCTGAACCTTGAAAACCGAATATTGGATTGGAGAATACGCGCGCCGGGAGCGGTGTTTCTTATTTTATAACTGCTCCCACATTTGCGGGAGAGGTTTGTCCTATTATTTAGGACTATCCTAACTCGTTGGGACAAAAAGCAGCTTCGGTGGCGGCTACCGAAGATCAAATCCACGTAACAAAGTGCCAAGTTGGCACTTTGCCGGAAAATGAAACGGAAACCGTGAAGAATCAAGTTATCAAAATGATAACTTGGTTTGCAGCGGAGAGAATCAAGTTCCCAGATTGGGAACATGATTTTTCATTCCGCAGCGTTCAAAATTTGGTAAGGTGCCAGACTGGCACTTTACCACAGAAACGGAGGATCACAAAATGAAAGATTGGAACAACACAAAAATCATCGGACTCGATCATGGCTATGGAAACATCAAGACCGCCAACTGCTGCTTCAAAAACGGCATCCTCGGCTACGATTCCGAGCCACTGTTCACCTCGGATATGCTGGTGTATGACGGTCGGTACTACCTTATCGGCGAGGGGCACAAGGAGTTCCTGCCGGATAAGGTGCAGGATGAGGATTACTACCTCTTGACGCTGGTCGGTATCGCAAAGGAGCTGACGCTTGCAGGTCTGACAGAAGCCCACGTCTGCATTGCATCCGGCCTGCCGCTGACGTGGACGAGCGGACAGAAGGAAGCATTCAAAACGTATCTGTCGCGGAACAACGAGGTGCGCTTTAGCTATCGCAGGAAGGACTACCACATTTTTGTGGATGACGTTCGCATCTATCCGCAGGGTTATGCCGCCGTCGCCAGCACAGCAAGTGGAATGAAGGGCGTCAACCTCATTGCCGACATCGGCAATGGCACCATGAATGTGCTTTTCATTACCAACGGCAAGCCGGTGTCCGGCAAGATGTTCACGGAAAAGTATGGCACTTACCAGTGCACACTTGCCATCCGGGAAGCCTTCATGCGGAAGACGCAGCGGGAGCTGAACGATGCCATCATCGACGAAATCCTTTGCACCGGAACGGCGAACATTGCAGAGGACGATCTGGCGATCATTAAGGAAGCGGCTTCCGAATATGTAGCGGACATCTTCCGCCGTCTGCGGGAGCACGGGTACGATGAAAAAACCATGACGCTGCACATCACCGGCGGCGGTGGCTGTCTTGTACGAAACTTCTATCACGGTGATCTCAGCCGGACAAAATTCGTGACTGACATCTGCGCTGCTGCTAAAGGCTATGAATATCTTGCCGGAATCCAGCTGAAAGCAGAGGCGGCAAGATGAAAAACGTCTACCGGCTGAATGTGCGCTTTGATCTGGATGACCCGGAGGAATGCGAGGTAGTAGAGTATCTCAATGCCTATGACGGCAAATCCCGCAATAGGTTTATTGTCAGCGCAGTCATGGATGCGATCCATCGTAATGATGGGCATGATTTCACGCTGGCAGACATTCAGATGATGTTCCGCGAGGAGCTGCAAGCTGTGTCCATTGCATCGCCTGTTACACCTATGGGGACTTCCGAGGAAGCACCGGAAACCGAAGTACAGAATGTGCTGGATACGCTTGAAATGTTCGGCTGAGCCAAAAGTGCCCCTTTTGGCTCAGCTTTTCTATGAGCAGAAAAATCCTGAGCCACTGTGGCTCAAAACAAAAGCTCTGAAAAAAGGAAGATCAAGTTATCAAATTGATAACTTGATTCCTCTCAAGGCTGCTTTCCCCGGCTCCGCTTGCCGTATGGGGAAAGTCATGTCTCATAGTGTAGCAAGCAGGGACTTCGTACCGAAAGTCCCCTCTGCAGGCTGCCCGCCTGCGCTCTTTGGGGCGCTCCGCCCCCAATCCCCCGGCAGAACAGACAACTATATTTTCAAAAGTGGTAAGTGGTCAAAATGGCCACTTACCACTTTGCCTAATGAAAGTGAGGAACAAAATGAAAGAACACAAATCGCATATCGACCTTCGGGTATCCCCAGAGGAAAAACAGAAAATCGACTGCATTGCCGCCAAGTGCGGACTGACCACCAGCGAGTATCTGCGTCAGCGTGCTCTCGGTTTTGCACCACGAGCCATCCCACCGGAGTCCTTCTGGCGCTTCTGCGAGGTGGCCGGTGAGCTGATGGAAAAGGATATCTCCCCGGAGGTAAATGACGCGCTTATGCAGCTTATCCACGATACCGCCGAGGACATTCTCATTCCCAGTAAGGATCGACCGAAGTATGCGCCGAAGGCAAAGCAGCGAAAGCCGAAAGCAAATACCTCGGCAATCTCTTTGGATGATGACGCACTGCTTGAAATCGACCCATTTGACTATTACGAAAGCACTGACGCTTGGGAGGCGGTGTAATGGCGACAACCGGCTTCTGGCCCATCAAGGGCAGCTTGAAGGCCGCAATCGACTACGCAGATAACCCGGACAAAACCACAGCACAGGAGTTCGTGGACAGCGACCTATACGCCGCCCTCCGCTACGCCGGCAACGACAGCAAGACCGACCGGAAGATGTACGTCACCGGAATAAGTTGCGGCAAGTTCACCGCTTATGAAGAAATGATTGCAGTGAAGCGGCATTTCGGAGAACGCGGGCTGAACGTGGCATACCACGGCTACCAAAGTTTCGATGTCCGGGAGGTCACGCCGGAGCTGGCGCATCGTATCGGTGTGGAAACGGCAAAGCGGATGTGGGGCGAAAACTATCAGGTGCTGGTTACTACACACCTCAACACGGACAATCTGCACAATCATTTTGTCGTAAACAGCGTCTCTTTCCGCGACGGCAGCAAGTTTAAGAACAAGATTGGCGACCATCTGGAATTGCGCAAAATCTCTGATGAGGTCTGCATGGAACATGGGCTATCCGTTTTGCAGGATGCAGACTTCTACAAGCACGGTAAAAAGGAATACTGGCTGCACAGAGACGGCAAGCAGACGCACCGGGATATGCTCAAGGCGGACATTGACCGCTGCCTGCAATACGCCCACAAATGGAAGGACGTGGTCGAACAGTTACAGGCTATGGGCTATGAGTACGACCCACAGCGGGACACCATCAAGGCTCTGAGCTGGGAACGCGGCATCCGCCTCGGACGCTTGGGCTATTCCGATGACAGCATCAATGCCTGCACCGCGAGAAATCGTGAAAACGATCCGTATTTCGTAGAGTGGCGCGACCACCGGGTTTATCGCCCAAATCAGTTCCCGTTGGCGTCTCTGGAACGGCAGTTAGAGTTCAAAATAGAGCACAGCTACAACACTGCTACGGTGCTGGTAGATGTGCTCTTTTATATGCTCGTTTTGCTTTGTAAGCTCGTGCGGGAGAATGACAGCTTGATGCTCTTTTCCCCGGAGCTTCGTGCCGAGGCAAAGGATATTCGGGACTATCTCGCTGATTACCACTTTCTGCGGGACAACGGCATCCATACGATGATACAGCTCGAAAACAGCATTACCCTCACCGAGCACAGAATCTCAGAATTGGAAGCCGAGCGGCAGAAGATCAGCAATCGTATCCGCAGACCGAAATCCCCGGAGGAACAGACAGAAAACAAGGAACGGCGCAAGGCGGTTTCAAAAGAAATTGAGCCGCTGCGAAAGCATCTGAACCACGCAAAGAAGATACGGGAGAAATCCCCGCATCTGTACGAACTGTTAAAACTGGAGCACGACATGGAAAACCGTGATCTCCGACGAAACTACGAAAGGAATTACGATCGATGAAAAACAACAATACGGAACTGAAAGCAAAGGCGGCGAAGCTGCCGGTAGACAAACTCCACCCCTTTAAGGAGCACCCCTACAAGGTGCAGGACAATGAAGAAATGGACGCCCTCGTTGAGAGCATCCGGGAGAACGGGATCATGTCGCCGCTGATCGTGAGACCGATGGACGGCACAGAAAACGAATATGAAGTTGTGAGCGGACACCGCCGCCTCCACGCAGCGCAAAAGGCAGGGATCACCGAAGCCCCTGCCTTGATCTATGCCATCGACCGCGACGCTGCCGCCATTGCTGTGGTGGACAGCAACCTGCACCGGGAGCATATTCTGCCGAGCGAAAAAGCCTTTGCGTACAAGATGAAGCTGGAAGCTTTGAAGCATCAGGGAAAACGCACCGACTTAACTTCGGACCGAGTTGGCCCGAAGTTGACCGTTGAAGAAATCTCTGACTATGATAGCGCAACGCAGGTGAAACGCTACATCCGCCTGACGCACCTCATCCCCGAACTGCTTGCCTATATGGACGAGGGCAAGATGGCGCTCTCCGTCGGCGTGGAGCTTTCGTATCTCTATGAGGAGCATCAGCGAGCTGTGGCGGAAGCCATTGATTATTACGACTGCACCCCGTCCTACGCGCAGGCTGTCCGGCTGAGAAAAGAAAGTGATGAAAAATATTGCATCCTTACACCAGATCGCATCATGAAAATTCTCGGCGAAGAAAAAGCTAATCAGCGGGAGAAGGTCAGCTTTCAGGTGGGCGACCTCCGCAAGTACTTTCCGGAAAACTATACCGCCAAGGAAATGCAGAACACCATTCTACGGCTGCTGGAGCAGGAGCATCAGCGCCAGCATCGCAGCAGAGATTATGAGCGTTAAGGAGAGCACGATTATGAAAAAGAAAACAAATGGTTGGATTTGCGGCTTGCTGCCCAGCGAACGGGAATACAAGCTAAACGGCGTGACTTATATTGTTTCATCCCGTTTTGAAGCTCCCAACTCAGAAAACTCAATTCGTTCCCGCTTCGAACGGATAATCAGCAACGAAATGATAGATTTGACGGCTCAGCCAACAGATTGTACGATGGCAGCGGAATATGTGTATTCGGCTGCCGGAAAGGAGGACTGAATGCAGTCGAAAAACAAGAAAGCAAAAACAGAAGGAATGGGGATCACGGCACTTTATAACCGTCTTTCCCGTGATGATGGCACAGACAGCGAGAGCAACTCCATTGCCAATCAGAAAAAGCTGCTTTCTCAGAAAGCAAAGGAGTTCGGGCTGACCAACACCCGCTATTATGTGGATGACGGCTATACTGGGACAAATTTCAACCGTCCGGCATTTCAGCAGATGATCGAAGACATTGAGATGGGGTATGTTACTACCGTGATGGTCAAAGATCTGTCCCGACTCGGACGTGACTACGTTTCCGTCGGCAACTACACAGACAGCTATTTCCCTGATCACAATGTCCGCTTTATTGCGGTAAACGATGGTATTGACAGTGATGAGGGAGAGAGCGAAATCGCACCATTTAAGAATATCCTGAACGAAATGTACGCAAGAGATATTTCGAAGAAAATTCGATCCTCACACCGTCTGCGTGGGAACGCCGGAGAGCCGCTTTCTCCGCCTCCGTTCGGATATACAAAATCCCCGGAGAACAACAAAAAATGGATTATTGATCCTGAAGCGGCGGCAATCGTAAAACGCATCTACAAGATGTGCCTTGAGGGAAACGGATATGAAACCATTGCCCGTATCCTACAGGAAGAAAAAATTCTCAACCCGCAGGCGTACTGGCAAAGCAAGGGCATTGGCAGAGGCGGCAAAAAGACGCAACCGAACCCGTATAAGTGGTGTAAAACGACCGTAGAGAAGATACTGGCTCAGCAGGAATACTGCGGTGACATCATCAATTTCAAGACCTACTCCAAGAGCTTCAAAAACAAAACCCGTTTAGACAATCCACCGGAGAATTGGGTGATCTTCAAGGATGTTCACGAGCCGATCATTGAACGGGCGACCTTTGAGCAGGTTCAGCGCATCACCGCAAATACAAAGCGCCGCGCTCCGAAGCCGGAAAATGCGCAAAAAAGCATTTTCAGCGATCTGCTTTTCTGCGGGGATTGTCACAGCAAGCTGCGACACCACACAAATACCATCAACAAGGACATTCACTTTTTCGTGTGTGCAAACAACTCAGTTGATTACCGCGGAACTTGCAAGAGCCGCCATTATGTTCGCGCTGATTCCATAGAGCAAGTCGTGATGCTGGAGCTTCGACGGATGGCAGACTTCCTGCGGAAGGACGAAGGCGCCTTTGCTGATCTTCTTGCGCAGAAAACGAACAAAGAGCTGCTGAAGGAGCAGAAGCAGGCGGAGGCGGATTTACAGAAAGCCATCGTGCGAAACGATACGGTGTCAAAGCTGTATGAAAAGCTCTATGAGGACAATGCTTCCGGGAAGGTGTCGGATGAATGGTTTATGCAGCTATCCCATAAGTACGAGACAGAGCGGTTGGAGCTGAAAGCAAAGATAACCGAGCTTCGCAGAAAGCTGTCCGATATGGGAAGCCGTCAGCAGGAACGGGAGAATTTCATCCACGCGATTCGTCGGTTCATGGAAATGGACAAGCTGACTGCGCCGCTGCTACGGGAGCTGATCGACCACATTGACGTTTTTGAAACAGAAGGTGTGGGCAAAAGCCGTACCCAGCGAATCGTGATTTATTATCGCTTCGTTGGCTACATTGAATTGCCCGACAGTTACTTCCGTTCAAACTATAAAGCCGATACCCGCAAGGGCGTTGCAGTGGAGTACATCCCTACAATACCCGCATAAAACAAAAGAGCAGGCCAAACGCCTGCTCGTACATAAGAAGAATGTTGATTTCAAAGAAAAATCGAGTGTTCATAAGTGAAATCCCTTATGAACACTCGATATGGTGCCGGTGGAGGGACTCGAACCCTCATGCTGTCGCCAGCGGCGGATTTTGAATCCGCTACGTCTACCAATTCCATCACACCGGCAGCTGACGCAAGCGTTATTATACGGGATTGCGCCGCAATTTGCAAGAAAAATTTACGCAGACGGGTGAAAGAAAGCAAAAAGGGGACTACCCAATCGCAAAAGCTTGTGCTATACTATATTCGTATTATTGTCGGCTCGTTGTAAATTGTTCGGAAGGGGGAAGCGCATGAAGAAAAAATGTATCCTGCTGCTGGGCATATTCCTGATGCTGGCGCTTTCCGCCTGCGGGTCGGATACGGCGGGGGAAACGCTTTACCGTCTGCCCCGTCTGCCGAGTGAGTACGAATCGCTCGAGCAGCAGATCGACGCGCTGCTTGCTGCCGGAGCGGAGCACACTGCGCCGACGTCCGGCAACAACCTCCAGAGTGTGCAGATGGTCGATCTTGACAGCGACGGCGTGGAGGAGGCGGTTGCCTTCTTTCGCAAGAGCGGCGATGAAAAACCGCTGAAAATCTATATATTCCGTGCCCTGGGGAACATCTACAAGCTTGCCTACACGATCGAGAGCTCATCGGATTCTATTTACAGCATCGCCTACAACGATCTCGACGGCGACGGGTTCCGTGAAATACTGATGGGACTTCGCAGCAGCCTCGATGTGCAGAGCCTGTCTGTGATCAGCCTCCGCGAGACAGAGCCGGAGACACTCCTGACGACGGGATATTTCCGCTACATTGCCCGCGATATGGACGGCGAGAACAACAGTCAGGAGCTGATTGTTGTGCGCAGCGATGAGGAAAATCTCGCTGTTGCGGACTATTACATCTGGACGGAGAAAACGCTGGAGCTGCGCTCCTCGATCCACCTTTCCATGGCGAGCGCAGAAGTCGCACGGCTGACAGGCGGCACGCTGACGAACGGGGAAACGGCACTGTTCGTTACGGGTACGATGACTGAGGGCGGACAGGTCACGGACATTCTTGCCGTGCGTGACGGAAATCTGCAAAGTATCAGCGCCGGCGCGGCAGCATCCGGTGAGGTTTCGCGCTTTGCCGCGCTCTATCCCGCAGATATTAACGGCGACGGCATTACGGAGGTATCCGTCCCCGTCGCTTTCCCGAAGTACGATCCCGAGGGCGAGACGTATTACCGCATTTTCTGGCGGCAGTACGACGAAAAGGGCGAGTATCGCACGGTCTACCGCACGCTGCACAACGTGCAGGACGGGTGGAGCCTCGTGCTCCCGAAGGAGTGGGACAACACCGTCACCGTGACGAGACAGAGTACGTCGGACGGCAGTACGGTCTCGTTTTACCGCTATGGTGCGAGCGACCTGACGCCGTTTTTGGAGATCAGTGTACTTGCGAACAGTGCGCGCACCGCGCAGTCGGTGCGCAGCGGCAGGCTGCTGCTGACACGGCAGGCGGATGCGATCTATTTCGCCGAGATATTTGACAGCGATATGATCGACGAGGAAACGCTGTATGCGTCCTTTGCGCTGCTGATGACGGAATGGACAACGGGAGAAAACTGAGAGGAAGAGGGAACGATGAAGAAAGTGCTTGTTTTGGAGGATGAATCCAGCATCCGCGGATTTATCGTCATCAATCTGCAGCGCGCCGGCTACGAGGTCATCGAGGCGGAAACGGGCGAGGAGGCGCTAACAAAGCTCGCGCAGCATCCCGATACGCGCGTGTGCCTGCTTGACATCATGCTGCCCGGGATCGACGGGTTTGAGGTCTGCCGCCGCATCCGCATGACGAATCCGGGCATCGGAATTATTATGCTGACCGCGCGTTCGCAGGAGGTCGATAAGGTGACAGGTTTGATGACCGGCGCCGACGACTATGTGACAAAGCCGTTTTCTCCTGCTGAGCTGACCGCGCGTGTGGATGCGCTGCTGCGTCGCACGGGTGGGGCAGCGGTGAACAGGAGCACAGAGATCTCTCAGCCGCCGTTTCTGCTCAATGTCGGCAACCGGACGCTGGAAAAGAACGGTGAGCGTGTGAAGCTGACGCAGTTGGAGTATTCCATCGTCAAGCTCTTTATGGAAAACCGCGGCAAGGCGCTCTCCCGCGAGGAGATTCTGGACGCGATCTGGGGCAAGGGCTACTTCGGCGAGCTGAAGATCGTGGACGTGAACGTGCGTCGCCTGCGCCTGAAGATCGAGGACAACGCACAGGAGCCGAAGTACATCTCCACTATCTGGGGCTACGGATACAAGTGGGATTCCGCCGAAGCGCCGCCAGTGGCGGAATAAGCGAGGCGGAATCGAGGAAGCGGCACGATTGGCGCGCCCGAAGAGGCGCGGGAATCGTAATGCCGCGACGGTGGAAAACAGCCGAAGCGCCGCCGGCGGCGGAATAAGCTCCCACAAACAACACCATCAAAGGAAGTGAGACAATGCCGAACGGCACGGAAAACCGCCCACACGGGCTGCATATCCGGGGACTTCGCCAGCGCTGGCTGGTCAACGCCGTGCTGCCGGTATTTCTCCTCGTGGCGCTCGCCGTGGGGGTTTACGTCCTCGGTGCCGCGCAGCTCTATTACAACGATATGCGCTCGGGGCTGGAGACCCGCGCCCGCGCGGCGGCGGATACCTTCACGAGCTATGGCATCAAGAATTACAGCGAGTACTACCGCCTTGCCACCTACTCGGCGGAGACCTTTGACGAGAAGGACAGCATTGAATTACAGTTCATCAACACGAACGGGCGCGTACAGGTGTCGTCCTACGGACTGACCGCCGGAATATCCCCCGGCACGGCAGACATCACCTCCGCCGTCGGCGGCAATATGGGCTCGTTTCGGGGACAGGACCCGCAAACAGGAGAAAAAATCCTTTCCGTTTCCTGTCCGATCGTCCTCAATTCCCGCACGGTGGGCGTGCTGCGTTATGTGACGAGCCTGCGCGAGGCGGAGCACCGCATCCTGCTTGACGCGCTCCTCGCCGCCGGTATGGGCCTTTTGTGCATCGCGCTGGTGGTGCTTTCCAACGCGCTTTTCATCAACAACGTCGTCGAGCCGGTCGCCGTCGTGAGCGATGCGGCGCGCCGCATTTCCGGCGGCAGCTACGGTATCCGCATCGACAACCGCTACCGCGATGAGCTTGGCGAGCTGGTGGACAACATCAACGATATGTCCGTCAAGATCAGCCAGGCGGAGAAAATACAGCAGGAGTTCGTCTCCTCCGTTTCCCATGAGCTGCGCACGCCGCTCACCGCCATCTCCGGCTGGGCGGAGACGATCTCCCTCGATCCCGGCGGCGAGATCGAGCAGACAAAGCGGGGACTTGGCATTATCATCAAGGAGTCGAAGCGTTTGACCTCCATGGTCGAGGAGCTGCTGGAATTCACCAAGATGCAGGACGGTCGGTTTACGCTGCGCATTGAGACGGTCGATCTTTTGAGCGAACTGGAGGACGCGATCTACACCTATCGGGAGCTGTTCCGACAGGAGGGCATCGACGTGAGCTACACCGCGCCGGAGGAGGAGATCCCGCCCCTCGCCGCGGACAGCGAGCGCATGAAGCAGGTGTTCTGCAACGTGCTCGATAATGCCGCCAAGCACGGCGGCGCGGGGAAGAAGATCGACGTGAGCGCCGCGCGGGAGGACGGAAAGGTGCTCATCCGCGTGCGCGACTACGGCCCCGGCATCCCGCCGGAGGAGCTGCCGTTCGTCAAGCAGAAGTTTTACAAAGGCTCATCCAAGGCGCGCGGCAGCGGCATCGGCCTTGCCGTGTGCGACGAGATCGTGCAGCGGCACAACGGCACGTTTGAGATCGAAAACGCCGAGGGCGGCGGCGCGGTCGTGACGATTTCACTGCCTATCGAATAAAAAATATAGAACAAGTGTTGCATTTTTGAAAATGCTGTGCTATACTGACGGCAACAAGGAGAATTCCATGGCAAACGAAAAGAAAACTAAGCAGCAATTCCGCACCTCCATCGGCGGTCAGGCGCTGATCGAGGGGATCCTGATGCGCGGCCCCAACAAGCAGGCAATTGTCGTGCACGCGCCGGAGGGACTTGTGGAGAAGGTGGAGGAGCTTGAGCTCGTGCGCGATAAGTACCCCATTCTGGGGCTGCCGATCCTGCGCGGCGCGGTGACCTTTGTCGACTCGATGGTCAAGGGCGTCAAGGCGCTGATGTTCTCGGCGGACTATTTTCCCGAGGACGATCTTGCCCAGCCGGGCAAATTTGAGCAGTGGCTTGACAAAAAGCTCGGCAGCGAAAAGCTGGAAAAGGCGGTCATCGTGCTTGCCGTCATTTTGTCGCTTCTGATGACGATCGGTCTGTTTTTCCTGCTGCCGACGTTCCTGGCGGGCTTTATTGACCCGTTCATCAAAAGCGCCGCGCTGCACAATCTGGTCGAATCCGTCATCAAGCTCGTTATTTTCGGCGGGTATTTGCTGTTGTGCTCGAAACAGAAAGACATCCAGCGCGTGTTCCAGTACCACGGCGCGGAGCATAAAACCATCTTCTGCTACGAAGCGGGGCTTCCGCTGACGGTGGAGAACGCGCGCATCCAGCCGCGCCACCATCCGCGCTGCGGTACGAGTTTCCTGTTCGTGGTGGTCGTCGTGTCCATTCTGGTGTCGAGCGTGGTGTTCAGCTTTGTTGACTGGCGCAATATGTGGGTGCGCATGGGACTGCACCTGCTGCTGCTCATCCCCGTTGTCGGCATCACCTACGAGTTCAACCGTTACGTCGGCCGGCACGACAATCCCGTGACGAATTTTCTCGCCAAGCCCGGTTTGTGGCTGCAGAACTTCACCACCAACGAGCCGGACGACTCTATGCTCGAGGTCGCCATCCGTGCGCTGGAGTTGGTCATGCCGGAAGAAAAGGGCAAGGACGAGTGGTGATGGCGACTACATATAACAATCTGTACCTCGACCTGCGCACGATGCTGAAACGTGCGGGCGTCGAGGAAGCGACACAGGCGGCGCGCGAGCTGGTCTGCACCGCCGCGGGAAAGACCAAGGAGGAGCTGCTGCGCGACGGCGCGCTGTATGCTGCACCCGAGGTTGAGCGCAGCGCGTACGATCTGGCGCAGCGGCTGCTCTCCGGCGAGCCGGTGGCGTATTTGGTCGGCGAGTGGGAGTTTTACGGCCTGCCGCTCGACATTTCACCTGCCGTGCTCATCCCGCGTCCCGATACCGAGGTGCTGGCGCAGCAGGTAATCGAAAAGGCGAAGGAGCTTCCGGAATGCCGCGTACTCGACCTTTGTGCCGGCAGCGGCTGTATCGGACTTGCCCTTGCGGCGAATGTGCCGCACGCCCGTGTGCTGCTCGGTGAGCTTGACGAGGATGCACTCAAGATCTGCCGGCAGAATACCCGGCGCAACAATCTCACCGCCCGCGTTTCGAGTGTGCGCATCGACGCGCTGGAGAAGCCGTCGCGCAACCTCGGTGAATTCCACATTATCGTCAGCAATCCGCCGTATATCCCCACGCAGGACATCGAAACGCTGGACACCTCGGTGAAGGATCACGAGCCGCGCCTTGCTCTTGACGGCGGAGCGGACGGTCTGGATTTTTACCGCTCCATCGTGGAAAAGTGGCGCGATGCCCTGACAAAGAACGGCATGCTTGCCTTTGAGGTCGGTATCGGTCAGGCGGACGAGGTGCTGCGCATCATGCGTGCAAACGGGTTCGGCGATGTGCAGATCCTCAAGGATTTAAACGGCATTCCCCGTGTGGTGTTCGGCACATTATGTGATGAAGTTTATCAAGAAAAATAGAAAATAAATTTGTGGAGGAACGCGAACATGGCAGAGAAAAACGCAGCAAAGTCTACACTCCCCAACGATGATAAAAAAAGAGCCATCGAAACGGCAATGCAGCAGATTGAGCGCACCTACGGCAAAGGCTCCATCATGCGCTTCGGCGACGCCTCGGCGGCGAACAATGTGGAGGCGATCTCCACCGGTTCGCTCGCGCTGGATCTGGCGCTCGGTATCGGCGGACTTCCCAAGGGTCGTATCATTGAGATCTACGGACCGGAATCCTCCGGTAAGACGACACTTGCCCTGCACGTTCTTGCTCAGGCGCAGAAGTCCGGCGGCGAGGTCGCATTCGTCGACGCGGAGCACGCACTGGACATCACCTATGCCCGTGCCCTGGGCGTAAAGATCGAGGATATGCTCGTTTCTCAGCCGGACACCGGCGAGCAGGCGCTCGAAATCACCGAGGCACTCGTTCGCTCCGGCGCGATCGACGTCATCGTGGTCGACTCCGTGGCGGCACTCGTGCCCCGCGCCGAGATCGAGGGTGAGATGGGCGACAGCTTTGTCGGCCTCCATGCGCGTCTCATGTCGCAGGCACTGCGCAAGCTCACGGGCGCGGTCAGCAAGACCAACACCATCGTCATTTTCATCAACCAGCTGCGCGAAAAGGTCGGCGTGATGTACGGCAATCCCGAGGTCACCACCGGCGGCCGCGCACTCAAGTTCTACGCTTCTGTCCGCATTGATGTGCGCCGTGTCGAGACACTCAAAAACGGGTCGGAGATGATCGGCAACCGTACACGCGCCAAGGTCGTCAAGAACAAGATGGCGCCTCCGTTCCGTGAAGCAGAGTTCGACATCATGTACGGTGAGGGCATCTCGCTGCTCGGCGAGCTGATCGATCTGGGTGTGAAGCTCGATCTCGTGCAGAAGAGCGGCTCGTGGTACTCCATGGGTGAGGTGCGCATCGGTCAGGGACGCGATGCCGCCAAGCAGTATCTCAAGGACAATCCGGAGATCGCGGACAAGCTGGAGGCCAACATCCGCAAGAACTTCGACAAGCTCACCACGGGGCAGGCGCGCGTTGCGGCGAAGGCTGCCGGACGCGCCGTCGATGTCAGCGCGGACGACTTCGAAGGATGAAGATCGAAAAAATCGAAAAGTCCAAACACAAGCAGGAGCGAATTCTTGTGTATCTGGAGGGGGGCGACCTCCTCCGGATCACGGAGAACGAGCTCCTGCATTTCGGCTTGTATGCAGGACTGGACATCGACGGGGAAACTGTGGTAGAATTGCAAAAAGCCGCCGCGCACAGCGAGACGCGCGTGCGTGCGGCGAACATGATCTCCACCCGCCCTCTGTCGAAAAAGGAGCTTTTCCGTAAGCTGCGTGACAAGGGTGCGTCCGAAGCCGACGCCGCCGACGCTGCCGACTGGCTGGAGGGCATCGGTGCGCTTTCTGACGCCGCCTATGCCGCGATGCTCGTGCGTCATTACAGCGCCATGGGCTACGGGATGGCGAAGCTGCGCGACGAGCTGTATCGCCGCGGCGTTCCCAAGGAGCTGTGGGACGAGGCAATTGCACAGGCGCCGGACGCGGAGGCGGTCATTGAAAAGGTGATCGCGCAGAAGACAAAGGGCGCTGCGCCCGACGAAAAGGAACGCAGGAAGCTCTTTGATTTGCTGCTGCGCCGCGGTTTTTCGCGGCAGGACGTGAAAAATGCGCTCAACAGGTTGGGCGAAACCATAGAAGAGGAATCAGAATGAGTAAAGTTGCGTTTATTTCTCTTGGCTGTGCCAAAAATCAGGTGAATTGCGAGCAGATGATGGCGAGCATCGTCAATGCCGGACACGAGCTGCTGCTCGCGCCCGCAGGCGCGGACGTCGTGGTGGTCAACACCTGCGGCTTTTTATCGTCCGCGTGCGAGGAGGCCATCGACAATATTCTCGAAATGGCGGAGCTGAAAGCCGCGGGACTTGTGAAAAAAATTCTCGTTACCGGCTGCATGGCGCAGCGGTATAAGGACGAGATCCTCTCCGAGCTGCCCGAGGTGGACGGCATCCTCGGCACCGGCAGCTATGAGGACATTGTGACCGCCATCGACGCCGTGCTGACAAAGGGCGAGCGCCCCTGCTACTTCGGAAACGTCCACACGGCGAAGCAGAACGGCGAGCGCATTTTGTCCACACCGCCGTACTGCGCGTATCTGCGCATCGCCGAGGGCTGCGACAACTGCTGCGCCTACTGCGTTATCCCGAGGCTTCGCGGGCGGTTCCGCTCCCGCGAGATGGGGGAGCTTCTGGATGAGGCGCGCGAGCTTGCGGACGCCGGCGTCAAGGAACTGCTCGTCATTGCGCAGGACATCACGCGCTACGGCACAGACTTGAACGGCGAGCAGCAGCTTGCCAAGCTCTTGAAAGAGTTATGTAAACTCGATTTCCACTGGATCCGTCTGCACTATCTCTATCCCGACGAGATCACGGACGAGCTGATCGACACGATCGCGCGCGAGGAAAAGATTCTGCCGTATCTCGACATTCCCATCCAGCACTGTAATGACGCGATTTTGAAGGCGATGAACCGCCGCGACACGAAGGCAAGCCTCACGGAGCTGTTTGCCAAATTGCGCGACAGAATTCCCAACCTCGTGCTGCGCACCTCCATCATCACGGGCCTGCCGCTCGAGGGCGAGGAAGAGTTCGAGGAGCTGTGCGACTTTCTGCGCGAGATGAAGATCGAGCGCGCAGGCGTGTTCCCGTTCTCGCCTGAGGAGGGAACAAAGGCCGCCGCGATGGAGCATGTGCCGACCGAGGAGGCGCAGCGCCGTGCGGAGCTGCTCGTCGACGTCCAGTCCGACATCATTGACGCGTACAACGAGTCCGTGATGGGGGACGTGCGCGAGGTGCTGTGCGAGGGCTTTGACAACGAGGCAATGTGCTACGTCGGGCGCTCCTACGCGGAATCCATTGATATTGACGGAAAGATTTACTTTTCCGCAAATCGTGATATAATGACAGGCGAGTTTGTGAACGTTCGCCTCACCGGCACGATGGACGGCGAGCTGACAGGCGAGGCAGTTGAATAAAACCTGCGGAGCAGGAGGGACTTTTTGATGACAACAGCAAATAAACTGACACTTTTGCGCATGGCGCTCATCCCTGTGTTTCTTTTGGTGCTCTATGCGGGCTTTGCGGCGTCGGGCTATGTGGCGCTGGCGATTTTTATCGTCGCGTGCGTGACCGATTTTGCCGACGGCTATATCGCCCGCCACTACAACCAGATCACCAATTTCGGCAAATTCATGGATCCGCTGGCGGATAAGATGCTTGTCATGGCTGCAATGTGCTACTTTGTTGAGTGCGGACAGATGCCCGCGTGGGCATTGGCAGTCGTGCTGCTGCGCGAATTCGCTGTGTCCGGCATGCGCATGGTCGCCGTCGAACAGGGACGCGTGATCGCCGCGGCGTGGTCGGGCAAGATCAAGACCGCCTCGACGATGGTGTGTCTTTGCATCATGATGGTGATGAACGAGCCGTGGATGCCCGCGCCGCGCGTGCTCAATACGCTCTGTATCGCCGTCATTGTCGGCACGACGGTCTATTCCGGCATCGAGTACTTCATCAAAAACGCGGACGTTTTCAAAAACGCCCACTAAAATAGTAAAAATCTCCAAAGGAGTTTCATTTATGTATCTTTACAATTCTGCCACCCATAAGAAAGAAGAGTTCAAGACTCACACCCCCGGCCACGTCGAGATGTATACCTGCGGCCCCACCGTCTACCATTTTGCCCACATCGGAAACCTCCGCTCCTACATCATGGAGGACGTGCTCGAGAAGTTCCTGCGCTACGCAGGCTATGACGTCAACCGCGTCATGAACATCACCGACGTTGGGCATCTGACGAGCGACGCCGACGAGGGCGAGGACAAGATGCTCAAGGGCGCCAAGCGCGAGCACAAGACCGTCATGGAGATCGCGCAGTACTATACCGACGCGTTCTTTGCCGACTGCGAAAAGCTCAACATCAAGCGCCCTGACGTCGTGCAGCCTGCCACGGGCCTCATCGACGACTATATCCACATCGTTTCCACGCTCATCGACAAGGGCTATGCCTATCTCGCGGGCGGCAACGTGTACTTCGACACGAGCAAGCTCTCTCGCTACTACATCTTCAACGACCACAACGAGGAAGACCTTGCCGTCGGCGTGCGCGAGGGCGTTGAGGAGGACACGAACAAGAAGAACAAGAACGACTTCGTCCTTTGGTTCACCAAGTCCAAGTTTGAGGATCAGGCGCTCAAATGGGACTCTCCCTGGGGCGTGGGCTATCCCGGCTGGCACATTGAGTGCTCCGGCATCTCCATGAAGTACAACGGCGAGTATCTGGACCTCCACTGCGGCGGTGTGGACAACGCGTTCCCGCACCACACCAACGAGATCGCGCAGTCCGAGAGCTACCTCGGACACCCCTGGTGCACGCACTGGGCGCACGTCGCCCACCTCAACACGACGGACGGCAAAATGTCCAAGTCCAAGGGCGAATTCCTGACGGTTTCGCTGCTGGAGGAAAAGGGTTACGATCCGCTCGTCTACCGCTTCTTCTGCCTGCAAAGCCACTACCGCAAGGCGCTCGTGTTCACGTGGGAGAACCTCGACAACGCGCAGGGCGCATTCAATAAGCTGCTCAAAAAGATCGCCGCGCTCAAGATGGACGATGGTGCGGTCGATGAAGCCGTCGCCGCGCAGTATAAGCAGAAGTTCACCGAGCAGATGGGCAACGACCTCAACACCTCCATGGGCGTCACCGCGCTGTACGATGTGCTCAAGGCGCAGGCCAATGACGCGACGAAGCGCGCCATCATCGCCGATTTCGACAGCGTTCTCGGTCTCAAGCTGCTGGAAAAGGCGGACGCCATCCGCGAAAAAGAGGCAAAAGCCGCGGCCACGCAGGCGGCGGGCGGCTATACCGTCACCGGCGAGGGCGACCCCGCCATCGACGCGCTGGTGCTGGCGCGCTATGAAGCGAAGAAAGCCAAGAACTTCGCCGAGGCCGACCGCATCCGCGACGAGCTCAAGGCGCAGGGCATCGAGATCGTCGACGCCAAGGACGGCGCGACGTGGAAAAGAGTTTGACAGGAGGTAAGTCCCATGCGTAAGGTTTTGGTCGTCATCGACGTGCAGAACGATTTTATCGACGGCACGCTCGGCTCCGAGCAGTCTCAAAAAGTTATCCCCAACATCGTCAGCAAGATCAAAGAGTACGATCCGTGGAATATTTACCTCACACGCGACACGCATTATGAGAACTATCTCGACACGCAGGAGGGCAGAAACCTTCCCGTCGTGCACTGTGTCGAGGGGACGGACGGCTGGCAGCTCCGCCCGGAGGTCGCCGAGGCGGCGGGCAGTGCTATGATCGTCGACAAGCCGACGTTTGGCTCCAACAAGCTCGCGGGTATCCTGATGAGCGAGCGCGCGCAGGAGTCGCTGGAGATCGAGATCGTCGGGCTCTATACCGACGTGTGCGTCGTGTCCAACGCGCTGCTCTTTAAGGCGGCGATGCCGGAAGCGCCCATCACCGTGGACGCGAGCTGCTGCGCGGGCATTACGAATGAGCGCCACAAAGCAGCGCTGGAAACGATGAAAGCCTGCCAAATCAAGGTCATCAACGAATAAAACCGCCGTGAGGCGGTTTTATTTTTCGGGAATGATATCGGTTTCCATGTGTGCTTTTTCGGCGCGGACGAGCGTTTTTTTCAACAGCTCGATCGCCGAGACGATCTTTCCGGCTTCTAACAGCGTCAGCGCATCGTCGATCGCGGCAACGAGCCGGAGATATAAGGCTTTATAGGTCATAATAAATGCACCTCCGAAAAAGTGAATAATTTGCAATACTGACCTTCACAATAAAAATAGCTTGGTTTTATGGTAAAGTCAAGTAAAAGTGGAGGTGATGCGGTTGAATATTTACGGATTTCAGGGTAAAAGCAACCTGTCCGGCAGCCGCATCCGTGCTGCAAGAACAAGAAAAAAGATGTCTCAAACAGATCTTGCTGCAAAAATGCAGCTTGAAGGAATACAAATGGCGCAGGACAGCATCAGCCGCGTGGAGATCGGAACGCGCTTTGTGCCGGACTATGAGTTGCCGCTTTATGCGAAGATACTGGGCGTGTCCGTTGAGTGGCTTTTGGGTATGACAGAATAAAAAGAGAAGCGATGCAACGCATCGCTTCTCTTTTTATTCCATTTTCGTGTGCTCGCAGACCTCTTTGATCTTCGCCTGTAAGCCCTTGAAATCCTCAAACGTCTCGGGGCGGCGGCGCGGGTCGCGCAGCAGCGCTGCGGGGTGATAAACCGCCATCATCTCAAAGTCTCCCTTTTTGAACCACTGCCCGTGCTGCTGCGTGATTTTGAAATCGGGTTGGATGATGCGCATGGCGGCAATGCGTCCGAGACAGACGATGAGCTTGGGGTTCAGCAGCTTCACCTGCCGGCGCAGATATCCGATGCACGCGTCCTGCTCCACGCCGAGCGGGTCGCGGTTTTCAGGCGGGCGGCACTTGACGATGTTGGCGATGTACACGTCCTCGCGCTTGAGCCCGATGATTGAGAGCATATCGTCGAGAAGCTGACCGGCTTTGCCAACGAACGGCACGCCCTGTTCATCCTCGTTTTTGCCCGGGCCCTCGCCGATGAAAAGGACTTCCGCTTCGCGGCTGCCCACGCCGAATACAACGTTTTTGCGCGTCTCCCAGAGAGAGCACTCGCGGCAATTTTCACAGTCGTGCTGGATCGCTTCCCAAGTGTCCGCCATAAGATTGACCTCCCGTGTTTTTTTCAGCATACCATATTTCGACGGTTTTTGCAACGCGCCGCGCGCATTTTTTCACCCCCTGCGGGAGAAACTGAGAAAAATGCGTGGGGGAATGGTATGGCGTATTTCTGGTATTTTCTCTTTTACAGCTTCCTCGGTTATCTGTTGGAAAAGCTGTTTGCCCGCATGACGCGCTCGCCGCGGCAGGTGCGCAAGTGCTTTTTGCTGCTGCCGCTGTGTCCGGTGTACGGGCTTGCACTGTGTGCGCTGTTGCTGACGGGAGCGGAGCGCATTGAAAGTCTTGCGGCACTGCTGCTGCGCGGCGCGGCGGTGACGACGGCGGTGGAGTACGCGGTGCACTGGGGCTATGAAACCCTGCTTGGCGTGAAATTCTGGGATTACACGCAGACGAGACTGAACGTAAACGGGCGCATTTGTCTGCCATTTTCCCTTGCGTGGGGCGTACTGTCCGCCGCTGCGGTACGTTTTGTGCAGCCGACGCTCCGCACGCTCGCCTCGGCGCTGCCGGATGCGTGGGCGTTCTCGGCGCTTTTGCTGCTCATATTCGACACGATCCTCACGGCAAGGGTGCTGCGTACCTATCACGACACCGAGCTTCTGAGCCTGCGCGCGCTGCGGCGGCGCAGGCGGGCAGCATAAAAGGACGGCTTGCGCCGTCCTTTTGCATTATAGATGTTGCTTGATCCACGCCCACAGGTCGGCGTAGACCGTCTCGCGGCACTTCTCGTTCAGAATCTCGTGCCGCAGCCCGTCATAGAGCTTCAAAGAGAGGTCGCGGACGCCCACTTTTCGGAAGCTCTCGTGTGCCTTTTTCACGCCCTTGCCCATGTCGCCGACGGGATCGTTCGCGCCGGAGATGAAGAGGATGGGGGTATCCTTGTCCATCTTGTCGACGTTCGACTGCTTCGAGATGAACCCGATTCCGCAGAGCATATCGTAAAAGAGGCCGATGCTCGCGCCGCCGCCGCAGAGCGGGTCAGCGATGTAGGCGTCCACGTTCTCCTCATTGGCGCTGAGCCAGTCGAACGGCGTGCGGTTGGGCGCGAAGGGCTTGTTGTACGCGCCAAACGCGAGCTTGTCCACCGCGGGGGAGAACTTGTCCGGTCCAATGCGGCTGCCTTCGACTTTTGCAAACGCCTTGCCGCCCGCCACGAGCAGGGGCGACTGCTGACCGGTGCCCATGACGATCGCGCCCGTGAGCGTGCCGGGGTAGCGAATGAGATAGGTGCGCGCAAGGAATGAGCCCATCGAGTGGCCCAGCAGGAAATGGGGAAGCTCAGGGTACTGCTTTCCGGTCAGCTCGTGCAGCGTGTGCATATCGTCCACCGCGTGCTGCCAGCCATCGCGTGCACCAAAGTAGAGCGGCGCTGCCCCCGGTGCGACGGACTGCCCGTGCCCGATATGGTCGTTGGCGACCACGACAAAGCCGTGTTCATTGAGAAACCGCGCAAACGGCTCATAGCGCAGCGCGTATTCCGAAATGCCGTGCGCGATCTGCAGGATACCGATGGGGTTTTCTGTGCCCCACTCGATGGCGTGGATCTGCGTGATACCGTCCGACGAGGGAAAATAAAATTCTTTTCGATTTTCCATAGCGCACCAACTTTCTTTATGTTATACTGCGATCAATATAGCACATAAACCACCGAAGAAACAAGGGGGTAGACCATGAACGACTACATTTTGGCGCTCGATCAGGGTACGACCAGCTCACGCGCGATCGTTTTTGCTTCCGACGGCAGCGTCGTCGGCAAGGCGCAGCAGAATTTTCAGCAGTATTATCCGCACCCCGGCTGGGTGGAGCACGACGCGCTCGAAATATGGGAGAGTGAGCGTACAGTCGCGGCGCAGGCGGTCAAGGCGTCCGGCGGCAGCATCCGCGGCATCGGCATCACCAACCAGCGCGAGACCACGATCCTCTGGGACAAAGCGACGGGCGAGCCGGTCTACAACGCCATCGTCTGGCAGTGCCGCCGCACGGCGGACATCGCCGACGCGCTCAAGGCGCAGAGCGGCGTTGCCGAGATGGTGACGGAAAGGACGGGACTTCTCATCGACGCTTATTTCTCCGGCACGAAGCTCAAATGGCTGCTCGACAACGTGCCAAACGCCCGTGCGCGCGCCGAGCGCGGCGAGCTGCTCTTCGGCACGGTGGAAACGTGGCTCATCTGGAAGCTCACGGGCGGCAAGGTCCACGTGACGGACGTGTCCAACGCCTCGCGCACGATGCTCTTCAACATCCACACGCTCTCGTGGGATGAAGAATTATGTAAACTTTTGAATATCCCGATGTGCGTCCTGCCGATGCCGGTGTCCAATTCGGAAGTCTACGGCACAGTGGCAGACGGCATCGAGGGCCTTGAGGCGCTCGCGGGCGTGCCGGTCTGCGGTGCGGCGGGCGATCAGCAGGCGGCGCTCTTCGGGCAGGGCTGCTATGAACGCGGCGAGGCGAAAAACACCTACGGCACGGGCTGCTTCACGCTCATGAACGTCGGCGAAACGCCCGTGCGTTCCCGCGCGGGACTGGTGACCACGGTCGGCTGGCAGCTCGGCGGCAGGACGACCTACGCCCTTGAGGGCAGCGTATTCAACGCCGGCAGCGCGATCAAATGGCTGCGCGAGGAGATGGGGCTCATTTCCTCCCCGCAGGAGTGCAACGAGCTGGCGGAAAGCGTCAAGGACACCGGAGGCGTGTACTTCGTGCCCGCGTTCACGGGGCTCGGCGCGCCGTACTGGGATATGTACGCGCGCGGCTGTCTGGTGGGCATCACGCGGGGCACGTCGCGCGCCCACGTTGCCCGCGCGGTGCTGGAGTCCGTCGCCTACCAGGTGACGGATCTGATGGAGGCGATGCGCCGCGATGCCGCGTGCGAGATGAGCGTTCTGCGCGTGGACGGCGGTGTGAGCGTGAGCGATTTTACGATGCAGTTCCAGTCCGATCTCCTGCGCATCCCCGTTGACCGCCCAAAGATGGTGGAGACGACGGCGTTCGGCGCGGCGGCGCTCGCGGGACTTGCCGTGGGTGTGTGGAAAGATCTTGACGAGCTGCAATCTCTTCGCGTGAGCGAGCGCGTTTTCATCCCGCAGCGCGAGACGGTCGAGTGCACGGAGCAGTACCGCCTTTGGAAACGTGCGGTGGAGCGCTCGCGGGATTGGGTCGATCCGTAACAAAAAATTCATCATTCGTTCCCAAAATTTTCATTGAATTGCGCGCAAAAGCGGGTTATACTGAACATATCCCGATGAAACAACACCGAAAGGAGAAAATACAATGGCATTTTTTAATTTTGATGATCTGAAGAAGAAGGCGCAGGATGTCGCCTTTATTGCAACGGAGAAGGCGCAGGAAGTCGCCGCCGTCGCCAGCGAAAAGGCACAGGACGTTGCCGACCGAGCCAAGATCGAGTACGCCATCGCTGCCGAGAAGCACAGCATCGAGAAGAACTTCCGCGCCATCGGCGAATGGTACGTCTCCACGGTCGAGACCGCGCCCGACGCAGTTGCCGACATCGTTGCCGCCGTCCGCGCCTCTCAGGCAAAGATCGCCGAGCTGGAGGCCGGCAAGGGCGAGAAGGACGCTCCTGTCGCCGAAGCGACTGTGGTTGAGCCCGCTCCCGAAGCGGAGGATGCACCCGAGGCAAAGTAAAAGCATACAGCATAAAAAAGGACGGCTTTGCCGTCCTTTTTTGCTGCCCGAATTTCGTGCTGCCCATTTGACAAACGGGGAAATTTTCCTTATACTTCTTTTATCTTTTTTATCACATTTTCGGAGGCGCGTATGAAATACCCCTGCCTGATACTCGACCACGACGATACGGTTGTCAACAGCACGGCGACCGTGCACTACCCCTGCTTTGTCGAGTATATGGGGCTGCACTATCCCCACGTCAACTACACGCTGGAGGAATACTTTATCAAAAATTTTGACCCCGGCGTCTATACGCTCTTTCACGACATCATCGGAATGTCGGATACGGATATGCAGCACGAGCAGACCTATTGGTTTGACTATGTGCAGCACCACGTGCCGCAGGCGTTTGACGGAATGCGCGAGATTTTGTGGGACTACAAGAGCGCGGGCGGGACGATCTGCGTCGTGTCGTACTCGTTTTCCGAGAATATCCTGCGCGACTACCGCGAAAACGACCTCCCGACGCCGGACGCCGTGTTCGGCTGGGAGATCCCAAAGGAGCAGCGCAAGCCCTATCCCTACTGCGCCGAGCAGATCATGAAGCGCTTCGGCTTTGCGCCGCAGGAGGTGCTGGTGGTGGATGACCTGAAGCCGGGTTACGATATGGCAAAGGCGTGCGGCACACACTTTGCCGCCGCCGGCTGGGCGAACGACATAGCGCAGATCGAGCAATTCATGCGGCAAAACTGTGACCGGTATTTCAAGACCGTCGCGGAGTTCCGCGCACATCTTTTTGAGAAGTAGGAGAAAACGACATGGCAAAAAAGATCACCAAGATCGTACTCACCGGCGGCCCTGCCGGCGGAAAAAGCACGCTGGTCAGCCGCGTTTTGAAGGAGTTCAAGCAGGAGGACGGCTGGCGCGTCATCACCATTCCCGAGACCGCGACGGACCTCATCTCCGGCTTTGGCATCAAGCCGTTCGGCAACTGTATGTCGATGCTCGCGTTTCAGGATTTTGTCATTGCCGATCAGATCCACAAGGAAAAACTGGCGCTCGCCGCCGCCGAGATCGTGCCGGAGGACAACATTCTCATTCTATACGACCGCGCGCTGATGGACGACAAGGCGTACATCTCCGACGAGGAGTTTGCTGAGGTCATCTCCCGCTTTGACGGGCGCACGGAGGAGAGCGTGCTCGCCAATTATGATGCTGTCATCCACCTGGTTACCTGCGCCAAGGGCGCGGAATTCGCCTACAATCTCGGCAACGCCGCTCGCACGGAGAGCGTGGAATACGCCCGCGAGATGGACGACCGGACGCTGCGCGCGTGGAGCAAGCATCCTAACCTTAAAATCATCGAAAACGACGTGGATTTCGAAAAAAAGATCGGCCACGCCCTGCGCGAGATCTACCGCGCCGTCGGCGAAGTCGAGCCGATGGCGGAAAAGCGCAAGTTCCTTATCGCCATGCCCGACATGAAGGCACTTGCGGAAAAGTACGGCGCGGTCGCCATCGACATGGAGCAGACGTATCTGCGCATCACGAACGCCTCCATCGAGCGCCGCGTCCGCCGTCAGAAGAGCGGGCAGGAGTACTTGTACTTCTACACGGAAAAGCACTTCATGCCCGGCGGCGCGAAGTGGGACACGGAAAAGCCGATCTCCGAAAAGCAGTACGACAAGTATCTTTTGGAGCGCGACGACAGCCTCAACGTCGTCCACAAGACGAAATACCGCTTTGTCTACGATAGCTGCCGCTTTGAGATCGACGTTTACCCGTTTGACAGCAGCAAGGCTATCCTCTTCCGCTACGCCGCCGACGATCAGCCGCAGCTTCCGGAGGAGATCCGCGTCATCAAGGAGGTGACGGGCGATCTGACCTACAAGAACAAGCAGCTTGCCCGCACGCAGCAGCTCCCGTAAATGGCGGGAGACACGAAACAAATATAAAAAATCCGTATTGCATCGCAATACGGATTTTTTGACATTTTAAGCAGGTATCAGGCAAGGAAGCCCTTCAAAATCGTGTCCTCGGCTTCTTCCTCGGTCAGTCCCAGCGTCTGGAGCTTCAAGAGCTGATCGCCCGCGATCTTGCCGATGGCAGCCTCATGGATGAGCTGCGCCTCGGTGGAGTTCGCCGTGATGGCGGGAACGGATTCGATCTTTGCGCTGCCCATGATGATCGAGTCACACTGGACGTGACCGAAGCACTTGTCGTTGCCAATGACGACGGGGCGGAACACCTGCTTCGATTCGTCCTGCGCGACCGAGCGGGAGATGACGCGGCCCCTGGCGTCCTCACCGTTTAGCTCGATGACCATGTCGCTCTCGGCGAGCTGCGTGCCGTGGGTGAGCAGACGCTCGGTGATGACGGCTTCACTGCCCTTGCCGCACACGAACTTCGTGTAGCGCTTCGTGGAGTCGATGCCGCGGATCTGCACGGTGTCCATCTGGATGGTCGCGCCCTCGTCCAGATACACGATCGTCTGCGGATTCATGATATTTTTGCCCGTCTCGCCGGCGTCGTTTTCGCCGTAATGCTTCTCGGCGTAGCGCACGCGGGAGTTCTTGCCGACGTGGAACGTATGCACGCCGTCGTGTCGGCTCTCGTTGCAGCCGGAGTTGTGGATGCCGCAGCCGGCAACGATCTCTACGTCGCAGTTTTCGCCGACGTAGAAGTCGTTATAGACCATCTCCTCCACGCCGGTTTTGCTGATGATGACGGGAATGTAGCATTTTTCGCCCTTCGTGCCGTCGAGAATGCGGATGTCGATGCCCTCTTTTCCATCTGTTCTCGGCTCGATCTTAATATGCTCGGTGGACGCTCGCGCCTCGCAGGCGCTGTCCTTGCGGATGTTGACGGCGTCAATGGGCTTGCCCGTAAGGTCGGCGATCTTTTCCAGCAAGGACCGGTCGATTTCAGTGATCATTCGCGTCCCTCCTTATCGGTTCAGCACGGGGCAGGAGCCCAGCGTGTCCGCCATGATGAGCGGGAAAATCTCCTCCGTCGTGCCGCGGTGCCTGAGCTCGCCGCCGCCGACGACGATGATCTCGTCCGCAAGCTGAATGATGCGCTCCTGATGCGAGATGATGATCATCGTTGCGCTGCGCTGGCGGTGGATCTGCTCGAAGGTTTCGGTCAGGCGCGCGAAGCTCCACAGGTCGATGCCCGCCTCCGGCTCGTCGAAGATCATCAGCTCGGAGTGCCGCGCGAGCAGCGACGCGATCTCGATGCGCTTGACCTCGCCGCCGGAGAGGGATACGTCCACCTCGCGGTCGAGATAGTCGTTAGCGCACAGGCCCACCTGCGTGAGATACTTGCAGCACTTGTCCTTCGAGAGCTTTTCATCGCCCGCGGCGATCGTGAGAAGGTCGCGCACGGTGATGCCCTTGAAGCGCGGCGGCTGCTGGAAACCGTAGCTGATGCCCAGGCGGGCGCGCTGCGTGATGTCCAGCGCGGTGATGTCCGTGCCGTTGTAGAGAATTTGTCCGCCCGTCGGCGTGACGAGTCCCATGATGACCTTGGCAAGCGTCGTCTTGCCGCCGCCGTTCGGGCCGGTAAAGACGACGAGCTTGTGGTCGGGGATATCGACGGAAATGTCCTTTAGGATCGTCTGCTCTCCCTCGGGAGTCGAGACGGTATAGGTGATGTGTTTGAGCTGAAGCATGGAGCTGCCTCCCGGTAAAAATTCACAGTAAAAATTAGTATACCAAGATATTACAAAAAAATCAATGCGTTTTCGGCAAATCGAAATTCCTACTATTTTAGTAGGTAATTAGGGTGTAGCACAAATTTCCTACCAAGTCAATAGGAATTTGAAAAAACACGAAAAAAACCGTCTCCCGCCGCATAAAGATAGAGACAGAACAGACGCTCAAGGAGGAACGGCGATGGAGGAAAGCAAAAGCTGCGCATACGATTACGAGCACTGTGAACGGGTGTGGCGCAAGGTCGCACCGCAGGAAAACCCGTATCCGGAGGCGCGTGCGGCATTGAAAGCAGGGGAGGAAACCAACGGACTGCTGCCCACGCAGACGCAGGAGGACACCTGCTGCATGGGGACGGCAGCGGTGCAGTCGCTCGAGGTACTCCGTGGCTTCGTGCGCGAGGAGCTTGCCGCGCGGCAGACGTATCTGGACTTTGCCCGCTGTGCACCGTCACGGGAGACGCGGCGCGTTCTGCACGCGATGGCGTGTGACGAGGAGCGACACGCACGGCAGCTCATGGCGGCGATCTACCTTGCCGCGGGCGAGACCTACTGCCCGCGCGTGTGCGTGGAGAGAGTGCGCTACGACAGCTACTGCGCAGCGCTGCGGCAGTTTTACCATGAGGAGGCGTGCGGCGGCTACAACTATTTCCGCGCGGGGGAGGAGACGCTTGACTACTGCTTAGAGCAGATGTTTTCCGCCATGTCGCAGGATGAATACCGCCACGCACGGATGCTGCTCAATCTTTTGAGCAAGGCGATGAAAACGTAAAAATCTGCGGCAAAGCGAAAGCTTTGCCGCAGCTCTTTTTTGCGTTTATTCGATGGAGATAATGTAATAGTAGACCGGCTGACCGCCCGGGAGGAGCGTGATCTCCGCGCCGGGGCACTTGCGTTCAAATGCGGCGAGCGCCTTTTGCGCGTCCGCCTCATTTACATCCGTGCCATAGAAGAGGTTGATGAACTCCGCACCGCGCTCTGCGGCCTCATCGGAAAGAGCTTCGAGCAGCTTCCCGATCTCGCAGTCAGTGCCGAAGAGTTTGCCGTCCATCAGTGCGAGGTAGTCGCCCTCGCGGATATCAAACCCGTCAAAGTCCGAGCTGCGCGCGGCATAGGTGATCTGCGCGGTGGAGACATCCTGCGCGGCGGCGGTCATCGCCTCGGTGATCGCGGCGGCGTCGGCGTCGAGGTCGATCGCCATCATCGCGCTGATACCCTGCGGCACGGTGGCGGTGGGAATGACGATGATCTCCTTGTCGGTCAGGCCTGCGCATTGCTGTGCCGCCATGATGATGTTTTTGTTGTTCGGCAGCACGAAGACCGTTTTGGCGTTGACCTTTTCGATCTCGGTGAGGATGCTCTCCGTGGAGGGATTCATCGTCTGCCCACCGGAGATGATACCGTCCGCGCCGAGGTCGGTGAAGATCTCGGAAAGGCCGTCGCCCGCGCAGACCGCGAGGAAACCGAAGTCCTTCGGGGGCTCGGCGGGATGCTCCAATGCTTCTTCCACCGCGTCGAGGTCGTCCGTGCTCTGCACCGCCTTGCCGGAGGCAAGCTGCTCGGCCTGCGTGCGCATGTTCTCGATCTTGGCAAGCTCAAGCGTGCCGTATTTCTGCGCTTCGGTGAGCGCATTTCCGGGAATGTCGGTATGGACGTGGACCTTGAACGTTTCGTCGTCCTCGCCGATGACGAGCGAGTCGCCGATCGAGCCGAGGTACTTGCGGAAAGGTTCAATGGACACGCCGAGCTTCTTGCGGACGATGAAAACCGTGTCAAACGTGAAGGTGATATCCTCCAGCGTGAGCGCACCGAAATCCGCTTTTTCCTGCACGGGAGCTTCTGCCACCTCGGGCATTTCCTCACCGCGCAGCGCGGAGAGCATGCCCTTCAAGATCAGGACAAAGCCCTTGCCGCCGGCGTCCACCACGCCGGCTTTCTTGAGAACGGGGTTCATATCTGTCGTCTCCTTGAGCGTTTTTTCTCCCTGTTCAATGGCTTGCTCGAGAACATATTCAACATCGCTGTTTTCTTCGCTCGCCTCCATCGCGCGGTCGGCGGCAAGACGCGAAACGGTCAGGATCGTGCCCTCTGCGGGCTTCATCACGGCGTTATATGCGGTGGCGACGCCCTCCTGCATGGCGGCGGCAAAGGCATAGCCGTCCGCCGTCTCAAGGCCTTTGAATCCTTTGGAGATGCCGCGGAAGAGCAGCGAGAGAATGACGCCGGAGTTGCCGCGCGCGCCGCGCAGCAGCGCACTGGCGGCGACGCTTGCCGCCTGATCGACTGTCTGCGGGTCGATGCGCTTGAGCTCCTGCGCTGCGGCCTGAATGGTGAGGCTCATATTTGTTCCCGTGTCGCCGTCCGGCACGGGGAAGACGTTAAGGTCATTGATGAGCTGCTGTGCCTGTGTCACGGAGGCTGTGCCGTAGAGCAGCATCTCCTTGAACATAGCACCGGTGATGGTATCGTGCATTCGGAAATGTCCTCCTGTGATCACAGATTCATACTGTCAACGCACACGTCGACGCTGCGGATCTTCGCGCCGGTGCTTTCGCTGACCATATAGCGCACCTGCGAGATGATGGAGCGGCACACGGCGGCGATATTCACCCCGTGCTCGACGATGATGTGCAGTTCAATGGAAATGTCGCCCTCGTCGTGCGCGATGATGCGCACGCCCTTGTTCATTGCCTCGCGGCGCAAAAGGTGGACAAGACCGTCCGTCATGGAGCGGTACGCCATGCCCTTGACGCCGAAGCAGCTCGTCGCTGCGGCGCCGGTGAGATTGGAAAGCGCAGCATCGGAGATGCTGACTTCGCCCTGTTCGGTTTGGAGCTTGATCATGGAAAGGTCTCCTTCCTCCAAAATCGATAAACCTGCTATAATACCCTTATTATATACGCAGGAGGCGCGAATAACAAGAAAAAATTTCAAATAATCCCGGCGAATTCCTGACAAGCGCGAAAAATGAAAAATTTACAAACAATCTATTGAAAAGCGGACGTTTTTTTCGTAGTATGTAAACGGAAATAAAATCGACAAAACGGGGGAAACTCTATGGATTGGGCTGCGATGCTGCTCTATATCGCGGTAAGCTCCGTCACTCCGGGGCCGAACAACCTGATGTCGCTGTACCTGGGCGCACATTACGGGCTTGCCGGCGCGCGGAAATTCATCGTCGGCAGCATGGGCGCGGTGCTTGTGAAGCTCCTTTTGTGCGGCGCACTCAACCTGATGCTTGCCGCCGTGATCCCCGCGCTCGTGCCGTATCTCAAGTGGCTCGGCGCACTCTATATGCTCTATCTCGCCTTTGTGATGCTGCGCTCCGGCTTTGGTGCACAGGAAGAAGAAAAGGAAAACGGCGGGGAGTCGACGTATCTTTCCGGCATCCTGCTCCAGTGCCTGAACATCAAGAGCTGGGTGTTTGCGCTGAGCGTCTTTTCAACCTTTGTCGTTCCGTACACGACGAGCCTGCGCGTGATGCTCGCCGTTGTGCTTGCGAGCCTTGCGATGTTGGTCGCGTCCACGCTTTTGTGGACGGTCTGCGGCAGCGTGCTGCGCCGTGTTTACAATGAGCATCGCAAAGTGTTCAGCGCGCTGTGCGCCGCATCGCTCGTCTACTGTGCCATTACCGCTGTGCAATAAGGAGAACACCATGAGAGTCATCACAGGCTCGGCGCGCGGGCGCCGATTGGGCGAATTAAAGGGCCTGGAAACACGCCCAACGACCGATAAGGTCAAAGAGAGCATCTTCAACTGCATCCAGTTCGACGTGGAGGGCGCACGCGTGCTCGACCTCTTCGCGGGGACAGGGCAGCTCGGCATCGAGGCGCTCTCGCGCGGGGCGCAGAGCGCGGTGTTTGTCGATAAGCGTACGGAGGCGGCAAAGCTCGTGCGGGACAATCTCGCACTGTGCGGTTTTGCTGACCGTGCGCAGGTCGTCTGCGGCGACGCGATGGGCTATCTATCCTCCCTGCGTACGAAATTCGACATCATCTTTCTCGACCCGCCCTATGAAGCGGAGCTCTTGGAGCAGGCTCTCGCGCACATCGCAAGGTTTGACATTTTGACGCCCCATGGTATAATCGTAGCGGAAAGCCCACTGGACAAGGCTTTGAGCGCACTCAGTGCGCCGTACGGCGTTTATCGGGAGTACCGCTACGGCAAGATCAAGGTGACGATCTATCACCGCGAGGGGGAGGCAGAAGCATGAGGACTGCTATCTTTCCCGGCTCATTCGACCCCGTGACGCTGGGACATCTGAACATCATCGAGCGCGCAAGCAGACTCTTTGACAAGGTCATCGTCTGCGCAGTCATCAACGGCGAGAAGAAAAACCCTATGTTTACTCCGGAGCAGCGACTGGAACTGCTCAAGGCGTCTACAAAGCATCTGGACAATGTTGAGGCTGCGATGTGGCAGGGTCTGATGACCGATTTCGCCCGGGAGCGCGGCGCGATCACGGTCGTGCGGGGGACGCGATGCGGCTCGAATTTTGACGAGGAGTATGCCATGGCGCAGATCTATTCCTCACTCTGCCCGGGGCTGGATATGGTCGTGATCCCCGCCAAGCCGGAGCTTGCGCACATCAGCTCTACGATGGTGCGCGAAATGGTGAAATATGGGCAACCGCTCGAGAAATATATGCCGCTGAAGGCAGCGGAGCTTGTGAAAGGATGGAAGAACTATGGCTAATAACGATGTACAGCACCTTGTCGATATGCTCTTCGACATGATCGATGAGGCAAAAAGCGCGCCGTTTTCCGGCGAGAAGTGCACGATCAACCGCGACGAGGCGCTCGACCTCATTGACGAGATCCGCGCGCAGCTCCCCGCCGAGCTCAAGCGCGCACAGGAGCTGATCCGTGCGAAGGATGAGTATGTCGCCAACGCCAAGCGCGATGTGGATCGCATGATGCAGAAGGCGGAGCTTGACGCCAAGAGCAAGGTCTCCGAGAGCGAAGTGACCAATGCTGCCCGCGAAAAGGGGCATGAGATCATTCGCCGCGCCGAGGAGCGCTCCCGCGAGATGTATCGCGTCGCCAACGAATATACCGAGGACGCGCTGCGCCGCACCGAAGAGGCGATCCAGATGGCGCTTGACGAGATCAAACAGTCCCGTGCGAACTTCCGCTCCGTTTCTGCCGAGCAGATGAAAAGAAGACAGGCGGAGCTTGCCCAGTCGGATGGGAAAATAGACAAAAACGATTAACATAATTCGGCAGAATGTACAAGCGTTCTTAGATACATTAGCACAACAACTGCATTTTGATAGTATAAAAGAGCCGGACACAAGATGTTGTGTCCGGCTCTTTTTTTACAGAAACAAAATCGAACACACGTTTTGAAAAGCTGCCGGGGAAAGGCTTGGAAAAGCTTGAAAATTCATGGTTTTTGCGAAAAATTTTTCTTGCATTTTTGAGAGCTCTCCCGTATACTAAGGCTGTGAAGTGGTGAAAAATGGTGAACCATTCCATAAGAATGGAGCAATTTCCCACGAAGCAACAGGAGCGCAGCGACTCGACTTCCTCGAAAAAAGGGGGGGCCGAGGCTTTGCCCTCTCAAAAAACACCAAAATGCACTTTGCGGAAAGGGGGGAAAAGACCGTGACCGGACAATATCAGCATACGATCGACGCCAAGGGACGGCTCTTTATCCCCAGCAAGCTCCGCGAAGAACTGGGCGAGACCTTTTATGTCACGATGGGCACAGACGCCTGCCTGAGCGTTTACTCTGACGCCTCCTGGGCGCGCTTTACCGAAAAGTTCGAGAGTCTGCCCTATACCCGCACCAAGTCAATGCGGCCGCTTTTCGCCAACGCCGCCAAGTGCGAGCCGGACGCGCAGGGGCGCATCCTCCTCCCGCAGAAGCTGCGCGCTTACGCCGGCCTTGAAAAGGACGTGACGGTCATCGGCGTTTCCAACCGTGCGGAGATCTGGGACGCGGAGCGTTGGGCCAAGGTGGAAGCCGAGGAGCTCAACCCCGAAAATCTGGCTGCCGTGATGGAAGAGCTTGGGTTCTGATATGGAAGAGAACTACGGCCATAAGCCGGTGCTGCTGCAGGAGTGCCTGGACGCGCTGCAAATAAAACCGGACGGCATCTATGTGGATGGAACGCTCGGTCGCGCAGGACACTCGATGGAGATCGCCCGCCGCCTGACAACGGGACGGCTCATCGCACTCGACCGTGACGAAACGGCGATCGAAGCGGCGACGCGTCGCCTTGCGGACTATATGGATCGCGTGACGCTCGTTCACAGCAACTTCAGCAATCTCGGACAAGTCCTGCACGATTTGGGCATTGACGGTGTGGACGGGATGCTCTTTGATCTCGGCGTCTCCTCCCCACAGCTCGACGAAGCACAGCGCGGCTTTTCCTACAAGCAGAATGCGCCGCTCGATATGCGCATGGACGCGACTGCTGCACTCACCGCGTACGAGGTCGTCAATACTTACTCCTATGAAGAACTGAGAAGAATTCTCTTTGAATACGGCGAGGAGCGCTACGCCCCCGCTATTGCGAAAAGGATCGTTGTCCAGCGGGAACAAAAACCCATTGAAACGACGCTCGAGCTTGCGGAGCTGATCCGCAGTGCGATGCCTGCCGCGGCGCTGCGCGAGAAGCAGCACCCCGCCAAGCGCAGCTTTCAGGCGATCCGCATCGCCGTCAACGACGAGCTTGGCGAGCTTCCGCCGATGCTCGATGCCGCACAGGAAAATTTGAAGATCGGCGGCCGGCTTGCCGTCATCACCTTCCACTCGCTGGAGGATCGCATCGTCAAGCACACGCTGCAGGACTTCGCGCAAGGCTGTATCTGCCCGCCGAGCTTCCCCGTGTGCGTATGCGGCAGAAAACCGAAAATGAAGCTCATCACCCGCAAGCCTGTCGTCTCGGGTGATGAAGAGCTGGACGAAAACCCCCGCGCCCGCAGCGCCAAGCTGCGCGTAGCGGAAAAATGCTGAAATAAAAATGAAAGGAGAGATTGCCATGGCACGCAGACGCGAAGACGCGCAAGCAAAAAAGTACCCGTACGGCGGCCGCGTAGAAGGCAATCTCGCCTACGATTTCGACTACGAGGAAAAGCGCACACAGCGCGCCGAACGCCGCACGGAGGAGAAACCGCGCAAGGCGCAGCAGCAGGAACCGAAGGCGCAGACCACCATCCGCACAAGGGAGCGGCAGAAGGTGTCGCTCACCGCGCTTGCGGGCTTCGCTGCCCTTGCCGCGATGGTGCTGCTGCTCGTGATGAGCTACGCAAAGCTTACGGCGATCTCGTCGAACGTGGTGTCGATGAAAAACGAGCTGACCGCGCTGCAAAGCGAACACGTCGCGCTCCTGACGCGGTACGAACAGACCTTTGACCTTTCCGCCATCAAGGAAGCCGCCGAGGCGACGGGTATGGCGAAACCGAGCGCCTCACAGATCTTCTATGTGGATCTCTCCGAGCCGGACAGCGTGGTGGTGTATCAGCAGGACAGCGGCAACGTACTTAGCCGCGTCTTTACCTCGCTGGGGCACGGAATGTGTTCCGTCGTGGAATATTTTAAGTGAGCGAAGCTATACATAAGGAGTAAGGAGCTTCCTTACTCCTTGTTTTCCTGTTAGAGGAGGAACATCACCGTGGCACAGGGCCAGAAAAGAAGACCGGAATCCGCACGCCGAGCCAATCGGACGATCCAGCTGCGAACGCTTTTGCTGCTGGCGATTTTTGGCGTCGGCGTATTTGTGCTGCTCTTTGCCAAACTTTATCAGTGGCAGATCACAGAGCATGAGCAGCTCCAGTCTCTCGCTGTTTCGCAGCAGACGCTTAAAACAGCAGTCGAGGCGAGCCGCGGCACGATCTATGACCGTAACGGGAACATCCTTGCCATGTCCTCTACGGCGGAGAATATTTTCCTCTCCCCGTATGAGATCGAAAAGTATGAGCAGGATAAGGCCCTGATCGCGCACGAGCTTTCCGCCATTCTTGACGTGGACGAGGACAGCATTTACGATCACATGGAAAAGACCTGGTCCCAGTACGAGGTTATCAAGGAAAAGGTCGATCAGGAGACGGCGGACAAAGTCCGCGAATCCATCAACGCCAATCAATTTCGCGGGATCTTTCTCGAGCCGACCACGAAACGGATTTATCCCTACGGCCCGCTTGCGTCCAACATGATCGGGTTTACCAACAAAAACGGCGGTGCGTACGGTCTTGAGGCCGTGTATGACGAAGAGCTCACCGGCGAGCGCGGCATGGTGGTGACGGCAAAGGATGTCAACGGCACATCGGTGCTCTACCAGTACGAGCAGTATTTTGACGCGCAGGACGGCAACAGCCTCAACACCACCATCGACACGACGATCCAGTACTATTTGGAAAAGGGCGTGCAGGAGCTGGAGGCGCGCTTCGGCACCGGCAAGGGCGCAACGGGCATCGTGATGGACTGCAAGACCAACGCTGTGCTCGCCATGGCGTCACTGCCGAATTACGATCTCAACAATCCCGGCACGCTTTACAGCGACATTCTCACCACCGGCATGACGGAGGAGGAAATCACGGAGCATACGGCGGATCTTCGCCTCAAGCAGTGGCGCAACAAGGCCATCAACGATACCTACGAGCCGGGCTCTACGTTCAAGACGCTTACGCTTGCCATGGCGCTCGAGGAGGGCGTGGTCGATCTCAATTCGACGTTCTCGTGTGGCGGCGCGGTCAACATCGAGGGCGAGACCATACACTGCTCCAAGCGCGAGGGGCACGGCGCGCAGGATCTGACGACAGCGTTTGCAAACTCCTGCAACCCCGCGTTCATCAACATCGGGCTTCGCATCGGCAACGAGAAGTTTTATGATTATATGAAGGCGTTCGGTCTCGTGGAAAAGACGGGCATCGACACCACGGGCGAGGCGGTCGGCTTTGTCAATAAGGAGATCACCTACTCTACGCTGGCGCTTGCGTGCTATGCGTTCGGTCAGAACTTTAACGTCACGCCCATGTCGCTCCTGTCCGCCACAATCGCCTGCATCAACGGCGGGTATCTGCGTACGCCCTACATCGTCGATCAGATCGTCGATCAAAACGGCAATATCACCTATCAGCACGACTCCACGCCCATCCGGCAGGTCATCTCGCAGGAGACGAGCGCCCTCGTGCGTCAGATCATGGAGTACGAGGTGACCAACGGTACGGGTAAGAACGGTCAGGTCGCGGGCTACCGCATCGGCGGCAAGACGGGCTCGGCGGATCAGGTCGGCGGAGGTCTCATCCTTTCATTTGCCTGCTATGCCCCTGCCGACGATCCGCAGGTTATCATGCTCCTTACGCTTAATGAGCCGAACAGGAATACCGGCACTTACCATTCCGGCGGCAACATGGTCGCGCCGGTCGCCAGCACCGTTATGGCGGAGATTTTGCCGTATCTCGGCATCGAGCCGAACTATACCGCCGAGCAGCTCGTCGGCGCGGATAAGACCGTGCCGAACGTCACGGGACTGACTGCGGAGCAGGCGGCGGCGAAGCTCAAGGAGTCCGGTTTTGCCTGCCGCACGATCGGTGAGGGAAAGACCGTCACTGATCAGACGCCTGTCGGCGGCGCCATCGTGCCGAACAATGCCGAAATTCTGCTCTATTGCGGCGCGGAGAAATCCGCGGACAAGTGCATCGTGCCGAACGTCGTGGGCGACAGTGCCGCGACCTCCAATCAGAAGATCGTCAACGCGGGGCTTATCATGGGCGTTGCGGGCGTGACGAACCGCAGCTCGTCGTCCGTGCGCGCGATCTCGCAGAGCATCGAGCCCGGGACGGAGGTCGAGGCGGGCACGGTCATCCGTGTCCAGTTCAGCGACGGATCTGTGACCGACTGATGCCGCAAGCTGCTGTATTGCGGCTCGTAATAAGTACGAAGGAAGGACGCCGGAGTGTTTCGGCGGACGGTGAAAATTATGGCGGCAATTATCATTGCCTGTGTTCTCGGCTTTGTCGTGGCAGCCGCCACGGGCAAGGTGCTGATTCCCAAGCTGCGTGCGCTCAAAGCGGGGCAGAGCATCCGTGAGGACGGTCCCACCTGGCACGCGGGCAAATCCGGCACGCCCACGATGGGTGGCCTCATGTTCATCGCGGGCATTTTTGTGTCGATATTTGTCACGGGCTTTTATGGGATGAGACTCGGTGACTTCAAGCATCTTTACATCTTCGGCTTCGCCCTTATTTTCGGCATCATCGGCTTTATTGACGATTATCAGAAGGTGAAGCACCATCAAAACCTCGGCTTGACCGCACTGCAAAAGTTTGCTTTGCAGCTTGCTGCCGCCGTCGCATTTTTGTGTCTCATGCGCTATGAGGGGATGCTCACACCCAACCTTTACATCCCGTTCGTCCATACGCACATTATTCTGCCGTGGACGGTCTATATGATCTTTGCCGCGTTCGTCATTGTCGGCACGGTCAACGCCGTTAACATCACCGACGGCATCGACGGTCTTGCCGCGAGCGTGACCGTTCCCGTGGGACTCTTCTTCACGGTCGTTGCGACATGGTGGCCGAACTACGACCAGCTCGGCATTTTCTCCGGCGCACTCGTCGGCGGACTGCTCGGTTTCCTCGTCTACAACTTCCACCCTGCCAAGGTGTTCATGGGCGACACCGGCTCGCTCTTTCTCGGCGGCACGGTCGCGGCGCTGGCGTTTGCCTATGATATGCCGCTGATCCTTGTTCCCGTCGGCTTCGTCTATATCTGCGAAACGATGTCGGATATCATCCAGGTCGCCTACTTCAAGCTCACGCACGGCAAGCGCATCTTCAAGATGGCGCCGCTGCACCATCACTTTGAGCTGTGTGGCTGGAGCGAGGTGAAGCTCGTCGCCGTGTTTACGACGGTCTCCGCGCTGTGCTGCATCGCGGCGGCCTTCGGCGTGATGGGAAGATATCACTTTTAATTCATTTGCCGTCTGCGGACGGCAAATAGAAAGGAGGGAGATTATGACCAGAGAAGAACGCGCCTTGCGGCAGGAGCAGCGCGAGCGTGCCAAAGCCATTGAAGCGGCGGCGCGGGAAGCGGGCAAGGGCCCGATCGACGTGCCGTTTCTCCTGCTGGTGCTGCTGCTCACGGGCATTGGCCTTATCATGATGTTCTCGGCGAGCTTCCCCTCCGCCTACCATGAAAAGGGCAATCCCGCGTACTACTTTGTCCGTCAGGCGATCTTTGCTGCCGTCGGCGTTGTGGCGATGTTCATTGTCGGGCGCCTTAACTATGAGCGCTTTCGCGGCGTTTCCAAGCTGGCACTTTTCCTCTCCATTGCCCTTTTGGTGCTGGTGCTCGTTCCGGGCGTCGGCATTACGCGCAACCACGCCACGCGCTGGCTCGGCATCCCGGGCACCGCGATGCAGTTTCAGCCGTCCGAGCTTGTGAAGCTGGGTGTGATCCTGTATTTTGCCGACAGCATTTCCAAGAAAAAGGGAAAAATGCGCACAATTAAAGAGGGCATTGTGCCCTATGCGGTCATTCTCGGCATTATTGCGGCGCTGATGCTCAAGGAGCCGCATCTGTCCGGCACGGTGCTCATTCTCGGCATCGGCGCTTGCATGATGTTCGTCGGCGGTATCCAAAGCTATTGGGTGGGCGTCGGAGCGGCAGCCGCGGGACTGGGTGTGTTCGCCTACCTGAAGGGCTGGATCAATTACAACTCCACGCGCATCACCGTTTGGCTCGACCCGCTGAGCAAGACGGAGCTGAATATGCGCGGCGCGGGGTATCAGACGCGCCAGAGCCTGCTTGCCATCGGTTCAGGGGGGCTTCTCGGCATGGGGCTCGGAAAAAGCCGGCAGAAGTTTATGTTCCTGCCGGAAGAGCACAACGACTTCATTTTCTCCATCGTCTGCGAGGAGCTGGGACTCATCGGCGCGACGCTCATCATGCTGCTGTTTGCTATGCTCATCATTCGCGGCTACTGGATCGCGCTGCACGCGCGTGATCGCTTCGGAAGTCTCCTCGCCGTCGGTGTTACCACACAGATTGCACTGCAGGTGTTTCTCAACATCGCGGTGGTGTCGAATTTGATCCCCAATACCGGCATCTCACTTCCGCTTTTCAGTTACGGCGGTACGGCGCTTGCGGTGCAGCTTGCTGAAATGGGGATCGTACTGAGCGTATCGCGGCAGATGCCGGCATCATAAAGGGGGAAAGGGTATGCGCGTAATTTTCACCTGCGGCGGCACGGCGGGACACGTCAATCCCGCGCTGGCGCTCGCGGCGTATATGAAGGAAAAAGATCCGGCGACGCAGATCCTTTTTGTCGGCGCGGAGCGCGGGCTGGAGCGCGATCTCATCGCGCACACGGACTACCCGTTCCGCGCGGTCAACATCTCCTCGTTCCACCGCTCGTTTAAGCCGCAGGAGCTGCGGCACAATCTCACGAGCGTCCGCAATCTGCTGCACGCCGAGCGCGAGGCGAATGAGATATTAAAGGACTTCAAGCCCGACCTCATCGTCGGTACCGGCGGTTACGCCAGCTATCCGCTCGTGCGCTACGGCGCAAAGGCGGGCATCCCCACGGCGGTACATGAATCGAACATCGTGCCCGGACTGACGACGCGGCAGCTTGAGGAGCATTGTGACCGCGTGATGGTCGGCTTCGAGGATTGCCGGGCGCACTACAAGCATCCGGAAAAGGTAGTCGTGACGGGCACGCCCGTGCGCGGCGACTTCTTCGCCATGACAAAGGCGGAAGCCAAGCACAAGCTCGGCATCGACGATGGACGAGCGCATATCGTTTCATTCTGGGGCAGCCTCGGCGCGGGAACGATGAACCGCGCGATGGCGGAATTTATCGCGCTCGAGTGTGCACACGAGCCGTTCCACCACGTTCACGGCGTCGGCTCGATCTGCTGGGAGCAGATGCGCTTATGGCTCAAGGAAAGGGGTGCGGAGCCGGAAAAGCACCCGTCCGTCGACGTGCGCGAGTATATCTATGACATGGCGATGCAGATGCGTGCTGCCGACCTCGTGATCTGTCGCGCGGGCGCGTCCACGCTCAGCGAGCTGACGGCGCTCGGCGTACCGGCGATTTTAGTACCGTCGCCGAACGTGACGAACCATCATCAGGAGAAGAACGCGAATCTGCTCGGCGAACACGGCGCGGCGCTGGTGCTTGCGGAGGAGGGACTCGACGGCAAGCAGCTTTTCACCGCGGCGGCGGGCATCCTCAAGGATGAGCAGAGGCTCGCGGAGATGTCAAAGAATATGGCATCCCTCGGCGTGCGCGACGCGACAGCGCGCATTTACGAATGCGTGATGAGCCTGCTGGAATAAGCATAGAAAAAGAGAGCTTCCGAGGAAGCTCTCTTTTTATGTATCGGCACAGCTTATTGCAGCGTGAAATCGAGATACACGGGGTTGTGGTCGCTGTACGCATAGTCCGTTTCGATGACGTTGCTGTCGCTCACCGTCACGTTATCGGATACCACGAAACCGTCCACCGTGATGCGGAACGTCGTTTCAATGTTGTACGGCTCTGCCGCCGTGCGGCAGGAGGCGACGGGTGCGTCCTCATGCAGCGGGACGACGAGCGTCAGACCGTCCGGCACGATGCCGTCGGGAACGGGCTGCGCCCAGGTGTCCCCCTCGCGTGTGGGAACGCCGAACAGTTCTCCGGAATTGCCGGGCAGGTCCTTGTTGAAGTCGCCGCCGGCGATGCAGTAGTTGCCCGCCTCGTATTCCGCCTTCATGTCGGAAAGCAGCAGCTCAAGCTGCTCGACGGCGATGGTGCCGTCGGAGGTGTAGGCGGAGAGGTGGAGATTGTAAAGCACCAGCTCCTTGCCGTTTGCCGTGTCAATGCGGTTGACCGAGTAGCAGCGGTCGAGATCGACCAGCTTCATCAGACTTGTCTCGATCGGCAGCGAGCGGCGCAGGGCGGAGGTAATGGGGAACGCGGAGTACGTCAGGATACCGGACTTGTTCGCCCCATGCGGAGAGTCAAAGGGGTAAAACAGATAGGGACTGTCGTAGTTCTGGGCAAAGGAATAGGAGCAATAATCCATATCAAGTTTGCCAAGGAGCTGATTGACCAGAAGCGAGCGCTCCTCAATGTGGTGAGAGCGCGTGCTGTCGAAGTCGACCTCCTGCGCAAGGACAAAGTCCGGCTGCTGTTCGGCAATGACGGCAGCACTTCCCATGACATTGTCAACGACTGCTTCCATACTGCGTGCGCGGCTTTCCTTGCCGCCGTCCATGAAGAAGCTGTAGTCCGCGCTGTACGCACCGAAGCCGATGTTGGCGGAAACGACGCGGTATTGCGCACCGGGCTGCACGTCTTCCCCGGCATACTCTCCGATACTTACTTCCGTGAAAAAGCACGTCTGATTGTCCTCAATGCGGTGGTAGTCGATCAGCACGTAGGCAAGATAAGCCGCCGCAACGAGCAGCAGCGCGAGCAAAACGCAGAGAACGATCTTTACGGGACGCTTTAGGCTTCTCATACCATATTCCTCCCCGATGGAAATTTCTTCCGTTATTGTGCCACACTTTGCACGCAAATGCAAGTAAAGAGAGGGTAAAAAGAGTTGACGCGCCGGTAAATTAACGCTATACTGGAAACTGTAATAAAATCGGTGTTTTGTCGGCAGTTTGTTGTGCTTTGGAACGCCTTTTCCCCATCTGCGCATACTATGGGTCAGTTGAAAAACGATCCGGTATGTGGAGGAAAACGGTATGAGTGAGCTGCTGATTCGGGGCGGGAACGCTCTGCGCGGGGAACTGACGATACAAGGCTCAAAGAACAGCGTCCTGCCCATTTTGGCGGCGTCGCTGCTGGGGAAAGACACCTGCACCATCGAAAATTGCCCGCGCCTGCGGGACGTTGACGCATCGATCGCCATTTTGCGCCACCTCGGCTGCTGTACGCATTGGGAGGGAGACGCGCTCGTCGTCGATACCGCGCACGCCGATCAAAGCGAAGTGCCCGACGCGCTGATGCGCGAGATGCGCTCGTCGGTCATCTTCCTCGGCGCGGTTTTGGCGCGCTGCGGCGAGGCGACGCTGTCCTATCCCGGCGGGTGCGAGCTCGGCCCGCGGCCGATCGATATGCACCTTGCCGCGCTGCGTGCGCTCGGCGCCGAGATCGAGGAGCGCGGCGGTAGGCTCCGCTGCACCGCGCGGGAGCTTGTCGGCTGCGAGATCATTTTGCCGATGCCGAGCGTCGGCGCCACCGAGAACACCATTCTCGCCGCCTGCGGCGCGGAGGGGACGACGGTCATTTACAATGCTGCGCGCGAGCCGGAGATCGTGGACCTGCAGAACTTTCTCAACGCGATGGGCGGGGACGTCCGCGGCGCGGGCGGCTCCATCATCACGATCGAGGGCAAACGCGCGATGCACGGCACGATGCACCGCGTGATCGCCGACCGCATCGTGGGGGCGACGTATCTCTGTGCGGCGGCGTGCTGCGGCGGGGACGTGACGCTCAAGGGTGTGGATTATCGAGCGCTGTCCACAGTGACGGCGGCGCTGAGCGAGGCGGGCTGCCGCATTCGCAGCGAGGCCGATACCGTCAATATCCGCAGCAGCGGCACACTTCATTCGATCCGCCCCGTGCGCACGGCGCCGTACCCGGGTTTTCCAACGGACGCGCAGCCGGTCTTGATGGCGGCGCTCCTCAAGAGCGAGGGCAGCACGGTATTTGTGGAGAATATTTTTGAGAATCGCTACCGTCACGTCGACGAGCTTGCGCGCATGGGCGCGGAGATCCGCGTCGCGGGACGCGTGGCAGTCGTGACGGGGCGTGCAGCCCTCAATGGCGCATCGGTCAAATCGACGGATCTGCGCGGCGGAGCGGCGCTGGTGCTCGCTGCGCTGGGCGCACAGGGCTTAAGCCGCGTGGCAAATACGGAGCATATCGATCGCGGATACGAGAGCATCGAGCGAGACCTTTCACTGCTCGGCGCGGAGATCCGGCGGGAGGATACATAACAGAGAGGAAAAGGAGAAACATGGCAAGAGGACGTACAACGCATCGGCGCAGGAGGGGAAGATTTTCTTTCCTTCTTAAGCTGCTATGCTTTGCGCTCATCATTGCCGCAGTCATCGGCGCGGTCACGCTGTTTTTCAAGACCGAAAAAATCATTGTCGAGGGGAACCAAAGATACACGGAGCAGGAGATCATTGAAGCGGCGGGGCTGCAGCTCGGCAGCAATCTGTACCTGATGAACAAGTACGATCACGCGCAGGCGATTTTCCGAAATCTCCCATATGTGGAGAGCGCGTCGATCAATCGCAAGCTGCCTGATACGCTCCTGGTCGAAGTGAAAGAGTGCAGTGCTGCAGCGTCCGTCCCGGCGGAGGGCGGAGCGTGGCTGATGAGCATGAGCGGCAAGCTCCTGGAGAAGACCTCTGCCGTGCCGGAGGGCTGCGCAAAGGTCACGGGCTGCACACTGACTGCTCCGGAAGTGAGCGGCGAGGCGGCGTTTGATACGGACAGCGCCTATAAGATGACGGCGCTTCAGTCACTTTTGCGCGCGGCAGAGGAAAAACGAATGCGCGCCAACATCGAAACGGTCGATCTGGGGGACGATACCTGCCTGCAGTTCACTTACGCGGGACGTTTTGCGGTGAAGCTGCCGTGGACGGCGGACCTTTCCTATAAGCTTGAAAGCCTTGCAACTGTGGCGGACTATCTTGAGGCAAACGAAAAGGGCGCGATCAACCTGATGACAGACGGCAAGGCGAGTTTCACACCGGAGTAAAAAAGTTTGAAGAAATATGCGTTTGCTCTTGACCGCTGCGCCAAAGCGTAATACAATAGATTAGGAAAGATATACTTGATGTTGTGGCGAATTCGACGTATTTCGCCCATTCTATACAACAGATAGCAGGAGGGACCGATATGGCATTCGGACTGGAAACCGGCGCGGAGAGCGTCGTAAAAATCAAAGTGATCGGCGTTGGCGGCGGCGGCAACAATGTGGTCAACCGTATGGTGCGCTCCGGCGCGCGCGGCGTCGATTTTGTCGCAGTCAACACGGATAAGCAGGCACTCAACGTGTCGAGCGCGACCTATAAGATCCAGATCGGCGAAAAGCTGACGCACGGTCAGGGTGCCGGCGCCGACCCTGAGGTCGGGCGCAAGGCGGCGGAGGAAAGCCGCGCCCAGATCGCCAAGGCCCTTGAGGACACTGACATGGTGTTCATCGCTGCCGGTATGGGCGGCGGCACCGGCACGGGCGGCGCGCCCATCGTTGCTGAGATCGCGCGCGAGGCGGGTATTCTGACCGTCGGTGTCGTGACGAAGCCCTTCAAGTTCGAGGGCATGCGCCGTATGAAGGCGGCTGACGCGGGCATCGAAGAGCTGCGCAGCAAGGTCGATTCCCTTGTCATCATCCCCAACGAACGGCTCAAGTTCGCCACCGATCAGAAGATCACCTTCTCCAACGCCTTCGAGATCGCGGACGACGTGCTGCGTCAGGCAGTGCAGAGCATCTCTGATCTCATCCGCGATACCGGCTTTATCAACCTCGATTTTGCCGACGTGACTGCCATCATGAAGGACGCCGGTCTTGCGCATATGGGCGTCGGCCGTGCCGCCGGCAAGAACAAGGCCGAAGAAGCCGCCCGTATGGCAATCTCTTCCCCGCTGCTGGAAACCTCCATTGAGGGTGCGCACGGCGTGCTCATCAACGTCACCGGCTCGCTGGACATCGGCCTCGACGAGGTTGAGCAGGCGGCGTCGCTGGTGCAGGATGCCGTCCATCCCGACGCGCTCACCATCTTCGGCGCCACGTTCGACGAAACGATGGACGACGAGATTCGCGTCACCGTTATCGCCACCGGTTTCGATACCGTGCCCAACCAGTCTTCGAAGCAGGGTACATCCGCCGCTGAGTCCGCCAAGGCTTCCACGCTGACGCCGGTGGGAGAGGAAAGCGTTCCTGCTGCTGGAGCGGAGGAGAAGAAAGAGCCTGAGGATGTTCTGGGTTCGGATTTCGATGAGATTTTCAAAATCTTTAGTCGCGATAAGTAAGATTACGTTTGATAGGAAAACAAAGCCGCCGGCTATGCCGACGGCTTTGTTTTATTAATTATGCTTTTCCTTACGGCATCTCCAAAGGGTACTCCGTGAAGTCGTAGACGCCCGTCGTGCCGAGCCGCCCGTTTTCGAGGCTTAGAAAGGGTTCAAATTTAAAAATTGTCCCGTAGCGGTTGACCACATTCACAAATACGTTGGACATGATGTCGCTTTCGTTGCAGCGCAGCAGCACGATGTCGCCGCGCCCCGTAAACGCCAGCACCTTCGCCGCCTCAGTCTCGGTGCGGGTCGAGCAGTCGTAGACCTTGACGGCTGCCTCCGGGTCGGCGGGTACGATGGCGTAGATGTCCTCACCGCCTGCATCGACGCATACGGCGTCTGCAAGGAACGGACACGCCTCCGTCAGGGCGTCGGGAATGGCGGGGAAGTCGGCGGCGTCAAAGGCAAAGTTCAGATACGCCACGGCGCACGGACAGTTCGCCTCGGCTGCCGCCTGCCGCAGCGCGGAGAGTGCGGCGCTGTCAGCCTCCTGCTCGTCGGCAAGCGGCTCCTGCGGCACGGGACTGACCGCGCCGTCCGGCACGGGGACGGTATCAGCCCACACGCCGCAGGCGGTGAGCAGCGCGAGCGTAAGCGTGAAAAGTAAAATCAGGATTCGTTTCATTCGGTGTATTCTCCTTGCGTTTTTTCAAAGCCTAAGTAGCGCGTGCCCTGAAAGGTCAGCTTCCCCTGCTCGCCCTCGGCAAGCTGAGCGTATTCGCTGCCGCTGACCGTGAACTCGATTTTATCGCCGCTCTCGACCTGAAAGGTGACAAAGTGGGTGGTGTCGGTCATCGTCTGATAGCCGTGCGCGCCGCTTGCGTCGCCTGCGACGGGCCTCTGCTGCATCGTGGTCTCCGTGCGCTTGTCCACGATCACGCACGCGACCGTCAGACGCGGGGAGTTGTTGTTTTTGCTCCACTGCGCGACGCCTTTTACGAGAATTACGGCGAAGATGATAAACACGGCGAGAGCGAGCAGCGGAAAGACGCCGTACAGCGCGCCGAAACCGAACGGGGAATAGAACATGGGCAGTCTCCTTTTCTTCAGTATGTACCATTAGACGCAAACTATGCGAAAAAGTTCCAAACGCAGTATAACAGACGCACGCAAAAACGGCAAGGGCAACGCCTTGCCGTTTTGCTATTTTGTCCGCTCACAGCCGCGGCACGCGCCGCAATCGCTGCAACGCTTCTTTACCCGCCGCGCGACAAACACCGCGTACACGCCGATGAGCGTGAGCAGCGCATAGTCGAAAGTGCCCATCATACCAGCCCTCCGATCTGATACGCGGTAAACGCGGCGAGATAAGCCACGGCGCACTGTACCAGTACCACGCCTGCGGTCTTGACACCGGAGTTCAGCTCGCGGCGCATCGTGGCGACCGCGGCGGCGCAGGGCGTGTAGAGCAGTGTAAAAACGAGAAAGCTCACTGCCGAGCGCACGGTGAAAAGTGTCGTGATCGCCGCGCCGCCGAGGAGGACATTGAGCGTCGAGACGACGGACTCCTTGGCGATAAAGCCCGTGAGCAGCGCCGTCGCGCAGCGCCAGTCGGAGAAGCCGAGCGGGGCAAAAACGGGGGATATGTACCGCCCGATGAGCGCGAGAAGGCTCTGCGCGCTGTCGGAGACGACACATAGCCGCATGTTGAAATGCTGCAAAAACCAGACGATGACGGTGGCAAGGAAGATAACCGTGAACGCGCGGTCGAGAAAGTCCTTTGCCTTGTCCCACAGGAGAAGCGCCACGCTTTTGAGGCTCGGCAGACGGTAGTTCGGCAGCTCCATCACGAACGGCACGCTCTCACCGCGAAACGCGGCCTTGTTCATCACAACCGCTGTAAGGATGCCGATGAGGATGCCGAGCGCGTAAAGCGAGATCATCACGAGCGCGCCGTGGTCGGGGAAAAACGCCGCGGTAAAGAACGCGTAGATAGGGATTTTTGCCGAGCAGCTCATGTACGGCGTGAGCAGGATCGTCATTTTGCGGTCGCGGTCACTCGGCAGCGTGCGCGTTGCCATGATCGCGGGCACGGAGCAGCCGAAGCCGATGAGAAGCGGCACGATGCTGCGACCCGAAAGCCCAATCTTTCGCAGAAGTTTGTCCATTACGAACGCGACGCGCGCCATGTACCCCGTGTCCTCCAGAAGGGAGAGAAAGAAAAAGAGCGTCACGATGATCGGCAGGAACGCCACCACGCCGCCCACGCCCGCAAATACGCCGTCGATGATGAGGCTGTGCACCGTGGGGCTGATGCCGTAGGCGGTCAGTGCCGCACTCACCGCGTCGGTGAAGCGGTCGATCCCGAGGGCGAGCCAGTCGGAGAGCCGCTGCCCGATGACGTGGAACGTGAGATAAAAGATGAGAAACATCACGCCGAAAAAGACGGGCAGCGCCGTATATCTGCCGGTCAGCACGCGGTCAAGCTGTGCTGAGCGCCTGCGCCCGCGGCTCTCGCGGCACTTGACCACGCTCCCGCGTACGGCGCGCTCGATGAACGCATAGCGCATATCGGCGAGCGCGGCGTTGCGGTCCAGCCCGCTTTCGGCCTCCATCTGCGCGATGCAGCGCTCGACAAATGCTTTCTCGCTTTGATTGAGCGCCAGCTCGTCCGATAAATCGTTGTCGCCCTCGATGAGCTTGACGGCGCAGAAGCGCGCGGGGATGCCCGCGGCTTCGGCGTGGTCGGAGATGAGATGCTCGACCGTGCGGATGCAGCGCTGCACCGGCGAGTCGGATATGCAGAAATCGGTGATCTTCGGCAGCGTTCTGCTGCGTGCGGCGGCGAGTGAGCGCTGTATGAGCTCCGTCACGCCCTCACCGTTGATCGCCGAGATCGGCACGACGGGGACGCCGAGTGCCGCACTGAGCTTCTGTACGTCGATGCTCCCGCCGTTTGCGCGTACCTCGTCCATCATGTTGAGTGCCAGCACCGTCGGTACGCGCAGCTCGAGAAGCTGAAGCGTCAGGTAGAGATTGCGTTCGATGTTTGTCGCATCCACGATGTTGATGATGCCGTCCGGCTTACTGCTTAAGATGAAATCGCGCGCGACGATCTCCTCCTGCGTGTAGGGGCGCAGGGAGTAGATGCCCGGAAGATCGACCACCGAGCAGTTTTTTTGAGCGCGTATCTCACCGATCTTCTGCTCGACCGTCACCCCCGGGAAGTTGCCGACGTGCTGATTGGAGCCGGTGAGGGCGTTGAAAAGCGTCGTTTTGCCGCAGTTCTGATTGCCGACCAATGCAAGGATCATCTTTTGCGTGCCTCCTTTGTGTCCACTTCAATTTTTTTTGCGTCCTCCGCGCGCAGCGTCAGCTCGTACCCACGCACGTGAATTTCGATAGGATCACCCATCGGGGCGACCTTTTGCAGCGTCACGGCGGTGCGCGGCGTGAGCCCCATGTCGAGCAGGCGGCAGCGCAGCGCGTCCTTGCCGCCAACGGTTTTGATGACGGCGGATTCGCCGATGCTGAGTTCATTTAAGGTCATGTTCATCCCATCACTTTCGGTTAGCGTTGGCTAACTAATGCGATGTTAGCACAGGCTAACTCGATATGTCAAGCGTTTTGACGCAAAAAGTTAGCGGAAGCTAACTGTAAAGCTTGACAGCTATGGTAAACTGTTCTCAGAAGGCCGAGACTTACTGTCAGATGAAAGCGAGGGCTGCGCGATGACTTTGCAGGAATCCGGAGAAATGTATCTCGAGACTATATATATTCTCTCGCAGGAGAATTCATTCGTCCGCGCAGTGGACGTGGGGGAGCGCATGGGCTTCTCCAAGCCGAGCGTCAGCCGCGCGATGGGACTGCTCCGGCAGGACGGCTATCTTGAGGTCGCGGCAAACGGCGCAATCACGCTGACGGAGAGCGGACTTGCCGTCGCAAGCAAAATTTACGAGCGGCACACGATGCTTACGGAATTTCTTGTTCAGATCGGCGTGAGCCCCGAGGTGGCGGCGCAGGACGCGTGCAAGATCGAGCACGACATCTCGGACGAGTCGTTCGAGGCGATCAAGCGCCACGCCGCAGAAAAGTGAAGATACCGTACCGCGCTTGCCCGTCGTTTCCAGATAGTGCTTTACACCGAGCGCGGCGGCCAGCGCACCGGCGCCGAGCAGATTGTGTCCGCAGCCGTGCCCGCAGCCGCCGGAAACGAGCGGCTCCTGCGTGAGACTGCCGGCTTTCTGCGAAAGACCGGAGAGTGCGTCATATTCGGCGAGAATGCCGATGTGCGGCTTGCCGCTGCCGAAGTGCGCAGCAAACGCGGTGGGGATGCTGCAGATGCCCTTCTCCACACGGAAGCCCTCCTACTCCAGCGCATCTTCATAGAGCGCGGCGGACTGCTCCTCCTGCAGCGAAAGCTCCGCGAAGTTCCATATTTTGTCCGCAACGAAAGTGATCAGCGCGGATTTTTCATTGATCGCGGCAAGCGCCGCGGCTTTATACTGTTCCATAGAGACTGTCTACCTCCCTGTGTCAAAGGGCGCACATCCGTGCGCCCTTTTGTAATTAAAGGACTTTTGCCAGGAAATCCTGAAGTCTCGGGTGCTGGGGATTGTCGAACAGCTCCTCCGGCGCGCCCTCTTCGAGCAGCTTGCCGTCCGCCATGAACAGCACGCGGTTGCCCACCTCGCGGGCAAAGCCCATCTCGTGCGTGACGACGACCATCGTCATGCCCTCGTCAGCGAGCTCCTTCATAACGTCCAGAACTTCGCCGATCATTTCGGGGTCGAGGGCGGAGGTCGGCTCGTCAAAGAGCATCACTTCCGGTTCCATCATCAGCGCGCGCACGATAGCGATACGCTGCTTCTGACCGCCGGAGAGCTGGATGGGATAGGCGTCCGCACGGTCGGCGAGACCGACGCGCGTGAGAAGCCTGAGCGCCTTTTCCTCGGCATCCGCCTTGCTCATGTTGCGCACCTGAATAGGCGCGAGCGTCATGTTTTCCAGAATGGTCTTGTGCGGGAAGAGATTGAAGTGCTGGAACACCATGCCCATCTTCTGGCGGTGCTTGTCGATATCGAGCTTGACCATCTTGCCGTCGGCATTTTTCGTCTTCTTTTTGGTGATATCCACGCCGTCAAAGATGATATCGCCGCCGGTCGGCTCTTCGAGCAGATTGAGCGAGCGGAGGAAGGTGGACTTACCGCTGCCGGAGGGACCGATGACGACCATCACGTCGCCGCGGTTGATGTCGACCGTGACGCCGTCGAGTGCCTTGATCGCGCCCTTGTTATAGTGCTTTTTGAGGTCTTTGACCTGAATCAGTTTTTCTGCCATTGTCATATCCCCCTATCATTTCGCCATGCGCTCATGCTCGTGGGAAGTCTGCGTTGCCTTTAGCAGCGCACGCTTGCTCACGCGGCTTTCATTGCCGTTGCGGCGGTCGCCCACGCTCATCTTGCGCTCGAAGTAGGCGATGATCTTGCTCGTCGGGAACGTCAGGCAGAAGTACACGCAGGTCGCCACGATCAGCGGCTCGCCGATGGAAAAGGTCGCGCCCTTGACGGAGGACACGGCATACATGATGTCCTGCACGCCGATGGTGTAGCACACGGAGGATTCCTTGATGATGGTGACGAACTCGTTGGCGATGGCGGGGAGAATGTTCTTGATCGCCTGCGGCAGAACGATGAAGCGCATATTCTGCACCTGCGACATGCCCAGAGAACGCGCCGCCTCGGTTTGCCCGCCGTCAATGGACTGGATGCCCGCGCGAATGATCTCGCACAGGTAGGCGCCGGAGTTCATGGCGAGCGCCACGACGCCGGGGAGAAAACGCTCAAAGCGAATGAAACCGAAAAGCTTGAAGGTGGGAATCTTGACAGGGGCAAAAACGATATAATAGATGATGAACAGCTGCACCAGCATCGGCGTGGCGCGGAACACTTCCACATAGACGGTCGCCACAAAGCTGAGGGGATTGAAGCGGCTGAGTGCCGAGAGAAACGAGTTGTTTTCGCGCAGCTTGCCGTCCTTGGTGAGCCCAAGGGAGCGGAAAGGACGAAAATCGGAAAGACGCATCACTGCCAGAAACAGCGCCAGAATAAAACCGAAGAAAACGGTCAGCGCCGAAAGTGATACCGTGCAGACCAGACCGTCCCGGAACATGCCGATGAATTTCCAGGTTGCCGCAAAGCCTTTTGCTGAAAGCATAACAGGGATCTCCTTTTGCCAGATTTCAATAACCGACAGTTTCCTCCCTCGCTGCAGCGGGAGAGGAAACTGTGACGTGAACGATCGGGTTGATATTAAGAGAGGGGGAATTAACCGTCGAGCAGACCCTCAAGAATGTTGCCGGTGGCGAGCTCATTTGCCTCGGCGACAAACTTGGACATGGAACCGTCGGCGAGTGCCTGAGCGATGGCTTCGTTAACGCCGTTGAGCAGCTCAACATTGCCCTTGGAGATGCCGACAGCGGAGCCTTCCTGCTCATAAGGGACGTTGTGCAGAACGACCAGCTCGGGGTAGTTGATGGCGTAGCACTCGGCGACAGCGGTCTCGATAAACGCACCGTGCAGCGTGCCGGCGATCAGCTCACCGATGATGTCGGTGACTTTCTGCAGGGAGACGTTATCGGCGTCGGGGGTGTTTTCCATGGCGAGATCCCACTGGATGGAGCCGTTCTGAGCGCCGATGCTGTATTCGGCCTTGTTGGCGTCGGCGAGCGTCGGGAACAGGTCAACCTTATCCTTCACGGTGACGAAGGACTGGCCGCCCTGATAGTAGAGATCGGAGAAGTCCATCTTGTCCATACGGGTGGGGTCGGGGGAGTAACCGGCGAGAGAGAGGTCAACGCTCTTGGCGGCGAGCTCGGTGAGCGTACCGTCGAAGTCCATGGGGATGACCTCGAGCTCAAGGCCGAGATAATCGGCGATGTACTGGGCGAGCGCCATATCGAAACCGGCGAGGGTGTAGTTGCCGGCTTCATCGATGGAGTAGAATTCATAGGGGGCAAAGTCGGGAGAGGTAGCGACGGTCAGCTTGCCGGGGGTGACGGTGGTCAGCGTGGCTTCCGCCTGCTGCTCCGGCTGGGGATCGGTGACTTCGGGTTCGGTGGTGGGCTGTTCGCCGCAGGCGACGAGAGAGAGTGCCATGACCATGGCGAGCATCAGTGCAAGAAACTTTTTCATTTTGTTTTCCTCCAAAAATATTGTATAAACATATTGTGCTTTTTGATCGACCGGTATGAAGCGCTTTCAAGCATGAATGGATAATAATACAAACAAAAGGATTCGTCAAGCATAGAAATGTATAAAATATGGCGAAAAATAGAGGATCTATTGGACAAAGCGTACAATTCAACACAATTATTAAACGGAAATATGCGAATGGATATTCAAGAAAAAATTCGTTTATGAGTGAATAGATATTTACATATTGGCTTGTGGGGCGTTTGATGTGGGGAAACAACCGTCGGATAATCCATCTTAATAATGTGCTTGTGAAGCCCTCTGCGATGTGGTACAATACAAACAACAAAAAAGCTGATGATATGGAGTTTTTATGAAGATCAAAACCGCTGTGATGAACTATGAAGATGTGCTTGCCCTGCCGGAGCAGAAGCACAATAAGCCGAAAAAGCCCGGTATGCTGTTTCGCACCCTGCTCAGGGTTTTATCGGCCGGTGATCTCCGCGCAACGCAGTTCACCTGCCGTAAGCTCGGCATGGAGAAGCTGGGGGAGAACGAGCCGTGCCTGATTCTGATGAATCACTCCAGCTTTATTGATCTCAAGATCGCCGCAACGGTGCTCTATCCGCGCCCGTTCAATATTGTCTGTACGTCGGACGGTTTTGTCGGCAAGGAATGGCTGATGCGGAATCTCGGCTGCATTCCGACATGCAAGTTCTGTTCGGACTCTACGCTTGTGCGCGATATGCTCTATGCCGTGCGCACCTTGAAAAGTTCGATTCTGATGTATCCGGAGGCGAGCTACACCTTTGACGGTACGGCAACACCGCTGCCGGACACGATCGGAAAATGTGTGAAGATGCTCGGTGTGCCGGTCGTGATGATCCGTACCTACGGTGCCTTTGCCCGCGATCCGCTCTATAACGGCTTGCGGCTGCGTAAGGTGAAGGTCTCGGCGGACATGGAATATGCGCTCTCTGCCGAGGAGGTCAAGGCATTGAGTCCGCAGGAGATCAATGAGCGGCTTTCCGGGTATTTCGATTTTGACAACTTCCGCTGGCAGCAGGAGCAGAACATCCGAATTGACGAGCCGTTCCGCGCCGAGGGACTCAATCGCGTGCTGTACAAGTGCCCGCATTGCGGCACCGAAGGAAAAATGCACAGCAGCGGAGCGACGGTAAAGTGCGATGAATGCGGCAAAGCGTACGAATTGACCGAATACGGCTGTCTGTGCGCACTGGACGGCGAGACGGAGTTTTCGCATGTCCCGGACTGGTATCGTTGGGAGCGCGAATGCGTGCGCGAGGAGCTGCTTAACGGAACGTATGATCTTACCGCTGCGGTGGATATCTGCATGATGGTGGACAGGAAGTGTATCTATCGTGTGGGGGAAGGCGTGCTGCATCACGACAGGGATGGCTTCCGACTCACCGGCTGCGAGGGCAAACTGGAGTACACGCAAAAGCCGACAGCGTCGTACGGACTCTATTCCGACTACTTCTGGTATGAGCTTGGCGATATGATCTGCATCGGCGATAAGAAAGCACTTTACTACTGTTTCCCGAAGGACGGCGGCGATGTGGTTGCCAAGACGCGTCTTGCCGCTGAGGAGCTTTACAAGCTGGTACATAGCGGCAGCATACAGGAAGCGGAACACACGATATAACGCCAGACTGGACAGGAATGATGGATGCAATCGTTCCTGCCCAGTTTTTTCCATGGACAGAGCGTTCTTTCGGACGTATTGTGTACATAGGTCGGCTTTTCCGGCATATATCATAGGAGAAATGAGCGAAGGAGGAGCCGATTTGAAAAAAATATTGCTTTCTGTCACAGCGCTTGCGCTGCTGCTATCCGGCTGCGGTGCAAAGGGGTATGACCGCACCGCGCAGCTGCAGGAGCTGTACGGTGTACTGCAAGGCTACACGGCGGAGATAAAGGTGGATATTCCGCGAGAGACGGAAACACTTCATTTTGCACTGTCCCTGGAAAAGGACGGGGAGAAGATCGAGGCGCAAGTCCTTGCACCCGATGCCCTCAAGGGAATTACGGCGCGAATGGATGACGAGTCCCTTTCTCTTGTGTACGACGGCGTGATGCTTGATGCAGGGACGCTCTGCCCGAGAGTATCGGCACTTACGTGCGTGCCGCTGCTGCTCCGCTCTTTTCCTGAGAGCTATGTCACCGAACAGAGTACGGAGCGCTTCGGTGAACAGGACGCCCTGCGCATGTGCTTTGAAACGGACTGCGCCGGGGAAAAGCTCGGGTGCGTCGTGTACTTCTCTGAAGAAAATGCGCCGCTCTACGCAGAAATTGCCGAAAACGGGAAAATAATTTTATTTGCGGAGTTTACGGATTTTACATTTGGTGATATACTACCCTCGGATGCACAGGAACAGGGTAAATAAGTGTGCATTACTCTGACAATAGAAAGCTGGTCTTGTGATGGACAGCACCCTCAAAAGGACATGGGCAGAGATCCGTTTGGATAATTTGACGCATAACTTTGAAACGATCCGCCGTCAGGTGGGGCCGAACGCGAAGCTGCTCGGCGTCGTCAAGGCGGACGCTTACGGCCACGGCGCCGTGCGCGTTGCCAAGCATCTGGAAAGAATCGGCGCGGGCTACCTTGCGATCTCCAACGTTGACGAGGCGGAGGAGCTGCGCGTGAACGGCATCAAGCTTCCCATCCTCATGCTCGGCTTTACGCCCGCTGATCAGGCGGAGCGCATCCTCAAGATCGATATGACGCAGGCGGTGCAGAACTATGACATCGCCAAGGCGTTCAGCGACGCTGCCGTGAAGCTCGGCAAAAAGATGAAGGTCCACGTCAAGCTCGACACCGGCATGGGTCGCCTCGGCTTCCAGTGCGACGACGCGCATTTCGACGAGAGCTTACATAGTATTCTGGAAGTCCTCAAGCTCCCCGGTCTCGACGTGGAGGGCGTGTTCACTCACTTCTGTGTGTCCGACGAGGAAGCGCCGGAGCACGTGGAGTTCACGAAGGTGCAGCACGACCGCTTCGTGCGCATGATCGAAGCCGTGGAAACGCAGGGTGATTTTAAGTTCCGCCTGCACCACTGCTGCAACGCCGGCGGCATCGCCAGCTATCCCGAGTGGGCGTGGGACATGGTGCGCTGCGGCATCATCCTCTACGGTGTGGGTGACCTCGCCGAGAAGATGGGCATGAAGCCTGTCATGACGGTCAAGACCGTTGTTTCCACCATTAAGAATTTCACCCCCGAGACATCCATCAGCTACGGCAGAAAGTTTTTCACCGCGCGCGACAGCCGCATCGCGGTGCTGCCCATCGGTTATGCCGACGGCCTGTTCCGCGCGCTTTCCAATAAGCTGAAAGTCCTCACACCTTACGGTGTTGCGCCGCAGGTGGGCCGCATCTGCATGGATATGTGCATGGTGGACATCACCGATCTTCCCGACGTCAAGGTCGGCGACGAGGTCGAGGTCTTCGGCGAGACGATGCTGTGTGAGACGAATGCCAAGCTCTGCGAGACCATCGGCTACGAGCTTTTATGCGCCGTGAGCAAGCGCGTGCCGCGCCTGTACTTCCTCGGCGGCAAGCAGGTGGACTACAACCTCCAGCTTCTCGGATAAGCACCCATCGCGCTTCGCACTCATAGGATGTTGCGGGGCAGAAAAACGGAGAGAAGATGCGTCCCTCCGGTATAATTTCCGCCCCCGCGTGGGAGAATGATAGTGACCTTTTTAAGCAAAGGGTACATCTTCCCGCTGGAGTGTGAATGTAAGTGGATACCAACGTAAAACGCGGCGACATTTATTACGCCGACCTCTCTCCCGTGGTCGGGAGCGAGCAGGGCGGCGTCCGTCCGGTGCTCATCGTTCAGAACGACACCGGCAACCGATACAGTCCGACGGTCATCGCCGCCGCCATCACCTCGCAGACCAACAAGGCGAAGCTCCCCACACATATTGAAATCTCGGCGCCGGATCACGGGCTGCCGCGCAACAGCGTGGTGCTGCTCGAACAGATCCGCACGCTTGACAAGCGCCGGCTGCGCGAGCATATGGGGCATGTGGACGGCGAGCTGATGGAGAAGATCGACGCGGCGATCGCGGTGAGCTTCGGACTGCAGAATACACAACTGATTTGATCCTATGGCACGGAGGAGGGATGCCTCCCTTCTCCGTGCCGCAAGAAAGAGAGAACGGCCATGAAAAAGACAAGTGCCTTTACACGCCTTTTCACACTTGCGCTCGCGGCACTCACGGTGCTCACCGCGAGCGTCATGGCGGCGACCGTCGGCTCGTCGGACGATCCGCTTGTGACGCTGAGCTACTTAAACGAAAAGTTCCTGCCGCAGGTGGTGGAGTCCGTGGACAAGAAGATCGCCGCGCGCAACGAGACGGTTGCCAAGGAGCTTTCCGCGCAGATCAAGAGTGACACGGCGGCATTTGAAAAGAAATACGGCTCTGCCGTTTCCGGTGAGGGCGCATCGAGCGGTACGGTGGACAGCTTTGTGGTCGTGACGATGGCGAAGGGGCAGACGCTTTACGGCGACATCGGCTGCGAGGTCATGCTGCGCGTGGGCAGCGCCTCGTGCGTGGCAAACTCTTCTCCGGGACTCGTCAACGAGACGAGCGGAACGGTGATCGTCGGCGGCAACGCGCTGGAGAAGAACAATCTTTATATGATGACGGTCACGGAGCGCGGCGTCAAGGCGACGGCGGACAACACCAAGGTGCTTGTGCGCGGGACGTACAGCGTACAATAGGATACATAGAAAAAGATGCCTGTGCATAGGCTTGCACAGGCATCTTTTTTATACGGGGAGATGAGAATGTGGGTGAGTGGCAGAGACTTTCCGAGGGGCCGTTTTTCCGCTGTGCGCGGCTGGACTGTGCGCTCAGATGCACGCGCGGCGCGCTTTTGTGCCGCGGCAATGGAGCCACGCTGCTTGCGCTGCCCTATGCGCCTGACGCGCCGTTCCCGCTCGCCGAGCTTTTCTGCTTTGCACGCATCTGCTGCGTAATGGGGAAGTGGTGTGTTGTTTACCGGCTGGACGAAGAAAATTCACCAATATTTTGAGAAAATTTGAAATTATGTCTACCATATTTAGAAAATGTGTGATACAATACCACCGATTATACGAAAGAAGAGGTGCTTTTTATGAAGTGTCCGTATTGCGGTTTCAAAGAGAGCAAGGTCATCGACTCCCGCCCCGCTGAGGAGGGCAGCAGCATCCGCCGCCGCCGCGAGTGCCTCCAGTGCGCCAAACGCTTCACCACCTATGAGACGGTGGAGAGCCTGCCGATGGTCGTCATCAAGAAGGACGGCAGCCGCCAGAGCTTCGACAAGAGCAAGGTGCTCAACGGCATGATCCGTGCCTGCGAGAAGCGCCCCGTCCCGTTTGAGATGCTCGAGGCCAAGACCGACGAGATCGAGCAGACGCTGCAAAACTCCCTTGAGCGCGAGGTCAGCACCGAGTACATCGGCGAACTGGTCATGGAAAAGCTGCGCGGGCTCGACGAGGTCGCCTATGTCCGCTTCGCGTCCGTGTACCGCCAGTTCAAGGACATCGACACCTTTATGAAGGAGCTCAACAAGCTGCTTGCCGAAAAGTGAGCGCGCTTACAGGATGTTCTTGATCGAGACCTCCTGAATTTCGGAAAGCAGGCGCAGCTGTGTGATGAGCTCGGCGGTGTTGGCGCGGAACTCCGCGTCATCCTGCTCGAGCGCGAAGCTGAGCGATTTGGCAAGCAGCGCCTCCGCCTCGTCGAGCTCGGCGTGGACGCTGACGATGTGGAAGTACGATTGCTTTTCGTCCCAGACGTCGTGAACGGAACGAATCAGATGCTCCGCCTCCGCCCAGTTGCCGCCCTCTGCCGCCTCCTGCGCGGCATTCAGCTCCTCGCACCAGTCTGTGACGTAATTGCCCATGGCTTTGGCGTTGAGCAGCGAGAGCGAGAGGATCAGCGCAAGGATCGCGCAGGGGATATAAAAGTATTTCATGGTTTGTCCTTTCCGATGCAGAGGATGCTGCCCTTTTCGTCGATGGAAAAGAGAAAGACCTCGCGCGCGTCGCGGTAGCCGTGCGCCTTGAGCTGCCTTTTGAGCCAGTCAAGCGTCAGATTCGCGTAGGTGAGGTTGTGGTGCAGGATGCGCCCGTCGTTGACAAGAATGTTGGGTAGAGACACATCGTCCTTGACCGGTTTGCCAAGCTGCTTGGGCGTCGCGGGTTGTTCGTCGGGATAGAGCAGCACGGAGAGCTGCCCGTTCGTTTCGAGCACCGCGAATTTGACGGTCGTGAGATCGGTCACGCCCTGACCGCGCAACTCCTCAATAAGCTCGTCGAGCGTGAAGCGGTTGCTGCGCATCGCCTGCTGCTGCAAAACGCCGTTTTTGATGAGCGTCGTCGGATTGCCGCAGATGAGTCTGCGCAGCCGGATCGAGCGCATGGAACACCATGAGAGCAGCATCGAGAGCGACAGCAGCGTCACGATCGGGATAACGCCGTTAATCAGCGGGATGCCGAAGTCCTGCATCGGGACGGAGGCAAGGTCGGAGATGAGCAGCGTCATCACAAGCTCGATCGGCTCCAGCTCGCCGATCTGCCGCTTGCCGAGCGCGCGCAGACCGATCATAATGAGAAAATAAAGTAAAATCGTGCGGATAAAAGCGGTTGCCATGCTTTCCCTCCTTTGGGAACAGTTTGCCCGCTTTTTGAAAAAATATATGAAAATCGCAGAGGTGAAAGGAGTTAACGGAGCAATTCCGTCATAAGCGCCAGCGCCCCGCAGGGGGACGACGAGGAGAGAGGAGTATCGAACATTCGGCGGGTGCCTCTCCGCAGCGCGGATGCGTCATGTGACCGACAAATATGCGGGCGACCGCAGAACAAAGGGGTCACGACCGCGGGAAAAGTGACAAATGACTGCGCGTTTGTCCTTTTGAAGAACAAAATCAAAAGGAGAAATATGACATATGTGTGGAATTGTTGGATTTGTCGGCAGCGAACAGGCTGCCCCCATCCTGCTCGACGGGCTTGCGCGCCTTGAATACCGCGGCTATGACTCCGCGGGCGTTGCCGTGGTCTCGCCGGAGCGTGAGCTGCAGGTGCGTAAGGCGAAGGGAAGACTCCAGGTACTCAGCGATGCCATCCACGGCGGCGCGGATCTCAAGGGCTGCATCGGCATGGGACATACCCGCTGGGCGACGCACGGCGCACCGAGCGAGGTAAACTCCCACCCTCACGTCAGCGCGGGCGGGAAGTTTGCCGTCATCCACAACGGCATCATCGAAAACTATGTGGAGATCAAGGAATTTCTCATCAATCAGGGCGTGCGCTTCCGGTCCGAGACGGACACCGAGGTTGTCGCACAGCTTCTGGAGTTCTACTACAACGAATGTCACGACTTTTTTGAGGCGGTGGGCAGGGTGCTGCGCCGCATCGAGGGCGCGTATGCGCTCGGGATGCTCTGTGCCGACTGTCCCGACCGTATCATCGCCGCGCGCAAGGACGCGCCGCTTTTGCTCGGCTACGCCGACGGCTGCACGTTCCTCGCCTCCGACGTGACGGCGATCATCAAGCATACGCGCGATATTGCCTACATGGAGGACGGCGAGGTCGCCGTGCTCACGACAAACGGCATCGAGGTCTACGACGCGCTCTCCCAACCCGTAACCAAGGAGCACCATCAGATCGACTGGGAGGTCTCCGCTGCGGAAAAGGGCGGCTATCAGCACTTCATGCTCAAGGAGATCATGGAGCAGCCCGAGGCGCTGCGCCGTGCCATCTTCCCGCGCATCAAGGATGGCAAGGTCGAGCTTGGCGATATGAAGCTTACCGCGGAGCAGATCGGGGAGTTCTCCCGAATCTTCATCGTTGCCTGCGGATCGTCCTACCACGTCGGCATGATCGGAAAGTACAATCTCGAGCATCTGCTGCGCAAGCCGATTGAGGTCTGCCTTGCCTCGGAGTTCCGTTACAGCGATCCTATCGTTGACGAACATACGCTGGTCATCGTCATTTCCCAGTCGGGTGAAACGCTTGACACGATGGCGGCGCTGCGCGAGGCGAAAGCGCGCGGCGCATATATCCTCTCCATCGTCAACGTGGTGGGTTCCTCCATCGCACGCGAGAGCGACGATGTGCTCTACACCTGGGCGGGTCCCGAGATCGCCGTTGCCACCACGAAGGCGTATTCCACGCAGCTTGCCGTGCTCGATATGATCGGTCTGCGCTTCGGCGAGATCCTCGGCACCGTCGAAAAAGCGGAATACGACGAGGTCGCCCAAGAGCTTTTGAAGCTGCCGGAAAAGATGGAGATGATGCTCTCCCACTGTGAGGACATCCCCAAATACGCCGCCGAGCACTTCAATCACAACTCCGTGTTCTTCATCGGCAGAAATCTCGACTATGCGCTCGGGCTTGAGGGCTCGCTCAAGCTCAAGGAAATTTCCTACATCCACTCCGAGGCCTATGCTTCCGGCGAATTGAAGCACGGCACGATCTCGCTCATCGAGGACGGCACGCTCGTCATCGCGCTGGGCACCTACGGCCCGCTCTTTGACAAGGCGATGAGCAACGTCGTCGAGGTCAAGGCGCGCGGCGCGGACGTGCTGGCGCTCACGACCGAGAGCCGGGCAGGGGAGATGGCAAAGACCATCGAGCACGTCATCGCCATTCCCGATACCGCGCAGATGCTCCTGCCGTCGCTGGGCGTTGTGCCGCTGCAACTATTCTCCTACTATGTCGCGCTCCAGCGCGGCTGTGACATCGACAAGCCCAGAAACCTCGCCAAGAGCGTCACGGTGGAATAAGAAAAAAAGAAGAACGGCGCCGCCGTTCTTCTTTTTTACGTTTCAAGTTCGTACACCGCGGGATAGACCTGACCACCCCGCCACTCCAGCACGCCGTAGGTCGGGTGGGAGCGGTCGCCGATCGAGCCGGGGTTGAGCAGAATGAGCTTTCCGTCGTTTTCCACGAGCGGGATGTGCGTGTGACCGAAGAGCAGAATGTCCGCGCCCATCTCCTGCGCGCGGTATTGTGCAGACAGCAGCCCGTACTTGACGTGCATCGTGTGCCCGTGCGCGATGAGCACACGCTTGTCCTCAAAAAACAGCAGTCGCTCCTGCGCCTCAAAGCGACCGAAATCGCAGTTGCCCGGCACTTGTTCGAGCGGGATGCGGGGGTAAAGCTCGTGCAGCTCCTCCGCGTCGCGCCAGCAGTCGCCGAGATGGATGACGGTGCGGGGGGAGACAAGCTCCACCGCCTGCGCCATATTTCTGACGTTTCCGTGGGAATCGGACAAGACCAAAATCTTCATAACACCGTCACAGCTCCGTAAGCAAGCGCGGTCATGATAAGGCCCGCAATGACCACGCCGAGAAAGATCACCGGTACGGCACGCTTGATGCGCATATTGAGGATACTTGCGATCAGCGCACCCGTCCACGCGCCGGTGCCGGGCAGGGGAATGGCGACAAAAAGCAGCAGTCCCCACGTTTCGTATTTTTTTACATTTTTGCTCTTGGCATAAGCCCTTTTTTCGAGTTTCGCCACGAAATGACCGAGCGCGGGAATGTGCGCACGCACCCATCGGAAAAGCGGGCGAATAAAGAGAATGGCGAACGGCACGGGCAGCATATTGCCCAGGAGCGAAGCGAGGAACGCCGCGGGGATCGGCAGCCCCATCGCAACGCCGGCGGGCAGCCCGCCGCGCAGCTCAATGACGGGCAGCATGGAAATGAGAAAAGTCAGCAGCAGCTTGCCGAGCTGCGTTTCGTGCAGCCACAGGGATATCGTTTCGAGCATAGAGGCACCCTTTCGTATGGCAAAATAATCCATACCGATAAATACAATGTGTGACCACTATACAGGAAACGCGCGGAAAACGCAAGAGCGGCATCGGAACTCCGATGCCGCTCTGCGCAAATCAGTATGATGAGTATGATGAATTAGCGCTCGTTGCGATTCTGGTTGTTGTTCTGGTTATTGCGGTTCTGATTGTTCTGGTTATTGCGGTTCTGATTGTCGTTCTGATTGTTGTTCTGGTTGTTGCGGTTCTCCTTGTCGTTAGCCATGATGGTGCCTCCTTTCGCACGTTCTGCTTACAGGGACTATTTTTGACCGGAGACGAAGAAAATATACACGCATGAAAAAATCAGTTGATAAATAAAAAATGGCATAGTAAAATCGAAGCAAGAATTTTTTGGAAAGAAGCGGACGCTATGACGCAGACCTACAACTATAAAAAAGGCGTCGGTGCGATGCTGGCCGCATTTTTCATGTGGGGCTTTCAGCCGCTCTACTGGCACCTTGTCGGCGACGCGGACACGTTCTTCCTCATGGCGTGCCGCACGATCTGGGCGGCGGTATGCTGCCTAATCCTGCTGAAAATACAGGGGAAACTCCCACTGCTTCTGGCGCTGTTTCGGGATAAAAAGACGCTCGTGCGCGAGATCGCGGCAAGCGTGTTTCTGATGACGGACTGGGTGGTGTATCTCTGGGCAGTGCGCAACGGGCACATCATGGAAAGCTCGCTCGGCTACTATTTGGAGCCGCTTGCCTGCTTCTTCTTCGGCGCGGTCGTCTTCCGCGAGAAGATCACGTGGCGGCACTTCGTGATCCTCGCGGTCGTCATCGTGGGTATTCGCCTGTCCGTGCAGGGCTTCGGCGGCGTGCCGTATGTGACCATCGCGCTGGCGCTGTGCTTCGCCTTCTACGCCGCCATCAAAAAGACGCTTTCGGTCGATTCCATCGTCAGCACTACGGCGGAGATCCTCATCGCCGCGCCGCTGATGCTGCTGTTCATCCTCTTTTTCCGTATGGGGGACGACGGCATGGCGGCGGTGACGCTCTCACGCCAGCTCCTGCTCATCGGCTCGGGTATCGTCACGGGCGTGCCGATGCTCTTTTACGGCATCGGCATCGAAAACCTGCCGCTCATCACGGTCGGCATCTGCCAGTATTTAAGCCCCACGCTGAGCATTTTCTGCGGGATGCTGCTCGGCGAAGCGTTCACGAAGGACAAGCTGCCGGGATTCTTATGCATCTGGCTCGGTGTGATCCTTTACACGGTCAATACGATCTGGGAGGAAAAACACCGAAAAATGTGCGAAAATCCGCTTGACAAACCAAATGCAGAGTGATATACTCCCACCTGCAAAACAAAGAAGAGCGGTTGCATCCGTTCTCACCCCCAGCGAAGCGAAGGGGTCAATGAGGGAAAGAGCCACAGGCTTTTTGTGTCATGGAACGGGTGCAGTATCTGCGCCCGTTTTTGTTTGCAGACCATCTTAATGGAGGTGCTTTGGTATTAGCAACATCGTGCATCAGATCAACGAAGAAATTCGTGACAGCGAGATCCGTCTGATCGGTTCGAGCGGAGAGCAGCTCGGCATCATGTCTGCGGCGGAAGCCCAGCACATCGCCGACGAGCAGGGCCTCGACCTTGTGAAGATCTCCCCGCAGGCAACACCGCCCGTGTGTAAGCTCATGGACTACGGCAAGTTCCGTTTTGAACAGGGCAAGCGCGAGAAGGAAGCCAAGAAGAACCAGCACGTCGTTGAGATCAAGGAAGTCCGTATGTCTCCGGGCATCGACGTCGGCGATTTCAACACCAAGCTCAAAAACGCGCAGAAGTTCGTCGCTGACGGCAACCGCGTCAAGGTCTCTGTCCGCTTCCGCGGCCGCGAGATGGCGCACACCGACATTGGCCGCGATCTGCTGGTGCGCTTTGCCGAGGCTATTGCCGAAACAGCGACATTGGATAAAGAGCCCAAGATGGAGGGGCGCAGCATGTCCATTTTCCTTTCCCCCAAAACGGGAAAGTAACCCCAGGCAAATACAATACGAAAAGGAGAAACTACCATGCCCAAGCTGAAAACCCACAGCGGTTCCAAGAAGAGATTCAACCTGACCAAGACCGGTAAGGTCAAAGTCGCCAAGGCGTTCAAGAGCCACATCCTGACCAAGAAGCCCACCAAGCGTACCCGTCGCCTTCGTCAGGGCGGTTATGCTGACAAGACCACTGCCAGCACTATCCGCAAGATGATCCCCTACAAATAATTTTAAGATACGCTTAAAGGAGGCTTACTAATATGGCACGTGTTAAAGGCGCAATGATGACGCGCAAGAGAAGAAACAAGACCCTCAAGCTCGCGAAGGGCTACTGGGGCAACAAATCCCGCCACTTCAAGATGGCGAACGAGCAGGTCATGAAGTCCCTGACCTACGCTTACGTCGGTCGTCGCCTGAAGAAGCGCGACTTCCGCTCCCTGTGGATTACCCGCATTTCCGCCGCCTGCAAGATGAACGGCATGAACTACTCCACCTTCATGCACGGTCTGAAGGTCAAGGGCATCGAGATCAACCGCAAGATGCTCAGCGAGATGGCGATCAATGATCCCGTCGCTTTCACCAAGCTGGTCGAGCTTGCCAAGTAATTTGGAACATAAAAAAATCCTGCGTCGCAAG
>R11__coassemble_186_pt1 | contig 45541 bp, 43 predicted proteins | sample R11__metabat2_low_PE_064 | metagenome-assembled genome bin R11
ACAGAGGGCTTGTCGGTCAAGACGGAAGAAACCGTATAAAAAAGGAAGCGGGCTGACCGCTTCCTTTTTTGCGCAAAAAAATGCCGCGGCGCGCTCGGCTCTGCGCGCACACGGCAAAACAAGGAGGGGAAAATATCTCTCTCTTTTCATACCGTAGCAAAAACGGGCGAAAAATACAATGGAAAGTTCTGGTGTCCCGCCTGACGGATGCTTGTCAAAAATTAAACGACATCTTCGCAAAATTGAATGAAATCCTGCAAAACTTTGCCCAAAGCCCTTGCTTTTGTCAAAAGGGGAGGGTATAATGACAGAAACTAAGCAAATGCAAGTAAAATCAATATAAAAGCAAAAATTTGAGAGGAGCATTTTATCATGGCAAAGTTCAAAGTTTATTACACCATCGAGCTCAACCAGGTCGCGACCGACATCTTCGAGAAGAACGACTTCGAAGTCAAGGTCTGCAGCCACAACGACGAGGTCACCTATCTCAAGGAGCTTGCCGAGTTCCAGCCCGACGGCATCATGTGCCGCACCGAGCCCATCACTGCCAAGATGATGGACACCTGCAAGAACCTCAAGGTCATCGGCAAGCAGGGCGCCGGCCTCGACAACATCGACATGGACCACGCCCACGCCAAGGACATCACCGTCGTCTACGCGCCCGCCGGCAACGCCAACGCCGTTGCTGAGCACGCTGTTCTGATGATGCTCGCCTGCGCCAAGCGTTTCAACTATGTTGACAAGCAGTTCCGCGGCGGCAACTTCCTCGTCCGCATGAACATGGAGCACACCTATGAGCTCGGCGGCAAGACCCTCGGCATGATCGGCTGCGGCCGTATCTCCCAGCTCGCCATGCAGAAGTGCAAGTACGGCTTCGGCATGAAGGTCATCGGCTACGATCCGTACCTCACGCAGGACAAGATCGGCGATCTGTGCGAGCTCAAGGCTACCGCCAAGGAAGTCTACGAGCAGGCTGACTTCGTCTCCGTCCATCTCCCCGTTGTTGACTCCACCAAGTACTCCATCGGCCGTGAGCAGTTCAGCTGGATGAAGCCCACCGCTTCCTTCATCAACTGCGCGCGCGGTGCTCTCATCAAGGAGAACGAGATGATCGAGTGCCTCAAGGACGGCACCCTGTTCCAGGCCGGTCTCGACGTGTTCGACTCTGAGCCCATCAAGGAAGAGTCCCGCGAGCTGTTCGATCTCGACAACGTCATCATGACCCCGCACATGGCCGCTACCACCGAGCAGTCCGTCATCAACTGCTGCACCAGCGTTGCCGAAGACATCGTTGCCGTCTGCAACGGTCAGGAGCCCAAGGTCAAGGCCGCCAAGCCCAAGTTCTAAGATTACCAACAAGAAAAGAAAGAGTCCTTTCGGGCTCTTTCTTTTTGCGAAGAAAAGCGTCGTGTGCTCTTGTGCAAAAGGCACACAAAAGAAGGGAAAATTTGTTCACCTTTTTCCGCAAAAAGGTCGACAAAAAAGTTGCGTTTGATATAATACTACTGTATAACAGCCGCGGACAGTGTCCGGGCATGATATTTGGAGGATTACAGACATGGCAATTCAGATCGGTATCAACGGTTTTGGCCGTATCGGCCGTATTTTGCTGCGCATCATGAGCGAGCAGAGCGACGTGTTTGACGTGCGCGCGATCAATCTGCGCAAGGCTGACCTGCCGCAGATGGTTTATTTTGCCAAGTATGACACCGTGTTCGGCCGCTTCAACGGCACGGTCGAGACCGACGGCGAGAGCCTGATCGTCAACGGCAAGAAGATCAAGGTGTTCAGCGAGTCCGAAGCCAACCTCATCCAGTGGAGCGAAGCCGGCGCTGAGTACATCGTCGACACCACCGGCGTTTACACCACCTCCGAAAAGGCCGCCGCGCACTTCGAGGGCGGCGCCAAGAAGGTCATTATTTCCGCTCCCGCCAAGGACGACACCCCGATGTTCGTCATGGGCGTCAACCAGGATATGTACAACAAGGAGATGAAGATCGTCTCCAACGCCTCCTGCACCACCAACTGCCTTGCCCCGCTCGCCAAGGTCATCCATGAGAAGTTCGGTATCGAGGAGGGCCTCATGTCCACCATCCACGCCTCCACCTCCAAGCAGAAGAGCGTGGACGACCGCGCCGGCAGCGACTGGCGCATCGGCCGCAGCATCTACGGCAACATCATCCCCTCCACCACCGGCGCCGCCAAGGCCGTCGGCAAGGTCATCCCCGCTCTCAAGGGCAAGCTGACCGGTATGTCCTTCCGCGTTCCCGCGCCGGACGCTTCCGTGGTCGACTTCACCGTCCGTCTCAAGACCGCCACGACTTATGAGGAGATCTGCAAGGCCGTCAAGGAAGCCAGCGAGGGCGAGCTCAAGGGCATTCTCGCCTATACCGCCGATCCCATCGTCTCCGCGGACGTGGTCGGTTATCCCTGCCCCAGCGTCTTTGACGAGCAGGCGGGCATCATGCTCAATGAGAAGTTCGTCAAGCTCATCGCGTGGTACGACAACGAGTTCGGCTACACCGCCAATATGTGCAACCTCATCAAGTACATCGCCAAGGTCGACGGCGTGCTGTAAGGGGATAGCAAAACGAATGCATCAAAAAATCCCGCTCTTGCGAGCGGGATTTTTTCTGCGAAAAAGCGATAAAATTTTACAGTCCCATTGTGGCGAGGATAAAGAGCGCAAGCTCCGCGACGCCGACGAGCGCCATCACGGCGATGCCCTTGAGCCCGGGCTTGGGCACGTGGACGGGTGCGATGAACGCGACGCCGAGGATGAACAATCCGACGCCGTAAACAACGTAGTCCGTCAGCCCTCCGTAGAGCGCGAGGAGGTAGTAGGCAGGCACCATGAACGCAGCCGACGTGACGGGTACGCCGAGGTAGTATTTGCGAACGCTGTCCGTGCTCTTTTGCCGCTCCTCCTCCATGACGTTGAAGTAGGCGAGGCGGATGAGCGCGCAGAGCACGAAAAACGCCATCGTCGTCAAAAACCACGTCGCCGTGCAGCCCGTGCCCGCGCCGATGGCGGCGGGCAGGACGCCGAAGCAGACGAGGTCGTTGAGCGAGTCGATCTGAATGCCGAAATTCTTCTCCGTTTCCGTGCGGTTTTTCTTCGTGCGGGCGATGCGGCCGTCAAATGCGTCGAGCAGGCCGGCGAGCATCAGAAAAAGAAGCGCGGCGGGTAAATTTTCGTGCGCGGACGCATAGATGCCGGCAAGACCGAACAAAAGCGAAACATACGTCGCGATCACGGTATAGTCGTAGACACCGATCATAGGCAGGCCTTTCTGAAACGAATAAAAAGTGAAAGTATATGATAAATCAATATAGCAGAGAGCCGGCGGGATTGCAAGAAAAGTCGAAGAAAGGAAATGTAAAGATTTTGTGACACGGATATTATATGTGCGAAGCGGTGGAAGTAAGCAAAAAAAAGAGAGGGCGGGTTCGCACCCGCCCTCTCGGAAAATCAAAGTTATTCCTCGGTCACGATCATACCGTAGCCGCCGTTGTTGCGGCGATAGACGACCGCGACGGCGTTGTCGTCCGTGTTGCGGAAGACGTAGAAGCTGTGGCCCAGCAGGTTCATCTGCAAAATCGCCTCGTCGGGGCTCATCGGCTTGACGGCAAAGCGCTTGGTGCGCACAAGCTCGAACTCGCGCTCCTCCTGCAGCTCGAATTCCTCGGGCAGCTCGGGAACGACGGACTCGCTGCGCAGGTTCTTGGCAAGGCGGGTCTTGTTCTTGCGGATCTTGCGCTCGATCTGGCTGACGGACTCGTCGATCGCGCCGCGCATATCGCCGTCGGCGTCCTCACAGACAGCGCGGAACAGGGTGCCATTGGCACCGCGGAGCATGACCTCCACGACGCAGCGGTTCTTCTTCTCCACGGAGAAGGTGACCTGTGCCTCGGGTTCCTCCTTGAAGAATTTCTCCAGCTTGCCGATCTTCTTCTCGGCGTAAGCCTTGACGGATTCGTTCAGGGAGATCTTTTTGCAGGAAAATGTGTACTTCATAACGGTTGCTCCTTTCCATTTTTGCCTATGTGGAAAAGCGAAAAAGGAAGCCGCAGCGACTCCCTCTTCACTTTTATGTATTATAGCACGAAAGTTTCCATATTCCAACAGCAAAACGCAAGAAAGATGATTTTTGTGCGTTTTGACAAAATAAAGATCACTCGACGCGCTTCGGCATGGATAGGTTTCGTTCGACAAAACCTCCTCTTGCGAAATTTGGACAAGTCCTGTATCATAAGCATCGGAAGCTTTCCAATATCCCACCCGTTTGGGCCGCTGTCTCTTCGACGGCGGCTCTTTTTTTGTCGCGGAAACGCAGCAAAAAAGAGCACGGCCGAGTGCCCCGCAACGGGGTGCCGAACCGTGCTCTTACTGCACTTATTTGCTGGCGACGTCGTAAAAATCCTTTTCGCCCGGGGTGACATAGCCCAGCTCATCGCGGGCCAGCTCCTGCAGGTACTCGATATCGTCCGCTTTTTCCAGCGCCGCCTCCAGCGAGGCGTTCTCCTGCTTCTGCGCGGCAAGCTGCGTCTCAAGGCTTGCCTGCTCCGTCTGCGCCGTTTCGATCAGCCGACGCATATAAAACAGTTCCACGGTGACGATGATCAGCAGCACCGCGATCACGATGAGCGTGAACGCGCTTGTGCGCACTCTCGCCTTGTTTACCATGCGTTAGCGCCCCCTTTTGTCCGCTGCGGCGGTACGTTCGGCGCCCGGACCGCCGATACGTTTTTATTATAAAACAGTTCCGCAAAAAAAGGAAGAGCCTTTTGCAAAGTTTGGTCAGTTTACCATAAAAGATTTTCAGCGCATCGAGCGGCAGGCGCAAAAGCTGCAGCAGCGCGAAAAAAGTTCCTGCCCAGAAATCCCACAGCGGACGGAAAAGCCGAGATAGCAGCGCAAAATAGAGCGCCGCACCCAAAACCGCTGCGAAGAGCATATACAGCCGCAGCTCGCCGCCGCCGATCTTCAGCGCAAAGGCGAAGCTCAAAACCGCGAGCGCAAGGCAGTAAAGCGTGTCGAGCGCATCGGTGAGCAGCCGCGATCTCCGCCGCCGAAACCGGATCGCGCGCAGCAGATCGTACAAAAGCGCCGCGGCGACGCCGAGAAGCAGCGAACAGAGCAGCGTCGTCGCCTGTTCCGAGAGCGAAACGCCCATCGTTACCCCCCGAACAGCCGCGAGAGCAGGCCGCCGCGCCCGCCGCCCAAGTCCTCATAGCTCACGGAGTCGATGCGCCCATCCACGTGCAGCTCGCCGCCGTCGAGACTGAGCTTGTCGATGTGCAGACTCTCTCCCTGCACAATGAGCGTGCCGGCAGAGGTGGTCATCACGATCTCGCCCTCGTCGAAACGGTCCACGTCCTCCACGCCGGAGACGGTCAATCTTTCGCGTCCGTCCAGCTCCAAGTGGTGGGGGGAATTATCGTAAGTCATAGTGATCCGTCCTTTCGTCCGCGCAAAAACGCGCCGTGCATAGTAAACATACCGAATACTATGCACGGCGTTCTTAAAATAGACGGAAAATCTTATTGTGCGGCAACCTCGCGGTAAAGGAGTGAAGCCTCCGCCTTGCCGGCGGTCTCCGACACGTCGAGCACTTCGACGGCAAGCGTGCGCTCGCCGAAGTGGACGGCGATCACGTCGCCGACCTTCACATCGTACGATGCGCGGGCGACCTTGCCATTGACCGTGATTTTCCCGGCGTCACAGGCTTCGTTGGCGACGGTGCGGCGCTTGATGAGCCGCGAAACTTTGAGATATTTGTCAAGTCGCATAAAATTCTCCTGCAAAAAAATCAAAGAGGGTCACAAAGTGACCCTCTTTGAAGATCTCTTACTTGGCGACAGCGTCCTTGAGAGCCTTGCCGGCCTTGAAAGCGGGAGTGCTGGAAGCGGCGATGGTGATGGCTTCCTTGGTCTTGGGGTTGCGGCCGGTACGGGCGGCGCGATGCTTGACTTCGAAAGAGCCGAAGCCGACGAGCTGGACCTTTTCACCCTCCTTGAGGGCATCGACGATGGCATCAAAAGTAGCGGTAACGATCGCTTCGGATTCCTTCTTGGTGATGTTGGCCTTTTCTGCAACAGCAGCGATGAGTTCGGTCTTGTTCATAATATACCTCCAAAAATTTTACCGGTCGTCAAAAACGAACGGTTATATATGAGCAAAAAACGAAGAAACGTTTTCAGTCATCAAAAGTGTGTTTTGCCGCATTCCACAGCGCGGTGAGTTCATCGGGGGAGAGCTTGTCCATCGAGGTGCCCTGCGCGCTCACGGCATCCTCGACAGAGCGGAAGCGCGTGAGGAACTTTTCGCAGGTCTTTTGCAGCGCGTCCTCGGGATCGACACCGCAGAAGCGGCCGACCTTGACGGCGGCAAACAGCACGTCGCCCAGCTCTTCTTCAAAGTTGGTGCTGCTCTCCACGGCGGCGCGCAGCTCGGACACTTCCTCGTCGAGCTTGTCCAGCGCACCGGCGACGGCGAGAAATTCAAAGCCCGCTTTCGCCGCCTTGCTTTGCAGCTTGTCCGCCCGCCAGAGCGCGGGCAGCGAGCGTGCAACGTGATCCATCGCATCGGCGGTGGTGGCGAGTCCCTTTTCCTCGCGCTTGAGCTGCTCCCAGTTCACGAGCACCTGCTCGCTTGTCTCGGCAGTCTCATCCCCGAAAATGTGCGGGTGGCGGAAAATAAGCTTGCGGCAGACGCGGTCGGTCACATCGTCAAAGGTAAAGCGCCCCGCGTCCTCTTCCATGTGGACGTTGAAGAGCACCTGCATCAGTACGTCGCCCAGCTCCTCGCACATCATGTCCGGGTCGTCGCGGTCAAAGGCCTCGACAGCCTCATAGGCTTCCTCCAGGAAGTTGCGGCGATTGCTTAAGTGCGTCTGCACGCGATCCCACGGGCAGCCGTCCGGCGCGCGCAGGATGCGCAGAATTTGCACAAGGTCATCAAAGCGATAAACCGATTTCCTTTCAAAATTTACCATAGTTTTTCCTTCAATGCAAGAATTTTTTCTTGATTTCACAAGCTTTTCAGCGAATTTTCAAAATCTTTGCGACTTTTTCGCCCTTGGGTAGCAGCGCAAGGTCGTCTTTGGTGATGATGTGCAGCGCGAGAACGAGCACGGCGTAGACCACCACGGCGGCTCCGATCGCGCCGCCGACGCACACAAGAAGCGACAGCCTTGCACCGGACAGCACGATCACGCCCGGGAGCAGACGGTAGACAAGCTTCGCGCTCATCGCCATGAGGAACGACGCGAGCAGGGGTTTGGCAAAGAGGGCGAAGTAGTTCGGCGTATCCTCCATCGTGCGCGCGACGATGACGAGATTCAAAAGCGCGGTGAGGGCGAAGCACACAAGCGTACCGATGGGTGCGCCGTGGATGTTGATCGAGGGCACGGCGACAAGATTGTAGTTGAGCGCGATCTTCACGACGCCGCCGATGAGCATCGTGACGATGGGCACGTTGACGCGCCCGTAGCTCTGCAGAATCGAGTTCGTGATGAGCATGATGCACACGAAGATACTGGCGATGCCGAGAACGGCGAGCAGCGGCCCGCCAAGCGTCGCGTCATAGCGGGAGTAGAGCAGGCGGAAGATCGGCTCGGCGAGCGCCCACAGGCCGAAGCCCATCGGAAACGCGAGCAGCGCCGTCACGCGGAAGGAAGAGCCGATCACGCGCGCGGTGTGTGCTCGGTCGCGCCGCGCCAGCGCCGCCGACACCGTGGGGATGACCGACGCGGTCAGCGCGATCATCAGAGACGACGGCAGGTTGTAGAGCGTCATGCACGCGGAATAGGTGCCGTAGAGCGCGCGGCTTTCGTCGAGCGTCAGCCCCAGCGCGCTTTGCAGCTGCCCCTGCACGAGCGAGGTGTCGATCAGCGTGATGATGGACACCATCGAGGCGGAGAGCGTGATGGGAATGGCGATGGCGAGCAGGCGGCGGAAGATCGCGCCGCTGCCGTCACACGGCTCGCTGTCGTCTGCGGGCGTGCGGTGGCGCAGGTGGTCGAGCGCCATATAGACAAGCGAAATGATCGTGCCGATCGTCACGCCCATGATCGCGCCGGCGGCGGCGATATAATCAGGATACCCCTCGCGCAGCAGCCACAGCGCGAGCGCCAGTCCGATCACGAGCTTGCACAGCGCCTCGATGATCTGCGAGACGGCGGTGGGCGTCATGTGAAATCTGCCCTGCGCGTAGCCGCGGAACGCCGACAGACACCCCACGCACACGACAGCGGGCGCGAGCGCGCGGATGCCGTACGCCGCGCGGGGATTGTGCAGCAGCGCCGCGAGGAAGTCGTTGCCCCACCACATGAGGGCAAACGAGAGGACGCCGAGCGTCAGAAACACCGTGAACGACACGCGGAAGATGCGCTGCGCCTGACGGTGCCGCCCCAGCGTGTTCGCCTCGGACACCATTTTAGACAGCGCCACGGGCAGTCCCGCGGTCGAGAGGGTGAGGAGCATGGCGTAAATATTATAGGCGTTGTTGAAGTCCGCCGCGCCGGTCTCGCCGAGGATGTTGAGCAGCGGGATCTTGAACACCGCGCCGATGATCTTGACGATGACGATGCCCGCGGCGAGGATCGCCGCGCCGCCGAGGAAGGATTGCTTTTTTTCCGTTGCCATAGCAAAACGACCTTTACTGATAATTGCGGCTTTTGCCGCGCGAAAGGGATCACATTTTCTCTAAACAACCGAGGATGAGCGCGGAGAAGCGCGGGGCGGACGCCTCCGCCATTTCGTTGACCTCGTCGCCGGAGAGCGGCTGGGGCAGCACGCCTGCCGCCATGTTGGCGCACAGTGTTACGCCCAAAATCTCATAGCCGCAGTGGTTTGCGACAATGACCTCCGGCACGGTGCTCATGCCCACGGCGTCCGCGCCGAGGACACGCGCCGCGCGAATTTCAGCCGGTGTCTCAAACTGCGGGCCGGGGAAGTACATATAAACGCCCTCGCGCAGCGTGATGCCCTGCTGTGCCGCGACATCGCGGGCAAGCTGCTGCAATCTGGGGGAATAGGTGGTGGACATATCGGGGAAGCGGGTGCCGAACTCCTCCACGTTGGCTCCGCGCAGGGGACCGAAGTCAAAGAGCTTGATGTGGTCGGTGATGAGCATGAGGTTGCCCGCGGTATAGTCCGTGTTAACCGCGCCGGCGGCGTTCGTGACAATGAGTTTGGTCGCGCCCAGCAGACGCAGTACGCGCACGGCGTAGCCGGCATCCTCCATCGAATATCCCTCGTAGCAGTGCATTCTGCCCTGCATGACCGCGACGCGCTTACCGCGCAGCGTACCGAACACGAAGCGGCCCTTGTGCCCCGGCGCGGTGGACGCGCGGAAGTGCGGGATCGTGCCGTAATCGACGAAGATCGGGTTTTCCACCGTGTCGCCGAGAAAGCCCAGTCCCGAGCCGAGGACGAGCAGCGCCTCGGGGACGAAGCCGTTCAGTTTCCCGCGCAGAAAATCCGCGCTCTCCTGATAGTCGGAAAAGGTAAAATTCATCGTGTTTTCCTCCTTGTAAATCAGTCCTGTGTCATCATGTCGCAGTAGAATGCGGCGAAAGCGTTTAAGTTGGCGCGCCACTTCTCCGGACGCTCGATATACTCTGTGGGATATTTTGCGTTGAACGCGCGCGATATATCCTGCACGCCCACCATCTTGGTCGAGCCGCCCGCGCCGAGCGAGAGAATGGAGTGCAGCTCCTCCATGATGTAGATGTTGTAAAGCCCCTCCGCGCCCGGTTTTGTCCAGCCGACGTTTTCAAAGCTGCCGGACATGTATTTCTGGCGGTAGAGGTAATACGGGGCAAAACCATGTTTACGCAGCGTGGGATTGGCATAGTCCAGCATGGCGGAAACTTCCTCCGCGCTGGGGATGCGGCTTCCCTCGAGCATGATGCGGCTGCCCTTTTTGAGAGACAGCGTATGCACGGTGATATTGTCCGCGCCCATGGTCAGCACCTCGTCGAGCGAGCGGGCGAAGCCCTCGGGTGTATCCTCGGGAAGTCCCGCGATCAAATCCATGTTGACGTGCGGGAAGCCCGCCGCCTTGACCTCGCCCATCGCGCGGCGGATGTCGTCCGCGGTGTGTTTTCTGCCGATGGCGGCGAGGACGTGATCCTCCATCGTCTGCGGGTTGATGCTCACGCGCGTGGTACCGTGGTCGCGCAGGACGCGCAGCTTATCGGGGTCGATGGTATCGGGACGGCCCGCCTCGATGGTGAGCTCGGCGAGACGGGTAAAGTCGAAATTTGTCTCCAATGCGGTGAGCAATCTGTCCATCTGCGGCGCGGTCAGCGTGGTCGGCGTGCCGCCGCCCATGTAGAACGACTTCACGTTCAATCCGAGATCGCGCACAAGCTGTCCCGCGGCCTTGACCTCTTCGCACAGCGCGTCAAGATACGGCTCGACGAGCGCGAACGACTTCTCCACACTCTGCGCCACGAACGAGCAGTAGGCGCAGCGCGTCGGGCAGAACGGGATGCCGACGTAGAGCGAAATGTCGTTCGGGTACAGGTCAGACGCCGCCTTGATGCCGGCGTGGGCGCACTCCATCGCAAGACGGATGCGCTCGGGCGTAACAAAATAGGTATCGGCAAGCTCACGTTTGGCGTAGGCGCTGCCGCCCTCTTTGAGGAGCGAGAGCGCGACCTTCGTCGGGCGCACGCCCGTCAGACTGCCCCATGCGGGGGCGATGCCGAGCAAGTCCTTCGCCGCGGCGAAAAAGCTCAGTCCCAGCGCGTGGCGGCGCTGCCCCTCGCGCTCATAGCTTGAACCGGAGAGGGGGTAAGAATAGCTTTGCTCGGCGGTCTTGCCGTCGTAACCGAGCTTACTTGTGAAGCGGACGGTGTCGTTCTCCTCTGTCATTTCAACGACTGCCCAGCGTGCATCGGTGTCCTCCACCGCGCCGTAAACGGGGCGCTCGTCGGGAAACAGCGTCAAAAGGCTCTGCTCGAGCGCGTATTTTTCATCATGCCCAATGAGTTCAACTTTCATTACAGCAGCCCCATGACAGCGTATTTGAGATAGATATTCTTCTCGCGCTCACGCTGGAGCGTCGTGAAGTCCATGTGGCCGGGATAGACCTGATAGTCGCCCTCGAGCGCGGCGAGGCGGCGCAGGGAGTCGTACATCTTCGGCGCGCTGCCGTTGGGGAAGTCCGTGCGCCCCATGGAGCCGGCAAAGAGCGTGTCGCCGGTGAAGAGCGTGTCGCCCACGCGCAGCGTCACGCCGCCCTCGGTGTGACCCGGGGTGGTGATGACCTCGATCGTGAGAGAGCCGAGCGTGAGCGTGTCGCCGTCGTCATAATAGCACAGGTCGGGGATGTACTCCGCGAGCGGGAAGAGGTAGAAGCCCGTCCCTAAAGCGTCGAGCTTGTGGATATAGACCTTCGCATCGGGGAACGCCGCCTTGAGCGCGGGAACGCCGCCCGTGTGGTCGCGGTGACCGTGCGTGAGCAGGATATAGCGCACGTCCCAGCCGCCCTCCTTGATAGACGCGATGAGCATATCCGCCTCGTCGCCCGGGTCAATGACGGCGCACTGATTGGCTTCCTCGTCAATGAGGAAATAGCAGTTGGTCTGATAGGAGCTGACGACGCGATGATTGACTTTCATAACAAAACTCCTCGTGATTTGCCGCCGCAGCGGCAAATGAAATTATAAGTTTTCGGTATCGACGACCAGCGTGAACGGGCCGTCGTTGAGGGAATCGACCTGCATATACGCGCCGAACTCGCCGGTTTCGACGTGGTAGCCCTTTTCGCGGCAGAGCGCGACGAATTTTTCGTAGAGCGGGATGGCGATTTCGGGACGCGCGGCGCCGAGGAATTCGGGGCGGCGGCCTTTTTTGCAGTTGCCGTAGAGCGTGAATTGCGAGATGACGAGAATTTCGCCGCCGACGTCGTCGAGCGACAAATTGATCTTGTCGTTCTCGTCGTCGAAAATGCGAAGCGAGCACAGCTTGTCGGCGAGCTTTTTGCACTTTGCTTCGTCGTCGTCGGGGGCGACGCCGAGCAGGATGAGAAAGCCCTGATTGATCTGCCCGTGTATTTTCCCGTCGATGGTGACGGAGGCGTGCTTGACCTTGGTGAGTACTGCGCGCATGGCGGTCTCCTTTTTTGAACTGTATTAACCCGCGGGGCGGTCGACCTTCATCACGCCGCTGATCTGATGGAGCTTGCGCATGACGGAGGCGAGATGCTCGGCGTCGGTGACGGAGATCTGCAGGTGGATGAGCGCAAACCCGTCGGCGGTGGCGCTGGCATTGAGCATACTCACGCGGGTGTTGGTAGAGGAAAGCGCGCTGGACACGTCCAGCACGAGATTGAGGCGATCCTTCGCGTAAATGTCGAGCGAGGTCTGGTAGAACTCCTTCACGTCGCTGCCCCAGCTCACCTTGATCCAGCGGCCGACCTCCTCGGGCTTTCTGCGTGTGGGCGCGGCGTTGGGACAGTCGCAGCGGTGGACGGACACGCCGTAGCCGCGCGTGATGAAGCCGATGATGTCGTCGCCCGGGACGGGCGTGCAGCACTTGGAGAACTTGACGAGGCAGTTCGAGAGGCCCTCCACCACGATGCCCTGCTCGCTGTGGCTGCGCTTGGGGACGGCGGGGCGCGTCTTGCCGGGGGCCTCCTCCGTGGGGACGGTGGCGGCCTTTTCCGCCTGATGCTGCCGCGCGAGACGCATGATCTCCTCGTGGATGCGGTTGACCGCCTTCTGCGCGGAGAAGCCGCCGTAGCCGATGGCGGCATAGAGATCGTCCATCGTGTTGTACGGCACCTTGTGCAGAAGCGTCTCCTCCAGCTCCGTGCCGAGCACGTCGTTGATGGGGATGCTCATGTGCTTGAGCTCAGCTTCAAAGGACAGGCGGCCGTTGATGATGTTCTCCTCGCGCTTTTCCTTTTTGAACCACTGGCGGATCTTGCTGCGCGCCTCGCTGGACTGGGCGATCTTGAGCCAGTCGCGGCTGGGACCGCGCGCGTTCTTCGCGGTCATGATCTCCACCACGTCGCCGTTTTTGAGCGGGTAGTCGAGCGTGACGATGCGGCTGTTGACCTTCGCGCCGACCATACTGTTGCCGACGGCGGAGTGGACGGAGTACGCAAAGTCGATGGGCGTCGCGCCTGCGGGGAGGTTCGTCAGGTCGCCCTTGGGGGAGAAGACGAACACCTCGTCGGCGAACATATCGACCTTGAGCGTGTGGATGAACTCCTCCGCGTCGGTATTCTCCTGGTTTTCGAGCATACGGCGCACCCACTCGTAGTTCTGCTCGTTGGCGGCGCCGGAAATGCCCTGCTTGTACTTCCAGTGCGCGGCGACGCCGTATTCGGCGATGTCGTGCATCTCCTGCGTGCGGATCTGCACCTCAAAGGGGATGCCGTCGGCGCCGATGACGGTGGTGTGGAGCGACTGGTACATATTCGGCTTGGGCGTGCCGATATAGTCCTTGAACCGTCCCAGCACGGGGCGGTAGAGATCGTGGATAATGCCGAGCACGTTGTAGCAGTCCACGACGGTATCGACGATGACGCGGAACGCGAACTTGTCGAGCACTTCCTCCATCGTGAGCTTCTGGGCGAACATCTTTCGGTAGATGCTGTACGGATGCTTGATGCGCCCGTAGACCTTGCGGAACGGAACGTTCAGCTCGATCAGGCGCGATTCGATCTGTCCCTGCACGCGGTGCATGAACGCGTCGTATTCCTCACGGTTGGCGTCGAGCCAGCCGTTGATCTCGGTGTAGGCGGGATTGTCGAGGTACTTGAGCGACAGATCCTCCAGCTCCCACTTCATGCGCTGCATACCGAGGCGGTGCGCGATGGGCGCGTAGATTTCCATCGTCTCGAGTGACTTCTGCTGCTGTTTTTCCACCGTCTGATACTCCATCGTGCGCATATTGTGCGTGCGGTCGGCGATCTTGATGAGGATGACGCGGATGTCTTTTGCCATCGCCATGAGCATCTTGCGCAGATTTTCCATCTGCTCCTCTTCCTTGGTCGTGTAGTGCGTGCGCGTCAGCTTGGAGACGCCCTCCACGAGGTCGGCGACGGTGGGGGAGAACTCCTTGGCAACGTCGTCATACGTTGCCTCTGTGTCCTCGATGCAGTCGTGCAGGAGCGCTGCGATGATGGACTCGAAGTCGAGATGCAGCTCGTCGGCGACGATCTGCGCGACGGACAGCGGGTGCGTGATGAACGGCGAGCCGTCCTTGCGCTTTTGCTCGCCGTGGTGGGCGGCGGCAAACCGATAGGCTTTTTCGATCTGCTCGAAGTCCGCGCCGGGGTTATAGTCCCGAATGGTCTGTACCAGACGGTCATACTGTTCCTGTACGGTCATGCACCCACCTCCTTACGAAAGAATATCGCGCAGCGCGCGAAGATACACGCTCTCGTCCAGCGAGACCTTGCTGCCGTCGGACTTGAGACGCAGCGTCAGCGTGCCGTCGGAGCGCGTGAGCGAGAGCAGACCCCGCTCGGCAAAGACGTTGAGGCAAAGAAGCGTGCGGGCAAAGCTCTCCGCGCCCGCGACCTCCGCGCTTAAGCGGCGAAGCAGGGGAAGCTCGGACTCCGAGAGCGTCTGCGTGCCGACCTCGCGCTCGAGCGCGTGCCAGAGGCGCACGAACTGATCGCGCGCGGGCGTGAGCCGGGCAGCGTCCTTTGCCGGGATCGTGCCGCCGGAGACGAGCGCGTCGCAAAGCTGCATCGCCTCCGCCTCGCGTGCGCTGGGATCGAGCGACGCGCGCAGGTCGATGAGCTGGAGCTGCACCGTGCGCGTGCCGCGGAATTCGTTGATCTGCAAATAGAATGCGGCGTCCACGCGCATACCGGCGTGGAGACCGAGGGCGTCCTCCGTCATTGAGAAGAAGATCGCGTCGAAGCTGACGCGGCTTTTTTGCAGCCGCACCTTGAGATGGCGGTTCTGTCCCACGCTCTGCACGCTCTCAAGCGTCGCCCCGCGCAGGCAGAACACGGGACGGTTGTTGCCCGCGCCGTACGGCTCAAGGCGCGAAAGCTCCTCGACTTCTTCCAGCGTAACGAGGGCGGGGCGGGTGATGTTCACGTCGATCTCCAGCGAGGAGACGGGCGGCTCCTTGCCCGTGTGGGCGCGGACGTACTGGTTCATCTTCTTGCGGAACGCCGGAATGTTCTGCTCCTCGATCGTGAAGCCCGCGGCAAGCTCGTGCCCGCCGAAGCCGACGAGCAGATCCGAGCACGCCTCAAGCGCGGAGAAGAGATTGAAGCCGCCGTAGCTGCGGCACGAGCCCTTGCCCATGCCGCCGGCGAGGTGGATCATGAAGCTCGGGCAGGAGTATTTTTCGGATAGACGCGAGGCGACGATGCCCACCACGCCCTGATGCCACTCCTCGCTCGACAAAACGAGCGCGTTGCGCTGATCGGCGGGCAGGGTTTCAAGCTGCTCCACCGCGCGGGCGAAGATCTCCTGCTCCACGTTCTGGCGCTCGCGGTTGAGGTCGCACAGCTCGCGGGCAAGCTGCTCGGCAAGCGCGGGATCGTCGGTGAGCAGCAGCTCCGCGGCAAGCTCCGCACGGCCCATGCGTCCCGCGGCGTTGATGCGCGGGGCGAGCACGAAGCCGATCTGAATGGAGGAAACGGGTTTGCCGGCAAGTCCCGCTTCGCGCAAAAGCGCATGGAGCCCGGCAAAGTCGGTGCGCTCTAAGCTGTCGAGTCCGCATTGGACGATCGTGCGGTTTTCGCCCTCCATACGCATCACGTCGGCAATCGTGCCGATGGCGGCGAGGGTGCAGTAGCGCGCGAACAGCGCGCCCTCGCGGTCCTGCCCGCCAAGCGCGAGCACCAGCTTGAGCGCAACGCCAACGCCTGCGAGATGCTTGAAGGGATAGGGGCAGTCCGGACGGTGCGGATCGACCACGGCGACGGCATCCGGCAGGATGTCCTTGCATTCGTGGTGGTCGGTGATGACAACGTCCACCCCGAGACCGGCAGCGAACGCGGTCTCGTCCACGCCGGTGATGCCGCAGTCGACCGTGATGATGAGGGTGACGCCCCGCTCGGCAAGAGAGCGGATCGCGTCGATGCCGAGGCCGTAGCCCTCCTCCACGCGGCGGGGAATATGCATAAAGACCGTCGCGCCGCGGGAGCGGAGATAGTCGGTCAGAAGGCAGGTAGAGGTGATACCGTCCACGTCATAGTCGCCGAACACGGCGATCTTTTCCTCGTCTGCGAGTGCACGGCTGATGCGTTCAACAGCCTTGTCCATATCTTTCATCAGGAGCGGGGCGTTCGTGAGCGTCGCTTCGCTCTCCAGCGCTTCGGCGGCCTGCTCCGCCGTTTCCGTGCCGCGCGAGACCAGCACGCACGATACCAGATAGGGGTATCCCGCGTCCATCAGCGTTTCCACGCGCTCCTCCGGCAGCTCCGGCATCAGCCAGCGTTCGTATTTCACGGCACGATCACCTTCTTTCTTGCGGCAGTACCGTTTGCCAATACTACCTCAGCATACTTTTTCAATCTTATATTGTAACAGGAAAGCGGGAAAAGGTAAAGTAAAAACCGCGAAAAAAACGAGAAAAATTGACGGGAGACACCTCGCTGTGATATAGTAAAACCACGAAAGAAAACGGAGGCGGAAAAATGCGAAGGATGAAGCGGATCGTTGCCCTGATGCTCGTGCTGCTATCGCTGCTCGCGGCGGTGCCGGTGCAGGCAGCAAGCGGGGAGTACCGGGACGTGCCGAAGACCCACTGGGCGTACAGCAGCATCAAAACGGCGTCGCGCCGCGGCGTGCTGCAGGGCGAAGGGGCAAATCGGTTCGGTACCGGAGAGCCGATGAGCCGCGCCGCCTATGCCGCCGCGCTGTGCCGGCTGATGGACTGGCAAACCGTCACACCGGCCAAGGGCAGCTTTGCTGACAATCAGGACGCAGGGAAGTGGTACTTCGGCGCGATCGAAACGGCGTACGCCAACGGCGCGCTGACGAAGCAGAGTGCGCTCTGCCGCCCCAACGACGCCATCACCCGCGAGGAGATGGCGGCAATGACCGTGCGTGCGCTGAATCTTGCGGGGCTGTCCGGACTTACGCAGGACGACTGTCCGTTTTCCGATGTTTCCGCCAATCAGGGCTATGTGACGCTGGCATATCGGCTGGGACTGGTCACGGGCGTGAACGCCTTCACCTTTGCGCCGCAGCGCGCACTCAAGCGCGAGGAGGCGGCAGCGGTGCTTGCGCGCACACTCACGCGCAGAGGGATGAGCGCCGCGCTGCTTGAGAGCGCGGCGCCGACGAGCGCCGTGCATGTGGAGAGCATCACGGGGACGGAGGCGGCTATGCCGATCAGTCCTCGCGCCCCGCTCGAGGAGGTCTACCGCGCGGCGGCAACGGGCGGCGCGGTCGTGCTGCACACGACGCCGCTGCGCCAGGCGGTCGGAGGCAGCAAATCCGATACGGGGGAGGAGATCCCCAAGAGCGAGGTCGTGGAGCTGATCCAAAGCGGCGCGGAGGCGCATCGCTCCGCGCGTTATGAAAGCTCGTACCTGCTGTACAAAGACGGCGGAACGACATACGTCGTGTGGTACGAAAGCGACGCAGACATCGCGCAGAAGGTGTCGCTGTGCGCCATGCTCGGCGTGAAAACCGTGTATATCGAGCGGTAAGAACAAAAAAAGGAAGCTCCGACCGGAGCTTCCTTTTCTATCAAACTTTGCGCTTACAGATACTTCTGCATCACGTCGGTCGCCATCTCGGGGTCGCCGGAGATCGCGACGGTGAACTTCACGCCGTTTTTGGCGGAGAAGTTGTCGAGCCAGTTGAAGAAGTTGTCGGCATCCTGGTTGGGGGTGCCGCCGACGATCTTGAACAGATTGTCGATAAAGATGTGGGATGTATCGTAATTGCCGGCGTACAGACCGCTGATGAAGCCGCGCAGCGTCTCATAGGACGCGATCTGGTACTCGCTGGCAGAAATCAAACGAGCACGGTAATGGACGTCAAAGGTCATGGTGTCCTTTGCCTCAATGCAAACGACGCTGCCGGAGTCCTCTGCAGCTTCCGAGTTGACGATCTCGATGAGCTTCTTGGTCTTGCCGGTGCCTTTTTCCCCCATAATCAAACGAACCATAAGGAATCACTCCTCTCAAAATATTCCCGCCGCATGACGGGGCGATTTCCTTATCCTCATCATAACACAGCTTTTCCCGTTTTGCAATGCCGAAAGCAAAATTAACGCTTTCTTAAAAAATAGAGCCGCGCTCTTGTGCACCGTCGGATGGCTGCGGAGCGAAAACGCCGCGCTCGGTGACGAGATAGTCGCAGCGGCGGTCGTGGGCTTCGCAGGGAACATGTTCGACCACGAGCCTCTCGCGGCAGACGAGGAAGGTGGGACAGCGGAGCTGACCGAGAAAGCGGTCATAATAGCCGCCGCCCTGCCCGAGACGGCCGCCCTTGCGGTCAAACGAGACGCAGGGGATCACAGCAAAGTCGATGTCCTGCGCCGTGACGAGCGGACAGTCTGCCTTCGGTTCCAGAATGCCATAGGCGCCCGGCTCCAGATCGTCGTAAGAGCGGATCACGCAAAGATCCATGCGGTGTCCCTCCTTGCAGCGCGGAACGCAAAGCATTTTGCCGTCCGCCCAGACGCCGCGCAGCAGCGTGTCGGTATCCACCTCGAGTTTCGTTCCAACGAAGGCGAGCACGACCTTCGCGTCCTGATAGTCGGGATGCGCCATCAGATTGCGGCAGATCGCTTCCGAGGCGGATTTTTGATAGGCGGGGTCAATGGCGCGCGCACGCGCACGCACGGCTTTGCGAAGGGTCTGTTTCTGCTCGGCAAGTTCCATGGGACAGGACCTCCTGCGCTTGTTTTTTTCACAGTATAGCCTCAAACGGACAAAATAGCAAGCAAAGAAAAAGCTTGCAATGGCGAGAAAGCTCTGCTACAATAAGGACTGCGAGAAGTCAGAGCCGAATGGCTTGAGATTGCCGCCCGGACGGGGCGGCATTTTTTATAGGATATAGGAGAAAAAACAGTATGAGCATTGCGATGTTATGGCCGATCCTTTTGGGGATCTGCTCGGAGCTTTTGTATCAGATCTGCGCGAAGTCTACGCCCGAGGGGATCCATCCGCTGGCATCACTCTCTGTGACCTATGTGGTCGGCGCAATGGTTTCGGCGGTGCTGTACTATGCGCTGAACAGGAGCGGCAATCTGCTGCGCGAGTTTTCGCACCTCAACTGGTCTGCGTTTGCACTCGGTGTTGCTGTTGTCGGTCTCGAGTTGGGCGCAATCTATATGTATAAGGTGGGCTGGGCGGTCAGCACAGGACCGCTGGTGAAGAATGTGTGTATCATGATCGCGCTGGCATTTGTGGGACTTCTGCTTTATCACGAGGCCCTGACGGCAAATAAGATCATCGGCATCGTGCTGTGCGTGATCGGAGTTATTTTTATTAACAAATAGGGGCAAAATTCCTTTGCGGAGAAATTGACTTCACCAAAAGAATTTGTTATGTTGAAACCGGAAAAACAGAAAGCGGCAGCGAAGTCCTCGGTGCCGCTTTTCTTACGATGAGGAGGCAGCACATGGCAGAATTGTTACTCAAGGGCGCGGAAGTCGCCAAGGCATTGACCGAGACATTGCAGCAGGAAGCGGAACAGCTCAAGGCAAAGGGCGTGGAGCCGTGCCTCGCCATTTTGCGCGTGGGTGCGCGGGACGACGATCTCTCCTATGAGCGCGGCGCGATGAAGCGCTGTGAAAAGGTCGGCATTGCCGTGCGCTCGGTCGTTCTCCCCGAGGACGTGACGCAGGAGATGCTGATGGGCGAGGTGCGCAAGCTCAACGAGGACGCGGGCGTTCACGGTGTTCTGATGTTTCGCCCACTGCCAAAGCATCTGGATGATGAGGCAGTGCGCGCCGCGCTTGCTCCTGCCAAGGATATGGACGGCATCACCGATGGCTCTATGACCGCAGTTTACGCCGGCACCGGCAGCGGTTATGCCCCCTGTACCGCGCAGGCGTGCGTAGAGCTTCTCAAGCACTACAACATTCCCATCAAGGGAAAGCGCGTGGTCGTCATCGGCCGCAGTCTTGTCATCGGCAAGCCGGTGTCCTTACTGCTGCTTGCCGAACATGCAACGGTTACCATTTGCCACAGCCGCAGTGAGAATCTGAGCGAGATCTGCAAAGAGGCGGATATCCTTGTTGTCGCCGCCGGCAAGGCAGGAATGATCGGGGCAGAGTCCGTGCGCGCCGGACAGGTCGTTCTCGATGTCGGCATCCATGCCAATGCCGACGGTACGCTTTGCGGCGATACCCGTTTTGCCGAGGTCGAGCCGTTAGTTGCCGCGATCACGCCGGTGCCCGGCGGTGTCGGCGCTGTCACGACGGCGGTGCTTGCAAGCCACGTCATTGAAGCGGCAAAAAAAACAGTGGGATAATGATAAGAAAAACAAAGGGTGTGTTCCCGAGTGGGAACACACCCTTTGCTGATTACTGCTTTGCGACAGATTCAATCTTATCGGCGGCAGCTTTTGCCCCGCCGCAGCGGCGGAAGCCTTCGGCGATCTGCTGCGCCGCGGCACGGACGGCTTCATCGTGCAGCACACTGTCCACGGCGGCGCGAATCGCGACGGGGTCATCGCTTTTCAAAAACTGCCCCGCGCCGAGCTGATGAACGCGGTTGGCGACACCGCTCTGCTCCGGCGTCTGCGGGAAGAGTACAAGCGGGATACCATGGTACAGCGCTTCGCTGACGCTGTTCATGCCGCAGTGCGTGACAAATGCATCGGCCGCCGCAAGCACCGCCATTTGATCGACCTTCTGTGCAACCGTGCAGTTCAGGGGAATCTCGCCAAGCGCGGCAAGATCCGTGGATTCTCCGACAGAGAGGATCACGCGGTACGGCGCATCGGCAAGGGCGGCAAGGCAGCGGCGGTAGAAGTCGGGGTGCCGGTTATCCACCGAGCCGAGCGAAATATAGACCGTCGGCTGCTCCGTCTTTTCAAGCGGCTGCGTCACGGGGCGCAAAATCGGCCCGACAAAGGCATAGTGATCGGAAAATGTTTCGGAGCAGGGCTGAAACTCCGGCGAGGTGTAAACCACGGTATCGGTATCGTTGCTGTTTGAGATAATATCGAGTACGTTTTTGACGGCGTAGCCTTTTTTGCGCAGGCGGTCGAGGCTTTTGTTGATCTTCGGCAGGGAGAGCAGCATGGAAAGGAGACTGCCCCCACTTCGCGGCATGACCTTTGCCGATTCCTTATTGAAAGCGAAGGTGGTCGTGGACGAGACAAACGGCACGCCCAGCTTTCCCGCGATCAGCTTTGCCCAGAACGCCATCGAATCGCCGACGATCACGTCCGGCGCGAACGCGCGGATCTCTGCGAGCATCGCGTCGTCGAGCGCCAGCGTCATGTTCACGATCAGCTCTGTTGAGAACGCGAGATCTTTGCCGACGCGCGCGTTGTCCGCTTCGGTGAAGGAGAGCTGCGCGTCATAGGCGTCACAGGGGACGAATTGCGCGCCCGTCGATTCGATTTTGCCGCGCATCAGCCCGTAGGAGTAGTACCGCACCTCGTGTCCGCGCGCGATCAGCTCACGCACGACACCGAGCGTCGGGTTGGTGTGACCGTGAGCGGGAATACAGAAAAAGGCAATTTTCATTTCTCCTCGCCCCCGAGCATTTTTTCAATGCATTCGCGGAACGCCTCTTTCGGCGGGATGGCGATGCCGCGCGTTTCATCCGCGAGTAGAATCAGCGTATCGCCCGGCTTGATGCCGAACATCGCACGCGCCTCCTTGGGAATGACGATCTGCCCCTTGGTGCCAACGGTCACGGCGCCGGCGTATTTTTTATCAGATGCTGCCATAAAATGCCTCCGTGGTATGATTTGTATAACAAATCATACCACGGAGCGCCGGTTTGTCAAGACGAAATCATCGGAAACAACAAAAAAGAGGCACGCGAGAGCGTGCCTCTTTTCAAACAGCGATTATTCGTAGATGGGATACTTCTTGGTCAGGGCGATGACTTCGTTTGCGACGGCTTCCTTGTTGCCCTCGAAATCGCGGGCGACCATGCCCATAAGCTGACCGATCTTGACCATGTCCTCTTCCTTCAGACCGCGGGAGGTCGCAGCCGGAGTGCCGACGCGGATACCGGAGGTGACGAAGGGCTTCTCGGGGTCGTTGGGGATGGAGTTCTTGTTGACGGTGATGAAGCAGTCGTCCAGGCGATGCTCGATCTCCTTGCCGGTGATGCCGAAGTTGCGGACGTCAACGAGCATGAGGTGGTTGTCGGTACCGCCGGAAACAAGGCGGAAGCCTTCCTTCTTGAGCTGCTCGGCAAGAGCGGCGGCGTTCTTGACGACCTGCTCACCGTAAGCCTTGAACTCGGGCTTGAGTGCTTCGCCGAGACAGATGGCCTTGGCAGCGATGATGTGCATGAGGGGGCCGCCCTGGGTACCGGGGAAGATAGCGGAGTCGATCTTCTTGGCCAGTGCAATGGTCTCCATCTCGCCGGTTTCGATATTCTTCTTGGTGATCTCGTCCCTGCAGAGGATCAGACCGCCGCGCGGGCCGCGGAGCGTCTTATGCGTGGTGGTGGTGACGACATCGGCATAGGGAACGGGGTTCATGTGGACACCGGCAGCGACAAGACCGGCAATGTGAGCCATATCGACCATGAGGTAAGCACCGACGGAATCAGCGATCTCGCGGAATTTCTTGAAGTCGATGGCACGGGGATAGGCGGAAGCACCGGCAAGGATCATCTTGGGCTTGCACTCCTGCGCGATGCGGTAGATCTCGTCATAGTCGAGCATCTCGGTCTCGTCGTTGAGAGAATAGGCGACCTGCTTAAAGTACTGACCGGAGATGTTGACGGGGCTGCCGTGAGAGAGGTGACCGCCGTGGGCGAGATTGAGGCCCATATAGGTGTCGCCCGGCTGGAGCATTGCCTTGAACGCGGCAAGGTTTGCCGAAGCGCCGGAGTGCGGCTGGACATTGGCATGCTCGGCACCGAAAAGCTTGCAGGCGCGCTGACGGGCGATCTCTTCCGTTTCGTCGACGCAGTAGCAGCCGCCGTAGTAACGCTTGCCGGGATAACCCTCAGCGTACTTATTGGTAAGGCAGGAGCCCATCGCCATCATGACGGCGGGGGAGACAATGTTTTCGGAAGCGATCAGTTCGATGTTGCGCTGCTGACGCTGATATTCCTTTTTCACGGTTGCGCCCACTTCGGGGTCATACTGAGCAAGGAAGTCCATGGTTTCGGTGATCATTTTGCAGTTTCCTCCTATAAAATTCATAATCATACTAAGAATTGATACGGACTTTGACATTTACTGGCTTGAGAATAACAAAAAACGAAATCGCTGTCAAGGCGCAGAGAGGGAAAAACCACGTTCTGTTCAAAGTAAAATCAAACGGTCAAAAACCCTTTGTTTATTAAGTCGATTTATTCGCCGCAGCAGTTGACAGAACAGAAGGGCTTTGTTATCCTAGAAGAACAAATTATATAGTAATTTGGCATAGTAGGAAGCCATGTGTTCATGCCGCGAGGCCGGAAGTGCCGGTGAGACGGGAAGTTGCTCACCGGACGAAAAACCGAAAGGGTTTGCAGTGTGGTTTCCGCATTCCGCTGCCACAAAGAAAGAGAAACGATCCTCTCTCTGTGTGGTTTGCCGCGATGGAGAGAGGGGCGGTCATACCCTTTTTCAGTCGCATTGCGCTGCGCAGCAACGCAGAAATTATCAGAAAGAGGGTATATTTTATGACACAGGAAATGATGACGCTGGGGTATGTTTCGATTGCTGTGAGCGTATTGCTGCTGCTTGCGATCGCGGCGTTCACAGCAGGAAAAGAACGCTTTACGGCAAAAAAGCTCGTGATGATCGCCATGCTTACGGCGGTGTATGTTCTTTTGTGCCTTGTGGGAACGATTCGTCTGTGGTGGATGAACGTCTCGGTTGCGTCCCTGCCGCTGATCCTCGCTGCGATGCTCTTCGGCCCTGTGGGCGGAATGCTGGTCGGCCTTCTGGGAAGCTTTTTAGAGCAGCTTTTGACCTACGGCTTGATGGCGACGACCGTGCTGTGGCTGGTGCCGAACACGGTGCGCGGTCTGCTGTTGGGTATCTATTTTAAAAAGAAGAATTACCACCCCAGCCGTGCGCAGATCATCGGCGCGATCGTTGTTGCTGCCGTGATCACGACGGCACTCAACACCGTTGTGATGTATCTCGACAGCGTGATTCAGGGCTACTACTCCTATGCTTACGTCTTTGGCGGCGTGGTCACGCGCGTGGTCACGGGGATTGCGACTGCCGTTATCATGGCCTTTGTCGCTCCACCGGTCGTGAAGCTTTTGGAGCGCACGATCACGGAAATGAAAAAATAACGGCACGGGAGCTTGTTTTGTCCCGAAATATGTGGTATCCTTAACCCGAAAAGTGCATCGTATCCGGAAAATGCTGTATCATGATAAGAAAAAAACAGATGTAACGAAGAAAACTGACAACAAAATGCGACGAAATAGGAGGCAAGACCTATGTACGAGAGCAAAATGAAATCGGAAGAAACCGACCATCTGTATCAGGCAGTTCTTTCTCTGCAGACTGTTGAGGAGTGCTACCGCTTTTTCGACGATCTGTGCACCATCGGTGAGATTCAGGCGATGTCGCAGCGGCTGGAAGTGGCGAAAATGCTGCGCGAGGGGAAGACCTTCTCCCAGATCTCTACGGATACAGGCGTTTCCTCGGCAACGATCACGCGCGTGAACAAGTGCCTTTCCTACGGCTCCGACGGATACCGGACGGTGCTGGAGCGCTGCGAGAAAGAGTAATACAAATACAAGCGAAAAAGACAGCTTCGGCGTTCACTGCCGAAGCTGTCTTTCTTGCTGCAATTCAAGAGGAAATCAGATGTCCAGAATGGGCGCGTTGGCATTCTGGGCTGCGACAAAGGCGCTGATCAGCTCGATTGCCTCCGAGGGGGCGACCTTGACCTGCTCGCCGGACTTCATGTTCTTGACGCTCACGATGCCGTCCCGAATTTCATCGTCACCGAGGAAGAGGACAAAGGGAACACCGAGCTTGTCCGCATAGTTCATCTTGGCCTTGAATTTCTTCGGCTCGGTATAGAGCTGGGCGCGGAGTCCTGCACCGCGAATGGCGGTGGCAAGCGCAACAGCAGCGGAAAGATCTTCGGTCATCGGCAGGATCAGTGCATCGGCCGGAGCGGTGGGGACTTCGGGATTGAGCATGCCCTGCTCACCGAGCACATAGAACAGACGGGTGAGGCCGATGGAGATGCCCACGCCGGGGAGCTGCTTGGTGGTGTAATACTCGGCAAGATTATCGTAGCGGCCGCCGGAGCAGACGGAGCCGATCTCGGGGTGGTCGAGCAGCGTCGTTTCATACACGGTGCCGGTGTAGTAGTCAAGACCGCGGGCGATGGTGAGGTCAACGGCAAAGTTATCCTCGGGCACGCCGAAGCCGCCGAGATACTTTGCGACCGTGGTCAGCTCGCTGAGACCTTCGTCAAACATTTCGTTTTTGCCGCGGTACTGCTCAAGCGCAGCGAGAACCTCCGCGTTGGTGCCGCGAATGGCAATGAACTTAAGCACCTCGTCGGCATCGGCTTCGCTGATGGCATAATCATCGACAAGAATCGCACGAACCATATCCGCGCCGATCTTTTCGATCTTGTCCACGGTGCGCATGATGTCGCCCGCCTTCTCGGAAAGGCCGAGGATGGCGTAGAAGCCGTTGAGGATCTTGCGGTTGTTGATGCGGATCTGGAAACGCTTGAGTCCCAGACGGGAGAAGAGCGTATAGATGATGGCGGGAATCTCCGCGTCGTTCGTGATGTCAAGCGACTCATCGCCGATTACGTCAATATCCGCCTGATAGAACTCGCGGAAGCGGCCGCGCTGGGCGCGCTCACCGCGGTAGACCTTGCCGATCTGAAAGCGGCGGAAGGGGAAAGACAGCTCGGAATAGTGCAGCGCGACGTACTTGGCGAGGGGTACGGTGAGGTCGAAGCGCAGACTCAGATCGGAGTCGCCCTTCGTGAAGCGGTAGATCTGCTTTTCCGTTTCGCCGCCGCCCTTGGCGAGCAGGATCTCGGACGCCTCGATGATGGGCGTGTCGAGCGCAGTGAAGCCGTAGAGCGCATAGACGGAGCGGATCGTCTCCATAATGCGGTCCATCTGCATCTGCTGCTGCGGCAGCAGCTCCATAAAGCCGGATAAGGTACGCGGCTTGATCTTTTCCATAGTGAACAATCCTTTCCTGATAAGTACGAGCACATGATTTGTAAAAAAGATACCCTTATTTTAACAATTTGGGCCGAAAAGTCAAGGCGCGGTGAGCAAAAGAACAAAACATCAGCGTTCATAGCCGCGCAGGAACTGCCGCGTGCGCTCCTGCTGCGGCGCACCGAAAACATCCTCCGGCGCACCCTGCCTGACAATGACCCCGCTGTCCATGAAATGTTGACAAAACTGCCGCTGTTTTGCATGGTTTTTTGTTGATTCTGATTCTTTACACTATTATAATATCGTGCTAAAGTATGAAAGCGCCTGTGAAAAGCTTTTGCAAATACAGCACCAAACGGCGTTGATTTTGTCAATATGCGGCAGAGAGCTGGACAGCGAGATGCACTTTTGCACACTACCGCGGTTTTGCGATAGCGTAATATGTGCATAAAGCGAAAAAACTTAATAAAATTTTGTGAGGGTTTGTTGATTTTTACAATTTGATATGATAGACTACACTTACAATTATGGTGGAGAATAGTCAGCGCGAATGGCCGGACTGTTTCCCGCATATTTGATGAACAGGAGCACTTCGGCACAGAGAAGCACCGTTTGCCCGGACGGTGAGCCGGAGGCGCTGTTCGCCCTTTGCCACGGCAAGTCCCCAAAAACACCTATTATTTAAGGAGAGAGAGGTATTTTCAAAATGGCAAAAGAAAAGCAAGTAAGAGCTCCCAGCATGATCGAGGCATTGATCCCCATTATCGTGATGATGGGTCTGATGATCTACTGCCTGAACTTCGACGGTTTTTATGTTGATGCGCACATGCCGCTGGTCATTTCCATCGCGGTCGCCTGCATCGTCGGCTGCGTCTGCGGTCATTCCTTCTCCGACATTCTTGCCGGTATGGTGGAACGTCTGAGCGCCACGCTCGAAGCCATCCTGATTCTCTGCACGGTCGGCTTCCTGGTTTCTTCCTTCATGGCTGCCGGTACCATCCCCACGATGGTCTATTACGGCCTGCAGCTCCTGACCCCGAAGGCATTCCTTCCCGTCGGCTGCATTATGTGCGCTGTCGTCGGTCTTGCCTGCGGCTCCTCCTGGACCGCCACCGCGACCGTCGGTCTTGCCTTCGTCGGCATCGGCGCCGGTCTCGGCATGAACCCCGCTATCACGGCCGGTATGATCATCTCCGGTGCATACCTCGGCGATAAGTTCTCCCCCCTGTCCGACACCACCAACCTCGCCGCCGGCGTTGCCAACACGGGTCTTTTCGATCACGTGACCGCCATGGTCTCCACCACCGGCCCGACCTTCCTGATCGCTCTGGTGCTTTACACCATCCTCGGCCTGAATGTTGACTCCTCCACCTATGATCCCGCTGTTGCTCAGGAGATCTGCGACGCGTTCGCCGGCAACTTCAACATCACCCCGCTGGTCCTCATCCCGCTGGTCGTCGTGATTCTTATGTGCGTCCTGCGCGTGCCCGGCCTGGTCGGCATTGCTGTTTCCGTTGCGACCGCGATCCTGTTCTCCCTGATCTTCCAGCTTGACTATGTCTGGACGGACGGTCACACCATCGGCAATGTCTTTGATCTGCTCCACTACGGTATGTACACCGTTGAGACCGGCAACGAGGTCGTTGACTCCATCATCGGCAAGGCTCACGGTATGGACGGCACGATGTGGACCATCAACCTCGTCCTTCTCGCTGTTGCTTACGGCGGTGCTCTCGAGCGCTGCGGCTCCATCGAGCGCATCTTCGGCGGCCTGAAGCACAAGCTCAACAGCGTTGGCTCTCTGGTCATTGCTACCATGGTTACCTCCATCTTCTGCGATGCCACTATGTGCGACCAGTTCCTCGGCATTGGTGTTCCCGCTCCTCTGTACGTTGACAAGTATGATGAGCTCGGCCTCGGCCGCAACATGCTGTCCCGTACCCTCGAGGATGCCGGTACCCTTTGGTCCCCGATGTTCCCGTGGACCGGTTGCGGCGCCTATCAGATGGGCATTCTGGGCATGAGCCCGTTCGTCTACTTCCCGTTCGCATTTGTCAACCTGCTCAACCCGATCTATGCTGCCATCACCGCCTGCCTCGGCCGCAACATCTTCTGGGCTGACGGTTCCTACACCAACCTGTTCGGCAAGACCAAGGCCGGCAAGCCCGCCGGTGCTCCCGAAGAGGCTCACGCCTATGCACTCAAGCAGCTCGAAGAGCGTCGTGCTGCCGGCAAGGCTGCCAAGGTCGGTTAATTGCTGATCGAATCTCTACTTTTACTTAGAAGGGAACTGCAACGTGAAACAAGTGCTGCCATGGGAGTCCGTTCCGGGTCCGATCTATCATGACTGTCCGGCGAAACAGCAGGCAAAGTGGGTTCAGCCCGGCGGCTGGGTCTTTGTAGCTCTGCTGCTCCTGGGGGGACTAACCACCAGGTTCAAGATCGCGCTCGTGTTCGCGGTTTTGTACACGGTCACGTTTTTGACCAAACGCGATACGGTCGTGACAAAGCGCGGACTGGAGATCTTCTTTGATATGCAGATCACCACCCAGTATTATTTCTGGCCGTGGGAGGAAATGTTTTCCGTCACGCATGAGGAGGATTCCCGAACGCCCGGCGTTGTGACGCTGTATTTTACGAAGGGTGATCGCACGAAGAAGCTGTTCTTCCCCAAAAAGGATAAGGACGCGATCCTGGCACTTGCCAGGAAGCAGAATCCTGCGATCCGGATCTACGATGCGGCGGACACCAAAGCCAAAGCGGAAGCAGCCCAGAAAAGAAAACAAGAAGAGAAAGCAGCGCGCAAGCGCAAAAAGTAAGCGAAACAGTCCCCGAAAGGTTTCGGGGACTGTTTTTTTACCGTGTCAGCCGACGGCACGTTTGGTTTAGCGCGCTAAAATGCTATCAAGCTACCGTTTTATCGTCATATCGCACAAAAGAATAAAAATATTAAGTCGAAAAATATTGACTTTATACAAAATGATGCTATGATGAGCTTGGAAGCAAGGTGCTTCTGGCAAAGGGACGATACGGCGAAGAGCCCGCGGGCACGGGCGCATATTTTCGGACGTATTACAATCTTCTCATTCCGATTCGCTGCTGATGAAAGCGGCTTCTCGGCAGTGCCTGACGGCTTTGCAGGCAGTGCCGGGAGGCCGGTCATCCAGAACTGACAAAATGAAGTGAGGTATCATACCATGATTATGAATCCGACTGCAATCAAGCATATCGTCATGGACGGCCACAGCCTGAATTTGGAAAGCTTCGTCGCCGTTGTACGCTACGGTGCAACCGTCGAGCTGGCTGATTCTGCGCTCAAGGCAATGCAGAAGTCCCGCGACCTCGCGGAAAAGATCGCCGCAGAGGGCCGCGTCGCTTACGGCATTACCACCGGTTTCGGTGAATTCCAGAAGGTTGCCGTTCCCAAGGAGATGTCCAATCAGCTCTCCACCAACCTGATCCTCAGCCACTGCACCGGCGCAGGCGAGCCTTACGCTGACGAGATCGTCCGCGGCATGATGCTCCTGCGTGCCAACGCTCTTTGCGGCGGCGTTTCCGGCGTGCGTCCTCTGATGGTTCAGATGCTCGTTGAGATGCTCAACAAGGGCGTTACCCCCGTCGTGCCGCAGAAGGGCTCTCTCGGCTCCTCCGGCGACCTGGCTCCGCTCGCTCACATGACGCTCCCCATGCTCGGCAAGGGCGAAGCCATGTATCAGGGCGTGAAGATGACCGGTGCGGAAGCGATGGCCAAGGCCGGCATCCAGACCGTTGACACCCTCGTTTCCAAGGAAGGTCTCGGCATGACCAACGGCACCTGCGCCATGACCTCTGTCGGCGCACTTGCTCTGTACGACACCATCTGCGCTTCTCAGCTCGCTGACGTCATCGCTTCCATGTCCATGGAAGGCCTGACCGCGCTCAAGAACGCTTTCGATCCGCGCATCCATCAGGTTCGCGGCCAGAAGGGCCAGATGCTCGTTGCCGCCAACATGCGCGAGCTGCTCCGTGGCTCCGAGATCATCGACAACTGCCAGACCGACCGCGTTCAGGACGCTTACGCCCTGCGCTGCATCCCGCAGCTGCACGGTGCGTGCCGCGATGCTCTTGAATACGTCCGCGAGAAGGTCGAGATCGAGCTCAACGCCGTTACCGATAACCCGCTGATGTTCCTCGACGATGAGGCAGTCATCTCCGGCGGTAACTTCCACGGCGAGCCGATGGCTCTTCCGTTCGACTTCCTCGGCATTGCCGCTTCCGAGCTGGCTGACGCTTCCGAGCGCCGCACCGAGCGTATGGTCAATGCCGCGCTGAGTAACGGTCTGACCCCGTTCCTCACCACTCAGCCGGGCGTCAACTCCGGCTTTATGATCGTTCAGTACGCTGCCGCCTCCATGGTCAGCGAGAACAAGGTCTATGCACACCCTGCTTCCGTGGACTCCATTCCTTCCTCTGCCAACCAGGAAGATATCGTCTCCATGGGTACCACCGCTGCCCGTAAGGCCAAGATGATCCTGCAGAACACGCAGGACGTCCTCGCTGACGAGCTGCTGACCGCTTGCCAGGCCATCGACATTCGCCGCCGCCTGAACACTCACGGTCAGGGCATCACCGAGCTGCATGAGGCACTGTATCAGCATGTGCGTGAGAAGGTTGATTTCTATGAGATCGACCGCGAGATCTGGCCCGACATCCGTGCGGTCGAGGGTATGATCCGTTCCGGCGAGCTTCTTGACATCGTGAAGAAGTTCATGCCCGACTTCCAGTAATTTTTGATAGAAACAAGGCATGGACGCACGTCCATGCCTTGTTTCTTAGTTGATAAGCCAGATCGCAAGATTTAAGTACCCGGCAAACGTCACCCAGAGGAGATAGGGGATCAGAAGAATTGCCGCTGTCGGAGAGATGCGCCAAAAGGCGCGGATCGTCAGAAGAATCAGAACCCACAGGAGTACCAGCCAGAAGAAAGAGAACAAGTACCACTCAAAGTTAAAGAAGAAAATGGACCAAAAGAAATTGACGATGAGCTGGATGGCGTATAAAATGAGGGCAGGACGCTTCTGCACACTGTCCGAGCGCGAGACGAGGTAGGAAGCATACCCCATCAGCAGAAACAAAACCGTCCACACCACGGGAAACAGCCACCCGGGCGGAGAGAGCGGCGGCCTATTGAGAAGCGAAAACTGCATCATGCTGTCTTTCGTCAGAATTCCCGCCAGAGCACCCACTCCAAGCGGGATCGCAAGGTAGACGAGCAGACGTTTCCATTGAATTTTCATAACATCACCTCTTGATGAATTGTACGAGGCGTCCGGAAAAACTATACATTTTTATCAGATCTGCACGGAGGAAATCTATGAAGCTGAACGTAATGCGCGCAGACCCCGCGGGAAATATCACGCTGTTCGTTCTCGATCCGGTCGAGAAAGCGAAGCGCGGCGCACTTGCCGAAAAACTGATGGCAATACCGGAATTTCGGGCGGAGCAGGTCGGCTACGTCTGCGAAAATGCTGACGGCGCCGACGGTCACATGGAGATGGCGGGCGGCGAATTCTGCGGCAACGCCACGCGCGCGTTCGGCATGTACGTTGCGAAGAAAAGCGGTCTGCGCGGTCAGTGCCACCTGACGCTTGCCGTGAGCGGATGCGAAAAGCAGGTCGGCGTGGACGTTGATACGATCGCTGGCACCGCCCGCGCGGAAATGCCGCTGCCTTTGTTTGTGCGCAGGGAACGTGTCGGGAGCGTAGAGGGAACGCTCGTCCATCTCGGCGGGATCGCGCACTTTGTTGTGGAAGATGTGAAGCCCTCGGTCGAGTTTTTCAGCGAAGCCGAGCCGATGTTCGGAAAGCTTGAGGGGCTGGATGCTTACGGTGTGATGTTCCACGACAGCAAAAGCCACCGCATGACACCGCTCGTGAAGGTGCCGGCGGCAAACTCCCTCGTCTGGGAGGGAAGCTGCGGCTCCGGCTCGCTTGCCTCCGCTATCGCACAGAGCGAGGGCGTGGCCGACGGCGACTTTGAGCGCGACTACATCCAGCCGGCAGGCACCGTGCGTGCCACCGCGGCGCGTCGGGGCGGAGAGGTCGTTGCGGCATATATCGGCGGCAGCGTCACGCTCGACGAGCCGGTGGAAATCGAGCTGTAAGCACAAAAAACAGCGGTTCATGGTAGAACCGCTGTTTTTTCAGCATAATCCGAGGATATGCCGCAACTCGCCGACCGAGTAAAGCGAACCCCACGCGCAGATCGTGTCGTCCGGCTCCGCAAGCCGGAGTGCGAGTTCGACCGCATCTTCAAGGGATGCCGCAGCGTGTGCCCCGACACCGCGATCGCTGAGATACGCGGCAAGTGCATCGGCGGAAAGTGCGCGCGCACTCGGCGGCGTGACGGTGACAAATGTCTTGGCAAGCGGCAGCGCATAGGAGAGCATGAGCTGCCAGTCCTTGTCGGCAAGCACGCCGACGAGGAAGATAAGCTTCTTTTCTCCGAACAGACCGGAGAGCGAGCGCATCAGCGCATCGGTGCACTGGGGATTGTGCGCCCCGTCAATGAGAAAATCGGGGCTGCGGCGCGCAAGCTCCAACCGACCGGGCCAAGTGACGGAGGCAAAGCCCTGCGCAAGCGCCTCGTCCGTGATCTGCCAGCCCTTTTCCCGCAGCGCATCCACGGTATCCAGCGCGGTGATGGCGTTGCTGAGCTGATAATCGCCGAGCAGTGCAATGCGGAACGGCCCCTTGCCGCGATAGCGGAAGGTCTGACCATCGAGTGCGGAGGAGCATTTTTCAAGTGTTTCAGGCGCGGTGACGGTCAGCGGAACCTGTTCCGCGCGGCAGGCAGCCTCCACGACCTGCACAACACCCTGCGTCTGCGCGTAGAGAACGGCGCGGCAGCCGGATTTGATGATGCCGGACTTCTCCTGCGCGATCTTTTCCAGCGTGTCACCGAGGATCGCGGTGTGCTCGAGACCGATGTTGGTGATGACGGCGGCCTCCGGCGCGGGAATGACGTTGGTGGAGTCAAGCTTGCCGCCCATGCCGACCTCCAGCACCACGATGTCGCAGTGCATGGCTTCAAAAAAGAGCATGCCCAGCGTGGTCATCAGCTCAAATTCCGTGGGATGTACGGTGAGGGCATCGGCGGCTTTGAGCACACGCTGTGTCAGCGCGACAAGCATCTCATCCGAGATCATTTCGCCGTTGACCTGCATTCGCTCGTGAAAGCGGTAAAGGTGCGGCGAGGTAAACAGTCCCGTGCGGTAGCCGGCGGCGTGCAGGACAGAGGCGAGAATCGCCGCGGTCGAGCCTTTGCCGTTCGTGCCGGTGATATGAATGAACTTGAGCGACTGCTCAGGATTGCCGAGGAGCGATAAAAGCGCGCGTGTGCGCTCCAGTCCGGGCGGGCAGCTGCTCCATGCGCGCTCACGCAGGCGCGCAATGGCTTCTTCGGCGGTCATGCTCAGTTCTCCCATGCCTGCGCCGCCATGAAAACGGCAGGAGCGGCGGATTCGACTGTTGCGACCGCACCGGCGGAATCTTCGATGAGAACGGATTCTCCGGCGCAGACGCCGAGCAGCTTTCCGCCGCAGCGCACGGCGGCGTTTCCTTCAGCGCAGTAAAGGAGCGTCATGCTGTTTGCCTGCGCAGGAGTGCGGAAGGAAAACGCACCGCCGCTGACGCGGATGGCGCGGATGCTGCCGTCCGCCTTGCCCTTGCGAAGCATGAGGTTGAAATCCTTGCACTTGCCCCAGGAGTGGGTATCGTCGCCGCCCTCAAATTCATGTACATCGTAAGGATGGAGCGTGAGCGGCTCGCCGCCGTTGTGGGTGAGCGTCATATCGCCGCGCAGGGTGGAGATCCAGCGCCTGTAATCGGGCAGTGCCGTAAAATCGGACTCCTCCAGATCGACCGTTGCGGAGCTTAACCGCCAGAGGAAGTCGCGCTCGGCATAGATTGCGCCTTTGGGGGCAATGGCAAGCTGTGTCGTTGTGCCGCCCGACCATGTGGTCGTAATATAATCTTCGGGATGTAAAAGCGTCATTATCATGTGACAACCTTCTTTCAAACGAATGGCTTCGGTAGAATTGTACCGAAGCCATTCGCGATTTGCAATATAAAAACCTAAAATCAGCCCTCGATCAGCTTGACGATCTCGTTGTAGCACTCGTCAGCGAGGGGCAGCGCGTGGGCAAGCAGAGCCTCGCCCTTGGCGCGGTACTCGGCGGCGAATTCCTGATCCTTCAGGGAGCCGACGTTGATGAGCACGTTGAGCCATGCGCCCTGGATGCCGGCCTTGAGAGAAAGGAAGGCAACGCCGAGGTCACTGGCAGAGGTGTCATTGAAGCGGCCGAGCAGGGAATGGGCGAGCGTGAGCGTCTCATCGATCAGCTCCATCATTTCCATCGGCGTCTTGGTGCAGCCCTTGAGACCGTCCTGAATGGCGGCAGAGCGGGCGGCTTTCTGCTCGTCGGTGTCCTTGGGCATACCGAAGGCAGCGGAAACAACATTGAATGCGTCGGTGTCGCGATCCATGACGTCGAGCAGGAGAACCTTGAGCTCATTGCCCTTCTTCTCGACCTCGGCAGCATGCTCGGCAAACTCGGCATACTTCTTGCGGCCCTGGGTCAGACCACCGACCATCGCAGTCAGCGCGGCACCGATGGAGCCGTAAAGAGCGGCACAGGAGCCGCCGCCGGGGGCAGGAGCGTCAGAAGCGACGATATCGGCAAAACCGGTAACGGTCAGATTAGCTAATTTCATAATCGGAATCCTCTCTTATCTGAATGTTGTTTTAGTGGTTCATGTCGATGAGGTGGTATTCCATGACCTGATTCTTGCAGTCGAAGTCCTTGGCCTTGAGATAGAACTCGGCGCAGTCGATGAGCGCCTTGGCGGGAGTCAGACCGACGATTTCGCACTCGATGACGCGGGTGCCGTAACGCTCGGCAAGAGCCTTGACCATTTCATAGGTGACGTAGAGCGGGGTGTCCTCATAGTTGACCATGTTCATGGAGACCTGCGCGATGCCGCGATCCTCGAGCATGAAGCCCATGGCCTTGCAGCTGCGGAAGCCGCCGGAGGAGCCGCGGATGACCTTGGCGATTTTCTTGGCGATCTCAACGTCGCTGGTCTCAAGGTTGCAGTTAAATGCGACGAGCGGCATACGGGCGCCGATGGCGGTGATGCCGGCGGTCGGGTGGATCCTGCGCTCACCGAAGTCGGGAGCCCACTCTTCCTGCAGGAGCTTTTCGGGCATACCTTCAAATTCACCCTTGCGGCAGGTGGCAAGGTTGCGGCGCTCAGGACGGGTGGCGGAATCCTCATACAGGAAGGAGGGGATCTGAAGCTCATCCCAAATGCGCTTGGCAACGCGCTTGGACATCTCGACAGCTTCCTCAACGGTCACGTCCATCTGGGGGACGAAGGGGATGACGTCGGTGGCGCCCATACGCTTGTGCTCGCCGTGATGCTTGTTCATGTCGATGACCTCGGCGGCCTTCCTGGTCAGCTGGAAGGCGACCTCCTCGATGGCTTCGGGAGAGCCGATAAGGGTGAAAACGCAGCGGTTATGGTTGCCGTCGGTCTGAGCGTCGAACAGGGTGCAGCCGGGAACGCTGTTGGCAACATCAACGAGAGCCTGATAGGCCTTTTCGTCCTTTTCCTTGCTGCAGCTGAAGTTAGGGATACATTCAATAAGCTTTGCCATGATGTTGTTCCTCCGATTTTATTTTTTTAAGCCGGTTCGCGATGAAAATAAATTCATGCACGGGAAATTCATCGTCATTATAACGCGCGCCGCGGCATTCGTAAACGCAATTCGTTTTCCGTTTTTCAAGCTGCGCTTTTCTTTTTTAAGTGTGGATGCCGGCCAGACCCTCTTCGGTGAAGAGCTTTACGCTCCGCGCACGGTAAACGTCGTCGTTCCACGCGAGGACGGAGTACGATTTTGCGCTGATACCGCGCACGCTTTTGGCGTAAATGCCGGAGTTCGGGTGCGTTTCCACGATCGAGCGCGGCAGAAAGCTCACGCCGAAGCCGGACTGCACCATCTGCATCGCCATAGGCGTATCGTAGCAGTGGCAGACGATGCGCGGCTCAAAGCCGCTGCGCTGGCACTCGCGCAGGAGATACTCGTCATAGCTCCACAGGTCATCGCTGCGCAGCAGACACATCGGCACGTCGTGCAGCAGCTCGATGGGAACATCGGTGAGCCCGGGCGCAGGGTCAGTCTCGTGCGTCATAATGAGTGCAAGGCTGTCCTCGCCGAGAACGCGCTCATAAAGCCCGCTCGGCTCGGATGACGAGCGCAGAAACAGCGCGTTGAGGCTGCCGCGGTTGAGATCAGCGATCAGATCCTGCGGCGTGCCGAGCCGGATGTAGAGCTCCACCTGCGGATATTTTTCGTGGAAGCTCTTGATGTAGCGCATGGCGTAGGGCACGGTGGAGTAGATGATGCCGATGCGCACGATGCCGCTGACGCCCGCGCCGATGCTGCGGATGTTATCCGCGATGCGCCCCATGCCCTCAATCAGCTGCTGGCTCTGCTGATAGAGGCTTTCTCCCGCCTCGGTCAGCAGCATTCCCTTGTTGCCGCGGCGGAAAAGCTCCGTGCCCAGCTCATCCTCCAAAAGCGCAATCTGGCGCGAGATCGGCGGCTGCGCGACGTGCAGCTTGCGGGCGGCGGCGGAGATGCTTTTTTCCTCCGCGACCGCGCAAAAATACTCCAGTTGTCTGATTTTCACAAAAACGACCTCCTGCTCATGGGTGAATTTACAAAAACATACCGAAAAAGTATAGCAAGTATATCATATAAGTATTTTTCATTATAGCGGATTTCAGATATAATGCAAGATGTAAGAAGAAAAGTAAAAAAATCGAAAGATTAAATTGCTTTTACCAAAAATAACAAAAAGAAAGTGAGGACAAATCCATGATCGATCTCGCAAGCGAAGCTATGACCATCAAGCTGGACTATGAGCTTCCCGAATATCCCAAGATGGAATCCTGCTATCGTCGCGCTCCCCGTCGTGAATCCCACCTGACCGAGGCCGATAAGGCGCTTGCCATCAAAAACGCACTGCGCTACATCCACCCCGACCATCACGCCGAGATGGCGAAGGAATTTGCCCAGGAGCTGGAAGAGCACGGCCGTATCTACGGTTACCGTTTCCGTCCCGAGGGCAAGCTGTACGGCCGCCCCATCGACGAGTACAAGGGCAAGTGCATCGAGGGCCGCGCCATTCAGGTCATGATCGACAACAACCTCGACTTTGACGTTGCACTCTATCCCTATGAGATGGTCACCTACGGTGAAACCGGTCAGGTCTGCCAGAACTGGATGCAGTACCGCCTGATCAAGAAGTATCTCGAAGAGCTGACCGATGAGCAGACGCTCGTCGTCATGTCCGGTCACCCCCTCGGCCTGTTCCATTCCCACAAGATGGCTCCCCGCGTCATCATCTCCAACGGCCTGATGGTCGGCACCTTCGATGACCAGGAGAACTTCAACCGCGCTGCGGCACTCGGCGTTGCCAACTACGGTCAGATGACCGCCGGCGGCTGGATGTATATCGGCCCGCAGGGCATCGTCCACGGCACGTTCAATACGCTGCTTAACGCCGGCCGTCTGAAGCTCGGCATTCCCAATGACAAGGATCTCGCCGGCCGTCTGTTCATTTCCGCCGGTCTTGGCGGTATGAGCGGCGCGCAGGGCAAGGCTGCCGAGATCGCCGGCGCTGCCTCTATCATTGCTGAAGTCGATGCTTCCCGTATCGAGACCCGTTACACCCAGGGCTGGGTGTCTCACCGCACCGACAGCCTCGAAGAGGCCGTCAAGATCGCGCTCGAGCATCAGAAGGAAAAGAAGGCCTGCGCCGTTGCATACTGCGGCAACATCGTGGATCTGCTTGAGTACCTGTATGAGCATGACGTTCATGTTGACCTCATGAGCGACCAGACGAGCTGCCACGTCCCCTATGACGGCGGCTACTGCCCGCAGGGTCTGACCTTCGAAGAGCGCACCGAGATGCTCGGAAGCGATCCCGAAGGCTTCCGCAAGCTCGTGGACAAGACGCTGCAGCATCACTATGAGATGATCTGCAAGTTCTCTGAGCGCGGCACCTACTTCTTTGACTATGGCAACAGCTTCCTCAAGGCCGTTTATGATACCGGCGTGAAGAGCATCTGCAAGAACGGCGAAAACGACCTCGACGGCTTCATCTTCCCGTCCTACGTCGAAGATATTCTCGGACCCTGCCTGTTCGACTTCGGTTACGGCCCGTTCCGTTGGTGCTGCCTTTCCCGCAAGAGCGAGGATCTGCACAAGACCGATATGGCTGCTGCCGAATACATCAAGGAGCACAACCGCCGCTATCAGGACTTCGACAACTATGTCTGGGTCCGCGACGCGGAGAAGAACAAGCTCGTGGTCGGCACCCAGTGCCGTATTCTCTATCAGGATGCCATGGGCCGCATGAATATCGCGCTGAAGTTCAACGAAATGGTCCGCAACGGCGAGATCGGACCCGTCATCCTCGGCCGTGACCATCACGATACCGGCGGAACCGACGCTCCCTTCCGTGAAACCTCCAACATCAAGGACGGCTCCAACATTATGGCCGAAATGGCAACTCAGTGCTACGCCGGCAACGCAGCACGCGGCATGAGCTACATCGCTCTGCACAACGGCGGCGGTACCGGTATCGGCCGCGCCATCAACGGCGGCTTCGGTATGGTGCTTGACGGCTCCGAGCGCGTGGATACCATCCTGAAGATGAGCATGCCCTGGGATACCATGGTCGGTGTTGCCCGCCGCAGCTGGGCGCGCAACGAAAACGCCATGACCACGGTTGCCGAGTACAACAAGATGTATGCCGGCCAGGATCATATCACCATGCCTTACCTTGCTGACGATGCTATCGTTGCCGAGGCAGTCAAGGGCATGAAGAAGTAAAGAATAACCACTTTGCGGGAGAGGGCGGAATGCCCTCTCCCACAAGTGCATGAAAGGGAAATGATATACACATGAAGAAAGTGCTTGTTTCCAACATCGGAATGCTTGCAACGCCCAAGGGCAGCGCCGCCAAATGCGGAAAGGCACAGGGCGAGATCGAGATCCTGCGTGACGCATGGGTGCTCATTGAGAACGGCGTGATCGCAAAGGTCGGCACCGGAAAATGCGAGTGTGCCGAGGGTGCGGAGGTCATTGACGCAGGCGGCAAGCTCGTTACGCCCGGCCTTGTCGATGCGCATACGCATCTCATTTTCGGCGGCTGGCGTCAGAACGAGCTGGGGCTCAAGCTCCACGGCGCGACCTATCTGGAGATCCAGAATGCCGGCGGCGGCATCCAGTCCACCACCAACGCCACCCGCAGCGCCGCGGAAGAGGAGCTGCGCGACAAGGCAGCCATGGCACTTGATGAGATGATGGGCTTCGGCACCACGACCGTGGAGGCCAAGAGCGGCTACGGCCTTGCCACCGAGCATGAGCTTAAGGCACTGCAGGTCATCCGTGATCTGGACGAACAGCACCCGATGGACGTGGTGGCGACCTTTATGGGCGCACATCTTGTCCCTGCGGAGTATAAGAACGATCGCGCGGAGTACATTCGCCTTGTGTGCGAGGAAATGATGCCTGCGGTCAAGGAGCAGGGCATTGCCAAATTCTGTGATGTTTTCTGCGAGGCGGATACCTTCACCATGGAGGAGTCCCGTCAGATCCTCGAGGCAGGACTCAAGTACGGTCTGCGTCCCAAGATCCATGCGGACGAGATCGAAGCCATCGGCGGCAGCGTGCTTGCCGGCGAGATCGGTGCGATCTCCTCGGAGCATCTGATCGTCTGCCCGCCGGAGGGCATTGCGTCTATGGCAAAGGGCGGCGTGATCGCCTGCCTGCTGCCTGCCACGAGCTTCAACCTCGGTGCTGTGTTTGCTCCTGCGCGCGATATGGTCAATGCCGGCGTTCCGGTTGCCATGGCAACGGACTTCAACCCCGGCTCCTGCCCGTGCCTGAATATGCAGTTCGTCATCAACCTCGGCTGCCTCAAGTACAAGCTGACGCCCGAGGAGGTGCTCACCGCCGTGACGCTCAACGGTGCCGCCGCGATCGACATGGCGGACAAGGTCGGCTCGGTTGAGGTGGGCAAGCAGGGCGACCTGGTGATCTGGGAATCGCCCGATCTTGACTATATCTGCTACCGTGTGGGCAGCAACCTTGCCAAGACGGTCATTAAGAAGGGCGTCATTGTCTGATGCAACAGGGAGGAGAGCGATATGGACAGAACCGATTATAAAATTCTGAACCTTTTGCAGCAGGACAGCCGCATTACGCTGCGCAGCATCGGCGAACAGGTCGGCTTGACACCGCCGGCAGTGTCCGAGCGCATCCGCAAGATGGAAGAGGACGGCGTGATCCGCAGCTTCCGCGTGAACGTGGATCGCACCCTGCTCGATTGCAGCATGACCGGCTTCATCTTTGTTGCGCCCGAACCGGAAAAGTACGCGGCCTTCTGCGAATTTTGCGAGAAGAATCCGGCAGTCACCGAGCATTATCATGTCATCGGCGTTTACAATGCGCTGCTGCGCTTTGCCGTCAAGGGAACAAAGGAGCTGGAACAGCTTCTCTCCAAAGTGAAAACCTACGGCGACTCCAGAACGTCGGTGGAACTCAAGACCTATTTTGATACAAAGGATATTCCCCTCCCGTAAACAATCCCCCCAAAAAACAACAAAACAGTGCTTCGAAGGATCTTCCTCCGAAGCACTGTTGTTTTTGTGCCGAAAATCAGATTTTTTCTTCAATGAGCTTCTGCGCTCTTGCGCAGCAGTCGTCCACGATAGGGATCGCGTGGTCGAGCATTTTTTTGCCGGTGTCATAGCTTTCCTGCGCGTATGCCTTGTCCTTGAGGGAGGCAACGTTGATGAGGACGTTGAGCCATGCGCTTTCCATCGCGGCCTTGAGCATATAGGCGGCGATGCCGAGGTCGCTGACGAGGTTGGGATTGGTCTTGCCGATCAGCGTGTCGAGAAGATCAATGGACTCGTAGCAAATGCGCATCATGACGAGCGGGATCTCCGTGCAGTTATGCAGGGCACCCTGGATCGCACCGCGGCGCACCGCCTTCTGCGCCTCCGTCTCCTTGGGCAGAGCGTAGGCGTCAATCAGCAGGTCAAATACCTCCGTGTCGCGGTTCATCATGTCGACAAAGCGATCCTTCAGCTCACTGCCCTTGGCAAGCCCGTCAAGAATAATGTCGTGGCTTTCTTCAAAGCCGGGCTTGCTGAGGGTGAAGCCGTTGACCATCATCGTCAGTGCCACGCCGATGCCTCCGGCGAGGGCGGCAACGCTGCCGCCGCCGGGCGCGGGCGCATCCGAAGCCACCGCATTGATGACGTCGGCAGTTTTCATATCAACAATTCTCATTGGAAATCCTCCCTGTGGAGTGGATAAACGGTATCAGAACAGGCCGGTGATCTTACCGTTTTCGTCGATGTCGATCTTCTCGGCAGCGGGAACCTTGGGAAGACCGGGCATGGTCATGATGTCGCCTGTCTTGGCAACAATGAAGCCGGCGCCGGCGTTGACCTTCATCTCCTTGACCGTCACGCGGAAGCCGCGGGGCGCGCCGAGCAGCGCGGGATCGTCGGAGAAGGAGAACTGCGTTTTCGCCATGCAGATCGGAAGCTCTCCAAAGCCCAGCTCGGTGAGCTGCCGCGCCTGCTTTTTCGCCTGCGCGGTCAGCGTAACGCCGTCAGCATGATAGACCCGCTTGCAGATGGTGTCAAGCTTATTTTCGATGCTGGCGTCCGCATCATAGGAAAACTTGAAGTCGTTGGGCTGCTCGCACAGACGCACGACCTCCTCGGCGAGCGCCTTGCCGCCCTCGCCGCCCTTTGCCCACACCTCGGAAAGACGCACGTTGACACCCTGAGCATTGCACATTTTCTCCACGAGATCAAGCTCGGCCTTGGTGTCGGTCGGGAAGGCGTTGATGGCGACCACGCAGGGCAGACCGAAAACATCCTTAATGTTGGCAACGTGCTGCAAAAGATTGGGCAGACCCTTTTCCAGCGCTTCCAGATTTTCGTTGTTCAGATCAGGCTTGGCAACGCCACCGTGATATTTCAGCGCGCGCACGGTGGCGACGATCACAACAGCGGAGGGCTTGAGACCCGAAAGACGGCACTTGATGTCGAAGAACTTCTCTGCACCAAGGTCAGCGGCGAAGCCGGCCTCGGTCACGGCATAGTCGGCAAGCTTGAGCGCCATGCGCGTCGCCATCACGCTGTTGCAGCCGTGCGCGATGTTGGCGAACGGGCCGCCGTGGATAAAGGCAGGCGTTTCCTCAAGCGTCTGGACGAGGTTGGGCTTGATGGCGTCCTTGAGCAGAGCCGCCATCGCGCCCTCGGCGCGCAAATCGTGCGCGGTGACGGGCTTGCCGTCGTAGGTGTAGGCGACGATCATGCGGGAAAGTCTTTCCTTGAGATCCGTCAGGGACGTGGACAGGCACAGAACCGCCATGATTTCAGACGCGACGGTAATCTCAAAACCGTCCTCACGGGGCACGCCGTTGACCTTGCCGCCCAGACCGTTGATGATGTGGCGGAGCTGGCGATCGTTCATATCGACGGCGCGCTTCCAGGTGATCTGCTTGACATCGATGCCGAGCGCGTTGCCCTGCTGGATGTGGTTGTCAAGCAGCGCGGCAAGCAGGTTGTTGGCGGCGCCGATGGCGTGGAAGTCGCCGGTGAAGTGGAGATTGATGTCCTCCATGGGGATGACCTGCGCCCAGCCGCCGCCGGCAGCGCCGCCCTTCACGCCGAACACGGGGCCGAGAGACGGCTCGCGCAGCGCGACGACGGACCTTTTGCCGATCTTGCGCAGACCGTCGGCAAGACCGACGGAAGTGGTGGTCTTGCCCTCGCCCGCGGGGGTGGGGGTAATGGCGGTGACAAGGATCAGCTTGCCGTCGGGATTGGGGCAGTCGCTGAGGAACTTCGCGTCCACCTTTGCCTTGTCTCTGCCGTAAAGGGACAGGTATTTTTCATCGATGCCGACAGAAGCGGCGATCTCGGTAATGGGTCTTGCAGTGCAGGACTGGGCGATCTCAATATCCGTCATCATAGTTTATTTCCTCCTGATCGAAAAAGCGCGAACGCTCTTGAAATTCAATCTGTATTTTACGCAAAAACACATTGTTTGTAAACAGATTTTCTGTATTCTTCAGCGAAAACGCTTAAAAAAAGAAAGCGAATTCCGCAAAAAGATAAAAAGACGGACAGCCCCCGAATAAAGAGGGACTGTCCGTCCGAAAGCCGGAATCATAAAACAGCAAAGATCACTCCGCAGACCGCGATGCTCACAAACACCATCACCGCGCCGTACCCCAGCATATCGCGGGAGGTCGCCCAGCCGGACGAGCCTGCGAGCGCGATGTGCGCGATGGACGACGGCAGCGCGTAGGCAAGGGACGCGCAGATGCCGATGGCGATGGTTGCCGCCGCGGGAGACGCGAGCAGCGGCGCGGCGAGCAGCACGGGGACGAAGAGGTTGAACGACACCGTGGTCGTGACGATGTTGGAGATGAGGTTGGTCATCACCACGACAAAGACGATGACGAGCAGCAAAATGGGGAAGTTTTCAAGCCGCGGCGCCATGAATTCGCTCACCGCGGGCATGATGCCGTATTCGTCCTTCGTGAGAAACGAGCCGAGCGCGAGCGTCGCCGAGCAGAGCAAAATCGCGCTCCACGCGACGCCCTTGGTGAAGCCGTCGCGGATATTGAGACAGCCGCAGGCGGCGAGCACGATGCACCCGACCATCGCGGGCCACGCGGTGCCCAGCGCGTTGAGCTTGGCGAGAGCGTCCGGCGCGATGCCGGTTGCCAGCCAGCAGGCGATGACGCACAGGAATACGGCAACGGAGAAAATTTCCTTGCCCGTCCATTTCGTGTTTTCAAAATGTACGTTCGAGAAATCGTAGCTGCCCTTGATGCGCGAAGCGAGCAGCAGATACGCCGCCGCGGAGAGGATCAGTCCGATGGGCAGACCGTATTTGAGGTATTCGACATAGCTGATCGCCGTACCCGTCGCGGTCTCGTAGTAGCCGAGCGCCATAAGCGGGAACGTGTGGGCAATCGGCGTCATCGCGCAGGAGATGGAGGCGAAAAAGCCCGTGCCGACCATCATGCTGCGCGCGAGGGGGTCGCCCTTCTCCAAACCGAGCAGAGCGAAAATTTCCTGCACGATGGAGAAAAAGAGGATAAACACGGTCGTGGGCGCCATGAAGCTGCCGATGACGAGCATCGAGAGAAAGTACGCGCCGACAAAGTGCCGCGCGCTCTTTTTGGCGAAGCGGTTGTCGATGAAGTAGATGGCGACGCGGCGCAGCACGCCCGTGGCGCTGAGCGCGTAGGTCAGCACGAAGCTGAAAATGAGAAACAGAATGGTCGCGTTGCCGAACGAGCCGGAAAAGACCGTCGCCGGTTTGACCTCCGGCAGCAGGCACAGCGCGGCGAGACACGCGACGCTGCCAAGCTCGATGGAGCTGGTGATCCACAGCCAGATGGAGCCGACAAAGATGCAGAGCATCTGCACGCTTGCGTCCGCGCCGCACAGCGCGGGCAGAAACAGTGCCGCGAGACCGATGACGAGGAAAATGTGTTTTTTCATGTGAGTTTCTTCTTCCTTTAGCAAATAGGTGTGCAAGCCACACCGAGGGTATTATAACCAAGAGTGCCGCGTTTGGCAAGAAAAATCGGAGGGGGTGCGTCCCTCCGATCATTTATTGTCTCAGCGCGGCTCAGTCGCGCACGGCGGCGAGAATGTGCAGGTTGCGGAGCGCGCCGTCGGCAATTTTGTCGTTGACGGAGTAGGCGTGCTTTTCGAGGTCTCCGCAGATCGCGTCGGTCAGGCCGCGCGATTGCAGCGCGTCAATGGTTTGCGCGGCGATCTGCTCGATCACGGTGTATTTTTCCTCTGCGTCGCCGTTTGCGAGCAGCAAAAGCGAGAGCTTTTCGGCAAGCCCGCCGTCGAGCTGCCGCAGGGCGCGGAAGCTCCATTTATAATAGGGCAGATAGCGCCCGTGCAGGAGGAACGCGACGCGCATGGCTGCTTCGACAAAGCGGTAGCACGCGAGCTGTGCCGCCTCCACCTCGCCGTGGCGGTGACAGCGCGCGAAGTTGTACTGTCCCGCCTGCGCCATGATGAGCAGGCTTCCTGCAAGACGCTTGCGCCGGATAGCACTCAGCTTGGAGAAGTCTGTGATAACGATGGGCATGTCACAGCAGAAAGTCAGGTT
>R11__coassemble_208_pt1 | contig 42338 bp, 45 predicted proteins | sample R11__metabat2_low_PE_064 | metagenome-assembled genome bin R11
GTGGGGTCAAAGCCGATGTAGAAGGTCGCCTTGCCGTTGTTGACCATCTCGCGGATCTCCGGCTCGTTCGTGACCTGTGCGATCAGGCCGCGTGCCTGCAGTTCTTCATAAATTCCCATGTTTGTTTACTCCTTTGCTTTATATAAATAACAGCTTTATCTTGTCACGCTGAAATTTCCTGTCCCTTTTTTACATTATACCACACAACACCGATAATAACGATCACCGCACCGACAAGTGCCAGCGGTCCGACGGTCTCGCGGTAAAAAAGTGCCACGAGCAGCGGATTGAGCACCGGCTCGATGCCTGTGATGAGCGCTGCGCGCACGCTCGGCGTCGTTTTTAGTCCGATACACATGAGCACATACGCGACGCCCACCTGAAAGACGCCCAGCACGACAACGCCGAGAATCGGCTTTGCGGAAAAATCCGTCTCCTGCAGCAAAAACGGCAGCCCGATCACCACGCTCATCGCATCCGCCCAGAATACCGAGCAGATCGGGTCGGCGTCCGGCAACTCGTTGAGCAGGAACACGCCCGCGTAGGTGAGACCGGAAATAAGCGCGAGGAGGTTTCCCAGCATCCCACCCATCGAAAGGCCGTCGACAAAGAAGCAGACCACACCGAAAAGCACCACGGCGCAGGCGACGATGTCGAGCTTCGTCGGTTTTTTATGCCAAAACAAAACGCCCAGCACGATCACGAAGATCGGCGCGGTGAACTGCAGCACGATCGTGTTCGCCGCCGTCGTGAGCTTGTTGGCAAGCGCGTAGAGCACGTTCGTGCCGCACACGCAGACCGCGCCGAGCAGGATCCAGCGGTTAATACGCAGCGGATGCTTCGTTGCGATCAGAAACACGGCGATGACCAAAAGCGCCAGCATATTGCGTGCGCTGTTGATGCTCAGCGCGTTCCATGAGATGACCTTGAAGCACAAGCCGCCGATGCTGAAGAGTACCGCCGCGAGGAATACGCATACCGTTCCCCTGCGGCGCGCCATGTCCTGCTCTTGTGACATAAAAACGCCCTCCGTCCGTACTGGACAGAGGGCGAGTCTATTCGCGGTACCACCTCTGGTTCGCTGCCTTCTCACAAAGGCAGCCTCATGGAGTGCTGTCACACTCCCGCGCGGTAACGGACGCAACCGGAGCACGCCTACTTGACCTCTGGCCGTTCGGGTGTCAGCTCCGCGGTGTATTTCGGCAGTCTCCCTCTCCCCCTCGCACCGTCCGGGGGCTCTCTTGGCAGGGCGTTTCCGCTTACTTCTCCGCATCACAGCCTTAAACTTTGCCCATTTTAGCGAATGATGACTGAAATGTCAAGATGTTTTGTTTAGCCGCAGCGCATCACGAGCGCGCACAGTCCACGGCTGAGAAGATCGACGTTCTCTTCGTCGATTTCCGTCGTCTTGCGCGGCGTGATGCAGCGCCCGAAGCCTGCGACCTTCTTCACCGCGCACACTGCGGTGCTGTAACGGAATGCGCGATTGTCCGATGGGTAGTAGACAAGACCGTCCGTCTTGAGAAACACGGTCTTACTCTCCGGCTTTTCTACGTCCGCAAAGCTCTCGTTGATGAAGTCCAGAAGCTCGGTGTTCCAGCGGCTGTACTTGCTCGGCAGGAACAGGATCTCGTCGCCCTGCCCCACGCAGTCGAGGTGGATGACGCTCTTTTCCTTGGTCGCGGGATACTTTTTGCGAAACGCCTTTGCGCCCTGCCCTGCCTGCGCGCCGCAGTCGAAGAATACGAAGCAGACATTTGAGCGATAGCGCGGCGTAAGGCTCTTGGCGACCTCCAGCAGCGTCACGACGCCCGAGGTATTGTCATTGACGTTGTTCCTCTCGCTGGGACCGAGCTTTAAGTACGCAAGGCAGCCGAGGAGCAGCACAAGGAAGATCGGCAGCGTCCAGAATGGCGCGTTGAACGGAAACGTGAGCGCGAACGCAACAAGAAAGCTCACAACAAGCGCCAAGATCGGCGTGAGCGACTGATAAAGCACATAGGTCACCGGCCGCGTCGGGCACAGAAGCGGCGGCAAGATCTCCCGCAGCGGCGTATCGTAGTGCGCCGTCAAAATGAGCTTCGCTTTTTCCGGATCACCGACGACCACATTGGTCACACGCCCACCCGTCTGCAGCACCGATTCGTTCGATTGCAGCTCCACATGATAGCCCATCTCCCGCAGCGCGGCGACGAGCCAGATGCGAAAGCGTTCCTTTTCCTGCGCCTTGCGCCGCACCGGATAGTCCCGTTCGATGCGTGAGGCAAAATCATTCATCAGTCTTTTCCCCTTGTCTTATGTATCGTAGTCTTTATTGCAACGTTGCTTTATACGCGTTTGCAGCGTCAAGAAGCTCCTGCGCGCCCTGACGCATCGCGTCGGTGAGCAGTTCGCCGCCCGTCAGGCGGGAGAGCTCATGCACTCGCGCGGCAGGATCCAGCTCCGTCACGCGCGTGATCGTTCTTCCGTTTTCCTCGTCCTTTTCAACGCCGAGGTGCGTATCCGCCATCGCCGCAAGCTGCGGAAGATGTGTCACGCACAGCACCTGCTTATGGCGCGAGACCTTGGCGAGCTTCTCCGCCACGCGCTGCGCGGCACGTCCGGATACGCCGGTGTCCACTTCGTCGAACACCATCGTCTGCACGCTCTCCTGCTCGGCAAGGACGTTTTTGAGCGCCAGCATGATGCGCGCCAGTTCGCCGCCGGAGGCGATGCGGTCGATGGGCTTCAATTCCTCGCCCACGTTCGCCGACATCAAAAAACGCACGGCGTCCATGCCGCTTTCCGTCAGCTCGGTCTCCTCAAAGCGAATGGAAAAGCGCACCTTTGTCATATCCAACTCGCGCAGCTCCTGCAAGATGCGCGCTTCCAGCTCCGCTGCCGCGCTCTTTCTCGCGTCGGACAGCGCCTGCGCTGCGGCACAAGCGGTCTCTTGCTGTGCTTTCAGCTTTCCCTCGAGCTGCGCGATGCGGTCATCCGCGTATTCGATGCGGTCAAGCTCCTGCCTGGATCTCTCCAGGAAGGCCAGCATCTCCTCCACCGTCGCGCCGTACTTCTTCTTGAGGCGGTAGATGAGGTCGCACCGGCTCTCCACCGCGTCAAGTTCCTGCGGGGAAAAGTCGTATTCGCCGCGCTTATCGCGCACGATCATGGCAAGGTCATATACTTCACAGCGTGCCGCTTCCAATCGCTCCGACAGCGTCACGAACTCGTCACTTAAGTTTCGCAGCGACCTGAGCGCGTCCTCCGCCTCCTTAATGGCGGACACGGCGCCGTTTGCTTCGTCGCCGCCGTTCAAGCACGCGTCGGCCTCCCCGATGGCGGCGATGAACTTTTCGCCGGAGCGCAGGATGTTGCGCCGCGCGGTGAGGGCTTCTTCTTCGCCCTCCTGAAGCTCCGCGCGCTCCAGCTCCGCGATTTGATGTTGGAGCATATCGACGCGGCGTGCCTTTTCGCTCTCGTCCATTCTGAGCGCGTCGATTTGACGCTGCGTTTCGTGCAGCGCGGCGTAGGCTTCTGCGTACTGCGTCGTCTGCTCCTCCACGCGCCCGAAGCGGTCAAGATAGGCAAGGTGCCGCTCCTCGTCAAGAAGCTGCGCCCCGTCGTGCTGGCCGTGGATGTTCAACAAGATCGCGCCGATCGCGCGAAGCTGCGCGACCGTGACAGGGCGGCCGTTCACGCGGCAGACGTTCTTGCCGTCTGCGTACAGCTCACGCTGCAGCAGGAGCGTACCGTCCTCCTCCGGTGCGACGCCATTTTCGCCCAGCACGGGAAGTGCGGCGTCTACGCCGTCAAACGCGGCGCTGACAAAGGCTTTGTTCGCACCCGTGCGGATGAGGTCACGCGACGTGCGCTGGCCAAGCACCGCGCCCAGCGCGTCGATCACGATGGATTTGCCCGCACCGGTCTCGCCTGTGAGCGCATTAAAGCCGCGAGCAAACGAAATGTCCGCGCGCTCGATAATGGCAATATTTTCGATATGAAGCAGCTGCAGCATACCGTATCCCTCTCACTTATGCAGCTCGCTGATCTCTTTGCACAGCTCTCTTGCACTCTCATTGCTGCGCATAATGATCATCACGGTGTCGTCCCCGGCAAGTGTACCGATCTTGCCGGAGATCTCCATGCCGTCGAACGCTGAGGCAGCAGCGCTGGCAAGACCGGGCAGCGTCTTGAGCACAATGATGTCCTGAGCATAGTCGACGCTGACAAAGCTTTCGCGCAGAATGATCTGAAGACGGTCAGCAAAGTTGAGCTTTGTCTTCTGTTCGGAAACTGTATAGCGATATTTACCGCCGCCGCAAGCTTCCTTGACCAGATGGAGCTGCTTAATGTCGCGCGAAATGGTCGCCTGTGTCGCAGCGATTCCGCGCAGATTCAGGCGCTCGATGAGCCGCTCCTGTGTTTCAATGGGTTCTTCTGCAATAATAGCAAGGATCATTTCCTGGCGGTCATTCTTCATCATTTATCCCTCCTGAGAGCATTTTTTTCTGTAATATCTCGCAGAAGCTACGCTTTGAAAGCCTTACGAGCTTGGTATCGTATCCAGACTTCTTGATTTCGATTGCGTCGCCGCTTCGCAGCGAGAACGCACGGCCGCCGTCCACACTCAGCAGCACCGGCTTGTAGCTGTCCTTTTCCGTCTGCACGGTGATCACGCGCTCCGGCGAGAGGACGTAAGAGTTTGCGTGAATGCTGTGTGCGCAGATAGGCGAAACGATGAAGTTGCGCGCCGTCGGTTCGACCACAGGACCGCCCGCGGAAAGCGAATATGCTGTGGAGCCCGTGGGCGTCGCCACGATCACACCGTCGCCCGCGACATCGACGAGCTTGCCGCTCTCGGTGAAGATGCGCAGTCGGATGACGCGGGAAACGTTGGCACGTGCAATCAGCGCCTCGTTGAGCGCCAGGTTAGAGTAGATCTCGCGCCCGTCGCGCCTGACGTTCACGTCGAGCATCATGCGGCTTTCCACCTCGTACTTGCCGGCGCAGAGGTCTTTGAGCTTATCAAGCTCCCCGCTCTCCAGCTCCGCCATAAATCCCAGCGAACCGAGGTTGACGCCGAGAACCGGAATATCCTTATGCGCCGCGGTTTTGGAGAGGTGCAGGATCGTACCGTCGCCGCCAAAAGCGATCATGAGGTCCGCGCCCTTGAGCTCCTGCTGGAGGGGCCTTATGTCCATGCCATAGCCCTCAGGGGTTTCATCGCTGCGAAACGGCAGACACACCACATTCGGGCAGCCTACCTCGTCAAGCACCGCCTTCGCCTGCCTGGCGACTGCAAGCTCATGATCACGGTACTGATTGGGGCAGAGAATGACTTTTTTGAACATGGTCTTTCCTCCTTTTATTCGCCCAATTCGCTGTGGGAGGCTTCTACCAGCGCCTTGAGGTCAAATTCCTTTTCCACCCATTCTCCGCTTTCCAAATACCCCAGGTATTCAATATTTCCCTCCGGCCCGCGGATGGGAGAATACGTTAAATCAAGGACTGTAAAGCCGCTTTCCTTTGCATGGATGAGGAAGTTTTCCAGCACCTCCAGATGCACAGCAGGATCACGGACCACGCCCTTTTTGCCAACCTTTTCGCGCCCCGCCTCGAATTGTGGCTTAACAAGACACGCTATATGTCCGCCCGCCTTCAAGACGTTATGCACGGCGGGCAAAATGAGCTTAAGCGAGATAAATGACACGTCGATACTGGCGAAATCCAGCTCATCGGGAATTTGTTCGTGGCTTAAATACCGTGCATTCGTGCGCTCCATGCACACGACACGCGGATCGTTTCGCAGCTTCCAGTCAAGCTGCCCGTAGCCAACATCCACAGCGTAGACTTTCTTCGCGCCGTTTTGCAGCATACAGTCGGTAAAGCCGCCGGTGGACGCGCCGATGTCGCCGCAGATGCAGCTATCCAGCGAGAGCGCAAAGCTCGTCATCGCTTTTTCGAGCTTCAGTCCCCCGCGGCTGACGTATTTGAGCGCGTTGCCGCGCACTTCGATCTCCGCATCATTCGCGACGGGCGTACCGACCTTATCGACTTTCTGATTGTTGACGAACACCAGTCCGCTCATGATGGTCGCTTGGGCTTTTTGCCGCGTCTCCTGCAAGCCGCGCTCAACGAGCAGAACGTCAAGTCTTGTCTTGTTGCTCAAGCAATCACCTCCGCGGCCTTTTTTGCAAGTGTCTCGGCATCGAGACCGAATTTCTTGCGCAGCTGCTCCACCGTACCCTGCACGGGGAATTCCTTGTTGAGATTGCACAGCACGAGCTTGCCCGGCGCAATGCCGTTTTCGGCTAAGATCGCCGCCACGCGCTGCCCCACGCAGCCAACGCTCGTTGCCTCCTCGGCGATCAGCAGCGCGCGGCTTTCGCCGAGCGCCTCTCGCAGATCGTTTGCGTGGAACGGCGAGATGCAGTTGAATTTGACCACACGCGCGGAAATATTCTGCTGTGCGAGTTTTTCCGCCGCGGCGAGGACGCTGTTGACCATCGTGCCGTAAGCGCAGAGCGTCACATCCGTTCCCTCGCGCAGCACAGCGACATTCTTTTCACTGCTGTCCGCTGTATACACTCCCTCACCGCCGCGCGGATAGCGGATCGCCACAGGCCCGTCAATTTCAAAGACGGCACGGCGCAGCATCGAGCGAAGCTCAGCGTAGTTCGTCGGGCAAAGCACCGTCATATTCGGGATGTCGGACAAAAACGTCGCGTCAAAGATGCCGTGGTGCGTCTCCCCGTCCGCACCGACCAGTCCTGCGCGGTCGACCGCGAGCACGACGTGGAGGTTGGAGAGCGCGATATCGTGGATGAGTTGGTCATAGCCGCGCTGGAGGAAGCTCGAATACACGGCAAACACGGGGACAAGTCCCTGCTTTGCCATCCCCGCCGCCATCGCACAGGCGTGACCCTCGGCAATGCCGACGTCAAAAAAGCGGGTGGGATACTGTTCGGCAAACGCCGTCAGTCCCGTGCCGTCCGCCATCGCCGCGGTAATCGCGCAAACACGCGCATCCTCTTTGGCAAGTGCGCACATCGACTCGCCGAAGACGGCGGAAAAATCGGTTTTTTGCGCGGGAGAGACACCCAGCTTCGGGTCAAACGCGCAGACGCCATGGTAAAGCCATGGTCTGCGCTCAGCGGGAGGATAGCCCTTGCCCTTGACCGTGTTGACATGGACGAGCACGGGGCAGTTCAGCTCCCTCGCCCAGCGCAGCGTGCTCTCGAGCTTTTCCACATTGTGTCCGTCCACAGGGCCGAGATAGGTAAAGCCCATCTCCTCGAACATGGTGGCGTTCGGCAGGATCGCTTTTTTGAGGTCGGTTTTGACCTTGTGGCTGAGCTGATAGACCGCGCGGCCCGCGGCGGTGCGCTCGAGCGTATCGCGGTAGCTGCGCTTAAAGTCGTAATACTCCGGATTGGTGCGCAGCACGCTCAAATGCGTGCTCATCGCGCCGACGTTGCGGCTGATGGACATCCCGTTGTCGTTCAAAATGACGATCAGCGGCTCGCCGGACGCGCCGGCGTTATTGAGTCCCTCATACGCAAGGCCGCCCGTAAGCGCCCCGTCGCCAAGCAGCGCAAGGACGCTGTAATCCTCATGGAGCAGCGTGCGCGCCTTCGCCATGCCAAGCGCCACGGACACGGAGTTGGACGCGTGGCCCGCGATAAACGCGTCATGCACGCTCTCGTACGGCTTCGGGAAACCCGAAATGCCGTTAAACTGCCGCAGCGTCGGGAATTGCTCGCGCCGCCCGGTCAGGATCTTATGCACATAGCACTGGTGTCCCACGTCGAACACGAGCCGGTCACACGCAGTGTCGAACACGCGGTGGATCGCCACCGTCAGCTCCACCGCGCCGAGGTTGGAGGCGAGGTGTCCGCCGGTTTTTGACACGTTTTGAAGCAAAAAGTCACGCACTTCACCGCACAGAAGGTTCGTCTCATGCGCGGTAAGCGCTTTCACATCATTTGGATTATTTATCTTTTCCAGTATCAATTTGTTTTCCTCTTTTTATCTGCTTATCTGCCGATATGCAAAATGGCCATCACTTTGGCGACGGAAAATACAACTTTCTTGCTCCGCACGATCGCAAAGCGCTTGCCCAGCGCCTTGCCGCCGATGGTCAGCCCCGAAATGAGCGCCGTGACCGCGGTGGAGAGCAGAAGAGCGTTCACGGACAGTTCCTGCCTCAGCTGCGTGACGATGACCGCTGCCGTGGAGCCGGAGACGATGCCGCAGATGTCGCCCACCACGTCGTTGCAGAAGGAGGCGACCTTGTCCGCGTTTTTGATGAGTCTGAGCGCCTGCTTCGCGCCTTTGACGCGGTGCGACGCCATCGCGTGGAACGGCTTGGGGTCAGCCGCCGTCGCCGCGACGCCGATGACGTCAAACACGATGCCGAGAAACACGAAAAGCAGCAGAATGACGATTGCCGTCACCAGTCCCGCGCCGTCAAGCGCCGCGCCGGAGCAGAGGCTCAGCACGGCGGAAAGAGACACGGAGAGCAGGAAAATGCGCAGCACCCAGCGCAAGTGGTTTTGCTCACGCTTGTCCTTTTTCGGTTTTCGTTCGTCTTTATTCTTCAACGCAAATTCTCCGTAAAATTTAAGTAAGGCTAAACAGTGACAACAGAGGAAAATAATCCTACGGCATAGGTCGGGTTGGCTTTCCCCGCGGCGCACCCCTCGTTGCCGATTGGGCGGTTCCCCCTTAAGCGCCGCACCGTGCCGTCACCGAGCACGGTACCCGATTGCCACTTAGTCCGCACTGTAATCCTTCCTCTGCCCTTTCGACAGCCTAGGTGATTTCCACCGCAGTCAAACCATCTCTTAGCCTCTTTTGCAGGCATGGTTTCAAGGAGCGATCATACTTCACCCCTGCCGGGGCCTGTATGTTGTTCTCCTATTCGCCATACCCACGCAAGGCAGGCTACTCTGCACACAGCGTTCACGGCGCAAAGGCCGGGTAGCACCGCAATGCAGGTTCATATCCCGTTCCGTACCCAGGTCGCTTACCCTCACGGGAGTACGCCCGGCACATAAACGAGTCTCCGCAGAAACAGGGTCGGCTCCCCCATGCCATTAGGGGACGCCCGGAGTCCGCAGGCGCAGCTATACGCTTTGCCTCCCTTCAGCACCCACCCCAAACTGGGCGTAAGCAGCAGGCACCAAAGGCTTCACAGTTGTGCCCTTTAAAGGATTTTTAGGCCCTTCTTAGGAGATGGCAGATCTGACTAGGATACTGCGTCGCTGTTTAGCAATGTATATTATACCACATTTCCGGCAGTATGCAAGGTATGCACACGAATATGCATATAGACAATTTGTAAATATTTTTGCAAAAAAAGAGATGCGCGTTCGCGCATCTCTCAGCTATTTCTGTTTTGCAGACTGTCGGCAAGCTCTTTCAAAAACGCCGTGTCGCCGCGCCATGGTACGGTGTCCAACGCCGCTTTCGCGCGCTGCGTATATTCCTGCACCTTTTTTGCACAGCCGTCGATCCCGAAAAGATCGACAAAGGTCGTTTTCTGTTTCTCCTTGTCCGAGCCGACGGGCTTGCCGAACACCGCCACATCGCCGATCACGTCAAGCATATCGTCGCGTATCTGGAACGCGAGCCCCAGCGCTTCGGCATACTGCGCGGCGGCACGCTGCATTTCTTCCGTACCGTCCGCAGCGGCGACACCCATCAGACATGCGCCGCGCAGCAGCGCCGCCGTCTTGCGCAGGTGGATCTCCATGACCTCCTGCTGCGTCAGAGCTCTGCCTTCCCACTCCATGTCGATCTGCTGACCGCCGCAGATGCCATCCGGCCCCGCTGCGCGAGCAAGAAGCATCGCACAGGAGGCGCGCACGCCATCCGGCAGATCGGCAGAAAGCACACTTTCAAATGCCGCCGCCTGCAGCGCGTCGCCCGCAAGCGTCGCAGTGCATTCGCCGAACGCCTTGTGATTGGTCGGCTTGCCGCGGCGCAGGTCGTCGTCGTCCATACACGGAAGGTCGTCGTGAATGAGAGAATAGGTGTGCAGCATCTCCACACCGCAGGCGACCAGCAGCGCCTTGTCCGCGTCTCCGCCGCACAGGCGGCAGAATGCCAGCACCAGAATCGGACGCAGACGCTTGCCGCCCGCCATCATGCTGTACGATATCGACTCGAGCAGCGTTTTGTACGGCACGCTGCGGTCCGTAAAGTAACCCGCCAGACTTTTCTCGATCTGCTCCTGATCGCGCGTCAACTGTACTTTGAATTCCATCGTCATTCCTCCGTATCAAATTCACTCTCAACCGGTGCGCCATCCGCACCCTTCGTGAGCTTCACGACCTGCTGCTCCGCTTCGTCGAGCAGCTTACCGCACTCGCCCACGAGCTTCGTGCCCTCTTCAAAGAGCTTGAGAGACTCCGCAAGCTGCGCATCGCCCTTTTCCAGCGCCCCTACGATCTGCTCGAGGCGCGCGATCTTATCTTCAAACGTTTTTGCTGCCATCGTTACTTCCTCCTATCGTTCGCTCTTCCACACGGCAGGATAGACTGCCCTGCCCCAGCGTCACGTCAACGGTTTCGCCGATTGCCACATCTGCGGCACTTTTCACCACCGCGCCGCGCTCATCGCGTGCCATCGCGTAGCCGCGCGAGAGCACCTTAAGCGGCGAGAGCGCATCGAGAGAGGCACACAGTGACTCAAATTTCCGCTGCCGCGCCGCCGTCTGCTGCTGTGCAAGCGCCGAGAGCCTGCTTTGCGTATAGTCAAGCAGCAGCCGCTTGTCCACGATGAATGCCATCGGGTCACGAAGCGTTCGGCTTTGCGCGAGCTTTCTGAGCCGTTCGCTCTGCGCTTCGATGCGCGCCGTTTCGTCCTGTACGAGCCGCGCACGGACGTTCTCAAGCTGACGGCGCAGCGTCTTTTGATCGGGTACGACGATCTCCGCCGCGTTGGACGGCGTGGACGCCCGCGCATCGGCAACATAGTCCGCGATGGTCACGTCCGGCTCGTGGCCGACGGCGGAGATGACGGGAATGTCGGACTCGTAGATCGCGCGCGCCACGCGCTCGTCGTTGAACGCCCATAAATCCTCGATCGAGCCTCCGCCGCGCCCCGTGATGATGACGTCTGCTACCTTCCACTTATTCGCGTAGCGTAGCGCACCGACGATCTCCGGCGGGGCTTCCGCCCCCTGCACGCGCACGGGCAGCAGCAGCACTTTAGAGAGCGGCCAGCGGGCACGGAGAATCCGTATCATATCGTGTACCGCCGCACCCGCGGAGGACGTGATGATGGCGATTCTCTGCGGGAATTTCGGCAGCGGCTTTTTGTGCGTACTCTCAAACAGTCCCTCCGCTTCGAGCTTCGCTTTGAGCTGCTCGAACGCGACGTGCAGATCGCCGATGCCGTCGGCGGTAAGGTCGGAGCAGTAGAGCTGATACGCCCCGTCGCGCGGAAACACGGAGATGCGCCCGAACGCGATGACCTTCGTGCCGTTTTCGGGGCGGAATCGCAGATGCGATGCCTGCCCACGGAACATCACGCAGCGCATGGCACCGTTTTCATCCTTGAGGGTAAAGTAATGGTGGCCGGAGGGATAGAGCTTATAGTTGGAGATCTCGCCGCGGACATAAATCTCCTGTAACTGCGGCACCTGGTCGAGCAGCGCCTTGATGAAATTGTTCGCTTCGCTGACCGAAAAGATCATCTGCTGCGCGTCCATAAGCTCCCTCCTTAATCATTATCATTTTTTTGAAACTATGTCAGTTCTTTTTCGTCCCGTCAAGCAGGATATCCTCGTCGAGCAGTCCGGCGCTCTTTGCCGCAAGAATCAAGGTGGTCTGCCCGGAGATCAGATTGGTCGGCGTATGGATAAAGTCCAGAATAGCGTTGACCGCAGCAACCACCGCAATTCCCTCCATCGGAATACCGAGCTGCGCAAAAAGCACCGAAAAGCTTGCCAGCGCGCCGCCCATGATCGGCGGCGTGGCAAATGCCAGCATTATGGACATGAAAAATGCCGTCAGCATCCATGTCAGCGAGACAGGCACATCATAGCATTCCGTCATATACAGCGCAGTTGTCAAAAAGAACAGTCCCGCCGTCGGCTTATAGACAACTTGTCCGAACGGTACGCCGAAATTTGTCAGATTTTTCCGAATACCGTATTGTTCCATGCAGGTGCTGGTATTCGTGCCGAACGCCGCCGCGGAGGATGCGGTCGTGAGCGCTATCATAAATGTAGGAGAGGCTTTCTTCCAGAAAAGCGTCGGGCTTATCTTCACCCTCAGTAACAGCAACAGTGTGTTGACCGCCAAAATGATCGCGCAGCCCATCAGGTTGAAGAAAAGCAGCTTATAAGCTCCCATCAGGCTGGAAGTCTGGCTGCCAATGGTGATATTGAGAATGCTCATGAACACGAACAGCGGCACCAGCTTGCTGATAAAGTCCATAATGATCTGCACAATATAGTTGAGCTGCTCGGCAAAGAGCGCCACCGTTTGTGTTTTTTCGCTGATAAAGATCATTGCAATGCCCATCGTAATCCCCAGGAAGAGGACCTGCAGGGTGTTGCCGCTGAGAAACGGCTCGATAATGTTGCCCGGCACAATCTGCAAAAGCATCCGCAAAATGATGGAAAACAGATTTCCTTCACCCTCTGTGACGCCCGCGGTAAGAGAGAGAAACGGTATGCAGCACGCCGTGACCAGAAGGGTAAAGCCTGCAATGCCGAGTAGGTATCTTCCGGCAAGACGCCTTCCGAGGGCGCTGAATGTTGCCGCGTCGCCGATGCTGTAAATACCCCAGACAGTGGCGAGGAAGATCATCGGTCCCGATATCGCACCGAGCAGATTCATAAAGGTGCCGCTCACGGGAGTGAGCAGCTCATCGCGGATAAATTCCCTCACCTCTGCGGGCACATATTGCATAAAAGAACCGATCAGCAGCGCGGAGCCGATGGCAACGGTCAAATGCGTCCATTCCGGCAGTGATTCGCGCGAGAGTGTGAAATAAACCTCATTCGTGCCGTTGAGATACTTCCAAACTGGCAGATCGCCCATCATGGCAAGTGCTGTGCGCATAAAAGCGCTGCTGCTCTCCGCATCGCCCGGTTGAGCAAACGGGTCGAACATCGCGCAGCGCAAAGAGACGGAAACCTTCGTTCTTCCCAGGCTTTTGCCGCATTTGAGAAAGAATTCCGTGTCCTCTCCGAACTGTTCCCTGTAGCGCAGCAGTGTCTCCTCCACGCCAAGTCGAATACGGAGAACATCCTTTTTGTCCTTTTTTCTTTCGGTCAGATAGGTTTCCACTTCGGTAACCGCTGCGTCGATCCCCCCCAGTGTCAGCTTGTATCCCATAAATTATATATCCTTTTTTCTTTTTAAATGGGCAGAGCGCCGATCTCACGGTGCTCTGCCCTGCTTCCTTATTCGTTCGTGATCTCGCCGCGCACAAAGCTGCCCAAAATGCCGTTGATAAACTTCACGGTCTCCGGTGTTTCATACTTCTTGGCGATCTCGACCGCCTCGTTGATGGCGACGGAGTTGGGAATGTCGTCACGGTAGAGCACCTCGAACATCGCAACGCGCATGATGGCGGAGGCAACGAGCGGAATACGCTCAAATTTCCAGCCGCGGGCATACTTGGCGATATAACCGTCCAGCTCCGGTGCGTGAACACTTACGCCCGAAACAATGCCCTTGATGTACTCCGCCTGATCCTTCTCCGGCACTTCGGCGTAAATCTCGTCCTCGCCGCGCAGGGTCTCAAAATATTCCTCCGTCAGACGCTCCGCTGTCAAAGCCTCTGCTGTTTTTTCCGTAAAGCTCAGTTCGTATGCCAGATGGACCGCGATCTCTCTTGCCGTATTGCGAATCATAGCCTTTCTCTTTTCTCTCTTAGTTGAAGCTGATGCCGCTGACGTGGACGTTGACCGTATTGACGCTGTAACCCGTCATATTGCCCACGGCGGTGCCGACCGCGTCCTGCACCCTTTTTGCAACGTCCGGAATGGTGAAGCCGTATTTCACCATCAGATAGACGTCCACCACGATAGCACCGTTCTGCACTTCGGCACGCACACCGTGCGTTCCCTTTTTGCCGGTGAACTGCTCGGTAAGCTGCTCGGTCATATTCTGGCTCATGGCACCCACGCCCTCGATCTCGCGCATCGCGTCGAATGCGATGGAGGCGATAACTTCCTCCGAAATGTGGATACTGCCGTTTTCTTCAATTTGGGTAAGATACTCACGACTGTCGGCCATAGGAAACTCCTCCCTGTTTGTTGTCCTTGCCATATTCATAAGTATTTTACCATTTCTTTCGGAAAATTACAACTGCTTTTTTACAGCGCGGCATTCACTTTTTTCTCTCGCTCAGTTGACCTCCATGATCTTGATGGACGCGGCGGTGAGTCCCGTCTCCTCTTTGACAATATCCGTAATACGCGCAACGTCCTCGGTCTGCAAGCCGTCGTCCGGCGAGGACACGACCACGCTCACGCTGTCGTCGGAGAGAAAGACCACGCAATCCTCGTAGCCCTTGGCGGTGATCATATTTTCGATCTGCGCTTCGGCAAGCGTGTAGTTGGCGAGCGTCTGAATGCTCTGCGCCGCCTCGTTGACGGTCTGCGCGTCAATAGCTTCATTTCCCTGCGTCTCCTGCAGGAGCGAGAGCGCACTGTCCCGCGCCTTTTGGCGGGTCAGCCGCGCGGTGGCAAAGTAATCGGATGGCGCGGACACCTCTTCTGCATCTCCCTCCGCCGTGCTCACGAGCGTCGATTGTCCCAGCACCTTTCCCGTCTCCTCCACCTCGCTTGCGTAGCGAGCGTTGAAGAAAATGGCAGCGCAGACGAACACAAGCACCGCCGCGACCACCGCATTGCGTTTCCATAGCTTTTTCATGGTAATTCCCTCCCTGTTTATTATATCAAGGCCTGCCCTTGATGACCGATATTCTGTCGCTCGGAAGTCCCGTCAGCGCGCACAGCGCCTGCGTGATCTCCAGCCGCACCGCCGCGCTGCCACCACCCTCACAGACAACAAGCGCACCGACAAAGTCGGGGTAACGGCTCTGTGTCACCACGACCTCCGCACTGTTGCCGCTGCCGAGTACGACCGTATCCGTTTTGTCGCTGTACTCGTCCGCACTGTCCGTTTGTTTTCGTGTCAGCGCACGATCCTGTGCCAGTTCAAGCTCTCCCCCGCCTTGCACGGTGAGCATCAAGCGGAGCCGTCCCGCGCCGTCGATGGCGGATAAAATGTCCTCCATCTCGCGCTGCACCGACGTGCGGTCGAAGTCCGCGAGCCGTGTCGCATTTTCCTCATCTGACACTGCCTTTCCGTCGGGCAGCAGCAGCAAAAGGACTCCAAGCAGCACCGCAAGGATCACATATTTATAGGTTGCAAGCCATTTGAGCACACTCAGCGGCTTTTTTCTTCCTTCCATACCTGCTTCTCCTTTGCAATGCCGAGCTGCGTGGCGATATAGTCCGCGAGCGCCGCGTTCTCTTCTCCGTAGAGCGTCACAGCAACGGGAATCGGCGTGTCGCTTACGGTCTCCGTCTCCACGACCGCACGGACGGTCAGTCCAAGCTGCGCAGCTTTGTCCTCAATATATGCGCCCGTCCGCGCCGCTATGCCATCGGCGAGCGCGCTGTCGCGCTCATCCTCAAGCTCGATGTGTACCTGCGCCATCGCTTCCCGATAGGTCTCAAGATCGAGCGGCAGTACGTCGAGGTCAAGGCTCGTCACGGGCTGCAAAATGCTGATGATCAGCAGCAGTCCCCCCGTAAAGCGCACGAGCTTTTTGATCGCGCCCAATGGTGTGAGCTGCTCGCAGAAGCTCACCAGCATCGCACACCCTACGATGCCGAGCAGCCATTGCCGTAAAAATGTCATCTTACTCGTCCTCACATACTTACCATCGTCATCGCCACGAGCAGCGCCACGAGCAAGATTGCCGCGCAGGACGCGGTGAGCGCCAGCACCAGCGTGAACGCGCCCGAAAGACGCTCGATAAATTTTTGCAGCGTTTCGCTCCCCGCCATCGCGGCGAGGAATGCCGCCGCCTGATAAAAGAGAAACTGCACCGCAAGCCGCAGCAGCGGCACGGCGCACACGGCAAGCACTGTGAAGAGACCAAGCGTCCCGACCGTGCCGCGCAGCGCAAATGCGCCCGCAAGCACCGCCTCCGTCGCCTCGGATAAGATGCCGCCGACGACCGGTACGGCGTTCGAGATCACAAAACTGCCCGCCCTGACCGCCGCCTTGTCCGCGCTGCCGGTGAGGACGTTGCTGACTGTTAAAAACGCGGTAAACAAAAGCGTCACGCCGCATACGCCCCAGCTCAGCAGCTTTTTTACACCCCCGGCGAGCACATCCAGTCCTCCCCTCGGAAGCAGCGCACCCGCCGCCGCGAGCGCGATATAGCAGTAGACGAGCGGCAGCAGCACGTCCCGTGTCACCGTAAGCAGCACGTCGGACACCAAAAGCGTCCCCACCTGCCACAAACTCGCCGTCCCCACACAGCCGCCCGCCGCCATCGCCGCGGCGACGGTCGGGATCAGGAGCTTGCCGAGCACGCCCAGCTCGTCCACCGTCTGCGCCCCCAGTCCGATGAGCGCCGTGAGGTCGCCCGCCGTCAGGATCGATGCACCCAATACCCCAAAATACGGTACGAAGCGCACCGCGTCCGCGCCCGCACCGTCGGACAGTCCCTCTGTCGCACCGCACAAAAGCGAGAGCAGCATCAGCAGCGCGCACGAGCGCACGCCGGAGCGCAGTACGTCCGTAAGCGTATCACGCACCGTGTTGCACAGGTACACCCAGCCACCGACAAGCAGCGAGTCCTCGCACTCCACGCTCTCCGCAAGCTCGTGGGGCAGGAAGTTGCGTGCGCTGTCGGGAATTTCGAGCGCGTAGACCGAGGTCGTGAGTGTAAGTGCGGCGAGCAGCAGAAAAAGCATCTTTCTCATATCCACCCCTCCAGCAGCTCCACCACCGCACGCAGCAGCGGCAGCGCACACCACAGTGCGCAGACCGTGCCCGCAATCTCCGTGAGCGCGGCGAGCGCGCCCTGTCCCGCGTCCTTGCACAGCGCCGCCGTCAATCGCACCGCCAGCGCCACCGCCATCACCTTCACAAGCGGCACAAAAAGCGTGGGGCTCAGGCGCGTCAGCTCCAGAAGCTCGCCACACAGCGCCGACGCCTCGTCGACCGCCGCAAGAAGCAGAAAAACGCCGAGCAGCACGGCAGAAAGCGTGAGCAGAAACGACAATTCCGCGCTCTCTCGCCGGAGTAGCAGCGTCAGCACCGCCGTGAGCAGGCACAGCGCGACCAGCTTACCCAAAAGCTCCATCGTCAAAATCCAAAGAGGCTCTTGACAAGGTCGAATAAGGAGCTGATCTCGCGCACGAGCAGCATCATCGTTGTCACCAGCCCCGCAAGGCTCACCAGCATCGCCTGATCGGGGCGGTCGGAGCGCACCAAAAGCTGATTGAGCACCGACACGATGATGCCGACCGCTGCGATTTTGAACACAAGATCAATGTCCATTGTCTGTTATCTCCGTAAAGTACTTTTCCTTTTCCCTATAAGAGCATCAGCAGCAAAAGTGTGCTTCCGCTGACGCAAAGCACCGTCGTCACCCGCTCACGCTGCGCCTGTTCGTATTGTCGCCTTTCCAGCGCTTCGGACAGCTCATCTGCCATCGTGCGAAGCGCGCGGCGCACGGCTTCCTCATCTCCGCCAAGTGTTGCACCGAGATGTGCAACGCGCTCTTTCTCCGTTTGCGGCAACGTCAGCGTCTGCGCCGACGCCGCCCAGCAGTCGTGAAGCGTCCCGCCGGCACGCAAACCGCCGCTGACCGACGCAAAAAATGCATCCGCGATCTCACCGTAGCCGCCGCGCACAAACAGCACCGGCAACGGCGTGAGGTTCAGCGCGATCTCACGCTCGATAGCGAGCAGCGCGTCGCGTAGGCCGCGCATCGTCCGTTCCTCCCGCCGCGATCTTGACACGATCGTGCCGCGCAGCATAAGTCCTGCGCCGAAAATCGCCATAGCACCTATTCCCCGCAGCATAGCTCGTTCACCTCGTACCGCCTTGTGTCGCCGTCGCGCGAGATCGTGATGCAGCGGCGGAACACGTCGGCGGCGAGCAGCTCGCACCAGAGTGGTTTTCGCGTCAGCTCCGCGACGCTTCGGGCGTGGATGGTGGCGAGCAGTCCCACGCCGCAGTTTGCCGCCATGCACATCGCTTTGATGTCCTCTGCCGCCGTGATCTCATCGACGGCGATGATCTGCGGATTCATCGCGCGCAGCACCATCGGGATGCCCAGCGCCTTGGGACACGAACACAGCACGTCCGTGTGGTTGCCCAGCTCCATCTGCGCACGCCCCTGATACGACACCGCGATCTCGCCGCGCTCGTCGATGACCGCCACACGCTGCGCGCGCTGCTGCCCGTCACCCATTGACAAAATACGGATCAGGTCGCGCAGCAGCGTCGTTTTCCCGCCGCCGGGCGGGGATAAAATGAGTGTGCTTTGAAACGTCTCCCCGTCAAATAACTGCGGCGCGCAGTCCGACGCGACGCCGATGTGCTGGCGCACGATGCGCAGCGAAAACGACGAAAATTCGCGGATATTGGCGCTCGCGCCGTCACGCATGACGACGGTGCCGCACACGCCGAGCCGAAACCCACCGCGCACGCATAAGTACCCCTTCCGGATCTCCTCCATCGAAGCGTAGCGCGAATACTCGGTGACGGAGGATAGCATCTGCTCCAAATCCTCCGGTGTGACAATTCCATCGCGTGCAAAGTCGTCGACGCTTAACTCCCCCTCGGGTGTGAGCACCGTCATCGGAAGTCCCGTGCGCAGACGAATTTCCTCCACGCGCTCTTTCTGCACATCCGGCAGCGCAAGCGCCATGCGCCGCAGTCTCAGCGGCAAAAGCGCCGCCGCCTGTTCGTAGCGTTCGATCGTTCCTGTCATCTCCCCGCCTCCTTGGTTGATAGTCCACTCTATGAGCGTGTCCACCGCTTTATGCAGGGTTTGTCCGCGTCGGGACAAGAAAAAAACGGGGAAAAATCCCCGTTTTTTTTAGTTGCAGCCGCAGCAGCAGGAGCCACCCGTCCCGCCGCCTGAGTCGCTGTCGGACGAAATGGAGTTGGGCGGGAAGAACTCATCGAGCGGGAAATCGACGCCCTCGAAGACCTTGCAGGGATCCTCCGCGCAGTTGCCGAGGCTTGCGAGCGTGCAGTCCTTGGAGGGCACGCAGTAGTCGTACACAGGGATAAGGAGCTGCGTGTCGCGCTGGAGCGAGACCGTGGAGAACTGTCCGAGCGAGACGCAGATGCGGCGGATGATGTTCTCGTCGAAGAGGATGGGCTCGTCGAACGCCTCTAAAATGCCCGCCGGTACGCCCGTGAGCGTGCCGCAGGAGTTCGGGCAGGGGCACGAGCAGTTGCAGTTGTCGGCAAAGCGCGCGCACAGCAGGATGGGATCGACCGCGGAAACGACCGCGATGGGCAGATTTGCCGTCAGATCCAGCGGCATATCGACCATATCGGTCGCGGGGACGGACGAATAGACCTTGGCATTGCTCTCGCTGCCGAAGAGCACCACGCGCTTATCGAACGCGGCAAGTCCCTCGACCTCGGTGTAGCGAGTGCCGCCGGTGAGCGCCTGGAGCGTGATGCGGTAGTAAAAGCGCATATCGACGGTGTAGAAGCCGCGGTTAAAGTTGACCGGCTCGACGTCGACGAAGGTGTAGAGCAGCTCCGCGCTGCCGCCGCGGATGCACTGGGCATTGGCGAGCACGCTCTGTGCGCTCGCCGTGGGGTAAAAGCGCAGATCCTCGATGCAATCCTTATCGCGGCAGGATGAATAGATCTTTCTTGTGTGGATACAGACCGCCTCGCGGATGTTATTGCTTCCGCTGACAGCGCCTGCGGTTACTTGATCAGCCATAGTTCCGGATACCTCCTGATTTAAGTACTGCGAAAGTCCGGCTCTCGCCGCTTTCTTTCAGTCCAGTCTATGCGCTCGCACGGAAAGGGTGAGGAAATCCGAAAATTCCGCTATACAAAAGCGCCGAAATGCGGTATAATGGCACAAACCATCCACAAGGAGGCGTCGCCATGGCACACATCGGTTTCATTCAGGATAAGCTGGAGATCAAGTTTCTCATTCTCTACGTCGCATCGCGTCTGGTGGACGCCGTGCCTTTTGAGGCGATGCAGGAGCTGACGATGTGCGACGAGGGCGTGGACTTCTTCGACTTTTCCGAATGTCTGAGCAGTCTCGTCACCTCCGAACACCTCACGCTCTCCGACGACGGGCTGTATGCCATCACAGAAAAGGGCCTCCACAACGGCGAGATCTGCGAGACGAGTCTCCCCTACTCCGTGCGTCTGCGCGCGGACAAGGGCATCACCATTTATAATCAGAAGCTCAAGCGGCAGGCGCAGGTCAAATCCACCGTCACGCCGCGCAAAAACGGCACCTACACCGTCACGCTCGCGTTCAGCGACGACAACGACGAGAGCATCCTGCGCATGGACTTGATGGTGCCGAAGGAGAACATGGCAAACGATTTGGCAGATCGCTTCAAAAAGAACGCGGAGCAGCTCTATTCGGGCGTATTAAATGCGCTATTTGAAGAGCCGAAGCAGGAGTAAGCTAAAAGGGCATAAAAAAGAAGGGCTTTTCAGCCCTTCTTTTTTTATTTCCCGTTATTTCACCACGACGTTTTCTTCCCCGAAGCGCTCTTTCAGCTCGCGCACAAGGGAGTCGCGCAGGTCGCAGGTCGTACCGACGAGCCGGAGCGTATCGGCAAGGCGGATCTTCACCTGATTGTCCTTTCCCTCAAACATATAGAGTATCTTTTGCAGCATCGCCATCTCGGGACTGTCCAGCGACGGAACGCGAACGTACAGCGTGCGGCTGTCTCGCCTCGGGGCGCCACCTGTTTCCACTGACTCCGCATCGCCCGTGAGCGGACGCGCGGTGTCGCACATGAGCTGCGGCGCTTTCTCGTCGCGCACGCTCAGCGTGCCGGTAACGACGATGACCTGTCCCTCTTTTAAGTAGCTGCCGTACTGTTCGAGCGTGCGGGTGAAGCAGAGCATCTCCATCGACCCCGTGCCGTCTTCAAGTGTGACGTATGCCATGAGGGTGTTTTTCTTCGTCATCTTGGTCTTGCTCGAGGTCACGACGCCCGCGAGCTTGACCTTCTGCCCGTCGGAAAAGTCCGTTGGGCCCGCTTCCTGCGCGAAGTCCTCCGTCACGCGGCCGATCGGCACGGCGCCGGACGCACGGGCGAGGGCGCGGTAAGCGTCCATCGGGTGGCCGGAGAGGTATAAGCCCGTGGTCTCTTTCTCCATCGCCATAAGCTCCTGCGGCGCAAATTCAGGCAAATCGGGCAGTGTGAGCGCGCTTTGCTGCTGCGTTTCAACGCCGAGGCCGAAGAAGTCGATCTGCCCGTCAAGATTGGCGCGGTTGCCCGCAGCGATGCCGTCCATCACCTTTTCGTACACCGCAAGAAGCTGCGAGCGTCTGGCTCCCGTGGAGTCAAACGCGCCCGCGCGGATGAGGTTTTCCACCGCGCGCTTGTTCATGTCCGTGCCGTCCATGCGCTTGCAGAAGTTTTCAAAGTCTGTGAACGGGCCGTTTTCCTCCCGCTCGCGCATCATGCGCTGGATGAGTCCGCGGCCGATATTCTTGATGGCGACAAGCCCGAAGCGGATACCGTCGTCCTCGACCGTAAAGCTGTCAGACGAGTGGTTCACGTCCGGCGGCAGGAGCCTGATGCCATACTCGCGGCACTCGGTAAAATAGACGTTGATCTTGTCGGAGGAATCGAGTACGGAGGACAAAAGCGCCGCCATATATTCCTTCGTATAGTGGCACTTGCAGTACGCCGTCTGATACGCGACCACGGCGTAGGACACCGCGTGCGCCTTGTTGAACGCGTAGTTGGCGAAGGCGTAGATGTCCTCGTAGATCGCCTGCGCCGCCGCTTCGTCGATGCCGTTGGCGACACAGCCTTTGATGCCGCGCGAGCTATCGCCGTGCAAAAAGGCCTCGCGCTCGCGCTCAATGTCCTTGACCTTCTTCTTGCTCATCGCGCGGCGCACCATGTCCGCCTGTCCCAGCGAATACCCCGCGAGGCGGCGGAAGATCTCGATGACCTGCTCCTGATAGACGATGCAGCCGTAGGTGATCGACAAAACCGGCTCAAGCTGTGGGATGAGATACGTCACGAGCTTGGGATCGTGCTTGCAGGCGACAAAGCGCGGGATGGAGTCCATCGGACCCGGGCGGTAGAGCGCGATCAAAGCGGTTAAGTCCTCGATGCTCTCGGGCTTGAGGCTCGTACAAACGCCCGTCATGCCGCTCGATTCCATCTGGAATACACCGGATGTGCGTCCCGCCTGCAGCATGGCATAAGTCTCCGCGTCATTGTACGGTATTTCATCAAGTGTAAAGTCTTTTTCCTTTTCGCGGATGAGCTTCACCGCGTCGTCCAGAATGGTCAGGTTGCGAAGCCCCAGGAAGTCCATCTTGAGCAGTCCCAGCTCCTCGATCGTGACCATCGTGTACTGGCAGACGATGGTCTCGTCGTTGCGTGCGAGCGGGACGTAGGACACCACGGGGTCTTTCGTGATGACGACGCCCGCGGCGTGCGTGGAGGCGTGGCGCGGCATCCCCTCAAGGGATTTCGCCGTGTCGATGAGTTTCTTGACCGCTTCGTCCGTTTCGTATTTTTCGCGCAGCTCACGTGAGAGCTTCATCGCGTCGTCGAGCGTGATGTGCAGCGCACCCGGGCCGCTCGGCACGAGCTTTGCGATCACGTCGCAGTCGGCGTAGGTCATGTTCAGCGCGCGTCCGACGTCGCGGATGACGCCGCGCGCCGCCATCGTACCGAACGTCACGATCTGCGCAACATGGTCGTCGCCGTACTTGCGCCGGACGTAATCGACGACCTCGCCGCGGCGGGTGTCGCCGAAGTCCATGTCGATATCTGGCATGGTCACGCGCTCGGGATTTAAGAAACGCTCAAAATAGAGCGAATACGGGATGGGATCAACGTCCGTGATGTGCAGGCAGTACGACACCATGCTGCCCGCCGCACTGCCGCGCCCGGGACCGACGGGGATGCCGACGCTCTTGGCGTAGCGCACGAAGTCGGAAACGATGAGGAAATAGTCGGTAAAGCCCATCTTCTCGATCATGTCCTGCTCGTAGGTCAGCTGCTTTCTCAGCGCGTCGCTGCCCTCGCCGTAGCGCTCGCGGTAGCCCTCGTCGCAGAGCTTTTTGAAGTACGAAAAGCTGTCGTACCCCTCCGGCAGCTTGAATTCCGGCAGGTGGTACTTGCCGAACGTGAACTCGACGTTGCACATTTCGGCAATTTTCCCCGTGTTTTCGATGGCTTCCGGGTACTCGGGAAACAGCGCCGCCATCTCCTCCGTCGTGCGGAGGTAGAAGTTCTGCGGCTCGTAGCGCATTCGGTTCTCGTCGTCCACGGTCTTGCCCGTCTGGATACACAAGAGCACGTCGTGCGCGTAGGCGTCGGCTTTACGTAAATAGTGCGCGTCGTTCGTCACGACGAGCGGCAGCCCCGTTTCCTCGTGCAGACGCAGAATACCCTGATTGACGATCGCCTGCTCGCGGATGCCGTGATCCTGCAGTTCCAAATAGAAGTGATCTTTACCGAAAGTCTCGGCAAGCGTCAGGGCGTATTCCTTTGCGCCGTCATAGTTTCCGCCGCGAATTCTGCGGGGAATTTCGCCCGCAAGACAGGCAGAGAGCGCGATCAGCCCCTTGCTGTGCTCGCGCAGCAGGTCAAGGTCGATGCGTGGCTTGATATAAAATCCCTCGACGTGCGCCATCGAGACAAGATAGGATAGGTTCCTGTACCCCTCCTCATTCTCGCACAAAAGCACCAGATGACGCGCCTCGCTGTCAAATTCGTGCTGCTTATCAAAGCGCGTGCGCGGCGCGACGTAGACCTCGCAGCCGATGATGGGCTTGATCCCCTCCGCCTTGCACGCGCGGTAAAAGTCGATCGCCCCGTACATCACGCCGTGGTCCGTAATGGCGCAGGCGGTCTGCCCCATCTCCTTCACGAGCTTCGGAAGGTCTTTGATGCGGCAGGCTCCGTCGAGCAGGCTGTATTCGGTATGGACGTGCAGATGGGCAAACGACATCTTTTACTTTTCCTCTTCTTTAATGATCTCCTCGACCAGCTCCACCGTCAGCGCAATGTAGTGGTCGCAGTTGGCTTTTGCGCCCTTTTGGGCATATGTGTCACTCTGGTATTGTGCCTCGCGCGGCTTGATGACGCGGCAGAGCGTGTCGCCCTGCTTTTCGGCAAAGCGGCTTTGCAGTTTTTTCGTCAGCTCCGCGTTGTACGCCTTTCCCGCCGCGCCCGTGGTCGGGTCGTGTGGAAACAGCATCCCGAGCACCATCACGCCGCCGATGAGCGCACCGCACACGTTACCCGTGCGCAGTCCCCCGCCCATGCCGGACGAGATCCCGTAGCACTGCTGCTCGGTAAGGCCGGTCTTATCCGCAAACGCCATCAGCACGGACGTGCAGCAGTTGAGACCGGAATGGTGGGTGTCAATAGCGATTTTTATTCTATCCATGATTTATGACTCCTTTGCGATTTCCATAAGTTTTCGGATACGGTGGTTGAGACACGATTTTGTCAGCGGCGGGTCAAAGGTCGCAGCAAGCTCTGTAAGCGTCAACTCCGGCTGCAAAAGCCGCGCCACGGCGACCTCCTGCAGCTTCACCGGCAGGTCGTTGATCGCGCCGGACTCGGTCAGGCGTGTAAAGGCTTCTACCTGTTCATGTGAGGCGCTGACAGCTTTATCAACGTTTGCAGCGTCGCAGTTGACGCGGCGGTTGACGGTGTTGCGCATCTCCTTTTCAACCTTTGCCGCCATGATCTCCATGGCGCACACGGGTGCACCGATGAGCGTGAGCAAGTCCTCAATGTGTTCACTCTGCTTAAAATAAATCACGCTGCTGCCCTGCCGCGCCAGACTTTTCGGCGTGTAGCCCATCTCGCACAGCAGCGCTTCAACCTCTTTCGCCGCCTGCAAATGCGAGGTGGTCAGCTCCAGATGATAGCGCTTGTTCGGATCGGTCACGCTGCCGCCCGCGAGGAACGCACCGCGCACGAATGCCGTGCGGCAGCACTCGTCCTCGAGCAGCGCAAAATTGAGATGCAGCGCGTAATGCGAGTCTTTATCGTAGCCGAGGGTGTGGAAAATGGCAGAGAGCTTTTTTTCATCCGTGATGCGGAAAATGAGCTTCCCGCTGCTTCTGTCCCCCGGCAACACGTCGAATCGGAGGGAAAACGCCTTTTGGAAGAGCTTGGGCAGCCGCTCGGCAAACGCATCGTTCTCCGTCACGATGCGAACCTCGCTGCCGGAAAAGGCGCCGGCATAGAGCAGCACGCCGCAGCTCTCCGCGACGGCGCAGCAATGGCGCGTCAGTGCGCTTCTGCACACCTCGGTCTTGACGTCATAGGCAAAGGACAATGCGTTCACCTCCCTTTTTACCGCCTGTAAAGTGCTTACCGCGTCATGTCGCGGTGATTTTCAAAAGCGGGATAGCCGAGCTGATTGAAGAAACTGTTGAGCCGGCGCGCAACCGACACGCTCCTGTGATGTCCGCCCGTGCAGCCCACGGCGATGACAAGCATCGTCTTGCCCTCCTCGCTGTAAAGCGGCAGGAGGTACGAAAGCAGGCCTTCGAGCTTTTCCATCAGCGTTTTTGTCTGCGGTGCGTCCATCACATAGTCGTAGACCTCTTTCTCCATGCCGGTCTTGTGCTTAAGCTCCGGCACGTAGAATGGATTGGGCAGGCAGCGCACGTCGAACACAAGGTCGGCTTCGAGCGGGATACCGTACTTATAGCCGAACGAGACAATATTGATGTTGAGCTTGCCGCGCTTTGATTTGTCCCCGAACTGGCTGTACAGCTCGCTTCTGAGCTTGCCAACCGGCATCTGTGTGGTGTCGAACACGAAGTCCGCGCGCTCCCGGATCGGGCGCAGCAGCTCCTCCTCGCGGCGCATCGCATCCTCCAGCGTCTCGCCGTCGGTGAGCAGCGGATGGCGGCGGCGCGTCTCCTTGTAGCGCTTGATGATCGCCTCCGGTTCGGCGGTGATGAAAATCAGGCGGCAGATGTTCCCGTCGCGGCGAAGGTCGTCGATCGCGGTGAGCAGCTTTTCAAAGCCGTCTGCACCGGAGCGGATGTCGCTGACGAACGCAACACGGTCGTAGCGCCCGTCGCTCTGCGCGCAGAACTCGGCGAATTTGAGCATAATGTCGGCGGGCATATTGTCCACCGTGTAGTAGCCCATATCCTCAAGACACGTCGCCGCGTGGGACTTTCCCGCGCCGGACAAACCGGAAATAATTAAAATTTCCATCGTTCTTCTCCCCTTGCCGCGTACACGACACGCGGCTCTTCTTATCGGACGATCTTGACCTCGGGTTCGAGCATCACGCCGTGCGCGTCATAGACCGTCTTTTGCACCTTTTCAATCAGCGCAAGCACGTCCGCACAGGTCGCGTTCCCAACGTTGATGACGAAACCCGCGTGCTTTTGCGAGACCTCCGCCCCGCCGACGCGGCACCCCTTGAGTCCGCAGCCCTCGATGAGCGGCCCTGCGTAGTACCCCGTCGGGCGCTTGAACGTGCTGCCCGCGCTGGGATATTCGAGCGGCTGGGACGCTTTGCGCTTTTCCATCAGCTCGTGCATCTTCGCGCTGATCGTGCCCTGATCGCCCTTTTGAAGGCGGAACGCCGCGGACAGCACGACGTACTCGGGATGGTCGCTCAAAATGCTGCGGCGGTAGGAAAACTGCATCTCGTCGACGCTGAGCGTCACGATGCCGCGTGCGCCGTCGAGCAGCGTCACGCTTTGGATGACATCCTTCATCTCCCCGCCGTAGGCGCCCGCGTTCATGCACACCGCGCCGCCGAGCGTGCCGGGGATGCCGTGCGCGAATTCCAAGCCCGTGAGACTCTGCTCACAGGCGAACATCGCAAGACGTGCAAGCGAGACGCCTGCTGTCGCGGTCAGCTCACATTCGCCGGTCATTTTGACAGAGGCAAACTCCCCCGCCATGTTGACGACCAGACGGTCAAGCCCCTCGTCGGGTGCAAGGATGTTTGTGCCGTTGCCGATGACGAGAGGTCTCGCCCCCGCTTCTTCGGCAAAGCTCATCAAAAGCACGACCTGCTCGGCGTTTTTCGGAAATGCCATACGCTTCGCCGCCCCGCCGACGCGAAATGAGATGTGCTTCGCCATCGACTCGTCTTTGACGTATAGCATATCGGGCAGATAGTCCGTTATCTTTTTGTCCAGCGTTTCAAACCACGCCATTTCGTTACTCCTTCTTTTCCCCATGCGTATCGACGTAGTGGTCGATCTGATTGGCAAATTCAAACGCCGTATTGTGCCCGCGGCGCTTCTGACGGTTGTTGATCGCCGCCAGCTCCACGATGCCCGCAAGCGCGCGGCCCGCGCTGACGGGGATCACGGTGTACGGCAGGCGTACGTCCATAATGGTGGTATAGTTATCGTCAAGGCCGAGGCGGTCGTAGTACTTCTCGGCGTCCCACTTTTCAAACTGGATGACCATTTCGACCTGTGCCTTGTCCTGCACCGCGCCGAGACCGAAGAGCTTCTGCACGTCGATCACGCCGACGCCGCGCACCTCGAGATAGTTGCGGATGAGGGCCGGCGCCGTACCGATGAGCGTGTCACCGATGCGTTTGATCTCCACCGCGTCGTCCGCAACGAGCCGGTGTCCGCGCTTGATGAGCTCGATGGCGGTCTCGCTCTTGCCGATGCCGCTCTCGCCGAGAATCAAAACGCCCTCGCCGTAGACGTTCATCAGCACGCCGTGGCGCGTGATGACAGGCGCAAGTGCGTGGTTGAGGTAGTCGATGGTCATGGAGGTAAACTCAACGGAGGTAAAGGGCGTACGCAGGATCGTGCGTCCGAACTTCTCCGCCATCTCCATACACTCGGGATATACGTCCAGATTGCGGGAGATCACCAGTGCGGGGATCTCAAAGCGGAAGAGATTTTCGAAGCACTTGCGCCGATCTTCGGATGAAAAACCGCGCAAGAACATCGTTTCGGACTTCCCCATGATCTGCAGTCTGCGGGGATCAAAATAGTCAAAAAATCCGATAAATTGCAGGCTCGGACGGTTCACATCCGTGATCGTAAGGATCTCCGTTTCGTAGTCCTCCCCCTTGCGGATGATCTCCAGCTGAAATTTGTCGACGATATCCTTGAGTTTGACAGAACGGTTCGTATCCATGCCGCACCTCGTATCTATAATATAGCTATGGTATTATACTGGATTTTCCTGCGATTTACAAGCGCACAGCCTCGATTTTTTACGTCCTTTTTCCCGATTTGCTTCCAAAATAAATTTTTTGCGATTTTTTGAAATTTTTACTTGCATTTTGTACACCTATCTGTTATAGTATCAACTGCTTGTGAATGAGCAAGTATGATTTTAACTACAGCAAGGAGGTGCAACGGATGGCAAAGTGCGAGTTTTGCGACAAGGGCGTGACTTTCGGTATCAGAGTTTCCCACTCTCACCGTCGTTCCAATCGTCCCTGGAAGCCCAATGTCAAGCGCGTTAAGGCGATCGTCAACGGTACGCCCCGCCATGTCTATGTTTGTACCCGCTGTCTGCGTTCCGGTAAGGTTACCCGCGCGATCTGATAGCTGATAACAACGGAAAAATTCCGACCACATCGTGGTCGGAATTTTTTATGCTTTTGCGGAGAAAAATGCGCTCTCACTCCCTGATCGCGCTCTCGATGCGGTGGCGTGTTTCGTCGAATAAAAGCTCACGGTTGTTGCGGAAATACGCATCGCAGCCGAAGTTTTCGACGAACCACGACGTATCGTACCCTGCCGTGATCTCCGTGGTAAACAGCACCAGCTCCTGCGAAGCACCGATGGACGATTCGAGGAAGCGGAACGCATTGTCGAACTGTGTCCCCGTTTCCTCGCCGAGTGTCCTGCGGCTCTCGATTTCCGCGCCGAACAGCGTTTTGACCGTCTCCATTGCCGCGTCCGGCGCGGTGACGTCCTCGTTCCGGAGCGTCTCGAAATATGTTTCCAAAGCATTCAGCTCGCATTGGCGCAGCTCGCGCGTCTCCTTATCCTGCTGTCCGGCATCGCTTGCGCACTTCATCGCCGTCTGCCGCGCGGAGATCAGGTCAGCGAGCACCGATTGCGGCGTTTCCGCTTCGATGCGCGCTTTGAACTCTTTGAGCGCAGCGTGCAGTGCGGTCGTCAATGCGTCCTGACGGTGCGTTTTCCGTGCAGACTCAGACAGGCGCGAGAGCAGCAGTCCCATGACGGAGAGCTTCTCGTCGAACGGAGCGGTGCGGAATTCCGATTCGGTCACCGCCTGCCATCTGCCGTTCAAGATCTCATCGACGTGGTAGGTCTTCTGATACTTATAGTACAGCGCGAGGTAGTTGGCAAACTCCTTGGCAATGCGCGGGCATTGGATGTACTGCTCCACCACCGCGCGGTCGACGCGAATGTCGAGCTTTTCATAAGCGCAGATGATCTCGCTCAAATCCTCCCAGCCGCGGGCGGTGACGAACTGCGCCCCGTCCACGGTGGTCTCAATGTGGTAGAAGTCATCCTTGCGGATGTCGAGATACGAAATCACCGCGCCGTGCAGGCCCTTGCGCTGCGCGTACTCCTTCCACACGCCGAAGTCCTCCGTGATGTCCATGCGCTTGACGCGGTCGAGTGTGACGATGTCGAATTCACGCACGGACTTGTTGTACTCCGGCGGGTTGCCCGCCGCGACGATCAGCCAGCCCTCCGGCAGCTTCTGGTTGCCGAAGGTCTTGCACTGGAGGAATTGCAGCATCATCGGTGCGAGCGTTTCCGACACGCAGTTGATCTCATCGAGAAACAGAATGCCCTCGCGGATGCCCGTTTTCTCCATCAAATCGTAAACAGAGGCAAGGATCTCGCTCATTGTGTACTCCGTGACGGTGTGCTCCACACCGTCATAGCTGCGCTTCTCGATAAACGGCAGACCAATGGCACTTTGGCGCGTGTGGTGCGTGATCGTGTAGGCGACGAGCCCCACGCCCGTTTCGGACGCGATCTGCTCCATGATCTGCGTCTTGCCGATGCCCGGAGGTCCCATCAGCAAAATGGGGCGCTGGCGCACGGTGGGAATGAGATAGTTCCCCAGTTCATCGCCCTGCAGGTACGCCTTGAGTGTATTCGTGATCTGAATTTTCGCTTCTTTGATGTTCATATCTTTTTCCTCACAGTTCGGGCAATTCTTCGAGTTCTTCTTCCCAGTCGTCACCGAGCGCCGCCTTCGTCTTTTCCAGCGTCGGCGGATCGAGCAGGAGCCGAATCGCCCACGGCGGCATTTTCATGCTCATCGGCGGCTCCTCGAGCAGCACGAACGCCGTGTCGTAGGGCGGGCGCTTTTGCGGGTAGATGCCCATGCCGTCGGTAAAGTAGATCAGTCCCCGCAGCGCGGTGAATGCGCCCTCTGCACGCAGCTTGTCCACATAGGAAAACACGGGGCGGGAATCCGTCGCGCTGCCGCCCTTGAGTGTAAAATCTGCCATGTACGCTTCTAGCTCCGCCATCGTGTGAATAGCGGTGTCGGAGCGGATCGTATCGTCGCATTGGAGAATACGGATATTCAGCCGGCGCGTAAACGTCTCCGTTGAGCGCAATATGGCGTAGGTGCAGCGCAGGAACTCGCGCACCAACTCGCCCGAGGTGGACATCGAGGTGTCGATGGCGATGACGAGGTCCTCGATGCGTTTTTCCTCACGCGTCTCAGGCGGCTCGACGAGCGGCATATTGCCGTAGTGTGAAAGCCCGTAGGTGTAGTAGATGTAGTCAAACGCGTCGCCGTCGACCTCCATCACCTCACGGGGCGCGGCAAAGCGGCGCAGGAAGCGGCGGTAATCCACGTCGTCGCGCGTCTCCACGCGCACCTGCTCCAAAACGGCTTCGCCGCCGGTCGCGCTGCCGGCAAGCACGGTCTCCATGCCCGTCTGTGTCTTTTCGCTGATGTTTTTCCACTTTTCGTCCTGCCGCTGCCGATCCTCGCCGTTTTTCTCCATGTCCCACAATCCGTGGTCATCGACGAGGAACACGCGCTGGAGCTGTGCGATCTCGTAGTCCGCTCGCTTTTCGCGCAGCAGCTTACAGTAGATGCCCTCGGCGGTCAGGACTTTCAGTTCCTGACGACACTCGCCGTAGAATTTCTGCTTCGCCGGTACGACGCCCGTTCGGATACAGGCGTAGGGCAGGTCATCCAAAATGCTTTCCACCGCCGCGTCGCAGGCAAGATCCCACAAGTTGCTATCCCGTCCACGCTTCTTGGCAAGGTGACGCAGCATACAGTGAAGCACAACGTGGAGGTATGCGCGGTCGGTGTAGCGCGACGAGCGCAGATAGCGCTCGGCCAAATAGCTGCCGTTAAAGTAGAGTACCTCCCCATTTGTCGCCAGCGACAGCGTCACGGCGCTGCCCTCAGTAAAGCGCAGAGCACACAGCGCCGCGTCCAGATACGGGAGGTTCATATAGAGTTCGTTGCGGCTTACTCGAAGGATGTCCTGTCCGATCGCCGCCCAGTTCTTCTCTGCCATGGTCTTCTCCCTTACAGGTCAAAATCCTTTTCCCTGCCGCCGTCTCTTCGATGCTGCCGCTCCAGCAGGATCGCCGTTGCCTCGGTCATACACTGTTCGCGGGCAAAGGCGAGCGCCGCGCCGAATTGCACACCGTCAAGCAGGTCGAGCAACTGCCGCAGTCCCGCGATGTCGCGCTGCTCCAATAGAAAGCGCAGCGCCTCGTCCGCGTGTGCGCGGAGATAATCTTCGTATTGTGCTCTTGCCCACACGGCAAGCTCCCTCGGGTACCGCAGCCGATACCACGCGAGGCGCAACGCGGTGCTCTTCTCGTGCGCGGCGGAAAAAAAGCGCTCCCACAACGCATCGTAGTCTGTCAGATACAGTGTCTTGCCGCGGAACACATGATGATAGGGGTGTCCCGCGCCGTAAATGGCGTAGTCAAAGTGGTGCGCGGGGCCGTTTTCCTCAAAGTCCTCGATGTATTCAGGAAAGATCAGCCGTATTTCATCGCCGTCCGCTCCGAAGATGGAAACATCCAGCTCACGGGATAGCTCGTCGGCAAAGTAGGCAAGGGACTCCCCCTGCGCACTTTCGACACGCGTCAATAGGATGCGGTCGAGCGAGCGGCAGTTCATCAGCACGCCGCCGCCCCAATGCGTCACGCCGTCGTGCAGATGCAGCGCTTGGAGTGCACGGCAGCTGAAAAAGGCGTAGTCGCCCACGCTTGCGAGCTGCCGCGGCAGTGTCAGCTCCCGCAGATCACGGTTGTCCCACTCTCCCTGCGGTACGCCGCAGGTAATCTGTATCTCCTCGCCCGCCACAGCCGTAGCGCTCGGCGCAAGCGCGTGATCGGAAAGCTCCACAACAGGCAGTCCAAACAGTTCATCCGGCAAAGCAGCGCACGCATCACAGGTCACGGCACGCAAAATTGTCACCGATGTTCCGTCACGCCGTACTGTCAAACGCCAGTTGTTTGTCCCGCTGATCGTCGTCACGCCCGTCTCCCCTCCGTTGCCATTATTGGTTCAATCAGTATACTATCACGCGTTTCATTCTTCAAGCGCAATTTCTCCCGCGCGGACGTGAAAAAGAAATCACTTGACAAGTGACCGCTCGTTCACTATAATGTGTGAACGAGCGGTCGCATTTTTGTGAATGGAGGACTTGTTATGGCGAAAGGCACGAAGAGCAGGCTCTTAGAGGCGGCTTTGGAACTGTTTTCTCAAAACGGCTACGCAGGCACCAACATCCGGGAGCTTTCCGCCTCTTTAGGACTTGGAAAATCGTCATTGTATCGTCATTTTGAAAGCAAGGAAGAGATATGGGATGCGATGCTTGACGAAATGGAGACCTATTATAGCGAGCGGTTCGGCTCGCCGGAAAACCTGCCCGCGACCCCCAAAGCTACAAATGAGCTGAAAGAACTCACGCTGCGGATGCTGGATTTCACCATTCACGATAAAAAGATTATTATGACGCGAAAAATCCTGCTGACCGAGCAGTTCCGCGACGAGCGTGTGCGTATGCTTGCGACCGAACATTTTCATGTCGGCTTGGAGTCGCTTTTTACGAAGATTTTCTCCGGCATGATGGAAAACGGCTCACTCAAGCGAGGCGATCCCGCCATGCTCGCCTTTGCCTATACTGCCCCGATCTCGACGCTGGTGCAGCTTTGTGACCGCGAGCCGGAGAAGCGCGGGGAAACGGTAGAAAAAATCGAGGCGTTTATCGAGCATTTTATTGAAGTATACGGAGGGAAACATGAATCATAAAGAAAATGGCATCAACGATTTTTATGTCACCGGTGCAGATGCGACCGCCTGTGTAAAATCCACCTGCTTCAATATGGCGAAGGCGGGCTACACCGTTCACGTTTTCTCGGACTGCGTGACGAGCTATGACCTCAAAAAGCTGCCCGAAATGCTTGCTTACTACGAAAGCAAGGGCTGTGAGGTCAAGCCGTTTGCAGGTGAAACACAAAAGAAAGGAACAAGCGTATGAAAAGCTTTATGGATTTTATGTCCGCGGCGCTGCCGTGGCTCTGCATGGGACTGCTGCTGGCGGTCTTTTTCGCCAAAAGTGCGCAGAAGAAGAACGACAAAGAAAAAGAAACCGATCGAAAAAAGAAAGAGGATTACAGTCTGGAGGGTATGTGCTTCGGAATGTGTTTCGGTGTGGCGTTGGGGACGTCCATCGGCAACAATACAGGCATCGGTTTGTCCCTCGGTATGCTTCTCGGGCTCGTGATCGGTTCGTGTATCGAAAAGAAAGAAAACGAAAATGACAAATAAGAAACCATCTGTCTTGCTTTATGTGCTCTCCGCACTTCTTACTGCCCTTTTTGCTGTCCTTCTCCGCAGGGATTATCTTGTGTTTTATCCCTACGGTTCATCCCCGTTTTACCTCTATGTGATCGAGCGGACGGTCGAGTGCCTGTTCCCCGCTGCGGCTTGCCTGATCGCGGGAATTTTACTGAGAAAGAAGAGCGCAATACAATGATTTTACAAACCGAACGACTGATCCTCCGTCCATGGTGTGAAGCTGACGCGGAGAGCTTATTTGAATACGCAAAGGACGACCGCGTCGGCCCCATTGCCGGCTGGCCACCCCATACGAGCGTAGAAAACAGCCGCGAGATCATCCGCGGCGCATTGTCGGCACCCGAGACCTATGCCGTATGTCTGAAAGACGACAGCAATGCGATCGGAAGCATCGGGTTGATGCTCGGAAAAGCAAGTAACCTCGATCTGCTGGAAGCAGAGGGAGAGATCGGCTACTGGATCGGCGTCCCCTTTTGGGGGAAGGGTCTGATTCCCGAAGCAACCCGAGAGATCATCCGCCACGCTTTTGAAGATTTGGGTATGCAAACCCTGTGGTGCGGCTATTTTAACGGAAACGAAAAATCCAAGCGCTGTCAGGAAAAGTGCGGCTTTGCCTATCATCACACGAATAAGGATATTCATTGGGAACCGATGGGCGACATCCGCACCGAGCACATTACGAGGTTGACAAAAGAGGAATGGGAAAAGCGAAAAAGATCATAAAACGGAGCTGTGCCGTTGCCGCCGTACTGTTCGCCGCAGCGGCGCTGCTGATTGGCAGCTTTGTGTATGTGACGAGATATCAAATCGGCGACATCGACGTGTCTGTTTCAGATGACGGTCGGTACGAGGTGCTGTATCAAAGCGTCGGAGAACCTGACTGGCCGTTCGGATATTCCCACGCAAGGCTCGTTTTGAAGCGGGACGGCAAACCACTTGGAGGATAAATTAAAATGAGCCAAAGCAATATTGCGGGCCTTATTATGTGCATGATTGGACTATGCTTAAATGCTTTCCCGACCGCGATCTGGAGGCTTTCGGAAAAGTGGAAGTCAGAGGGTGCCTCGGCGCCATCCGAAAAATACATGACGATTCTGCGCATCTTAAGCGGCGCCTTTATCGGGCTTGGTGTTTTGCTTGCTTCCGGAGTGATCAACTAAAAAAATGATTGCCGATGTCATTACAGCCAGCCGAATGCTGTTTTCGCTCTCGCTGCTCGTTTTGCCGACGGCCTCTCCTCTCTTTGCGGTGCTCTATCTTTTGTGCGGTGTCAGCGATGTGCTTGACGGGTTCACAGCGAGAAAACTACATACGGAAAGTGAAAAAGGTGCCATGCTCGACAGCACGGCAGACCTGCTCTTTGCAGTTGTCTATGCCGTGAGAGTATTGCCGCTCCTCCCCGTCCCCCTTTGGATCTTGGGATGGACTGCACTGATTGCGGTGGTAAAGGTGTACGGTATCATTTTGGCAAGCAAAAAGGAACGTCGGTTTTTCATTCGACATTCCTTTGCAAATAAGCTGACAGGGCTTTCGTTGTTCCTTTTGCCGCTGACCGTCCGTATGACCGACGTAAAATATGGTGCAGCCTTTGTTTGTGCGATCGCGACATTTGCGGCAATCGAAGATGTCATAAGGCAAAAGCATGCGCAGTAAAAAAAGAAACCTTGCAACCATTCTGATACCGTTCAGAGGGACACAAGGTGAACCGCTATATACGAGGGTAGACGGCATACGCCGTCTGCCCTCTTAGCGTTTCTTTTCTTCTGTTTATGCAGTCTGGCAGATGGATTCGCTGATGGGCGGAAGAATGCGAGGCTTTGCTTCTTCCTCCCACATGGCGCTGTCTGCATCTCCAATGTCACGGTAGAAGATGCGAATCTTCTGCTCGGAGTGCCGCGAGTATTTGACGCTGCGCTCTCCCACCTCAATGCGCCGGATGAATAGCCTGAGCATCTCCGGCGTGAGAGCATCAATGGTCTTGTACTGCTTTGCCTTTTCAATGAACGCATCCACATTGGCGGCGCTGTCATTCAGTTTTCTGATTCTCGCTTCCTTTACCGGAATCGCGTCCCCCAGTTCTTTCTGCTCCTGATTGTAGTCTTCCGACAGCATACGGAACTGCTCCTGTGTTATCCGCCCGAGGACATGATCCTCATAGAGATTCTTGAATAGCTTGGACAATTCCGTGCTGCGCTTCTGCATAGAATCCAACTCCTTTTGCAGACTGTTCAGTTCTCTGCGCAGCTCGAAGGTGCTTTGCCGCCTGATGTGATCCGCGAACTGCCGCTCCTTCTGCCGTGCGAAATGCGTTACCCTGCGAAGGTCATCCAGCACGATCTGATACAGCTCATCCTCGCGGATATGATGCGGAGAACACTCTGCCTTTCCCCGTTTGCCATAGGTATAGCATTTGAAGTTATAGGCCGCTTTCTTCATCGTGCTGGCTCTGTGCAGCACCAGCGGTTTGCCGCAGTCGGCGCAGTAGACCAGCCCAGAGAAAATGTTCGGTTCCTCCATCTGCTTCGGCACACGCTTTTTGCGCTGGCGCAGCTCCTGCACGATGTCCCACTGTGCCTGCGTAATCAGCGGCTCATGCGTATGCTCTACCACCACATACTCGCTCTCCGGCTTTCGGATGAGCTTCTTGTTCTTGTAGGAAAGGGATGTTGTACGCAGTCCCACCGTATGTCCGAGATAAACCTTGTTGTCCAGAATACCTGTAACGCTGCTGGCGCTCCATGCATACGGGCGCGTGGTGTCCAGATTGCTGTGAGCCTTTCCCATCTTGCGATAGTAGTAATTGGACGGTGTCAGAACCTGCTCTGTCTTTAGGATTCTTGCAATCTGATTCGGCCCCTTGCCGGAAGCGCAGAGGGAGAAAATTCGCTGCACAATCGGTGCGGCTTCTTCATCCGGAATGATATCCTTGCTGTCCGCCGCTTTCTTCTTGTAGCCATACGGAGGTCTGCCGCCCAGCCGCTCTCCGCGCTCTGCCTGAAGCTTTTTGACCGAACGAACCTTTTTGCTGGACTCCTTGGCGTGCAGCTCGTTTGCCCAGTTGCGGATGGGATTGAAGTCATTGCTGCTTTCTACGAGGGAATCCACGGAATCATTGACGGCGATAAAGCGCACGTGCTTCTGCGGCAAATAGATTTCCGTATAGTAACCGACCTGTAAATACTCACGTCCGAGACGGCTGAGATCCTTGACAATCAGCGTTTCCACCTCGTCGTTTTCAATCATCTCTATGATTTTTCTCCAGCTCGGTCGGTCGAAATTTGTTCCGGAATAACCGTCGTCCGCAAGAAAGATTGTATTCTCAAATCCATTTTCGGCAGCGTACTTCTCCAATAACAGGCGCTGAGATAAGATTTGTCAAGGGGCTTTTCTGCGGAAAGTACGCTATTGTATCTATTTGCATTAACACAAAGTTTCGAGAGTACAAGCAACCATTACAAGCCGTATCGATTATCTTTATTAACCTTGCTATACTTCAACAGCACAAAATAGTTTTTAGAAAAGTCAATCAATCCTTCTTTACGCATTAAGCTCAATTCGTGCGATAAGGCAGAGCGATTTACACAGAGATATGCAGCCATTTCTTCCCGGGAGAATGGAATCTCAAAGCAGTGGGACTTTTTCCATTGAGCCTGTAATGAGAGATATGTCATGATTCGATCCCGCAAACCGTTTCTGGAAAGTGCCATCAGATGTTTTTCTTTCTGCATATGAAGATGGGACAGCATGATCAAAAAATTATTCAAAATAGTTTGTCGCTCCGGTTCGGGAATTTCTCCGGGTTTCAAAATCATACCGGACGGAACCGAAAACACAACCGAGTCCTCTGAGGCAACCGCAAAATACGGCGATCTTCTGGATCTTGTTGCAATTAAATCCAGTGCCAAAACATAAGGCGGTGTTTCTGTTGTGGCTAAACTGTAGCTGCCGTCCTCGAAATAATAAAGGATGTTAACTTTCCCTGAGATCAGTATTTTGACGTCGTCTATTTTTTGCTGTGCATGAATCAGCATTTCACCCTTTGTATACCTTTCAAGGGTTCCTTTGGGTACAATATGGGCGTCAATTATCTCGACCGGTATCTCTCTCAAAAGTTTTGTGTGTTTCAAAAATTCTGCAATATTGTCCATAGGCTCACCTTGCGTAGCTTTTTTTGCTATTATACCAGAAAAAAGTTGTCCAAACAACATACTTTTGCGGAGTGTTATGATACAATGTCACGCAAATAAATATTGGTTTCCGAGCCGTTTAACCTAAAGCGTTGGCTATGGTTTGCGGCCGACCCTCAACAGGGTCAAAGAGTTATGCTGGAAACGGCATAGCTTTCCGTATTTGAGAAGAAGACAGCACGATCATGGACATGCCCTACGGGTTTGCCCGTTTAGGTTCGTAGTTTTACGACAGGCTGTCTTTCTCAAGACAGTCTGTTTTTTGTTTTTAAATAGAAAACGGCCGAGCTTGCACCTCGACCGTTTCCTATAAAAGTGGAGAACACCGTTATCGGCGTGTCCCGCAATCACAATGATAACGGTTTTCTCCCTAAAAATCAACAAAAGGAGAAAACAAAACATGAACACTAAAAAAATCCTCGCACTACTTCTTGCTTTCGTTATGGCTCTTTCTCTCTGTGCCTGCGGCAGCAACAATACTCCCACTGAAAGTACTCCGCCTGCTTCTGAAAATGTAAAGCCCAATGAAAATGACCAGCCCGAAGTCGAGCCCGTAGAACTCATCGTTTTCGCCGCCGCATCCATGACTGAAACCCTCACCGAACTGGGCAACAAGTACATGGAAGCCAACGAAAATGTTACCATCGTCTTTAACTTTGACTCTTCCGGCACCCTGAAAACGCAGATTCAGGAAGGTGCCGATGTAGATATCTTCATTTCTGCCGGTCAGAAGCAGATGAATCAGCTGGACATTACTGCTTCCGCTGAGGTCAATACCGACGGTCTGGACTTTGTTCTGGAAGGCACCCGCTTTGATATTCTTGAAAACAAGGTCGCTCTTGCTGTGCCCGAAGGCAATCCGGCTGGCATCAACTCCTATGACGATCTGATTGCCGGACTGAAAGACGGCTCCATCATGCTGGCCATGGGCAACTCCGATGTTCCTGTTGGTCAGTACACGCAGAAAATTCTGAAGTATTTTGAGCTTGTCGAGGAAGATCTGGCCGCCGCTGGCGTCATCACCTATGGCTCCAATGTAAAGGAAGTTACCACGCAGGTATCCGAAGCCACTGTTGACTGCGGCATCATCTATCAGACCGATGCCTTCTCTGCCGGTCTCACCGTTGTGGACACCGCCACCGCAGAGATGTGCGGTCAGGTTATCTACCCCGCAGCTGTTATGAATGTTTCCAAGAATGTGGACGCAGCAAAGGCTTTTCTGGAATACCTCACCGCTGCGGAAGCCGATGCCGTGTTTGAAAATGTAGGCTTTACCCCTATTGCATAGTTATCTCATATTATGGGCGGGGCGTGATGCCCCGCCCTGTCTCCATTGCAAAGGAAGTGACAACAATGGATTGGTTTCCTCTTTATAATTCTTTGCGCATTGCAGGGATCAGTACCATAATTATATTCTTTGTCGGTATTTTCGCGGCCTACTATATTGCCAAAACTCCACGACTGGTCAAGGGCATCCTTGATGTTATTCTGACTCTTCCATTGGTCTTACCGCCCACTGTTGTGGGCTATCTGCTCCTGCGTGTCCTTGGTCCCAAGCGCTTGATTGGCGCATGGATTCTGGAAGTGTTCGGTGTAAAACTGACTATGACCTGGTGGTCTGCTATTTTCGCTACCGTGGTAGTGATCTTTCCTTTGATGTACCGCACCGCAAGAGGTGCCTTCGAGTCTTTCGATGAAGCATTAGCCTATTCGGGACAGAGCTTGGGCCTGTCCAATACATATATTTTCTGGCGTATCCGGATGCCCTATTGCAAGCAGGGCATTCTGGCAGGAACCGTGCTGGCCTTTGCCCGTGCTCTGGGCGAATATGGCGCTACCAGTATGATTGCCGGATATACCCCAGGACGCACAGCAACTATCTCAACAACTGTTTATCAGCTATGGCGCACAAACGATGATGCTTTGGCTTTCAAATGGGTTATGGTGAATATGGCAATCTCCTTTGTGGTACTGTTGGCAGTCAATATGCTGGAAAAGAAACATGCTGCCGCAAAGGGAAAAGGAGGCCGCTGAGATGTCGATTATCGCTGATATTGAAAAGAAGCTGGGCTCTTTTTCTCTCAAAGTTAAGTTTGAAGCAGACAATGAAACTCTGGCTCTTTTGGGAGCCTCCGGCTGCGGCAAAAGCATGACCCTAAAATGCATTGCGGGAATTGAAAAACCGGACAAGGGCCGTATTGTGGTGGACGGTATCACGCTGTTCGATTCTGAGAAGAAGATCAACCTCTCCCCGCAGGAACGGCATGTGGGCCTAATGTTTCAGGACTATGCCCTGTTCCCCAACATGACCGTGCTGGAGAACATTCGCACCGGTGCAAAGCGGGAAAAGGACAAAAATAAACGAGAAAATTCTGTATGTCAGATTATGGACAGCTTTGGCCTTGCGGATTTGGCGAACCATTATCCGCACCAGCTCTCCGGAGGTCAACAGCAGAGAGTGGCTCTGGCCCGTATTTTGGTGTCTGATCCGCGCATTTTGCTGTTAGATGAACCTTTTTCTGCGTTAGACAGCCACCTGCGTTTTCGTTTGGAGCAGGAGGTTCGCAGTGTGATCCGTTCCTTTGGAAAGACAGTGCTTTTAGTTTCCCATGACCGGGATGAGGTATATCGCATGGCAGACAGCATTGCGGTAATGAATGACGGCAGGATCGAGGCTTGCGGCGAGAAAAAGGCGGTGTTTGCAGCGCCCGGGACGAAAACCGGTGCTATGCTGACCGGATGCAAGAACATTTCCAGAATAGAAAGAATTACTCAGAAACGAGTCTACGCGGCTGACTGGGGCGTAGAGCTTTCCGTAAAGGGTTTTACCGAGGATACTCGCTACATTGGTATTCGTATGCACGATGTTTGTCCGGGCAACGGGGAAAATGCAACGCTATGTAAAGTGGTGGAAGTGATTGAAAATCCCTTTTCAGTGACGGTCATTCTTTGCCCTGTTGGAGTGGAAGATACAACGCCCATCGGCTGGGAAACAGAAAAAGAAACCTGGGAGAAATATCGGGCCGATGAATTGCGCATAAGTCTGCCCACGGAATCTCTTTTGTTGTTGGAGGATGATAGAAATGCTTGAAAATCCTTGTTTTGAGCGTGCATGTGATCTGCTGCTGTCCCAAGTTTCGGCAGTAGGCATGGAGCAGGTACCCTTGTCCGAATGCGGTGGACGGGTTCTGGCGCAGGATCTGATTGCACAGGAAAATGTACCGGCATTTGATCGCTCTCCTTATGACGGCTATGCGTTCCGCGCAAGCGACACGGACGGCGCCGCGAAGGACACCCCGGTCAAGCTGCACATTCTGGAGGAGGTCGCCGCGGGCAGCACCCCGACAATGGAAGTCACGCCCGGTACGGCGACGAAGATTCTGACCGGCGCGCCGATCCCGCCGGGTGCGGACGCGGTCATCAACTATGAGGTCACGGAGTTCACCGCGGAAACGGTGAAGCTCTTTGCGCCCGTCAAGCCCGGCAGCAACATCGTCTATGCCGGGGAGGACGTGAAAAAAGGGACATTACTGGCGAAGGTCGGTCAGGTCATCGACGCGGGCACGGCGGGAACGCTGGCCGCGCAGGGCATCGCCCGCCCGCTGGTCTACCGCAGACCGCGCGTGGCGATCCTCTCCACCGGCAGCGAGCTGGTGGAGGCGGACGAGCCGACCGCGCCGGGGATCATCCGCAACTCCAACGCCTACACCATCGCCGCCGCGCTGCGGCTATTGGGCATCGAGCCGGTCTATCTCGGCATCGCCCGCGACACGGTCGAGGGGATCGCGGAGCTGTTTGACCGGGGCGCCGCGGAGTGCGACGCCGTCATCAGTACCGGGGGCGTCTCGGTGGGCGACTATGACCTCAGCCCCGCGGCGCTGGACAGGATCGGCGCGGAGATGCTGGTGCGCGGCGTCAATCTCAAGCCGGGCAAGGCCTGCGCCTACGCGATGAAAAACGGCAGGCTGATCTGTGCGCTCTCCGGCAACCCGGCGAGCTGCATCACGAACCTCAACACCGTGGCGCTGCCCGCGCTGAAAAAGCTGTCCGGCCGCTGCGACGTTCTCCCGCAGGAGCTTGAGATGACGCTGCTGGACGCTTTTCCGAAAAAGAGCGCGGAGCCGCGCGTGCTGCGCGGCACGGTCATGCTGCGCGGC
>R11__coassemble_397_pt1 | contig 29185 bp, 25 predicted proteins | sample R11__metabat2_low_PE_064 | metagenome-assembled genome bin R11
ATCACTATGGATTTTCTTTTCAAGTGTCCAACTTCATTATGCAATCAACCAAAAAATTTTTCCAGTAATACCGAAAATAATATTGCGGTGCTTAATTCAGAAAGTCCTTGAGCTTCTTAGAGCGGGAGGGGTGGCGCAGCTTGCGCAGCGCCTTCGCCTCGATCTGACGGATGCGCTCGCGCGTGACGTTGAACTCCTTGCCGACCTCTTCAAGCGTGCGGGGACGGCCGTCCTCGATGCCGAAGCGGAGCTTGAGCACTTTTTCTTCGCGCGGGGTGAGCGTAGACAGAACGTCCACGAGCTGCTCCTGCAAAAGCGTGAAGGACGCCGCCTCGCTCGGCTCGCTCGCCGCCTCGTCAGGAATGAAGTCACCGAGATGACTGTCCTCCTCCTCGCCGATCGGCGTTTCAAGCGACACCGGCTCCTGTGCGATCTTCAGAATTTCACGCACCTTATCGACGGGCATCCCCATCTCAAGCGAGATTTCCTCCGGAGAGGGATCGTGCCCCAGTTCCTGCAAAAGCTGACGGGAAACGCGGATGACCTTGTTGATGGTCTCGACCATGTGGACGGGAATGCGGATCGTGCGCGCCTGATCGGCGATGGCGCGGGTGATCGCCTGGCGGATCCACCACGTGGCATAGGTGGAGAACTTGTAGCCCTTGGTGTGGTCAAACTTTTCAACGGCCTTGATGAGACCCAGATTGCCTTCCTGAATGAGATCGAGGAAGAGCATCCCGCGGCCGACGTAGCGCTTGGCAATGGAAACAACAAGACGCAGGTTTGCCTCGGCGAGCTTCTGCTTGGAGAGTTCACCGGCTTTGACGGCTTCCTTAAGCGCAGCGCGTTCCGCACTATCGAGCATGGTGCCGTTTTCTTCGGCGGCGGTGAGCTTTTCCTGTGCGGCAATGCCCTCGGTCATTGCGGTGGCAAGCGTCACTTCCTCGTCAGCGGAGAGCAGCGCGACCTTGCCGATCTCCTTGAGATACATACGCACGGGGTCGTCGATGGAGAAGCTGTCGACCAGCTCATTCGGATCGACCAGCTCTTCCTCCTCAATCTCCGCGATCTCCTCAAGCGGCGGCTCCTCTTCAAGGATGTCGTCGCTTTCGATGACCTCGCTTACGCCGACCTCGATGCCGAGTGCCTCGAGTGAATCGTAGATGTGATCCATCTGATCGCCGTCGAGCTCCAGCTCATCGAGGACCTCCATCAGCTCGCCGGACTCGAGCTTGGCCTTGGCCTTGCCCTTGGCAAAGAGATCGTGCAGCTTCTCGCTGCCCTTGAGCAGCGCGGCAGCGGGGAGCTTTTCGATGGTTTTCTCGTCAAGCGGAGGATACTTTTCCTCTGCGACGGGTTCAGGCGCTTTTTTGCTCTTGCTTTTTTTCTTGGGCGTTCCGATCTCCTGAAGATCGGCGGCGTTCAAAAGCGCGTCAGCCTGCGCTTCCAGTTCCTGAGCAGTCAGTTCTTTATCCATTTTGCTTTCCTCCGTTACCCTTGTTTTTGTATTTTTCCATGGCAGAGACGAGCGGATCGGCTCCGTCTGCTTTATGTGCGTTTTGAATGATGCGGCAGTAGTCCGCAAGAGCCTGTGCGCCGTTTTTGACGGACTCCGGCTTTTGCAGGATACCGCTTAGGTGATTGATCTCTTCGCCGGTAAAGTCACCTGCGAGGGCGGCCGGATTTGTTTTTCCGCTATCTTGCACTTGATCCCACAGCGCGGTAAAAAATCTGCCGAGCAGCGGCGAGGAAAACTCTTCCTCGCGCAGCGGCGGCTCCGCGCCGAAGAGCGAGTCGTCGAGCACCAGCAGCCGCAGTACGCCCTCCTCGGCGAGCGCTGAGCGCAGATTGTCATAGCGGATGCCGCGCTCTCTGGGCTGCAGGGCTGCCGCGGGGTTCAGGTTTTTGCGCTCCTGCGCCTTTTCCTCCTGTCGGCGTTTCTGCTTAAAAGCGCGGCTGACTTCCAGTTTCATCGCGTCCGGCGTGATGCCGGCGGCTTCGGCGGCGCGGACGGTGTAGACCTCGCGCTCGACCGCATTGGGAAGTGTTGCGAGCATTTTTGCCGCGGCGGAAGCATATTCAATGCGCCCGCGGTCACTTGTGAGGTCGAACTGCGAGGCGACCTGCGCCATACGGAAGTCGATGCCGCTTTCGCTGCCGGAGAGCAGATGCTCAAACGCATCCGCGCCGAAATTCTTGATGAAATCGTCCGCGTCCTGCTTGACGGGCTGCCCGTCCACGATCTTATTGGGCAGCTCCAGCACCTTCACGTGAAAATCGGTGTCGTTCAAAAGCGCGAGCGCCTTCTGTGTGGCGGCCTTTCCAGCGCTGTCGTTATCGTAGCAGAGCACCAGTTCCTTCGTGTAGCGCGAGAGCAGCTTGATCTGTTCTGTCGTCAGCGCCGTACCCATCGAGGCGCAGGCATTGTCGAAGCCCGCCTGATGGAGCATCACCACGTCGATATTGCCCTCGACGAGGATGATGTTTTCGCGCTTGCTCTTTTTGGCAAGGTTCAGCCCGTAGAGCACGCGGCGCTTGCTGTAAACAGCGGTCTCCTGTGTGTTCATATACTTCGCCGCATCGCTGTCCTTTGTCACGATGCGCCCGCCGAACGCCAGCACGTCGCCGCGCACGTCGATGACGGGGAAGATGAGGCGGCTGCGGAATTTGTCGTAAAGACCGCCGTTCCTGCCGCGTACGGCAAGGCCGCTGGCGAGCAGCTCGCCGTCTCCGTAGCCCTTTTGCCGCATCGCGGTCAAAAGACCGTCCCACTCGTCCGACGCCGCGCCGAGCCCGAAGTTCGTCGCGTTTTTCGGCGTGATTTTGCGGCTTTGCATATACTCCAGCACGGCTTGTCCCTTGGGGGAGTGGAGCTGCTCGTAGTAGAAGCGTGCGGCGTCGTGGTTGAGCGCTAAAATACGCGACCGCAGGTGGCTGCCGTCGTCGCGTTCCTCCTCGGGAACGGGGATATTCGCGCGTTTGGCGAGGAAGCGCACTGCGTCGGGATAGGAGAGGTTTTCGATCTCCATCACGAAGTTGATGACGCCGCCGCCCTTTTTGCAGCCGAAGCAGTAGCACATCTGCTTGCCCGGCGAAACGGAAAACGAGGGCGTTTTCTCATTGTGGAACGGGCAGCACGCCCAGTAGTTTGCGCCTTTTTTGGTGAGCGGAACATAGCTGCCGACAACGTCGACAATGTCGCTTCGCTCGATCAGGTCTTCGATAAATCGCCGGTCAAATGCCATGCGCCACGCTCCTTTCTGCTCGTTGCACAAATTGATACAATTTCCTTATACGCCCGAAATGCCGTTTTTCCTCTTTTTTTTTGAAAATTTTTCGAAAAAATTTTTGTGCGCGAAAAAGGCAGCCTTCTGATGGTTTACATAAATAAAATCCCGCCCCATCGGACGGGATTTTATTATGTACCTTACAGCTCCACGATCTCGGGAAAGTGTCCCGTATGGGGCAGGAATTTTTCCAACAGGTCGCTCGTTTTGAACTTGAGTGAGCCGGTGTTGTCGCAGGGGTGGCAGGCGAACCACTCCGCGTCGTACACCTCTTTATCCATCAGCAGACGCACCTGATGCTCCGTGTCGTTTTTGAGCCCCAGCACGCTTGCCGAGCCGGGGGAACAGCCGAGCAGCTCCTCCATCTTCTCCGCCGGCGCGAACGAGAGGCGGGCAGAGTTGATCTGGTGGCTCAGATCTTTGGTATAAAAGGGCTTGTCCTCGGGCATCGTGAGCAGGTAGAACGCCGTCTGCTGGCGGTTGCAGAGAAAGAGATTTTTGCAGATGCGCACGCCCAGCTTGTCCGAGATCGCGGCGCACAGCTCCATCGTCTCGGCGTGGTCGTGCTCGATGCGCTGATAGGGGATATGCAGTTCATCGAGCAGCGCAAAGCTCGCCATCGCGCGCTCCGACGCGCTCTGCGGCGCGGTGTTGTAGAATTCAGAGACCAACATTTATGCGCCCTCCTTCACGAGCTTTTCGCCCGCCTTGTAGATGTCTCCAGCGCCGACGGTGAGGATAAGGTCGCCGCTCTGCGCGACCTCCGCGAGCGCGGAGGTGACCTTGTCAAGCGTGGAGCAGTAGATCGCACCGGGAATCTTCGCGCACAGATCCTGCGAGGAGATGCCGATATCGTTTGTCTCACGCGCGGCGTAAATCTCCGCAAGTACCACCACGTCGGGAAGCTTGAGTTCTTCCACAAACTCGTCGAACAGCGCCTTCGTGCGCGTGTAGGTGTGCGGCTGGAATGCACAGACGATGCGCTGGTAGCCGAGTGTTTTCGCCATCGTGAGCAGTGCGTGCAGCTCGCCGGGATGGTGGGCGTAATCGTCGTAGACCTCGGCGCCGCGGAACGCGCCCTTGCGCTCGAAGCGCCGTCCTGCACCGCGGAACGTTGCAAGTCCCAGACCGACGGCGTTGCCGTCGATGCCGAGCAGATACGCCGCGCTCGCCGCAGCCAGCGCGTTCATCACGTTATGCTCGCCGCCGACCTGCAGGGAAACGTGCGCGTAGTGCGAGCCGCGGACGACGATGTCGAAGCTGGGCAGACCGTTTTTCCACTCAAGATTGCTCGCGTGGCAGTGTGCGGCGGGGTCGTTCAAACTGAACCAGAAGATCGGCTGCGATGCGCCGGAGAGCGTTTCGCGCACGCCGGCGTCGTCCTTGTTGGCGACGACGTTTCCGCCGATGGGGACAAGCTCAGCAAAACGGCGGAAGGAATGTTCAATGTCAGTGAGGTCTTTGAAAAAGTCGAGATGGTCGGCTTCCACGTTCAGAATGACCGCAACGGTGGGGAAGAAGCTCAGAAATGAATTGCAGTATTCGCAGCTCTCGGCGATGATCGTGTCGCCCTTTCCCACGCGATAGCCGCTGTGGAGAAGCTCCAGCGTGCCGCCGATCATCACGGTCGGGTCCTTCTGCGCCGCCATGAAAATGTGCGTCGCCATCGAGGTCGTGGTGGTCTTGCCGTGCGTGCCGGCGATGCACAGGGCGTTTTTATAGCCCTTCATGATCGCGCCCCACGCCTGTGCACGCTCGAAAACGGGGATACCGCGTGCGATAGCGCCCGAAATTTCGGGGCTGTCATCGTGAATGGCGGCGGTGCGTATGACAAAATCACTCTCACCGAGGTTGTCCGCGGCGTGGCCGACGGCAACGTCGATGCCGAGCGAGCGCAGATGCCGCACGTTGGCGTTTTCGCTCATGTCGGAGCCTTGAACGGCAAGTCCCATAGAGTGCAGCACCTCGGCGAGCGGGCACATCGACACGCCGCCGATGCCCGCAAGATGGGCGCGTTTGCCGGGGACAAGATAGGTGGAAATATCCATATCAGAATTCCTTTCATCGCGCTATAGCGCAGGAAGATTTGCAAATTTTATACGCATATATTATAATATACCGAAAGTGCAAGTGCAATCCTTAAATTAACGAAAAAGGGGGCGTGTGCGATGTGGGAAATTCCGGAATATGTGAAAAACGTGCAGAAAACGCTGTGCGCGGCAGGGTATACGCCGTACCTTGTCGGCGGCTGTGTGCGTGATCTCCTGCGTGGTGAAACGCCCTCTGACTACGATATGACCTCCGACGTGCTGCCGGAGGCGGTGCTCGCGCTCTTCGGCGAGCATGCGCACCCGACGGGACTGCCGCACGGCACGGTCACGGTCGTGAGCGGGGGACACCCCATCGAGATCACGACTATGCGGCGCGACGGCGCGTACCGCGACAACCGCCATCCCGAAGCAGTGGCGTTTACGCGGAAGATTGAGGAGGATCTTGCCCGCCGTGACTTCACTGTCAATGCAATCGCCTTGACAGTGGATGGTACGATCGTCGATCCCTTTGGCGGACAGCGGGACATTGAAAAGCGGCTTCTGTGCTGCGTGGGCGATGCGGAAACGCGCTTTTCGGAGGATGCGCTGCGCATATTGCGCCTGCTGCGCTTTGCCGCCGTGCTGGGCTTTACCGTTGACGAGGATACCGCCGCAGCCGCACGCGCATGCCGAGACCGGATGCACTCCGTCGCGCAGGAACGGGTGTACGCGGAGCTGAATAAACTGATCTGCGGGGAGTATGCGGGGCGGGTGCTGCTCACTTATCCCGACATCCTCGGCACGGTGCTGCCGGAGATCACACCCTGCGTCGGCTTTGACCAGAGAAATCATCACCACAGCTTCGACGTGTGGGAGCATACCTGCCGCGCCGTCGATGCCGTGCCGCCGAGCTTGGCTCTGCGCTGGACGATGTTGTTTCATGATCTCGGCAAACCCGCGTGCTTTACAGTCGGTGAGGACGGCGAGGGGCATTATTACGGCCACACGGCGATCTCCGCGCAGCTTGCCGAGGGCATCATGGAGCGGCTGCACTTTGAAAAGGCGCTGCATGAACAGGTGCGCGCACAGCTTGCATGCTTCGACGATCTGTTTCCGCCCGAGCGCACGGCGATCCACAAGGAACTGGTGAAGCACGGGCGCGAAACCGTGCAAAATCTTCTTTTGACCAAACGTGCGGACAACGCCGCCAAAGCGCCTGACGGACTTGCGCGGGCACAGGCGCCGTGGCTTGCGGCGCGGAAGGTGTACGATGAGCTCATCGCCGAGGGCGCACCGTGCACCGTGCGCGAGCTTGCCGTGTCCGGCGGGGATATGCTCTTGCTCGGCTTTTCGGGAAGAGCCGTCGGCGCGGTGCTCTCCAAGCTGCTCGATGAGGTCGCAGCGGGTAAGCTGACGAATACCTATGATGATCTGGTGCAACGCGCACAGCGACTCTATCGCAGCGGATTCGGCAAACAAAACTGACGTTCTGGAGGAAATATGGCAAATATATTGGACTATCTGGATTGGCGCGGCGATCTGACGCTCGCACAGTCACCGTTCAACGAGGTGGACGCGCTGCTGCTTGCGGAGCTGAGCTTTATCGAATTTGAGGGCATCGTCCCGCCGCCGGAGCTGGGACGCGGTCTGCGTCTGCGTGACGCGGCGGAGGCGTACTTTGCCCGCCGGACAAACCGCACAGACAATATGGGGCTGCTCGTACCGGGCGACATTCCCGCGATGCTCCGCGCGATGGCAGGAAGCCGCCGTTTCGGCGATGTGATGGTCAACGCCTTTGAAGAGCGCATCGACGAAGCGCTGGAGCAGCAATTCGCGGCGGTCACGGTTGACCTCGGTGATGGCACGGTGTACGTCTCGTTCCGCGGAACGGACGATACGCTGGTGGGCTGGAAAGAAAACCTCAATATGAGTTTCCTTACCGAAGTCCCCGCACAGGAGCGTGCCGTCAGGTACTTAGAGCGCATCGCGCGGCAGTATCCGGACAGAAAGCTGCGCGTCGGCGGACATTCCAAGGGCGGCAATCTTGCGATCTACAGTGCGGTCAAATGCGCGCAAGAAACACAAGATCGCATCGTCGGCGTCTACAACAACGACGGCCCCGGTTTTTTGAACGATCTGAGCGCCACGGCAGAGCATCGGCGCATCGCCGGGCGCATCCACACCGTCGTGCCGCAGTCGTCGGTCGTCGGGATGCTGCTCGAGCACGAAAAAAACGTGCAGGTGGTACACTCCACCTACGAGGGCATCATGCAGCACGACGGCTTTTCCTGGGAGGTCAGGGGCACACAGTTCGTACATCTTGACGACTTTTCCCACGAGGGAAAGCTTCTCGACGAAACCATCGATGCCTGGGCGGACGCACTTTCTCCGCAGCAGCGCGAGAGTTTTGCCGACGCGCTCTACGAGGTGCTCACCGCTACGGGCGCGCGCACGCTCAGCGAGCTGGGCGGCGAGAAGTTTAAAAGCGCGGTGAGCATCCTCAAGGGCTACAAAAGCCTTGACCGCGAGACGCGCGAGGCGCTCTCCGGTGCGTTCCGGCTGCTGCTGCGCATCGGTGCAAAGAGCGTGCTTGAGAGCGCACAGGAGGAGCAGGAAAGGGAAATGGAGCGCCTCCGCGCCACTGTGCGGCGGCAGAAAAAGAAGCTATCGGAAAAGCAATAGAATGAAAAAGAACTGTGCCGCGGCACAGCTCTTTTTTTGATGCGTCCTATTGAAAACAACGGGGAAATTTGCTACAATATACCATGTTAAAATAGGTAATTATGCGAATCGCATTTTAGGAGCAAAAATATGAAACAGTTTATCAAAAAAAATCGGATCCTTGCCCTCTTTGCCATCGTCGGCCTGCTTGCCGCACTGATCCCCGTCGCGGCGCGTGTCCATGCGGAGGAGGCAAACAAACGGTACGACATCGTGCTTGACTACGCGAGCCTGCGCTCCATGGCGCGGCAGAGTGAGCTGAGCGAGGGCGAGTGGCTGGACGTGTTCGCGTCATTGGGCGTGGACAAGGTCGCCCTCGGGGAAGCGAGTGCTGACACGCTATCCGGCAGTGCGGTGATTCCTGTCCATGCGGCATCGGTGCGTGAGATCAAAGGCAGCTACAACTGGCAGCAACGCTATCCTGCGGAGGTCGCGCAGTGGATCGAGGAGAGCGACAATGTGACAAACGCTCTTGTTGTTGCCGAGACAAAAGACGCTTTTGAATGGGTGCGCAGGGCATTTTATGCGCGCAAGGATGACTTTGCCTGCCGTGAGTATATCGTGGACGATGGTGGCTTTCTCTATATCGGTCAGCAGAGGGATGGAACGAGCGGTGAAAAGATGCTTGATCTGTGCCTGGGCATCTGGCCGGAGACGGTGGAGCTGGTGCGCTCTCACGGCATGAGCATCGTCCCGCGCACTGTCACAGTGGACGGTCTCAATGGCGAAAAATTTGCCAAATGCTTTGTTGATGTCCTGCATGAATGTGCTTCCCCCTATTACATCAATTCTGGTGATTCCTGGGTAGGCTACGATACCGACGAGGGTGAAGCGCTGCTCAAGGATTATCTGTACCGGAGCGGCACCGGCGTGGGATTGATGGAGGAGAACGACCAGAGCCAGAACCTCGTCTGGGACGGCGTGGAGGAACTGCTGGAAGAAACCGGCTATCATGTTGTGCGTGTGTTCAACGAGTGGGCGTATATTCAGTTCCGCTACGCTTACTGCGGCTACGAAGGGCCCGAGGAGATCACGAATTCCCTCTTCCGCGCCATTGCCGAGCGCAACTGCAAGGTCGTCTACTTCAAGATGATTCTCGAGCCGGACAATGACGTGAGCGTGGACGCCGACGAGGAGGAGTGGACGTATATCACCGACCCCGCCGACTATGAAAAGCTGCTCGGCGATCTCGATACGCGCCTTTCTGCCCTCGGCTATACGCACAGAACCGTGTTTGCCATGGAGCTGAAAAATCCCTCCGTGTTCTTCCGCGTGCTGGAGGGAATCGGCGTCGCCGCGCTTCTGGTGATGCTTGTCGACCTGTTCCTGTATCTTGATAACAAATGGCGCTACGGTCTGTTCGCCGTCGGTGCACTCGGTATGACCGCCCTTGCGTTTGTGATGCCCGGTGGGTACAAGCCTATTCTCTCGATGCTCGGCGGCATCGTGATGCCTTCGCTCGCGGGTGTGGGACTGTGCCGGGTGCTGGCGGAAAAGCGCAGGAGCGAGCCGGAGATCGGGCTTGCCAGGCTCATCGTCTACGCCAAGATCGTGGGACTGCTTGCGATCCTCGTTTCATTCGGCAGTTCCATTCTGGCGACGAGCGCGCTCTCGGAGCTTTCCTACCTTGCAGAGATCGATCTCTACCGCGGCGTGAAGCTCATGCAGCTCATCCCCATCGGCTTTTTCGGTCTGGGTTACCTGTTGGTGTTCGCCTATGAGGAGACCGGCGCGAAGCGCGCGGTGCTCGCGAATATCGGCGATCGCGGCGAAAAGGGGAGAGTGCAGAAGCTCTGGAGCTATCTTCTTGAGGTACTTGACCGTCCGATGAAGCTCAGCTGGTTTGTCGCGGTGGTCATCATCGCGGTAGCCTGTGTGTGCGGTCTCGGCGTGGGCGTATACTATATCATGCGCACGGGCAACTCCATGAACGTCTCGGAGACGGAGCTGCAATTCCGCAATCTGCTCGAAAACCTCCTCATCGCGCGTCCGCGCACGAAGGAAATGCTCATCGGCTGGCCGTGCCTGCTGCTGTTTATCTGGTCGCTGCGCCGGCATCTCAACTTCCTGCCGCTGGTGTTTGGTCTCGGCATGAGCATCGGGCTTGTGAGCATCGTCAACACTTTCCTGCACATCCGCACGCCGTTTATGCTGAGCCTCTTGCGCACCGGCTGGGGCATCCTGTTCGGCTATATCCTCGGCGTACTCGCGGTGCTCGTCGCGGAGCTTTTGTATCGGTTCGTGAAAAAACTTCTTCTTGGGAGCAGCCATGTATAACATCTTGATTTCCGGCTATTACGGCTTTGACAACATCGGCGACGAGTCGATTTTGCGCACGCTCATCACGAGCCTGCGCGAGAAGATCCCCGACTGCCGCCTCACCGTGCTGTCGCACGATCCGGCGTCCACGCGGGAAAAGTACGGTGTGGACGCGGTCGACCGCATGGCGCCGCTCGCCATTTTGCGCGCGGTGCGGCGTTGCGATATGCTCGTCTCCGGCGGAGGAAGCCTCCTGCAGGACGTGACGAGCAACCGCAGCATCCGCTACTACCTCGCTATCATCCGCCTTGCCAAATTCTTCGGGAAAAAGGTGTTCATCTATTCGCAGGGCATCGGCCCCATCGACCGCGCGGAAAATCGCCGTGCTACGGCGAAGGCGCTCAAACGCGCGGACGGCATCGTCGTGCGCGACGAGAAGAGTGCGGCGCTGCTGGAGGAGATCGGTATCCCACGCGAAAAGGTCGTCATCACCGCCGACCCCGTCATCCGCATGAAAGCGCCGGACAAGAGCGTCGGCACGGAGATCCTTGCGCGCGCGGGCGTGGAGAGCAGCAAGCTGACCGTCGGCTGGGCGATCCGTGAGCGTCATCCGGACAGCGCCTTTGTCCGTGAGATAACGGAGAGTATACGCTATCTGAAAGAGAATTACGACGCCGAGTCCGTGCTCATCCCGTTCCACTACGAGGAGGATCGTACGATCTGCACGGAGATCGCACAGCGCACGGGCGCAAAGTGCCTGACGGAGAAGTACCTTTCCGAGGATATGCTCTCCATCATCGGCAACATGGACGTGCTCGTCGGCGTGCGGCTCCATTCGCTCATTTACGCCGCCATCATGGGCGTACCGCTCATCGGCGTTTCCTATGATCCCAAGTGCACGGCGTTTTTGAACTCTGTGGGGCTGGACAAGCTCTGCACGCGTGAGGCGTTCACGGCGGAGAAGTTCGAGACGGAATTTGCCCGCGTGCGGGAAAACGGCGCGCAGCAGACCGCAATGGTCGCCGAAAAGATGGAGGGGCTTCGCAAAAAGCTCGATACCAATGAAGAAATGATCTGCGCGATCATGGAGGAAAAGCCGAAGCCGACAGAGGAGAAAAAGACCGAAAAATCGTCAGCAAAGACCGCCGGCGCGATCGGGCTTGTGTTTATCCTCACGCTCGTTGCCAAGCTCCTCGGCGTTGTGCGCGAGATGCTGCAGGCGAACTACTTCGGCACCGGCATCGACGCCGACCTCTACACCGCGTCGTACAATTCGACGCTCTATCTCTTTACGACTGTGTGCTACGCGCTGTGTATCGCGGCGGTGCCGATTTTGACGCAGGAGTTTGCCGCAAAGCGTGAGCGCGGCATCAGGGCGGCGAACAACCTCGTGACGATCACGCTGCTCGGTTCTCTCGGTGTGCTGGCGCTGTGGCAGGTGCTTGCGTCCACGCCGCTCGTGGGAATGCTGTGGGACGTGGGACTCTCGGAGCTGCCGCGCCTCGTGAGCTATATCCGCATCATGGCGCTGGGACTTCCCATCGTGGCGCTTGCGTATCTGATGGTGGCGCTGTTTCAGGCGACCGACCACTATGAGCTGCAGGGCAGCATGAGCATCCCGTACAACGTCTTTCTTGCGGCGTTTTTGTTCCTCTTCGGGGCAAAGCTCGGCATTGGCGGCATCGTGGTCGCCAGCACGTTTGCGTGGCTGCTGCAGCTCGGTATGAGTGTGCCGTATATGAAGAAGGAGCGCTATCTCTATCGTCCGACGCTCGACCTCAGGGCGGACTACATCGGTCGCTACTTCAAGACCGCCGCCGTCAGCGTTCTGACGACCTCGGTGTTCCTTTTCTGCTACTTGATCGACACCTCGCGCGCCTCCGCGTTTATTGACGGCGCGGTCAGCGCGTTCTACTACGCGGACAAGCTCTTCACCCCGCTGACCACCACCATGCTTTACAGCATCAGCGCCGTCATGTTCCCGCGTTTCAACCGCGAATTCACCAAGGATGACACGAACGGCTACCTCGGCTACATCTGGAGCGTGACGGAAAATACGCTGCTGTTCATTTTCCCTGTCTGCGCGATGATGAGCGCGTTCGGCACCGACATCATCCGCGTCATCTTCGAGTCCGGCAGCTTTACGGCGGAGTCCACGGCGATCACGGGCAACATCTTCGGGATGTACGCCCTCGGCATGAGCGCGTTCGCGGTGCTTGACCTTCTCAACAAAGCATACTACGCAATGAAAAAGACGCTGATGCCGCTTGTCATCAACCTCGGCATTTTGGCGCTCAACCTTGTGTTCAACGGCTTCTTCACAAACGGCCCCGGCGTGGCGCTGGCGACCTCGGCGGCGCTGACCGTCGGTGCGCTGGTGATGACCGTGCAGCTGTTCCACGGCAGAAAGATCGTGCGCATCGTGCCGCTGCTCAAAGGACTTGCTGCGACGGCGGCAATGTGCGTCGTGCTTTACGGCGGTCACGCGCTGATCGTCAATGGGCTCGAAAACAAGATCATGCTCGTCATCAAGTGCGGACTGCTCGGCGTCGTGGGCTGCATCGTGTATGTGCTCGTGAGCCTCGTTTTGCGGCAGACAATCATTTCAGAGTTCTTGTACAAGCTGAAAAAGTAAAGAAATCGCTCACCGTACGGTGAGCGATTTCTTTTACATCTGTTTTTTCTTAAACGTCAAATACCCCTCGAGCATCAGACTCGCGGCGACGGCATCCACCGTCTTTTTGCGTGCTTTCGCGTTTTTGCCGTTGTTCATGAGAATGTTGTGCGCGTCCACCGTCGTGCGGCGCTCGTCCCAGAGCGTGACGGGGAGGCTTGTCGCATCCTTGAGCATTTCGGCAAATGCCTCTGCTTTTTCCGCGCGCGGGCCTCTCGTACCGTCCATGTTGAGCGGATGCCCGAGTACCAGCTCCGTCACCTCGTGCTCGGCGATGAGCTTTTTCACCTGCTCGATGACGACCTCCGGCCGGTAGGCATTGATGACCGTGGAGAAGCCCGTGAGCATCAGCATCCGGTCGGAGACGGCGATGCCGGTGTGGGCGTCGCCGTAGTCGATGGCCATGATTTTCATCAGCCGACGAGGGAGGCGGTGTCCATCGCGATCATCAGCTCTTCGTTGGTGGGGATGAGCAGAACCTTGACCTTGGAGTCGATAGCGGAGATCACGCGCTCTTCGCCGCGAACCTTGTTGGCGTCCTCGTCCATCTTAACGCCCATGAACTCAAGACCGGAGGCAATCGCCATACGCTGGGAAGCGGAGTTCTCGCCGACGCCAGCGGTGAAGATGATGGCGTCCACGCCGCCCATCGCGGCAGCATACGCGCCGATGAGCTTCTTGACGCCGTAGTTGAACATATCCACGGCGAGACCGGCACGCTGGTTGCCGTCAGCAAAGGCGTTTTCGAGATCGCGGAAGTCGGAGCTGACGCCGCTGACGCCCTGCACGCCGGACTTCTTGTTGAGGATGGTGAGCATCTCGGAAATGTTCATGTTGTACTTGTTCATCAGGTACTCAAGGATACCGGCGTCGAGGTCACCGGAGCGGGTACCCATGGGGAGACCGGCAAGCGGGGTGAAGCCCATGGAGGTGTCCACGCTCTTGCCGCCGTCGATGGCGGTGACGGAGGAGCCATTGCCGAGGTGGCAGGAGATGAGCTTGAGCTCGGAAGCGGGCTTGCCGAGCATATCGGCGGCACGCTGGGAAACGTACTTGTGGGAGGTGCCGTGGAAGCCGTAGCGGCGGACGGCGTCCTTCTCATAGTACTCATAGGGCAGGGCATAGGTGTAAGCGACGGGGGGCATGGTCTGATGGAACGCGGTGTCGAACACGGCGACCATGGGCACGCCGGGCATCAGCTTCTGGCACGCCTTGATGCCGATGATGTTGGCGGGGTTGTGCAGCGGGGCGAGGGGGTTGCACGCCTCGATGGCCTTCATCACTTCGTCGGTGATGACGACGCTCTGCGCGAACTTCTCGCCGCCGTGGACGACGCGGTGGCCGACAGCGTCGATCTCTTTCATGGACTTGACAACGCCGTTCTTCGCGTCGACCAGAGCGTCAAGCACGGTCTGGATCGCCTCGGAATGCGTCGGCATGGCGACTTCAGCTTCCTTGATGGCTTCCTTACCCGCGAGCTGGGGCTTGTAGGTGAAGCGGCCGTCGATGCCGATGCGCTCGCACAGACCCTTGGCGAGCAGCTCACCGGTGGCGGAGTTGAGCAGCTGATACTTGAGGGAGGAGGAACCTGCGTTGATGACCAGTACGTTCATAATAAACTCCTTTTTCGTGGGGTGCACTTGCAAAGTGTCCCGAATTCAGATAAGATAAAGAAAATATGTCCCGTGGGGACGTACATACACATCTATTATAGCAAATATTTTCCCAATGACAAGGCAAAATTTGCCTAATACGGTGCTTTTGCCGACAAATTATGAGGCTTTTTATGAGAGCTTTTGGTATCATCTGCGAATATAACCCGTTTCACACGGGGCACCGGTGGCAGATCGCGGAGCTGAGCCGCCGCTTTGGGGAGGACTGTGCCGTCGTGTGCGCGATGAGCGGGAACTTCGTTCAGCGCGGCGACTTTGCGATTATCCGCAAGCACGTCCGCGCGGAAGCTGCCGTACGCGGCGGTGCCGACCTTGTGCTTGAGCTGCCGGTGCCGTGGGCAACAGCGTCCGCCGAGGGCTTTGCACGCGGCGGCGCGGCGGTACTCGCAGGGACGGGCGTTGTCGATACGCTTGCCTTTGGCAGCGAGTGTGCGGACATGGGGAAACTCAAGCGTGTGGCGGCGTGCCTGACGGGGAAGGAGTTCTCCAATGCGCTTCACACAGAGCTTGACAAGGGAAACTCCTTTGCAGCAGCACGGGAGCGTGCAGCGGGAAAATTGTGCGGTACAGACGCTGCCGTGCTGCGCGACGCGAACGATATTTTAGGTGTCGAATACTGCAAGGTGCTGTCGGGAACGGACATCGCGCCACTGGCGATGCCGCGCAGGGGCGTCGACCACGACGCGGGCGCGGCAAGGGAGTTCGCCTCAGCGTCGTACCTGCGCGAGAGACTGCTTGCGGGGGAGACGTGCGGCGAATACCTCACACCGGACATGGCGTGGCTGTACGAGGCCGAGCGCACGGCGGGACGCGCCCCTGTGGCGATGGCGAATGCCGAACGCGCGATGCTCGCAAAGCTGCGCACGATGACAGAGGACGACTTTGCCCGCTATGACGAGGGCAACGAGGGGCTGTACCACCGGCTGTATGACGCAAGGTGCACCGCGACAGGTATCGAAGAATTGCTTACCGCCGCCAAGACCAAGCGTTATGCCTACGCACGGCTGCGCCGTACGGTGCTGCGGATGTATCTTGGCATTGAGACTGTGCCGGAGACGGTGCCGTATCTGCGCGTGCTCGCGTGCAACGAGCGGGGCAGGGCGCTTTTGAAGCAGATGAAAACGTCGGCGTCGGTGCCGATTTTGACGAAGAGCGCCGACGTGCGGGAACTCTCCGCCGACGCGCAGCGTCTATTTGCCATAGAAGCGCGTGCGACCGATCTCTATACGCTCGCCTATCCCGAGCTTTCGCAAGCAGTCGGCGGGAGCGAGTGGACGACCAATCCTGTGGTTTTGTAGGAGAATGACGATGAAGCGATATATTAGCCTTTTTCTTGCGCTGACGATGCTGCTGTCCCTCACCGCCTGCGGTGAAAAGACTGTTGAGCCGCCGAAGGAGGAGGCTCAGACGCAGCAACCGGATGTGGAGTATTCCTTTGCTGTGCGCCGCGATATCTATGAGGACGAATGTACGGCGGAGGACGGCACGGTGCTTGCGCACTGTCACTATGAGCTGCCGCACCTCGACATCGTTCCCGAAATGAGCGAAGACGGCGCGGTGGACGCGCAGATGCTTGCCGTGCGGAACACGTTCAACGAGGAAGCGGAGCGCCAACGCAGCGCACAGGTCGGCTGTTTCTACGAGCTGTGCGACGCGGCGAAGGAGGGCTACGCTTATGCTTCCGAAAACGGGTCGGACTGGTACGCCTATGTGGATGAAATGACGATGGATATCGTCTATCAGACCGACGGCGGTCTTTTGAGCGTCTTTGCCTCGGCGTACTGTCACACAGGCGGGGCGCATCCGACCAACGGCTTTGCCACGTGGAACTATGACTTAAACGAGGGAAAATTCCTCCAATACAGCGACTTTACCGATGATGAAGAGGCGTTCCGCGCAGCGGTAGCAGATGAGATCCTCGCGCAGATCGACGAAGAGGGCATTGCGGAAGGACTTTTTGAGGGTTATGAAGCACTCGTTCAGGAGCTGTCCTGCGCGGAGGTATACTTTCACGAAGCGGGCATAATCGTGTGCTTTCCGGAGTATATCCTCGGCCCGCACGCGGCGGGACTTCTCTTCTTTACTGTCCCCTACGACAGAATTGCGGGATTGCTCAGCGAGCGCGGCGAGCGGTTGCTTTGCCTGAAAACAGAGAACTATGTCCTTGCGGACTACTTTGAAGCGGATAAGCTGTGGCGCTATTTCGACATGACCACCATGCCGCTCGACAGCGAGGACAGTGTGGAGCTGGACGGATACGACTATTACCGCGTGGATTACCGCGGCCTTGAGACGATGGACGAGCTGCGTGCGCTGCTGCTCACGCGCTTTGCCGGGAATATCGTCGATGAGCTGCTTGCTCCGTTTGAGGGCGGCGCTGCGCACTACCGGGATATTGACGGTGCGCTTTATGGCATTCAATGCGACCGCGGCAGCGATATTTCGCGCGGCGATGCGACCTATGCGGTGGAGCTTACCGCGGACGGGAGCGGCGGCAAGGTGATCGTCACAGCGGAGGAACTGGAGTGGAACTACAACGAGGAAACGGAGCAGTATGATGAGATCGTCACGGGCTATTCGACCATCGACTTCCCCTTCGTCCTGACAGAAAGCGGCGCACGGTTCACGCATTTTGAAAGCATCTGGTAACAAAAAAACAGGCTGACTTGTCAGCCTGTTTTTTATAAATCATTTGTTGTCGTACCTGTGTCGGTGGGACTGCATGATGCCCTTGAGCAGCTCGCCGTTGCTCGGCGGGGTGTAGGTGATGGCGTTCGCGCCGGCGTCGATGGTGGCGTTGATGCTCTCGTCCGTCGGACCGCCGGTCGCCATGATGGCGATGTCGGGGTACTTTTTGCGGATTATTGCCACGACCTCCGGCGTTTTGCCGGCGGCGGAGACGTTGAGAATGTCTGCGCCTGCGGCGATACGCTCGTCGATGTCCTGCTGGGCAGAGACGATGGTGCACACGACGGGAATGTCAACATGCTGTTTGATGAGTCCAATCACATCTGGCGGGACAGGGGCATTGAGCAGCACGCCGTAGCAGCCTTGATTTTCCGCCTCGATCGCCTGCTGTACGCTGCGATCGCCGGAGGTAAAGCCGCCGCCGACGCCGACAAATACCGGCATATCGGAGACGGTAATGGTAGCCTGCACGATACGCGGCTGCGGCGTAAACGGATAAACGGCAATGACACCATCGGCGTTGATGTTGCAGATGGTCGCGGCATCGGTGGAAAAAACAAAGGACTTCATGTTCCGACCGAAGATCGTGATGCCGGAGCAGCGCTTGATGCACTCCGGAACATCAAGACGATGATTTCTCAGCTTGCCGTTGAAGGTAGGAATATTATTTATCATAGGAATCTCCTCTCGGAACGATAGTTGCAGAAGGGGAAAATGTGTGGAAAATCAGTCTACGTTCTCACTTGCGCGCATGGCTTGAATCGTCATGTCAATGAGCTGATCAAGCTCCCAGCCGAGCATGGCGGCACCCTGTTCAATGACATCACGGGAGCAGCCGGCGGCAAACTTCTTATCCTTGAACTTCTTCTTGACGGATTTGACCTCCAGATCATCGCAGCTCTTGCTCGGACGCATGACCGCGACCGCGCCGATGAGTCCCGTCAGCTCGTCGCAGGCGAAGAGAACTTTCTCCATCTCGTGCTGCGGTTCGGGAAGACCGTCGAAATGGAGCCCGTAGCCGTGACTGGCGGTTGCGCGGATCAGACGCTCGTCAAGGCCGCGAGAGCGCATGATCTCCTGACTCTTGAGGCAGTGCTCATCGGGGTACAGCTCAAAATCGAGATCGTGCAGAAGTCCCACGATCTCCCAGAAATCAGCCTCGTCGCCGTAGCCGAGTTCGTTGGCATACCAGCGCATCACATCACCGACAATATGACCGTGTTTGAGGTGAAACTCACCCTTGTTGAATTCCTCCAAAAGGGCGATCGCTTGCTGTTTGTTCAGTTCCATGTTGATGTGACCTCCTTATGGCTGTTCATCGGTAAAGTGGACGTGGGAAAAAAGATGCTCGGAGCAGAAGCAGTGGTAGCCCGCGCACTTGGAGCAGTAACGGAACTCCAGCTCGGGATTGGACGCATCGGTGCGTCCGCAGACGCAGCAGCGGCGGTGGAAGCCCTGCTCCTCATGCTGCGTCTCCTCCACACGCTGCTGAGTGCGCACGGTGTTGTGGAAGTGAGTCGCCTGCTTCGCTTGATAGGCTTTCTCACTGAAAAGCGTTTGAATCTGTGGATAGAAACAGATGATATAGTTGAGCAGTGCAATAATTGGTGGAAGTGCATAGTACCATGCACCAGCAGTCAGATTGTAAAAAATAATGAAAGTAAAATAGGCAAGATCAAAATAGGCAACCCACTTGATGCGTATCGGAATGAAAAAAAGCAGTAATACCTGTGCATCGGGGAAAAGAGAAGCAAAAGCAAGGAACATAGCAAAATTGACATATTCCGCGCTATAAACTATAAGACCGTAACCAGAAATGAGACTTGCTACAGTGATGCCGATGACGGTTAGTGCGACGCCGCTAATGTAGTAGACGGTGAATTTTGACGTGCCCCATTGACGTTCAAGCGTCGAGCCAATCCAGTAATAGAAGTAACAAGAGATGAGTAGCGAGAACGGTCTTGTAGATTCCGGAATAAAGACAAATGTGACTATTCTCCACACCTGACCACGCATAACAGCAGATGGGCTAAAAGCAAGCAGGCTCATCAGAGTGCTGTTTTGAGACAGAATAGTCAAAAAACCGATGGCAATATTGGCAATGACTATATAGAGCATCAAATTGGGAATACCGAAGTTCGGATGCAGAATGCAAAACCGGTCAATGGCACGATTGAGCTTGTTCAAAATGGGATCCTCCGATAATATGATATTTTATTATGGCACAGGTTTCCGCAAAAGTCATTAAAAATATTTGAATTTTATCAGTAGAATGCAAAAGATAGAAAAATCTTCTTCATTTATCAGCATTTTCTATTGACAAACGCGGCTGCTGTGCTAAAATACCTTTCGGCGAAAGCCAAAAAGTGAATACTTCATCAAGAGTGGTTGAGGGAACGGCCCGATGACACCACGACAACCTGCCTTGCGGCAAGGTGCCAATTCCGACGAACGAATCGTAAGATGAGGAGAAGCAAGAAAACCCTGCATTCTGTCGGTTCGGCAGAGTGCTTTTTTGTTGCGTTTTCCCCCGAGAAAGAAAGGAAAGAAAAATTATGGCAAAGCGTTTATTTACCTCCGAATCCGTGACCGAAGGTCATCCCGACAAGATCTGCGACCAGATCTCTGACGCCGTGCTTGACGCCATTATGGAGCAGGATCCCAACGGCCGTGTTGCCTGTGAGACGACCGTCACCACCGGCCTCGTCCACGTCATGGGCGAGATCACGACAAGCTGCTACGTCGACATTCCCAAGATCGTGCGCGAGGTCGTGCGCGACATCGGCTATGACCGCGCCAAGTACGGTTTCGACTGCGACACCTGCGGCATCATCACCAGCATCGACGAGCAGTCCGGCGACATCGCCATGGGCGTGGACAACTCCTTTGAAAACAAGGAAAGCGGCGCGAGCGCACTCGATAACGGCGCGGGTGACCAGGGTATGATGTTCGGTTACGCCTGCACCGAGACGCCGGAGCTGATGCCGCTGCCGATCTCCCTTGCGCACAAGATGGCAAAGAAGCTGACCGCCGTCCGCAAGGAGGGAAAGGTCGACTATCTCCGTCCCGACGGCAAGACGCAGGTTACCGTCGAGTATGACGAAAACTGGAAGCCCGTGCGTGTTGACACCGTGGTGCTCTCCACGCAGCACGCGCCCGAAGCAACGCTTGAACAGATCCGAAACGACATGATCGAGCTGGTCATTAAGCCCACCATTCCTGCAAATCTGCTGGATGCCGATACCAAGTTCTATGTCAATCCTACCGGCCGCTTTGTCATCGGCGGCCCGCAGGGTGACAGCGGTCTCACCGGCCGTAAGATCATTGTCGATACCTACGGCGGCAGCGCTCCCCACGGCGGCGGAGCTTTCTCCGGCAAGGACCCCACCAAGGTCGACCGCAGTGCTGCCTATGCCGCGCGTTACGTTGCCAAGAACATCGTTGCCGCAGGACTTGCCGACAAGTGCCAGGTCGAGCTCGCTTATGCCATTGGCGTTGCCAGGCCCGTGAGCGTACTGGTTGAGACCTTCGGTACCGGCAAGGTCAGTGACGAGAAGCTGGAAGAAGCGGTGAACAAGGTGTTCGATCTGCGCCCTACCGCCATCATCCGTGACCTCGGATTGCGTGCCCCCATCTACCGTCAGCTCGCCGCTTACGGTCACATGGGACGCGAGGACCTCGGTGTTGCGTGGGAAAAGACTGACCGCGTGGACGCACTCAAGGCGGCGCTGAAGTAAAAATTACAATAAGAATCTCCGGCGGAAACTCCGCCGGAGATTCTTTATCGGTATTTTTCAAGCTCCGATAGCAGTGCTTCGCAGCCTGCGTAAATTTCGCGGAACACAACGTCGAAATTGCCCGTGTACCACGGGTCCTGCACGTCGGTGGCAAGGAGCTTTCGCACCCTTCCCTCCGGATCGCCGCCGAAAATGCGCAGCATATTGCGCACGTTGTTTTCGTCCATGCCGACGAAGAGGTCGTATGCGCCGTAGTCGCTCTTTTTGAGCTGCACGGCGCGCTTATCGCCGGCAGACAGTCCATGTTTTCGCAGCTCTTCGCGGGCGGACGGGTAGACGGGATTGCCCGCGCCGTTCCAAATCTCCTCGCTGCTCGTGGCGGAGGAATCGGCGGAAAAGCGGTCGGCAAGACCGCGCTTTTTCACCATATCGCGGAAGATGATCTCCGCCATCGGACTGCGGCAGATGTTGCCGTGGCAGACAAACATGATCTTTTTCATAGCACTTAAATATACAGAATGTCGTGATTGATGGGGCGATAGAACAGCGCCTCGGCTTGCTCAAAATCATTCGTCTGCCCCAGTACCCACATGAGCTTGGTGAGCGCTGCCTCACTTGTCATATCGTGCGCTTCCAGCACACGCAGACTTCCCTTGAGGATGCTGCCCACGCGGTAGACGGACAGGTCGCTGCCCTCGTTGGGCACCTGCGTCGTCATGACGATGAATTTTCCTGCCTCCACGGCGTGCTTGATCTGCGTGTGGAAGTCCGAATACTCCGGCAGTCCGCCGACGCCGAAGCTCTCGATGATGACGCCGTCGTAACAGTCGATGGCGAAGCGCATGACGTCCGTGCGCATGCCCGGCGTGAGCTTCAAAAGCCCGACGTTTGGGTTGATGTAATCATAAAAGACGGGATCACTTGTCGGCGCTTCCGTAACGTAGCGAATGACGTGCCCATCTTGAATGCGGGCGAGCTCGGGAAAGTTGATACTGCCGAATGCCATGAAGCTTTTGGAGTAATTCTTCCGTGCGCGTGTACCGCAGATGACCGAGCCAAAAAAGACGATGGACACACCGTGACTTGCCGCGTCGGAAGCGTAGATGAGCGCGTCGGTGAGGTTGCGCTTGGCGTCCGTGCCCTCCTCGCCGATGGGCTTTTGCGCTCCCGTAAGGACGATGGGCTTCCGGCTGTTCTGAATGAGGTAGTTCAATCCCGCGGCGGTATATGCCATCGTGTCGGTGCCGTGCGTGATGACGAAGCCGTCGTAGGACGCGTAGTTCTCGCGGATGACATTGGCGAGGATCAGCCAGTGATCGGGGTGGATGTTCGTACTGTCAAGAGAAAACACCTGTGTGCAGTCGACCTCGCAGATATTCGAAATAGAGGGAATGTTGGCAAGCAGCTCTTTGCTCGTGAGAGCCGGAGCAAGTCCGTTCTCCGTAGGGGCGGAGGCGATCGTGCCGCCCGTGCCGATAATCAGTATCTTTTTCATAGCACGCTCCGTTCTTATTTTTTTGTTATCGCTTTCGCGGGACACATTTCCTGACAGCAGTAGCAGCGGATACACTTGCTGTAATCGTAGACGGCCTTCTGACCGTGACCGGAATGGACCGCCTGCCCGTCCACAGGACAGGCTTTCTGACAGATGCCGCAGCCGATGCACTTGTCGGGGTCGACCACGGGGCGGTCATGGTACCTTTTGAACGTCGGCAGCAGACTCCGCACGCGCCAGAAGATCGCTTTCTTGCGGTTGACGTCGAAGTGCGCCTTGCCGTATTTGGCAAATGCCTCGTCCGCGCTGATCGTGCCGTCGGGCGTGACGATCTCGATCTCGTCGTACTTCATTTTGCCGAGCCCCGCCTTTGCGCCGCTGACGCAGGTGGGGACGCTGGCAGGATCAAGGTCGATGAGCCGGCAGAACACGCTGTCGAGTGCGACGGGGTCGGAGGAGAGGAGCAGCACCTTCATCGGCGTGGGGACGCCGGAGGCGGGGCCGTTGCCCTCCATGGCGATAATGCCGTCCATCACATACAGGCGCGGCGCGACGCACAGATCGAGATCGGCGAGCATATCGGCAAAGACGCGGCTGTTGGGGTACTTCGCGTGTCCGGCAGCCTTATATGAGCCGTAGATGCAGCCGTACTGGTTCTTGACCGCGCCGGTGATGTTCTCGAGCGCGTGGGTTTTCATCTTGCACAGGCTGATGACCGCGTCGGCGTTATACACCTCGTTGGCAAGCATAAACCGCTTACAGGCCTTGCCGGCAGGGAAATCCTTCGCCGTCGCGCCGGAAAAATCGCCGAGCGGCACGCCGTATTTCTCTGCCTGCGCGGCAAGTCCGGCTTCCTCCGCGGCGCGCTTCGGTTCGACGCCGGGACCGGGGCTGTCGCCATAGGAGAGATGCTCGTACCCCTCCTCGCGCAGACACCGCAGCATCGCGGAAAAGACGGACGGGTGCGTGGTGACCGCCTTGTCGGGCGCGGCGTTTTTCAGAAGGTTCGGCTTGATGAGGATGTGCTCGTCGGGTGAGACAAACTTTTCAAGTCCGCCGAGCAGCGCGAGTCCCTGACGCACGGCGGCGTAGACCGCCTCCTCGTCGTAGTTGGCGCAGGGCAGTAAAATGACCTTTGAACGCTCCATCGCAATTCCCTCCCGTACCGATTTATTGCTCCGAGAGCTGTTTGAGCGTGTCACCGGTGACGCGGTAGATCGTCCAGCCGTCCATCGGCACCGCGCCGAGAGACTTGTAGAAGTCGATGCTTGGCTTGTTCCAGTCGAGACATACCCACTCAAGCCGCCCGCAGCCGCGCTCGAGAGCGATCTTCGCAAGCGTCGCGAGCAGTCCCTTGCCGTAGCCGCGTCCGCGGTAGACGGGCTTGACGAACAAGTCCTCGAGGTACAGTCCCGCGCGGCCGAGGAAGGTGGAAAAATTGTGGAAGAACAGCGCAAAGCCGACCTCAACGCCGTCCTCGAGCGCAAAGATGACCTCTGCCTTTTGACGGTCAAAGATCCACTCCTCCAGCGTTTCCGGCGTGGCGACCACCTCGTCGGACAGCTTTTCATATTCCGCGAGAGCCTTGATGAATTCCAAAATCAGCGCGGCATCCTTCCGCTCGGCGAACCGATAGTCCATTTCCATTCCTCCGCTGTGTTACCTTTCTCTGTATCACAATATAGCATTTTTCCCCGCGCCGGTCAAGGACACACTGCGCAAACAGCGAGCCGCCGGAAGTTCCGGCGGCTCGCTGAAAAAATTACGGCGCATCGGATTTGTGCAGCGCCTTGTCTATCGCCAACAGCGCAAAGCAGTGGCCTGCGGGATATTCCGCTGCCTGTCCCGCGAGAAAACGCAGCTGGCGGTCGGCGGCAGCGCGCCACTTCACCTCTCCCGTGAGCTACGCGAGCGTTTCAAGCACCATTCCCGCTGCCGAGTTGCCGGAGGGGATCGCACCGTCATAGACTTCCTTGGGGCGGAAAATGAGCGGCTGCGCATCGTGGGCGGTGAGAAAGTACCCGCCGTCCTTGTCCTCAAAAAAGTCGAGCATTTGCTCCGCGCGGAAAATTGCCTCCTTCAGGTACGATGCATTATCTGTCGCGCGGTAGAGCGTGAGAAGCGCGAGGGCATACACGGCATAATCGTCGAGCAGTGCGTCATTTGCCGCCTCACCGTCGCGGTAGCGGAGGTACAGGCGGTCGTCTTCGTCGGTCATGTTGGCTTCGATAAAATCCCGCACGGCGATGGCCTCGGCGAGATGCCCGCTGCGCGCGAGCGCGATCATCGTCCACGCATTCCACGAGAGCAAAATTTTATCGTCCGTATGCAGAGTGGTGCGCGCTTTGCGGTAGTCGTACAGCGCTTTGAGCCGCGCTTCGTCCCACGGCGCGTCGTCGCTTTCGATGAGGTTGGGAATCGACACCTGCTCGCTGATGCCGTACACGCGGCAGAATTCTTTTCCCTCAATATCGCCGAGAACGGATAGAATTTCAACCGGTGTAAAGGTGTAGTACTTGCCCTCTATGCCGTCGCTGTCGGCATCCTGCCCGCAGTAAAAACCGCCCTCGGGAGAGCGCAGCTCGCGCAGCATATAGTCTGCCGTCCTGCGCGCAATCTCGGCGTAAAACGCATTTTGCGTGCGCTCGTGGGCCTGCGTATAGGCGAGCAGGAGCAGCGCGTTGTCATAGAGCATTTTTTCAAAGTGCGGCGTGAGCCACTTGGCATCCGTTGAGTAGCGGGAGAATCCGCCGCCGATCTGGTCAAAGATGCCACCGCGCGCCATAGCGGTGAGCGTCGCATCGACCATCTCCGTGTCACCGCGCTGCATGAGAAAGAGGAGGTTGTGCGGCGTTGGGAACTTCGGCGCGGCGCCGAAGCCACCCCACGTTTTGTCGAAGCTGCGCCACAGGCTCTCGTATGCGTCCTCGAGCAGCTTCTCGCGTACTTCGCCGCTTTTGCCGCTGTGTGCGCTGACGGCGGCGGTGATCTCGTCTGCGGAGCGCAGCAGGCTTTCGCGCTCGGTTTTCCAAAGATGCGCGAAGCGCTGCGCAAGCTCGATGAGTCCCATCTGACCGTAGCGGCTGTGCCGGGGGAAGTAGGTGCCGGCGAAAAACGGCTTTTGCTCCGGCGTCAGAAAGACCGTCATCGGCCAGCCGCCGGAGCCGGTCAGCGCCTGACAGACGCGCATATACACCGCGTCTACGTCGGGGCGCTCCTCGCGGTCGACCTTGATGCACACGAAGCTTTCATTGAGCACCTTTGCCGTCTCAGCGTCCTCAAAGGACTCGTGCGCCATCACATGGCACCAGTGGCAGGTGGAGTAGCCGATGCTCAGCAGGATCTGCTTGTCCTCCCGCTTCGCTTTTTCAAATGCATCCGTACCCCACGGATACCAGTCCACGGGGTTGTTTCTGTGCTGAAGCAGGTACGGTGATTTTTCCTGTGATAACCGGTTCATGTTTTTCCTCCGTATTCAAATTCAAAGGACGCCCTGTCCGTCTCAAAGGCGAACAGCGTCTTGCTTCCCTGTTCCAAACAGTACACGGCGCGGCAGGCGGCGTTTTCATGGATCGTGCGCACCATCGCACCGTCGACGGGCGCCGAGAGCGAATGGGCGCTTTTTTCCACGAGCCGCGCGGAGAATGTATAATCGCCCTGCCGGACGACGACCGCGCCGTCCCCGATCTTCACCGCCCGCGCGCCGAGGTACGTCGCCAGACGGTATTCTTTTCCCTGCCACAATATGACGCCGATGACGCCCGTGAAGTGAACTGCGCCCAGCGGAATTTCCGCGACGCTGAGCATCAGCGCCCCATCGCCGAAAAAGGTCTGTGTCCACAGGTATTCCCGCGGAAATGACCGTCCGCGGTCACCCTCGATGTAGCCCAGCGCGTCGTGAAAAACATACGGCGCACCGTTGACGCGGATCTCGCCGTCGACGCGGTGGCGCATACTCACGATGCTATGGCGGCACTGGAGAAAGGGGACATAGCGGAACGGCCCCATGATGTCATACTGGATGGGGGAGAGGGCACCGTATTTGACCGTTCCCTCGACACGGACGCCGTTTTCGCGCAGGTCGAGCGTAAAGCCGCTGCCGGAAAAGCGGCAGCCGTCGAGCGACTTTGTGAAATTCCACGCACCGCCGTCGGTGATGAGCTGCACGGAGCGGCTGCCGCCGTGCACGGCGGAGATCACCGCGAGCGTCTGCGTGTCGGACTGGCACTTGTCGTACTGCCCGCAGAAGTACTTTTGCATGGTACGCGCCTTTCTTTTAGGAAAATTATCGCAAGGTGAAAAAGTGTGCTGGTTGCCCTCAGCATTGACACGCTTGGCGGATCGAAAATTTTTTAATGACGCCGAAGGCGATCTCTTTTCCGGCATTACCGGAGGGCTGCGTGGTAAAATCGTCCGGCTCTGCGTGAATGATGACGGTTCTGCCGATGACCTCATCGACGGAAAACCGATCCGTCAGGAACACCGAAAAAGCGTATCCGCCGTTTCCCCAGAGCGGCGGCAGATCACCCGCGTGCTGGGGATGCTTGCAGCGATTGGGGTTGTAATGCGTCAGCGTGTCCGAAAAGGGATCACCTGCGTTTCCCGTGCAGGAAGTGCCTTCGTGGATATGAAAAGCGAAAACGCGCCCGCCGCAAGGGGAGCCCGAGGACGGCAGGCCGCTGATCTCCGCCGAGATAAGAACGCCGAATGACGTTTGTCTGAAACTGACCCTGCCGTGAATGTCCGGATAGTCCGGACTGCCGGTGACCTCCGCTGCCGCAGAGGGTGACTGCTGCAGCGCGCGGAGAAGCTGCGGCGACTGATAAGAATACTGCCTGTTCATGGATTTTGCGCTCCTTTCACGCTATCATTGTATGGTGCGGGCGAAAAAAGGTGAGCGGGAGCGCCGCTGCAGCAAATAGCGCGCTGTGCCGCGATGGTGAAGAGTGTGTCGGCAAGCTGCGTGAGGACAGAGCCGAGCAGCGCCAGTTCTCCCTCGCTCAGATTGCGGGCAAGAGCGTTGGCAAGGGCAGTAACGAAAGCGGTCAATTCACAGGAATTCACAAACCCATCACCTCTCACGCTATCCTATGAGCGCAGGGCGGGACGGTGCCTGTCCGTGATACAGTTCTTTTTTCATATTCTGCCCCGAATTGCGGCAGGCATACGAAGGAGCGCACGGCGGATTTCTTCGGAGGACAAAAAAACGCACCCCGCTGCTTTGCTGCGGGGTGCGTTTCGATATGAAGCAGAACTGCTCAGTCGATCGGATTGACCATAAGGTTTTTGCCGTCCACCACGATGCAGTAGCTCTGCACCGTGCCGTCGGCATTTTCAAAGTCAACGATGTCGCTGCCGTTTTCCGACCCGTGATCGTGACGATATTGCCGTTTTCCACCATGACGTCGGCAATGGAAGAGGTTGGGCAGCTCCACTCGCCGCCTTCAAGCGCGAGCGTCATCGTGCCGCCTCCGCCGGGAAGAAAGTTCCAAACCATCGCGGCGGCGAAGATGATGAGCGGGATCGCTGCCATCGCCGCAGTCCAGACCGCCGTGACAAGTGCGAGCAGCAGCACGCGCGGCCACGTCATATCAAATTCACCGAAATATCTTTTGAGCTTTTCCATGGTGCGCCTCTTTGCATCTCAGAATTTCCTGCCGGAAACAGATGATTTTATGATTGCGTCATTATATCATTTCTGCCGCCGTCGGTCAACTTGTACGTTACAGCGGCAGAGGAAATCGGCGTTGCGTTTTTTCGTATGGCGGGATAAAATCAAAGGAGCAAAGCGTCGAATAGGGAGGGGCAGTATGAGCAATATTATAATTGTAAAGGAGAGCGTCACAAAGCTCCCGATCGACTGCGTGGTGAACGCGGCGAACGAGGGACTTTGGGCGGGTGGCGGCGTGTGCGGCGTGATCTTTGCCGAGGCGGGACACGAGCGGCTTACGCGCGCGTGCCGCGCCATCGGACGGTGCGAAACGGGCGGCACGGTTATCACACCGGGCTTCAATTTGCAAGCAAAGTACATCATCCACGCGGTCGGCCCCGTCTGGAGCGGCGGCGGAAGTGGTGAGGCGGAACTGCTTTATAATGCTTATTACAACTCGCTGGAGCTCGCAAAGGGAAACGGAGTTTCCTCTATCGGCTTTCCACTCATCTCGTCCGGTATTTTCGGCTATCCAAAGGAGCAGGCGTGGGAGCGTGGACTTTCCGCCTGTCTCGATTTTATTGCCAAAAATCACGATTACGACATCGATATCTACTTTGCCGTCCTTGACGACGCGGCGTTGGAACTGGGACAAAGCGTGCTGGAACGGCTGCGGTCACAGTAAAGCATTCACCTGAAATTGGCAGACAGAAAGTCGCATATTCACTTCTTTTTCAGCCAAACTATCCTTGCGATACCCAAAAGCAACAACAAAGTAAATGGAAAAGGAGTAACGATTATGTCCAGCAAGAACAGCAACCAGCTCAACATCCCCGAGGCTCGCAGCGCTATGGATAAGTTCAAGATGGAGGCCGCTTCCGAAGTCGGCGTCAACCTCAAGAACGGCTATAACGGCGACCTGACTTCTCGCGAAGCCGGCTCCGTCGGCGGCCAGATGGTCAAGAAGATGA
>R11__coassemble_505_pt1 | contig 25543 bp, 25 predicted proteins | sample R11__metabat2_low_PE_064 | metagenome-assembled genome bin R11
ATGAACCGGCTGCGGAAGTGGTCAGAAAAATCTATAATTACTGCTTGCAGGGGCGGGGACCTGAACAAATTGCAAGAGCACTTGAACGGGAGAAGATCATGACGCCGACAGAGTATTACCATTTCATCGACAGAGCGTCCGGTAACCCTCTGCCGGTCAAACCATTTCTATGGAAAGGCTCTTCCATAGAGCATATTCTTGAAAACCGACAGTACACCGGCTGTGCAGTCAACTTCAAGACAACGACGGTCAGCTATAAGGTGCATAAGACTGTTTACAACGGTTCCGACGAGCAGCAGATCATCCCCAATATGCAGGAAGCAATCATTGAAGAGGATGTGTGGGAGCGAGTGCAGGAGCTGCGGAAGAACAAGCGCAGACTGACGGCAACAGGACGGACAAGCCTGTTCAGCGGGCTTGTCTATTGCCCGGACTGCGGTGCAAAGCTATACTTCTGTGCAACCAAAAGCTTCACCCGGCAGCAGGAGCATTTCTGCTGCTCCAATTACAAATCCGGACGCGGCACCTGCAAGATCCATTATATCCGAGACGTGGTGCTGGAGCAGATCGTTCAGGAAGCCATCAGCGACCTTGCAGCATTTGTTCGCTGCTATGAGAGTACCTTTCTCTATATGGTGGAGAAGCAGCATACGATCAGCCGTGAAAGTGACCTCCAGCTATTGAAAGCAACCATTGCAAACAGCAATAAGCGCATTAAGGAAATTGACCGTGCCATTACAAAGCTCTTTGAATCCAACATGGAGGGTAAAATCTCCGATGAACGCTTTATGACGATGACGGCGGACTATGAGGCAGAGCAGCGTTCCTTGAAGATCTCGGTTGCAGATGCAGAGGAAAAGCTGGCGCAGGCCAATCAGGGCAAAACCGATCTGCGTATGCTTCTGAAGGGCATCCGTGAGTTCTCCGAGGTAAAGCAGCTGACGCCGGAGATCGTGAACACGCTGATACAGCGGATCGAGGTTCACAACAACGACAAATCCAGCGGACATTGCTATGTAAAGGTTGATATTTATTTTACCGCAATCGGGATGTTCTCACCGCCGAGTGAGGAAGCGCTTGCCGCTGAAATGGCTGAATATGCTCAGACCGTTGGCGCATAAGCCGTATGAAAACAGAAAAGGAGTAGCCTCTTTCGAGACTACTCCTAATTCCGAAGGAAATTACTTCCTTATCCACCCGTGCCTATGCAGTCGGCTTTCTGTTATTCTCCCTTGATGATCGCCTTGTAGAGATCCACCGCGACGGGAAGCGCCGCGACATCCACGTTCTCATCCACGCCGTGCATCCTTTTGTGCTGCTCTGCCGTTACGCGCAGGGGGAGAAACCGCAGGCAGTTATCGCTCACGCGCGTCATGAAGCGCGCGTCCGTCGCGCCGGTCATAATATACGGCACGGGTATAGCGTCGGAGCAGACTGCGTTCACCGCACACTCGACGCGCCGGAATGCTTCGCCGAGATAGTCCGTAACCGCGGCGGGGAAGCCGTCCTCTAAAATTTCTACCGAGAGACCGTACTTTTCCGCAAGCTGCGTCACCGCCGCGACGCTTGCGTCAATGCCCTGATGCGCCGACGCGCGCATATTGCCGATCACCCACGCCTCCTGCGGCAGGACGTTGCGCCCCTCGGAACCGCGCGCCATGGTGAACGCGAGCGTGGTGCGCGTCATCGCACGCAGCATCGGCGGCAGCGCGTCGAGTGCCGCGCGGTCCTGCGCGAGGGAAGCGTCTGCAAAGCGCTCGCGGCGCTCGTCGGAAAACGTCGGCGCCATGCGGCGCAGCATCTCCGCAACGGGCGGCGTGAGCAAAACCTCAAAAACGTCGCTGTCCTCGACCTCCGCCATAAAGCGTCCGAGCCTCACCAGCGGCGTATTCTTTTCCGGTGTGGAGGCGTGTCCGCCGGAGGAACGCGCGGTGAATTTGAGGTCGATATAGCTCTTTTCCGCCACGCCGATCATCGCGAACAGACCGTCCGCGCCCGCGATCGGCTCCCGCTCGATCATACCGCCCTCGTCCAGCACGAGCGAAAAGCGCACACCGCGGCGCAGCAGCTCCTGCGAGATGAGATCGGCGGAGATCGAGTCATTTTCCTCGTCGCGCGCGGACTCGAAATACACGTCCTGCGCGGGCACGAAGCCCTCTGCCGCCAGCTCGTCCGCGGCTTGCAGCATCGCAAAAAGGCCGCCCTTGGTGTCGATCGTGCCGCGCCCCCAGACCTTGCCGTCCGCCACCGTACCGGAGAACGGGGGATAGGTCCAGTCGCCCTCGGCTTCCACGACGTCGTGGTGGTTCATGAGCAGAACGGGCTCTTTTTCGCTCCGTCCGCGCCATCGCAGAAGCAGTCCTCCGGAGAAGTCCTCCGCTTCGCACGCGGCAAAAAGATGGGAAAACGTCTCGCGCAGAAGCTGGTGGAATGCATAAAACGCGGAAAGATCGCTCTGATCGCGGCAGGAAACCGTTTTCATTTGAATGAGCTGAGAGAGCGTATGCGCATATCGTTCGCTGCGGTCTGTCATCGGTATCACCTCTTATTTTTCCCCGTTATTGTTGCGATTTTTTTGCCCTTTGTCAAGATGGGCAGAAAATTTTCCGCGCTTGCACCGTTTCGTGCAACTTTTCACTTCCCGACGCATATACTGGCCAGGTAACGAATTTGCAAGGAGTGAAAACGCATGAAGAAAGAGAAAGAAAAGGAAGTTCTGCGCGGCGACGTGGACGATCTCATTTTCCAGGACGACTGGTTCGTCAGTGAACGATAAAAGAACGGCACGAAAAAAGTGCCGTTCTTTTTGTTTATACGATTCCCTCGATCGTGCCACCGCCGAGGACGACCTCGCCGGCGTAAAAGACGACCGCCTGTCCCGCAGTGATGGCGCGCTGCGGCTCTAAAAAATCGACGCGCACCGTGCCATCGTCACGCATCGTGACCGTGCAGGCGCACTCCTTTTGAGAGTAGCGCGTCTTGGCGGTGCAGCGCACTTCGCCCGTCGGCGTGCCTAAGATCCAGTTGACGCGCGAGGCGAGAAGCGACGGCGCGAACAGCTCCTCATCGTCGCCGAGCAGCACGGTGTTCTTTTCCGCGTCCTTGGAAATAACGTACAGTCGCCTGCCGCCGCTGACGCCGAGTCCCTTGCGCTGTCCCGCGGTGTAGCCGACGATTCCGTCGTGCTGACCGAGGACTTTGCCGCTTTTATCCACAAAGTCACCCGGACGCGGCTGCACGCTCCCATACTCGCGCAGGAAGCGGAAATGGTCGCCGTCGGGAATGAAGCAGATGTCCTGCGAGTCCTTTTTGTCGGCGTTGCAAAGTCCCGCGCGCGCCGCGATCTCACGGATGCGCGGCTTGTCGAATTCGCCCACGGGGAGCAGCAGGTGCGAAAGCTCCCTCTGCGTGAGCTGATAGAGCATATAGCTCTGATCCTTTGCGCGGTCAAGTCCGCGCAGCAGGCGGTACTGTCCCGCCGCGGCGTCGTATTCCACGCGGGCATAGTGCCCCGTGGCGATGTAATCGTAGCCCATCGAGAGAGCGCGATCCAAAAACGCGCCGAATTTCAGCTCGCGGTTGCAGTCGATGCAGGGGTTGGGCGTCCTGCCGGCGCAGTATTCGGACACAAATTTGTCCATCACGCAGCGGGCAAACCGCTCGCGCTCGTTGAACGCGAAAAACGGCATTCCGAGCGCTTCGGATACCGTGCGCGCATCCTCCGCGCTATCCCCGCACAGCAGCAGCGTCGCGCCGGCACAGTCGTAGCCCTGCTCTTTGAGCAAAACGGCGGCGGCGGACGAATCCACGCCGCCGCTCATGGCGATCAATACTTTTTTCATCAGTCCAGATACTTCTGTGCGAACGCCTCCGCACCCAGCGCGTCGGAAAGCTGCACAAGATACGGGTTGAAGCCGCCGGCATAGTCAAAACGCACGTCGTGCAGGCGGTTGTTGGTCGATTTCACGTTCGGCAGCGCCACGGTGAACGTCGCGCCCCTGCCCTCCTCGGACTCCGCCACGATGCGCCCGCCGTGCCCCTGCGCGATGCGGCGGCAGAGGGCGAGGCCGAGGCCGAGACCGTGCGGCGCGGGGTCGAAGCGATCAGTGTCGAGAAAGCGGTCAAACACGCTGTCGAGCCGGTCGGCGGCGATGCCGCAGCCGGTGTCGGCGACCGTGAGCAGCACATTGCGTCCGCCGGTCTTGACGCTGACGGAGACTTTTCCGCCGCGCGGCGTGAATTTGAGCGCGTTGGAGAGCAAATTCAAAAGCAGCCGCTCCATGCGCCCCGAGTCCATGCCGATAATGCGGCTGTCGCAGTCGGCGGTGAAGTCGAGCGTGACGCCGCTGAGGTCAAACAGCCCCTCGACCTTTTCGCACACGCTGCGGCAGAGGCCGACGATGTCGTCATTATACAGCACAAACGGTGTCGTTTCCGCGAGAAACGCGGCGTCGTTCAGGTTGCCGACGACGCGGTACATCTGATAATAGCTCTGCGAAAAGACGGACGCGGTGCGGTCGACCTTTTCGTCGGCGTCACGCGCGTCGGGCGGCACGAGCTTCTGCGCCGCGGTATAGACGTTCGCCATCGCGCCGCGCAGCTGCGTCGCAACGCTCGGCAGCACCTGCGTGAGCAGCTTGATTTCTTCTTCGCTGTACTGCTTCATCGTTTCGCCTCCTTCGGTAGTCATAGCATTTCCGCGCCGCGCCACGCGCTTGCGTGGAAAATTGCGGAAACGCCGCTACGATAAGGATAGCAAAGTTTGCGCGAAAACACAAGATTTTTGTCGAAAAAGTCTGCGCTTGCATTTTTCGGGCAAAACGCGGTATAATCGGCACAAAGAAACTGCGAAAGAGGGCATTTTATGTTTGAAGGCTTCTCCCAAAACGCCATTGATTTTCTCTGGGGCATCCGGCTGAACAACGAGCGCGAATGGTTCCTCGCCCACAAGCAGGACTATCTCACCTATGTGGACGCACCGATGCGCGCACTGGCATCGGAGGTACACGCCGCGATGGATGCCGAGTTCCCCGATGCGGCACTGCGCGTACACGTCAGCCGCATTTACCGCGACGCGCGGCGTCTGCACGGGCGCGGGCCGTACAAGGATCATCTGTGGTTCGTGCTCGAGCATCCGAGCGACGAGCGCGCCGGCCATCCCGCGCTCTATTTTGAAATCGCGCCGAACTATTATAGCTACGGCTGCGGCTTCTGGGACATGGACGCCGCCACCGCCGCCAAGCACCGCGCACGCATCGACAACGATCCCAAGCCGCTCGAAACGCTTGCGCGGCGGCTCAATAAGTCCCGCTTCCGGCTCGACGGGCCGGAGTATAAGCGCCCCAAGGGCGACGTAGGCAAGCTCCTGAACCCGTGGTACAACCGCAAAAACCTCGCCGTCACCTACGACGATAACCCGGAGGGTGTGCTTTTCACGCCGCAGCTCAGAGATGAGCTGCTCGACGCGTTCCGCTTCCTCATGCCGTACTACGAATACTTTTACACCCTGCCCTTCGACGCAGAGGCAAGAGAATAAAAAAAGACGCCTTTCGGCGTCTTTTTTATTGCCCCTCATGCAGCGGGAGCATCCGTTTGACGAGCTGATAGAGCTTTTCGTGCGCTTCGTACCACTCAGGCCGCGCGCCTTTGATCTCCTCCACGTCCGCGCGTTCCTCCAGCGCCCGGCAGACCTCCAGATAGTCCGCGGTCAGATGCCGGATGCGGGCGCTCAAATCCTGCAAAAGCTGCATGATCTTCGCGGGGCGAGCGCGGAAATAGTCCTCGAAGTTTTCCCGCGTGATGACCGTTACGACCGTTTCCTCCAGCGCGACCACCGTCGTCAGGCGCATACGGGCTTCCAGAAAGGTGATGACGTTGATGAATTCCCCCTCGCCCAGCTCCTCCACCTGCGTCTGCTCCGCTTCGCCGAAGTGCGCGTAGACGGCGACGCGCCCGAAATTGATGGCGCACATCTCCTGCGCGTACTCGCCCTTTTTGTAAATCACGTCGCCCTTTTTGAAGTGACGCTCCATGCTCTGTGTATTTGATGCCATCGCTGTACCCCTCTTTCTTTTTTTCGGATTATCCCTTTCTTGTCTTAAATCACCTGAAACAGATAAAATTTGAGGTAGTCCGTCTCGGGGACGTTCCACAGGATCGGGTGGTCGGGCGCCTGCTGACGCGCCTCGATCTGTTTGAGCTCCACACCCGCGTCCAGCGCCGCGGCACGCAGCATCTTTTCAAAGCGCTCATGCGGCATGAAGTGGCTGCATGAGGCTGTTGCAAAGTACCCGCCGCGCGGCAGCAGCCGCAGCGCACGGAGGTTGATCTCCTTGTAGCCGCGCTCGGCATTGTCCGCCGTTTTGCGCGACTTGGTGAACGCGGGCGGGTCGAGGATGATGAAATCGTAGGGCTTTTTCCCCTCCGCTTCGAGCTTCGGCAAAAGGTCGAACACGTCCGCGACAAGGAAGTCCATCTTCTCGGAAAGGTCGTTACGCGCGGCGTTCTGCTTCGCCATTTCGATGGCAGACTCCGACACGTCCACCGCTGTCACACGCTCCGCGCCGCCGAGGGCTGCGTTGAGTGCGAACGAGCCGGTGTGCGTGAAGCAGTCCAGCACGCGGCGGCCATGGGCGAGCCGCGCCACGGCAAGGCGGTTATATTTCTGGTCGAGGAAGAAGCCCGTTTTCTGTCCGTTTTCCACGTCCACACGGTAGAAAACGCCGTTTTCGCAGATCTCCGTCACCGTATCCGTCGGCGTCGGCAGGTCGGGCAGGGGATACCAGCCTTTATTCTGCGCCATGCCCTCCTTTTCGCGGATGGCAACGTCGTTGCGCTCGAAGATGCCGGCGATCTCCTCGCCGTCCTCGCGCAGAACAGCCACAAGTAGCGGGAACACCACGTCCTTGATCTTTTCCATGCCGAGCGACAGCGTCTGCGTGACGAGATAGCCGCCGAAGCGGTCGACCGTCAGCCCGGGGAAGCCGTCCGCCTCGCCGAAAATGACGCGGCAGCAGGAGGTATCCGCGCCCATGACGGTCTTACGGTAGTCCCACGCATAGCGCACGCGACGGCGCCAGAACGCGGCGTCGAATTTGTCGTTCGCGTTGCGGGAGATGAGGCGCACGCGGATCTTGCTCTCGCGGCTTAAAAAGCCCGTGCCGAGGTATTTGCCCTTTTCGCTCACCGCGTCCACAAGCGCGCCGTTCTCGCACTCGCCCTCGATGGCCGTGACCTCCGCTTCGTAGATCCACGGATGTCCGCCCTCAACCCAGCGCGTGCCCTTATTCGTGACGATGCATTTGGGATACTTCCGTTCTGCTTTCATGTTGTCGCTCCCTGTCATTTATTGGCAGTATCGTACCACAATCCGCCTGCGCTTGCAAGCAAAAGCGGCGTCCCGACGGGACGCCGCTTTGTGTGTTTTCAGTCGAGGGGCCTGCCGCAGTGCGGGCAGAACTTCCCCGGGCTTCTGTCGAGCCATTTGCCGCAGTGCGGACATTTGTTGAACAGGAAAACCGGGATAAGCGCGGCGCTCGAAACAATCATACCTACGTTAAACATTGTCTCGCTGCCATAGCCCAGCAGCATGATGGCGATTCCCGCGATGAGCAGCGTCCAGCCGAGAATGGCCGCATATTTCCGTTTCATCGCGCCTTCCTTAATCGAGCCGCTCGATGCGGAACGTGACGCTCTCGCCGCAGTCGGGGCACTGGACGGGGCCGTCCTTCACGCTGCCGCCGCGCCGCGCGGCGTAGGCAAAGGGATAGATGGCGCTCAGCGCCACCATGCAGAGGTTGGCGCTCTTCTCCTTGTCGATAAACGCGCCGTTGAAGTAGATCTCATCGCCCGCTTTGTACTTCGGGCAGCCGCTCGAGAGTACGACCGCTTTGACCTTATGATCTTCCATGTTCTCTCCTCCTGAAATTATTTTTATCTGCGCCAAGAGCCGCTCAAAAGAGCGGCTCTTCTTTGCATTTTCACTTGTCCTCGGCGAGGCCCTTCAGACCGGCGGCAAGACCGGCAAGGCCCTGAATTTCGCTCGGCACGATGATCTTCGTCGCCTGACCGTTGGCGGCAGCCTCGAACGCTTCGAGCGCCTTGATCTTCACGACCTGATCGTTGGGGTTGGCCTCGTTCATGAGCTTGATGGCGTCGGCAAGGGCGGTCTGTGTCTTGAGAATGGCCTGCGCTTCGCCCTCGGCGCGCAGGATGGCAGCCTCGCGCTCGGCCTCCGCCTTGAGGATGGCGGCGTGCTTCTCCGCGTCGGCGCGCAGGATGGTGGACTGCTTTTCGCCCTCGGCGACCAAAATCTGGCTCTGCTTCTGACCTTCCGCCTGCAGAATGGACTCGCGGCGCTCGCGCTCGGCCTTCATCTGCTTTTCCATCGCGTTCTGAATTTCCTTCGGCGGGAGGATGTTTTTCAGCTCCACGCGGTTGACCTTGATGCCCCACGGGTCGGTGGCTTCATCGAGGATGGAGCGCATCTTGGCGTTGATGATGTCGCGGGAGGTGAGGGACTGGTCGAGCTCCATGTCGCCGATGATGTTACGCAGCGTCGTCGCCGTGAGGTTCTCGATGGCGTTCATCGGACGCTCCACGCCGTAGGTATAAAGCTTGGGGTCGGTGATCTGGAAGTAGATGACCGTGTCGATCTGCATGGTGACGTTATCCTTGGTGATGACGGGCTGGGGATCGAAGTCCGCGACCTGCTCCTTGAGCGACACCTTTTTCACCACGCGCTCAATGAACGGAATTTTGAAGTGCAGACCCACGCTCCACGTCGCGCTGTAAGCGCCCAGACGCTCGACAACGTACGCGCGGGACTGCTGCACGATCTGAATGTTGCTCACCACGAGCAAGAGAATGAGTGCGACCAGAAGACCAATTCCGATGTAGCTGACAAATGACGGCATAGTTAATTCTCCTTTTCTTCTTTATCAATTTTGACGAAGAGCTTTACGCCCTCCATTTTGACAACAGTAACCATTTCACCCACGGGAATAACGCTGCCGTCCTCGCTTCGCGCCGACCACGTTTTCCCGTCGATATACACCGCGCCCGCGGCGTTTTCATTGTCGATTTCCTCTGTCACCTTTGCGCTGTGGCGCAGGACACGGTCGGCATTCGTGGGGATCACGGTCTTGTCGAGCATTTTGCGCGCGATGGGCCGCGTGGCGATCAGCGCGACGACGGACACCACCAAAAACAGCACGAACTGCACCCACAACGCAGCTCCCAGCTCGCAGGCGATCAGCGCCGCAGCGCTGCCCGCAACGAACCAGATCGAGACCAGTCCCGCCGTCGCCGCCTCGGCGATGCCGAAAACGATAATGGCGACGATCCAAATAATTGTCATCATATCATCTGCTCCTCCTTTCATGCTCCGCATACAGTAGACATACGCGGGGCCGATCAACGCGATGACGAACAGCAGCAGAAAGCCGATACATTTATGATAGGGAGAAAGATTTGCGTAAAAATTCGCAAGCTCTCCGCCGAGCGTGTGCACCTTGAGCGGGCGTTCCACCTGCTCCGCATCCCGCGCCGAGGGGACTTCCTCGGAGAACAGCTCGTCCATCGTGACGCCGCAGCGGTTGCAGATGTAGATGATCTTCTCCGTTTCGGGGTAGCCCCTGCCGGACTCCCACTTGGATACCGACTGACGCGAGACCTGTAACTGTTCGGCAAATTCCTCCTGCGTCCATCCGCTTTTCCTGCGGACCTCCTGCAGCTTTTCGCCAAATGCCATTCGTCTTTTCCTCCGTTTGTCTCTGTCTGTAATTACTATCGCGCAAAACGCGCGCAATTTCCACCAACTTGAAGTTGCGTCGCAATTTTTTCGCGCAACCTGAGGTTTACACGCCGGGGTTTTCCACAGCTCTGTGCTTTTCTGTGCATAGTATAGCAAGTTTTCCCCGAAATTACCATCTTTATTTTTTCTGACGCACCGATTGCACTTTTTGTTCCCGACGGTTATACTGTATTTGAAAAATTTTGCCGAAAACGGGAGAAACGCTATGCTGCAATTTGCCGTACCGTGTCTTTTGGGGCTGGAGAGCCTTGTGGGAAACGAGATCAAAAAACTGGGGCTTTCCGAAGTGGTCGTCGAAAACGGGCGCATCCTGTGCAAGGGTACCGAAGCCGACATCGCGCGTCTGAACATCAACCTGCGCTGCGGCGCGCGCGTGATCGTTGTGCTGGGCTCGTTCCGCGCGACCGATTTTGAGGCGCTCTTTCAGGGCACGCGCGCCATCGCGTGGGAGACGTTCATCCCCCGCGACGGCGAATTCCCCGTCACGGGGTATTCGATCAACTCCACGCTCCATTCCGTGCCCGCGTGCCAGAGCATCGTGAAAAAGGCGATCGTGGAGCGGCTGGGGCAGAAGTACGGCCTTACCCAGCTCCCCGAAACGGGCAAGCGGTATCAAATTCGCTTCTCGATTATGAAAGACGAAGTCCTCATCGGGCTGGACGCCTCGGGCGAGGGGCTTTATAAGCGCGGCTACCGCGCCGTCGGCGTCGCTGCGCCCCTGCGCGAGACGCTCGCCGCCGCGATGGTGCAGCTCGCGCACTACAACGGGCGCGACCCGCTGTGCGATCCGTTCTGCGGCAGCGGCACCATCGCCATCGAAGCGGCGCTCATCGCCAAAAACCGCGCCCCGGGCCTGAACCGCAGCTTCGCGTCCCAAAACTGGGCAAAGCTCGACAAAAAGATCTGGCTCGACGCGGCGGACGAGGCGATGGACAAGGAGTTCCACGGCAAATACGAGATCTGGGGCGGCGACATTGACCCGCAAGCCATTGAGATCGCGCGGCACAACGCAGTCCTTGCCGAGGTGGACGACACGGTTTCGTTCGAGGTGGACGACGCCACGCGCTTCCATTGGGGCGGGCTGTACGGCAGGATCGTGACCAATCCGCCCTACGGCGAGCGGCTTTTGGAGCAGAAGGAGGCGGAGGCGCTCTACCGCGCGTTCGGCAAGGCGATGGACAAGCTGCCGGATACGTGGAAAATTTACGTCCTTTCCTCGCACACGGAGTTCGAGCGCTGCTTCGGTCGCGTCGCCGACAAAAAGCGCAAGCTCTACAACGGCATGCTCAAGTGTGACCTCTTTATGTACGGCAAGCGTTTATAAAGATTCCGTTAAAAATCGACATTTTCCCCCTTTCTTCGCACGCTGTCTCTTGCATTTTTTTGTGGCTTTGCAGTATAGTTTCGATAGATACTATCGGGAGGCGATGATCATGCGCCACATTTTTATCATCAATCCCGCCGCCGGGAAAAAGGACAACCGCCAGCGTGTCTACGCCATGGCGGACGCGCTGCGTGACAAGCACGGTTTGGACGTTGAATGTATGCTCACCCAGTCGCAGGGGCACGCGATCCTGCTCACGCGCGGCATCGCCGAAACGGGGGAAGCCGTCCGCTTCTACGCCTGCGGCGGTGACGGCACGGCGCACGAGGTCGCCAACGGCATCGCCGGCTTTGACAACGCCGCGATGACGGTCATCCCCATCGGCACGGGCAACGACTTTCTGAAAAATTTCGGCCCCGAGATGCTGCCGAAGTTCTCCGACGCGGAAAACCTGTGGGACGGGGACGTGCAGCAGCTCGACCTCATCGACTGCAACGGCAAACAATGCCTGACGATCGCCTGCTCCGGCATCGACGCGCGCGTGGCGGAGAGCGTACACGACTTTTCCTCCACCATCAGCGGCAAGGGCGCGTACCTTGCAAGCGTCGCGGTCAACTTTGTCGCCCGCTCCATCGGTCAGCACTGGACGGTCACGCTCGACGACACCGTGATCGAGGACGATTTCGCCCTCGTGTCCATGTGCAACGGCCGCTATTACGGCGGCGGCTTCACCCCCATGCGCGAAGCCCGCATGAACGACGGTCTGCTCCACACTATCGTGGTCAAGAGCATCAGTAAGCTCAAATTCGTGCAGCTTTTCAACAAATACGGCACCGGCAATTATAAAGACCTGCCGCCTGAGATCATCCGCGCGTACGATGCTAAAGTCGTGCGCATTCAGGGCGACGACATCGTCACCTGTCTCGACGGCGAATGCTCCCACTCGCAGGACGTGACGCTCAGGCTCTCCGACAAGAAGCTCAACTTCTTCGGGCCAAAGGGCTGCGATCCCAACGCGACCGCGCTGTAATGCCGATAAAAAAAGACGCCTCACGGCGTCTTTTTTTGTTACATTTCGTGCAACTTCTCTTCGTCAAGAAGGCTCAGCGAATCGGCGAGCTGCACCAGCTCTGCTTCCAGAAGAAAATGCTCCGCCGCCACGTTGATGCGGTCGGTGATCACGGAAAGCGCGACCACGACGGCGATCGCTTCGGAGGGAATGCCGAACTGCGTGAACAACAGTCCCGTAAAGGTAATGCAGGCGCCCGGCGCCGGCGGCATGGAAACGGCAAGGAAAAGGCTGGTGACCATCAGCGTGATGACAAACGACACGGTGATGGGAACGTCGCACGCTTCCGCCATGCACAGCACCGCGCAGGGGAAAAAGACCAGATTGTTCGGCTTATAGACCACCTGCCCCAGCGGCACACCGACGCGTGCAAGCTGCGCATCCACACCGAGCTTGTGCTCCGCCGCTTCGATTGCCATGGTCAGTACGGCGGAGGACGAGGCGGTGACAAAGGCGAGCGCCGTTACGGGGGCGAGCTTTTTGAGCAGCTGTGCGGGACGGACGTGCCGGGAGACACAGATGCGGACGATCGCGATGAGGAACAGCGCGGCGATGCCCAGCACCTCCAGCGCAAAGAGCTTGTACGCCATGATCACCGCGCCGAGCGCACCGGAGACGGCGACGGAGAACATATTGACAAACACCACGACCGGCAGCAGCCGGACGACTGCGGCGACGATGTTCTGCGCCACGAGATTGGCCTGCAGAATAAGCTCCGTCACGCCGCCCGTTTTGACGCCCAGCACCAGCAGCGCAAGGCTCATGCACAGGGCGAGAAAGACGATCTGCATCGTGTTTCCCTCAGAAAAGGGCGTGACGAGGTTTTTCGGCACGATGGCCAGCAGCATCTCAAAATACGAGGACAGCTCCAGCGCCGATCCGCCCGCCGTTTCCACGCGGAAGAACGGAAGCAGCACCGCCGCGGCTACCGCGCCGGAGACGCACAGCATCAGAAGGAACCGGGCGATCGTCCGCTTGCCCACGCGGTTGAAGGTGGACAGGTCGCCCATGCTGCACACGCCGCTCGCTACGGACAAAAACACCAGCGCCGCGGCGACCGCGGAAAGAAAGCCCATGATCGTGCTCGAGATCGGGGAGAGCAGCTTCTGCGAAAGCGTAAGTCCCAATTCATTCGGCAGGAACGAGGCGGCAAAGCCGAGACCGAGACCGCCGATGAGCGCAAGAACGATCTGCGCGAGCGGCGAGATCTTCGTCCCGCTCTGCGCGCTGAATGCCACGCGGTTGCTGCCCCGCCGGTATGCCCACGCCGGCGCAAGATCCGCGCTGACGAGCAGCGCGTGGAGAACGTCTTCCTCCTGCGTTTCGGCAAAGGGATCGAACGGCTCGCCTCCGGTAATAAGCTCCGCCTGTACGCGGCCGAAGCGCTTGGTGCATTGGAGCGTAAAGCGCGCATCTGCGCCGAAATGCTTCTGATACTGCAGCAGCACCTCCTCGGCGGTCAGCGCGGTACGCAGCGCCGTGCGGCGGTCGACCTTCTGCGCGGTGAAAAAATCCCGTATCGTCTCTATCGCAAGGGCAATGTTTTCATTACTGAGTGTCAGCTTCTGCGTTTGCATACTCGCTTCCTCCCGTCATTCTGCTATAAGCACACACTTTTCTATTTTATAGTATAGCTTTTTTCTTCCGTTTGCAAGTATTCCTTCCGGTATCTGCGCCGCTAAATGATTTCTGTTGTACTCTTTTTTAACAAGCTGTGAATTTTTCCCGAAAACGGAAAAATCCTCTTGCAAAACCGTTCCGCTTGCGCTATGATAGCACCGTTGGTTAGCACTCAATGTGAAAGAGTGCTAAATCCGACAAATTACTTGTCTACATTTTATAAATATATAAGGAGGCACACCCCATGAAACTCACCCCGCTTGCCGACCGCGTCATCCTCAAGATGGTCGAGGCCGAAGAGACCACCAAAAGCGGCATCATCCTCACGCCCAAGTCCCAGGAGAAGCCGTCCGTTGCCGAAGTCATCTCCGTCGGTCCCGGCGGCATGGTCGACGGCCACGACGTCGTCATGACCGTCAAGGTCGGCGACAAGGTCATCACCAGCAAGTATTCCGGCACGGAAGTCAAGATCGACGACGAAGAATACGTCGTCGTGCGTCAGTCTGACATTCTCGCCATCGTAGAATAATTCAGGGAGGTAATTTACTATGTCTAAGCTCATCAAATCCGGCGAAGAGGCGCGCAAGGCGCTCGAAGCCGGCGTCAATACCCTTGCCGATACCGTTAAGGTCACCCTCGGCCCCAAGGGCCGCAACGTCGTGCTCGACAAGAAGTTCGGCGCACCGCTCATTACCAACGACGGCGTGACCATTGCCAAGGAGATCGAACTCGACGACCCGTTTGAGAACATGGGCGCGCAGCTCGTGCGCGAGGTGTCCACCAAGACGAACGACGTCGCGGGCGACGGCACGACCACCGCAACGCTTCTGGCGCAGGCGATGGTGCGCGAGGGCCTCAAGAACCTTGCCGCAGGCGCGAACCCCATCGTGATGAAAAAGGGCATGGCCAAGGCCGTTGAGACCGCGGTCGAGACCATCAAGGCGAACTCCCAGAAGGTCAACGGCACGGCGGACATCGCCCGCGTCGGCACCGTCTCGAGCGGCGACGAATTCATCGGCAAGCTCATCGCCGAGGCGATGGAGAAGGTCAGCGCCGACGGCGTCATCACCATCGAGGAGAGTAAGACCGCCGAGACGTACAGCGAGGTCGTCGAGGGCATGATGTTCGACCGCGGCTACATTACGCCGTACATGGTCACCGACACCGAGAAGATGGAAGCCGTCATCGACGACGCTTACCTCCTCATCACCGACAAGAAGATCTCCGTCATCGCCGACATTCTCCCGATCCTCGAGCAGCTCGTCCAGTCCGGCAAGAAGCTCGTCATCATCGCCGAGGACGTCGAGGGCGAGGCGCTCTCCACGCTCATCGTCAACCGTCTGCGCGGCACGCTCAACGTCGTGTGCGTCAAGGCGCCCGGCTTCGGCGATCGCCGCAAGGAGATGCTGCAGGATATCGCCATCCTCACCGGCGGCCAGGTCATTTCCGAAGAACTCGGTTACGATCTCAAGACGGCTGACATCTCCATGCTCGGCCGCGCCCGTCAGATCAAGGTCACCAAGGAGAACACCACCATCGTTGACGGCGCGGGCGACAAGAAAGCCATCGCCGACCGCGTCGGTCAGATCCGCAACCAGATCGGCCTGACCACCAGCGAATACGACAAGGAAAAGCTGCAGGAGCGCCTTGCCAAGCTCGCCGGCGGCGTTGCCGTCATCAAGGTCGGTGCTGCCACCGAGACCGAAATGAAGGAAAAGAAGCTGCGCATCGAGGACGCGCTCAACGCTACCCGCGCAGCCGTGGAAGAGGGCATCGTTGCCGGCGGCGGCACCGCCTACGTCAACGCCGTCTCCGCTGTTGAAAAGCTCATCGCCAAAGTCGAGGGCGACGAAAAGACCGGCGTGCAGATCATTGCCAGAGCCCTGCAGGAGCCGGTGCGTCAGATCGCCGCGAACGCCGGTATCGACGGCAGCGTCGTGCTCGAGAAGATCAAGTCCAGCAAGAAGGTCGGCTACGGCTTCGACGCGTACAAGGAAGTCTACTGCGACATGATCGCCTCCGGTATCGTCGATCCCGCGAAGGTCACGCGCACCGCGCTGGAAAACGCCGCGTCCGTCTCCGCCATGATCCTCACCACCGAGTCACTCGTCGCCGACAAGCCCGAGCCTCCCGCTCCCGCTATGCCCGCCGGCGGCATGGGCGGCATGGACGGTATGTACTAAGGCAAATGCGTCCAAAAGTGCGCGGGGGACCCTCCCCGCGCACTTTTTTCAAATTTTTTCAAAAATCCCTTGACAAAGCGCGTACGCCTTTGTTATAGTAACGGTTGTCCTGTCGAGCAGACAGATTTGGCGGCATAGCTCAGCTGGCTAGAGCATGCGGTTCATACCCGCAGTGTCCCCGGTTCAAATCCAGGTGCCGCTACCATCGCACGGGATGCCATCGGCATCCCGTGTGTTATATGGCCCGTTGGTCAAGTGGTTAAGACACGGCCCTTTCACGGCTGTAACAGCAGTTCGAATCTGCTACGGGTCACCACAACGCAGGGCGCATGGCACCATGCGCCCTGCCGCATAGGGAGGCTTAGCTCAGCTGGTTAGAGCGCGCGCTTCACACGCGCGAGGTCATGCGTTCGAGTCGCATAGTCTCCACCAAAAGGAAAAGACGCCGAATGGCGTCTTTTCCTTTTGGTGAACGCGGCTTCGCCGCGGACAGATCAAATTTATTGGGAGGGGACTCCCATCCCCTCCCAAGCCAACCCCATGCGAACTTGAGGCTTTCTGCATCTGAATTGACTGCAAATCAACAAAAAAAGACACGCTGTTGCGTGTCTTTTTTCTTGGTGGAATTCCTTTATTTCCGTTTCAGCTTTGCTGCCGCTTCCGCACGCTCGGCGCAGACCGCTTTCCAGTCCGGCATGGTCTTCATCAGCGCGGCAAAGTCGGTCATCACCTGCGGCACGTCGATCCTCTGCGGGCAGGCGTGCGCGCACTGACCGCAGCCCACGCAGGCGGCGGGGAGCTTATCACGGGAAAATCCGCTGATCTGCGCAGCAAGCCCGAGATTTGCCCCCAGCCGCGCGTTGTTGTAGAACTGGATGAGCGTGGGAATGTCCAACCCGACGGGACAGCCGACGCAGCAGTAGCGGCACGCCGTGCAGGGGACTGCGTCCTTGAGCTGCTCGGCAATGTCCATGAGCGCGGCGTATTCCTGCTCGTTCAAGAGCTTTTCTTCTTCATAGGTATGTACGTTGTCGACCATCTGCGCCATATTTGACATACCGGAGAGCACCATCTTCACATTCGGAAGGCCCTGCAGGAAGCGGAACGCCCACGCTGCCGTGCTCTCGTTTGGACGCAGCGCCTTGAGCTTCGCCTCCGCCGCGTCGGGGAGCTGCGCGAGCTTGCCGCCGCGCACCGGCTCCATCACCCACACGGAGATGCCCGCCGCGGTGAGCATCTCATACTTCTCCTTGCCGCTTTGCAGTGTCCAGTCGAGATAGTTGAGCTGCATTTGGCAGAACTCCATCTCGCTGCCGCAGTAGTCGAGGAAGGTCTTCAGGCTCTCCGGCTGGATGTGGCAGGAAAAGCCCAGGTGCTTGATGCGGCCCTTTTTGCGCTGCTCGACAAAATAATCCACAATGCCCCACTTCGGGTCCATGTAGACACCGAGGCTGTTTTCGTTGACGTTGTGGAGCAGATAAAAGTCAAAATAGTCCACGCCGCACTTTTCAAGCTGCTCTTCAAAAATTTCGGCGGGATCATAGGTGTCCGCGATCTGGTGGCCGGGGTACTTGTCGGCAAGATAGTAGCTCTCGCGCGGATAGCGGGAGAGCGCCTTGCCCGCCACGATCTCAGACAGCCCGTCGTGATAGGGATAGGCAGTGTCGAAATAGTTGACGCCGTGCGCAATCGCGTAATCGACCATGTCAAAGACCATTTTTTCGTCGACGCTCTTGTCCTCTCTGACCGGCAGGCGCATCATGCCGAAGCCGAGGCGCGAAAGGGCTTTGCCCTGAAAATCGTTGTAGATCATCGTTCCTCTCCTTTTCTTTATTCCGCGAGGTAATCCCCGTAGCTTGCCAGTGCTTCCGTTGCAATCGCGGTCATTTTCGTCCATTCCTCTGCGTCCGCCGCGCCGGAGACGGCGACCGTGCGAAAGCCCGCCGCTTTCGCGTTTTCAATGGCGGCAAGTCGCCCCGCAAAGACGACGGTATCCTGTTTGTCGGACAGCAGGCGCTTCATCGCGCGCTCGAACATCGTGCCGCTGTCGTGGGGGCAGCGGGCGATATCCTCCGACAAAACGCCACGGAAATAGTCGGACAAACCCGCGCGTTTGAGCGCCTTCCTGCCCTCGGCGTGCGTTTTCTCTGTCACGGCGTAGAGCCAGACGCTCTCCATTTTGAAAATCGAGAGCACCTTGTCGAGCCCCTCGCGCGCCGTACCGTCCTCGCGCAGGAGCGTGTCCTCCAACATAAAGATCGCGCTTTGCAGCCGCATTTCCATCGCCCCCTTTGTTATTACTGCGATTATACTACGCATTTTACTCTATTTCAATCCACACCCTGTGCAAAACTGCGCATTTTCGTTTGACAGACGCGGCCGCGTGCCGTACAATGCTTATATCCTACCAAAGAAGAGGGAATTCCTTATGATGATCTCAAGCCGCGGGCGCTACGCGCTGCGCGTGATGATCGACCTCGCGGTGAACGACTGCGGCGAAAGCATCCCCCTCAAGGACATCGCTGCGCGGCAGGGCATCTCGCTGAAATATCTGGAGCAGGTCATCGCACTGCTGCACAAGGCGGGCTTTCTCGCCTCCCAGCGCGGGAGCAGCGGCGGTTACCGTCTTGCCCGCGCACCGGAAACCTATACCGCCGGCGACATTCTCACCGCCGCGGAAGGAACGCTTGCGCCCATCGCGTGCTTAGGCGACGCGGACTGCGCGCGCAGCGTCTCGTGTGCCGCGCTGCCGTTCTGGAAAGACTATTACCGCACCGTCAGCGATTTCGTCAACGGCGTGACGCTGCGCGACCTCGCCGAGCAGGCAAAGACGATGGGAGGGCGGGCATGAAACGGTTTGCTTCTCTTGTTCTTGCCGCGCTGATGCTTCTTTCGCTCGCCGCCTGCGGCGCACCAAAAAACACAACGAAAACCGTCTACGCGATGGACACCGTGATGAACCTCACCGCTTACGGAGCCGACGCAGAAGCCGCGCTGACCGAGGCGGAGCAGACGCTCTACGCGCTCGATAAGCTCCTTGACCGCCACGATGAAGGAAGCGCCGTCTCCGCGCTCAACCGGGGCGAGACGGTGGAAAACGTCGAGCTTGCCGCGCTGCTTGAAAAGGCAGCAAAAATGCGCACGGAGACCTTTGGCGCGTTCGATCCCACGCTCGCGCCTGTGCTGGAGGCGTGGGGCTTCGGCAGCGAGCATCCGCGCGTCCCGTCGGACGAGGAGCTTGCCGAACTGCTGCAAAGCGTCGGCGCGGAGCCGTTCTACACATCCGACGGCGATGCGGTCATGCTGACGGATGGTGTGCAGATCGACCTCGGCGGCATCGCCAAGGGCTACGCCGGCGACTGCGTGAAAGCGATCCTTGAAAAGCACGGCTGCACGGGCGTCATCGACCTCGGCGGCGACGTGGTGTTCGCAGGAACGAAGGAGGACGGGAGCCCGTGGCGCATCGCCGTCAAGGACCCGAATAACCCGTCGGACTTCCTCGGCACATTCTCAGCGAACAACGAATGTGCCGTGGTGACGAGCGGCATCTACGAGCGCAATTTTGAGCAGGACGGCGTGACCTACCACCACATTATCGACCCCGCAACGGGAAAGCCCGCCGAAAGCGGACTTGTCAGCGTGACGGTGGTGTGCGGGGACGCGGCAAGCGCAGACGCGCTCTCGACCGCGCTTTTCGTCATGGGCGCGGACGCGGCGAAAAAGCTGTGCGCAAAGGCGTTCAGCGCAGCTTTGGACAGCAGCGCCCCGTCTGACCGAACGATTTTCAGCTATATTCTCGTCACCGACGACGGGCGCGTGCTGTATTCCAACGATCTCGCCGACAACTTTACCCCCAACACGGAAAGCGGATATGCCTATGAAAAACTCCCCCCGGCTCTCTCCAAGTAAATACGACCTGCTCGTCGTCGCCGCGGTGCTTGCGCTCGCGGTGTGTCTCGGTGCGCGCTTCTGGGGCGGGCTGAACGCTGCGCCGGTGCAGAACGGCGGACTTTCCGTCGTGGTCGAGATCGACGGCGTCGAGGTCGAGCGTGCGCGGCTGTTGGACTATTCCGGTCAACACGTCTACACCAACAATGGCTATACGCTCACGGTGGACTCCGCGGACGGCTGGGTGGACGTGATACAGTCCGACTGTCCCACGCAGGACTGCAAGCACTCCGGCGCGATCAAGCGGTCGGGGCAGAGCATCGTGTGTCTGCCCGCGCGCATCGTCATCACCCTCGCCGGCACGACCGCCGACTACGATGTGATCGTGGGGTGATGGGGATGAAGCTTTCGACAAAACAGCTCACGCTTTGCGCCGTGCTTGCGGCGCTTGCGCTGGCACTCTCCTACATCGAGAGCTTTTTTCCGCTCGCGCTGCTCATCCCGCTGCCGGGCGTGAAGCTGGGGCTTGCGAACATCGTGACGGTGTTCGCGCTCTACACCCTCGGCGCACCGATGGCGCTGTGCATCCTGCTCGTACGCTGCACGCTGGGCGCGCTGTTCGCAGGCAACGCGAGCGCGCTCATCTTTTCGCTGCTCGGCGGATTTTCCGCGATGATCGTGATGATCGCGCTGCACAAGAGTCGCCGCCTGTCGATTTTCGGCGTGTCGATCGCGGGCGCGGCGGCGCACAACTGCGGGCAGGTCTGCGCCGCGATGCTGACGCTCGGAAGCCTCGCGCCGCTTTCGTATCTGCCGTTTCTTTTGCTTGTGTCGCTCTTCACGGGGGCGCTGTCGGGCTTTATCGCCGCGCTGCTGTTCCGCGCGATGGCGAATACCGCGCTGATGAAAGAATAGGGGGACTTACCTATGGATAAAAAAGACGAGATCATTTTGCAGCAGCTCGACGTCATCCGCACGATGTCGGAAAACAACCTCAAGCGCATGACGAGCGACTTCTGGGGAGCACCGCTGTCCGGCGGCAAAAAGTCCGACGCAAGCGCGCCGGAGAAGAAGGACGTGCCGACGACCGCAACGAGCGGCGGCGATGCGGAGAAGAACGAGGACGAGGTCGAAGTCGCGCCGCCGGAGAAGATCGAGGATCTCAAGGCGGAGCTGGACACCTACATCGGTCTTGGCGAGATCAAGCGCGAGGTCAGTAACCTCATCAACATGGCGACGGTCTTTAAGCGCCGCGAGGAGGCTGGCCTGCCCAACACCGATTTTTCGCTTCACATGGTCTTTACCGGCAACCCCGGCACGGGCAAGACGATGATCGCGCGGCTCATGGCGCGCATCTACCATTCGCTCGGCATTCTGTCGAAAGGGCAGCTTGTCGAGGTTGACCGCAGCGGGCTCGTTGCGGGCTATGTCGGCCAGACCGCCATCAAGACGCAAAAGGTCATTACCTCTGCGCTCGGCGGCGTGCTGTTTATCGACGAGGCGTATGCGCTCAACGGCGGCAGCGAAAACGACTTCGGACAGGAGGCGATCGACACCGTCTTAAAGGCGATGGAGGACCACCGCGACGACCTTGTGGTCATTGTGGCGGGCTACGACGAGCTGATGGAAAAATTCATCCACTCCAACCCGGGGCTTGAGTCCCGCTTCAACCGCTATCTGCACTTCGACGACTATACGACGGATGAGATGCTCGACATCTTTAAGATGCAGTGCAAAAAGGGCTGCTACACGCTCGCGCCCGACGCGGAGCAGGATGTGAAGGATTTCATCTGCGACGAAAACGCCGACGGCGTCACGTTCGGCAACGCGCGCGGCGTGCGCAATCTCTTTGAACAGATCTTGACCGAGCAGGCAAACCGCCTCGCCGCGATGGAGACGTTCACGAAGGACGACCTCATGACCATCACGAAAGAGGACGTGCTCCGCGCGCGCGGGCTAGAGGAATAACCGATATTCCCCGCTCCCGCCTTGACAAGCCATCGGGTTTATACTAAAATTCACATACTGTGCAAACAATAGGAAAAGGAGAAAATCCCTATGAAAAATACCGAAAAGACGATGGAAAAGATCGTCGCGCTGTGCAAAAACCGCGGCTTCGTGTTCCCCGGCAGCGAGATCTACGGCGGTCTTGCCAACACCTGGGACTACGGTCCCCTCGGCGCGGAGCTGAAAAACAACATCAAGCGCGCGTGGTGGAAGAAGTTCGTGCAGGAGAACCCGTACAACGTCGGGCTTGACGCCGCGATTTTGATGAACCCCCAGACCTGGGTCGCCTCCGGCCATCTCGGCGGCTTCTCCGATCCGCTGATGGACTGCCGCGAGTGCCATGAGCGCTTCCGCGCCGACAAGGTGATCGAGGACTGGTGCGCCGAGACCGGCTTTGAGCTTCCTAAGCCCATCGACGCGTTTTCCCAGCAGGAGATGAAAGACTTCGTCGAAGAGCATAACATCCCCTGCCCGAGCTGCGGCAAACACAACTTCACCGATATCCGCCAGTTCAACCTCATGTTCAAGACCTTCCAGGGCGTGACCGAGGACGCAAAGAACACCGTGTATCTGCGTCCCGAGACCGCGCAGGGCATCTTCGTCAACTTCAACAACGTCCAGCGCACCACGCGCCAAAAGCTGCCGTTCGGCATCGGTCAGATCGGCAAGAGCTTCCGCAACGAGATCACCCCGGGCAACTTCATCTTCCGCGTGCGCGAGTTCGAGCAGATGGAGCTGGAGTTCTTCTGCAAGCCCGGCACCGACCTCGAGTGGTTCAACTACTGGCGCACGTTCTGCCACAACTTCCTGCTCGGCATCGGCCTCAAGGACGAAAACCTGAGACTTCGCGACCACGACCCCGAGGAGCTGTGCTTCTACTCCAAGGCGACCACGGACTTTGAGTTCCTGTTCCCGTTCGGCTGGGGCGAGCTGTGGGGCGTCGCCGACCGCACGGACTACGACCTCACGCAGCATCAGAACACCAGCGGCGAAAAGATGGTCTACCGCGAGGGCGAGGGCAAGGACATGGTCGAATACATCCCCTATGTCATCGAGCCGTCGCTGGGCGTGGAGCGCACGGTGCTCTCGGTTCTCTGCGACGCGTACGATGAGCAGGTCGTCGGTCAGGACAAGAACGGCAAGGACGATGTGCGCGTCGTGATGCACTTCCATCCGTTCCTCGCGCCGTTCAAGGCGGCGATCCTCCCGCTTTCCAAGAAAGAAGTGCTCACCGGCCCCGCGATGGAGCTTTACAACGAGCTGAGTAAGGAGTTCATGGTCGATTACGACGAGACCGGCTCCATCGGCAAGCGCTACCGCCGCGAGGACGAGATCGGCACGCCGTACTGCATCACCTTCGACTTTGAGACCGTCGGCGACGAGAACACCCCCGCCGACCACTGCGTCACCATCCGCGAGCGTGACTCGATGGAGCAGGTGCGCATCCCCATTTCCGAGGTCAAGGCGTGGCTCACGGAGCGCATCAAGTTCTAAAAGCAAATACAAACAGTAAAAACGAGTCCGGAAATCGCTTTCCGGACTCGTTTTTTTACTTCGTTTCTTTTACTTCTCTTGCGCTGCTGCCGCGCCAGCTCTGTACGCTGAGGAAGTCGTTGTAAAACGCGGTGTCCTCCTCGTTCATCTCCGCGCAGACCGCGCCGTTTTGCAGGAACAGTCCCTTTTGTGACAGGACCGGTGTGACCGCGCGCATCTCACGGGCATACTGCATGAAGCCGGGGCCGTCCCAGCCGCACGCTTCAAAAACCCTCGGCATGAGGAAGCAGGGGGAAAAGTCGCCCCCGTCGCCGGTGAAATCTCTGCCGAGCACTTCCTTTGCCGCGCTGTTCGCCCAGATGAAGTAGGGCGTTGCAAAGGTGTTGTAGAAGCCCTCTGTTTCGCTGAAATCCATATCAAGCCCCAGCTCATAATAGACCGCCTTGTTGTCGCCGAGCCACGGCTTGTGGTCGCCGAACACAAACAGCACCACGGGCTCCTCGCTCTCCTCCAGACCGTCCGTCAGGCGCACCAGCTCGCGGATCGTTTCGTCGATGCCGTAGAAGTAGTTGCTCAGAATGTTGTACGACGCCTCCGCCCAACCCGGATTCTCCCCGAGGAAGTCCGGCACGGCCGTGATCTCGGCGTTGTACGGGCCGTGGTTCTGGATCGTCACGGAGAACGAGAACATCGGCGCGTCGGCCTCCGTGCGGCTGTTGAACTGGTCAAGCAGATAATCCACAAGGATGCCGTCGGAATGGAACATCGCCGACGGCACGTCGACCTGCTCGCCGAAGCAGTTCTCGCTGAAGGCCTGCTCCTGATAGCCCATACGGGGGTTGATGTCTTTGCGCTCATAGAACCACTCGTTTCCCGGATGCTGATAAAGTGTATCGTAGCCCTGTTCGGCAAAATACCAGACGTAAGTCTCCGTTTCCTCCTGAAATCTCTGCCCCTGGCTGTAGCCTGACACCACGCACCACTCGGTATTCGTCGTGCCGCCGCCGAAGCTGTTGGACAGGAGATTGCCGGAAACGCTGCGTGCCTCCAGCTCGTGCAGCGGGGCGTAGATCGCCTGTATCTTTTCGTTGTCCGCAAACGCGCCGACCTGCGAAAAGTCCGCGAGCGCCTCGCACATGATGCCCATGACCTGCACCTTCTGCGCCTCGGGAATGTCCGCATCCGTATAGCTTTCGTACTTTTCCTGCGGTGTCATCGTGCCGCACGCCAGCCCGTCGCGCCGATCAGGTCTTGCACTGTGGAGGAAGGGATAAAAACAGCCGTGTGCGGCGCAGCTTTCCGTATCAAGGTTCGCGTTGAGCCCCTCGGGCACAGCGGTCGACCGGTAGATCCCGTCCGAAAAATACACCGATGCGAGCAGTACCGCGCTCACCGCGATGCACGCCGCCGCACCGATGAGCCGCGTTTTCCGTTTCATCCGGCAGCGCGGCAGGAGCAGCAGGGAAACTGCGAGCATACCCAGGCACAGCGCGATCATTTTGTGCATCTCCGCCGTGGGGACAACGTTGTACTTGCCCATAATACCGCCCGCCGTGCGCAGCAGTATGAGATCGGAGAAAATGACCGGTTCATCGCGCAGCAGGATCTTAAAATAGTTGCCGCACGAGAGCAGCAGCGCCGGCACCGCGGCGGTGAGTACCGCCGCCCAGACGCGGGAGAAGATGCAATAGCCGAAAAATGCCAGCAGCATCGGCGGCAGCAGATTGAGCGCGAGCAGACGCGCGTCGCTCAGATAAAACGCGTACAGCTCCCGCGCGGAAACGGCGGGGCAGGACTGCGCCGCGATCCACAGGCTCATCAAACCGACGGCGGCGCCGAATACGGCGACGGCACACAGGTGACTCACCGCCGGCAGCTTCCTGTTATCCGTATGCGCGTCCGGGTGCAGATGCTCCCGGAGACTTCGAATCGTTGACTGCATGGCTGTATATCACCTCCGTTCGACAAAATCTTTTATTATTATAGCATTTGCTGCACGAAAACACAATGCCTTTGACGGAGCAAGCGGCCTTTTACGGCAAAAGCGGAAAGGCGCAAAGCGCTTTTCCGCTTTTCTTAATAAAGCAAACCCTCGAGCGGCTCACCGGGGCGGACGATTTTTTTCACCCATTCCTTTTTGATCT
>R11__coassemble_685_pt1 | contig 21004 bp, 18 predicted proteins | sample R11__metabat2_low_PE_064 | metagenome-assembled genome bin R11
AATATAGCCATCCGGAATGGTTAGTCGAACGGCTGCTCGGTATCCTCGGACGGGAGGAGACGGAGGAGTTTCTGCGTCTCAATAACGAAAATGCACCGATGACGGTGCAGGTCAATCCGCTCAAAACGATGGAGGACGATCTGGTTCGGGAACTGGAAAACACCGGCGTCACGGTCAAGCCGCACCCGTGGCTCGCGGGCTGTCTGGAGCTTTCCGGAACGGGTGATCTGACGACGCTGAGCGCGTTCTACCACGGCAAATTTACCGTGCAGGACGCGGCGGCACGCCTTGTGACCTATGCCGCCGGTTTTCAGCGCGGTGACAGGGTGCTCGACGTGTGTGCCGCCCCGGGCGGAAAATCGTTCGCCGCGGCGTTTGCGATGGGGAACGAGGGCAACATCCTGTCCTGCGACCTGCACGAAAACAAACTCAAACGCATCCGCGAGGGCGCGGAGCGCCTCGGCATCACCTGCATTGAGACAGCGGCAGCGGACGGACGCTCGTTCCGTGAGGAATGGCGCGAAGCGTTCGACGTGGTCGTGTGTGACGTGCCGTGCTCGGGGCTTGGCATTATCCGCAAGAAGCCGGACGTGCGCGAGAAGGCGGCAGAGGAGCTTGCGGAACTGCCTGCGATCCAGTCGGCAATCCTTGCGAACAGCGCCCGCTATGTAAAGCCAGGCGGCGTGCTGGTCTATTCGACCTGCACGATCCTGCCGGAGGAAAACGAGCGGGTAACGGACGCATTTTTGGCGTCACACAACGACTTTACTTACGATACATTCTCCGTTCCGACATTTGACGAAATCGCGGGGCATATCACGCTCTGGCCGCAGAGACACGGGACAGACGGTTTTTACATCTGCCGCATGAGAAAAAACGGATAAAACCGTTTCACAGCAAAGAAAAAGGACGTTTTAGCATGACTGACATCAAATCCATGACACAGGAGGAGATCACGGATGCGCTCAAAGCGATGGGCGAGAGCGCGTTTCGCGGGAAGCAGATCTTCTCCTGGCTCCATAAGGGCGCGAGGTCGTTCGACGAGATGAGCAATCTCTCGAAGTCGCTGCGCGAAAAGCTCGCGGCGGAATTCTATATCACGGTGCCGACCGTCGCGCGCAAGCAGGTGAGCAAGCTCGACGGCACGGTCAAGTACCTCTGGGAGCTTGCGGACGGCAACTGCATCGAAACGGTGCTCATGTCGTATCATCATGGCAATACCGTGTGTATTTCCTCGCAGGTCGGCTGTCGTATGGGCTGCAAATTCTGCGCCAGCACGATTGCGGGCAAGGTGCGCGATTTGAGGCCGTCCGAGATGCTCGATCAGGTGCTCTTCACGCAGCTTGATTCTGGCATGGAAATTTCCAACATTGTCCTCATGGGCATCGGCGAGCCGATGGATAACTTTCAGACGGTGCTGCGCTTTTTGGAGCTTGTCAATCATCCCGACGGGCTTAACATCGGGATGCGCCACATTTCGCTCTCCACCTGCGGCGTCGTGCCGGGGATCGACGCGCTTGCCGAGCGGGACTTGCAGCTCACGCTCTCCGTGTCGCTCCACGCGCCGGACAGTGAGACGCGCAGCCGCATCATGCCCGTCAACCGAGCGTATGACGTGGAGGAGCTGTTTGGGGCGTGCCATCGGTATTTCCAAATGACCGGACGGCGCATTTCGTTCGAATACGCCATGATCGACGGCGTAAATGACAACGACTGGCAAGCAGATCTCCTTGCCACCAAAATGAAAGGGATGCCAGGTCATGTGAACCTCATTCCGCTCAATGACGTGGTGGAAAGTGAGTTCAAACCCAGCCGTCGCATCGCCGCGTTCCAGAAGCGGCTGGAGAGCCACGGCATCACGGCGACGGTGCGGCGCAGTCTCGGCGGCGACATCGACGCGTCGTGCGGGCAGCTGCGGCGCAAGGAAATGGAAGCAAAGGGGGCGAAATGCGAATGAGAGTCATCGGCGTGACAGACGTCGGTCTGCACCGAAAGGAAAATCAGGATACTTTTTCCATTGCAGAGGCTTGTGGCAGACAGGTTGCCATCGTGTGTGACGGTATGGGCGGCGAAAAGGGCGGTAAAGTTGCGAGCTCGATTGCGGCAGAGACCTATCTTTCTCAACTCAAAGAGCTGCTGCGCCCCGATATGTCGATTGAGCAGACCCGCGAGCTTTCGTCCTTCTGTGTGGCGCAGGCGAACAGCGCCGTGCATCAGTACGCGCTGGAAAATCCGGACTGCAAGGGCATGGGTACGACGCTGGTCTCCGTCATCACGGACGGGGTGGACGCGCTCGTGAGCAACATCGGCGACAGCCGCGCTTACCTTGTACGCGGTGGAAAGCTCTCGCGCATCACGCATGACCACTCGGTCGTCGAAAGCCTTGTGGAAGCGGGCGACATCACGGCAGAGGAGGCACGCACGCATCCCAATCGCAACCTCATCACACGCGCACTCGGTCCGGAGGCAAGCGCTGCGTGCGATACCTATGAAATGAAGCTCAAAGCGGGGGATCAGCTGCTTCTGTGCACGGACGGTCTGATCGTCACCGCAACGGATGCGCAGATCGAGCGCACGATCTGCGAGAGCGACAACATCGACGCCGCACTCACCGCACTCATTACACTCGCAAAGCAATACGGTGCACCTGACAATGTGACCGCCGTGCTGATGGAAAATCTGTAAGAAGGGGGGATCGGTATGGATAAGATGATCGGAAAAATGCTCGACAATCGTTACGAGCTGCTCGAAGTCATCGGCAGCGGCGGCATGGCAATCGTCTACAAGGCGAAATGCCATCGTCTCAACCGTCTTGTCGCCGTCAAGGTGCTCAAGAGCGACCTTGCGGAAGATGCCGATTTCCGCCGCCGTTTCCGCGACGAGTCGCAGGCTGTCGCGATGCTCTCGCATCCGAACATCGTGTCGGTGTACGACGTGTCGCGCGGCGAAACGGAATATATCGTGATGGAGCTCATTGAGGGCATCACGCTCAAGCAGTATATGGAAAAGCGCGGCCAACTCAACTGGCGCGAGGGACTGCATTTTGTCACGCAGATCATGCGGGGACTTCGCCATGCGCACTCGCGCGGCATCGTCCACCGCGATATCAAGCCCCAAAACATCATGGTACTGCGCGACGGCAGCGTTAAGGTGGCAGATTTCGGTATCGCGTGCTTGTCTAACTCCGGTGAAACGCTCACGCAGGAGGCGCTCGGCTCCGTCCACTATATCTCGCCCGAACAGGCAAAGGGCGACCGCATCGACGCACGCTCCGATATCTACTCCGCGGGCGTCGTGCTCTACGAGCTGCTCACCAACCGTCTGCCCTTTGAGGGCGACAGCGCGGTATCCGTCGCCATCCAGCATTTAAGCTCCGTGCCGCTGTCTCCACGCGAGATCAATCCCGAGGTGCCCGAGGCACTGGAGCTGATCTGCATGAAAGCGATGGCGTGCGATATCGACAAGCGCTATGCCTCCGCCGATGAGATGCTTGCAGACCTCGAGGAGTTTCGCAAAAATCCAGACGTGGATCTTGATTTTACGATCGAGGACCTTCAACGGGAAGAGAGCACTGAGCCAACGCAGTATATTCCCGCTGTGCAGGCGGTAGGCTCCCGTAGCGCCGGGAGTGCGCAGGCGGATGAATACGAGGAGTCAGAGGGCGATGAGAAAAAGCGTAAAACCATGATGATCACCGGCGGACTCCTTGCTGCCGCAGCGCTGGTTTTTGTGCTGTTCCACTTCATTTTCGGCAGCTTCGAAACGCAGACGCCAACAGAATTTGTTGTACCGAGCCTTTTGGGCAAGACGATGGAAGAGGTCATGGTGGACACAAGTATTACTTCCGTTTTCACCGTCGAGCAGATCGGTCAGCGCGCGAGCAGTGACTATCCTGCGGGGCAAATTTTAGAACAGACGCCGGAGTCCGGCAAGGTCGTCAAGGGCGACCGCAACATCTCTGTGTTTGTCAGTACGGGTGTCCGCACGGAGCCGATGCCCAATCTGGTCGGTCAGGAATATCGCGCTGCGAAAATCCAGCTCAAAAACCTGGATCTTAATCTCGTTTTTGAAGACGCGGAGTGGTATTCCGACTCTGTGACCTCCGGCTGCATCATCAAGACAGAACCCGCTTACGGTGAGATGATCCGATCCGGTGACACGATCAAGCTCTATATCAGCAAGGGTGTTGAGGCAAAGCCTGTCGCCGTTCCGACCTGCACCGGCTTTGACCTTGAGACGGTGCGTCAAAATCTCACACAGCTCGGACTTGTCTGCGGCGAAGTGTCCTACGACGAGACCTCGTCCGTTCCGTACGGCATCGTCATCTGGCAGAGCGTCGCAGCCAATGAGACAGTCGACTCCGGCACAACGATCAACCTGACAGTCAGCGGCAATCAGGCAACCTCTGAGGAACCGGTGGTGGTGCCGTGAGGGGACGCATTCAAAAAGCCCTCAGCGGTTTTTACTATGTCAAGTGCGACGACGGGAAGATCGTACAGTGCAAGGCGCGCGGAAAGTTTCGCAGGGACGGTGTGACGCCGCTTGTCGGCGACTTTGTCGAAATCAGCGACCTCGGAAACGGCGAAGGCCGCGTGGAGATGATCCTGCCGCGCAGGAACTGCTTTGACCGCCCCTCTGTCGCCAACATCGATCAGCTCGTCATCATCTGTTCGAATGCTATTCCAAAAACCGATCCGTATCTTGTCGACCGCATGACGGCGATCGCGGCGCTTAAAAACTGCGATGTGCTGCTGTGCATCAACAAGTGCGATCTTGACCCGGCAGAGGAATTGACTGCCTATTATACGGCGGCGGGCTTCCATCCGATCTGCGTCAGTGCGAAGACTGGTAAAGGGCTCGATACGCTCATCGCTGCAATCAGTGGCAAGCTATCTGCCTTTACAGGAAATTCCGGCGTTGGAAAGTCCAGCATCTTGAATGCGCTCGATCCGAACTTCCAGATCAAGGTCGGTGAGGTCAGCGCCTCGCTTGGGCGCGGACGGCACACCACGCGCCACGTTGAGCTTTATACGCTCTCTGGCGGTGCGGAGGTCATCGATACCCCGGGCTTTTCGTCATTTGAGGCGGAGGCGCTGAATTTGGAGCTGAAGCACCGCCTTGCGGAGACTTTCCCTGAATTTGCACCTTTTGCAGATGGGTGCCGCTTTGTCGGATGCAGCCACACAAAGGAAAAGGGCTGCGCCGTGCTTGACGCTGTACGAAGTGGTAAGATCGTCAAGGGCCGGCATGAGAGCTATGTGCGGCTTTATAACGAACTCAAAGATCTCAAGGAATGGGAAAACTGATACAGGAGCGGCGGGCTATTGCCCGCCGCTCTTTTTCGTTTGTGACCGCTCCATGCTCGAATGTATATACTGTAACAGCAAAAGCAGGAGGGAGGAGAAAGGGTTGTATCGAAATCCGTGGCGCGGTGTCGGACTGTGCGCGTTGGCACTTGGTATTGCAATCTTTATTGTCGCCATTTTTCCCGTGGGCGCGCTGACGTTTTTTGTCGCGTTTCTGCTCATCTTCTGCGGGCTGGGCTGTATCAGAAGGAATTAGGAGAGGAATGGTCATAACTATGAAAATCGTCATCTGGAAATCACCCAAAGCACTCTCGGGAATTCTCCGCAAAATCTTCGGCATCAAGGAATAAGTACTTAGGCATATCCGACTTTGGCGCGGCATAGAGTGGAACAACATCACCGTGCCAAAGGAGAGAACAACCATGGAACTGGAACTGCAACAGGAGCACTTCGCCTGTTATCACGCATCCACTCAGCTCTGTGACACACACGAGGAAACACTTGAGACCATTGTGCCCGATTACTGCCCGGACATTGCGCGCATCGTCGACGCAAGCGGGTGTCTGTTCCTGCGCAAGTACGAGCTTAACGACGGGAAGATCAGCGTATCCGGCAGCATCAAAATGACGCTTCTTTACATGGCGGAGGACGGCATCCGTTCCCTTGACTACGCTATCCCGCTCGATTACACGCTCGAAGAGCGGCTCTCGGGAGCGAGCGAGGTTATGCTGGAAGGAAAGGTGGATTCCTGCGAGGTCAGGATGCTCAATCCGCGCAAGATCTTTTCGCGCATCTCCGTCAATGTGTGCGTCACGCCCTATGCGCCCGCCACGATCACCGCCTGCGGCGGTGTTGTGGAAAAAGAGAAATACAAGGTTGAAACGCTACGTGAGACACACGAGGTCTCGCTCATTCAGGCGGTGCGCGAGAAAGACTTCGTCTTTTCTGAGGAGGTCGTGCTCTCAAGCGCCAAGGAGCCCATCCGCGATATTCTGCGCACAAAAAGTAAGCTGCGTGTGACGGAATGCAAGAGCGTTGGCAGCAAGGTCATTCTCAAGGGGATTGCGTGCCTGGATATGCTGTATCTGACGCAGGGCGGCACACTTGCGGAGCTCAATAGTGAGCTGCCGTTTTCGCAGATCATCGACGGGCTGGACGACGGGGGCGGCGAGCTTTCGTGTGACGCCTCGCTGCGACTTACGAGCTGTGAGATTCGCATCGGCAGTGAAAACGCGCCGGATGACGCACATACCGTCTCGATCAAGCTCATGATCAGCGCGTTCGTGCTGCTTCGCAAGACGCAAAAGATCTGCTTCATTGCCGACCTTTATTCTACTGCTTATGACCTCAATGCAAAAAGCGAACAGGTCCAGCTTTCCCCGTGTCCCGAGACGTTTGTCCGCACGCAGACCGTGCGCGAGCTGATCGAGACCGGCGTGGCAGTGCAAAGCATCCTCTGCGCCGACGTAACCTTCGGCTCCGCCGCGCTGACGCAGAGCGATACGGGTGGTACGCTGCGCACAAGTGCGCTCATTAAGGTGCTGTACTTAGACGAGAGCGGCAGTCCGCTCCTTGCCGAGCGACGCGTGGAGGTGACGCTCGATACGGATGTTAGCGCAGCGTATGAGGCCAGAGTGCGCTGTGTCTGCGCCGGCGACGTTTCCGCAAGCATCTCCGCAAATGGGATCGAAGTGCGTTTTCCTGCGGAGTTCACCCTCATTTCCTCCGTAGCGCCGTGTTATCCGTGTCTGACGGCGCTCTCTGCCGAGGAACGCAAAGAGCCGGACAACGAAACGCCGTCGCTCGTACTGCGGATGCTGAAAAAAGGCGAGTCGTTGTGGAACCTCGCCAAGCAGTACCGCACAACGGTGGAGGAGATCCTCAAGGCTAACGAACTGACGGAAGAGGCAGCTGCCGCCATCGGGCAGATGCTGCTCATTCCACGCAAACGCTGAGAGGGGAGAGTGGGAAGCATGAATACGAACATCTATCAGGATATTTCCGTCCGCACTTCCGGCGACATCTATATCGGCGTCGTGGGGCCGGTGCGCGCGGGCAAATCGACCTTTATCAAGCGTTTCATGGAAACGCAGGTCATCCCGAATATCGATAACGTGTACCGCCGCGAGCGCGCCAAGGACGAATTGCCGCAAAGCGGGAGCGGCCGCACGGTCATGACCGCGGAGCCGAAGTTCGTGCCGGAGGAGGCCGTCGACATCGCGCTCGGCGAGGGTGGAAGCTGCTCAGTGCGGCTGATCGACTGCGTGGGCTATATGGTGCCCGGCGCGATGGGCGTAATGGAAGGCGAAAGCCCCCGCATGGTCTCAACGCCGTGGCTGGAGCGCGAGGTCACCATGACGGAGGCGGCAGAGATCGGCACCTCGCGCGTGATCCGCGAACATTCGACCATCGGCATCGTCGTCACGACCGACGGCAGCATCACCGAAATCCCGCGTGAGGACTATGTCGAGGCCGAGGGGCGCGTCATTCGTGAGCTGCAGGAGATCGGCAAGCCGTTTTTGGTGCTGCTCAACTGCACCGATCCCAACTCCGACCGCGCCAAAGCCATCGCGCACGACATCTCCGACCACTACGGCGTCACGTGCCTTCCCGTCAACTGCCTGCTGCTCGATGATGAGGCGGTCGCAGAGATTTTGCAGGCCATCCTCTACGAATTTCCGCTCACGGAGCTGGATCTCTTCATTCCGCCGTGGGTGGAGGCGCTGGACTGCGAGCACCCGATCAAGTGCGGTCTGTATCAGGCGATCCGCGAGGGCGCAAAGGAGCTTCACTGTCTGCGTGAGGTCGCGCCCGCCGTCGCCGCCATGGGAGCGTATGAGGGCATAAGCGCGGCAAAGACGACCAACATCCAGCTCGGCACCGGTGTCGCACAGGCGGAGCTGCAGCTTCCGCGGTCACTGTTCTACCAAACGCTCTCCGAGCAGTCCGGCTTCGACGTCAAGGACGACGGCGACCTGATGTCGCTTTTAACGCAGCTTTCCTCCGTCAAGGCGGAGTACGACAAGGTCGCGCAGGCCGTCCACGATGCGCGCGAGACAGGCTACGGCATCGTGGTGCCGAGCGTTGACGAGCTAAACCTTGAAGAGCCGGAGATCATGAAGCAGGGCGGGCGCTACGGCGTCAGGCTCAAGGCAAGCGCCCCGAGTATCCATATGATCCGCGCAGACATCGAGACCACCGTTTCACCCATCGTAGGGAACGAAAAGCAGTCCGAGGACATGGTCAACTACTTATTGCAGGAGTTTGAGGGCGACACGGGGAAGATCTGGCAGTCGAATATCTTCGGCCGCAGCTTCCACGAGATCGTCAGCGAGGATCTGCAAACCAAGCTCAAGCATATGCCGGACGACGCGCGGCTCAAGCTGCGCACGACGCTCGAGCGTATCATCAACGAGGGCAGCGGGGGACTTATCTGCATTATTCTATAAAAAAAGAGGGGCGCTTGCCCCTCTTTTTTGTTGTTGCAATTATCGGATGAAGTTCATCTTGACCTTCGGCTCCAGCTCCGGCAGTCCGTAGACTTCCTTGCCGAGCACAAAGGCGCGCATCATGAAGATCATATTGTTGGCGAGGTTTGTCGCAGTGTTGAGCCCCTCGGCATCCTGCATCGCTTCGCCCTTGTTTGAGCCGTACACCATCGGCCAGTAGGTGCTGCCCGCCACGCACATCTCGCTGTAGAGCAAATAGTGGTTGAGCTGGTCGATTGCCGCCGTGCCGCCGCCGCGCCGGACGCAGACCACGGCGCCGCCCACCTTGGCGCGACGGTCGCGCAGGGAGGAGTAGCAAAGCCTGTCCATAAAGCACTTCACGCTGCCGCTGATGCCGGAGAAATACACGGGGCTGCCGACGAGCAATCCGTCGCACCCATCCCACAGATCGGTGGCTTGCGTGACGAGATCGTTCTGTATGCAGCGACCGCTCGTCTTGCACGCAGCACAGCCCGTGCAGCCCGGCAGGTCGGCCGGAACGTCGAGCCAGACCGTTTCAACGCCGTTGCGCCCGAAAATCTCGCGCATAAAGGCAAGAACCTGCGAGGTGTTGCTGTTCGGACGGGCGCTGCCGTTGATGATCATGACTTTCAGCGGTTTTTTCTCGTTCATTTTTTCCTCCACAGACATGTTTTTTCTTTTCAAAAGGGTAAAAAGAGCGGGAAATTAGTGTAAAGCAGATTTACTTTGCAAGTTCCTTTTTCAGCCGCGCAAAGCGGGGAAGGGAGTCCTCTTTCGGAAGCTCTGGCTCACCCTGAATGAGCGGCAGGGCATAGTCGATGAATTCGCGTCCCACGCCGTTGTGTGCGTCGTTGATCCACGCGAGCGGGACCTTCTTTTCCGTGTTGGCAACGTCGGAAAGGTCGATGAGCTTTGTCTTGCAGACGTAGTGTCCGTCCACGATCTCGCGCTCAAAGGCAACCATCTTGTCCGTGATGCCCGCAACGGCGTTTTCGACTGCCGCCTTGCCCGCCATGACGGACTCCTGAATATCGGTCTCGGAGGCGAGATGCGCGCCGCAGCGCTGCAGGAGCGAAAGCTCGATGCCGCGCACCTTGATACCGATCTTTTCCTTGACAATATTGGCAAGCAGCGCCGCGAGGCCACCAAGCTGCGCGTGGCCGAAGCCGTCCGTCGCGCTCGTCTTGGCCTCGGAAACAAAGCTGCCATCGGCATAATGGATACCCTCGGACACGGCGACCATGCAGTTGCCGCGCTCCTTATAAACGCGCTCCACATCGGCGAGGAACTGCTCCATGTCGAAGTCGGTCTCCGGCAGATAGATGAGGTCGGGGCCTGCGCCGTACTCGGTGGCAAGTGCCGCGGCGGCGGTCAGCCAGCCGGCGTGACGACCCATGATCTCTATGATGCAGATCGTGCCGGTGTCGTACACGCGCGCGTCCTGATAGACCTCCATGCAGGATGTTGCAATGTACTTGGCGGCAGAAGCGTAGCCGGGGCAGTGGTCGGTGCCGAAGAGGTCGTTGTCGATCGTCTTGGGTACGCCCATAACCCTGCACTCATAGCCGACCTTCTGCATATACTTGCTGATTTTGTTACAGGTGTCCATCGAGTCGTTGCCGCCATTGTAGAAGAAATAGCGGACATCGTGCTTTTTGAACACTTCCAGAATGCGCTTGTAATCTGCGTCATCCACGTCGGGGTCCTTCATCTTATAACGGCAGGAACCGAGCGCAGAGGAGGGAGTGTACTTAAGAAGCTCCAGCTCCTTGGTGTCTTCCTTGCCCATATCGAACAGGCGGTCATTCAGCACGCCCTTGATGCCGTGCTCCGCACCGTAGACATTCGTGATGTTGGGGTTATCCAGCGCCGTGCGGATCACACCGTACGCACTCGCGTTGATGACAGAGGTCGGGCCGCCGGACTGACCGATGACACACGCGCCTTTAAATTCTTTCATAGCTCATTGTTCCTTTCGATTGCAGCGCAGCTGCAATGAATTTGATCGTTTTTTGCCACTTGATGGAAGCCGTTAGGCTTTTCCGTTGCAGCCGAGCACGTCGACCATCTTGTGCGCGACCATATCTTTGATCGCCTGACGGCCGGGCTTGAGATACTGGCGTGGATCGAAGTCTGCGGGATGCTCGGCAAGGTACTGACGGATGCTCGCGGTCATGGCGAGACGCAGGTCGGAGTCGATGTTTATCTTGCACACGGACAGCGACGCCGCCTTGCGCAGCTGCTCCTCAGGAATACCGACAGCGTCGGGCATCTTGCCGCCGTTTTCGTTGATGATCTTCACGAACTCCTGCGGGACGGAGGAAGAACCGTGCAGCACGATGGGGAAGCCGGGCAGTCGCTTGGAGACCTCTTCCAGTACGTCAAAGCGCAGGGGAGGGGGAACGAGGATGCCCTTTTCGTTGCGCGTGCACTGCTCCGGCGTAAATTTATACGCGCCGTGGCTCGTGCCGATGGCGATGGCGAGAGAGTCGCAGCCCGTCTTGGAGACGAATTCCTCGACCTCCTCGGGACGGGTGTAGGAGGAATCCTCGGCAGAGACCTTGACCTCGTCCTCAACGCCGGCAAGGGTACCAAGCTCAGCCTCGACGACGACGCCGTGGTCGTGCGCGTAGGCAACGACCTGTCTGGTGATCTCGATATTCTCGGCAAAGGGTTTGGAGGAAGCATCGATCATGACGGAGGTGAAGCCGCCGTCGATGCAGCTCTTGCACAGCTCAAAGCTGTCACCGTGGTCGAGATGGACACATATGGGAAGGTCAAAGCCTGCATTTTGTTCCGCATCCTCAACTGCTGCCTCGATGAGCTTCATCAGGTAGATGTGGTTGGCGTACTTGCGTGCGCCCTTGGAGACCTGCAGGATCAGCGGTGCGCGCTGCTCGATGGCGGCGTCGCAGATGCCCTGAATGATCTCCATGTTGTTCACGTTGAAAGCACCGACGGCATAGCCGCCATCGTACGCCTTTTTGAACATTTCCTTGGAAGTTACGATTGCCATTTCCGTTTCCCCCTTAAATCTTCTTGACGACTTCTGCGATCTGGTTAGCAGTGAGACCGTACTCGCGCAGCACGTCCGCTGCCTTGCCGGACTGACCGAACTGATCGTTCACGCCGATCTTCTTAAATTTGCAGCTGACCTTGCCCATGAGCACGTCGGTAACCGCGTCGCCGAGGCCGCCGATGACGCTGTGCTCTTCGATGGTGACGACCTTGCCGCACTGTTCGGCGTATTTCGTCACGCACTCCGCGTCGATGGGCTTGAGCGTGTGGACATTGATGACGGCGGCGGCGATGCCGTCCGCTTCGAGCAGCTTGGCGGCTTCGAGCGCTTCATTGACCATGAGACCGGTCGCAAACAGGGCAACGTCCTTGCCCTCGCGCAGAACATTTGCCTTACCGATGGTAAACGGCTTGACCATATCGCCCTCGAACACGGGCGTGGCAAGACGCGCAAGGCGCATATAGACAGGGCCGTTGTAATCTGCGATCGCCATGACAGCAGCGCGGGCTTCGTTCGCATCGGCGGGGCAGATGACTGTCATACCCGGGATGGCGCGCATGAGCGCGAGGTCTTCAATGCACTGGTGGCTGCCGCCGTCCTCACCGACGCTGACGCCGGCGTGCGTAGCGCAGATCTTGACGTTAAAGTGCGGGTAGGCGATGGAGTTGCGGATCTGCTCGTAAGCACGGCCTGCGGCAAACATCGCAAAGGTAGAGCAGAAGGGGATGAGTCCCATCGTGGAGAGACCTGCGCCGATGTCCATCATGTTGCCCTCGGCAATGCCGCAGTTGTAGAACTTTTCGGGGTGTACCTTGGCGAGCTTGGCGGTCTGTGTGGCGTTAGCGAGGTCAGCGTCGAGGACGACGACCTTGTCGTTCTTTTCGCACAGCTCGATCAGCGCTTCGCCGTATGCCTGACGGGTGGCTTTCTTTTCACTCATCTCTTAACCCTCCAATTCCGCAAGCGCCTGCGCACGCTGCTCCTCGTTGGGAGCCTTGCCGTGCCAGCCGACCTGATTTTCCATAAACGAAACGCCCTTGCCCTTGACGGTGTGCGCGAGGATCGCCTTGGGCTTACCGACGACCTTTGCGCTCAGCGCCGCCTCGATCTCGTCAAGATCGTGTCCATCGGCGAGCTCAAAGACCTCAAAGCCGAAGGCGCGGAGCTTCCCCGCAAGATCGCCGAGGCTCATGACCTCGTCGTTCGTGCCGTCGATCTGTAAGCCGTTGTTGTCCACGATGACCGTCAGATTGTCGAGCTTATAGTGCGCGGCGGCCATGTAAGCCTCCCAAATTTGGCCTTCCTGACTCTCACCATCACCGGCGAGGGCGAACACCTTCGTATCCTTGCCGAGATGCTTGGCGCCAAGCGCCATGCCGACCGCGATGGAAACGCCCTGACCGAGAGAGCCGGTCGAAGCGTCCACGCCGGGGATCTTCTTCGCGTCGGGATGGCCCTGCAGGATGCTGTGGAGCTGGCGGAAATTGGCAAACTCATCGCGGGAGATGAAGCCCATTGCCGCAAGCACACCATAGTAGCAGGGAGCGGCGTGACCTTTGGAAAGCACGAAGCGGTCTCGATCCTCCCACTTGGGATTTTTCGGGTCGACGCGCATATGATTGAAAAATACGCTCGTCATCAGCTCCACCGCGGAGAGGGAGCCGCCGGGATGTCCACTGCCGGCGTTCGCCGTCATATTGATGATGTCGCGGCGCACCTGCCGGCAGACTTGGGAAAGCTCTGTCGTATTCATGGAATGCCTCCTACAAAAATGATCTGCACGAAACAATACAAGATTTGTAAATCGTTCTTATAGTCTATACTAAATATTGTGTAAAGTCAATGCGAAGAGCGGCAAGAAAGCACCAATTTTTGCCCTGCTGCAAAAGATTTTGCGTTCATTGTTGACAAATCATCGGTTTTGCTTATAATATGAATATATGAACAATCATTCATATATAGGAGGCTATACAATGACAACTTACGAACCGCTTTGCGCGGAAGCGAACGTCATCCATGAGGATGTGCTTGTCCGCGTGAGAGAGAAAATGCCGGACGAAGAGCCGGTTTACGAGGTCTCGGAGCTATTTAAGGTGTTCGGCGACTCGACGCGCGCGCGCATCATCTGCGCGCTGAACATCGAGGAGATGTGCGTGTGCGACCTTGCGGCGCTGCTCAACATGACGCAGTCCGCCATCTCACATCAACTGCGTATTCTTAAAACGGCACGACTCGTCAAGAGCCGCAAACAGGGCAAGATCGTCTACTATTCGCTCGACGACGCACACATCGGCGACATTTTCGCCAAGGCGTTCGAGCACGTCATGGAAGAACTGGAGGGATAAGCGTGCCACATTCCCATGAACATCACGAACACGGCGGGGAAAACGGAAAGCGGCCGCTGCTCCTCATCGGCGCTGCCGCCATACTGTTTGCGCTCGGTCTTTTGACAGATGGTACGCTCTATGTTGCCGCCTTGGTACTATCGTATCTTTTGGTCGGATTTGGCGTACTGAAAGAGGCGGTCGAAAACATCCTGCACGGCGAGCTGTTCGACGAAAACTTCCTCATGTCGCTCGCCAGCATCGGCGCGATCGGGATCGGCGAGTACGGAGAAGCCGCAGCGGTGATGATCCTCTATCAGCTTGGTGAATTTCTGCAGGATAAAGCCGTCGATTCCTCACGCGATTCAATCCGTGCGCTGATGGATATTCGTCCCGACACGGCAAACTTAGTCGAAAACGGCAGAGTCCGCACCGTTCCCGCGTCCGAAGTGCCTGTCGGCGCAGAAATCGAAGTCCACGCGGGTGAGCGTATCCCGCTCGATGGCTTGATCGTGCGTGGCGCGTCCTCGCTCGATACTGCGGCGCTGACGGGCGAATCGCTGCCGCAGGAGGTGAAAGTCGGCGACTCGGTGCGCTCCGGCTGCGTCAACCTGAGCGGTACACTCACCGTGCGCGTGACAACACCGTTCGGGCAGGACAGCGCCAGCAGAATACTCGCTCTTGTGGAGCACGCGGAGGAGAACAAAGCGGAGCCGGAGAAGTTCATCACGCGCTTTGCCCGCGTCTACACGCCCGTTGTGGTGGCGCTTGCCGTGCTGCTCGCGGTGTTGCCGCCGCTGCTGGGCGTCGGCAGCTTTGCGGTCTATCTCGCTCGTGCGCTCAATTTCCTTGTGATCTCGTGCCCCTGTGCGCTGGTCATTTCCGTGCCGCTGACGTTCTTTTCCGGTATCGGCTGTGCGTCGAAAAACGGCATTCTGGTCAAGGGCAGCAACCATCTGGAGGCGCTTGCGCACGCGGAGATCGCGGCGTTCGATAAGACCGGTACGCTCACCGGCGGCAAATTCTCCGTCAGCGAGCTGCGCGCGGCAGACGGCTGCACGACGGAGCGTCTTTTGGAGCTTGCCGCCTATGGCGAAGCGCAGTCCGATCATCCGCTGGCAAAGTCGGTGCGCGAGGCGTATACGGGTGCGCTTGATTTAGAACACCTTTCCGACGTACGGGAGCGTTCCGGTCACGGCGTTGCGGCAAAGCTCGACGGTAAAGCGCTGCTGGTGGGAAAAGCGGATTTCCTGCGCGAAAACGGCATTGAGGTTACGACAGACAATCTCAAAGCTGTGACGGAGATCTGTGTCGCCTACGATGGGCGCTTCTGCGGTGCGCTTTTCCTGCGCGATACACCGAAGTCCGACGCGAAACGCGCACTTTCGGAGCTTGCAGACCTCGGCGTGAAGCGCACGGTGATGCTCACGGGCGACCGTCAGGAGGTTGCGGAAGCCGTTGGCAGGGAGGTTGGCGTCGGAGAAGTCTTTGCAGAGCTGCTGCCGGAGGATAAGCTCGCAAAAGTAAAGGAACTGAAGCACACTTTATCCACGAAAGGAAAACTCCTTTACGCTGGCGATGGAATCAATGATACGCCAGTCCTCGCAGAGGCGGATATCGGTATCGCCATGGGCGGTCTCGGCACCGACGCCGCGATGGAAGCCGCCGACATCGTTTTGATGGGCGACGAACCGGGCAAGATCGCGGACGTCATCCGTATTTCGCGCAGGACGCTCCTTATCGCGCAGGAAAACATTGTATTTTCCGTCGCTGTAAAGGGAATTATCTTGCTATTATCAAGCCTCGGAGCTGTAGCACTTTGGGCGGCGGTTTTCGCCGATGTGGGTGTGTGTATGCTTGCAATTTTGAATTCGCTGCGGACACTTCGATAATTTTACCCCTCCCGTGCATACGATGCATGGGAGGGGATTATATGCCTTATCGAATTTTACCCTACGACCGTGCCGCCGCTGTTGCGTATGCCCACCAATGGGCGTATGGCAGAAACCCGCGGTATTATAACTATGACGCGCTCGGCGGCGACTGCACGAATTTTGCCTCACAATGTCTCTACGCGGGCTCCGGCGTGATGAACCACACGCCGACGTTCGGCTGGTATTACTACGATGCCAACCGCAAAGCGCCCGCGTGGACGGGCGTCGAATACTTCTATAATTTTCTCACACGCGATAGGCCGTCGCTCGGTCCGTTTGCCAAAGAGGTCATGATCCGCGAGCTTCTGCCGGGCGACATCGTTCAGCTTTCCTTCAGCGGTGTGGGGTTTCAGCATTCGCCGGTCGTTGTGCAAGCAGGGAAGAGCGCTTCCGAGCTTCTGCTTGCCGCACACACCGACGATGCGGATTACCGACCTTTGGAAACATATCCGTATGTTTTGGCACGATTTCTGCATATTCTCGGTGCATATCAGATATAATTGTAACAATATTATTATTGCAATTATTGCAATCGGCGAGGACTTCCGCTTTGGAAGTCCTCGCCGTTTTGTTCAATGTTAGTCCCTGTCCTCCGGCTTTTTCTCTTTCTGCTTCACGCGGGAGAGGGGATTGGCGCGCGCCGCGACGCGCAGCGCCTCGTTGTCGATATGCGTGTAGATCTCCGTTGTGTTCAGGTGCTCGTGACCGAGCACCTCCTGCACGGCGCGCACATCGACGCCGTTTTGCAGCATCAGCGTTGCCGCCGTGTGGCGCAGCTTGTGCGTGGAATACTGCGTGGTGTCGAGCCCCGCCGCGCCGAGGTGCTTTTTCACCAGCGCGTGTACGGTCGAGCGGCTCACGCGCTCGTTGCGCGAGGAAAGGAACAACGCGTTTTTGTCACGACCGACGATGGGCCGCCGCACGGCTAAGTAGCTTTGCAGCGCAGTCTTGCAGGCTTCGTTCAAGTACACGATGCGCACTTTGTTGCCCTTGCCGAGCACACGCATGGCATCATCCTGAATGTCTTGTAAATTGAGCCCGCACAGCTCGGAAATACGCAGCCCGCAGTTCAAAAAGAACGTCAGAATGCAGTAGTCGCGCTCGCGGTTCTGACCGTCCACGCTGTCCAAAAGCTGCATACTTTCATCCAGCGTCAAGTATTTCGGAAGCGTTTTTTTGAGCTTCGGCATATCCAGATCCTTGACCGGATTGACGTCCATCAGATGCGCCTTGTTGCACAAATAATTGTAAAAGGAACGGATCGTCGAGATCTTGCGCGCTCTGGACGCAGCGTTGAGCCCGTAGTCGGAGCTGTCGCTGTTCTGATGCAGCACGCGGTCGCGGCTCAGATACGTCAGATAGCCGTAGACCTCTGTAAGTGTTACTTTATTCACAAAGTCGAGATCCACGTCCAAAATGGAGATCTCATTCAGCTCCAGGTCGCGCAGCGACGGATCGCGCTGCTGCTTGAGATAACGGAAGAAATTGCGCAGGTCGAGAAAGTATTCGTCAACCGTGCGCTGGGAGTGCGCCTTGATGGTTTCGTGATACGAAAGAAAGTCCCGCAGGATTGCAGGAGACTCGGCGCGATAATCGATCATGGTATCAACTCCAATGGCTGTAAAATGAATAGAACAAGACAATGTAGTACAAGAACAGAAATTAAATTGCGGAGCGGCAAAGAAATCACAAAGAAACGATCAAAGTAAAAGATCATCATACGGAGAACAATCCGGTCGGGAAAACCGCCGAAAACCGTCCGAAAGCGCTGAAATCGCCCAAAACCGTAAAAGCTGGCTTATTTACCCTATTTTGTAAAAAACCTCTACCCTGTATTAAACAAAGTTTTTATTTTGTTCAATTGTATGTATGTCTACAAAAGGGTACTCCCTTTTAATACTGTTTTCAAATTTCCGCTATCTGCTGATTTTTACAGTGACGCTTTCTGTTTGCGTGGAGCTGCAAAAATCAATCAGAAGTGAAATGTATTTGCTCACGCTCAGCTCCGTGCCAGAATGCGCAGCGCTTCGCCAATGTTCTGCACTTCCGTAATCTTTAACCCATCAGGCTTCACAAAGCGGTCGGCGCGCTGTTTGGGAATGATACACTCTTCAAAGCCGAGACGCCGCACCTCGCGCAGACGTTCATCAAGATGGCTGACGCTGCGCAGCTCCCCCGTCAGTCCCACTTCCCCGATCGCCGCTGTGCGGTTGCCCAGAGGCTTGTCCAAATAGCTCGACGCAAGCGACAGCACCGCGCCGAGGTCGGCTGCCGGCTCATCGAGCGTCAGACCGCCGATCACGTTCAAAAATGCGTCGCAGGACGACACCTTGAGCGCCCCGCGCTTGTCCAGCACCGCAATGAGCATGGCGGCGCGGTTATAGTCGAAGCCGTTCGACGTGCGGCGGGCAACATTCTGTGCACTCGGCGCAAGCAGCGCCTGTATTTCCGCGAGGACGGGACGCGCACCCTCCATCACGCAGGTCACACAGGTACCGGGCGCGTCCGCAGGACGGCCAGAGAGCAGCATTTCCGATGGATTCGGCACCTCGACAAGCCCTTTATCCTGCATTTCAAAGACGCCGATCTCGTTTGTCGAGCCGAAACGGTTTTTCGCGGCACGCAGGATGCGGTAACTCATATGCGACTCGCCCTCGAAGTACAGCACGCAGTCCACCATGTGCTCGAGCACTTTCGGCCCCGCGATGGAGCCCTCCTTATTGACGTGACCGATAACAAAAACGGTAATTCCCTGCCCCTTGGCGAGCTGCATAAGCGCCATCGTACAGTCCTTGACCTGCGCGACGCTGCCTGCGGGCGAATCCAGCTCGTCATTGTAGAGCGTCTGGATCGAGTCAATGATGAGAACGTCCGGCTGCTCCTCTTCCACGGATGCGAGCACGTCGCCGAAGCGGGTTTCCGATAAAACGTACAGATTGTCACTGGCAACGCCGAGACGGTCGGCACGCAGCTTGAGCTGACGCGGCGATTCCTCGCCGGACACGTATAGGATTTTGGCAAACTCGCCGAGCTGACCGCAAATCTGGAGCATCAGCGTCGATTTTCCGATGCCCGGCGCACCGCCGACGAGCACCAGCGAACCCTTGACGGCACCGCCGCCGAGCACACGGTCAAGCTCGCCCATCCCCGTGGCAAAGCGCAGCTCCTCAGAGGCTTCCAGATCGTTGATTGGATGCGCTTTTGACTGTGCAGAGAGCGCTGTACTGGTCTTTCCCTTTACACTTTTCTTTGGCGCTACCTGCTCCACGATCGTGTTCCACGCGCCGCAGCTCGGGCAACGTCCCGCCCATTTTGCGGTCTCGCTGCCACATTCCGTGCAGAAAAATACGCTTTTTGCTTTCAACCTTATCGCCTCTTCCCTATTGCTCCTGTGTATTCAGAAATCCCGCCGCGATCACGACAGCGAGCTTCGTTTGATAGTTCGGCTGCTGTAATTTCGCGGTCTCTTCGCGGTTGGAGAGAAATCCGCACTCGACGAGCACCGCAGGTACGGTGACGTTCTTCATCAGAAACACATCGCTTGAGATGCGCTTTGCTTCCTTATCGGCATCATTGACCGCACTGTTAAGCGCCGTCTGCACGCTCTGTGCCAGCGTATCACTCCCGGCAATTCCGCCGAAGAACACCTGTGCGCCGTGCGTCCTCGTTGACTTCGGGAGGCTATTCTGATGGATGCTCAGCAGTACTGCGTTCGGCGTACCGTTCACCAGCGCCACACGATTTTCAAGGTCGGAGCGTTTCTTCTGCCGCAGCGTCTGCGCGCCCTCGGAATAGACAGAAATATCCTCCGTGCGCGTCATAACGGTGTCCTCACCCAGCAGCGTCAGCAGCGCATCCAGATCCCGTGCAACGGCAAGGTTGATACCGCTTTCAACAACGCCATCCGCTGACACCGCGCCGCCGTCCTCTCCGCCGTGTCCCGCGTCAATGACGATGGTGCGCGCCTCCCCTTCCCTTGCGGGGGCAAGCGTCGCAACGGATGCAGGCAGCAGTGAGAAAAGCGCGTAAACGCCGAGAGAGAGGATCAGCGCCGAGAAAAGCAGCAGATCTTTCTTTTTTACGATGATAAACAAATCTCTTCACCCCAAATGTAGGGTATGCAAGTCAATTTGTCCGATATTCTGTATGGATTATAACAGACATTGAACAAAAAATAAAGCCCCATTTCCCAAATTTCCCCGCTGCGCATAGGATGGGTTGAGCGAAACGCTCAATGACCATCAAGGAGGCTTTCCCTTGGAAACAGTAAGAACCGATAGAACCGACAAAAACGGCGGCATGAATACTGCCGGCAGCATGGATACCGCCAATCGTGGCACTGACTGTGCGACCGGCAGCGGCTCCCTGCCAGGCTACTGTGCGCCGCTCGTTTTTCCCTATGTTCCCATGCAGGAGAACAACCCACCCCGTTATTCCCAACAGGACGCCATGAACGCGGGTACGCTGTTCCCTGAGTTAAATCTTCCCTTCCACAAGGTTCTCAAGTCCCGTTTTCCGGCAAAAAACACTGCGCTGTCCGAGTTAATGGCGCTGGATTTTGCCATTGACGAGCTTGGTCTCTATCTCACGACACACGCAGACGACAAGGAAGTGCTCAACCTCTACTGGGCGTATATCAAGCTCGGTCGCGAGGGACGCGAAAAGTATGAGGAAATGTACGGCCCGCTGCTGCAGACCGATTTGACGCCCGGCAGCTTCAAATGGCTGGATAACCCGTGGCCGTGGGATTTGGAGGCGAACCAGTAATGTTTATCTATGAGAAGAAATTACAGTACCCTGTCAAGATCGCCACACCCAACCCCAAGTTGGCTGCGGTGATCATCACGCAGTACGGCGGCCCCGACGGCGAGCTCGGCGCATCGCTGCGCTATCTTTCCCAGCGTTTTTCCATGCCCTACCCCGAGCTGAAAGGTCTTCTGACCGACATCGG
>R11__coassemble_1432_pt1 | contig 13482 bp, 12 predicted proteins | sample R11__metabat2_low_PE_064 | metagenome-assembled genome bin R11
AATTTTTCTTTCGTCAAGTCCTCTTTGGGGCTTGACTTTTTATTTGCAGGCTTTCGTAAGAAAACGTCAACGGCTGAAAAAGCCGATAAATTCCCACATAAATTTTAACAGAATTGCGGGAAAAAAGCAATACCTATTCTAAATATAAAGAATATCTTTTACACAGGCGAAGCGGCGGGCGCGGACGGACAAAAAGCACAAGGTCTTGTGGTTGAAACTGCGGGCGGATACAGCTTCTTGAAAAGAAAAAAAGAGCGGAAATTTTGGTTGACAGAAAACGGCACAATAAGGTATAATATCCCCTGCGCCGCGAATGGCGGCGTCTCTTTTTGTCAACTGCGGGAGTGGGGGAACTCACCCGCCGTCGAGTAAGTGCGGCTTAAAAACCGCCGGTATTCTTTATAGGAGGTAAAACGAAATGGCTACTTCTCGCACCTATCAGCCCAAGAAGCTCCAGCGCTCCAAGGAGCACGGCTTCCGCAAGAGAATGGCGACTGCCAACGGCCGCAAGGTCCTTGCCCGCCGCCGCGCCCGCGGCCGCGCCCGTCTGACCCACTAAGTCGGACTAGTGGTATTGCGCAGATAAAGAATACGAGGGACGGATGCTGAAAAAGGGGTTTTCAGTGCCGTCCCTTAGAGGCGTTTTTCGCCCGGGAGACAAAGGCGAAAAACGCAGGGGACATCATCAGTACAGCGATAACGGAGAGATGTTGGCGTGAAGCGTGCAACGACCGTCAAGGAAAATTACGAATTCCGCCGGATTTACGCCAAAGGGAAATCCGGCGTTTCGACATACCTTGTGGTCTACTGCCGCCCCAACCGGCGCTCAAATAACCGTCTGGGCATCACCGTGAGCGCGAAATTGGGACACGCTGTCGTCCGCAATCGCGTCCGCCGCCGCCTGCGCGAGATCTTCCGGCTCGCTCAGCCGGAGATGAAGCAGGGGTACGACATCATCATCGTCGCCCGCTCGCGCGCTGTCACAGCGTCCTATCGGGAGCTGACGAGCGCATATCTTCGCGTGTGCGAAAAGCTGGAGCTTCTGGAGAAACGGCCATGAAGCGTCTGATGCTCGCCCTCGTGCGCTTTTACCGCAAAAACATTTCGCCCCTGCGCCAGCCCTGCTGCCGCTTTATCCCGACGTGCTCCCAGTACGCATTGGAGGCGATCGAGAAATACGGTGCATTCAAGGGCGGATGGCTGACGTTTAAGAGACTTCTGCGCTGCCACCCCTTTTACAGAGGCGGAAAGATCTACGACCCCGTACCATAGTAAGAAAGTAAGAAAAAACAAAACACGGAGGAAATCAAACGATGTTTGCAACCCTGGGCTACTACATTTGCGTTCCCTTCGCCTGGCTGCTGCGCGCGTTCTACACCCTGACCGGCTCCTACGGTCTGGCGCTCGTGCTCTTCACGCTCATCGTGAAGGTCGTGCTGCTTCCCTTCCAGCTCAAGAGCAAGAAGAGCATGGTCAAGATGGGCCGCTTCCAGCCCAAGATCAAGGAGATCCAGAAAAAGTACGCAAACAACCAGCAGAAGATGAACGAGGAGATGCAGCTCCTGTACGCGCAGGAGGGCATCAACCCGATGAGCGGCTGCCTGTGGTCGTTCCTGCCGCTGCCCATCCTCATCGCGCTCTATTCCATCATCCGCCAGCCGCTCACGCGCTTTATGCTGCTCAAAACGGAAACGGCGGACGCCATCCGCACGCTTGCCGCGTCCCTCGGCTACGTTGCCGAAGAAGCCGGCCGCGCCTCGTTCTACGAGGAGATCAACCTCGTGAAGTTCATGAGCGAGAACTTTGCCCAGTTTGAGGGTAAGTTCGAGGGCATTTTCCCCATGAACTACAATTTCATCGGCCTTGACCTTACGGTCATGCCCGGCAACGTCTGGAAAGAATTCTTCACCGGCGGCTGGCCCATCATCGGCGTGGTGCTCATCCCCATCGTCTCCGCCGTTCTGAGCTTTTTCCAGTCCAAGGTCGCCATGGCGACCAACAACTCCACCGACGGTGACGATGCCACGGCAAAGACCAGCCGCACCATGACGTACATGATGCCGCTGCTGTCGCTGTGGATCGGCTTCACCATGCCCGCGGCTCTGGGTGTGTACTGGATCGCCAACAGCATCTTCCAGACCATTCAGGACTACTTCCTCAACAAGTACTATAAGGACGCCATGGACAAGGAAGAGAGCGACAAGGAGCGCGCCAAACGCGAAGCGCGCGTGCAGAAAATGCAGGCCGCCCGCGAGCAGCAGAGAAAGTGGGAGGAAGAGAAGAACACCCAGAAGACGCTGAAGGAAAAGCGCGCGGAAAAGCAGGCGGAGAAGGAAAAGAACAAGGAAAAGAAGTCCTCTTCCACCACGGAGAACGGCCGCATCGGCGACCGTCCCTATGCCCGTGGCCGCTCGTTCAGCACGGACCATTACGGTGAATAATCAGGAAGTATTAGGAGTTTGATATGATCAAATATATTGACGTATCGGGCAAGACGGAGGAGGAAGCGATCTCGCGTGCGCTCGAACAGCTCGCCATGGACCGCGACGAGGTCTCTGTTGAGATCGTTGCGCGCGCGAAGTCGGGCTTTCTCGGCTTCGGCGGCACGCCCGCCACGGTGCGCGTGAGCTATGACGACGGGATGCCCGAACCAAAGGAAGAGCCGAAAGCGGAGGAAAAGCCGCAGGCAAAGAAGCCCGTCATCTTCCAGCCCGAAATTTTGCAGAAGAAGGAAGCCTCCGCAAAGGAAAAGCCCGAACGCAAGGAAAAGAGCGAGCGTCGGGAGAGACCCGAGCGGAAAGAAAAGGCCGAAAAGACCGAGCCGGCCAAAGAAAGCGTCGACCTCGGCGAAGAGGTGCATGACGAGAAGTCCGAGCAGGTGCGCGCGTTCCTCAAGGGACTGCTCGAGCACATGGACGCCGCCGCAGACGTAAAGGTCTACGAGGCGGAGAAGGGCCGCTACAAGGTTATTCTCGACGGCGACAAGCTCGGCGCGCTGATCGGCCGCCGCGGCGAAACGCTCGACGCCATCCAGCAGCTCACCAACTACGCGATCAACCGCGGCAGCGAGAGAAACCGCGCCCGCGTGCAGATCGACGCGGAGAATTACCGCGAAAAGCGCGAGCAGAGCCTTGAGCGTCTTGCCCAGAAGGTCGCGGGCAAGGTCACGAAGTACCGCCGCAACGTCACGCTCGAGCCGATGAACGCCTACGAGCGCCACGTCATCCACACCGCGCTGCAGGACACGCCGTTTGTCACGACGTTCTCCATCGGTACCGAACCGAACCGCCGCGTCGTCGTGTCGTACGACCGCACGAAGCAGTAAGATAAAACGAGAAGGACTGTCGAAAGACAGTCCTTCTTTTTTGACAAACCGCCTGCACGCCGCAGCGCGGTTTTTTATTTTTCCTCGCCGGGTGCCGCATCCCCGTTTGCCATGCTGCCGTGCCGTTTCCACCGTCCGGAGAAGTAGTAAACCAGCACCGCGATAAAGCCGAGCACCCAGCCGATGTCGTAGGACAGATACATATAGTGCGGCCCGTAATGGTCGGCGATGTAGTAGATAATGGGCAGCCTCGTGACGATCATGCTGACGATCGTGCAGACCATGGGGAAAAAGCTCTCGCCCGCGCCGCGCATGGCGTTGTTGAGGCAGAACATCACCGCGAGCATCGGGTAGCCCCACATCACGAACCACAGATACTCCCCACCCGCGGCAATGGTGTCGGGACTCTTGGAGAAAAAGCCGACGATCTCGTGGCGGAAAGGAATGATGATCGCCATAAAAAACGCACAGCACGCAAGCACGAGCACGATGACCGTGCGGATGCCCTTCTTCGCGCGGTCGTACTTCCCCGCGCCGACGTTCTGCCCCACAAACGATGTGACCGCGACGGAGAGCGACTGAATGGCGAGCCACGCGAAGTTGTCGATCTTGTTGCCGACGTTGTAGCTGGCGGTGTACGCCTCGCCGAACGAATTAATTTTGGCGACGCAGAAGATCATGCCGAACGCGACTGTCGCCTGCTGTAAGCCCGCGGGCAAACCGATGCGCAGGATGTCGCGCAGGAGGTCTTTTCGGCAGCGGAAGCGCAGCGGATGGATGGCGAGATCGGGATACTTGCGGTTGATGTAGAAAATGCCGAACAGCCACGAAACGAGCTGCGCGATGACCGTGGCGAGTGCCACGCCCGCAACGCCCATTTCAAGCACCAGCACGCTCACAAGGTCGAGCACGGTGTTGAGCACGGCGGCGATGGAGAGGAACAGCAGCGGCGTCTTGCTGTCGCCGAGCCCCTGCAAAATGCCTGCGTTCGCGTTGTAGCCCACGGTACCGATGAGTCCCGCGCTGACGATGAGCAGATATATCTTCGCCTGCGCGTAGTACGACGCGTCCACGCGCAAAAGCGCAAGAATGGTGTCGCACAGCAGCAGGAACAGCACCGTCGCCGGAACGGCGGCGAGCACGATGACGGAGTAGAGCGTATCGACCGCGTCGCGCACCTCCTGGAGCTTGCCCGCGCCGAAATTCTGTGAGATGACCACCGTGCCGCCCGTCGAAAGGCCCATAAAAAGCGCGATGATGAGAAACGTCACGGGGAAGCACGCGCCGACCGCGGCGAGCGCCCCGTCGCCGACGTAGTTGCCCACCACCCAGCTGTCCACCACGTTGTAGAGCTGCTGCAACACGCTGCCGGCGAACATCGGGAGCGCAAAAAGAACCAAGTGCCGCGCAACGCTGCCCTCGGTCATGTTGCGCATACCGGAATTACTCATGAAAATAACCTTCTTTTTATCAATCGTTCAGAACGAGCATCACGGGGCAATGGTCGCTGCCCGTGACCTCGGAGAGAATACAGGAGTCGAAAATGCGCTCACGCAGGCGCTCGGAGGTGATGAAGTAGTCAATCCTCCACCCCACGTTCCGCTCGCGCGACGCGGCGCGGTAGCTCCACCACGAGTACGCGTCCGTGCGCTCGGGATAGAGCGCGCGGAACGTGTCGAGAAAGCCGGCATCGAGCAGCTCGGTCATCTTGCCGCGCTCCTCGTCGGAAAAGCCGGGGTTAAAGCGGTTGGTTTTGGGATTTTTGAGGTCGATCTCCTCGTGCGCGACGTTCAGATCGCCACAGTAGACGACGGGTTTTGTTTTGTCCAGCTCGCACAGATACGCGCGCAGATCGTCCTCCCACAGCATCCGGTAGTCAAGACGCTTCAGTTCGTCCTGCGAGTTGGGCGTGTAGCAGCACACAAGGTAAAAATCCTCATACTCGCAGGTGATGACGCGCCCCTCGTGGCGGTGCAGATCGTCGCCGAAGCCGTAGGTGACATTCAGCGGCTCGCGCTTTGTGAACACCGCCGTGCCGGAGTAGCCCGCCTTGTCCGCGCTGTTCCAGTAGGCGTGGTACTGCGGCAAATCGAGCTTGATCTGTTCCGGCTTGCACTTCGTCTCCTGTAAACAGATTACGTCCGCGTCCACCGCGTCCACAAAATCGAGAAAACCCTTATTCACACAGGCGCGCAGCCCGTTGACATTCCAGGATACCAGTTTCATCGTGCAAAGCCTCCTTTTTCACTCCTATATCATAGCAGGAAACGCGGGGGAAAACAAGATGCGCCGCAGGATAAAAATTCAAGGCAAAAACAGCTTGTCACGCCCTAAAAAGCGTGATAAAATAGACCATTACAAAAAGCCGCACACACACGGACGGGAGGGGATCATTTTGCCGGTACACGACGGACACAGAGCGCGCAAAAAGGAACAGTTCCGCGCGCACGGACTCGACGCTTTTGCCGACCACGAGGTGCTGGAGCTGCTGCTCTATTACGCCATCCCCCGCGCGGACACCAACCCCATCGCGCACCGTCTGATGGAGCGCTTCGGCTCGCTCGACGGCGTGTTTTCCGCGTCCGTGAGCGAGCTTTCGCAGGTGGAGGGTGTGGGCGAGAGTGCCGCGACGCTGCTTGCGCTCGTGATGCCGCTGTGCAGGCGCGTCAAGACCGCGCCGAAGAAGCGCGAATGTTCGCTCGCCTCCACCGAGCGCGCGGGCGAATACTTCATCGACCTCTTTTTCGGCGTCAAGCACGAGGAGATGTATGAGGCGTGTCTCGACGCCAAAGGCAAGCTCCTCGCCTGCTACCGCGTCGCCGAGGGCGGAGCGAGCGCGGTGAACATCAATATGCGCCGCGTAGTGGAAAACGCGCTGCACTGCCGCGCCAGCGCCGTTATCCTCGCGCACAATCACCCCAGCGGCGTGGCGCTCCCGTCGCCCGACGACAATACGACCACGCTCGCCGCGTTTGACGCGCTGCGCACGGTGGACATCCCGCTCATCGATCACATCATCGTCGCGGACGGGGACTTCGTGTCCCTGCGCGACAACGGCCTTTTGCCCACGCGGTAACGCACCGCACAAACGAAAAACAAAGAAAGGAGCGGTCACGACCGATGGATTTCAAGCTGCACTCTCCCTTTGACGCGACGGGCGACCAGCCCGAAGCCATTGAAAAACTGGTTCAGGGCGTCAAAAACGGACTCGACGAACAGGTGCTGCTCGGCGTGACCGGCTCGGGCAAGACCTTCACGATGGCAAAGGTCATTGAGCAGATCCAGCGACCGACACTGGTGCTTGCCCACAACAAGACGCTCGCGGCACAGCTGTGCGCGGAATTTAAAGAGTTTTTCCCCGAAAATGCAGTGGAATACTTCGTTTCCTACTACGATTACTATCAGCCGGAGGCCTATATCCCACACACCGACACCTATATCGCCAAGGACGCCTCTACCAACGAGGAGATCGACCGTCTGAGACTCTCAGCGACCTGCGCCCTTCTGGAGCGGCGGGACGTGATCGTGGTGTCGAGCGTTTCGTGCATCTATGGTCTCGGCGAACCCGAGGATTTTGAAAAGCTGATGATCTCGCTGCGCCCGGGGATGACCATGGAGCGCGATTTTCTCCTGCGCCGGCTGATCGAAATTCGCTACGAGCGCAACGACGTTGCCTTTGAGCGCAACCGCTTCCGCGTCCGCGGTGACACGGTGGAGTTGTATCCCGCCTACTACCGCGACAAAGCCATCCGTGTCGAATTCTTCGGCGACGAGATCGACCGCATTTCCGAGTTCCACCCCGTCACGGGCGTGGTCACGCGCACGCTGAACCATATCGCCATCTATCCCGCCTCGCACTACGTCACGACCAAGGACAAGATGGAGCGCGCGATCACCCAGATCGAGCGGGAGCTTGAAGTGCGCGAAAAACAGTTCACCGAAAACGGCAAGGCGGTGGAGGCGCAGCGCATCCACCAGCGCACGCGCTACGACATCGAGATGATGCGCGAGCTGGGCTACTGCACGGGCATCGAAAACTATTCCCGAGTAATTTCGGGCAGGCCCGTCGGCTCTGCACCGCTGACACTCATCGACTATTTTCCCAAGGACTTCCTGCTCTTTGTGGACGAAAGCCATGTTACGCTCCCACAGGTGCACGCGATGTACAACGGCGACCGCGCGAGAAAGGAGAGCCTGGTGGAGTACGGCTTCCGTCTCCCCTGCGCGTTCGACAACCGTCCACTCAAATTTGAGGAATTCGAACAGCGCGTGCATCAGCGCATCTACGTTTCCGCTACGCCCGGAGACTATGAAAAAACACGCGCGGGACAGATCGTGGAGCAGGTCATCCGCCCGACGGGGCTGCTCGATCCCCGTGTGGAGGTCAGGCCCGTCGAGGGACAGATCGACGATCTGCTCGGTGAGATCAACGCGAGAGTCGGGCGCGACGAGCGCGTGCTTGTGACCACGCTGACGAAAAAGATGGCGGAGGATCTGACGCAGTATCTGCAGGGCATGGGCGTCAAGGTGCGCTACATGCACGCGGATGTGGAGACCATCGAGCGCATGGAGCTCATCCGCGACCTGCGCCTTGGCGAATTCGACGTACTGGTGGGCATCAACCTCCTGCGCGAGGGACTTGACTTGCCGGAAGTTTCGCTGGTCGCCATTTTGGATGCGGATAAGGAGGGCTTTTTGCGCTCGGAGACATCGCTTGTGCAGACCATCGGCCGCGCTGCGCGCAATGCCGACGGTCTGGTTGTCCTCTATGCCGACACGATCACGCCGTCCATGCGCCGCGCCATCGATGAGACGGAGCGCAGGCGCTCTATTCAGGACGCGTACAACAAGGCGCACGGCATCGTGCCGAAAACCATCAAAAAGGACATCCGCGAGGTGCTGGAGATCTCCAGAAAGGAAGAAGCCTCGGCGCGCCGCCGCGGACAGAAAACGCTGTCTGACCGCGAGCGCGAGGAGGAGATCCGGCGTCTCGAAAAGCAGATGCTCGAGGCGAGCAAAATGCTCGAATTCGAGTACGCGGCGATTTTGCGCGACCGCATTATCGAACTGAGGAAAAGCGAAAAGAAATGAGCAAGAAAACCATTGCCTATCTCGAACTCATCGCCGCGGGCGTGTCGTGGGGATTTATCGGCCTGTTCACGCGCCACCTGAGCGCGGCGGGCATCGGCGCGGACAATATCGCGCTGCTGCGCTGTGTCGGCTCGGCGCTCTTTTCCGCGGTGTTTTTCGCTCTGACAGACCGCGCGGCGTTTCACATCACGCGGCGGGATGTGCCGCTGCACCTCGGCAACGGCGTGCTCAGCACCCTCGGTTCGGCGTATTTCTATATGTACTGCCAGACGGAATGCTCACTGGCGGTGTCGGGAATCCTGCTCTATACCGCGCCGGCGATCGTGGTCGTTCTGAGCGTGTTTATTCTCAAGGAACGGCTAACGAAGGGCAAGGTGCTCGCGCTTGCGCTCACAACGCTTGGCTGCGCGCTCGTTTCGGGCGTGTTCGGCGGAGAACAGAGCTGCACCGCGCTCGGCCTTTTTTACGGGCTTTGCTCCGGCTTTACTTACGCGCTATACAGCATTTTCAGCTTTTACCTTCTCAAGCGCAACAGCGCCAACGGTGTAACGATGTGGTCGTATATTTTTGCGTCGCTCGCGCTGCCGTTTCTGCTGCACACAGACGAGCTTCCGCTGCTCTGGAGCAGCGGCACCGTTGTGTTCCATGCGTTCGGGCTCGTCTTTTTCGGCTCGCTCCTGCCGGCGTGGCTCTACACGAAAGGGCTTGAATACGTCGAAGCCAGCCGCGCGCAGATGGTCGTCGCGCTCGAGCCCGCGGTGGCGGCACTGGTCGGCATTTTCGTGTTCGGTGAGCCGATGAGCGCGGCGGTCTTTGCCGGACTCGGCTGTATCATTGCCTCCATCTGTATTTTACGATAAGAAGAAAAAACGATGAAAAAGTATCTTTCCTACGGCTATGTGATCTTCGGCGCGGCGTGCTGGGGCTTTATCGGCGTGTTCAACCGCCTGCTCGGTACGGTCGACGTGAGCGTGTGGAATCGTGTCTTCCTGCGCAATTTCCCCAGCTTTGTGCTGCTGACGGCTTCCTTTGCGCTGTTCCACCGCGAAGTTTTCCATATTCAGAAAAAGCATCTGCCGCTCTTTTTCGGCAGCGGCATTGTCAGCGTGCTGGGCATGGCGGTGACGTATTTCAACTGCCAGCTGCGCTGCTCACTGGCTGTTGCGGGGATCCTTCTGTACCTTGCGCCGTCATTCGTGGTGCTCGCCTCGGCGGTGCTGTGGAAAACGCCGCTCACGCGCCGCAAAATTGCGGCGCTGCTGCTTGCGCTCGTTGGCTGTGCGCTGGTGAGCGGACTTGTCGGCGGCGGGCAAAGCGGCTCGGCGGCGGGTATCCTGTTCGGCGTTGGCTCCGCGCTGTGCTACGCGAGCTATACGATTTTCGCCCATTACGGACTCAAGCATTACGACAGCTACACCATGATCTACTGGACATTCGCCTTTGCAGGGCTTGGCTCACTGCTGTTTCTCGATTACCCTGCCGTCCTGCCCGCCTTTACCACGCCGCGCGGACTTCTCGGCACGGTGGGACTGGTGCTCATTGCCACGGTGCTGCCGTACCTCTTCTACACCAAGGGACTTGAGGGCGTAGAGAGCGGCAAAGCGGCGATCATTGCCAACGTCGAACCGGTGGTTGCCGCAATTACGGGGATCGTGTTTTATGACGAAACGCCCGGCATCTGGACGCTGCTCGGCATTTTGTGCGTGTTCGGCGGCGTGGTGCTGCTGGCGAAGGAGGATGAAAATGGCGAAGCAGAAGGATGAAAAAACCAACGTGATGCGCGTGCTGGAGCAGAAAAATATCCCATACACTGCGCATACTTATCCTGCGGACGGACCGATCGACGGCGTTTCCGTGGCGAAGATGCTCGGTCAGAGCGTGGAGCAGGTGTTCAAAACGCTTGTGACACGCGGCGCGAGCGGCGGCTATTATGTGTTCGATATCCCTGTGGCGGAGAATCTCGACCTCAAAAAAGCGGCGAAGGCTGTGGGGGAAAAGTCCGTTGCCATGCTGCCGCAGAAGGAGCTGCTGCCGCTCACAGGCTACGTCCACGGCGGCTGCTCACCGGTGGGCATGAAGAAGCAGTTCCCCACCGTGTTCCACGAAACCGTGATTTTGTTCGACACGATCTGCGTCAGCGCGGGCAGGATTGGCTATCAGGTCGAGGTGTCGCCCGATGCGCTGATGGAGCTGATCGGCGCGCAAGCAGCGGACGTTGTTGAGGAATAGATTACGGAAAAAGTTTGATAGATTTTAATCCGTTGATTGACATAAAAAATTATTCCGTATATCCTTGCCCCGGCAGCTGCAAATGTAACTTTAGGAGAATACCATGCCAAGTAAGATTTTTGTTAAAGGCGCAAGAGAAAACAACCTCAAAAACATTGACGTCGAAATTCCGCGTGATGCGCTGACTGTCGTGACGGGTCTTTCCGGCAGCGGCAAGTCGAGCCTTGCGTTTGATACCATCTACGCCGAGGGACAGCGCCGCTATGTGGAAAGCCTTTCCTCCTACGCGCGGATGTTCCTCGGGCAGAAGGAAAAGCCCGATGTCGATTATATCGAGGGACTTTCCCCCGCCATCTCCATTGACCAGAAAACGACCTCACAGAATCCGCGCTCGACGGTCGGTACGGTGACGGAGATCTACGACTACCTGCGTCTTTTGTGGGCGCGGATCGGCACACCCCACTGCCCCAAGTGCGGAAAAGAGATCAAGCAGCAGTCCATCGACCAGATCATCGAGGCGCTCATGGAACTTCCCGAGGGGACGCGCGTGCAGATCATGGCACCCGTCATCCGCGGACGCAAGGGCGAATACGCCAAGATTTTTGATGATGCGCGCAAGTCCGGCTATGTTCGCGTGCGCGTGGACGGCAGTATGTACGACTTGTCGGAGGAAATCAAACTCGACAAGAATCTCAAGCACAACATCGAGGTCGTCATCGACCGCCTCATTCTGCGCAGTGACATTATCCACCGCCTGACCGACTCGTGCGAGACGGCGGCGGCGCTCTCCGGCGGACTGGTGCTGGTCAACATCCTGCAGGAAGAGCGCGACATCCTCTTTTCACAGAATTATGCCTGCGAGGATTGCGGCATCTCCATTGAGGAGCTGTCTCCGCGCATGTTCTCGTTCAACAATCCGTTCGGCGCGTGCCCGACCTGCACGGGCCTCGGCGCACAGCTCAAGGTCGATCCCGAGCTCATCATCCCCAACCCGTCCCTTTCCGTGCTCGACGGCGCGATCTGCGCATCGGGCTGGTCGAACGTGCGCGGCGACGGCATTTCCCGTATGTATTTTGAAGCGCTGTCAAAGAAGTATCACTTCTCCCTGCGCGATCCGTTTGAAACGCTTTCCCCCGAGGTGGTGGATGTTATCCTCTACGGCACAAAGGGCGAAAAGCTGGAGCTTACCTACGATCAGCCGCGTGGCAAGGGCGTGCTGTATCAGGCGTTTGAGGGTGTCGTCCCCAACCTCGAGCGCCGCTACCGCGAAACGCAGAGCGACGGCGTGCGTGACGAGCTGGAGGAAGTGATGAGCGAGTGCCCCTGCCCCGACTGTCAGGGCAAGCGGCTTCGTAAGGAGTCCCTTGCCGTCACCGTCGGCGGCATCAGTATTTCGGACTACACGGAAAAGTCTGTCGTCGATGCGCTCGACTTTGTGGAAAAGCTGGAGCCGACGCTCACGAACCAGCAAATGCTGATCGGCGAGCGTATTTTAAAGGAAATCAAGTCCCGTCTGGGATTTTTGCGCTCGGTAGGCCTTGAATACCTGACGCTTTCGCGTGCCAGCGCATCGCTCTCCGGCGGTGAGGCGCAGCGCATCCGTCTCGCCACGCAGATCGGCTCGAGCCTCATGGGGGTGCTTTACATTCTCGACGAGCCGTCAATCGGACTGCATCAGCGCGACAACGACAAGCTCCTTGCCACGCTCAAGCACCTGCGAGACCTCGGCAATACGCTCATTGTTGTGGAACATGATGAGGACACCATGCGTGCGTCCGACTATATTATCGACATCGGCCCCGGCGCAGGCATCCATGGCGGCGAGGTCGTCGCGGCAGGAACGCCGGAGGAGGTCGTGGCAAACGAACAATCGCTTACGGGACAGTACCTTTCCGGCAAAAAAAAGATCACTGTGCCGAAAGAGCGCCGTGAGGGCAGCGGAAACTATCTCACCGTGCGCGGGGCGCAGGAGAACAACCTTAAAAACATTGATGTTTCCGTTCCGCTCGGCACATTTACCTGCGTTACCGGCGTGTCCGGCAGTGGCAAATCGAGTTTAGTAAACGAAATAATCTTTAAGAAGCTCGGCGCCGACTTGAACCGCATGAAAACTCACGCAGGACGCCACCGTGCCATCGAGGGCGAAGAGCATCTCGATAAGGTCATCTGCATTGACCAGACGCCGATCGGGCGCACGCCGCGCTCCAATCCGGCGACCTACACCAATCTCTTTAACGATATCCGAGACCTGTTTGCCTCCACGCCGGACGCGAAGGCGCGCGGCTACAGTTCCGGCCGATTCAGCTTCAATGTGCGCGGCGGGCGGTGCGAAGCCTGCTCCGGCGACGGACAGCTCAAGATCGAGATGCACTTTTTGCCGGATATTTACGTTCCCTGCGAGGTGTGCAAGGGAAAGCGCTACAACCGCGAAACGCTTGAGGTGCATTATAAGGGAAAATCCATTTCCGATGTGCTGGAAATGACGGTGGATGAGGCGCTGGAGTTTTTCCGCGATCTTCCCAAGCTTGCCGGACGCTTGCAGACACTGCAGGATGTCGGTCTCGGCTATATCCGCCTCGGGCAGTCGTCCACCACGCTCTCCGGCGGTGAGGCGCAGCGCGTCAAGCTCGCCACTGAGCTGAGTAAGCGCGCGACCGGCAGGACGATCTATATTCTCGATGAGCCGACCACGGGCCTGCACACGGACGATGTGCGAAAGCTTCTGGAGGTTCTGCAGCGGCTGGTCGATACCGGCAACACCGTGCTTGTCATTGAGCACAACCTGGATGTCATCAAGTCTGCGGACTATCTCATCGACCTTGGCCCCGAGGGAGGCA
>R11__coassemble_1594_pt1 | contig 12483 bp, 14 predicted proteins | sample R11__metabat2_low_PE_064 | metagenome-assembled genome bin R11
GGAGCGAATTATCGCTCCTTTTTTGTATTTTATAAACTATTCACCGTTTTAGTGACCGCAGATATGCTTTCTGCTCATCCGTGATGCGATAGCTCTCAATCGCTTTCTGAATGATTTTGTTGTGCGTCCACGGCATAAGGCGCTGCTCCAAAAGAATCGGCAGCGCGGTATCATACTGCTTAACAAGCGCTGTCGCAAAATACCACGCGATCATCATGTTGACGTAGTATTCCTCGCTGCGCAAAACGGCCACCCAATCGAAATATTCCGGCGTAAAACCCTCGTCCAGATAGTGCGACATCAGCATTTCAATGCCGAAGCGTACGGTATAGACTTTACTTGACGCGAGCCACCGCCGAATGTGCGGCAAAAGTTCTGCCTTGTGCTTTTTGAATACCTTCGGACTGAGCAGGTCACAGGTTGCCCAGTTGTCGATGTACGGCAAAAAGGCATCCAGCCTCGTGATCACGCGGTCAAAATCCTTCTCCTCGCAGAGAAGAAAGCCGTGGAGGTTGTTTTCGTCGTAATATCCGTGCGGCAGCGCATCTAAAAACGCGCCGACGTCCTCCCGCTTGGCAAATTCCTTTGCGAGTCTCCTTAGCGCCGGCGTGCGCACGCCGATGATCGTGCTTTTGTCCACCGTCGGCATCAGTTTCGCCTGAAAGTCGCGGTATTTCAAATCCTGTAAGGCAAAAAACCTTTGCAGAATTTCCTCGCAAATATCCATCATTGTTTCTCTTTCAGCCGCGCAAGAATGGTCTCGTCAGCGGGGCAGAATGCGTAGTTGTCGATCTCCCCCACCGTGATCCATTGAATATCATTGTGCTCAAGCATCTTTGGCACGCCCTCTGTAATTGACGCGTTGAAGATCGTGAGATGCACCGTGAGGTCGGGGTACTCATGCACCACGTCCATAAATACGTCGCGCGCTTCGACAGTCACGGCAAGCTCCTCGCGGCACTCGCGAATAAGCGCCTGCTCTTTCGTTTCGCCTTTCTCCACCTTGCCGCCGACAAACTCCCACAGTAGCCCCCGCGCCTTGTGCGCGGGACGCTGGCAGATCATAAATTTCTCGCCCTCCAAGATGAGGGCCGCTACCACTTCCGTCATACTCATCACTTATCTTGTCGGGATGACTTCCATCCAGTAGCCGTCGGGGTCGAGGATGAAATAGATGCCCATTTGGGGATTTTCAAAGCAGATGCATCCCATCTCCTGATGCTTCTTATGTGCCGCCTCGTAATCGTCCGCGCGGAGGGCAAGGTGGAACTCACACTCGCCGAGATCGTACTTCTGCGGATGGTCGCGCAACCAGGTAAGCTCCAGGCGGAAATCCGTCTTTCCGTCGCCAAGATACACGATGATAAAGCTGCCGTCGTCTGCGACCTTGCGCCCGCCTATTGGCTCAAGCCCGAGGGCTTCTTTGTAGAACGCAAGGGACTTGTCAAGGTCGGATACGTTGAAATTAAAGTGATTGAAGGTAAACATTGCTCGTCCTCCCCATTTATAGCAGGCTCATTTGCCCGTCGTCATTCTCGCTCGTTTTGCCCTCTTCGCCGAGCATCGCGAGGAATTCCCCCTCCGTCAGCACGGGGATCCCAAGCTCGTTCGCGCGCTTCAGCTTCGAGCCGGCGGCTTCCCCGGCGACGACGTAGGTCGTCTTCTTCGAGACACTGCCGCTCGCCTTGCCGCCGCGCGCTTCGATGAGGGATTGCGCTTCATCGCGGGAAAACTTCTCAAGCGTACCGGTGAGAACAAAGGTCATACCGGCGAATCGGTCGTCCGTCGGCTTTTCAGAGGACTTCATATTGACGCCTGCCTCGCGCAGACGATGCAAAAGATCCTGCGACTGCTCGCTTGTAAACCAGTCACGAAGGAAGTTCGCCGTAATTTCCCCGATGTCATCCACCGCGGTCAGCTCCTCCACCGTCGCGTTCTCCAACGCTTCCATCGAGCCGAACTTCTGTGCAAGTACCTTGGCGGCCTTGGCACCGATCTGACGGATGCCGAGCGCGCAAAGAAGCTTCGAGAGGTCATTGTGCTTGGATTGCTCAATGGCATACACCGCGTTCTGCGCGGATTTGAGCCCCATGCGGTCAAGCTGTGCGATGTCCTGCACCGTAAGGGTATAGAGGTCGGCAGGATTCTGCACGAGCTTCGCGTCGATGAGCGATTGCAGCACGGCAGGGCCGACGCCGTCAATGTCCATCGCGTCACGGGAGGTAAAATGCTGCAGTCTCCGCAAAAGCTGAGCCGGACACTCTGCGCCCGTGCAGCGCATCGCCGCACCGTCCGGATCGCGCACCACCTTCGCACCGCACACAGGGCAGGTGTCGGGTAAGCGATACGGCTTTGCGCCCTGCGGACGCTTGTCCTTTTCCACGCGCACGATCTCGGGGATGATCTCCCCTGCCTTCTGCACGATGACGGTGTCACCGATGCGAATATCCTTGTCCGCAATGAAATCCTGATTGTGGAGCGTCGCATTGGTGACGGTAGTGCCGGCAAGCCGCACCGGTTCGACCACGGCCTTCGGGGTAAGCACCCCTGTTCTGCCGACCTGCACCACGATGTCCGTGACCTTGCTCGGCTTCTGCTCCGGCGGATACTTAAATGCCACCGCCCAGCGCGGTACCTTGGTGGTAGAGCCAAGCATAGTACGCTGCGTCAAGTCATTCAGCTTTACAACCGCGCCGTCCATATCGTAGGGCAAAAGCTCGCGTTCCTCGCCCAGACGTATGATCTCTTCCTTGCACTTTTCAATGTTGCCGGAGCGCAGATACGGAATGACGTTGAAGCCCTGCGACTTCATGTAGTCGATCGTGTCCGTATGCTTTGCAAAGGTCTTTCCCTCGGCGAGCTGGAGATTGAAGATAACAATTTCAAGCCGCCGCTTCTCGGTAAGCGCAGAATCCTTCTGGCGAAGTGAGCCTGCCGCCGCGTTGCGCGGATTGGCAAACAGCGGTTCCTCGTTCAGCTCACGCTCGGCATTGAGCGCGCGGAACACAGTCTTGGACATATAGACTTCGCCGCGGACGATAAGCTTACCGAGCTTCTCGGGCAGCACCTTCGGAATCATCTTGATTGTACGCAGATTCTCGGTCACGTCTTCGCCGGTTTTTCCGTCGCCGCGTGTTGCCCCGCGGTAAAAGACACCGTCCCGGTATTCCAGTGCCACCGAAAGACCGTCCACCTTCGGCTCGACGCTGTATTCGACCGTCCCGAGCTGCCCGCGCAGGTGGCGGTCAAACTCCTCCACCTCCCGGTGCGAGAACACGTCCTGCAGGCTTTCGAGCGGCACCTCATGCGTCACCGGAGAAAATGCCGCCGACACATGGCCGCCGACGTGCTGCGTGGGAGAAGTCGGAACGATCTCCTCCGGATGCGCCTCCTCCAACTGCCGCAGCTCACGCTGAAGCATATCGTATTCATAGTCTGAAATTTCGGGTGCGTCCTGATCGTAATACCGCCTGCTGTGATATTCGAGCGTTTCGCGCAATTCCTTGATGCGTTCCTTGTAGGACATGGTATCCTCCGTTAACCCTGGTTCATGATGTATTCTTCGGCGTTGTCCGCCATGTTTTCGCCGTTGCTGAAGTAGGTGTAATTGTCCGGCACGGAGCCAACGATGACGGTTTCCGCAACGGCATAGGTGCTTGATACCTTGGTCATCGTGGAAAAGCCCGGCAGCAGGATGCTGACATAAACGTCCACAACAAGGTAAATCTGGTGCTTGGTCTGGTTGATGCCGGCGGAGGTGAAGGCATTTTCAAAATGCGCACTCGACGACCCGACCGACTGCATCCGTACACGAATCAGCGGTCCGCGACCGGCAAGCAGCGGCGTCCCCGTGAGCGTTCCGAACGGAATGGAGAGCTCGCGCGTGGAGACCTCGGACAGTTTTCCGAGCACCTCTTCCATGATCGCGGATTGCAGGCGGTTGAATTCCGCCATATTACTTTTGACCGCCGTGATGTGCCCCTCATTGTCTTTTTCAAACGAAATCAGCCGATCGTAGTCCACATCGCCGGAATAGATGGTATCGTTCACCGCCGCACTGACAATGCCGTTGACTGTGTTGGATACCCGTGCGGTGGCAAGTGAGGTCAAAATCGGCTTTAAGTGCATCGCCGCGACCAGCACAAGCGCCAGCAGAGCAAGCGCGGCGGCAGCGGCAAGCAGCAGCGACTTTTCTCTGCGTGTGAGCACGCGGTGCATATACCTTCGCATTTTCCCACCTCACGGCAGGATATGCGCCGACAGCTTTTCCCTATGTCTTTTTACAGCGCGCTGACCATTTCCTTGAATACTCTGCCGCGCTCCATGAAGTTCGCAAACTGGTCAAAAGCGGCGCAGGCAGGCGAAAGCGTCACAATGTCGCCGCGCTGTGCGCGTGCGTTCGCGGTCTCGACACACTCCTGAAGACTTGCGCAGCGGATGATCTCCGGCGCACCGTGATAGTCCGGGCAGTCTCTCACCGCCTGCTCGATGGCATCCGCCGTCGCGCCGCACAGAATGAGCAGCTTAACATGCAAAATAATTTCCGGTGCAAGCGGTGTAAAGGGAATGTGCTTGTCGTATCCGCCGGCGATCAGAATGACCTTTTCGTCAAATGCGCGCAGTCCGGCAATCGTGCGCGTGGGACTCGATGCGATGGAATCGTTGTACCACTTCACGCCGCGTACCTCGCGCACCGGCTCACAGCGATGCTCGACACCGGCGAAGGTACGCGCGACCTCGTCCATGAGATGTGGCTCGACCAGATCACGCAGGGCGCAGAATGCTGCCATATAGTTTTCAATGTTGTGCTGCCCGGGAAGCTTGATATGGTTTTCCTCCACGACAGGAAGCCATTTTCCGTCCGCCGATGCAAAGACCGTTCCGCCGTTGAGGAATGCGCCGTTTTCGATCTCCTTCTTACGCGAGAAGTACCGTACCTCGCCCTTTGCCTCGCTGACAAGCGGTGCAGAGGCTTCGTTGTCGGCGTTGAGGACGAGAATGTCGTCCTTCCCCTGATGCAGGAAAATGTTTTTCTTCGCCGCGACGTACTCGTCCATGCCAGTGTGCCAGTCGAGATGGTTGGGCGCAAGATTCGTCACCACCGCGATATGCGGCGAGCGCTGCATATCCTGCAGCTGGAACGAGGACAGCTCGACCACCACGACATCGTCCTTCGTCATTTTTTCCGCGTCGCACAGCAGCGGATGACCGATGTTTCCGCCGAGCCAGACCGTTTTCCCTGCGGCTTTGAGCATTTCGGCAATGATGCTGGTGGTGGTCGTTTTGCCGTCAGACCCGGTCACGCCGATCGTGGTGCAGGGACAGATCTCAAAGAACACTTCCATTTCCGAGGTAACGGTGCTTCCCTTTTCCCGTGCGGCTTTGAGCGCCGGAATATCGGGGCGCATCCCGGGCGTGCGGAAAATGACGTCTGCGGTAAGGTCATCCAGATAGCCTTCCCCGAGATGCAGCTCTGCACCCATCGCTTCAAGCTCCGCCGCCGTTTCCCCGAGGGCGGCACGGCTCTTTTTGTCGCAGGCAGCGGTTCTGATTCCATGCTTACAAAGCAGCGTAATAAGCGGTGTGTTGGAAACTCCGATGCCGAGTACAGCGACGGCCTTCCCTTTTAGTGACGCAAGATAATCCTGAATGGTCATGGAAGACAATCCTTTCCAGTATATAAAATCCCATGTATAGTATAGCGCCTGTGCGCTAAAATAGCAACGATGCCGTAAAATTTTTCTTGCTTGACAACATAAGTAGGCGTGCGCTACAATACCCCTTGCGAGGAAAACAGACAGTCGCGTGTGCAGACCGAAAGGTCGTACATGAGGAAAGTCCGGGCTCCACAGGGCAAGGATAACGGGTAACGCCCGCCGAGAGCGATCTCAGGAAAAGTGCAACAGAGAGATACCGCCTTATCGCAAGATAAGGTAAGGGTGGAAAAGTGCGGTAAGAGCGCACTCATCGGCGTGGAAGCGTCCGATGCTGTAAACTCTATCCGGAGCAACACCGCTATGGGAGCAATAGGCTTGCCCGGCCGCTCCCGAGGTGGCTGGAGCGTACCGGCAACGGTGCGCCAAGATAGATGACTGTCAAATACAGAACCCGGCTTACAGTTTTGCTCGCGTAATACTAATGTTCAATAGAAATCAGACAAAGATTTGCGAAAATTATTTTCGTCAGGCAAGGCGAAGTCCGCAGGGAATACTGTCGTATTTTCAAGGACTTCAACGAAGCATGGCGGAGATCAGATCGCAAAGATTGTCGTGTTTTTATTGAATATTGGTATAAAATATGAGAGGGACGGCGGAAAACGCCGTCCCTCTCTTGTTGTATCGTATCAAACCTTCGATGCCCACATTTTTGGCTCCGTCAGCCAGGCAGTTTACCGGGGGGTACAAGCGGAAAAATAAGTTACACCCGCATCTGCACCCATAAAAAAGATCTTCAGGTCTTGTAACCTATCTGCAGCTGCTGCGGCTCATCGCCGTGCATACACCTGTTGGGTGCGCATTTCATACAGCTTCATCAGTTCTGCAAAGAAATAAGACGCTCTGTCGAGGTCGTTCGCTGCCCTTGCTGCCTTCAAATGGCATTCCAAGGAATCAATCATGTAATCGATCTGCATAGAGTATTCCCCCTATTTGTGTTGACCGTCACCGGACGGCGCATCAAGAAAGAGTTTCGTCAACAGATGGTAAAACTGATCGCTGGACTTATTCAGATAGAAGTCGGCAGCCTGCTCTTTGCTTAGCAGCAAACGATCTCCTATGCCCGCCATATTACAAAATTCAAGAAAATGCACACTCTCTTTGAGCTTATCCAGAAGCTCTGTTTTATCCGCCGGCAGAGGCGGTACGCTCTGTTCCCATTCGCACGAGTTATGGCAGGCCGCCTGGATGCTCGTCATAACATGATCCCAAAAGTATTCGGAATCCAGAATGCGCTCGAGGATAAGCTGCGCTTCTTTGTCTTTTGCGGCGGAACAAGGATCGGCATCCGTTAGCCGCGCCTGAAGTACCTCCGGCTCACATGCTGCGGGATGCAAAACGTTTTCATTTAATGTTACATTTTCGCCTGAATTTGTAACAGTCCGCATAGAGATATAGTCAGATTCCTTCCCGGTCAGAACATAATCACAGGAAACACGGAAATAATTTGAGACAGCGAGAACCGCAGACGCAGGCATTTCACGCGTACCGCTCTCCCATTGTGCGATTTGGACACGGTTTACGTGAATGGCCTCAGACAGATCCTCCTGTGTGATACCGGAGTCCTTTCTCAGCTGCTTCAAATACTTGCCGGACATAAAAGCAATATCTTTCATATTGTCACCCCCGTTATGTAACATTCGTTTTCTGATGCGTTACATTTTATGTTTAGAATGTAACACTTAATGTAACATATGTCAAGTACTTTTTTACAAAATTTTTTTGCAAAAAAAGACAGCGCATTCGCGCTGTCTTTTCATTTCCTTTTTTACTGAACTGTCAGTTTTAGATATTCTGCCACGGACAAAAATTTTGTTACTCTGCCCCACGGCTCGTCATAAAGTGCATACGGAGCCTCCGACCAGCGCGTGTGAACGATCAGCTCCCGTTCTCCGTCACAGTCGCAGTCGATGCTTTGCCAGTCGATCACCTCGTCCTTGCGAAAACTTGCCACACACCAGGGCCCGCCGACATTGCGATCATTCAGATAATACTGATCCAGCTCCGGCAGATACGTGTAAAACCGGATCGTATTTTCACTCGTCAGGCAATAGGTCTCGTCATAATGCCACAGCGGCGCGTCGAGCTTTACCCCGCCCGTATGTTGCTTGTCGATTTTGCAGTCCACCCCATACAGGTCTTCCCACGCATAGTAAGTGACAACACCGCTGCACTCTGAGATCGTTCCCTCATAGGTTCTGTCATCCCATTCGTAGACCATACGGTAATACGGGAGCGAGTCGGACGTGCGTACCTGCATGGTAAAATCATCATCCGGCCGAAGCCCGTGCATCTGTAAGCGCGCCGAGCGGTCAAAATCCTCTGTTCCTCTGAGCTTGAGCATATGCTCCCTGTCCAAAGACTCGACATAAAGATAGGTGTCAGTTCCGTCCTTTTCCACCAGCATCACAGTGCCCATATTCTCTACGCGGTGGATGTGCTTTTGCTCCGCGCGGTAATATAGATTTCCGGCAATCGTGAGCACAATCAAAATCGCAGCCACGGCGATCCACTTTTTTGATCGTCTGCGCTCCCACTTCAGGTTTTCGCTCGATAGCTCGACGAGGTTTTGAATGGGCTGCTGTTGGTCTCTTTGTTCTTCCTGCATCGCTTCATCCTTTCTGATCGGTGCAGGGCTTTCACAGCGCAGCAGCGTCTCCACGCTGACGGACAGCGCGTCGGCAAGCGGTTCAAGGAGCGTCACGTCGGGGTAACTGAGCCCACGCTCCCACTTGCTCACAGCCTTGTCAGTCACGTTCAGCCTGTCCGCCAGCTGCCGCTGCGTCATGCCCTGCTTCTTTCGATGTTCGGCGAGCGCTGCGCCGAAGCTCTCTTTGTCCATAGGTGTCACCTCGATTCTATTTAAGCGAAAATCGGCGGAAAAAGCAACCGACTGACCGTAGAATTACTTGTCTGCACCGCTTTTTCTACCGAACAGTCCCCTTTTCCTTTCTCCATCTCGTTTCTCCATCTCGTGCACAGTCAATTTATCATTGTACAAAGCAAATCTTTTGTACATAATTTAACAAAGAAAAACAGGTCGGCGGTTTGCCGACCTGTTTGCGCATTACCGAATTCTCGTTTTGCCGAGCTTGATGAGCCGCACGATCACGGGCGAAAGCGCCACGTTGAACAGCAGCTCAAAAACGAAGTTGCCGCCCGCGAGACCGAGGAACATATACTTCACCACGTCGTCCCCAAAGCCGAGTGCCTGCGCCCAGCCGGTCAGCGGCTCTTTCATGAAGAACAGCACGCAGCCGATGAGAAACACGCCCGTGTTGACCACGGGACAGATGACCGCGGACGCCATCACGGCGGCGGAATCGCTCTTCCCTTTGAGCGCATTGTAGGCAAACCCTGCGACGAGGCCGCACAGCACGCCCTTGCTGACGACCGTGAGGATCGTGCCGAGCGGATTGACGACGAGAAAAGCCGCCGCGTCGCCGGAGATCAGCACGACAATGGCAAAGACGAAGCCGAGCCACGCGCCGGAGGCCGCTCCATAGAGTGCAGCACCCACGACAATCGGCACAAGCACGAGCGAGATGGAGAACATACCGAAGTGGATAAAGCTGCCCATGAGCTGCAGCACCACCACAATGGCGGTGAAGATGCTCAAACCCACGATTTTTTTGGTGTCAAACCGTTTCATTATTCTTTTCCTTTCTATTCCCTGTTCGGTGGGAGGTCGGAAGGTAACAAAAAAGACCTACCGCGCTTCCCCTGTTTTCCGCACGGTGTCATCGTGCGGCCTGTGGTGAAATCGGTAAGTCAGTCAAAAAAAATAATATAAATTAAAAAATAAGTTATATTACAGATTTCTCTATCACTATACCCTCTCCTGACAGGAAAGTCAAGCAAATGCAGCCTTTTTCCGCTTTTGGCGGAAAATATAGAAAAGAGGCTCCGTTTCGGAGCCTCTTGCGATTTGCTTTACTCGTTCTCCCAGTTATGCCACACGTTCTGCACGTCTTCGTTCTCGTCGAGGAAGTCGAGTAGCTTTTCCATGTTCTTCACGTCCTCGTCGCTCGAAAGCGTAACGTAGGTCTGCGGCACCATGGAGATCTCGGCGCTGACAAACACATAGCCCTTGCCCTCAAGCGTCTTGACCACGTCGTTGAACGCGTCGGGATCGGTCGTGATCTCAAACACGCTGCCGTCCGGCTCAAAGTCCTCGGCACCGGCATCGAGCGCGTCCATCATGACGGCATCCTCTTCGTAGTCGCCGTCCTCATTGTCGATGATGATGACGCCCTTGCGGTCGAACGACCAGGACACGCAGCCCTGTGCGCCCATGCCCTTGCCGTACTTATCGAAGTAGTGGCGGACTTCCGGCGCGGTACGCTGACGGTTGTCCGTCAGAGCTTCCACGATGACGGCAATGCCGCCGGGGCCGTAGCCCTCGTAGGTAACGGACTCGTAGTTATCGGTGTTGCCGGAGCCGAGCGCCTTATCAATGGTGCGCTTGATGTTGTCATTGGGCATATTGGCAGCCTTCGCCTTGGCGATGACGGTGGCAAGGCGGGAGTTGTTGTTGGGGTCGCCGGAGCCGCCCTGCTTGACGGCGACGATGATCTCCTTGGCGATCTTGGTGAATGCCGCGCTGCGCTTGGCGTCAGCCGCGCCCTTCGTCTTTTGGATATTGTGCCACTTGGAATGACCGGACATAGTGATTTTCTCCTTACATGTAGTATTGAATGACGTCCCGGTGGAGCGTCGAAATTACGGTTTCCGCTTCGGGAAAGAATTTGCCGAGGTAATCCTTGATCGCGCTGCAAATGACGTTTTCCGTAGAAAAATGACCTGCATCGATCAGGTTGAGCCCCTGTGTATCAAGGAAATCGTGGTAGCTTAAGTCGCTTGTCACAAACGTATCGCAGCCGAGCGCGATCGCCTGCGGAATAAATTCACCGCACGCACCGCCGCCAACGGCGACTCTGTGGACGCTCTTTCCGCCGTCACGGTAACGCAAACCCTTACAACTTAAAGATTTTACCACAACCGGCAGGAATTCTTCAAGTCTTTTTTCGCAGGAAAGTGTGCCGACACGCCCGATTTTTTCCTCATTGAGCGGAATTATATCGCAAATTCCGAGTTTTTCCGCCAGACAGTCGTTCACGCCGCCCTCCGCCGCATCGAGATTGGTGTGCATGCAGATCGCCGCAACGTCTCCTTTCAGGAGCTTGGTGAGGATACGCCCCTGCGCGTTGTCATCAAGCACGTTCTGTACCTTGTGCCAGGTGCAGTTCATCACGGGATGGTGCGCGACGATGAGGTCGGCACCCATGTCGAGCGCCTCCTGCGCGACCGTTTCCGTGATGTCGAGCGCGACGAGGATCTTCTTCACTTCGCGTTCGCCGCTGCCGACGAGCAGCCCCACGTTATCCCAGCTTTCTGCCAGTTCGTGCGGCGCCCAGTCGTAGAGCCTCGCTTCAATTTCCCGAACCGTTGCCATGCTGCCATGCCTCCCTGCTCTGTTTCAATTCTTTGATGATCGCCTCTAATTCCGCGATGCGCGCTTCCCTGTCTGCCCTCTTGGAGCCTTTGAGCCCCTCGGCGGCGCGCGTGAGCTTTGTGATGCGCTCTGTCGCATAGTCGCCGTAAAGCGGATCGCGTATGGACGCTGCGCCGCAGTACGCCTGCGCCGCCGTGAGCGGTGCACTCTCCCCGCCTGTTGCGGTCAAGACAGCGTAGAGTGTGTCCTTGTCGCGCGCAAGATGCTCCTGCGTGATGGCGTAGCCGTTCTCGGTCAGCCAGACGCGCAGCAGCTCCGGCTTCGTCATCGGCTGCAAAAGAAGCTGTTTTTGGCGCGTCCACGGCGCATTTTTCAAAATTTCGATGATCGTCTCGCCGCCCATGCCGGCGATGACGACGGTATCGACCTCCTGCGGCGCGATAGCATCCAGTCCCGCGCAGAGGCGAAAGTCGATGCCTTGCGTGACGCCATATTCTGCCGCCGTGCGCCTTGCGTGCTCGAGCGGGAGCGCGTTGATGTCCGACGCGATGGCGTGCGTGATCGTGCCTTTTTGCAGCAGGTACACGGACAGATACCCGTGATCGGTGCCGACGTCGGCAAGCGACGCGCCATAAGGCACAAGGCTTGCAAGCAGCGCAAGACGCGGCTGTAGGATCAGTTCTTTTTTCTCCACAGTACACTCCAGAATTCAAGTGATTGACCAAACAAGACGCATACGGATCCCGTATGCGTCCCGTTTTTTTATTCCTGAGCAGGCTTGTTCGCTTCCTCGTTGACGACGGCGAGCAGCTTGTCGACATCGATACCGTGAACCATACAGGCCTCCTCCACGGTCTCACCGCGAGAAGACGGACAGCCTAGGCAATGCATACCGATGGAAAGGAAGATCGGCGCGGTCTGCGGCGCGATGTCGAGAATATCACCGATAATGGTGTCTTTTGTAATTGTAATCATGACTTGTTACCTCCGAAATTGATAAGAATAGTTTACCCCATTTTTCGTGTTTTTTCAATAGGAATTCCACGCTATCACACAAAAAACGTCCGCCCATTTCGGGCGGACGTTTCTTTTGTCAAAGACAACTGCAAAGAATTACTGCTCGGCGCGCATCTTGGCGAAGCAATCGCTGCAGTAAACGGGACGGTCGGTCTTGGGCTCGAAGGGAACCTTGGCCTCGCCGCCGCAAGCTGCGCAGACTGCGGTGAAGTATTCACGGGGACCACGGGCGGCGTTCTTGCGAGCGTCACGGCAGGCCTTGCAGCGCTGGGGCTCGTTCTGGAAGCCGCGCTCTGC
>R11__coassemble_1965_pt1 | contig 10791 bp, 14 predicted proteins | sample R11__metabat2_low_PE_064 | metagenome-assembled genome bin R11
CTTTACAGAAGCAGCTCGTGGATGCCGTCGTATTCAACGGCGTTGTCCGCGAGCAGTTTTTCAATCGTTTCGCGCAGCGCGGCGGGCGCGCTCCACGCGATGCCGCAGTCTGCGCTCAAACTCCGCGGTGCGGAGATGAGTTTGCCCTTGAGGTTATTCTGATTGCAGAGCTTTTCGGTCGCCATCGCCTCGGCGGTCGTGTGGAACGTGATGACGACGCGCGGTGTTTTCGGTTTCATTCCTCGCTCAACTCCTTCAGCGCGGCGAGGGCTTCGTCCACCTCGTCAAATGTGTTGTAGTACCCGAAGCTGAAGCGTACAGCTCCTTGCTCCTCGGTGCCGAGCGCACGGTGCATTCTCGGGGCGCAGTGCGCGCCCGCGCGGGTGGCGATTTCATAGTCGTCAAACAGCGCGTCGCCCAGCTCGCTCGACGGTATGTCGCGCAGGTTGAGCGTGACGATGGGCGCGCGGTCGAAAGACGAAAAGTCGCCGTAAACGGTGTAGCCGTCGAGCTTCGTTATGCCCTCGTAGAAACGCTTGACGAGCGCCATCTCGTGCGCGTGGATGGTTTCCACGCCGGTCTCATTCAGAAATTCCACGGCGGCGAGAAGTCCCGCGATGCCGTGTCCATTGAGCGTGCCGGCTTCCAGATGCGTCGGCAGTTCGCGCGGCTGTTCGGGAAGATACGACTGCACGCCCGTGCCGCCCGTCTTGAGCGGGCGAATGTCGAGGTCGGCGTTCAGGCACAGTCCGCCCGTGCCCTGCGGCCCCATGAGGCTCTTGTGCCCCGTGAAGCAGAGAACGTCGATGTGCATTTTTTCCATGTCGATGGGGACGCTGCCCGCCGTCTGCGAGGCGTCCACGATAAAGAGCAGTCCGTGCGCGTGCGCAAATTCCCCGATGCGCGCAACGTCCGTGAGGTTACCGGTGAGGTTGGAGGCGTGCGTTGCGACGATGGCGCGGGTATTGGGGCGCAGCAACTTTTCAAAATCGGCATAGTTGATGCAGCCGCGCGTGTCGGCGGGGACGAAATCCACCGCGACGCCCTGCTTTTCGATGGCGTAGAGCGGGCGCAGCACGGAGTTGTGCTCGCAGTCGGTGGAGATCACATGGTCGCCGGCGTGAAAGAGACCGAAGAGCGCGATGTTGAGCGCCTCGGTCGCGTTTGAGGTGAACACCACATGGTCGGGGCGCTTACAGCCGAAAAAGCGGGCAAGCGCCTCGCGCGCCTCAAAGACCGTGCGGGAGGCGCGCAAAGCCCCGCCGTGCGCGGCACGGCCGCTGTTGCCCATCGTGGTCATCGCGCCCACCACCGCGTCGATGACGCACGGGGGCTTTTTGAGCGTGGTGGCGGCGTTGTCAAAATAGATCATGGAAGCTCCTTTGCGGGCGCTAACGCGCCTGGTAAGAGATTTGAAATAGCGTTATTACGAAACATAATAATACAAAAATATATAAATTTTTGATACAAGCAGATTATATGCAGGTAGTTTGTTCCTGTCAAGCGGGAAATTGTAAAAAATTTAACAATATAAAAAGCGGCTCGTTTTTGAGCCGCTTTTCAGGTTGATCTGATTATTTGACGCTCAGCCAGTCCTCAAGGACGAGACCGGGGTTGTGCTTGGTGAGAAAGCCCACCGACCACTCGCCGCCAAACGCGATGAGCCGGCGACCCTTGAAATCCTCCAGCACGCGCGCTCCGGTGCAAAGGAGCAGATCCTTTACATCGCATGGGCACTCGGCAATCAGGCGCAGGTGCTCGTAAGGCAGACCGCTCATGCGAAGCTCCACGCCGTACTCATTTTTCATACGGTACTCAAACACATCGAATTGCAGTGTACCGACCACACCGACAACGACATCCTCAAAGCCGGAATCCGGCATCTTAAAGATCTGAATCGCACCCTCCTGCGCGATCTGTTCGATACCCTTAACGAATTGCTTGCGTTTCATCGTGTCCTTGGGAGACACGGACATGAAGTGCTCCGGCTCGAAGGTCGGGATACCGGAGTATTTGAACTTTTTACCCGGCACGGTGATCGTGTCGCCGATGGAAAAGATACCGGGGTCGAACACACCGATAATGTCGCCCGCGTAAGCTTCGTCAACGATCTCACGCTCGGAGGCCATCATGGTCTGCGGCTGGGACAGACGCATTTTTTCGCCGCTTTGCACATGGTAATACTCGGTGTCGCGCTCAAATTTGCCGGAACAAATGCGCATAAAGGCAAGGCGGTCGCGGTGTGCCTTGTTCATGTTCGCCTGAATTTTGAACACGAACGCGGAGAAGTCGGGGGAGAACACGTCCACCTCGCCCGTGTCGGCAACGCGCGGCAGCGGGGAGCTGGTCATCTTCAAAAACGCTTCAAGGAACGGCTCGACGCCGAAGTTCGTGAGCGCGGAGCCAAAGAACACGGGCGAGAGTGTGCCGTTTTGCACGGCGGCAAGGTCGAATTCGCGGCCTGCGCCGAGCAGCTCGACCTCTTCGGCGAGCGTGTCGCGCCGCTTCTGCCCAATGAGCGCGGTCAGCTCGGGATCATCCAGACCGATGGCGGTGACGGCGGCCTTTTTCGCATGACCCTCGCCGGAGAAGTGCAGAATGCAGCTTTTCTCGCGGTCGTACACGCCGAAAAATTCCTTGCCGCAGCCGATGGGCCAGTTGACGGGATAAGTGTCGATGCCAAGCTCACGCTCGACCTCCTCGCACAGATCGAGGGGATCGCGCGTTTCGCGGTCCATCTTGTTGATGAAGGTGAAGATGGGGATATGGCGCAGGGCGCAGACGCGGAAGAGCTTGCGCGTCTGCGGCTCGACGCCCTTGGCGCCGTCGATGACCATGACCGCGCTGTCCGCCGCCATGAGCGTGCGGTAGGTGTCCTCGGAGAAGTCCTGATGTCCCGGGGTGTCGAGAATGTTGATGCAAAAGCCGTCGTGCTGGAACTGCATGACGGATGAAGTGACCGAGATGCCGCGCTGCTTTTCGATCTCCATCCAGTCGGACGTGGCGGCGCGCGCCTTCTTGCCCTTGACTTCGCCCGCCTGTGCGATGGCACCGCCGTAGAGCAGGAATTTTTCCGTCAGCGTCGTTTTACCGGCGTCCGGGTGGGAGATGATGGCAAATGTCCGGCGGCGGGAAATCTCTTCGTGTAAGCTGGCCATAAGGAGTCCTCCTGATACAACAAAAGCCGGTCAAAAGACCGGCTTTTTCTTTATGGAGCGGGCGACGAGGACAAGCCCGAAGCGCCGCCGGCGGCGGAGCAAGCGAGGGCTTGTCGAGGAAGCGGCACGATTGGCGCGACCGACGGAAAGCGCAAATCGTATTGCCGCGACGGTGAGCGCCGAGACGCTCGTGAAATGAAATGGAGCGGGCGACGAGGCTCGAACTCGCTACCTCCACCTTGGCAAGGTGGCGCTCTACCAGATGAGCTACGCCCGCGGAGCAGAACATAATATAACAGAGAAGCAATTATTTGTCAAGAGGGGGAAAATGAAATTGACGAAAAATATTTTTTGATAAACTGAGAAAAAAGAGCTTTTTCGGAAACTTTTTTAAGATCGTTTCGTCTATACTATTCAGAGCGGCAAAAGCCGCATCAAAAATCGCAAAGCAAAAGGAGAACCAAACATGAAAGAAATGAAGAAGCTGACCGCAGGAGCGCTTGCCCTGACACTTGCCCTGTCCCTCGCCGCCTGCGGCACGAAAGACGATACGCCCGCGCCCGAGCAGGAACCGATGCAGCAGGAACAGCAGCAGGAGAGCATCGACTACACCGGCGGCTATGCCGATCGCGTCAGCCAGCGCGCGACGATGAGCATTGTGCAGGGTGAGGACGGAACGCTTGGGTTTGAGATCAGCTGGAGCAATTCCGCGTTTGAGACGAACGAGTGGACGATGAGCGGCAAGCTCAGTGAGGACGGTACGCGCGTCGATTACACCGACGGAAAAATGATCACGACCTCGTTCGGCGAGCCGGGCACGGAGCCGGGCGAAGAGGAAACGCCGGTGGACGTGCTGGTCGTTTATGAGAATGGCACCGGTCACTTCGACGTTGCCGACGGTGTGTTCACCTGGGTGAGCGACAACGACGACTTTGCCGAAAACCCCGTGTTCGAGAAGATCCCGGAATAATAGAAAACGAAAAAAAGGGCGCCATCTTGTGATGGCGCCCTTTCGTTATCCGACGAGCCACTTGTGCTTTTTTACGCTGTAAAGCGGGACAAAGGGCAGCAGGATCGGTGTGGACTTGACGTAAGAGAGATATTCTGGATCGGCGCCGTAGGTGCGGTCCTGACGCAGCTCCAAACGGCGCGCGCCGCTGAACATGATGTAGACAATGCCGAGGTACCAAGGTTTCCCCTTCAACAATCAGCGAGCTGAATAAGAAAGCTTACGTCCATATCGAGGACTGGCGGAACCGTCCGCTGCAGGGCGGCAAGTATCCGTATGTCTATGTGGACGGCATCTATTTGCGCCGAAACTGGGGCGGAGAATATGAAAATGTCTCTGTCTTGGTGGCAATCGCGGTCAATGAGGACGGATACCGCGAGGTTTTGGGTGCTGCTGAGGGCATGAAAGAAGACAAAGCCAGCTGGGTCAGTTTTTTCCAGTGGTTGAAAGGGCGCGGTCTGGATGGCGTCAAACTCATCGTTGGCGACAAGTGCATGGGTATGCTGGAAGCTGTCGGTGAAGTGTTTCCGGAGGCAAAATAATAGTTCAGTTATTATTCTGCTATAGGGTGAAGAAAATGGCACTAAAATTCATTCCTGCAATTATACTACTTGCCGCTTCGACTGTTTTCGTTATTCTAATGCAGACAGCATCAGGATGGGGTGCAATGCGATACTATATCTTTGCAATTTTATCTGGGATATTTATTATGCTTGTATTATTGGCTGGATAAATATCTGCCAGACGATCTTATCGCGGAGCTTTTTCTCCAGCGACTTCAAAAAGGCGTCTACCGGCGCTGTCTGACCGGGCGGGCGGTAGACCTTGACGACTCTCATATGTCACATCACCTCGCTTTCCATGCAAAATTCCTGCAAACGCCCGATGAAGCCCTCGACAAACGGCTCCACCAGGGCGAGATTGCCTGCTATCCACCAGACCGGCTCCGGCAGGAAGCGCCGCAGCGCGTCGTACTCCATGCAGATCGCCACGAACACAGCGCGGATGTTTGCGCTCTTTCGTAAGTCGATCAGGCGGGTACAAACAGCAGCGGCACGTTCGAGGCCCTCGCCGGTATCGCACAGATTGTCGTAAAACGCTCCGGCGCAGATATGGGCAAGCACCGCGACAGCCTGCATATTGGGGCGGTCTCTTTCATCCAGCAAGCCCATGCGTTTCTGCCGGGCAAGGGCAGAATCGTCAAATGGGTTCGCAATCGTTTGTGCGCGTATGGGTTCGTATTTCATCTTGGTTCCTCCCGATAAAGGCGGAAGCCCGGCGCTTTTTTACCATAAGGAGTTCGTAGACCCGTTTACGGGTGAACCGTATAGGAAGGCATAAAAACGGGCCGCTTTAGCGGCGACCCGAAAATGTTGTGCGGTTTGTAAACTCTTCACGCGTCTTGAGACGCAGCAAGCAACAGATCCTTGAAGAGCCGGATCAAAACCACGCGTTCTACGCGTGGTTTTGATTATAAAGAACGACTTCACGTTTGTGCTTTCCGAAGCGCGGCTATGCCATCACCTCATAAATGCCGACTGCGGCGATGTTCTCTCGCCGCATCAGCGCTTCCAGTACCTCGCGCTGCGAGAGCTCCGCACGCCATGCAAGACCGCAGTCCGCACTGATCTCACGCGGCAGCGGGATAATGCGTCCGCCGATCCCTTCTGCCTCACAGAGCGTTTCCATCGCCATCGCCGCCGTGGTGGTGCGAAAACTGATGACGAGCCTGAGATGTTTCTCCCGCATCCCGATCCCTCCGTATGTTACGGCTTGATGATTCGGGCGGCAAGCGTCATCTTTTCGACGATCGCGTACATATTGGTAACGCCGCCCACGGCGAGCTTTTCGGCAAGCCCATAGTGATTGAGGCAGGTGCCGCAGGTGAGGATCTCCACGCCCTGCACTTCCATACTCTTTAAGTCCTCCAGCGAGGGGCTTCCCTCGGCGGTCATTTTCGCCCCGCCGTTGTAGAACAGGATCGTTTTCGGCAGCGTTTCCTGCTGTGAGAGTGCATAAAGAAACGCCTTGAGCAGCTGACGGCCCAGTGTATCGTCGCCAACGCCCATCGTGTCCGCCGAAACGACCACAACTGTGTTGTCGGGCGCTGTGCAGTCCTCGCATTCCGGCTCGTCATTTTGCCCATCAAAAACCGGAGTGGCCTCCACCTCGATGGTGACAAGATAGAGCTTGTCACCCTTCTGTTCATTTTTCACCGCAAGATTTTTCCCCGACGCAAGTCGGAGCAGATTCTGTACCGCGACCTCATTGTCCACGCTGATCTCCAGCGTGCCGGGTTGCGTCATGGCGGCGAGCGCTTTCTTTGCCTTGACAACTGGGATCGGGCAGGTATCGCCGAGGGCATTGACCTGAATTGTTGCCACAGCAGACTCCTCCTATTTGTCAAAAAAAGTATATCGGCTTTTGCTGTATCCGACGCCTCGCTTTCGTGTTTTCCGAGACATCGCACTCACGTTCTGAGCGTGGCGCGAAGGCGGTCCGGCTTGAGGAGCAGATCCAGCGCGTCCTCAGGTGTGGAAACGAAAACGTCCGCGTGCTCTAAAAGCGCGGCGCATACGCCCTCCTTTTCCATCACCGCAGCAGACATCGCGGCAGCGTCGAACATCTCAATATCGTTGAAGCCGTTGCCCACGGCAAAAACACCGCCGCCGAGTTCTTCTACGATCTCCCGTTTGCACTTCGCCGCACCGTCGCGCGGGAACGTGCGCACGGCAGCGCCGAGGTCACGGCACTGCGCCTCCACCGTCCCGTAGGTATCGGCGGTGAGGATGTAGACCGGCACAAGCGCCGTCAGCGCGCGGATACGCTCCGCCGCAGCGGGGAGCAGTAGTCCGTCGCGCGCAACGGTACCGTTGTAGTCCAGCACAACATGGGATATTTCCAGCGTTTCCCGTCCGGGAATGTCAATTTTGATCATAATGCCTTCTTCCCTGCCAACAAAAATTTAACCGAAAACGCCGGAGAGAAAGTCCCGCGTTTCCTCCTGCTGCGGCGCGGTGAATAATTGCTCCGTCTCCCCTTCTTCGACCGCCCGGCCGTTGTAGAGGAACACCGTGCGGTCGGCGATGCGCCGCGCCTGTGCGAGATTGTGCGTCACGACGATGACGGTGTAGCGCTCCTTTAAGCGCAAAAGCAGATCTTCGATCGCACGCGTCGCCTTCACGTCGAGCGCAGAGCACGGCTCGTCGAGCAGAAGCACCTCCGGCTCCACCGTCAGCGCACGCGCGATGCAAAGCCGCTGCTGCTGCCCGCCGGAGAGTCGCAGCGCGCTGCGATCCAGCTCGTCCTTTACCTCGTCGTAAAGCCCCGCAAGCTCCAGCGTTTCACGCACCAGCGCGTCGAGCCGCACCTTGTCATGCACACCGTAGTACTGCGGCGCATAGGTGATGTTTTGGCGGATCGACATGGGGAACGGCGTCGGCGTCTGAAACACCAGTCCCACGCGGCGGCGCAGCTCGTCTTTGCGAAGCGTGCGGATATTCGTCCCGCGAAGCAGGATATCGCCCGAGACCGTCGCGTTCGGCTCCTCGTTCAAAAGCCCGTTCAGACAGCGCAGGAGCGTACTTTTGCCGCAGCCGGATGGCCCCACGATCGCCGTGATCTGTTTTTCGGCAAAATCGAGACTGACGTTTTCCAGCGCTCTCTTTTCGCCGTAGGCGGCAGTGAGATTTTGAACGGATAAGATACTGTTCATATGCGTTTACTCCTGTTTGCATAAAGCGTTGCGAGCAGACTGCTCACGAAGATCAGCGCCATCATGACAAAAGCTGTGCCGTAGGCAATATCCATCGAGGTCGCGCCCTGCGCCACCAGCAGATAGAGGTGCAGCGGCAGCGCCATGGCAGGCTTCATCAGGCTGTTCGGCACCGAGGCAAAGGCGACGGCACCCGTGAAGATCAGCGGAGCGGTTGCGCCGAGGGCGTAGCAGCCGCCGAGAATCACGCCGGAGATCAGCTCGCCGCGGCAGGCGGGCAGAACGATCTTGAAGATCGTGTATGCCTTGGAGCAGCCCAGCGCGTAGGAGGCCTGCACCACGGCGGGCGGCAGCTCCCGCAGAGTCTTTTCTGCGCGCACCTCAATAAACGGCAGGATCATGACGGCAAGCGCCACGCCGGAGGACAGGATGCACCGTCCCCAGCCGAGATCACGCACGAAAAAGCTGTACGAAAAGAGGCCAAGCACAATGGACGGGATGCCCGAAATGCACTGTACCACCAGACGAATGATCCCCTCCAGCCGCCGCGAGCGGCAGTAGAACACCACGAAAAGCGCCGAAGCGATTGCGGGGATTGTGCCGAGCACGACGGCGGTGAGCGTAAAGGCGGCAGAGCCCACGATGGCGGGGAAAATGCCGCCCTCCTCCCCCAGCACCGCGCCCTTGGGCGGCTGGGTGAGGAACTCCCACGAGATCACGGAAGCGCCCTGATAAAAGACATAAAGGAATAAAAACAGCACGACGCCCACCGTAAGGGCGATGCCGGCGTACGCCCAGAGCCGCGTCAGTTTTGCACGAAGATGCATCTTTACAGCTCCTTTCGGATGAGGATACTGCGAAGAAGCGAGATCCCCACGTTGATAACCAGCAGCAAAAGCATCAGGACAAGTCCCGCGGCGTAGAGCGCATGGTAGTGCGTGCTGCCTACAACCGCGGTGCCCATCTCCAGCGCGATGAGAGAGGCAATGCTCTCACTCTTACCCAAAAGCGTCGGAAACAGGTTGGCGTTGCCCATGACCATCATGACCGCCATCGTTTCGCCCATCGCGCGTCCGATGGCGAGGATCATAGTGAGCAGAATGTTTTTCCACGAGGCGCTCAACACGACGGTCGCGGCAAAGTGCCAGCCGGAGATACCCAGCGCGTCCGCCGCCGGAAGATAGCGTTCCCTCACCCGGCGCATCGTTTCGCTGCACGAGGAAACGAGGTACGGCAGCAGCATCACGGACAGCAAAATCGCCGCGGCAAGGACGCAGGAGCCGGTATGCACGCCCGCGCGGATAAAATATTTCACCAGCACGGCAAGGCCGATAAAGCCGTAGATGACGGAGGGAATACCCGCCAGCAGGTCGATGAGCGGGTAGAGCACGTTGCGTACCCGTTGGGAGGCGACGCAGGAGAGAAACAGCGCACTGCCAAGACCGACAATGCCGGCAAGGAGCATCGCAAGGAAGGAAACGCAGACCGTGGCGGCGATAAAGTTGAAAATGCCGAACGAGGTGAAGCCCGTATAATCAATAGGCATCCAGACCGTTCCGAACAGGAAGTCCCGCACGCTGACCGTCTCAAAAAGCGGCAGCGCCTCGCGGACGATAAAGTAGATGACGAACGCCAGCGCAAGCACCGACAGAGCGGTGAGCAGCGCGACCGCCGCGGAAAAAGCTGCATTCAGCCGTCTTCCCATAAGCCAACCTCCCTTCACGTTTTGCTTTACAATTATAACAAATTCCGTTTTGCTTTACAAGCTGAAATGCCGCCGCCGGGAACGGCGGCAGCATTTCGAAGAAGAAAGAGAAAGGATATCAAACTATCATTTTCATTATTTGCTGAAAGCGGGGATATAGCCGTTGGCAACGGTAACATCGTAGCCGACATCGGAGAAGATGTAGTCGATAAACGCCTGCTCGGAAGCGGAGATCACGTCGCCGGTAACGAACATGACGGGACGCTGAACGGTGTAAACGCCGTCAATGATGTTCTGCTCAGTCGCTTCAACGCCGTCGACCTTCATGGCGAAAAGCACCTGCTTGCCGGCGCCGGCATTCGCCTTGTTGTAAGCACCGAAGCCGGCGTAGCCGATGCCCCACGGGTCGTTGGTGATGTTGGTGGCAAGCTCGGTCATAGACGCGGACTGCGTGGCGGAAGCGGTGATCTGACTGTCGCCCATGATGGCCTTCTGGAAGACCTCATAAGCACCGCCAGAGAGATCGCGGATGTAGACGTTGATCGGCTCAGCGGGGAGAGATGAGTCGACCTGATCCCAGGTGGCAAGCTCGCCGGCGAAGATCTGGCGGATGAGGTCGCTGCTCATATCATCCATCACCGCGCAGATGGGGTTCTCGGCATTGACGGACACCGTCAGCGCATCGCGGGCAACGATAAACTCGGCATAATTCTCACCGAGGGCTTCCACCTCGGAATCCTTGATGGCACGGGCGAGCATACCGAAGTCAGCCGTGCCGTCGATCGCGGCGCTGACGCCAACGCCGGAGCCGCCGGGTGCGACGTAGATGGAGATATTCTCAGCCGGGAGAGACGCATCAACCTTGTCCCAGGTCACGTATTCTTCAGTGAAGGAGGAAGCGAGGGAGGACAGAATGGGATAGAGCGACGTGGAGCCGCAGAAAAGGACGGAGGACTGGAACTTTTCTTCGGTCTCGGCAGTCTCTTCCACGGCTGTTTCGGGGGCGGATTCGGGTTCCTTCGTTTCGCCGCAGGCGGTGACAAGCGTCAAAAGCATCAGTGCGGAAAGAAGGACAGCAAGAAACTTTTTCATGGTATTACCTCTTTTTCATCATCTTGTTTTATTTCCGTATACAGGAAACACGCTTTATTTATTATCAGTGGCAGTAACGGAAAAGTCAAACACACAGTTTTGATAAAGCGGT
>R11__coassemble_2198_pt1 | contig 9923 bp, 10 predicted proteins | sample R11__metabat2_low_PE_064 | metagenome-assembled genome bin R11
GTATAAATAAGCTGATATATCCTGGCAATAAGCACGGCGCGCTGCAAAATTTCTCATTTTGCTGCGCGCCCTTTGTGCATTATTGTTGCGTTGTATCTGCCTTGCCGGGGTTCCTTGAACACCTTGCTCAGTCGCCGAGATACGCCTTTTGAACGGTGTCATCCTTTCGCATATTTTCGGCAGTGTCAGAAATGATGATATTGCCCGTTTCGAGGACATAGCCGCGGTGGGCGACCTTGAGTGCCTTGTTGGCATTCTGCTCGACGACAAGGATCGTGATGCCCTGATCGTTCAGCTTTTTAATGACATCGAAGCATGTATTGACCATAATCGGCATCAGCCCCATGGACACCTCATCGATAAGCAGCATCTTGGGATCGAGCATCAGTGCACGGCTGATGGCAAGCATCTGCTGCTCACCGCCGGACATCGTAGATGCGAGCTGATCCTTTCTTTCGCCAAGACGTGGGAAAATATCATAGACCATCGCCATATTGTCGGCAATCTTTTTCTTGTCCTTGAGCTCGTACGCGCCCATGCGGAGGTTTTCCTCCACCGTGAGCTTGCCGAATACGCGGCGGCCCTCCGGCACATAGCCGATCCCCATGCCGGCGCGCTTGTGAGCGGGGAGATTCGTGATATCCTGACCGTTGTATAGGATCTGACCGGAGGTCGGCTTTACAAGGCCCATCACGCTTTTGATCAGCGTCGTCTTACCGGCGCCGTTGGGTCCGATGACGGACACAAGCTCTTTTTCCTCCACTTTCAGAGAGATCCCGTGAAGAACCTCCATCATGCCGTAGGATACAAATAAATCCTTGATCTCAAGCATCAGTCATCCTCCTCTCCTAAATAAGCCTCGATGACCTGCTTGTCGTTTTTCACGACATCAGGCGTACCCTCAGCAATCTTTTTTCCGTAGCTCAGCACAGTGATCCGGTCGCAAACCTTCATCGTGATGGGAAGGTTATGCTCAATGAGCACGATGGACTGACCCTGCGCTTTCAGCTTCATGATCAGCTCAGTGATCTCATTGATGGCAAAGTTGGAAAGCCCCGCGCAAGGCTCATCAAGCATGATGAGCTTCGGCTCCGTGACGAGAGCACGCGCGATCTCGAGTCTTCTCAGATAACCAAGAGAAACATCCGATGCTTTCTTGTTGGCAACATCGGCAAGACCGACTTCGCGAATAACTGCTTCGGCTCTGTCCTCCACCTCCGCGGTATGCGACTTGCGGAAATAGGAACGGATGCCCGTATACTCATGTACGCCTGCAGCCGCGACAACATTATCAAAAATTGTCAATCCCTGCAGAGGCTTTGAAATCTGGAAAGTACGGGCGATGCCCTTCTTTGCCATTTCGTGCGCAGGCGTACCCTGCACTTCTTGTCCTTCAAAGATAACCTTTCCGTCGGTGGGCTTGTACACGCCGCAGATGGCATTGAACAGCGTCGTTTTTCCGGCACCGTTCGGCCCGATAATGCCCAGCGTTTCGTTTTTATTGATCGTCAGATCAAAGCCATCGATTGCCTTGAGGCCGCCGAAATACATCTTGAGGCCTTCGATCCTCATTAACTCTTCCACTATTTCTGACCTCCTTTCGCGCTTTCCACAATCAGGTCTGCTCTGGTCTTTCTCTTGGGAACAACTTTCCGCCAAAGCTTTACCAGAGCTTTCCAGATCGGGGATTCATCGCCAAGCAGTCCCTCCGGCATAAAGCGTACCATCAGGACAAGGAGACAGCCGTAGACCAGTTCACGGTAATCATCGGCAAAACGGAGGATCTCCGGCAGAGAGGAGATCAGCAGTGCGCCGAAGATCGGGCCGCGAATGGTGCCGAGACCGCCGATGACCGCCATGGAAACGATTTGAATGGAAACGACAAACGCAAAGTCAGAAGAAGAGATAAATCCCATGCGGTGTGCGTAGATACCGCCGGCAAGTCCTGCCAGCGCGGTGCCGATCGTAAACGCAAGGATCTGATATTTGCTCACATCAATGCCGAAGGATCGGGCGGCAGCCGGATCGTTATTGATGGAAGCAAGCGCCATGCCGAACCAGGAGCCCTTCATTTTGGCGATCAGCAGGCAGACGAGCACAATGATGATCACCGTCATGATGAAGAAGTACTTATTGTTCATCTTCATGCCGAAGAGGATCGGCTTTGAGATCGTCAGTCCCAGCGTGCCGCCGGTAATGGTCAGGCGGTTGAATACCGCGACCATGACAAAGTTGATGCCGATGGTCGTAATGGCAAGGAAGTCAGCCTGCAGGCGCAGAGAGATGATGCCCAGTACCGCGCCGAATGCGCCGGAGAGAACCATGCCCGCAAGCAGCGCGAGCCAGAAGTTGCCGCCGTTCGTCGTGATTACGGCGGCAGTATAGGCGCCGATGCCGAAGAAAGCGGCAATACCCATCATCGCCTGTCCGGCGTAGCCGGTGATGATGTTCAGCGCCAAAGCCAGAAGTGTAAAGATAGCAGCCGTTGCCAAAATGGAAAACAGATATGCAGAACTCATTTTGTGCTCCCCCTCCTTACACCTTGTTCCGGCGTCCCATAATGCCGTCAGGCTTGATGAGAAGCATGATGATCAGCACGACGAACGCGATTGCATCTTTTGGAATGGGGATCGTGGTATAAACGGAGAGGAATACCTCCGCAATACCGATAGTCAGACCGGCAATGACTGTGCCGAGCGGATTGCCCAAACCTCCAAGCACGATAATGGCGAGCATTTTATAGGACGGGACTTCACCCAGTGCAGGAGTGATGGAATTATACAGAATCCCTGTCATAATGCCCGCAGCCGCCGCAAAGCCATAGCCCAAAATATAGGAAAGTGCCATAGCATTATTGGTATTCACACCGCAGACACGCGCAATTTCTGCGTCTCCCGCAGTAGCGCGCCATGCAAGGCCAAGTTTTGTCTTATTCAGAATGAACCAAAGGATCAGAAGCAGGACCGCAGTGAGGGCAAAGATCATGATCCATGCCGGCAGAACGACAACAGAGCCGATGCGGATCGTCTCCACAGGGAATGTAAGGTTGTACGCCTTGGAGTTCGGACCGCAAATCAGGCGGATCGCATCGGAGGACATGGTGAACAGACCCACTGCTGCGACCAACGGAATAATGGAAAGTGTATGCGGCTTTGCTAAAATCGGAGAATAGACCGCACGCTGCAGGAAAATGCCGAGGAGACCGACGAGAAGCATGGAGGCGATGAACGCCAGAACGATGCTGCCCGTACCGTAATAAATATACCAGCCGACATACGCACCCACCAGATACGCGCCTGCATTTGCGATATCCAGAATGCCGAGGATACCGTAGATCAGCGTCGCACCCATGGCGGTCAGCGCATACAGGCTGCCGATTGTCAGGGCGTTAATCAATTGTTGTAAAAACATAGTACTGTCTCTCCTACATAAAAGGTAGGTGCAGCGGAGATGCCAAGGGCATCTCCGCTGCGTAAATCACACGGATCTACCGGCTATTACACCGTAATTGCTTTCTGAGAAACCCGTTGATCTTAATAGTTCGCGGGATCGATGATCATTTCATCATCGACAATACCGGCGTAATGATACTCACCGTTGGTGACGAGCTGGACCTGGATGGGCTTAACAGCGGAACCTTCGGCGTTGTAGTACAGAAGCGTACCGGTAACGGTATCGAAGTTCTTCATGCCGGAGATAAAGTCGCGCATGGCTTCGGCATCGGTGCCGACGTTGGACATGGCTTCAAAGAGGACCTGGAAAGCATCGTAGACGGAAGCGCCGACCATATCGGGCTCGATGCCGTACTCGGCGCGATAGTTCTCGATGTAAGCCTGGGTCTGCGCGTTCTGGTCATCACGGTTCATGTTGGTGGTGATGTACAGACCGTTGGCATATTCACCGGCGATGTCAAGGAGCATCCAGGAGTCAGCACCCTCGGTGCCGAGAACCGGAATGTTCAGGCCCTGGAGACCGACCTGACGCAGGACTTCAGCGGCCTGCTCATAGTAGTTGACGGAGTAGATCAGATCTGCACCGGCGGCAGCAGCGGCGGTGACGACGGAAGTAAGGTCACTGTCGGAGATGGCAACGCCCTGCTCATAAACGACTTCCACATCGGGATAGTCCTTGGCAAGCTTGGCCTTGAATGCGTTGACCTGAGTGGTGCCGAAGTCGAGGTCGACATAGATGATAGCGACCTTGGTGGCCTTGAGCTGCTCAGCGGTGAACACGGCAGCACCGGTAGCCTGGACAGCACCGGGGAAGGACTGGGAGAAGATCAGATCACCGGCGCCGGTGACATCGGGGTGAACGGCATAGGCAGAGACCATCAGCTTGCCGGCGTCCTGGCAGATGGGAGCAGCGACCTTGGTGGGGCCGGAGTAGGAGCCGGAAACGACTGCGGCAATGGAATCATCGTAGGCAAGCTTTTCGGCAATGTTGGCAGCTTCGGTGGTGTCGAGACCGTCATCGTAGTCGACCAGCTCAACGGTAGCGCCGTTGATGCCGCCGTTTTCGTTGACGAGCTTAACAGCGAGCTTCGCGGAGTTGATGGCAGATGCGCCGTCAGCGGAAGCGGAAGCTGCGGAAACGGGAGCAAAGAAGCCGATCTTAATGGTTTCGGGGGCGGTTTCGGTAGCGGGGGTGCCGTCGCCTTCATTGGCGGGGGTTTCTGCGCTGCCGCCGCAGGCGACAAGCGTCAGAACCATGGCGAGCGCCATGACGAGACTGAGTAACTTTTTCATAGTATTCCTCCAACAATTTATTTAATTAAATCAGATAGAACCATCTGACTAATTATCTGTTAACGGCAGCACTAAAAAGCTATCAGTGCCACCATGCCGGATAAGAGGATGGAAAGCATGACACGCTCCACCCAAATCAGCAGCATCTGCGGCACCCGTACAGGAATGCTGGTGGAAAGGATGCACGGGATGACCGCTGAAAAAAAGAGCAGTTCGGAGATACAACACACCCCTACCACGTAGCGCGTCGCAAGAGAGGACCTTACAACAAAGGCGCACGGTAAATACATTTCAGCTATGCTGGTTGCAATTGCCTGTGCGGCCGGCAGTGCCTCCGGCAGCCGGACAAATGCCGTAAAGGGATAAAAAAGATAGCCGATCGGGTTGAATATCGGGGTATATAGCGCAAGAAGCATTCCGATCAGACCGACTGATAAAATACTGGGCACAATATTGCATGTCATGCGCAGACCGCCCAAAAAGGTGCGCCAGATATTCCGGAACAAATTGCCGCTGTTTTCCACCGTTGTAAGCGCCATGGAGATCGCTTGCGAAAGGCGATTTGCGGCAATGCTCTTTTCCGGCTTCGGTGTTTTCCCCTCACAATACTCATCCGGAATACGATCCAACGGAAACATACGAACCGTAATGGCAGTGACCGAAAATGTGATCAGCAGTGTAGACCAGAAATAAAAGTTCCAACGCTCCATCAAGCCAAGCGTTCTCGCAACCGTAATCATGAATGTCGAGGATACCGTAGAAAATCCGGTTGCCACGATCGCAGCTTCTTTTTTGGTATAGTTGCCGCGCTGATACTCAGCATCCGTAATCAGCAGTGCAACAGAATAACTGCCGACAAAAGACGCCAGCGCATCAATGGCAGAGCGCCCCGGAATCTTCCAGATCCGGCGCATAACCGGCTGCATAAAAACACTGGCAAAATCCATTAAGCCGTACCCCGTGAGGAAAGCAAGAAAGATCGCCCCGATGGGAACAAGGAAGCTTAATGATTGACCCATTCCAAACAGGAAGGGGAGTAAATCCTCATTCTGCCGCCACTGCTGCGGCCCAAAATTCAGCACATACATTGCCGCGCAAAGCATGCCGCCAATTTTCAGTATTGAAAAGATTATGCTTGTCTTGCTCCGGTTCCAGGTTCCCTGCACAAAGGGAAGGATCGCCCCCGCAACACACACAGCTAATACCACATGGTACTGTGCATTTCCGACAGCTTCCCGGGCCATCGTGCAGAGCGCATCGAGCGGGATTGTTCTCTTTCCCTCAAAGGGAACATTGAGAAAGAAAACGAAAAAGCCAATCAGATTGCAAAAGACAAATTTCAGCCAAGTGCTTCTTTTAAAAAGTTTTGGCGTCTTTACAGCGGTATCTTCTTTGCCGTTTTCGGTACAGGACATGCCGAAACCTCCACATCTCTAATTCCAGTATAATAATCGGCTTCAAAAAACTTCAAAAAGTTTCAATTAAAAATAATATTTGTGCATTTTACTCAAGCTTCATTAGGATTCCTTCGAAGAACAGCTTGGTGTTGACCTTGCTGGGCTGCGTGGACTTTCCCTGAAGAATTTGCATCTCCTGTCGAACCTGGCTGAAATCAAACAGGCGGGAGGCATATTCCGTAAAAACTTCATCGTAATAGTCCGCATTGCCGCGAGCTGCAATTTGCATCTGCGCTTTCTGCACGGCGCGGCGAATTTTCTGCTCCACGCCTTTTTGACGCGCTACGTTGCTTTCCTCCCCGTAGATCTTCTGCGCAACATGCTGGCATATGTCGGAAATTTGATAGTCCCCCCGGGCGCCTCCCTCGTGCCGGTCTCGCAGATAGTGTACCCCCAGCACAATCTCCTGAGAGCCTGTCATACCGAGGATGCCGACATCGGATAGTATTTCCTGTAATCTCTGTTCCCAAAAGAGATCTTCTGCGCTCTCTTTTCCTTTCTCCTGCTCTTTTGGCAAAACCGCCTGCCGCACAGCAGAAAGCATACTCTCCATTTCAGCAATCCGGATCACGTTTTGCAGCACCTTGCGTATTTCCAACGCATTGATCGGCTTGTGAATAAAGAAATCCACGCCCGCCTGATAGGCCATCTCAACCATACGTTTATCCTGTGCCTGTGAGATCATGATATAATGGTTGCTCGCTCCGTGCGTCATCGCCTTTGTCATAATTTGAATGCCATCCGTTTTGGGAAACAGCAAATCAATCAGAACAATATCTGGTCGGAGGAACAGGATCTCGTCCACGGCTTGTCCTTCGTCTGTCACTGTTCCGACGACCTCCCCCAGCTTTTCGCGCTCTATGACATATTTCAGCATAGCAATAACGCTGCTGTCATCATCAATAATCAATATACGCTTCACTGCTCATTTCCTCCCAATGACGCAATCTCAATGCGGAATGTTGTCCCAATGGGTTCATTACTGATTACCTCAATGCTTGCTCCCCACTTGTTGACGATATCCTGAACATGGCAAAGTCCCAATCCCGGCGAGGGTGCTCCGGTCTGCTCATCGAACTTTGTTGAAAATCCCGGGTTAAAGATGCAGGAGAGTATCTCCTTGGGTATGCCGCCGGCATCGTCTGATACAACCATGGAGACCCTGCGATTTCTTGCCGTCAGCTCAACCGTGATCTCTTTCGCCCCTGCCTGATAGGCATTGATGATTAAGTTATTTAGAACAATGAAAAAGTCATAATACTCTTCTATCAGCACATCGCCCTCTAAATGGAGATGCAGCCGGGTCGGTGCAATGGTCTCTCGTGTACCGGCCTCCAAAATGCGGCAAACCTGCGAAAGCTGCATAGGGGACTCCTGCTGCGAAACCCGGATGGCCTTGGCAAGGCCGGAGACAATATTGCTGTAATCCTTCATGACCTCATGTCCCATATTTGCAAGCCGTAACGCCTGTAACCGCTGTTCACTCTCCTCCGGCAGCGCCTGATAGATTGAAAAGCTGCAAGTGGTCATTTCATCAAGCTGCTTTTTTGATTTCTGCAAAAAGAAAATATCGGCATAAATATTTGTAGCAAAGCTTGTCAGCTTTTCATATTGCGTTTCACGGTTTTTTTGGGAAATCACCAACACCAAAACGGAGCGAATGGCAGCCATAACTCCTATCCAAAATGCCCTCTCATCGCTGACATTTCCGCAGATCACCATAGAAACAAGATTAGGTATCATATCTGCCATCAGCATCGTGAAAAAGCGATCCAGAAAATAATCCTCCCCCATCAAGCCGCTCAAGACCTGATAGATCGCGCCATACAAAATGTAAACAATAAAGCAGTCCAACATCGTTGGCAGGAGGTCAATGCTTTCTGTTCCCAATTGCAAGCCTATGCGCAGCACCAAGGCCATCCCGCCCGTTAACGCTCCCAACAGAATCGGTTTTTTGCACACCTCATCACGAATGGTGATGCCGAACATGATCAGTCCGAGTGACAGCGGCTCGACAAATCCATGGTAAGGAACAAAATAAATCTGCGACAGAAAGGCTATGATACAGGCATAACGAAAATATAGCTTCATATGTACCCTCTCAGCGTTTTCCAACAAATTGCACGATCATTTTCAATTATATTTCAATAATTGTCAAAATAGCAACAGCTTAACGGATTTTCACCCACAGCCGCTGCGAAAAGGCCCGACCGCCGGGGCGGTGAAATCGTCATGCGCGTCGGTATCTTCCGCTTTCCGCAGCCTTGTTTTTGAGCCGCGCGAGCACGGATGCGGCCATATCAGCCATTGAGCAGTACCTCCATGACACTCATCATTTTCTTATAAACGCCCCTTTCCTTTGTGCATTTTGAAAGGTTGGCAAGATTTTTCTGTGAATCTGCAGCATAAGCGTTGACCGCTTTATTGAATATCTCATGATCCGGCTTGGTGCGGTATTGGAAGCAGTCACAAACTGTGCGCTCACGGTCATATACGGGGAGCGTAACACCGTTGCTTAAAAAGCGAATACATGTCTTGTTCTTTCAGTCCGGCAACAATAAAGTCCGGTTTCTTTGCAATTCCTCCAGATGTATGAAAAACTTCATTTATGATATCGCGCTTATTCAAATGGGCACCAACTTTATGCACGCAGTGTTCACATGATGCGTGTTTATATAAATGTGCCGAAAATACCCGGTTTTGCCCAGCAATGCCCACCTTGCATTTATGGTACATTATAATCAGCGGAGCAGAATCAAGAAGCCTCAAGGGTGCAGACCTTTGGGGCTTTCTTCATGCCCAGGAAAGCGAGGTGAAAGGATGCCAAGGAAACCGAAACGACCATGCCGCTATCCCGGATGCGGTCGGCTCTCTGACGGTCCCTACTGTGAGGAACACAGGAAAGCCGTGCGGGACGATTACAACCGTTACGAACGCGCTCCCGACAGCAACAAGAAATACGGCAGGTGTTGGAAACGAATCCGAGACCGCTACGCTGCGGCACACCCGCTGTGCGAACGCTGCCTCAAGGAAGGTCGGTACACTCCCGTCGAGGAAGTGCATCACATCGTTCCTATCTCGAAAGGCGGCGACCACAGGGAAAGCAATCTGATGAGTCTTTGTCAGTCGTGCCACACCAAAATCCATGTGGAGATGGGCGACCGGTAGGGCGGTCAAAATCTCTGCGGGACCTATAGCGGACAGCGGCCTGGGGCTTCGTGTGCAAAAATTCCTATTCAAACGGGGTATTAACCCCTGCCCGCCAAAGCGAGGTGATTTTAGTGGCAAAAGACGGAACGATGAGAGGTGGTCCCCGTCCCGGTACGGGACCGAAACGCAAGGCTCTCATGGACAAAATCAATAACGGAAAGGCGGACGCGGCGATGATACTCCCTGCGCCTACGGAGATCGAGGGCGTGGACGTGCCGCCTGTAAAGGAGTACCTGAAAGCAGCGCAGAAAAACGGCAAAGACCTGTGCGCCGAGGAAGTCTACCGTGATACCTGGAACTGGCTCAAGGCAAGAGGCTGTGAAATGTTAGTAAACAACCAGCTTATCGAGCAGTACGCCATGTCGGTTTCCAGATGGATACAGTGCGAGGAGGCAATCTCCGAGTTCGGATTCCTCGCCAAGCATCCCACCACGGGGAACGCCATCGCTTCTCCCTAATGCGGCAATGATCCAGGTCTCGGCGAACTTCACAGAGCCTTCCGCATGGGATT
>R11__coassemble_2859_pt1 | contig 8245 bp, 8 predicted proteins | sample R11__metabat2_low_PE_064 | metagenome-assembled genome bin R11
AGTGTAAATATTATAGCAGACTAAGCGTAAAAAGGCAACGGTTTTCTGAAACTAATCGTACAAATGTTCAGCGTTGGATGCTATAAGAAAAGACCGCTTCGATGAAAGCGGTCTTATGTACTCTTATGCTCTGGGGTGCGCCTTCTGATAGACGTCCTTGAGCTGCTTTTTGACAACGTGCGTGTAGATCTGCGTGGACGAGATGTCCGCGTGGCCGAGCATTTCCTGAATGGAGCGCAGATCCGCGCCGTTTTCCAGAAGATGCACCGCAAACGAGTGGCGCAGCGTGTGGGGCGTAATGTCTTTGGTGATGCCTGCCTGCTCCTGATAGTGCTTGACGATCTTCCAGAAGCCCTGACGGCTCATGCGCTCACCGTTCATGTTGACGAACAGCGCCGTTTCTTCCGGGTCGGCGATGAGCTGCGGACGAACCTCCTTGATATAGTCGGACAGCGCCTTGACGGCGGTCGGATACAGCGGGATGATGCGCTCTTTTCCCTTGCCCTGCGCACGGATAAAGCCGGCACTGAGGTTTACATCCTCCTCATCGAGGTCGATGAGCTCGCTGACACGGATGCCGGTGGCGTACAAAAGCTCGAGCATCGCGTGGTCACGGTAGCCCTTGGCGTCTACGCACTGCGGCTGATCGAGGAACAGCTCCACTTCCTTGCTGGTAAGCACCTCCGGGAACTTGCGCTCGACCTTGACAGCGGCAACGCCGCGCACGGGATTCGACTTGACCTCGCCGTTTGCCTGCAAATATGCGTAGAACGATTTAAGCGATGCGATGGATCGCGTGACGGTAGCCGCCGATTTGCCCCTGCCGGTCATCCAAGCAACGTATTCGCTGACGGTGGATTGCCCGACCTTTTGAATGGGCACACCATGTTCGCTCAGATACTGCTCAAACTGGCGCAGATCACGCAGATACGATGCAAGCGTATTCGAGGAGGCGTGCTTTTCCTGCTCAAGATATTCCTGATACTTGCCCAATAGTTCAGACAACGGAAACCACATCTCCTCTCTCGTAAAATATCGCGGCTATGCCGCGGCAAGTGCCAAAAAATGCGGCACGAGCCAAAGCTCCAATACGGAGCCGATGAGTAAACAAACACAAACGATGCCGAAGCGGTACCAGTACTCCGCTCCGTAGCTTACGCCGCGCACACGCTTCCCTCCGCCGACGGAGAATAAAGCTAATGCCTTTGCCTTGTCCATAGCGCTGACGCTCAGAAAAAGTGTACAGGGCAGAACAAAGAGCATTCGCAGCGCAAACAGCGCTAAAACCAGTAGAAAACCCTCGCGCCCGAGCGTTCCGGCAAAGCAGCAGAGCGAAAAGGAAAAGAGAAATCCCTCAAACGCACACAGCAGCGGTAGAAGTACCACGCCGATGGACGCGAAGCCGAGAAGGAATGCAAGAAGAGGCGCTCTGAAAAAGCAGAGCAGCGTCCGCACAACGGCAGCGGCACTCGTTTCCCGCGCAGCAAGCAGTATGTACCCGTCAAAATAGCGCCGGAGCTCTTCGCCCATCGCGCCAAGTTGACTTCCCGCAAGGATGTAGCCGAACAGGATACCGCCGGCAAAACACACCGACAAAATCACAAGCGGCAGCGGCAGACCCGATGACCGCGGTATTCTCTTGAGCGCAACCAAAATGCTCACCTCGTCCGATCATGTGGGACAAAGGCGTGCAAAAAACGACAAGCGGCTTTTATAAATATAAAGCCTTCGCGCCCATTTCGCAAGCAAATTTGCCCAACTTCTCCAATTTTGTCAATTATGTCAAAATGTTATGTAAATATCATTATGTAAACAACGTGAACGATCGCGGGATGCTCCCACGCAAAGTCAAGATATAGTATCGCATAAGTGTAAGCCCAACCAAATATGGAAAGCGTAGGTCACCGCTCCACTTGATATGAAATGTCAAACGGCAAGTCCTGTTATTTCACCATTTGTGCAAACCGTAAAACTTGTTTTTTCCCTTTTTCTTTTTTCCCGTAAGCACAAAAATGGCACTTCTTTATGTTTACCGCCGTCCACGCCGCGAGCGCCTGCCTCGTTTTTTTCCTTCACCCTTTCCGCCGAGCAGTACAATCGCACCTGCCGCGCCCAGCGTGACCGGCACAAAAAGGCGAATCGCCCCGGCAGGCGCGAATGTCCCGCCTACCAGAAAGCCTAACAGTACTACCGCAAGATAGAATGCAGCACCACAGCAAAGCGCCATCGTACCGCGCCGGACTGTTTTGCCTCCGCCGGAGATCGTGCCTGCGAACGACGAGAGCAGCGCACACAGCCACACACACCGCGCCATCTGCCCCTCGCCGACAACACTGCTCACCGTCAGATACGCGCACAGCGCCAGCGTCAGCAGATATACTCCCAGAGCCGCAAGCGTGCCGATGGCGCAGCGGCGCACATACCACTTTGTCCCCATGGCCATAAGATTCCCCCCTGCATCGTTTCTCACGAGAGCCTATGAGCAACCACGCATTTTTATGACGAGCGTCCCACCGCACATAAGAGCAAAAAAAGAAACGCCCCGAAAGGGACGTTTCTTCGGCTTATTAATCTTGCTTACTTGATCTCGGGATCGTAGGACTTTTCTTCTCCGGCTTCTTCCTTGGCAGGAGCTTCGGGAGCTTCGACCTTGACGTACTCCTCGGTCTTTTCTTCTTTCTTCGCAGCTTTCTTGCCCTTCTGCGCCATCGCCTGCTCCATGGATTCGGTGGACTGGATGCCCCACTTGGCGATTTCGATACGGACGCGGTCCTCGCTCGTCTCAAAGACGACCGTGGTGTCGTTCACCTGAACGACACGGCCGACCATGCCGCCAATGGTGGTGATGCGCTCGCCCTTCTTGAGGGAGTTGCGCATATCCTCTGCCTGCTTTTTGCGCTTGTTTTCGGGACGGATGATCATGAAGTAGAACACCGCGATCATCACAACGATCAAACCAATGGATTCCATAAAACAATAGTTCCTTTCCAACTAAAGATGTAGTGATTATAGCGGATACTTGTCCGTTGCGCAAGTGGTTTTGTAAAGATTGTGCGAAAAACGGGAAATCACGCCGTAAAACCGTTATCTTTCTGTGGCGCTGCGCATCAAACGCGCTGTCCGAGCTTTTCGCTGTATTCCGCGCGGAAGGCCGCAAATTCGCCATTATCGAGCGCGTCGCGGATGCGCTGCGTGAGCTTATTATAGAAATACAGATTGTGCATCACCGCAAGGCGCATTCCCAGCATCTCCTCTGCCGCGAACAGGTGGCGGAGATACGCGCGGGAAAAATTGCGGCACACGGGACAGTCACACTGCTCGTCAATGGGACGCTCATCCGTTTTGTACTTCTCATTTTTGATGTTGAGCGTGCCGCTCCAGGTGAAGAGCTTGCCGTGGCGCGCGTTGCGCGCGGGCATCACGCAATCGAAAAAGTCCACGCCGCGCGCCACGCCCTCGATGATGTTCGACGGCGTGCCGACGCCCATGAGATAGCGCGGCTTGTCCTGCGGCATATACGGCTCGACCGCATCGATGATGTCGTACATCACCTGCGTGGGTTCGCCGACGGCGAGGCCGCCGATGGCGTAGCCGTCGCAGTCGATCTTTGCGATCTGCTGCATATGCCAAACACGAAGGTCTGGGTAGGTCGCACCTTGATTGATGCCGAAAAGCATCTGCTGCGGGTTGACCGCATCCGGCAAGGCGTTGAGCCTGTCATGCTCTGTCTTGCAGCGCTCGAGCCAGCGAAGTGTCCTCTCGCAGGACGCCTTCGCGTACTCGTACGGCGCGGGGTTTTCCACGCACTCGTCGAACGCCATCGCAATGTCGCTGCCGAGGTTGGACTGGATGCGCATGCTTTCCTCCGGTCCCATGAAAATCCGGTGTCCGTCCAGATGAGAGGCAAACGTCACGCCCTCTTCCTTGATCTTGCGCAATCCCGCGAGGGAAAAGACCTGAAAACCGCCGCTGTCAGTCAGGATCGGGCCATCCCAGCGCATAAACTTGTGCAGTCCGCCCATCTGCCGCACCACTGCGTCCGTCGGGCGCAGGTGGAGGTGATAGGTGTTGCTTAGCTCGATCTGGCAACCGATGTCCTTGAGGTCGAACGCACTCAAACCGCCCTTGATCGCGCCCTGCGTGCCGACATTCATAAATACCGGCGTCTGCACTTCCCCGCCGTGCGCGCATTGGAACTTGCCGCGGCGGGCTTTGCCTTCATACTTAATTACTTTGAACATAAAAACTCCAGAATTGCAAATTTACGAAATGAACATCGCATCACCAAATGAGAAGAAGCGATACTTTTCGCGCACGGCTTCCTCATAGGCAGCAAGGATGTGCTCCCTGCCCGCAAGCGCGGACACGAGCATAATGAGCGTGGACTGCGGCAGGTGGAAATTCGTGATGAGCGCGTCGAGCACCTTGAATTTGTAGCCCGGGTAGATGTAGATATTCGTCCAGCCCGCACTCGGCTCCATGTGACCGTCCTCTTTTGCCCAGCTTTCGATCGTACGGCAGGAGGTCGTGCCCACGCAGATGACGCGCCCGCCGTTTTTCTTCGTCTCGTTGATGAGGTCGGCGGTCTCCCGAGGGATGACGCAGTACTCGGAGTGCATATCGTGGTCTGTAATGTTTTCTTCCTTTACAGGTCTGAAGGTACCAAGTCCGACGTGCAGTGTGACGTAGCCGAGCTTCACGCCCATCGCTTCAATCTTTTTGAGCAGCTCCGGCGTAAAGTGCAGCCCCGCAGTCGGCGCCGCCGCGCTGCCGTTGACCTTGGAATAGACGGTCTGATAGCGCTCCTTGTCCTGCAATTCCTCCTTGATGTAGGGCGGCAGCGGCATTTTGCCGAGCCGTTCGAGCACTTCAAGGAAGATGCCTTCGTAGTCAAAGCGCACCATACGGTTGCCGTTTTCCAACACCTCCGCAACCTCGGCGGTCAGCTCGCCGTTGCCGAATGAGAGCTTCGCGCCCGTGCGCAAATGCTTTCCGGGACGCACGATGCACTCCCACGTCTTGTCTCCCCGATCGATGAGCAGCAGTACCTCGCACGCTCCACCGCCCGGAAGGCGCTGTCCCAAAAGGCGGGCAGGCAGCACGCGGGAGTTGTTCAAAATCAAGCAGTCGCCCGGGCACAGGAAATCAGGCAGGTCATAGAAATGGTGGTGCGTATATTCGCCCGTCACCTTGTCGACGCACATCAGTCGAGAGGCGTCGCGCCGCTCGATGGGCGTCTGAGCGATCAGCTCCTCTGGGAGCTCATAGTCAAAATCTTTGGTCTTCATGGTCTTCTTTCCGCGTTAGTGAATTGTAACGCCTGTATAGTAGAATTGCAGAATTTCCTCGTAATCATACCCGAGATCCGCCATCGCGTAGGCGCCCCACTGGCTCATGCCCACATTGTGCCCGTTTCCGCTGCCGGAAATGACAAAGGTATCCGTGGACGTTTGCTGCTGCTTGTCCTCCAGCGCCGCAACGCCGGTGGAGGTGATGACATAAGTGTCCCCCGCTGCGGCGCTGTACGTCGATTTTCCGCTGCCGGAGATCACATAGACACCGCCGAGCGACACCGTCGAGCCGTCGCCATTGACATAGTACTGATTCGGCGCACTTCCGTTGACGTTGAAGCGCATACTGCGCAAATTCAGAAGCGTACGGCAGCTCTCGCGCTGGTAGGTCTTCGTTCCCTTACTGCCGACGAACGTGATCTCATAGACGTTGCCGTTGTCGGTGAGCTTGGAGACATAGAGATTTTTCACCGTGCCGATATCTACGCCCTTGCTCTTGAGCAGCGCCGTCAGCTCTTGCGCCGTGTAAGTCGTCGTCCAGTTGTATTTCTCCGCACGGTCTGCGACGTACTGCTCGTAGGGGTCGGTCTTGCCCTTGAGGTACGGCACCTCGCTGCCCCAGACGTTTTTACAGTCCTCGCTCGCGCCACCGTTCGAGGAATAGTACACCGCCTCCTGCACGATCTTGCCATCATAGTAGAGGTACTCCCCCGCCGTAGCATCCACCGCAGCGTCAGAATGGTTACTGCACGCCGTCGTTCCCTGATAAACCTGACAGTCGACCGTCGTGCAGACGTCGAATCCCTGGGATTTATGCATCGTTCGCATTGCAGCAAACGTACGCGCACAAACACTCTGCGCCTTGAGTGCTTCGATCGGCCAGCTGCTGCTCATTTCGTAGGGGATCACACACTTGACGTAGTCCTCAATATTCACCACGTTGATGACATTCAGGTCGCCGCCTGTCACGCGTTGATACTCAAAGGCGCCGTAATAGCGATAACCGCGGAACCATGTCACCGTCTTCTCACCATCTTCGATCGGCTGTACGCCGAGGGAGTATAACCCGCTGCAGTCAAAAGCGAAGAGCACCGTGTTTGTATTAGTGACAAACACCTTCACCCCCGTTGGACTGTTGCCGGCGACGTGCGCACCCTCAATGCAGGCTGCTTCAGCGTCACCTTTCGACGAATACGTCCCGATACGCACGCGGTACTCGCCCATGACATAGGATGGATAGCCCCCGTACACATCGGCTGCTGCACGGGCCTCGTCAAAATCGGCATAAGCTTCGTCCAGCTCAACGGCATAGGTCGTCTCGGTCGTCACGGTGATCTTTTCGTACTCGCTTCCGACATACCCGAGCTCTACGAAGTCGCGATCCTCATCGTAGTATCCAAACGCATAGCCGCCGAAATCGGAGTAGTTCTGTAAATTTGCCGACGCCATCGCGTCCGCACCGTATTTGATGCCGACCTTGATCGTATCGTTTTCCATGGCGTGTGCGCCCACACACAGCATCAGCGTGATGAGCAGCGCCAGCAGCGCAGTCCTGCAAAGCTTTCTCATTGGCACGATTCCTTCCATAATATAGCAAAATACATTATAGAATAAAAATCTTTCCGTTTCAAGAAGAAGTGACCAATTTCCCGCAGGAATTGTTTCCCAATTTATCAGCAAGGAGCGATCTTATGAAAACACCCATTTTTATCGGCTGCGGCGTTGCCATCGTCACGCCGTTTCGCGGCGGCGAGGTCGATTACGCCGCGTTTCGGCAGCTCATCGATTGGCAGATCGAGTCCGGCACGGACGCAATCATCGTCTGCGGCACCACGGGCGAGGCGGCGACGCTCTCCCCCGCCGAGCGGCGCAAGGTCATTGAGGTCTGTGTCGAGCAGGTGAACCACCGTGTTCCCGTCATCGCAGGCAGTGGCTCGAACAGCACCGCGCACGCCGTTGAGCTTTCCAGAGAAGCGCAAAGCATCGGCGCAGACGGACTGCTTGTCGTGACGCCCTACTATAACAAGGCAACGCAAAAGGGACTGATCCGCCACTATTTCACCGTCGCCGATGCTGTGGAAATGCCCATCATCGTCTACAACGTCCCTTCGCGCACGGGCGTCAAATGCACCGCCGAAACGTATGCGATCCTCGCCGAGCATCCGAATGTCAACGGTGTGAAGGAAGCAAGCGGAGACTTTGCGCTGATTACGGACACGGTGAACCTCTGCCCCGCCGACTTCACCGTCTGGTCGGGCAACGACGAGGAGACGGCAGCGATCACACTGCTCGGTGGAAAGGGCGTGATCTCCGTCGCGGCGAACATCGTCCCGCGTGAGATGCACGATCTTTGTATGCTGTGCTTTGACAACGATTTCACCGCCGCGGGCGACTTGCAGCGCAAGCTGTCGGAGCTTCTTCGCGCGCTGTTCTGTGAGGTCAATCCCATCCCCGTCAAGGCTTGCATGGAGGAGTTGGGACTCTGCACCGGCGAACTGCGGCTCCCGCTGTGCGATATTTCCCCGGAAAACCGTGCGCGCGTCAAGTCCGCGATGGAGCGCTTCGGCGTGGTGGTATAAAAAAAGGATGCCTTTCGGCATCCTTTTTCGCTGTATTTTTTACGCTTTGACCTTGTGGAAAACCTTCTTGCCCTTGCGGACGATCACACCGTCGCCGGCGAACTGTTCGCGGGCAAACACCGCGTCGATGGAATCGACCTTCGCATCGTTCACTGTGATGCCGCCCTGCTGGACAAGGCGGCGGGCTTCGCCGCGGGACGCGCAGAGCTTCGTGGCAACGAGCAGGGAAAGAACATTGATCTTACCGTCCTCGAAATCTGCATCGGACAGCTCAGTGGTGGGCATATTGGCGTTGTCGCCTGCGCCGCCGAAGAGCGCCTTGGCAGCGGCCTGCGCCTTGTCGGCTTCCTCCTCGCCGTGGACGAGCTTGGTCAG
>R11__coassemble_3289_pt1 | contig 7508 bp, 7 predicted proteins | sample R11__metabat2_low_PE_064 | metagenome-assembled genome bin R11
CAGATCGCCGTGTCGAAGCTCGACTATCTTGCACTTGGTCACACGCACCTGCACGACGGATTTCATAAGTTCGGCAGCACCGTCTGCGCCTACGCGGGCTGCCCCGAGGGGCGTGGATTTGACGAGCTGGGCGAAAAGGGTTTTCTGAGCGGCACGGTGGACGGCAACATGGTTGACATTAATTTTGTTTCCTTTGCCAAGCGCCGCTATGAGATTTTGACCGTCGACGTAACGGACAGAAATCCTGCCGACGCCTTGAGCGCCGCGCTACCGGAAAGTACGGCGCGCGACCTGTACCGTGTCATCTTCACGGGCGAAACGGACGAGCGCGGCGTGGACGTAAAGAAGATCGAAGAGCGTTTTGCCGCCGACTTTTTCCACCTCGAACTGCGCGATAAGACGCACATCAAACGGAACATCTGGGCGCGCAGCGAGGAGGATTCCCTGCGGGGGCTGTTCCTGCGCGACCTGCGGCAGAAATTCGACGCGGCGGACGAAGCCGGAAAAGAGAAGATCGAGCGCGCGGTGCGCTTCGGACTCGCTGCGCTTGACGGGCGCGATCTATGAGGGTACAGAAGCTGAACGTGGAGCGATACCATACAGAATAGCAAGGCTTTTTCATCTGGGCGAGTGGGTCGGCTGCTTAAGAAAGCAGCCGACCATTTTCATTCTCCTGTGCGGAACCTGCTTACTGCGCACTGCGGCAATCAGCGTAAGACGGGCGCGGTGCTTGTCCTTGAGTTTTTCTGTCACTTGTCGTTAGACGCATGGGATAGGGGACTTTCCATGGGCAGCCCCCCTACGTTCAAACCATGAGATCTGAGCACGAAAAATGCTGCGGTTCCACTTTGATGGTCTCAGACATAAAAGGACAGACGTCGCTCCTGTGTTGAAACAAAAAAGTACCGCTGACCGTTTTCGGTCGGCGGTAGAGTATACATTATATAAATATAGGGAGATGATCGAACTTATTTAGTTAGTATAATAATCGAGGTCTTCCTCTGTCAGGATATCCATCACATAGAGAATAGGCTTTTCCTTAAAAACCGTCTGCTTGAAAATGGCATATCTTTTGCCAGAGCGGACGAACTTTCTTCGATCGGGAAATCCGGAGAGAGGAATAATATTCCCTGCAGGAGGATCGCGCAGCACACCTTTGATATCACGCAGCAGGATGTTGACCTCTGCTTCCGGCATTGACAAGATGGTTCGAATTGCACTTTTTGAGTAAAGAATACGCATCTTAAAATAGCGACCATGGAAGGCAAAGTCCCCTCCATGCGTCCGACTCCTTACATAATAATTGGGCATACAACTGCGGTAAAAGCTGATGCTGAAGGGCAAAGAAAAAACGAAAGAAAATTTAGGGGGGCAAGGGATAAAAAAGATTTTTGCTTTTTGAGATTGCTAAAAATAAAGGGGAAAACGGGGTTTCACGATATCGTGAAATAGTTAAAACAGCTTCATTTTTGAGACATAGTTCGCCATATGATTCTCGAGAGAACCGTACAGACGGGTCATTCCCTTTATGGTGATGACCCACTGCTTTCCGAACTTCATCGCGTCGATGCCCTCACGAAGGCGGCCGTCGGAAAGCGCCTTGCGCAGGGTGCTCTCATCAATGTGCCAAAGAGCGGCTGCATCGGAAGCGGACAGCAGACCGTCAAAAATGGACTTCGTATCCTTGCCGTTCCGCCATAGTTCTTCGCATCCGAGGTCGACGTTGTTGTCCCAAACGACAGAAAGACCATCTTCGCTGACGCGAACACGGCTGAAGTCTTTTTCGTCCAGCAGGAAGGCGCGGTAAAAATCAATGGACTCGATCAGCGGAGTTACATCGAAACGCTTCGTTACACCGGAACGAAAATGGATCTGCAATTCGTGATTTGCCAAAGGGACAACGGTTTTGATGGAGTGAGGCATAGACAGCATCTCCTGAAGGCGGGGGCGGGAATGAGAGAAACTCTGCATAAAAACTGCAGGAAGTGTATTTTACACAGTATAGTTCACGGTACCGTGAAAGTCAATATAAAAAAGATGGGAAAATGCAAAAAAAAACATGGGAAATCAAGGAAAAAAACCCATACAATGCTTGTATTTTATTTTAATTGAGTATATACTACAGATAAAATAAATAAACTGAGTGTACAGTTGCAGAACTCTTCTGCATGAAAATCTGCAAAACGGGCGCATAAACAGAGCGAAGGGCAGGCTGAGGGATAACGAGGCCTGCAAAAATAATGCAAGCGCTTGCTGACGTTATTGTCCGTGAGGCAGATAGATGCAGTTGCACGCTCAGCGCCGACGGACGGGTTGAAAGACACGCCACCTGCGGAATGAAAGACGTCGGGATCGGCGTCACGAATACAGAAGGAGAAAAGTAAAATGGAAAAAAGAATTGATGGCAAAAAGAGAAGCGCGCTGCTGGAAAAGATCAGGGGGCAGCGCGGCAAGAAGCTGGCGCTTTACATTGTACTGGAGCTTCTCGTTCCGTATGCTTACCTGATGCTGTGCGGTCTCGTGTTTGACAGATGGCTGCACCTCTATCAGATGACGACGTTCGTGTTCTTCTCCTATGTGACCTTGCAGCTTGCGGGTATCGCCATGGCTGTGATCACGATCACGAAGCGCGGCAGGAAGGACGGAAAGTAAAAGCCCCTGTCGAAACGATTGAAAGGAGTTCGGTGCGATGAAGCTCAACGGCGTCGAAGTGAAAACAATTGAAGAAGCGTTTTCCCTCCTGCCGATTGAGCAGCAGGAGCACGCACGGCGAGTTGCGGCATATTCGGAAGCTGCGTTTGCCCGCGCGTGTGTGAAGGACCTCTACATCGGTGAGATGCTCGGCAAGACAGAGCTGGTGATCGAAAACCGCAGCTTTGCCCACGAAGCGGGGCTGTATCACGATATCGGAAAGCTCGCCGAAGGGCAGGAGCTTCCCAGGAACTATATTGAACTGCTGCTGGAAAGAGAAGAGATGGGCGTGCATGAGATGCCGTCTGCGGATCACACGCTGTGGGGGCCGTACATAATCCGCGAACTGTATCCGCGTTTCAGATCGGCCAAGACGTATCACCAGCGAATGCTTCTCAACGGCGTCGGAGAGCACCATGAGCGCATGGACGGCACCGGAGCCCCCTGGCAGAAAGAGGGCAAGGCGATCGGCTATATGGGACGAATCGTTGCCATCGCAGATGAGCTGGATCACCGGGCGATGAAAAAGCGCAGCGAAGATCCCATCGGCTCCGTGCTCAAGGAGCTGAAAGCGGAAGCGGCAAAGGGCCTGTATGATGAGAACTTCGTGAAGTGCTTTTCGGGCAGCGCGGCCTCCCTTCGCAGAACGTTTGACGAATACCGTTCTTCCGCTAAGGCGGTCCCCCTCGCCGAAGCGTGGATCAAGCGGAGGCCGAGCCGCCCGATGGAGCTTCGCTACCAGCCGTGTTACGACCGGGAGAAAAAGAGCGCGGCATGGCTTGCATCGATGCACTTCAGAAGCCCGAGGGAGGGCTACCAGCCGTACAGCGCGGTGCAGAAGCTGATCGCATCGCGAAAGATCGGCCCTGACATCGGCGACTATTTCCTTTACGAACTGTGCGACTCGCTGCGCCGCTTCAAGAGCTGCGGCGTCGCGGAAGACATGGCATTCATCGAACTGCCGGAGGGCTGGTACAGCCGCAAAAAACTGGCAGAGAGCATCGCGAGGGTGCTCGCAGACGAAGAACTGAGCGCGGAACACGTCACGTTCCTGCTGCCGGCTTCTCTGCTTGAGAAACCCAACAAAGCGTTCACGGAGAACCGTGCCGCCTGCGAGAGCGCCGGCTACCGCTTCCTTACCCCCGAGGAGGCGGCCAAGGCGATCAAGATGAGCGACAAAGCGCCGCTTCTCACGGAGGACGACATCGCGCTCGCTGCCATCGACAATGCGGTCGAAGTGACCGGTCCGGAAAGCGGGGCGAGTGAATGAGCCTTTTGAAAAAGAAGGGTGACACCCTCGAACAGGAGGAGCTGACCTACCAACAGCGCAAGGCGGCGCAGAAAGCCGCCGAGAAGGAGGCGAAGGCCTCCGGCGAGACGCCGAAGAAAAGGCGGATGAGCCTCAAGGAGGAACGGGAAGCCGTCAGGAGCATCCGCACCGAGCGCAAGGTGCTGCGCAAGCAGCTTCGCAAGCAGGGCATCAAGAACAAGCGCGACTTTGAGATGTTTGCCGCTGAGGTCGGACTCGGCTACCCCGAGGACACCACGGCGGCGTTCATCGCCGGAAAGTCCGCGGCATTGTCGGGCATCCTTTCCACCACGATGGCGAGCGTTTCGGCGGTCAAGCTGCTGCTCATCGCGTCGTTCATCCTCGGCATGACGCTTTACACCGCGTACGTCACCGAGGAGAAGGGACACTTCACCGTGAACGTCACGGCGGATATGCTCCAGCAGGGCTTCCAGATCTCCGAGACGGCGGACTTCTCCGGCGACGTGACGCGTCTGTTCGCGCAGGAGATCACGAACTCCAACGCCACCTCGATCTACGAGATCAGCCGCAACATCAACGCCGTGGACGGCAGCCACAACGGCCCCGGCTACATGGCATACACGTTCTACCTCAAAAACAACGGCACGGAGGTCACGGACTACGCCTACACCGTCAACATCCTGTCCGAGACGCTCAACACCGCCGCGGCGACGTGGGTGATGTTCTTTGAGGACGACCACCAGATCATCTACGCCAAGGCGCAGGAGGACGGCAGACCTGAAAACCTCTTCGGCTATCGGGACGCGCCCTTCGCCGAGACCGCCTTCGACCCCGCAAGCCAGTATTACACCGAGAGCGGTAAGTACGGCATCGTCACCACCCCGTATCTCGACGATTACACCGCCCTGCAGGGCTATGTGGACGAGTTCGAGCCGGGCGAGGTGAAGAAGTACACCGTGGTCGTCTGGCTCGAGGGCGACGATCCCGACTGCAACAACTCCATCCTCGGCGGCCACGTGGGCTTCAACGTCCAGTTCGAACGCATCGGCGAGGAGAACACGGACTTCTTCAAGGGCATGTTCCGTCAGGAATACGAAAAGTCCTTCTACGGCGAGGACGCCCCCGGAACGGACAGTTCCCACGCCGGTACCGGCGAGTGGGAGGGCAGCGCCGGAGAGCAGACACAGGTAGACCGCTGAGCATCCCCCGCATGATCGGTATTGGCACACTGCGGCGAAAGACGCCGACCTTTCGCCGCGGCGTGTTGATATAAAGCACGGCGCGCTTCGGGAACGCAGAGAATAAAACTCGCGAGGGTTCTGTGCGCTTCGGAAGGAAACCGGCACAAAACACCATCTTCCCTCCGCTTGAGTAACGGACGGGAGAAAGGAGAATTATTATGAAGAAAAAACTCATTGCATCCGCGGTGTCTCTTGCAATGGCGCTCGTCATGCTGACCAGCGCATCCTTCGCATGGTTCACCGTGTCCACGGCACCGGAGATCAACAACATCAAGGTTCAGATGACCGCTACCAAGAACCTCGAAATTGCCGAGGCCACCGACATGGGTACCACGGAACCCGGTGAGGTTACCGCCAACGACGGCACCACCGAGTCCACGTGGGGAAGCGTGGTTAACTTTGCTGCATCTGATGCCGCTGCCGTCACTGTTAACTTCCCCGCAACGATCGATGGGGCCGCTATTAAGATCATCAACTACAACTCGACCGGCCGCACCGCCGGCCTGACCGCTACGGTCGCCGCGCCCACTACTCTGGCAAACGGCGTCGGCAAGTACACCGCATCTGTCACTATGCCCAGCGGCTCTGCTGCAAGTAAGGACATCGCCATTGTTTACGGCTGCTGGCTGCGCAGCAACGTTGATGTTTCTGACCTCACGATGACGATTACTCCTCCTGCCAGCGCCAAGTTCAGCGTTGCGTACAAGATCGGCACTGGCGGCACTCTGACTAAGGCCGCTTCCAACGAAGTGACCAATCTGTCTCTGACCGCTAATGCCAAAACCTTTGTGCAGATCATCCTCTATGTCGATGGTGGGTCGGTCAATGCCGCTGATGTGGATACCGGCATAGGTCCTGAGACCTTCAAGGTCGCATTTTCCAGCGCTACGGTGAGCGGCTAATCTTCCCGCAAACCTTTGACCCCGCAATAATCTGACCCCCTAAATCCGAAACGAAAAGGAGAAACGCGAAATGAAAGGTCCCGATAAGTCGATGCTCTATGGCTCCGGCGTGATGCTGCTGCTCGGCCTGATCGCCGTCGTCAACTCGACCTATGCGTGGCTCGGCGTTTCGCGTGTCCCCTTCGTTTCGGACATGGACGTTTCCGTCATCACCGAAAGCGCGCTTCTCATCGCGCCGGACGAGGACGGAAAACCCGGCGAGTGGGGCAACGTTCTGGATGCGTCGGCGCTTCTGGAAAATATGACGCCCCTCAAGCCTGTTACGTATACCCCCGATGCGTTCTGCAAGATCGTTTACGACGATACGGGACGCACGAACGGCGTTGAGCCTCTTTCCGAAGAGAACATCAACGTCAGGTACCCGACCGATACCTCCTCCGCTGCGCGCGCGGCGGCGGAGGAGGCAGGTTACATGCTTGCCCTTGACTTCTGGATGAAGTGCGACGGCGCGTTCGCCACGGTCTATCTTTCCGACGCGGTGGAGACCGCGGACGGGCAGATGGGCGCGGGCACCTACGTCGTCGGCGCGCCCTCGTGGGACAGCACGAAGATCTCCCACCAAAACGGCGGACACGGCAGCGAAGCCACCATCCGTCTGGGCTTTGAATGTACCCCGACCAATGCCGAGGGGGACGTCAACGGTCACACGACGTTCACCATGTATGAGCCGAACGCCAACATCCACTACAACGGCGCCACCGACTACTGGACGACCGAGAGCGTCAACGGCGGCGCGCTGATCGAGGAGAGCCGCCTTGTCAGGCAGAACGCCTCCTCGTGGAAAGAGCAGGACCCCATTTTAGAGGATGCGGTCATCTACGAGGCGGGTAAGTTCCTGCAGGACACCACGCTCTTTACCCTCGACGGAACGGGCATGATGAAGGTTCGTCTCTACATCTGGATGGAGGGACAGGACAAAGACTGTATCGCCGCGGCGGTGGCTGACGAGGTCAGCGTGGCAGCGAACATCCAGTTCGGCGTCAAGGCTGAGACCAAGGAGACCGGCATCGTCCGGCGCTGAGCGCGAAGCGCAAATTCTGAGAAAGGAGAGAGCAAAATGCGAACGAAAGCAGTCGGCAAGCTGATCATGGCGGGCATGAGCCTTCTGATGGCAGTCGTGCTTCTTGCCGTCGGTACCTTCGCATGGTTTACTTTCTCCACCGCGCCCGAGGTCAGCGGCATTTCGGTGACCTTCAGCAGCGACACGGCGTGGCCCTTTGAGGTCTGCACCGACTATCTCACCAACCCCGACAACCCCACGTGGGAAAAGGAGCTCAACGTCAGCGATATTCTCACCAAAGCGGCGCTGCGCCCCATCTCCACCTACGATCTGCAGCATTGGTA
>R11__coassemble_3788_pt1 | contig 6733 bp, 8 predicted proteins | sample R11__metabat2_low_PE_064 | metagenome-assembled genome bin R11
GTAATAAGTCGTGCCATTGACTTCCGTTCTGGCGGCGGCTACGAAATAATAGGTATTCTCGGTCAAAGAGCAGTTATAGGCCAATCAGCATTATTTACTGTTGAAACCGCTCTGCTTTCCCCGTTGCTTACTCCGTTCATGATAGCAAGCTGATCATAATTGCATGAATTTGAATACGCACTGCAAAACCAAATAAGATTTTCCCAATAAATCAATGAGGTCTTCTTTAGTCCATGGTTTGAAACTATGTGTTTACCAAACTTTTTGTTGCCTTTAGCTGTTCCTTCTCAGCAGTGATACACTTCCTGACTCCCTCGATCATCTTCTCCAACAGCGCTTCGCACTCCATTCTCGTCTTGGCGTAGACGGTGTGCACCTCGCGCTTGCCCTGGGCGTTGGTCGGGCTGTAGCGGCCCTCGAAGAGATGGTCATTCAGCTCGTAGATGCCGCCGGTGCCGCTGCGCCGAACCTTGCCCTTGTACGGCTCGAACTTCGGTCGCCGCATCTCCTCCGGCGTCAGGTTCTCCACCTGCTGGAACGGCGTTTCCCGCGGCTCATATGCTTCGCCCGAGCCGATACCCGCTTCAATCTTGGTTGCGGCCTGGAGCTGCATCGCATCGGTGACGTGGCTGTAGATGTCCAGCGTGGTCGCCGCCGAGACGTGTCCGATGTACGCCGAGAGCGTCTTGACGTCCATGCCATGCGAGAGCGCCGTGGTCGCAAAGGTATGGCGCAGGTCGTGGAAGCGAACCACTTTACACCCCGCATGTTTCATCACCCGCTGGAACTTTTTTCGCATCGCCGTGGGATCCCACGGGCTGTTCAGCTTGACTGGCGAGGGAAAGATCCAGCGGGATTCTTTTACCGTCTTGCGGTATTCTTTCAGCAGCGTCAACACCGAGGGTGGCAGGATCACCGTGCGGACGGATGACTTGGTCTTCGGCTCCGAGACCTGCAATTCGCCCTTGATGCGGTACACCTGTCGGCAGATGTGCAGCTCACCCGATGCGAGGTTCAGATCGTCCCATTGCAGGGCGCAGAACTCGCCCCGGCGCAGTCCCGTGGCGAGCTCCAGCATCACCATTTCATAGCAGCCCTCCTCCCGCGCCTGCAGCAGGAAGTGTCGCATCTCATCCTCGGTCAGCACCTGCATCTCCTTTGCTTTTTTCGGTGGAAGCTTGCAGCCGACGGCAGGATTGGTGTGAATCAGCCCCTCCTGCTTTGCCTTTTCCAGTGCTGAGCGGCAGGTCGCGTGACAGGAGCGCACCATGCGGTCGGACAGCCCCTCACCGTAGAGATCGGTGTGCGACACACGGCCGGACGCTTTCAGCTCCGCATAGAAAAGCTGGAGGTCATTCTGCGTCAATTTGTTCAGCGGAATCTTACCGATGCCCGGAATGATGTGCTGGTAGATTCGGTTCTCGTAGCCGTCCTGCGTGGTGGGGCGCAGCGCGGGTTTGGAGAAAGCTTCGTACCAAAGCTTGAGCCAATCGCCGAAGGGCATTTCCGGTTTCGCCCGCTGCGGCAGCTTGCCGCTCATGGTTTCACACTCTGCTTTGAGCGCTTTGAACTTCGCGGCGCACTCGGTTTTGCTCTTGGCAAGGACGCTTTTTGTTCTCGGCTTGCCTGCGTCATCGTAGCCGATAACGATGCGTCCTTCCCATCGTCCGTCCGTTCTCAGCCGCAGAGTACCTGTTCCGCTTTTACGTTTCTTCGCCACTTACTCACTCCTCTTTCATCAGTTCATCCATGAAGTCGCCAACGATGCCGGCGGCATTTTTTTGCATATCGGTCGTGACATGGGTGTAGGTATCCAGCGTGAAGCTGGCATTGGTGTGACCGAGAATACCCGAAAGCGTCTTGGCATCCACGCCGCTTACGAGGGCGTGGGTGGCGAAGGTGTGGCGCAGATCGTGGAAGCGAATGTCCGGCAGCCCCGCCTGTTTCAGGATTAGCTTCAGCCGATGGTATGCTGTGTGGGGCGAGACCGGCTTCTCCGGCTGCAGCAGACTTGGGAAGATCCACTCGGTCATTGCGGTCTTTTTCCGCTCTTTGAGCAGGTGCAGTGTGCTCGGCGGCAGCAGGATCGTGCGCTTGCCGGTTTCGGTTTTTGTCTCACCGATCTGCAATCCGCCGCCCGGTGCTCTGCTCACGGAGCGCCGCACACTCAGCCGCCCTGTCTCTTCGTCGAGGTCTTCCCATTTTAGTCCGCAGATTTCACCCCGACGAAGTCCCGTGGTATTCCGGGCAGCTCCCTCATGCAGCCGCCCGGTGTATCAAAACTATCATGCACTCTGTCCGATAATACGGATAGAATCCTGCCATTCTGCGCTTCCTATCGGGCGAAAGGTGTGATAGAATACGGGAAAAGGCAGGTGAAGCGCATGGGAAAGCTCTGGGGCAGTCAAAAGAACTATGACAAAAAACCACGACGGGCGCTTAAGCAGCCGCGAGTGGGATAACTGGTATGCGGGAACTTACGGCGTCGATATCGAGCTGTCCGAACGGAAGCGGGCACGGCAGGCCGAAGCGAGCTGGACAGTATGGCTTGACCGGATGCTGGAGACTGTGGACGCGGCCTATTCCATCGTGACCGTGAACACGCGAAAGCTGCTCGGCAGCACGGCATCGGACGACCTTGCGCCAAAAGTGTTCCTGTACTGGATCACGCGCGGCATTCTGGACGGTTCGGTATGGGAAACCGTGTGGAGCACAAACGTCGGAATGTTTGTCGGCAGCACAAGATTTTACCCGATCCGGTCGGTCGTCAAATGTCTATTGAACCGTCACCCGGAGCTTGGCAGCTGTGAAGCGGTCGAGAACGCCGTCCGGAGCGGAAGCACTCTTCACGAAGAGATCGGTGCCCTGAATAGATCGGACTGCGGTCTGTTCTGGAAAGCGATGATCGACGTGCTGCCGCCCTACCGTGAGGAAGCCATTCAGAATTTCGACATCATCAGCAGCTTCACCCCGTACGAAGAGGACGCAGATGCTGAAAAGGCGGAAACGCTGCGGGAGCTGATGAAAGCGCTGTTCCCGATCTACAACTTCTTCTCCGGCAAAACGGATGACGCTGCCGATCGGGAAATCGACCGGCTCCGCATGGTCTTCGAGACGTTCTGGGTACAGCTCGGTGCGCCGGATGAGACCGCAGAAGATGATTTTTGAAAGTAGAGTGGAAGAAGCGCTTTGCTTCGCCCGGAGCGAGAGATACCGCAAATGAGGATTCAATGAGGGAAAAGGCAGGAGTAAATACGAACCGCTTTTTGAAGTTATGGAGGCGTATGATGAAACCGGATATGGTAACAGTGCTGACAGCAAAAGATGACAAATATGCCTGTGCATTTGCCGATAAGATCATTTCCGAAAGCCGGGAAACAGACGAATGGTATGAGCTTTTTGAGGAATTTGCATCGCTGTTGAACCATCCGAAATCGCTTGTGAGAAACAGAGCGCTGACGATCCTCGCGGCGAACGCGCAGTGGGATGATGAAAATAGATTTGATGCTGTCATTGAAGACTATCTTTCCCACATCACGGATGAAAAGCCGATTACTGCAAGGCAGTGTGTCAAAGCGCTTGCGCAGATAGGACAAGCAAAGCCGAAATACATCCCGATGATATTGGCGGCGCTGCGCAGTGCGGACTTGTCAAAGTATAAAGACAGCATGCGCCCGCTGATCGAAAGGGACATTCAAAGCACCATGGAAGTGCTGACAGATCGGAATTTGGTGGAGGCAGCTATGACCATCAGAGCATTGAACAAAAAAGAGATTGAAGAGGCGCTCCCGCTTGTATGGGAGGTATTCTGCCGATACGAAGCCGTGAACTATCCTGCGGACGGAAAAGCGGCGTTTTGGCGGGCAATCCACGCGAAAGAATATCTTGCGATGCTGTCGGCTTTCGGCGCATACGACCGTGACCGTCTCGTCGGCATTCTCGCCACAAGAAACGCAGGCGCTCATATCGCGCTGTTCTTTGTTGACGGTGCGTACCAGCGGCGGGGCGTCGGCAGAAAGCTGCTCGACGCCTGTCTTGAAAAGAACGACAACTCCCGCATCACCGTCCACTCGTCGGAATACGCCGTCGAGATTTATCGGCGGCTCGGTTTCGTTGCAACGGGCGAAATGCAGGAGGATGGCGGCATCCGGTATCTGCCGATGGTACTGGCGCGATAAAACGCAGTTTGCGGAGGTGCGATATGTGGTCCGATATGTTTTTCTATATCCCGGCAGTCATTGTTTATCCCATACTGGCGCTCGCCCTGCCGGTCGCGTTCTACGCGGTCAAGCGCAAATTCATCTGGTGGAGCATCGCGGTCGCCGTGGCGCTTGACCTGATCTGCTATCTGCCGGAATTTCTCTACTATGAGTCCCGCGGACTGTTCATCGTGTTTACGCTGATGCAGCTTGCGGTCATGGCGGTCGTTATTTTGGTGCTGAAATGGGTCGGCAGAAAAAAGCACAAGGAGTGAGGAATATGAAAGAGCAATATTACGAAGCCATTTTCAAGCGGAAATCCTTCCATCTTTTCCGGAACGTGGGAGCGGATCGGATCAGCCCCGAAGAGCTTGAGAGCATTGAAAAGGCGTATGCTGGCTTTAAAACGCTTTACCCCGAAACCAGAACGAATATCCGCATCGTTCCGGCAAGCAAGGTCAATTTCAAGCGGGACGCCGAATACTGCATTTTGATCTACAGCGAGAAGAAGGAAAACTACCTGATGAATGCCGGATACATCGGCCAGCAGCTCGATCTCTATTTGGTGGCGCACAACATCGGCAGCCTGTGGTACGGCATCGGAAAACCGGACGAGCCGACCTACGACGGCATGGATTTTGTCATCATGATCGCTATCCACAAGGTGAACGACGCGACGAAGTTCCGAACGGATATGTTCAAGGCGAAGCGCAAGCCGCTTGACGAGATCTGGTCGGGCGACGATCTGGGCGTTGCCAATATCGCGCGTTTTGCGCCGAGCGCCTGCAACAGCCAGCCGTGGTACGTGGAAAACAAGAACGGTGAGCTGACGGTTTTCCGCTATAAGAAAGCAGGAAAAATCGGCATTATGCCTGCCTCCGCCGCGTCCTATTTCAACCGCATCGATATCGGCATCTATCTCTGCATTCTGGAGATCTGCCTGCAAAACAACGGAATTTCATACGAAAGAGAACTCTTTCCGGATAACGGAGGAGATACCGAGCTGACGAAAGTCGCGGTGTATAAAATCTGAAATAATCTGCAAAAAAGGGGTTGAAGTATAAAATACTTCCTCTACAATAGGGATCAACGGCGCCGCACTGTTTTCAATTTTTAGGGAGGGCGTATGGCATTACAGATTATGTAAACAAGAAGCCGACGATCCGCACCGAACGGCTGACCATCCGAGCAATGTGCGCTGCCGATGTTCCCGCGCTGAAAGAGTGGATGGCTGACAAAGACATCTACACTTACTGGGGGAAAGGTCCCGGCAGGACGGACAAGCAGCCGGAGCTGCTCTTTGAAAAGGCGGAAAAGCCCTCCAAGAGCTTTCACCTCGGAATTGAGCTGAACGAAACGCAGAAAATCATCGGCGAGCTTTGGATCTACCTGATCGAAAACGACCGAATGGCAAAGATCGCCGTTCGGTTCGGGAAGGCATATCACGGAAACGGCTACGCCACGGAAGCGGTCAACGCGATGGTTCGCTTCTGCTTCGAGCACACGGAATTGCGGCGCATCTGGACGGATGTGGACGTTCGAAACGCGGCTTCCTGCAAGGTTCTGGAAAGGTGCGGCTTTACCAGAGAGGGCACCATCCGTCAGGGCAAAATGGTTTCTACCTGGTGCGATTATCATTTGTACGGAATCCTAAAGAGCGATGTGATCTGCTGATAAAAGCGCAAGTATAACGAGTCCCCTCCCACCTGTTGCGGTTGGGAGGGGACTTAATCATACTATCAGTGAAACTTTTTTGCAGTTTTTCCGTCTGTATGAATAGAACTCTATCAAGGAGGTATGATGGTATGAAAAATCTGATGGCATTCGTTTTCGCATTGGTTCTGGTTCTGGGGCTGGCGGCTTGTTCCGCGCAGGAAAAACAGAAAGACGCGCGGCAGCAGATTCAGTTTCCTGAAAGCAGCGCCGCCTCTCTGGAAACCGCTGCTTTGAAGGAGCCGCCTGCCTTGACCGTGGTATACGACGAAAACAACAGCGTCGAAGCACTGCGGGGAACGGCTTCCTGGATGTATCAGAATGAGGACGGCACGTGGACGGGCATCGAGGCGGACAGCATGCACCCGTTGGATGCAAAAGAATATATGCCTTGCTTAGAGCTGCTTCCCGTCATGACATCTTCTCGTTCCCACTTAAAAGTCAGAATGCAGTGGGATACGATTCCCGACAAGGTCACCGTCCGTTGCTGGAACGAATCGTATTGGGGGCAATATGACGCAGAAAGCGAAGAAGTTCCGGCAAAGCTTCTGTGCATAGACTCTTCGGATGGGTGTGATGCGTACTTCTCCGTTGAACTGAAGGACGGAAGCTATGTTTACGAGGTCATCGCCGAATGGAACAGTGCCGAAACATATCACGGCAAAGCCTGTTATAGTTTCTATACGGTAAAGTCTGATATGAAATAACAACCCGCTGGTTGTCTTATCTTTGCATACAGCGGCACAAAAGAAATCCCTCCGAAAAATGATATGCTCCCTTTATGAGAGACAGTGAAATAAAAAAACACTGTTAATCATGAA
>R11__coassemble_3799_pt1 | contig 6717 bp, 7 predicted proteins | sample R11__metabat2_low_PE_064 | metagenome-assembled genome bin R11
TTTGGAAAAGCCTATGTGCAGACGGGCAAAAAAAGACCACCGCAAGCGGTGGTCTTTGGTTTAATAGAGCTTAAAGAAGTTTTGCAGCAGCACTTCGCCATCGCGGTGCGTCTCGTTTTGCAGCTCCGGGTGGAACTGCATCCCCACGATGGGGCGAGAGTTATGCGCGATCATCTGCACGGGGCACTTCTCCGTCGAGGCGAGCAGCGTGAAACCGTCCGGCACGGAGCAGACAATGTCGCGGTGCATCTCCATGCAGGTGAAACCTCCCTCCAGCGAGCGCGCCATCGGATGCTGCGTGCAGACCGTCATTTTTGTAAAGCCGAACTCGCCGTCGGGATCATCCATCGTGCGGATCGCGCTGCCGAAGGCGTGGGAAATGAGCTGCACGCCCGCGCAGACGCCGAGCATCGGCGTTTCATTCGCGCGGATAAAGTCGAACAGCACACGGTACTCCTCGTCCAGCTCCGCGAGCACGCGCGGCTGAAAGCGCCCCGACAGCACGGTGTAATCGCGCTCCGGCGCAGCGTCAAGCTCCGAATGGTGGCACGTCACGATCTCAAAGTCCCCCTGCCGCGCCAATGCTGCGCGCAGGTTGGGGATGTTGTAAAGTCCGTCGGCAAGGCCATACTTCGCGCTGTCTGTAATGAAGCCGTTGTCCTGCGGCGTCTTTTCATCCGATACGAGTAAAATGCGTTTCATTCTGTCTTTCCTCCGCTTTCTTTTTCTCGCAGCGCGCCGCTTAAGTGCAGGATCGCCTCCAGCACACCGCCGGCAACCGCGTTTGCCTTATCCGACACGGTGTCGCAGTACGACACCTCGCCGCGCGGATCGATGTCGCCGGATTTCATCCCCTGTTTTACCTCCACGCCGTCGGCGAGAAGACCCCGCAGCACGCCCGAGATGGTAGCGCACATCGGCACACCCGCAACGTAACCGACGACGTCCCCCTCCTGCACGAGTTCGCGGATTTTTTTCACGCCAGCAAACACACCGTCGGCGGGTGCGCGAAGCACGCGCTCGCCGACAAAGCCGCCGATGAGTCCCGGGACATTTGTGTTGGGCAGGGCGCTGCCCTGATAAATCGCACGCCCGAGCGTATGGCCGCGCATCGTCTCCACGACCGCGTGGCAATCCTCCCCCGCCGTGAAGCCGGGGCCGACGCCGATGACGATCGGCGCGTCCGTAATGCGCGTGCCGAGGTTGCGCTTGGCAAGGATGGCGTCCACGACCACGTCCGGCTGGAGTTCCTCACGGCAGCGGCATTCGGGATCGGCAAAAACGGGGATCACGCCCCGCGCGAACAATTCTTTCGCGCTCCGCGCGTCGGCGGCGAATCGTGCCGTCACGTCCTCAACGGTCATCGTGCCATGCGTGATGGCGTCGGCAAAGGACACCGTGCGGCGGATCACCGTCGGACGCGGCAGGTCGGTCATCACTACACTAATCCCGCTGCGCCAAAGCCGCAGCGCGATGCCGCTGGCGAGGTCACCCGCGCCGCGGATCAGTGCAAGCATGTGTATACCCCCTTGTGCAGGCTGCCGGCGATGACCGGACAGCCAAATTGTCTGCCAAGCTGCTCCGCCGTCTCAAAAGATGCGGCGTCCTCCACCTTGTTGATATAGATGCGGTCACCGTATCCCTCTGCACGGATCACTTTCGCAGCAATTTCAGGCGTGACAACCGCATCCTCGCTCTGCCCGGCAAGCTGCGCGTAAAGAGCGGGTCGATGGCAGGTCTCGGCAATCGTCTTGCCGATGCCGTCGACGCCGATAACCGTCACGACGCGCTGCGCCGCTGCGGGAATGACCGGCTCGTGGCTCGCGTGCGCCTTGAGCGGCAGGCGCTTGGCGCCGTCCGCCTCAACGATAACGTAGGGCGCAAGCTGCGCGAGCGCCTCAAACGGCAGCTTCGGCGCGCAGAGCTTATCCTCCGCGCTCTTTTCCGCGACGCAAAGAATATCGTGCGTTTGAAGCGCCGCGCGCACGTCGTCCTCCGAGGCATCGAAAAGCGTCGTATACTGCTCCGGCAGCTTGATTTTTGTCGAAGTGCAGATAATGACCTTGCCGCAGCTTTTCAGTTCCTCAGCAAGCGTATACATCAGCGTCGTCTTTCCGCCGCCGCCGATAAGCGCGGTGACGCCGCGCCCGATCTGTAAAAGTGGTGCGATTTGCATGGCAGTTCCTTTCAACGCAAGCGTTTTGCGCGGTGCTCGATCATCTCTGCGGCGATGCTGACGGCGATCTCCTCCGGCGTTTCGGCAAGGATCGGCAGACCGATGGGCGAATGGATGCGTGCAATGTCCGCGTCTGCAAAACCGCGCGCAAGCAGCAGCTCACGCGTTTTAGCGACCTTGTGCTTCGAGCCGATGCAGCCGATATAGCTTGCGTCGCTTTTAAGCACCTGCGCGAGAATTTCAAAGTCCGCTCGGTGTCCCGGCGTCATGATAACGGCATAATCATTCGCCGTGAGCGTAACCTTTTCATAGATCTTGCCGAAGTCGCCAAAAACGACCGCGCGCGCAGCGGGGTAATTCTCAGCCTTGGCAAGCTCTGCGCGGTTATCGAACACGACCACGGGGAAGCCGACCATTGCGAGCACCGGCACGAGTGCCTTGCCGACGTGACCGCCGCCGAAGAGATAGACCTTGCCCGCGCGGCAGATCGGCTCGACGTAAAGATCGTCCCGCCAGACGGCTTTGGCGGTAAAGTACTCCCGTTTGTCAGCCGGTATTTCTTCCGCGGTCAGCACTTCAAAGCGCTGCACGCGCTCCCCGGAAAGCTCCATCAAAAGCCACGCGTCCTTTTCGCCGCCGAGCACAGAGCGCCAGCGGCGCAGCACGGCGATCTCCGCGTCCATATCAGGCGTGAACACCTGTGAATAGACCGTCACGCGGCCGCCGCAGATCATCCCCACGCTCTCGACCTCGTCGGGGCGCAGATCATAAGATTTCAGCTCCGGCGTATTTGTGCACAGGCACCCCATTGCGCGCTGTGCAGCCATATACTCCACCGCACCGCCGCCGACCGTGCCGAGCGTGTGGCCGTCCGCAAACACCGCCATCCATGCGCCCGCGCCGCGCGGCGACGAGCCGGAGGATGCCAGAATGCTGCATAAAACGACGCGCTCGCCGCGTGCAAGCGCATCGAGCATTGCGGTCAAAATGGTTTCCATGGAGTTCCTCCCGTTATCTTTTTTCAAATATCACGAATTGTTTGAAGTATAACACATTTTTTTAACAAATACAATGAAATATCCGCATCATCCGCAATTTCTTCTTGTCTTTTCTATCAGATTCTGCTATACTTTCGTTATCTCAAAAAAGATAACGAAAGTGAAGGCTCTATGAAACGCTTTTCCCGAACTATACTTCTTCTTTGCGCCGCGCTTACTGCGCTGACGCTCGTTTCGCTCTGTCTCGGGCGATACGCGGTGCCGCTGCGCGAGGTCGTACGCATTTTGCTGTCCCGTTTTCTCCCCGTTTCGCAGACGTGGGAAGACGGTATGTCCGCGGCCGTTCTCAACATTCGTCCGCCGCGCATTCTTCTCGCTGCGCTGGTCGGCGCCTGTCTGAGCCTTGCCGGTGCTTCTTATCAGGGTGTTTTCCGCAATGCGATGGCAGCGCCCGATTTTCTCGGTGCCTCCTCCGGCGCCGCGTTCGGTGCAGCGCTTGCAATTTTGTTGGGGCTTTCCTCCGCCTATATTACCGTTTCCGCGTTTTGCTTCAGTCTTCTCACTGTCGCGCTCGTTTTTTTTGTTGCACGCCGGGCGCCGGGAAAGCGTGCCGCCAATCTGATCCTCGCCGGTATCATGGTTTCCTCGCTCTTCTCCTCCGGCACTTCGTACATTAAGCTCATTGCAGACCCCTCCAGCAAATTGCCGGAGATCACCTACTGGCTGATGGGATCCTTCAGCGGCAAAACATGGCATGATGTACGCTTTGCTCTGCCGTTCATGCTGCTTGGCAGTCTGCCGCTGCTTCTTTTTCGCTGGCGCATGAATCTTCTGACGATGGGTGACGATGAAGCGCGCGCGATGGGCGTAGATGCCAATAAGCTCCGACTTTTGGTTGTTGTATGCGCGACACTTGTGACTGCTGCAAGCGTGTCCGTATCGGGCATCGTAGGCTGGGTGGGTCTTGTGATCCCCCACATGGCACGCAGGCTCTCCGGCAGCGACTACCGAAAGCTCCTGCCGACAACGCTCCTGCTCGGCGCGATCTTTTTGCTGGGGGTTGACAATCTTTGCCGCAATCTCCTTGCGGTCGAAATTCCGATCGGCATTCTGACCTCGTTTATCGGTGCGCCGTTTTTCCTTGCCCTGATGCTCAAAAAGGAGGCATCGCTATGAGTCTTACAGTGTCAAACCTGAGTTTTTCTTACGGTGTGACCCCTATTTTGAAAAATATCAGCTTTTCTCTCGGTGAGGGGCAGCTCTATGCACTGCTTGGAGCAAACGGAGCCGGAAAAACGACACTGTTCCGCTGCATTTTAGGCCTTAATGAGAAATATGAAGGCAGCATTACTGTGGACGGCAGCGAAGTCCGCTCGCTTACACCGCGTCAGCTCTCCCACCGCATCGCCTATATTCCGCAGATTCATTATCCCGCATTTCAGTACAGCGTCCTTGAAATGGTGCTCATGGGAACAACGCACCGTCTTTCCCCTGTCGGTGCGCCCGGCAAAGAGGAAACGGCCGATGCGCTTGCTGCGCTGCAAACGCTCGGGATCGGGCATCTGGCAGGCAGAGACTACGGCAAGCTGTCCGGCGGCGAGCAGCAGATGGTGCTCATCGCCCGCGCGCTGGTGCAGCAGACGAAGCTTTTGCTCATGGACGAGCCGACCGCAAGCCTTGACTACGGCAATCAGCTGCGTGTACTCCATGCCGTGCGCCGTCTGGCACGCGATGGCTATACGATTCTCCTGTCCACACACAATCCGCAGCACGCACTCTCCTACGCCGATCGCGTCCTTGCCCTTGCCGGAGGAACGCTTGCCGCCAATGGGCCGGCACAAGAGGTGCTCTCCCCCGCTCTTCTCAAGACGCTTTATGGCGTGGACGTTACATTCTCATCCGACGGAACATATATTCTGCCGCAGGAGGTACTCTGATGCTCATTTGGACACCGGACACTGTGCGTTTTCAGCGCGACGCTGCCCTGTATGGCGGCTATCACCGCACGCTTGCCGCGCATCTTGTCCCCTATCTTCCTCAAAATAGGCATATCTGTGACGTCGGCTGCGGGCTTGGTTATCTCTCCCGTGCGCTTGCACCGTACTGTGAACGCGTTACCGCCGTCGACAGCGAGCCGCTCGCGCTCGATGTACTGCGTAAGGACACGCCGGAAAACGTCGAAGTATTTGAGGGCGATGTTTTCACGCTCTCTCCCGACAGATGCTTCGACGCGATGGTGTTCTGCTTTTTCGGCACGATGGACGAGACACTCCTGCTGGCAAGGAAGCATTGCCGCGGAAAAGTGATCGTCATCAAGCGAGGCTGGACGCAGCACCGCTTTTCCCTTGCACCGACTCCCGTACAGCGCTATACGAGCAGTGAAACGGAGCAGTACCTTCGTGTGCGCAGCATCCCGTTCGCGCATGAAACGCTCTTGCTCGACATGGGACAGCCGCTGCGCTCAAAGGAGGACGCCGTGCGCTTCTTTTCCGCGTACGGTCAGGCAGGCGAATCTTTCGCTATCTCTTTTGAGGATATCGAAAGTCGGCTGCAAAAAACCGATAACCCTGCGTTCCCCTATTATCTTCCGCAGGAAAAGCCGCTTGGCATTTTTTCGTTCGACGCAGCAGACATTCAATAGTCGAACGTTATTATTTATTTCAGGAGGAATCACATGAAAAAACTGCTCGCACTCATTTTATCCGGTGTGATGCTGCTGTCACTGGTCGGCTGCGGCACGCAGACAAGTGAACCGACAGAGCCGGAGGTCCGTACCTTTTCCGATTCCGTCGGCCGCACGGTCGAGGTTCCTGATAAAATCGACCGGATCGCCGTCACCGGGCCGATGGCACAGATGGTTGTCTTTGCACTCGCTCCTGATCAGATGGTCGGCATCGCGTCGGAATGGGACAAGACCGCCGCACAGTATCTCGACACACAGTATTATGACCTTCCCATGCTCGGTCAGCTTTACGGCGGCAAGGGAGAACTGAACCTCGAAACGCTGCTTGCCTCCGGCGCACAGATCGTCATTGACGTCGGTGAGCCAAAAGATGGGATTGTGGAAGATCTTGACGCTCTTTCCGAACAGACCGGACTTCCCTTTGTTCACATCACGGCAACGACTGACACAATGGGAGATGCTTACCGCAAGCTCGGAGAGCTTCTGAATATGGACGCGGAAGCTGAAACGCTTGCCGCTTACTGCGAAAGCGTCTATTCGCGCACGCAGGACATTGCCCAAAGCGTCGACAAGGTCGATCTACTCTACTGCCTCGGGGAGAACGGCCAAAATGTCATTGCAAACGGTTCTTACCATGCTGAGATCATTGACCTGCTTTCCAACAACCTCGCCGTTGTCGATTCTCCCTCCTCCAAGGGAACAGGCAATGAGGTCGACATGGAGCAGATCCTCCTCTGGAACCCCGATTACATTCTCTTTGCGCCGGAGAGTATCTATGACACCGTTGCCGATGATCCCATCTGGCAGCAGGTGACCGCGATCCGTGAGGGACATTACTATGAGGTGCCGTTTGGCCCGTA
>R11__coassemble_4414_pt1 | contig 5999 bp, 6 predicted proteins | sample R11__metabat2_low_PE_064 | metagenome-assembled genome bin R11
AGGAGGACAGCGCATGCGAACGCTCAACATCACGGTGACGCAGGAGATGGACGGCAGGATGGTCAAGGGCATTCTGCGCGGCGAGCTGCAGCTGTCCTACACCCTGCTCAAAAGTCTCAAATGGCGCGAAAATGCCATTCTCCTCAACGGGCAGAGCGTACACGTCAATGCCATCGTCCACACGGGCGACGTGGTGAGCGTGAATTTAACCGAGCGCGGCGGCGCGCCGTCGGCGCTCCCCTGCCCAATCCCGCTCGACATTGTGTATGAGGACGCTGATCTGCTGGTGATCAATAAGCCGGCGGGCATTGCCATGCACCCGAAGTCTACCGACCTCTCAGCGCCCAGCATGGCGACGGCGCTGACCACCTATCTCGGCGAGGGCAGCGTGCCGCACTTCGTCAGCCGGCTCGACAAGGGAACATCGGGGCTGCTGATCGCCGCCAAGACCGGCTACGTCCACGACCGCCTGCGCCGCGCGCTGCACTCTGACGCTTTGCGTCGCGAGTATCGCGCCGTCGCCGTGGGGACGGTCATGCCGCCCTCTGGCGTGATTGATCTGCCCATCGGGCGCGCGGACGACTCGCTCGTCAAGCGCTGCGTGCGCGAAGATGGACTGCCGAGTCTGACGGAGTATGAGACGCTGGAAACGAATTCTCAATTTACCCTCCTGCGGCTGGTGCCGCACACGGGGCGCACACATCAGCTCCGCGTGCATCTATCGCACCTCGGCTACCCGCTTGCGGGTGACTGGCTCTACGGCACGGAGGACAAAGCACTCATCGCGCGTCCCGCACTCCACTCCTGTGAGCTTATGTTCACGCACCCAGTTACAGGCAAGGAGTTTCACTTTACAGCTCCGTTGCCGGAGGATATGGCGAAACTGATACAAAAAAGCGATGGCTAACGCCATCGCTTTTTTATGTCTTGGTGAGTTGTTTCGCTTTTTTTAAGCTATACGCGCCCTCGATGAGGTTGAGCAGAATCCAGCCCGTCGCCACGGAGACACAGATGCCTGTGATCCCCCAGCGCGGTACGAGCAGATACGACAAAATCACGCGGATGATGACCTGCAGGAGCGAAGCGATCATCGTCAGCCGCAGGCGTCCAAGCCCACGGAAAAAGCTTTGGATCGACTCGCCGAAAAAGGAGAAGACGTAGAAAAACGCCATCGTGCCGGTGTACTGTGCACCGGCGGCGATCACCGCAGCATCGGTGGAAAAAACGCCGATGATCTGCCGCGGGAACAGCGCACATGCCGCGCCGAGCAGTACCGTCATTGCAAACTCCACGCCCAGCGCAACATAGTAAAACCGCTGTACGCGTGCCTTGTCACCATGACCAAGGTTCTGCGACAGGCACACGACCATCGCCGCCGCGATCCCCTGCGAGAAGCAGAAGAGAAATTGCTCGGCTCGTACACCCATGTTGTAGCCGGTGACGACCTTTTCGCCGAGATTGGTGAGCGTGCCCTGCACCAGCAGCCGCCCGATGCACACCACCGCCTGCTGCAGCGCCGCCGCCCACGCAAAGCCGAGCAGCATCTTTCCCATGCGGACGTCTGCGCGCAGCGCCGCACGTCCGAGCGAGAGTCGCGGATAATGGCGGCGGGTATAGGCGATGAGCCAGACGCTCGAGAAGAGCTGGCAGAATACGGTCGAGTACGCGACGCCGTGAATGCCCATTTGCAGCACGCCGCACAGCAGCACATCGAGCAGGGCATGCAGCGTGGACGACACGAGCAGCACCACGAACGGCGTGCGGGAGTCGCCGTAGGAACGCAGGACGGAGGCGTAATAGTTATAGAGATAGCAGAAGATGAGTCCCACGAGGATGACCGTCAGATACGCCATCGCCTGCGTGCAGGCGGCCTCGCTGTTGCCCTGTGCGAGCAGAATTTTTTTGCTGAACAAAAGTCCCAGCACGGTCAGGCCGAACGTGACCGCGCTGCCACCGAGCAGGGCCGTCGCATGGGCGGTCTTGAGCTTCTCCCACTCCCCCGCGCCGCACAGCTGTCCCACCAGGACGCCTACACCGATCGTCGCGCCCAGAATGAGGGCGTAGAGGATGTCCATCACGGGCGTTGCGATGCTGATGCCCGCGAGCGGAAGATCGCCGAGAAAGCGGCCGACCACGATGGCGTCGACAATGTTGTAGAGCTGCTGGAAGATGTTTCCGAGAATGATGGGAAACGCAAACTTGAGAAGTGTCGGCAGGGGTTTTCCCGTCAGCAGCACTTCGCTTTTATTGTCTTTTACCGCCGTGTAGCCCACACCGTCTCACTTCGCTTTACTTCTCTTTATAGTAGAGTCTGCAATGGCAGAAGCCCTCAAACTCCGGGTCGGCGATCTGGTCGCGGAACTCCTGACACATACAGATGTTTTCTTCGATTTTCTTAAATCGGCAGGGGCAGTACCCGTCCTTTTGCCTAAGTGCTTCCCGAAGCCTTGCAACGGTCTCGCCGTCGGGATTAAAGATGATTTTCATACTTCGTTACCGGCAGCTATTGATCATCGCGCGGATATCCTCTTTTTCGTGCACGCCGACCATGCCCGTGAGCGCGTGGCGATCCTGCATGACAACGAGCGTGGGGATGGAGTCGATGCCGAACATCCCGGCGACATTGGGTTGGGCATCGACATTGAGCTTGCAGAATTTGACCTTCGTTTCCTCTTTGCTCAATTCCTCAAAGATTGGTGCCATCATCTTGCACGGCTCGCACCACTCCGCCCAGAAGTCGATGACGATCAGGCCCGGGTCGTTGAGCACCTCGCGCGGGAAATTCTCCTCCGTAAGGTGGATGATCTCGCCAAACGTGCGCTCCTCGACATACGGCTCGCGTTCACCGTGACAGCCGCCGCAGCTGCCGCAGCAGCCGCCGCAGCCGCCGGCTTCCTCGTGATGGTCGCAGCTCGCCGCGCTGGTGAATTCGAGCGAGCCCTCCAGAAAGCTCTCCACGACCTCGTCCGCGTTGCCGCTGACGCTGGAGCAAAGCAGAATGTGCTCCGCCTCGAGCGCCTGACGCGCACCCTCGCCGATGCCGCCGCAGATGAGAATGTCGACACCCTGCTTTTTGAGGTATGCGGCGACCGCCTCGTGGCTTGCGTCCTCGGGGTGAACGATCTCGCTCGTGAGCGTCTTGCCCTCGTCCGTATAGATCTTGAATTCGGTCGCGTGGCCGAAGTGCTGGAACACCTCGCCATTTTCGTGCGGAACTGCAATTTTCATAGTGATATAGCCTCCCGATCAATTTTTATATCCGTATTAGCTTATCACAGTTTGTGTCAAGTTACAACCGCATTGCGGGGAAATTTTCGTCTTTGCCCTTGCGTATCGCGTCTGTTTTCGCTACAATAGACGCAGTATCAGTAAGGAGCGTTTCCATGAAGCAGTTATCCTCATTTCAGCTTTCTCTCACCTTTGTGGGTGTGTTTCTCGGCGCGGGCTTCGTCTCCGGTCAGGAGATCTGGCAGTTTTTCGCCTGCTTCGGGCCGTTTGGTTTTCTCGCCTTTGCCGCGGCGATCGCGCTTTTCTATCTCGTCCACTCTACGCTCATCCGCATGGTCTGGGCAACGGGCGAGGAAAGCATCGGCCACCTGCTCACGCCCGACGACCGCCCTGCGCTGCGCGTCATCATCAATGTGATGCAGTATCTCTTCCTCTTTGGCGTGGTGGTCATCATGACTGCCGGCGCCGCCGCGATTTTGACGGATTTTCTCGGTCTTGACATCGTGCTCTCATCCGTGATCGTCACCGTGGTCATTCTGCTGCTGGCGCTTTTGGGCTTACAGGGACTCGTCACAGCGTTCAGCCTGCTCGTCCCTGTCATCGCCGTGGGTGCCGTGGCGATCGCACTGTGCGTGCTGGTAAAGCACGGCGTCGCACCCGCGCCCGCAGTCGGAAGCGTGAGCAGGCTCCTTCCCAACTGGGGCGTGAGCGCGCTGACCTACACCGCTTATAACCTGCTCGGCACGGTGACGATCATGGTGCCGTTCGCGCCGCTCATCAAGGATGAAAGAACGCTGCGGCGCGGACTCGGCGGCGGCGCATTTTTGCTGACCGTCATGTCGTGGAGCATGATCGCCGCGCTGGTCGTGCTGCCCAAAGCGGGTGGCTTCGAGCTGCCGATGAACTTTCTCGCCGCGGACATTCACCCCGTTCTGGAATTCATCTACGGCATTTTGATGCTCCTGGCGATGATCGTGTCCGCGCTCGGCTGTCTCGTGGCATTACAGGCGCAGCTGGAGCTGGAGTGGCCGAAGCTCGCCGCGCGCCATCGGCTCTCGCTTGCGGTGACGCTCGCCGTGAGCTGCATCGCAAGTCTGCTCGGCTTCGGCGCACTCATCGGCGTGGTGTATCCGGTCTTCGGCTACGCGAGCATCCCGTTTTTCGTGTATCTTGTTGTCAGGTGGCGGCGGGAGAAGAAAAAGATACAAGCATAAAAAAGTTCGGTTTTGCTCAGCAAAACCGAACTTTTTTATTTCTTGCCCTTGTATTCCATGCGGACGCTTTCCGTATTGCTCAAATACACAAGGCTGCCGTAGGTCACGTCGAACTCCAGCACGTCGCCGACCTTGATCTGATCCTTGACGTCCTCAACGTCGAGGATGGTGTGGTCAGACGAGGCACCGAGTACCTCGACGCCCTTCATGCGGGGGATGATGTCCGCGGTGTCGCCGTAGTCCACCCTGCCCACTGCGAGCAGCGCGCGGCGGCGAATGCCGCGGTCAACATAGGTGCGGGTTCTTCCGAACGCGTCGACCGCCAGCTCACCGATCGGGTGGCTGGGCTTGTCGCGGCACTCGATGACCTCCGCCTTGAGCGTGAACACGTCCTTGTGCGTGAAGTCGGGATAGCAGCCGTAAGTGCCGCCGAGCAGAGCAAATTCGCCGACGCGCAGCAGATTGATGCGGTACGGCATCATACCGCCGAGCGCCATATACATCGACGTGGACGCGCCGCCGCTGACCCAGTCGAGCGGGCGGCCGATCGCCTTTTCAATGTCGGCGGAGAGGCTGACGAGTGCCTGCATATTGCGGCGGACAGGCTTGACCGAGCCGTAGCAGCTCAGGTTCACACCAACGCCGACGAGGTGCAGGTTCTTGAGCTTCGTCTCGATCTCGACGGCGGCATTGACCGCCTCTTCCGCGAGCCAGAAGCCCTCGCGCAGGTCTCCGAGGTCCATCATCAGGATCACGTCGTGTATCTTTTCCTGCTTCTTTGCTTCCTCATTCGTCGCGCGCAGCACCTCGATATCGCTCTGCAGGCTGATGTCACTCAGCGCCACGACGTCTGCAAGCTCGGTGAGCATCGGGATACGGATGAGCATCAGCGGCTTTTTGCTCACGCCCGCCTCGCGCATGGCGCGCAGCTGGTCGATGCGGGAGGTGGCGATGAATTTCACGTCGCTCTCCTCATACACGCGCACGATCTCCGGGTGCGCAGTAAAGGCCTTCACAACGCCTGCGATCTCTATATTAGAATCATGGCAGCGCTCAATGAGCGCTGCCAGATTCTCAGCTAATTTATCGAGATCGCATTCCAAACAGGGATACGGATTTCGATTATTTCGCATATTGGTTTCCCTACCGCTGATTACTTAGCAGCCTTGGACTTCTTGTAGGGCTTGCCTTCGAGGTCCTTGAGGGTGACACCGATGAACGCGCAGGCGGCGTTGATGATGGGCATCATCCAGTTGAAGAAGGCATAGGGGCCATAGCCGCCGGCACCCCAGGCGGTCATGTTCAGGGTGTCCTGAATGAACACGCCGCAGGTGTTCCATGGGATCAGAGCGGAGGTAACAGTACCGGCACCTTCGAGCGCTGCGGAGCAGACGCCGGGATGCAGGCCCATCTTGCGATACTCGTCAGCATACATGCTGCCGGGAACGACGATGGAGATGTACTGCTCGGGCATGGTGGCGTTGGAGAACACGCAGGTGACCTCGGTCACGACAACGAGGGAAGCCGGTCCCTTGATGAAGACCTTGAGCTTGTTGA
>R11__coassemble_4634_pt1 | contig 5779 bp, 7 predicted proteins | sample R11__metabat2_low_PE_064 | metagenome-assembled genome bin R11
TGCACGAAGAAAAAGCTCGCCAAAAATGCCAAAAAATGCAAAGTTTTGCCTGGACAACAAAAAACCCGCACTTTTCTCCTGAAAAGTGCGGGTTTTTCTATAATGCACAGCAATAGAAAACAAGAATACTTGAAGCTATTTCAAAACAGCTCTACCTGATCGGGCAGCTCCGCCCTGCCGAGCGAACGCAGCTGGAGCTGTTTTTCCTCGTGCAGCAAATCAGCGATTGCCATCTTGCGCACGATGTTTTTCATCGTCGAATCGAGCATCGAGCCGTCGCTGTAATCGGCGGGAAAGATGAAGTCCACGCGACCGGAGCGCAGCAGCTCCTCCACGCCCGCGCGGTTGCTTTTCTGATACACCGCGACTGCCTGCCCGCCGTAGGCGCGCATCATCTTCATACACGGCACGTCAGACAGTCCGTCGCCGACGTAGATCATGTTCGTAAACGGAATGCGCTTGCTGTCATCCGGCATGGAGGCGTTGAGATCCTTGTCGTTGGCAATGTCCAGAACGCCCTTGTTGATGCGGTAGACAAACTGCGTCTTGTTGGTGAAGTTGACGTCCAGCTTCGGCCAGGAGGCAAGCCCATCCTCGCCGTAGAGGAATTCACAGGCGTAAATCTCCTTGAATTCATGGCTGATGCCGCTGCCCTCAATGATTTCCTTGAGGCCGGAGGAAAGGACGTAGTGCTCAACCTGCACGCCCTGCGATTCTCCGAAGGCATTGATGCGCGCGAACCAGTCCTTCACGCCGGGGAACAGCTCGATGGCATGGCCGCAGGAAACGAGATAGTCGCGGTCAAGACGGATGCCCTTTTTGCGGCACTCGTCGATCATCGTGTACATATAGGCGAGCAAGCCGTCCATGCGGTTTTTATAGCCGAAGCTGTTGGCAATGCCCCAGAATTCCGAGGGCGTATAGCCCAGCGAGGGGATAAAGGAATAGTCCTGCATATCGGTGGTGCAGAGCGTTTTATCAAAATCGTAGAGAAATGCGACAATGGGCTTTTTCATATCTTTCTCCAATTTGGTCAAAGGAAGTGCCTTGCGGCACTTCCTTTGTGTTATTCTTCTGCCTTATAGTTGCGGCCGAACTTCAGCTCGGACAGGTCGATCGCGCGGGTGGCGGTCTCCACAAAGGGATTGTCGTCCGGCTCGAGAAGATCCTGCTGCACGCCGATGTCTTCCTCGGCCTCTTCGCTCTTCGGCTCGAACTCGGAGAGGATCTTTTCACCAATGGCGGTGATGCCTGCCAGCTCCTCGGCTTCCTTTTCTTCTGCCACAGGTGCTTCAAGGTCGGCCGGCGTCAGGTCGGGAAGCTGCTCAAGCAGCTTGAGCTGCGATTCACACACCGCGCGGGAGCGGTTCATAAAGTCGGTCATGGCAGCCTTGGCGTTGTTGAGACGCTTCTGCTCGAAAAGAAGCTCCTCCCGGATCGAACCGAGCTTGGCACGCGCCTCGACCTCGGCGTTTGCGAGGAGGGATGCTTTTTTGCTCTCCGCTTCCTCGACCATGGTGCTTGCCATCTTCTGCGCGGAGAGGAGCGCTGCACGCATGGAATCCTCGGTCGCACGGTATTCCTCCACCTTGTCGACCAAAACCTTCATCTTGGCCTTGAGCGCGGCATTTTCCTTATAAAGCGCGGTATAATCGTCGGTCAGTTCGTCGAGAAAATCATCGACCATCGCCATATTGTAGCCGCCGAACGCAGCCTTGGAAAAGGCGCGGCTGGACACTTCCTGCGGTGTAAGCATAACCCAAATCCCTCCGTATCGTTAATCGTTCCTTAAAAGTACAAACCGTTGTTTTCCAGCTCGTCAATGAGGTCGCCCATAATGTCGACGTGGTAGGGTGTGATGATGTAGGTGTTGGCGGCGACCTTCTTGATCTTGCCCTCGCCGGCGTAAGCGACGCCGGAAAGGAAGTCGATCAGGCGGCGGGCAATATCCTTGTTGGTAGACTCGAGATTGATGACGACCGTACGCTTTTCCTTGAGGTGATCAGCGATCTCAGAGGCATTTTCAAAGCGTTCGGGCTTTACCAGAACGACCTTGAGCTGCGTGGTGGCGTTGATGTTGACGACCTTATTGCGGCGATCCTCCGCTCTGCGCTCACTGCCGCGGGTGCGATCAGCAAAGGCATTGGTGTCGCCGTGATCCTTCAGGTCAGGGAAATCGTCCTCGTATTCTTCGTCTTCGTCCTCATAAGGGTGCGCCCACTTCTTAAAATCATCAATAATACCCATAGCAAATTCCCCTTTTCTGATTGTTAAATCGTATAGTCGCGGTGTCCGAAGATCGCGGTGCCGACGCGTACCATCGTGGCGCCAGTGCGGACGGCGTCCTCATAATCACCGCTCATCCCCATGGACAATATATCAAATCTATTATCATACAAATTTTTGTTGATGTCAACAAAAAGCGCATGAACTTTTTCAAAATATGGTATGCTGCCGTGCGCACCCTCCGCTACCGGTGGTATGCACATCAGTCCCCGCACGCAAATATGCGCAAGAGATTTTGCCGCCTGCGCAGCGGCGGGGAGGTCGGATGCGGCAAAGCCGCTTTTGGCGCCCTCGCCGCCGATATTGACCTCGAGGAGAACATCCTGCACGATGCCGAGCTTGTCCGCCTGGGCGTCGATGAGCGAGAGCAGCTCGTATGAGCCTACGGACTCGATGAGCGCGACCTTGCCCACGACCATTTTAACCTTGTTGCGCTGCAGGTGACCGATAAAGTGCAGCGGCGCGCCGTCGTAGGCGTTCTCCGCGAGCTTTTGCGTCATCTCCTGCACGCGGTTTTCACCCAGCGCGTCGATCCCTGCGGCAATGGCTTCGCGGCAGGCGGCGGCATCGTTCATCTTGCTTGCCCCCACGAGGGCGATCTCGTCGGCGCTTCTTTTGACCTCGGCGGCGGCACGTGCGATGTTGGCGCGCACTTGGGCAATATTTTCTGCGATGGACATGAAAAACACTTCTTTCTGTTCTGTTTTCTGCTCACTTAATTGATAACCTTGCCGTTATAGAGGTCGTTTGCGGAGATGATGACCTCATCATTGGCGCGCAGCGTGTAGAGCAGCACCTGATTGTCCGTTTCCCCGGTGACCTCGCCGGGCTCGACAAGGCAGAAATCCGTCCCCTGATAGAGGATGTTGACGCTCTTAAAGTAGGCGGTCAGCCCCACCAGACAGTAGACGCCGGACTTGCCGTCCTCGCCGACGCGCAGAGCATTTTTGGGAATGCGCAGCCCCTCGTAGGTGTGCAGGATCAGCTCGGCATTCTGCTCACGAAGAAGCGTGAGGTAGGAAAGGTAATCGTCACTGACCAGTACGAGCACGCAGCGGCCGCTCTCCGCGTTTCCGATGCGTTCGACTGTCACAGGCAGATCAAAGCTGATGCCGGACGTCATACGCAGGGTAAGCGATTGGTTTTCCCTCAGTCGCGCGGCATCCTGCTCGGGCAGCACTGTCACGAAGCGCCATTCGTCGCTCCCGATGATCTTGCCGACGGTGGAATTCGCGGAAATGGGGGCAATCGTATCAAAGCCGGAGGGCGTCAGTTCTTCGAGAAGCTCCGGCGTCAGCACGCTCTCATAGCCGTCGACCGCAGCACTGTAGGTTCCGGAAAAGGGAGTTTTGATCGTACTGCTCGTGCCGCGCACGGCAGCAGAGGCAGCACTGATGGCAGAGGAAAGCTCTTTTACACGCTCGGAGAGATCATCGGCGCCGCGATAGGCGTAGGAGCGCTTGAGGACAGTGGTTTTCAGCTCGCTTACGCGCGAGTCGAGTGCTGTATAGCGGCCGGAGGCGCACTCAGCGCGCAGTGCAACGATGTCGTCGCGAATATCATTATCGAGCTTAAGCGCGGCGGTCGCATCGCTTGCGGCGCTCTGGGCGTACTTGAGCTGCTCAAGCTGCTGCGTCAGTGTCTGCAGCTCCTGCGCTTGCGCGAGCGCGTCCTCGGAGTGGTAAACGGTGGCAAGCGTGCTTCCGGCGGCAACGCGTTCGCCCTCGGCGTGTGTCAGCTCCAGGAGCGTTTCGCTGCTGTCGATGACCGTTTCGCTGCGCACAACATAGCCGTGCAGGGAGATCGCGTCCTCCGTGCGGTAGCGGTAAGCCAGCGTCGTGGTCGTGGGGTTGACGAAATAGCGCACACCCTGCACGGCGAAGTACGCTGCTACGGCGGCGAAAAAGAAAACCATGATAAGTTTTGTGGGAAGAGAAGTGGATTTCATAGCGACCTCATAGGTGGGGACACTTATTCCTCCTCATCCGCGTCGCGCAGGTCGATGGCAGTCAGCGGCACGATCGTGGAGATCGCGTGTTTGTAGATCATCTGCTGCTTGCCGTCACTCTCGAGCATGACGACGAAGCTGTCATACCCCGTGACGGTGCCGCGCATCTGAAAGCCGTTGACAAGGAAAACGGTCATCGGCGTGCGGGCGCGGCGGGCGCCGAGAAGGAAAAGGTCCTGCAAATTTGCGATTTTTTTCATGATGTATACTTCCTTTCTTTGTATCCGGAATGTACTTCCGGTCGAAAGTCAGCATACGCCATTGTCCGTGAGAATTTGTGTCGAAAAAGCGAGAGCGGATTGGAAATCGCGCGTTTTTTTCCAATAGAACCAGTTTATTGCGCTATTTCGCCGCAGCCAGGTGAGCTGGCGCTTGGCGTACTGGCGCGAGCGGAGCTTGATCTCCGCGATCGCATCGTCGCGCGTCGCATTCCCGTCGAGATAGGCGAGTGCCTCCTTGTAGCCGATGGCGGCGAACGCCGTGGACGTGCGCGGGACACCGGCATCGAGCAGCATGCGGACTTCTTCAAACAACCCGCAGCGTACCATTTGATCCACGCGGAGGTCGATGATGCGCTTCATCTCCTCGCGCTCGGCGTAGGCGAAACCGAGGTAGACGGGCTCGTAGCGCGGGGGAACGGTCTGCGTTTCGAGGTCATGCTGCGTTTTCGTCTTACCGGTCTCGTAGTACATCTCCAGCGCGCGGATGATGCGCTTGTGATCGGCGGGGGAGAGCTTTGCGGCAGACGCTGGATCGACGACGGCAAGCTCACGGAGCAGCGCGTCCGCGCCCTCGGAAGCCATGCGCGCTTCCAGCTTTTCGCGCCACGCACCGCCGCGCTGCCCCTCGGCAAAGTCGGTGCCGCGCAGCAGCGCGTCGAGATACAGTCCCGTGCCGCCGACGAGGATCGGCAGCTTTCCACGAGACAAAATGCCATCCACACACTCTGCCGCGTCGTGCGCGTAGCAGGCGACGGAGTAGTCCGCCCTCGGGTCGACCACGCCGACCATGTGGTGCGGTACGCCCTCCGTCTCCTCCGGCGTGGGTGCGGCGGTGCCGATGACCATGCCGCGGTAGAGCTGCATGGAATCGCAGGAGACGACCTCGCCGTTAAACGCTTTGGCGAGCAGTACGCCCATCCTCGTCTTGCCGCAGCCCGTGGGTCCGACGACGCAGACAACGCGGTTATTCGTCATGGGTTCCTCCTTTACGCGCGGCCGAACATTTTTTCCAGCTGATACTTGGTGAGCCTGACCTTCACGGGTCGCCCGTGCGGGCAGAACTGCACCTCGCCGGACTGCACCTTATCGACGAGCGCGCGCAGCTCTTGTTCGCTTGTTTTCCACCCACCCTTGATGGCGGCCTTGCAGGCGATCGTGTGTAGCAGCGCATCGCGTGCGCTCGCGGGATCGGCGCTGTGTGCGTTTACGAGCTTGCCCGCCAGCTCTTCAAGGGCGCTCGCGGCGTCGGCGGCGTCTATGTCGG
>R11__coassemble_5047_pt1 | contig 5409 bp, 6 predicted proteins | sample R11__metabat2_low_PE_064 | metagenome-assembled genome bin R11
CGATGCCCCAGTCGCGGTTGACGGCAACGATGGCTTCGATCATGGTAATTCTCCTTAAACCGCGACGGGGATTTTTTCATTGAACTCGTGGAACTGATAATTTTCCACGGTGAAACTGTCTTTCGTGAATGCGTAGAAGTCCGTGATGCTCTTGTCCGGCGTGATGGTCGGCGCGGGCAGCGGCTCATTTTGGATGATGCGCTCGATCATCGGGACGTGGCGATCGTAGATGTGCGCGTCCGCGATGACATGGACGAGCTCGCCCGCCTCCAGCCCCGCGATCTGCGCCATCATGGTAAGCAGCGCCGCGTACTGCATCACGTTCCAGCCGTTCGCGGCGAGCATATCCTGACTGCGCTGGTTGAGGATGCCGTTTAAGGTGTTTCCGCTGACGTTGAACGTCATTGAGTAGGCGCAGGGATAGAGCGCCATTTCGCTTAGGTCGGCAAAGGTGTAGATATTCGTCATAATGCGGCGGGAGGTGGGGTTATGCTGCAAGTCCCAAATGACCTTGTCCACCTGATCCATGTCGCCCTCGGGATAGTGGTGCTTCACACCGAGCTGGTAGCCGTACGCCTTGCCGATGCTGCCGCTCTCGTCCGCCCACGCGTCCCAGATGCGGCTTGAAAGGTCATGGACGTTGTTGCTCTTTTTCTGCCAGATCCACAGTAGCTCGTCCACCGCGCTTTTGAAATACTGGCGGCGCACGGTGATGATGGGGAACTCTTTTTTGAGATCGTAGCGGTTGACGAGGCAGAATTTTTTGATCGTATGCGCGGGTATACCGTCCTCCCAGCGCGGGCGAACGGGATAGTCGGTGTCCCACACGCCGTTTGCGAGAATGTCTTTGCAGTTTTGAATGAACACTTCGTCCGCGTAGCACATGAGGCGCCTCCGCAATTAGATTCTTTTAGCCTTGTCACTATATCAAAAACACAATGGGATGTAAATATCCGATTGGTCGAAAAAGAAGCGGACACCGAAAAAAATTACGGGAAAGCCCCGATCGGGGAGGCTTTCCCGTAGCGCGATATAAATTACTCGTCATTGCGCGGCAGGGCGCACAGATCTTCGGTCATCACCGCGCCCTGTTCGGGAACGATGAGCAGTGCGTCGGTCTCAATGCCGAGCGCGGCGAGCTGACGCTCTGCGGTCTCAATGTCTATCGAAACGTCCAGTTCAACGCGGTTGACGTCCTCACGCAGCGCCGCGCTCGAGGCGACAGCCAGCGAGCCGTCCGCCATGCGGTCGCTGATGCGCTGCATCAATTCGGTGAGGTGATCAAGCGAGTAGTCGGCGGGGAGAAAGGTCACGTTGTCCTCCGTGAGCACGGGATTCATGCAGAATACCTCGTATTGGTACTCCGCTGTGTTCTCGGTCAGCAGCACATACCAATGTCCGTTTTCCATGTAGCTGCCGCCCCATATGCTGCCGGTGCTTTTGAGCGCACCCGTGTCGCCGGGAAGCTCGGTCACGGGAGAATCGTGCCAGTTGGGCTCGCGCTCGCGGTCATTCCAGTTCGGTTCACCGACGGGTGCGGGACCCTCGGCGGAGTCGATGCAGATCTCCCGATCCCTGCGGCGCTTCACGCTCATCTCCCGATCCTGCTCTTCAACACTCTCGGTGTATTCGGTCACGGCGGGGTAAGGATGTTCGTAATGCTGCCCGTCGAGCTCCCGTGCGCCGCTGTCCTGCGTCGGCTGCGCCGCATCCTCCTGCAGGCTATCGGTGGGAGCGGGCGTTTTCACCTGCGCCATGCGCCACGCGCCCGTGCCGAGTAGCGCACAGAGACACAGACACGCAGCGGCGGTCGTGATCCACCTGCGCTGTGCAGATTGTTTTTTGTTATATTCGTCGCGCCGCGCAAGTACGCGCTGCGCCGTTTCCTCATAGGTCCTCATCGGTAATGCCCTCCTTTTGCAGTTCGTCTTTGAGCGACCGCTTCGCCTGATAGAGCAGATTTTCCACCTGCCGCTTTGTCTTGTGCAGAACTTTGGCGATCGCTTCATTGTCCATGTCCTCGAAATATTTCAGATACAGCGCTTCGGCGTAGGCGTCGTTCAGCCGCCGCAGCGCATGGCGCACGGCGATCTTGCGTTCCTCGCGCAGATATGCCTGCTCCGGCGAGGCAACCTCCTGCGCTATTTCCGCCGATGCTTCTGTCGGGAGCGGTGCAAGGCTCCTGTCACGGCGCAGAGCGTCGAGCGCGACGTTGCGGGCAATCGTGTAGAGCCAAGTTTTGAACGTGCCGCGCGGTGCAAACAGCGGCTTTTTCACCGCGAGACGGAAAAACGTCTCCTCCGCCAGTTCCTCCGCGAGCGTCAGATCATTCACATAGCGGTCAAGAAACAGCACGACGCTGTCCCGATATTCCCGAATGATTTCGACAAGCCCCTCGTCGTCGCCCGCGCGGTAGCGGCGGTAGCTGTCGGCTCCTGTGTCCATGCTTTTTCTCCTTTCCGAAAGGGCCTTTTCATCTCTTAAACGTTCAGACGGCGGAAAACTCTTACAGGTTTCCGAAAAATGCCAAAAAAAGCTCCTCCGCAAATTGCGGAGGAGCTTTCAGCAATTCTATTCTTTCACCGTGCAGCCGGCGGCGCGGATCGCGCCGAGGGCAAGCTCCAGCGTGGGATCGACGTTGGGATAGGTAAGATAATAGATGTCGAACGCGGGTGGCAGCTCCGTGCAGCCGAGGATGAGCACCTCCGCGCCGCGCGCGATGAGGTTTTCGCAGGTCTTGCGGAACGCCGTCACGTCGTGGTTCATGTCGCCCGCCTTGACGCCGTTGTAGATAATGTCCATGACCGCCGCCTGATCCTCACCGTCGGGGACGAGCAGCTCGATGCCGCTGCCTGCAAACGTGCGCTGATAGATGCCGGTTTGCACCGTACCGTCCGTCGCCAAGAGACCGGCGCACGTCACGCCCTTTGCTTTGAGTGCGTCGCGCGTGAGCGCGATCATGTGCAGCACGGGAATGCTCACGCTCGCGGCAACGTCGTCATAAAAGTTGTGCGCGGTGTTGCACGGCATGATGAGAAGGTCGGCGCCGATGGATTCGAGCCGCTTGGCGCTTTTTATCATCTCCGGCCGCGGGTCTGCGCCGCCGTGCAGCAGCGCTGCCGTGCGGTCGGCGATCGCGGTGTTGGAGTCGATGCACACGCGCGGATGCTCCTGATCGCACTTCGCCTGCGTGTGCAGCGTGATCTTCTGAAACAGATCTGCGGTGGCAAGAGGCCCCATGCCGCCGACGATGCCGATGACTTTCTTATCCATTGGCTTTCTCCCTGTCGGCAAGAATGAGCAGCTTGATCGCCTCCACGGCGGTCTGAACGGCGGAGCCGGTATTCTCGCTCATGCGCTGGTCGAGCCCCGCCTTTTCACGCTCCTGATTCCATACGGTGTGGAAACAGCTTCCGCAGCGGCATTTCAGCGCCGCTGCGACGACAAAGGTCGCGGCAGACTCCATTTCGCTTGCCTTTACGCCCAGGCGCTTCCAGGTCTCCCACTTTTGCAAAAGCTCATAGTAGATAGGGCTTTTCTCGGGGGAGTGCTGCCCGTAAAAGCTGTCCTTACACTGTACGACGCCCATGTGCGTGCGGAAGCCCAGCGACTCCGCGGCAGCTTTGAGCGCGGTGGTGACGGCAAAATCGGGCACGGCGGGGAATTCGATGGGCGCGTACTCGCGCGAGGTGTGCTCGTAGCGGATGGCACCGGTGGCGATGACCACGTCGCCGCACTGGACGTCGAGGTCGATGCCGCCGCAGGTGCCGACGCGGATGAACGTGTCCGCGCCGCACTGGTGCAGCTCCTCCATGGCGATGGAGGCGCTGGGGCCGCCGATGCCGGTGGAGCAGACGCTGACCTTTTCGCCGAGCAGCGTGCCGGTATAGGTGGTATATTCGCGGTTTTGCGCGATCAGCTCCGCATCGTCGAAGTATGCGGCGATCTTCTCACAGCGGCCGGGGTCGCCGGGCAGGATCACATAGCGCCCGACCTCGCCGGGGGCGACGTGGATGTGGTATTGACGTTCCAGTTCATGCATGAAAAACACCTCTTTCAGTTTTGCGAAAAATCTGCGGCGGCGCAGTAGCCGAGCAGGATCAGCGCGAAGCCGGGATAGAACAGCAGCAACGAGAGCTCCCGCGTGCCGGCGGCGGTGCAGACGCATAAAACGACCGCCATGGACGCAAGCGGCACAAAAATGCGCGGCGCACCGTTGCGGAAAGCGAAAGCGGAGAATTCGAGGAAAGCCGCCGTCAGCGCGGCAAGCGCAAGAATTTCGGGATAGAAGTTGGCGAGTACGGGATCGACAGCGGTGGCGCGATAGACGAAGATAAGCTGCAGCACCAGCGCGTACACCGGCGTGAGCAGCACCACGCCGGAGAAATTTTCACCGCGGCGCAGCGCGAAGAGCGCATAGATCACCGACACGCCCGCGGCAACGCGAAAGACCGCGAGCAGAATGGTGAGCAGCGTGCGCGAGAAAAACAGCAGGCTTGCCGCGGCGGAGGCGAAGAGCACAAACGCGCCGAGTACGCAGAGCATCACGGGAAACGTTTCGGCAAAGTCAAAGTATTCCCCGATGCTGCCGCCCAGGTCACGCTGCGCGGGGTAAGAACGCGCGAGCAGCACAAAGACGACCGCGGCGGTGATCAGCACGAGCGGCAGCGCGAGCGAGGCGGTGCCGCCGACGGGCAGTCCTGCCTCGTCAAAGCCGGTGCGCACTTCGAGTATTCTCAAAAAAACGGCTGCGGCGGAGAAGAGAAGGAGCAACAGCCAGTTCAGCTTTTTCACGGTATCGGTTCCTTTCCACTTTAGGGATATCTGCACTATACCACAGCAAATCGCATTTGTCACGCGGATTTGCTCATTTTGCGGACGAGCTTTTCATAGAATAGAGAAAAAACCGAGGAGAACGCCGATGAAGCACTATATTCGCATTTTGTTTTTGCTCTTTGTCCTGCTGTGGGCGCTTGCGTGGACAATGACGGGTGAAAAGCCGCACGAGACCGCGCCGGAAAAACCGCCGGAGGCAGAGCAAATCGCCGTGCCCTACGACGCTGAGAAGCTTCTGCGCGTCCTGCACGGCGGCGAGGTGGAGGAAATGACGATGGAGCAGTACCTGCTCGGCGTGCTGCGCGCGGAGATGCCTGCCTCGTTCGAAATCGAGGCGCTCAAGGCGCAGGCGATCGCCGCGCGGACGTACACGCTCTACAAAATGCGCGGCGGGGAGATCGCGAACCACCCGAACGCCGACGCCTGCGACGACATCAACTGCTGCAAGGCGTATAGGACCGCCGAGGACGCCGCCGCGCAGTGGGGCAGCATGGCGGTGTATTACGAGGAGAAGCTGCTGCGCGCCGTGCGCGAGACGGACGGGCAGATCGTGCTCTATGAGGGCGAGCCGAT
>R11__coassemble_5692_pt1 | contig 4941 bp, 4 predicted proteins | sample R11__metabat2_low_PE_064 | metagenome-assembled genome bin R11
TGAGCATGAGCATGAGCATGAGCATGAGCATGAGCATGAGCATGAGCATGAGCATGAGCATCATCACGACGGCGAGGCGCATGAACATCACCACCATCATCACGATGGCGAGGAGTGCGACGATCCCGAGTGTGAGTGCCATCACCACCATGACCATGATGAGCATGAAGAGCACGAGCATGAACATCACCACGACCACGAGGAGCACGAACATCACCACCATCATCATGACGGTGAGGAGTGTGACGATCCTGACTGCGAGTGCCACCATCACCATCATCACCACGCGGACGATGTGTTCGCCTCCTGGGGCAAGGAAACTCCCAGGGTCTTTGCCAAGTCCGAGCTGGAGCAGATCCTCACTGCGCTCGATTCCGGCAAGTACGGTCATATTCTGCGCGCCAAGGGCATTGTGAACGGGGCCGACGGCTGGTTGGAATTTGATTATGTCCCCGAGGAGCATGAGGTGCGCGCCGGTCATGCCGACTATACCGGTCGTCTCTGCGTCATCGGCGCGGAGCTGCACGAGCACAAGCTTGCCGAGCTGTTTGGCGTATAATTTTGACTAAAGGAAACGATTTGCATGGATATTCCTGTTTATCTGGTTGCCGGTTTTTTAGATGCCGGCAAAACCAATTTCATCAACGGAATTCTCGAGGACGGCTTCGCCCGCGAGGATAAGACCCTGCTTATCTGCTGCGAGGAGGGCGACGAGGAGTACGAAAAGAAGGCCCTTGACAATGTTACGGTCGTGACCGTGGACGATGAAGAGGAACTAACGCTCGAATTCTGCAAGGAGCTGGAAAAGAAATACAAGCCCAAGCAGGTGCTGATTGAATACAACGGCATGTGGCAGATGGAAAAGCTCTACCGCGACGTGCTGCCTGCCAACTGGGTGCTCTACCAGATCATGACGTTTGTCTACGCGCCGACGTTTGAAATGTATGTGAAGAACATGGGGCAGCTCATGATGGAGAAGGTCACCAACGCGGATATGCTGGTCTTTAACCGCTGCACGGACGAGCTCAAAACGTCGCTGCGCGCGCGCAACCTGCGCATGGTCAACCGCCGCGCGGACATCTATCTGGAGGACAATGACGGCAACAGTGAGGACTATCTCACCGGCGACGAGTGCCCGTTCGACATGACGCCGGAGGTCATTGATATCCCCGATGATGATTACGGCGTGTGGTATGTGGATGCCATGGATCATCCCGACCGCTGGGACGGCAAAAAAGTCCATATGAAGCTCATCATGTGCCACTCCAAGAAGTTCCCCGGCGTACACTGTCCCGGCCGCTTTGTAATGACCTGCTGCGAAAACGACATCCAGTTCGTCGGCATCGTTGCCAAGGGCGACAGCCAGAAGGCATACAAAAACCGTGACTGGGTGGAAGTCACCGCCACGGTCAAAAAGGAGAACTTCGAAGCCTATCAGGGCGAGGGCCCCGTGCTGTATATCGAAAAGATCAGCACCACGAGTAAGCCCGAGCAGGAAGTTGTCTCATTCTGAAAAAACGAAGCGAGGAAGCCGGTCGGCTTCCTCGTTTTTCTGCGATAGGTGCGTTATTTCTTTTTCTTTGTGCCGCTCTTTGCCTTCGGCTTTGCCCAACCCGCCTTGCGGACAAGCTTTTTCGGCTTGTCCGCTTCTTTTTTGGCTTCCGGCTTTGCCGCCCTTTTCACGGCGCTCTTCGCTGTGCGATGCGCATGCGGTGCGCTGTCGCCGCGCGGCGCTTTGCGGTCATCGAGCGGCTTCGTGCTGCCGTACGGCTTCACGAGGCACTTCGGACCATTCCCGATCAGGTCTTCCCTGCCTGCCTTTTGCAGCGCTTCGATCACGAGCTTGCGAAGCTCCGGACGAAACCACTGCAGCAGCGCACGCTGCAGGGCTTTCTCATGGGGATCGGTCGCAGCGTAAACAGGGGACATATCGCGCGGGTCAATGCCCGTATAGTACATGCAGGTCGAAAGCGTGCCGGGTGTGGGATAAAAGTCCTGCACCTGCTCAGGGCGATGGCCGCTCTCATGCAGGAATTCCGCAAGCTGCACGGCATCGGCAAGTGTGCAGCCGGGATGCGAGGACATCAGATACGGCACAAGGTACTGCTCCTTGCCGTTTTTCTCATTGACCTTCTGATACTTCGCCCAGAACTTCTCAAACACATCGAAGTGGGGCTTCCCCATATAGTCAAGCACGCCTGCGACACAATGCTCCGGCGCAACCTTGAGCTGACCGGAAATGTGATACTTGACAAGGTCAGAGAGAAACTCGCTGCCCTTGTCCTCCATCAGATAGTCGTAGCGGATGCCGCTGCGCACGAACACCTTTTTGACGCCAGGGATCTTCCGCACACGGCGCAAAAGCTCCAGATACTCGCTGTGGTCGGGATCAAGATTTTTGCACGGGTACGGCGCAAGGCAGTTTTTGTTTTTGCACATGCCGCGCGTAAGCTGCTGCTTGCAGCTTGTGTGGCGGAAGTTCGCGCTCGGGCCGCCGACGTCGTGGACATAGCCCTTGAACTTCGGATCGTGCGTGAAGCCCTCCACCTCGCGCACGACGGATTCAATGGAGCGCGAGGTGATCATGCGTCCCTGATGGAACGCCAGCGAGCAGAAGTTGCATCCGCCGAAGCAGCCGCGGTTGTGCGTGACGGAAAAGCGCACCTCCTCGATTGCGGCAACACCGCCGAGGGAATCGTACATCGGGTGTACCTCGCGCATATACGGAAGCTCTGCGACAAAATCCAGCTCCCTGCGGGAAAGCGGCATGGCAGGCGGGTTGACCACCAGAATATCCTTTCCGTGTCTCTGCGTAAGTGCCTTGCCGCGGATGGGATCGTGCTCCTCATACTCAAGCTTGGTCGCAAGCGCATAGGCGCGCTTATCGGCACAGACCTCCTCATAGGACGGGCACTCGACGGCCTCGTACCGGCAGGCGTTTTCCTCCCGCGTGACGAACGCCGTGCCGCGCACGTCGGTGATGTCGCTTACCTTTTCCCCTTTTGCAAGCCGCCGCGCGATCTCGCGCGTGGCGTATTCACCCATGCCGTAAACAAGCAGGTCTGCCTGCGCATCAAAAATCAGCGCACGGCGCACCTTATCGTCCCAGTAGTCGTAGTGTGCAAAGCGGCGCAGACTCGCTTCCAAGCCCCCGACAACAATGGGGATATCCCCGAACGCTTCGCGCGCGCGGTTGGCGTATACGATGGTCGGGCGGTCGGGACGCAGTCCCATGCGGTTGCCGGGAGAGTACAGATCCTGCGTGCGGCGCTTCTTCGCCGCCGTATAGTGCGCGACCATCGAGTCGATGTTGCCGCCGCCGATCATCACGCCGTAGCGCGGCTTTCCCATGGCGCGGAACGCGTCCGCACTGTGCCAGTCCGGCTGGGCAAGCACGGCGACGCGATAGCCCTCCGCCTCCAGCACGCGTGCGATGATCGCCGTACCGAAGCTCGGATGGTCAACATACGCATCCGCGGTGACCACAAGAAAGTCGTAATAATACCACTCCCGGGCAAGCATATCCTCTTTGGAAACCGGCAAAAATGCCTTTACCGTCTGTTTCATGCCTTACTTTTCGCTTTCCCTGATTGCATCCTGTAATTTTTTGATGCAATATTCCTCGCTGTATCCGAAATATTTCTCAAATACGACACTCTTCTCCGTTTCCTGCACCGCAAGGAATCCGTAGTCCCGTGCGCGCCTGATGCCGACCGTGTTGGACTTGGGGATCTCACAGCGGAGCGTGTCGCAGCCGTTGCGCCGTGCATAGGACACCGCCTGTCCGACAAGCTGAATCCCGAGTCCCTTGCCCTGCTCGTAATTTTCAAGCCGGTATTCTTCGATGTGCGCAATGCCGTTTTCGCACGTTCCGACGCTCACCGCACCGATGATCTTCCCCTCGCGGTACACGTCAAAATGTCCGTCGGGTTCAGAGGGCAGGTAATAAATGCCCGGCTCGAGACCGCCCTTGTTCTTCGTCCACGCCTGCCGCCCGAGCGTATGCAGGTCGTCCGGCAGGTGCGACGCATCGTCACGGTAGATGACGCGGATGCCGGTTTCGTCACATTCGAGCTTCGTGACGGCAGTGTTTTCCGCGTGGCCGGTGCTGTCGATCTCATGGGTGGAAAGCCCCTGCAGCGTGCCGACGAGCGTGCGCAGCGCCATGCCATGGCTAAATACCGCCACGGTGCGGTTCTGGTTTTCGGCGATAATCGTTTTGAGCGCACGCATCATGCGCTCGCGCACATGGTCGATGTTCTCACCGCCCGCGATATGCCACTTTTCGATATCCGTGTTGAACAGCACGAGCTGCTCTTGCTCAAAGTAGCCGATCTGCGCCCAGGTCTGATCCTCCCACGAGCCCACGCCGATCTCGCGAAGCTCCGGCAGCACGGTCAGCGGCAGGTGGTGCGAAACGGTGACGGACAGCGCAGTCGTCTGCGTGCGGGTGAGGTCGCTGGCGTACGCCGCGTCAATGGGCACGCTCTCAAAGCGTTTGGCGAGCGCCGCGATCTGGCGATAGCCGCGGTCGGTGATGGTGGCGTCAAGATGGCCCTGCGCGCGGCGGTAGAGGTTGCCCTCCGCCTCGGCGTGGCGAACAAGATAAACAGTCGTCATGGTTTTCCCTCTTTTTTCTTTTCTTGTGTTCATTATACTTGCGTCGGCATATTTTAGCAATCAAATTTCTGCATTTTTTGCGTTTTGCCGCGCATACTTAGGCTGTGACAAGGAGCGTGAATGAAATGATGTGTACCGACCTCTGGCGCGGTATCGGCATCGGGATGGTTCTCGGTGCAATGATCGGCGCGGCAGCGATGCCGAGACGCAAAACCATGAAAACCAGCGTGGGACGCACCATGCAGAATATGGGTACCGCCGTGGACTGCGTTTTGGATGAGCTCAAGCACGCCATGAACTGAAAAAAGAAGCACCCAAGGG
>R11__coassemble_6050_pt1 | contig 4732 bp, 4 predicted proteins | sample R11__metabat2_low_PE_064 | metagenome-assembled genome bin R11
CACAGGAATATAACCCCTACGTTACCGGCAGCGGCAGCGAGGAGTACAACATGAATCTCCTCGCGGACGAACTGGTGCCGTATCTCACCGCCAACGCCATCTCCTACGTCCGCAACACGCCGGATATGACTGCCGCGTCGTCGATCGCGCAGGCGAACAGCCTCGGCGGATTTGACTTCTACCTCGCGCTCCACTCCAACGCGGCGGGGACGGGGAACGAGGGAAACGTCCGCGGCGTCATCGTCTTTTACTATCCCACGAGCGTCAGCGGCAAGCGCGCCGCGGAGCTCTTTGCCGCGCGTCTGCGCGAGGTCTATCCGCTTCCGAACCTCGTCACCACCGCCGCGACCACGACGCTCGGCGAGGTCAGCCGCACGAACTATCCCGCCAATCTCATTGAGCTCGGCTATCACGACAACTATCAGGATGCGCTTTGGGTCGAAAACAATCGCGACGCCATCGCGCAGGCGCTTGCGCGTGCGCTGACCGACTACTTCGGCCTGCCTTTTACCTATCCCGGCGTGCCGCGCAGCGGCATCGTGCAGACGGACGGCACGCCGCTTCGCCTGCGCGACTACCCCGGCACGAATGGCGCGGTGATCGCGCAGATGCCCAGCGGCGCAAGTGTCACCGTATACGCTGAGCGGCAGGGCTGGTACACCGTCGGCTACGACGGACAGCTCGGCTATGCGGCGCAGGCGTACATTCTCACATAAATTATTGTGCAATCGACGCCCCATTTTCCCTTGACAGTTGACCATAATACGGGTATTATAGAAAATGGATTTATGGAGGGGAGAAAAAGGGGTTCTCCCATTTGTGATTCAAAACCCATTATATAGATACAAAAACAAAAAATCAGGAGGAAACCAATGCTTTATTACATCATCGTTGCCGTGGCAGCGCTGATCGTTGGTGTCCTTCTCGGAACATTCCTGCAAAAGAGCAAAGAGAAAAAGGCCGAGATGACGATCGCGGATGCCGAAGCCAGGGCGCTGCAAATCGAAAACGAGGCTCACAAGCGCGCAGAAAGCAAGACCAAAGAGATGCTTTTGGAAGCAAAGGAAGAAATTTTGCGCTCCAGAAATGAATACGAGAAGGAAGCTAAGGAACGCCGCCAGGAACAGCAGAAGCAGGAGCGTCGTCTACAGCAGAAGGAAGAAAACATCGACCACAAGATCGAGACGCTGGAAAAGCGCGAGGAAGCGCTCAACCAGAAGCACGCGGCGCTCGATAAGGAAAACGAAGAGATCAAGATCATCAAGCGCAGCCAGACAGAGATGCTCGAACGCATTTCCGGGTTTACTGCCGAAGAAGCCAAGAAGTACCTGATCGAACAGGTTGAGAGCGAAGTCACGCATGAGACCGCGCTCAAGATCAAGGAGATCGAACAGCGTGCGAAGGAGGAGTCCGATCAGCGCGCACGCGAGATCGTTGCCTCCGCCATTCAGCGCTGTGCTGCCGATCATGTCGCGGAAATCACCGTCAGTGTGGTACCCCTGCCCAATGACGAGATGAAGGGCCGCATCATTGGCCGCGAAGGTCGCAACATCCGCACCATCGAAACGATGACCGGCGTCGATCTGATCATCGACGATACGCCGGAAGCGATCACCGTTTCCTGTTTTGAGCCCGTTCGTCGTGAGGTCGCGCGCCTTGCGCTCGAAAAACTCATCGCCGACGGTCGTATCCATCCCACGCATATTGAGGAAATGGTCGCCAAGGCCCGCCGCGAGGTGGACGCCGTCATCAAGTCCGAGGGTGAGCGCGCCATTCTGGAGACCGGCGTGCGCGGCATCCATCCCGAGCTTGTCAAGCTTCTCGGCCGTCTGCATTATCGCACGAGCTACGGACAAAACGTCCTGCAGCACTCCATTGAAGTGTCCCACCTTGCCGGCATGATGGCCGCCGACCTCGGTGCCGACGTGCAGGCTGCCAAGCGTGCGGGCTTGCTGCACGATCTCGGCAAGGCGATCGACCACGAGATGGAGGGCACCCATGTTGCTCTCGGTGTCGAGTTCCTGCGTAAGTATCATGAGAAGGACGACATCATTCACGCCGTCCAGGCGCACCACAATGACGTTGAGCCGCAGACTGTCGTCGCCTGCATCGTGCAGGCTGCTGATGCGATCTCCGCTGCCCGTCCCGGTGCCCGCCGCGAAAACCTCGAGAACTACATCAAGCGCCTTGAACAGCTCGAAGACATCACCGGAAACTATCCCGGCGTCGACAAGGCTTACGCCATTCAGGCGGGCCGTGAGGTGCGCGTGATGGTCAAGCCCGAGCAGGTCAGCGAGGACGAGATGGTCATTCTCGCCCGTGAGCTTGCCAAGAAGATCGAAGCAGAGATGGAATATCCCGGTCAGATCAAGGTGCACGTCCTGCGTGAGACGACCGCCGTTGAATACGCGAAATAAAACGAAAAGAACCGCCGAACGGCGGTTCTTTTTTTGCCTGCGCGGGGAAAATACATGGAGGTCGGCTTGCCTTTTTTTGCGGCGTTTGCTATACTGGAAAAAATTATGTTAGAAATGGGGAACACCCTATGATCTATCGGATCTTAGCCATCGGCGACGTGGTGGGCGCGTGCGGCGTGAAGCACCTGAGTCGAAACCTGCGCAGCGTCAAAAAGCTCAAGGACATTCACTTTACCGTCGTCAATGGCGAAAACGCCGCGATGGTCGGACTCACGCGCGACGACGCGGAGCAGATTTTTGCCGCCGGCGCGGACGTCATCACGCTCGGCAACCACAGCTTCGGAAAATTTCAGATCAAGGACTATTTGGACGAATGCCCGTACATTCTGCGCCCGGCAAATCTCGGTGCGCGGATGCCGGGCAGGGGCTACGGCGTTTACGATTGCGGGAATATCCGTATCGCGGTGATGAACCTCATCGGCCGCTGCGACCTTGCGTTCAATGCGGACAATCCCTTCAAAACGGCGGACGCGCTGCTCGCAAGTGGTGAGAAGCCGACGTTCACGCTGGTCGATTTCCATGCCGAGGCGACGAGCGAAAAGCTCGCCATGGGCTACTATCTTGACGGGCGCGTCGGCGCCGTGTGGGGCACGCACACTCACGTCCCCACTGCGGATGAGGAGGTTTTCCCCAAGGGAACGGGCTACATTTCCGACCTCGGCATGACCGGCGCGGTGCGCTCGGTGCTCGGCATCAAAACGGAGCAATCCATCGAGGGCTTCCTCGGCGGCCTGCCGGGGCGGTATCAGGAGCCGGGCGGCGTGTGCAAGATGCAGGGCGCGATCTTCAGCCTCGACAGCGACACCGGACTGTGCGTCGGCGTCGAGCGAATCGACGTGCGGTAGGAGGAAAGATGGCTTCCTCGAAAGAGTATCTGCAATTTGTGCGCGACCAGCTTTCCGGCGTGGACGGTGTGACGTATCGCGCGATGATGGGAGAGTATATCCTCTACTGCCGCGGCAGGATCTTCGGCGGCATCTACGACGACCGCCTGCTTGTCAAATCGACCGCCGCGGCACGTATCATGCTGCCGGAGGCGAGTGAAGAGCCACCCTATCCCGGTGCAAAGCCGATGCTGCTTGTCGACCGTGTCGATGAAAAAGAACTTTTATGTAAACTTATAGAAACGATACTTTCGGAGCTTCCCGAAGCGAAGAAACGATAAAGGAGAACAGCTATGTCCATCGAAAAGGTAAGAGCGTATTTTGAACAATTCGGTATCGCCGATCGCATCCGTGAGTTTGATGTGTCCAGCGCCACTGTCGACCTTGCGGCGATCGCCGCGGGCGTCGAGGGCGCGCGCATCGCCAAGTCCATGAGCTTCAAGCTCTCGGACACTGAGCCGATCATCATCGTCACCGCGGGTGACATGAAGATCGACAACGCTAAGTACAAGGCGCAGTTCCACGTCAAGGCGAAGATGCTGACCTTTGAAGAAGCCTGCGAGTTTACCGGTCACGCCCCCGGCGGCGTGTGCTCCTTTGCCCTGCCGGAAAATGTCAAGACCTATCTCGATGTTTCCATGAAGCGTTTTGATACTGTTTTTCCTGCTGCAGGCAGTTCCAACAGTGCCATCGAAATGACTTGCGAGGAGCTGGAGAGGTATTCTTCAAACTTCGTTGAATGGGTGGACGTTTGCAGAAGTAAGGAATAAGGCAGGAGAGGGGGAAAAGCGATGCCCGTCAAAATCATACACGCGGCGGACTTCCATCTGGACTCCGCCTTCGGCGCGCTCACGAGCGAGCAGGCGAAGCTGCGCCGCCGCGAGGGACGCGAGCTGCTGGAGCGGCTATCAAATTATGTCAACCAACAAGGCATCGACATTGTTCTCCTTGCCGGCGACCTGTTTGACGGCGAGACGACCTACCGCGAGACGGTCGAGGCCCTGCGTGACGCGCTCGCTTCCATGTCCGCGCGCGTGTTTATCGCGCCCGGCAACCACGACTATTACAGCGCGAAAAGCCTGTATGCAACGCTCCCGTGGCCTGAAAACGTCCATATTTTCAAAACGCGACAGATCGAGCGTGTCGAGCTGCCGGAGCTGCGGTGCGTCGTTTATGGCGCGGCGTTCACGGATGCGGCGCAGGAGGAGAGCCTGCTTGACGGCTTCACCGCGCCGGACGACGGATTGACGCATTTGATGGTGCTCCATGGCGACCTGAACGCCGCGGAGGCGCGCTACTGCCCGCTGACAAAGGAGCAGATCGCCGTGTCGAAGCTCGACTATCTTGCACTTGGTCACACGCACCTGCACG
>R11__coassemble_6135_pt1 | contig 4675 bp, 3 predicted proteins | sample R11__metabat2_low_PE_064 | metagenome-assembled genome bin R11
CGCTTCGTATAATAAGGAACAGAAAGTCGAAACGAGGCGATGGTATGTCTGACCGAAAAAAAGGATATCTGCTGATCCTGCTGGCGGCGCTGATCTATTCCACCACTGAGGTCGCGCTCAAGCTGCTCGGCAGCGCGTTCGCGCCCATGCAGCTCACCTGTGAGCGCGTGCTCATCGGCGGCATCTTCGTGCTGCCGTTCGCGCTGCTCGATATGAAGCGGAAAAACATCCGTCCCGACCGTTCGGACTGGGGCTACTTCGCGCTTCTGGGCTTTCTGACGGTGACGCTGCATATGTCGTTTCTGCAGCTCGCGGTTATGCACATGGACGCTTCCGCCACGGCGGCGATCTACTCGGGCAACCCCGTATTTGCCATCATCGCCGCGCATTTTCTGCTGCGCGAGCCGGTGAAGAAGAACCATCTGCTCGCCATCGCGCTGGAAGTGACCGGCATCCTGTTCATTCTCAATCCCGCGCATCTGGAGCTGAGCGTGCGCGGCTTTGTCGAGATCATCTGCGCGACCGTGCTGTTTGCCCTGTACGGAACGCTGTGCAAGCTGCGCATGAAAAAGCTCGGCAGCGTCGTGATCTCATGCTTCAATATGCTCCTCGGCGGCACGGAAATGCTGGCAATTCTGCTACTCGGGAAAATTCCGGCAGTCGCTGCGGTCTATGAAACGTGCGGGCTGGGGCTCTTTGCCCGCGTTTCGCTGACATCGGGCTTCACGCTGCGCTCGACGATTCTGATGCTCTACGTCGGCATTTTCTGCGCGGGCTTCGGCTTTCTGCTTATGGCGAAGATCACCGAGTACACCTCGGCGATCGAGGCTTCGTTTATCTATCTCATCAAGCCGCCGATCGCCACGGCGCTCGCCGTGCTGATCTTCCGCGAGGTCATCAGCGTCAACCGCATTGTCGGCATCGCGTTTTTCATGGCGGCTTCGCTGTGCGTCAGCGTCCCCGTGCTGCGGGAAATGAAAAAAGAAAAAGTGTCTGCACCGTGAGTGCAGACACTTTTTTGCTAAGCAGATACGGTCACGTCGTGGATCCACTTTCCGCCGAGCAGCCGCCGGATGCCGAACGGACACTTGAGCAGCGGCTCAAACGCCATCACGAAGCACAGCGCTACCGGCGGCGCATCGAGCACGAGACCGCAGAGCGCAAGCAGCGGCAGCGTTCCGAGCCAGAGCGGAAGAAGGTCGATGAGCATCGCGCAGCGCACATCGCCGCCGCCGCGCAGCACGCCGACCACAACGGTCGTAACAAAGGCGTTGAGCGGCGCTGCGAAGGAGTAGGCATAGATAAAGAGCGTGCAGATGCCGGCAGATACGGCCGAGAGCCGGAACAGCGGCAGAACATGGGGCCGCAGGATCAGCAGGTACAGTCCCGTTTCCGTCAGGCCCACCAGCACGCCCAGACAAAGCGACACGACAGTGAGCGCCTTGCCGATGGAAAGCACCTGCTTCCGGGACGTTCCGGCACCGACCTCCTTGCCGACGATGACGGCGGATGCCGCCGCCACGCCGAACAAACTTGCCGTGACCAGCTTGTCGATGCCGCCGGCAACGGTGTAGGCGGCAATCAGCTCTTCGCTGAGCGCCATGTGTCCCATAATGACGGTGAACAGTGATGTGCCGGTGCCCCAGAGCGTCTCGTTGAGCAAAACGGGTGTGGAGTATTTTACAAAGCGGCGCAGAACATCCATCCCCGGACGCAGGATATGCCGGATCTGCAGCGGCATCGCGCGGCAGCGCAGGGCGTAAAGGAATGAGATCGCAAATTCGAGAATACGCGAGCAAAGCGTTGCGACCGCGGCGCCCCGAATGCCGAGTGCCGGCAATCCCAGCTTCCCGAAAATGAGAAGGTAGTTGCCCAGCGTGTTGCATACCGTCGAAACGGCAAAGACGGTCATACCGAACTTCGGGTTTTCCATGCTGCGCTGCATCCCGATGTAGATGGACGAGAGCGCATTGAAGATGTAGGAAAAGCCGACGATTTGAATGTACGGCTCTGCCAGAGCGATCAGGTGCGCGTTGTCGGTGATGAGACCGAGCACGCCGACGGGGAAGAAGAACATCGCAAGGGCGAACAGCGTGGAAATGCCGCCGGCAACATAAAAGCCGATGCCGATGACGCGGTTGATGGATTCGCGGTCGCCCTTTCCCCAATACTGGCTGATGAGAACGCTGGAGCCGCTTTGCAGACCGAACACGATCAGTTGGATAATGAAAATCGGCACATTTGCTACCGTCACGGCGGACATCTGATCGCTGCCGAGCAGCCCGACCATGAAGGTGTCCATAAAGCCGAGCGAGGTCGTGATCAGATTCTGCGCGATCACCGGCAGCGACAGATACAGCAGCCTCCTGTAGAAGCTGCGCGGTTTATTCAGACATTCGAGCATGGAAAGACCTTTCTGCCTCAGAGCATCGCAAAGCGCGTGTCGCGGTGCGTTTGCACGGCAGCGCACAGCGCGTCGATCTCTTCTTCCGTTGTGTCGGGGGAGAAGCTCACGCGCAGAACGCCGGCGGCAGTCTTTTTATCCAGCCCCATTTCCTTATAAACGTGGCTGAGCTGTCCGCGATGGCACGCAGAGCCGGCGGAAATGCAGATCCCCTGACTGCCGAGGTCGGACACGACATTTGCCGACGGGTAGCCAACGAGCGAGACGGCAAGGATATGCGGTGCGGTGCCGTTTCCGATGCGCACGACACCGTCAATGGAGAGGAGCTTTTCCTCGGCATACGCCTTGATTCTCGCCATGTGGGCGAGCTTTTGCGCAAAGTTCTCCGTGCGCAGCTCGACCGCCCTGGCAAAGCCCGCGATCTGCGCGGTCGCCTCCGTGCCGGAGCGAAGACCGCGTTCCTGTCCGCCGCCGGCAATGAGCGGACGCGGCGCACGCACACGCTCACCGAGGTACAGTCCCCCGATGCCCTTGGGCGCACCGAGCTTGTGACCGCTGACGGAGATCAGGTCGGCACCGAGCCGGTCGGCGCGGAACGGATCCTTCAAAAACGCCTGCACCGCATCGGTGTGCAGCAGCGCGGCACTGCCGCGCTCTTTGAGAAGCTGCGCGACCTCGTGCACGGGAAAGACGCAGCCGGTCTCGTTGTTGACGAGCATCATGGAGATCAGTGCAGTGTCCTCGCGCAGCGCATCCGCCACCTGCTGCGCGGTGATGCTGCCGTTTTTGTCCGGCTTGAGATAGGTGACCTCATAACCGTCGGCTTGCAAAAGCTTGCACGGCTCCAGCACGGCATTGTGCTCGACCGCGGTGGTGATGATGTGCTTTCCCACGCGGCGATTCTGCCGCACGGCGAGAGAGATCGCCCAGTTGTCGCTCTCCGAGCCGCAGGAGGTGAACACGAACTGCTCCGGCTTGCAGCCGAGTGCCGCGGCAAGCGTTTCACGCGCGGCATCGACGCCGGACTTTGCCTGCGCGCCGATGGGATACTGCGAGCTGGGATTGCCCCAGCCGTTCACCAGCGTCTCATACATCGCGTCTGCGACCGCCTTCGGCACAGGCGTTGTCGCGGCGTGGTCAAGATAAATCATGGAAAACCCCTCCTTGGGACTTGAAAGAAAATTGTTTTCACGGTACAATATTATATCTACCATCAATGAAAATAGCAAGAGGATACACCATGAGAATTGCCATCTGCACCTTGGGCTGCAAGGTGAATCAATATGAAACGCAGGCACTGGAGCAGGAGATCGTGCGCCGCGGACATGAGCTGGTCGATTTTGAGGACACAGCCGATGCCTATGTGGTCAACACCTGCTCGGTGACGGCGGTGAGCGACAAGAAGTCGCGCCAGATGATCAGGAAGGCAAAGCGCCGCAATCCGGACGCGGTCGTTGCCGCCTGCGGCTGCTATGCCCAGACACATCCGGAGGATGTGAAAAAGCTCGCGCCCGATGTGCTGTTCGGCACGAACGACCGCACGAAGTTTTTGGATGAGATCGAGCGTGCGCTCGCGCAGCATCAGAGCGTTTTCCGCGTGGACGACGTGTGGAGCCGCCGGGAATTTGAGGTGCTTCCTGCCGGCGGCATGACCAGCCGCACCCGCGCGATGATGAAGGTCGAGGACGGCTGCGTCAACTTCTGTACTTACTGTCTCATTCCGTTTGCACGTGGCCGCGTGCGCTCCCTTCCAATGGAGGAGGCGAGAGCGCAGGTGCGGCAATTACGCGCCGAGGGCTACCGCGAGATCGTGGTCACCGGCATCGAGATTTCCTCCTATGGCTCGGATTTCGGCGACGGTACGACGCTCATTGACCTTTTGGAACTGCTCTGCGCGGAGGCACCCGACGTGCGTATCCGCTTCGGTTCGCTCGAGCCGCGTACGATTACGGAGGAGTTCTGCGTCCGCGCGTCGAAGCTGCAAAATCTCTGCCCGCACTTCCATCTTTCGATGCAGTCCGGCAGCGACGCGACGCTCCGTCGCATGAACCGAAAGTACGACACCGCGCGCTTTTACGAGTCCTGCACGCTGCTGCGCAAGTACTTCGATGATCCCGCCATCACCACTGACCTCATCACGGGCTTCCCCGAGGAAACGGAGGAGGAATTTGCCGAGACGCTTGCTTTCATTGAAAAGTTCGGCTTTGCCGATATGCACGTGTTCCCGTACTCCATCCGCCCCGGCACGAAAGCCGCCGAAATGAAGCAGAT
>R11__coassemble_6381_pt1 | contig 4531 bp, 3 predicted proteins | sample R11__metabat2_low_PE_064 | metagenome-assembled genome bin R11
AGCATCGAGTGGACGCAAACGCCGAGGCCGAAGCCGTGGAACAGCGGCATCGCGGCGAGCATCCGGTCACCCGGGCGGAACATCGGGTTGGTCGCAACGATCTGCGCGGCGAGGGCGTTGAAGTTGAGGTTGGTGAGAACGATGCCCTTGGTCGTACCCGTTGTGCCGCCGGAATAGAGGATGACGGCGGGATCGTTTGCAGCGCGTTTGACCTTGTAGGTCTTATAGAAGCAGGAGTGCGACAGGCGCATGAAATCCTTCCAGCGGATCACCGGCGCGTCGTCGGGGATCTTGGCGATCTTGCGTCCCTCGGTGAGCATATAGCCCGCCTTGATGGGCTTTGAGAGCGCGTCCTTGACCGAGGCGATGATGATGTTGACGACCTTCGTCTTTTCGCGGACATTTTCAAACTTGTGATAGAACTGGTCGAGTGTGATCGCCGCCACGGACTCGGACTCGTTGAGGTAGAACTCGATCTCCTTTTCCGCAGACAGCGGGTGGATCATGTTGGCAATTCCGCCGACGAGGTTGACCGCGTAGAACATATAGATCGCCTGCGGGCAGTTCGGCATGGCGATGGTCACCCTGTCGCCCTCGCGCACGCCGATGGTCTTGAGCGCTCTGGCGCAGTTCTCGATCTCGCGCACCATAGCGCGATAGGTCGTCGCCCTGCCCATAAAATTGAAAGCGATGCTGTTGGGGTACTTTTTTGCAATATTCTCCACGGCTTCGAACATCGAGCCGTCAAAATAGTCAAGGTGCATCGGCACCTCGCCCATATAGTCCTTCCACGGGGTCTTTACGATGGTGTTACTCATATTCCACTTCCTCTGACAAAGGTCTTTCTAACAGTTCGGGATGCGCCACAAGATGCTTAAAGAGGCGCACGCTCCTGGCGTAATAATAGCCGTCCGCGATGCGCTCATCGACGGTCAGCCCCAGGTCGAGCGTCTCGCGCATTTCAACAAAGCCGTGCTCGTCGTACACAGGCGTCCACTTCTTCTCACCGATGACGCAGAAAAACGAGCAGGTGCCCCAGTTCGTGAGGTGATGATACCCGCTCTTGAGATGAATCGAGCCGAGGTTGGAAAGGAACACGGACGCATAGTTCGGGTCGTCCGCGATCATGGATTTCGGCACCCAGCCGTGCCTGTCGAGCCAGCGAATGAAGTGGATGGCGAGCTTGGCGATAAAGCGGGGGAGCTTATTGAGAATATTCATCGTCTCGTCGGTGGAGTTATCCTTTTTTTCGTCGCGGCACTGCGTCACCTGACGGAAGATCTCGTCGTGGATGGTGTCCACCGTGTCGGTCGGCTTCGCGTCGAGAAATGCCATCGCCTCCTCGCTCGTGTCGGAAAATTCTTTCTTGATGACGAAGCCCGCCGTCACCTTGTTGCGCTGATAGTAATTCTCGTTGGCAAAGAAGCGGTTGAGCTTCGGGCGCAGCGTGACGGTTTTAACGAGCGCCGTGACGATCACATGGAAGAACGTATACTTAAAGGCAATGCCCTCCACGTTCTTCTTCGCCAGATATTCCTTAATGGGACCGAGGTCGATCCGCTCGGCAATGTAGGCCTCATTGTCCGCGCGGTTGGGGTAAATGATGCCCATGATAAAATGCAGGGAATCCACATCGCGCAGGAGTGTTGCGTCGCGGCGGTCGCCCCATCTGCGTTTGTTTTCTGCCATAGATTTCACTTTCTTTCCTGTTTTTTGGGAACACACCTTGGCATAACGGCGGCTGAACATTTCCAGCCATTGTTAATTATACCACAAAGTTGCTGCGTGTGCAAGTGCAGCCATTGCCGCGGCAACTGTCTTCACGCAAAATTTACATTTCCCGGTAAAAAGTGCCTTGCTTTCTCTTGTCACCACCGTCGCTTTATGGTATAGTATATTAGTTAAAGTATACTATTTTGGAGGAATATCGTTTTGGAACGCAAAGAGGTTTTGGTCAGTGCCGAGGAGCGCGCGCGGCAGAAAGCGTTTTCGGAGAAAGTACGCGCGCTGCACGAGAAGCGTACCCGCGCCCCGCTCGCGCTGGTGGACACGTTCGGCTGCCAGCAGAACGTCGCCGACGGCGAGATGCTTATGGGACTGCTCACGGAGATGGGCTACGAGCTTACCACGGATGAAAACAGCGCCGACATCATCCTGCTCAACACCTGCGCCATCCGCGAGCACGCGGAAAAGCGCGTGTACGGTCACTTAGGCCGCCTCACCCACACAAAAGCCGCGAAGCCCGAGCAAATCATCTGCCTTTGCGGCTGCATGGCGCAGCAGAAGGTCGTCGCCGACAAGGTTAAAAAGTCCTATCCCCACGTCGATCTCGTGCTGGGGCCGCAGGCGGAATGGCGGCTGCCGGAGCTTTTGTGGCAGGTCATAAGCCGCCGCAAGCGCGTCTTTTCCATCGACGACGAGCACGGACGCATCGCCGAAGATATGCCCGTCGTGCGCGAGGGCAGCGTGCGCGCGTGGGTATCGATCATGTACGGGTGCAACAACTTCTGCTCGTACTGCATCGTGCCCTACGTCCGCGGACGCGAGCGCAGCCGCGACCCCGAAAAGGTCATCGCCGAGTGCCGCGAGCTGATCGAGCAGGGCTATAAAGAAATCACGCTGCTCGGACAGAATGTCAACAGCTACGGCAAGGATTTAGATACCCCCTACGACTTTGCCGATCTGCTTGCCGCGATCGACGCCATTCCCGGCGACTACTGGATCCGCTTCATGTCCAGTCAGCCGAAGGATGCCACGCACAAGCTCTTTGACACGATGGCCGCTTGCCACCATGTCTGTAAGCAGCTGCATCTGCCGGTCCAGTCCGGCAACGACCGCGTGCTCAAGGCGATGAACCGCCCCTACGACCGCGCAAAGTATATGGAGCTGATCAGCTACGCCCGCTCCGTGATGCCCGAGATGGTGCTGACAAGTGATGTTATCATCGGCTTCCCCGGTGAGACCGAAGCGGAAGCGATGGATACCGTGTCACTCGTAAAAGAAGCGAAGTTTGATGCGCTCTTTACCTTCATTTTCTCCCCGCGTCCCGGCACACCGGCAGCGAAGATGGATGATCCCGTTTCGCGCGAGGAAAAGCAGAAGTGGTTTGACCACCTCGTTGAGGTGCAAAACGCGTACAGTGCCGAAAAGCACGCAGCCTACATCGGCAAGACTGTCCGCGTGCTTGTGGATGGGGAGAGCGATGATCCCGAGTGGCCGCTTTCCTGCCGCACCGAGGGCAACCGTCTGGTGCGCGCCAAGGGCGACAAATCCACAATCGGCACATTTGCCGAAGTCCGGATTACCGGCAGCAATACATGGGCGCTCTATGGGGAGGTCAAGGAATGAAAATCACCACTTTACTCGAAAATACCGTCTGCCGCGACGATTTCAAATGCGAGCACGGCCTGTCGCTCTACATCGAAACGGACAAGCATAAGCTGCTCTTTGACATGGGCCCCAACGCCATGTTTCTGGAGAACGCCGAGAATCTCGGCGTTGATCTTACAAAAGTCGACACCGCGTTTTTGTCCCACGCGCACAACGACCACTGCGGCGGTCTCGAGCTCTTCTGCAAACGCAACGCCGCCGCGCCCGTCTATCTCCAAAGACGCGCGTTCGGCAATTACTACGTCGTCACGCCGAGCAAGTGCAATTACATCGGGCTGGACAGCGTGCTGAAAAAGTACGCCGCCGAACGCTTCCGCTACGGCGAGGGCGTGGTAAAAATTGACGATGAGTTGACCGTCTTTTCCGACATCAAAACGCGCGATCTGTGGAGCCACGCGAACGACACCCTGCGCGAAAAGTTCGAGACCGAGTACCCGCTCGACGCATTTTTGCACGAGCAGAACCTCCTCGTCACCGAAAACGGCAGGACCGCGCTCTTCGCCGGCTGCGCGCACAACGGCATCGTCAACATCCTGCGCCGCGCAGAGGAGATCTTGGGCAAGTCGCCCGACGCTGTGTTCGCCGGCTTCCACCTCTACAACCCGTCCCTCGGCGAACCCGAGCCGCGCGAGCTTGTCAATGCCGTGGGTGAAGAACTCAAGGCGCGTGAGGGCACGCGCTATGCCACGGGGCACTGCACCGGCACTGTCGCCTACGGCTGGCTCAAGGAAATCCTCGGCGACCGCCTCGACTATATGGCGGGCGGCACGACGTTTGAAGTGTAATCGCCGACCGCTTGACTGCCAGTCAAGAGCTCTACCAATTTTCAGAAAGAGAGAACGATCATGGCTGAAATCACGCCGATGATGCGGCAATATCTCGAAATTAAAGAGCAGAACAAGGATTCCATCCTCTTTTTCCGTCTCGGCGACTTTTACGAGATGTTCAACGAGGACGCGCAGACCGCCTCGCGCGAGCTGGATCTTGTGCTCACCACGCGCGACCGCGGCAAGGAGAAAGAGGATCAGACGCCCATGTGCGGCATCCCCTACCACTCGTCCGACGGGTATATCGCGCGCCTGATCGCCAAGGGCTACAAGGTCGCCATCTGCGAGCAGACGGAGGACCCGGCGCTCGCCAA
>R11__coassemble_7132_pt1 | contig 4158 bp, 3 predicted proteins | sample R11__metabat2_low_PE_064 | metagenome-assembled genome bin R11
TGCAAAATAATTTGCAATAATACATTTATTATTTTTGGCTGAAGCGCCTATTAGAAACAAAGGTGAAGGAAGAATGGGTATCAATTCGCACGTTCAGTTGCCGCATGGGGTTATAAAATACTTTCGTGATGAAACGGATCCGGAAAAGAAGGTTTGGTACTTAGACATTGATACTGGAGAAATTCGCAGAAAAGCTGCGAGAAAACTTGGAACAGAAAAAGGGTACTTTTCTGAAACTGCAGAAAAATATCTGTGCGCGGAGATTGAATCCCCGATTGCGGAATTGAACGCAAAAATACGTGAATTTGTTGCAAACGAAGTTGAATCAATTGGTATTACCCAAGACGATGTTGTGACAGCAAAGGATTATGTCAAAGCCTCAATGCTAAGAGGCAAACCGGCGATAGATGCAATGTATGAAAGTAGCTACACGGCTAGGTTGTTTTCAGCACAAGACAACCATGATAATTTGCTTGTATTCGGGATGAACGCTAGAGGAAAATTTGATGAATACCTTGATAGATATAGTTTTACCCTGTTAAGAAACACTTCAAATGTCCATTTTGTTGTGCCGCGCTGTTGCGTTATACCACTATCAAAGGAGGATGCTTCGTTTATAATTGCGCCAATATCTCCATATGCGGCATTGCTCTTTTGCTCTCCGGAGATATTGCAAGAAAAGGAATCTTACGGTGTTGTTGAGAAAGACGACGCAGTTCGACACATCAACGAGCTTGCGCTGGAATACGAGTTTGCTTCAAACCGGGATTTTGTGGCATCGGATCGAGAAAATGAACTTGCAGAGTTATTACCAACATTGCATCGACTAAAGGAACGCGAAAAGGCTGAGCCATAGATTGAATTGACATAAGAGACTTGCAATTATCTGTTATCAAAAGCACAGACAAAAGAGCCTGTGCCAATTCGGCGCTTGAAGCGGGAAACGTACATTATGTTATATGCCCTAAACACCCAGTTTCCTCGCTAGAGAGCATTTTAATCATAATATGGGTCAAAACATGGGTCAAGCGTTTTTACAACCTACAAATTACCTCGAAAAATTAGAAAAAGTACCGAATTTCGAACGAAATTCGGTACTTTATGGTTGCGGAGGTAGGACTTGAACCTACGGCCTCCGGGTTATGAGTTAATGGTTAAGTAACTCATAATCCGGGGGCCGTTTTTTTGATTTATTATCATGGCGATCCGGCGTAAGTCGCTGGACAGCTACGCGGGATTAAAGAACCTTGCCGCCCGCGACGACTCCGTTTTAGCGGAAAAGATATCTCATTTGATTATTTGGTACTCCCTGCAAAAACGGGATTTGAGCGATGAGGATAAAAACTATTTGGATTCTTCGCTCGTGGAGTGCTACAAGCGATACGGCATTACCTTTGATAACAGCACCATCGTCGATGAGAACGAGAAGTTCCGTGAAATGCCGATCCTGCCGGATTGGTACAACGTCTTACAGGAGAGCGAAGAAACAAAGCATCTTGCCGTCGTGCTGGCGCGGTATGTGACCGGCTCAGCGTCCGCCATGGGACAGCGCAACGACATTGACCTCGACAACAAATACATCGTTCTCGATACCTCCGGTATGCCGGACGATCTGCTTTTGCCGGGCATCTTCTGGGCGACAGACGTGGCAAGTGACCTCATCATGGACGCAAGCACAGAGCTTTCCGCGCTGATCGCCGATGAGCTGTGGTCGCTGGTGGGCGCAAATTCCAATCCGCTTGCGGCAGGCTTCGTGCAGGAGATGGTCAAGACGATCCGCGGACTTGGCGGCATTGCCGTCACCTCCACGCAGGGGATGCAGGACTTGTTCGCACTCGACAACGGCAAGTACGGCAAGGGCATTCTCGACTCCAGCCGCATCAAGCTCGTGATGCAGATGGAGGAGCAGGAGGCGCGGCTCATTCAGGGCGTTCTCAATCTGTCCGAGGATGAGGTACGTCAAATTACCCGTTTCCGGCGCGGCGAAGGGCTGCTCTGCATCGGCTACAATCATGTGCCGATCGCGTTCCACGCAACCCAGCGGGAGTACGCCATTGCCTCCCGGCGTATGGCTTCCCGTGCACAGCGGTATTACTTTGCGCACCGCCCGAGACTGAACAGCGAGGGTACCAGAGTGAAGTGTCGTATGCTTTCCGTTGGCCCGCGTCGCTGCACAGTGGAATGCTACGGGCACGATATTCCCATGACGCAGCGCGACATCTCCTACACGGCTATCCCCAACCTCAAAGCGGTCTATCATCCTGGGCAGGAATTGGACTGCATCGTAAAGAGCTACGACGCCAAGAGCGATACGCTGGTCATCTCGATCAAGGAAACACAGTCGAATCCCTTTGACGGCGCAATCGACCGTCACCCTGTCGGCTGCCGGCGTCTTGCGCAGATCTCCGGCAAATACGGCGGCGGTGTGTTCTGCAATTTGCCGGACGGCGCGGTGGTGATGTGCAACTACAACTTCCAGTATCAGGACGGCGATTTCATGGTTGGCGACACCGTGATGCTGGTCATTGCACGCTATGAGACGGAGAAAAAGCAGATTTTCGGGAAGATTCTGGCAAAGTGGTAGAGGCAAAAGGACTTTGGATAGATCGTATGCTCTACAAAAACAACTTACTTTCGTCTATTCATGGAGAAGTTCCAAATTTACTGTTGACAAACGTAGCCAATCATGTTATATTGTGTTTACAGAAATAACCATAATATAACGAAGGAGGACGGTGCAATGGAGAGATATGATCTGACGAGCGCGGAATGGAACATTATGGAGTGCTTGTGGGAGCGTGCGCCGCAGACAGGGCGCGAGCTGACGGAGGCGATGGAAAAGCGCATCGGCTGGAGCCGCAGCACGACGCTGACGCTTCTTCGGCGCATGGTCGCCAAGGGCGCGGTGTTGTGCGACACGGAGGGAACGAAGAACACGTTTTCGCCCGCCGTGCGCCGCGAGGACGCGGCACTTGCCGAGGCGGAGACGTTTTTGAACCGCGTCTATCAGGGGAGCCTGAGCATGATGGTCAGTGCCATGACGCACAAGCAGGCGGTCTCCAAGGAAGAGCTTGACGAGCTGTACGAGCTGCTCCGACAGATGGAGGAGGGCGCGAAATGACACAGTGGATCATTTCATCCAGCATGCTGATCGCGGTTGTGATCGCCCTCCGCTTTGCGCTGCGTGGGAAGATCAGCCTGCGGTTGCAGTATGCCCTGTGGCTGCTGGTGCTTGCGCGCCTGCTTGTTCCGATGAACTTCGGTACAAGCGATTTGAGCGTGATGAACGCCGTGCCGGATCGCCTGCCAAGCATACAGCAGAGCGTGACGATCCCGACGGAAAACGTCGTGACACCCGCTGCGCCGTTTGTTCCGGCGCAGGGTATCGACGCGCCGCTGCCGTCTGACTTCATGCAGAATACAACCGCTGCGGACACTACGCCAAAAGCCGAAAAAACCGACTGGGCTGGCATCGCAAGAACCGTTTGGCTTACCGGCGCGGTGGTGCTGGGGCTTACGTTCCTCACCTCGAACCTGCGCTTCGGCAGAAAGCTGCGCCGTTCACGCCGGAGCATCGCGGATACGGGTGTCAGTTTGCCGGTCTACGAGAGCGCCGAGACAGAGACGCCGTGCCTGTTCGGTTTGCTGAAACCGTCCATCTACGTCACGCCCGACACCTGCGCCGACGCGGACACGCTGCGTTACGCGCTTGCCCATGAGCAGACGCACTACCGTCAAGGCGACCATCTTTGGGCGGTGCTGCGCGGCGTGTGCCTTGCGTTGCACTGGTACAATCCGCTCGTGTGGTGGGCGGCGGAGCTGAGCCGCCGCGACGCGGAGCTTGCCTGTGACGAAGCGACCATTCACGCGCTCGGGGAAACGGAGCGCGCTGCCTACGGCAGAACGCTCATCCGCATGACTTGCGAACAGCGCCCTGCGCTGCTTGTTACCGCCACCATGATGACCGACAGCGGCAAGGGGCTCCGTGAGCGCATCACGCTGCTTGTGAAGAAGCCGAAAACCGCCGTCTACACCGCCGTCGCCGTACTGCTCGTCGCGGGTATTTCCGTTGCCTGTACTTTTACCAATGGTAACGCCGCGCTGGCGGATCCGTTCGGCAAAGAGTATTCGGCGGAGCTTGTATATCAGGAAACGGAG
>R11__coassemble_8235_pt1 | contig 3718 bp, 3 predicted proteins | sample R11__metabat2_low_PE_064 | metagenome-assembled genome bin R11
TGATCTCAGAAAACTTTTATATTATTTCATTGTCCTCTTGACGGGGTGCGGTTCAAAACTTCGGAGGGATTTCTTTGTGATGTAGATTTACTTGCCGGAGAGCTGTTCGTCGATGCTCTTGGCGCCGAGCTTGCCCGCGCCCATGGCAAGGATGACGGTGGCAGCGCCCGTGACGGCGTCGCCGCCGGCGTAAACGCCCTGCTGGGAGGTCATGCCGGCCTCGTTGACCACGATGCCGCCCTTCTTGTTGACCTCGATGCCCGGGGTGGTGTTCTTAATGAGCGGGTTGGGGCTGGTACCGAGGGACATGATGACACAGTCAACGTCCAGATCGAACTCGCTGCCCGGCTTCTCGACGGGACGGCGGCGGCCGGAGGCGTCAGGCTCGCCGAGCTCCATCTCGATGCAGGTCATGCTCTTGACATAGCCCTTATCGTCGCCGTTGATCTTGACGGGGTTGTTGAGCGTCTTGAAGATGATGCCCTCTTCGATGGCGTGCTCGACCTCTTCACGACGGGCGGGCAGCTCTTCCATGCCGCGGCGGTACACGACCCACACGTCCGCGCCGAGGCGCTTGGAGCAGCGGGCGGCGTCCATGGCGACGTTGCCGCCGCCGACGACGGCGACGCGCTTGCCCTTGAGATCCATCAGCGGGGTGTCGGAGCCTTCCTTATAGGCCTTCATCAGGTTGATGCGGGTGAGGAACTCGTTGGCGGAATACACGCCGCAGAGGTTCTCGCCGGGGATGTGCATGAACATCGGCAGACCCGCACCGGAGCCGACAAACACGGCCTCGAAGCCGTACTCCTGCATCAGCTCGTCGATGGAAACGACGCGGCCGATGACCATATTGGTCTCGATCTTGACGCCGAGCGCCTTGAGGCCGTCCACTTCCTTCTGCACGATGGCCTTGGGCAGACGGAATTCGGGGATACCGTAGACCAGCACGCCGCCGGCAAGGTGGAGCGCTTCAAACACGGTGACCTCATAGCCCTTCTTGGCGAGGTCGCCCGCGCAGGTCAGACCGCTGGGGCCGGAGCCGATGACGGCGACCTTGTGGCCGTTGCTCGCGGGCTTGACGGGGGCTTCGGTGGAATGCTCGTTGTGCCAGTCGGCGACAAAGCGCTCGAGGCGGCCGATGCCGACGGGATCGCCCTTGATACCGCGGATGCACTTGGACTCGCACTGCGTCTCCTGCGGGCAGACACGGCCGCAGACGGCGGGAAGAGAGGACGTGGAATGGATCACCTGATAGGCGCCCTCATAGTCCTTTTCGACGATCTTCTGAATAAATTCTGGGATCTTTACCTGAACGGGGCAGCCGGAAACGCACTGGGGATTTTTGCAGTTGAGGCAGCGGGCGGCTTCATCGAGCGCCTGCTCCTCGGTGTAGCCGAGGGCGACCTCGAGGAAGTTCTGATTGCGGACATTGGGGTCCTGAGAGGGCATTTCGTTTTTCTTTAAGCTCATGTTGGCCATCTTACTTGACCTCCTTATTGAACAGGTTGCAGGTTTCTTCGTGCTTATGACGCTCCCAGTCGAAGTACATCTTGCCGCGCTTGAGGGACTCATCCCAGTCGACTCTGTGACCGTCGAAGTCGGGGCCGTCCACGCAGGCGAACTTGGTGACGCTCTCGCCGTTGTCGCCCTTGAGGGACAGGCGGCAGCCGCCGCACATACCCGTACCGTCGACCATGATCGGGCTCATGGAGACGGTGGTGGGGATGCCATAAGGCTCGGTGGTCTTGCAGACGAACTTCATCATGATCGCGGGGCCGATGGCGAAGATCTCGTCATACTTGTTGCCGGCATCGAGCAGCTCCTTGAGCGCGTCGGTGACCATGCCCTTCTGACCATAGGAACCGTCGTCCGTGCAGAGCTTCATCACATCAGTGACGCTCTTGAACTTGTCCTCGAGAATGACGACGTCCTTATTCTTGAAGCCGACGACCGCATGGACTTCCGCGCCGCAGTCATGGAACTTCTTCAAAACGGGATAAGCGATCGCGCAGCCGACGCCGCCGCCGACCACGCAGACCTTCTTCTTGCCCTCGGTCTCGGTGGGGCGGCCGAGCGGGCCGACAAAGTCCTGAATGTACTCGCCCTGCTGCTTGTGGCTGAGCTTCTCGGTGGTCGCGCCGATGGTCTGGACAATGATCGTGACGGTGCCCTTCTCGCGGTCATAGTCATGGATGGTGATGGGGATGCGCTCTCCGTTTTCATCCATGCGCAGGATGATGAACTGGCCGGGCTGAGCCTTCTTCGCCACCATCGGCGCTTCGATCTCATACAAGATCACAGTCGGCTTCAGCGCGTCTTTTCTAACGATTTTGTACATACCTGATCCTCTTTTCTCAAATGATATTACATTCATAATTGCAGAAAGGGTCCCTCTTCTTTTTCTATGTGCTGCGGGGACATGATAATGTGAATTTTTGCCTGCATGAATAAATTTTTTTGCAAGCTTTCTTTCACGCTATCTTTTTTGCACATCCGTTATTATTTTAACACTCCGATCTGAAATTGTAAATGCCTTATCCTGCAAAAAAACAAAAAAAGCACTCTTAAACGAGTGCTTTTTCATAATAGTTTCTGGCATAGTCATAGAACGCCTGCGCCACCGGCGAAAGAATGCTGTTCTTATGCTTGACGATATAGAGCTTGCGGCGGAAATTCGAGTGCTGGAAGTCAAAGATCAGGATCTTTTTGAACTGCTCATAGTCGCGCGCAGCGCTCTTTGCGATGATGCCGACGCCGAGTCCCTCGCTGACCATCTGCTTGACGCTCTCCGTCGAGCGGATCTCCACTGCCGTGCGCAGCGACGTAATATCAATGCCAAGCTCGGCGAGCAGTTCCTTCGAGGTCTGATAGGTGCCGCTGCTTTTTTCGCGGCTGATAAAGGTCTCGTTCATCAGAAGCTCACGCGGGATCATCCCGCCGAGATACGCACGGTACTTCTCTGTGTTCGGTGTGATGAGCACCATGCGGTCGCTGGCAAATTCCTGATACACGCACTTGGGATTTTCAATCATCGTTCCGCAGAAGCCCAGCTCGACTGCGCGGGTGCTGACCATCTCGGCAACCTTGGGGCTGTCCTCCATCTGGATGTTGAACGCGATGTCCGGGTGCTTTTCGTGGAAGTGCTGCAAAAGATGCGGCAGATAGTACTGGCTCGGCACCGTGGACGAAGCGATGGTAATCGTGCCTTTCATCTCCTGCGAGAAATTCCGCAGGGCAGCGGCAGCATTCTCACGCACCTGCAGGATCTCCTTGGCATAGCGATACAGGAGCTTGCCGGCATCCGAAGGATATGTCTCCTTCGTCGTGCGCACGATGAGCTTGATATTCAGTTTTCGCTCCAGCGCGGAAATGTGGGAGCTGATGGTCGGCTGCGTGAGATGCAGCAGCTCCGCGGCGCGCGAAAAGCTGCAATTCTCCACGACATACACGAACGCCTCAAGCTCCTTGATGTCCATATCGATATCCATACCGTGTCTCCTGCCAGGGGGATGCGGAATGCGCCCTCTCCCCAAGTATGTGAATTCAGTATACACAAGCCGTTTGCTTTTGTCCACCCCCGCGCGGCAGATTGTGTGAAAAAAATATCATAGTTTGCAGCAGCCTTTGTGCCGGTCGTGCCCATAACAATAAAAAGCGACGGCAAAGGGAGGCACTCCGTAAGGAAGTTGTCTCCCTTCGGCTTTTGTAATCAGCCGGA
>R11__coassemble_8427_pt1 | contig 3651 bp, 3 predicted proteins | sample R11__metabat2_low_PE_064 | metagenome-assembled genome bin R11
TAGAATAATGGTTGACAAATGTGTACCTGCTTGCTATACTGCAAACAGGTACACATTTGTTTACCGAAAGGAGGAATGCCTTGTGACGTGCAATCTGACGGATGCGGAGTGGAAGCTCATGCATCGCCTTTGGGAATGCTCGCCTCAGACGATCACACAGCTCACCGCGTCGCTACGGGAGGAAACGGACTGGGACAAACACACGGTTATCACCATGCTCACGCGGCTGGAGGCCAAGGGCGCGGTGCGCCATGAAAGCGGCGAACGCGCCAAGCAGTTTTACCCCGCCATCGAGCAGCGCGACGCCGCACGCGCCGAGACGGAGAGCTTTCTCGGCAAGGTCTACGGTGGGAGTCTCGGCCTGATGATGAGCGCCATGGTCGATTCCCGTGCGCTTTCGCGCGAAGATATCGAGGAGCTGACCGCCATTTTGGAGAAAGCGGGAGGGGACGCAAAATGAAAGAAATTCTGCTCACCTCCTCCGTGCTGATTCTTGCGCTGCTGGCGCTGCGAAGGCTGTTTCGCCGCACGATCTCACGCCGGATGCAGTACGCGCTCTGGGCGCTGGTACTGGTGCGTCTGCTCATACCGGGGAGTCTCGGCTCAATGGCGCACAATGTTCTGACTGTCACCGAGCCGGTGCAGACGGCTGTTGCCGAGCGGCTGGAGGATTCGGCGTTGTATCTCCCCACGGCGCGTGAGCCGCTGCCCATGCACCCGGGCGCAACCGACCTTGCGCCGGAGCTGGCATTTCCGGATGGAGCGTCCTCCGCGTGGGTCATCGAAAACGACGAGACCGCCGTGCAGTACCGCCGCATCAGCACGGCAGAAGTGCTTACTTACGTTTGGTATGCCGGGATGCTCGCTGTGGGAGCGTGGTTTCTTTTCACGAACCTGCGTTTTTCCCGTGCGCTGCGTAGGGCGCGGACGCCCTATCCCGTTGATAACTGCCGGTATCCCGTTTACCTTGTGCCGGAGCTTGCCTCGCCGTGTCTTGTCGGCGTGTTCCGCCCCGCTGTCTACCTCAATGACACGGCAGCATCGCCGGAGGCGCTGCGCTTCGTGCTGGCGCATGAGCAGACGCACGCGCGGCATCTTGATCCGCTGTGGTCGCTGCTGCGCGGCGTATGTCTGACCGTGTACTGGTTTGATCCGCTCGTCTGGCTTGCGGCGATGCTCTCGCGCGAGGACTGCGAGCTTGCCTGTGATGAAGGGACGCTTCGCATACTCGGCGAAACAGAGCGTATCGCCTACGGCAAAACGCTTCTCTCGCTTGTCCCTGTGCGCGATAAGCCGCAGAATCCGCTGCTTGGCGCAACGACCATGGCCAGCGGAAAGAAGAGCCTCAAGGAGCGCATCACGCGCATCGCCGAGAACCGGCAGGCCAAAGCCGCTGCGGTGTTTGCCGTCCTTGCGCTCACGATCCTTGTGTGCGCGGTGAGCTTCACGGGCGCGACTAAGACGTACACCGTCACGCAGGAATGGTACGACGCGGGCTTTTCCGAAGAGGACGCACAGGCGTGCCTTGCTTTTCTCGACTGGGCGGAGGACTTCGACGTTGACGATGCAAACGCCGCCTCATGGCTGGCCGAAAGCGGCGCGGCGGATTTCAAGGCATTGGACGGGAAACCGACTGAGATGGCGGCTGCGTTTGCTCAGGCTGTCAAAAGTATCCGCGCGGAGGAGCTTTCCCCACCGACAGACAGTTCCAACGAAGTCACCTATACATTATCTATCGCTGACCGACGTAAGGGCTTTTGCTTTTCGCTGAACGAGGACTGGCAGGTCGCGTTGATCGCGCCCGCAAAGTACGAGGCAGACGGTGAGCCGTTCACCTATGGGAAACCGGTTGCCGTGATCGACAATGCGGCGCTGACGCAGTTCCTGCGCGGGATGTTTCATAGGAACGAGGAAGATTCTGTGATCGACGCACTGCTTGCGGATGCAGAGCTGTATATCCCCGAAAACAATATGGAACCCGATACAGTTTCAACCCGCACGATAGGGAACGTCCTGTGCGACGAGACGATGCCGGACGGGACGCGAGTTGTATGCTATTGGGACAGCACTGAACACGTTAAATACTGGGCGCTCCGACAGGGCGACACGCTGCTTCGCTTCTGCCGGGAGGAAAACGAATACGACAGCGACTACGCAGCCGAGCCGTTTATCAATGTGCTGGGAGAGAAGGGCTTCCGCATCCTCGCCCTGCGGGGAGCCGCCTATTATGCCTACGACTACTATGTGCTGGACAGCGCGGGCGTTCCGCGTCTTTTAGCGGCGTGTGCGAACCGCGTGGAGGAGGTCGCCATGGGCGATGAGGTCGGTCTGCGCTGGTTCTACCACGGCGGACAGGATATTGTCACCTATTTCCGTCACGACGGAAAGCTCTATCTGTTTAACGGCTATACGCCGACCTTTGCAACGGATATTTTCCTGATGCCGGAGATCGCAGCGTCGCTTGAACTTCAAAAGGACGGCGCGAGCATCGGCAGCTTCCTTACGCGCTATGCGTGGAACACTCCGCCACTCCAAAACTTCACCTATGTACCCTGCGCCGCGTCGGAAAGTGAGAATGGAGAGAAACTCACGCTTTGGCTTGCCAACAATGACGCCTCGCGTTTCGTGTTCTACGAAGGCACGAACATCCTCGGCTATTTCCGCGGTGGGGCTGATCCGGGGCAGTACTATGAGTCACAGGGTGATTTCAGCATCGTTGATCATGACGGGCGTACACTCTATGATGTGATGCTTGCGTGGTACGACGAAGCGGAATTCGGCACACGGCAAAGCGAGGTCGAGGCGACTGCTGTTCCCGATCACGGACAGACGTGGCAGGAGGCGGCACAGGAGTGGCTGGACGCTTATGAGGGCGTACATCTCAACGTGCGAAGCGGCAGCCATTTCAAGTTCACCTGGATGAAGAACCGTATCAGACCGGCGGACGATACGACGGAGTCGGTGCGGGAGCGCCACGAGCTGGGCGAAAACGGCCATTGCTTCTATTCCACAACCGAGTTTGTCGCCGAGACGCAAGCGGCGCTGAACGAGGCGATGGCAGGCAACACCGGCGGCTGTGACGACCCCGATGCGCCGGAGGGCGCATACGAATATGGTCGCTGCTGCTCCATCAGACTTGAGGATGACGGCTGGCACGGCAGGATGCACGGCACCGGCTGGTGAGCCGAAAACACATATCAAAACAAACGGCTCAGTTGCTCACGGATGAACAACTGAGCCGTTTACATCAAAAAGTCGCAGAATACGCAGAAGTCAAATTGTACATTTATTATTTGGGCATTGGCCAGCCGGAGGAAGGGATGACCTTTCAGGAGCTTGCCGTGCGGCTCAACTACAACGATCCAAGCGGCGCGGAGAAGGCGTACAAAAATGCGCTGCGCAAATTGAAAGCAAACCTCTATTCCGGCGCTTACGGCCAATGGATCGCCATTCGGAAAGTCATTGACAGAGCCAAAGCAGAAGCGGACAGCGGGAGCTATGCTACGCTGCAGACGACTTGGACAGATGAAAAGAAATAGCAGCACGGAATCAACGCAATGACTTGACTCCGTGCTGCTATTTTGCTTATCCCATAATACCGACCTTGTTGCCGTTTTCGTACATATTCTCGCTGACTGACCATTCGCCGGG
>R11__coassemble_8452_pt1 | contig 3644 bp, 1 predicted proteins | sample R11__metabat2_low_PE_064 | metagenome-assembled genome bin R11
CCTGCGCCGACGCGGACACGCTGCGCTACGCGCTTGCCCACGAGCAGACGCACTACCGTCACGGCGACCATCTTTGGGCGGTTCTGCGCGGCGTATGCCTTGCGCTGCACTGGTACAATCCGCTTGTGTGGTGGGCGGCGGAGCTGAGCCGCCGTGACGCGGAGCTTGCCTGTGACGAAGCGACCATTCACGCGCTCGGGGAAACGGAGCGCGCTGCCTACGGCAGAACGCTCATCCGCATGACTTGCGAACAGCGCCCTGCGCTGCTTGTTACCGCCACCATGATGACCGACAGCGGCAAGGGGCTCCGTGAGCGCATCACGCTGCTTGTGAAGAAGCCGAAAACCGCCGTCTACACCGCCGCCCTTGTGCTGCTCATCGCGGGTATTTCCGTTGCCTGCACCTTCACGGGTGGCAAGGACGATGTTGAGTTGACTGACCCGTTCGGCAAAGAGTATTCAGCGGAGCTTGTGTATCAGGAAACAGAGATAGATTTCATTTTTGACGATGGCGTGGCGCCGGGCTTCCGCATCGGTGAAAACGGGAAGAAAATCATCACCGTGCTTCACATAACGGGCGATGAGAGCCGTTCCGGTGCGGTCGAAGAGATTGAGCTGACCAAAGAAAGCTTTGACAGCCTTTTTCGAGACGATGTAAGCGGCTGGACGGGCAAAGCACTGAATGCCGCAAAGCTGCGCCGTGCTACTGTAAACGCATGGCACGGTACACTGCTTGGCGAAACGAACTGGCCGAGAGAGCTGTACCTTCTCCAGCAGAAAGACGGCACGATCTATCTTGCCATGGGCTATGACAAGGAAACCATCGAAAACCTCTCCGGCAGAGCGCCCTTCTTCCGCTGGGTATTCCGGCTGAGCGAAAAAACCTTTCCCGTCTATGCCACGATGGAGGACTATGCGCTCGCGAAGGTCAAGGCAATTCGGGAAAACGGTATCTCATACTATGTTCGCGGCAAGGACGGCTTTTCAGAGGAGTTTTTCGACACCGTGGAGGACGTGCGCGTGAAGAAGCTTTCCTGCCTCGGGGAACTCTCAGATTTTGCCCCCGACGGGACGCTGGAGCTGTGGTGCTTTATTCCGGAGACAAAACCGACCAATCAGGCAGGCAATGAGATCATGCTTGTCGGCGGGCAGAATCTCTCGGACGACGGTTACTATTCCGATGGCTATCACACCTATCTTGTCATGCTCCGCAAGGACGATGGCTACCATACGCTCAGAAGCTTTCACTCGAATGATGGTTATGAGGTGGGGCGCTATCCGACCGTAGAAGCGTATCTGCACGACGCTTACTGCGATGTTATGGGATTTCTGAGACCGTACAGTCTGATTGAGAGCCTCTTTCGATACACGGATGGATATGGCAACGAAGTGTCAGATGATGGCATTCTGATGCGCGGCGACGGCTGGTACTTCTATCTGCCGAGCGGCGATGCATGGATAAGGGGCGGCATACATGATCTCTGGTACTCTGCCTACAGCACGGAATCGACCATTACCGTCAATGCTTTTGACACTACGGTGGAAGAGACAGCCGCATCCCTCATCAGTGACGGCTGGACGAAGGAAACGAGCGGTGCTCTGACAGTCTATCGGCGCTGCTGTCCGTCGCTCCCGCAGAGTTTGATTCCGTCCTTCGATGCGTACGAGAGTGTCTATCTCTATGAGCGTCCCGAGGGCGGGCATTACGAGGTGCTGACCGTCTGGTATGACCTTGCCGATGAGGTGAACGAGTGGGGCTGGAGTCCGAAGGCACAGGTCGCGGCGGAGCGGACGCAGCTTGAAACGATGGTGCAGAGCTTCACCGTGGTGCCAGCAAGCAAAACAGATGCAGCCGTGGTATTGTCACAGCAATACATCAAGCATGCATTTTCACACGGTAATACAAGCACCCCTGAATTTTTTCATGACATTGGAAAACCGCTTAGCGCATTGAAAAGCGCGCATCCCGAAGGCGAGTGTGTTGTATGCTTAGACGGCTTCCCGGATAGTGCTGCCGCGTGTTTTGGAGAAGTAGGGGCGGAATATCTTTACTACTTTTTTGGAACACAGAGCGGCGATGCGGAAAAGGCTATGAATGAATGTGAGGATCGGCTAAAATGCGCCGGTTTTGTCACCACGGCAAGCGTACTTTTCCCGGATATGGAAGCTGACCTACCCTTTGAAGATTTCTTCTCTTTGATCGGCGTCGATGGTTATGAGTACTTCTCGGGAGAAGATGTGATCACTGCGCAGGGTTGGTTACGATTCACCTATCATGGCATGGAAGTTATGGTGAACACAAACGAAGCCACTACCGGCGGCGGGTGGAAGTTCACAGGCGATAAGATCGTGAAGCGCACTGCGCCGGTGTCTATTGTAGACCTGGGAATATTAAATACCAATCAAGATTTAGCTGAACCAGTTATGTTCGATTGAACTGTGCCATGAGAACACAATTTAAGTTATTAAAGCAAAAAGAACGAGGTAGATTGCAATGAAAAAAAGGACACTTGCCGTACTGCTGACCACTCTGCTGCTGATGACCACACTCACGTCTACTGCTTTTGCTGCGGACACGGTCACAGTCACGCTGCCCGCGTTTTCTGTCACGCTGAACGGTCAGACAAATGCGAACACCTACAGCAAATACCCGCTTCTGGTCTACCGGGACATCACCTATTTCCCCATGACCTACTACGACTGCCGTCTGCTGGGGTTGCGTACGGATTGGACGGCAGAGACGGGGCTCGCCATCGAGAAAAACGATGCGCCGCTCAATGAGTACACGCGCGAGGTGCAGACCACACCCAACGCCAAAACGCAGCGTGCTGAGATTGCGCGCGGCACCATCCGCGTCAACGGCGAGTTGATCGACAACGCGAGCGAGCCGTATCCCCTGCTGCTGTTCCGCGATGTGACGTATTTCCCGCTGACGTGGCGCTTCGCGGTAGAGAAGTTCGGCTGGAACTACGCCTTTGATGCAAAAAATGGTCTTGTAATCGAAAATCCGGCGGCAACCTTTGAGACAGACGAGCAATGGACCGGGGGCATCGACACCTGGGGCGGTATCATGGGCACAGATCGGATGCGCATTTTCGCTACACTGAGCAACAGAGCAAATGAGCGCGGTATCGTTGCGTTCGACAAAACGTCGAAGGCGCATCTTTCCATCTATAATATAACCGGTGCGGATATGACGATTCTGACCGACGGCACTCACTGGGAATATCAGGTCTATCGCGTACTTGGTAAGTCGGATGAGCTGGTGTACCGCAGGGCGTTCCCACTCTGCGGTGAGACGATCCCTGCTCAACACTACGCGTACTGGGATATCCCGGCAAGCTACTGGCAGCATGCCGCTGCAGGAACATATCGTGTATATATCGTTCACCCCGAGCAGTATACCTATCAGAAAGCAAGCGGAGAAATTGCGTATGAGCCTGTCGTTGGCAATGCCTATGCTCAGCAGCTTTCTGCTGAAGTTCAGGTGAAATAAAATTGCTCATGGGTTTCAAAATGAACAAATGAGCTTTTTCTAAAAATATTGATAAAATCGTGTGTTATGCCTTTCTATGCAAATGCAAAAACAGTAGAATAATGGTTGACAAATGTGTACCTGCTTGCTATACTGCAAACAGGTACACA
>R11__coassemble_9147_pt1 | contig 3434 bp, 4 predicted proteins | sample R11__metabat2_low_PE_064 | metagenome-assembled genome bin R11
TGCTTTTCTCTGGTGCGCGGTACAGGACTCGAACCTGTGACCCCATGCACGTCAAGCATGTGCTCTACCAGCTGAGCTAACCGCGCGAACCGAACAGTGGCATAATACACCACTCCAAGCGCGGTTGTCAACTGTTTTCTTCAAAATTTTCAAAAATTTTCGGAAAGCGGGAATTTACAGCTTTTGCAGCAGCTCCTGCGTGAAGCGCTCCGCGGCGGAGGAGAGCGGCACGTTGGACAGCGTACACAGATCCACCGTGCGCGGCGGAACGGCGAAGCTCGTTTTCAACTCACGGATGGCACCCGAGGCAAGTTCACCCGTGACAAACTCGCGCGTGACCGCGGCAACGCCGACGCCGATGCGGGCAAGGTCAACGAGCAGATCGTGCGCGCCGGATTCAAGGTCGGGCTTGATCGTCGTGCCGAGTTGGAGAAAGTATTTCTCCAAATGCACGCGCGAGGTTGCCTTGCGGTCGAGCAGGATCAGCGGGAACGCCGCGACCTCCGCTGCGGTATAGACGTGCTCACAATCGCAGGGGTAGTCTGCGGCGGCAACAAAGCTCGTGTGCGTTTCGATACAGGGCACGTGGAACAGCGTCTCGTCGTCCTCCGGTGTGCTGGCGAACGCAACGTCCACCTTGCCGGAGTGGAGAAGCCCCAGCACCTTGCCGCTGCGCCCGCTGATGATCTGTAGGTGGATGTTCGGATAGCGGCGGCGGAATGCTTCGAGGTGCGGCAGCAGGAAGTACCGCGTGACCGTGTCGCTCGCGCCGATGGTCAGGCTGCCGGTCTGCAGGGCGCGCGCCTGCGCGAGCTTGTCCTCGCCCGCTTCCAAAAGTCCCATCGCGCTGCGCACATAGTCAAAGAGCAGCCGCCCGTCCTCCGTCAGCGCGACGCCGCGCGGCGTGCGCAGGAAAAGCCGCGTCTGCAGCGCATCCTCCAACTGCCGCACGGATTGGCTCACCGCCGACTGCGAGATGAACAAATTTTGCGCTGCTCTTGAAAAATTGCCCGTTTCCGCAACTTCACGAAACACGCGGTACAGCTCCAGCTTAATCGCCATAGCATCCTCCATAATTTTTGCTTATGATAACCATTAAAAAATGATACTTTACTTATGATTACAGTGCCATTATAATGGGGATGCTGTGAAAAAGCAAGCGGTCATGACCGCAAACGATATTTTGTTACAATCAAAGGAGAAACGCCATGAGAACGATCGGTACTGTTGTACGCGGCGTGCGCGCCCCCATCATCCGCGAGGGAGACAACATCGCGGAGATCACCGCCAATTCCGTCATCGAAGCGTGGAACGAAGCCGGCATCACGCCGCACGACCGCGACATCGTCGCCGTGACCGAGTCCGTCGTCGCCCGCGCGCAGGGCAACTACGCGACCGTCGAGCAGATCGCAAAGGACGTGCGCGCAAAGACCGGCGGCGGCACCGTCGGCATCGCATTCCCGATCCTCAGCCGCAACCGTTTCTCCGTTTTGCTGCGCGGCATGGCGATGGGCTGCAAGAAAGTCGTGCTGCTGCTCTCCTATCCCTCCGACGAGGTCGGCAACCATCTGGTCGACTGGGATCTGCTCGACGAGAAGGGCATCAATCCGTACTCCGATGTGCTGACGCTTGAGCAGTTCCGCGCAAACTTCGGCCACATTCTGCACCCCTTTACGGGCGTGGACTACGTCGATTTCTATTCCGAGATCATCACCGCTGCAGGCGCCGAGGTCGAGGTCATTTTCGGCAACCGCGTTACGACGCTGCTCGACTACACCGATGCCGTCATCACCTGCGACATTCACACCCGCGCGCGCAGCAAGCGCCTTTTGAAGAACGCGGGCGCCCGCGTGGTGCTCGGCATGGACGATATTCTCACCGCCTCTGTCGATGGCGGCGGCTACAATGCCGACTTCGGTCTGCTCGGCTCCAACAAGGCGACCGAGGACACGATCAAGCTCTTCCCGCGCGACTGCATGACGGTCGCCGCCGACATCAGCGAGCGGTTGAGCAAGGCATCCGGCAGAAAGATCGAAGCCATGGTCTACGGCGACGGCGCATTCAAGGACCCCGTCGGCAAGATCTGGGAGCTGGCGGACCCCGTTGTTTCCCCCGGCTACACGAGCGGTCTCATCGGCACGCCCAACGAGCTCAAGCTCAAGTACCTCGCGGACAACGATTTCAGCGACCTCAAGGGCGAGGCGCTCAAGAAGGCTATCGAGGAGCGCATCCGCGCCAAGGGCAGCGAGAGCCTCGTGGGTAACATGGCGTCTCAGGGCACCACGCCGCGCCGCCTGACCGACCTGATCGGCTCGCTGTGCGACCTGACCTCCGGCTCCGGCGACAAGGGCACGCCCATCGTCTATATCCAGGGCTACTTCGACAACTACACCAACGAATAAAGCAGAGAGAACTGCCAGGGGCACATCCGTATAAGGGCGTTTTTCAAAATACGAAAACCTGCCGAAAGAGAAAATCAGATTTCTCTTCGGCGGGTAATTTTTTATTCAAAAAACTGCAAATTGTATTTTAAAAGAATTTCTCGCACAGAGATACGAATTCATTCCCGTTGCTCATCAAGGCCGGATGGCTGCCGTGTTCAAAAATATGGACCGCACAGTTATTTACTTCGGAACTGATTTTGGAAAACAGCTTTTCATAGTGACCTGCGGGAAACATTTCGTCCTCTGCACTGCCGGTCAGCAATAGTTTCGGTTGAAGTGAAGAAAGCGGACGGTGAAAGAAGCTTCCGACTTTTTCGGCATGACTGACCACGGCCTCCGTATCAGCATCAACGACCTGCTCCCAATCCACACCGTGCATCTCTTTGAGCATCAGGCGAAAGCCTTCCATCTGTTTGGCGTAGCTGCGTCCGGCGCGAATTTGCTCGGTAATGGAGGCATCGGCTTGTATTCCCTCAAAACTATCCGCCGCAACCGCGTTTCCAACGCAGGATAATCCAACGCCAGATTCAGCGCGGCCAACGCGCCCCCGCTGCAGCCGATCACATTGACTTTGCGCAATCCTAGATGCTTCAGAAGTGCCGCTGCCTGCTCACTCCAGCTATACCACAGATCTGTCGGCCATTTCGCCAATCGCTCAGACTGCCCGCAGCCGAGAAAATCCATACGGATAACTGCATTCTTTTCCAAAAACAGTGGGACGATCGGATCAAACATTTTACTTGAGGCAGTGTTTCTATGCAGCAGCAGAAGCGGTTTTCCGGTTCCTGCTATCGTGTAAAATAATCTTTTATTTTCAAAATCAAAATAGCTCATTATGCGGCTCCTCCATCGGACTGTCATGAAATGGCAGTGCTCTTTTTATACGCGAGTTAGTGTTATGTTAACCTTTCGGTACATCACGCATGGAGAGCGAAATGCGGTGCTTCTTTTCATCAACTTCAAGAACGATGACCTTGACGATATCGCCGA
>R11__coassemble_9672_pt1 | contig 3299 bp, 3 predicted proteins | sample R11__metabat2_low_PE_064 | metagenome-assembled genome bin R11
CCTGCATCAATGTGCGCCATGATGCCGATATTTCTTGTTTTCTCCAGAGTAACTTTTCTCGGCATACTTTGCTCCTTGCCTTACCAGCGGAAGTGGGCGAATGCCTTGTTGGATTCAGCCATCTTATGGGTATCTTCGCGCTTCTTCACGGCGCTGCCGGTGTTGTTGGCAGCATCCATGATCTCACCTGCCAGACGCTCGGCCATGGTGCGCTCACCACGGGCACGGGCATAGGCCGTCAGCCAACGCAGACCCAGGGTCTGACGACGGGCGGGACGGACTTCCATAGGAACCTGATAGGTGGCACCGCCGACACGGCGGGACTTGGTTTCCAGGCTCGGCATGATATTTTCCATAGCCTGAGTAAAAACATCGAGGGGTTCGTTGCCGGTCTTTTCCTTGATCATATCAAAGGCACCGTACACGACCTTCTGAGCAACACCTTTCTTGCCGTCGAGCATGATGCTGTTGACAAGCTTGGTTACCAGAATGCTATTGTACATAGGATCGGGCAAAACTTCTCTTTTGGGAACATTACCTCTTCTGGGCACTTTGCTTCCCTCCTTCTTAAAATTATAGAAATCATAGGTACTCGCGATTGGGGCTTTCCCCCATCGTGTTTCGGCCTGCCAAAGAGGTGAATGATCTACAGTAAATATATATCAAACCTTTTCGGCAAAGCTCAATTAACTTGCAGCTCTTACTTCTGCTTGGGGCGCTTGGCACCGTACTTGGAGCGAGCCTGCATACGGCCCTGCACGCCCTGAGCGTCCAGAGTGCCGCGGATGATGTGGTAACGCACACCGGGGAGGTCCTTAACACGACCGCCGCGGATCATGACCACAGAGTGCTCCTGCAGGGAATGACCGACGCCGGGAATGTAAGCGGTGACCTCGTAGCCGTTGGTGAGGCGAACACGCGCGATCTTACGAAGTGCGGAGTTCGGCTTCTTAGGAGTGGCGGTACGAACGGCGGTGCAAACACCACGCTTCTGAGGGGAAGCCAGATCGGTTTCCTTGTTCTTCAGAGTGTTCAGACCGTACTGCAGAGCCGGAGAGTTGGACTTGTAAGTCGCCTGCTGTCTGCCCTTGCGAACCAGCTGGTTAAAAGTAGGCATTCTTTGTTTTTCTCCTTTCTTGAATGATGTTTTATTTTTTACAGGATATCGGTAAAATATCCCGAAAAAACCGAATTGAGGAACTCAGTCGTTGAGTAGCGCGATCACACTCGCGCCCACGGCGATGCCCGCCGCGAGACCAAGCTCACGCATCGTCGCGTCCTTTTCGACGGGGATGCTTTTCTCGGCACAGAGTGCTTCGAGATTTGCAAGCACCATGGGGTCGGCGTCGCAGGCAAAAAACACCTTGCGCACCCTGCCCTCGCGCAGCGCCCGACCGGACTGCTTGATGCCGACGACCTTATGGCACGAAGCAATTTCGGACAACACGGCGCAGCCTCCTCACGGCATGACAAATTCCGCGGGGCATACCCACGCAAAGTGGAATTATAGCATAGGGTACGCAAGCCGTCAAGCATTTCCCATGGACAAATTTTCAAAATTTTACTGTTTTTTCGTGCTTTCGCTGTGCTTTTTGTCAAAAACCGCGCACATACCGAAAAGCGACGGCATACGCCGTCGCTTTTCGGTTAAAAATGTCCGTTTACTGCGCCGCCTGCGGGTATTTGACCGTCGGCTTAAGGTCGCCCGCGAGCGGACAGGTGTGCCCTGTTCCGTTGGGCGAGGTGTATTGGATCCACTGCCCCACGATGCTAAACTTCTTTGCTTCACCGGTCAGCAGTTCCGTTTCGCCGGTGATGAGGTCAACGCGGCAGACGCGCGTGACGGAGGGAGTCCCGTCAAACGGCGCGTCAAGGTGCGTGCCGAGCAGATACACGGCGTCATCAGTGAAGTACATTGCACCGTTGCGCATACTGCTCCTATAGTCACCCTCAGCGGTATACGTCCAGCCGTAGAGGATCTCCGCGGAGCCGAAGGCACTCCAGTTCTTGCCGCCGTCGCGGGAGATACGCAGATTGCCGCGCTCCGGCGGGACAAAATTGCTGATGCTCACCCAAAGGTCGCCCTGCGTGCTCGTGCTTGAATTGACGGGCATCTCGACGTAGCTGCCATCGTCAAAAAATCGTATCGTCACATCGCTGCCGGTCGTTGCCCCGCCGATGTGGTAGGTGAGCGTCGCATAGTCGTCACGCAGCGAAAGCGTCGGATATACAAATTCGTCCGTCATGTAGTTGATGGGCAACTCATAGAGCTTTTCGACCTTGCCGACGCTGTTTTCGCGGCAGATCCAGCCGTCCGTGGAGGCAAACCACGTCCAGCCGTGCAGCAGCATGGAAACCGGCTTGCCGTCGATCTCCAGAACGCGGCTCTGCGTTCCTGCGGCGCTGCCCGCCTTTTCCGGCAGCAGCGGCGCGGGATAGGGCGTATCGTTAAAGGCGTAGGGCACAAAGTCCAAAAGGCGGTAGGTAAAGCGTTTTTCCGCCATCTCCGCCACGCCGTGCGTCGTGCTGTATCCGAGCACGAATTCGTCTGCGTTCGCGTCGTAATACTCGGCGGAGCTGTTCACGCCCCAGTTGTTATAGTCCGGGAGCGTGGAATAAACGGAGTCGTAGAAGCCCCGCTCGACCGCGCCGTCCTTGAGCCGGTAGACGAACACGCGCTGCGCACCGTCCGCGCCGTACTGACAGTTACAGACAAGCTCCGTCACGCCGTCGCCGTCGAGATCGACCACATGATCGACGATGGTGTAGCCGAAGCTCCCGCCGATGGGGGTGTAGCCGCCGACCACGGCGGGAACGTAGTATTTGCGCGTGATAAAATTCGCGCCGTCGGTCGTTTCGGAGTAGAAGCCCGACAAGCCCATGATATCGTCAAAAGCGACGGTGCGCGTGCCGCGGTTCTCCCCGAGGACGCTGCGGACGTTCTCCTCCGTGCAGTCGTACCATGTCACGTCGGGACGGGCTTCAAAGGCATCGATGCGCTCGTCGAATTCCTCCTGCGTCACGTTGGCGATTCCGTCGGAGGCACTCCCGCCGACACCAAATTCGTCGTAGTCGATCAACATCTCCGCGCCATCGAAGCGAATGCGGGTGATCGCCGCATCATCCGCGCCGCCGGAGCCGAGCATCGAGCCGTCGCGCTTGAGTGAGGTCATTTCGCGGTAGTTGAGCTCATGGCCGCACACGCCGCCGTAATACAGATGCATCACGATGTAGCCGCGGTAGTCGCTGCGGCGGTAGACGACCTCCGCCGTGCCGTCGCGGTCGAGATCGACCACGGC
>R11__coassemble_10624_pt1 | contig 3061 bp, 2 predicted proteins | sample R11__metabat2_low_PE_064 | metagenome-assembled genome bin R11
TGGGACACAGGAGAGTGGGAGAGCAATAAAAGCATCCCAACTTCAACAGCAAAAAAGTTGATGTTCCTCATTCAAGGAGCCCTGTCCCTCGTTCAAAAGCTATAATCATGTGGTGGAACATCTTGATATATGCTCCACCACTATTTATATCATCGACCAAAAATTACAGTCACCCTGCCGGCGATTTCTGCTCATCAAAACGGCAAAGTGACTGTATTTTTCCTGCTAACTCACATGGACCGTGTCTGCTATCCCTTGCGATGCAAGGGATTAAAGCTGTCCGGGTTAGGGATAGTCTCGACTGGAAGGGCATCAGCGCAGACGAGATCACAAAGCGCGTGACGGGCAAGGTGCAGTGCGGCAGCATCATCCTCTTCCACAACGCCGGCGAGCACACGCCCGAGGCGCTGCCCGCAATTCTTGACTACCTGCTCGGCGAGGGCTACACGCTTGTGCCGATCTCGGAGATTCTGCTCACGGGCGAAACCTACATGGATCACACGGGAAAACAGTGCCGCGGCGCGGCGAGCACAACTTAAAAAGCGGAAGCGGGCGTATTGGAAAGATACGCCCGCTTCTGCTGTTAGTTTTTTGAAAAGTTTTGTCTCTCACCGAAAATTCTCTGCGGCATACCTCGCCAGTTCCTCGCGGAAATCGGGGTGTGCGACGGCGATCATCGCCTCAGCACGCTCGCGCAGAGAAAGTCCCGAGAGCTTCGCAACACCGTACTCGGTGGCGACGTACTGGATCATCGTGCGCGGCGCGGACACCGTCGCCCCGCCCGGGATAAACGGCAGGATGTTGCTCTTGCGCTCGCCGTCCTTCGTCACGCGTGAGGAGTTGATGCAGATGAAGCCCTTGCCGCCCTTGGAGCGGAACGCGCCCTCAAGAAAGTCCATCTGTCCGCCGATGCCCGAAAGCTGACGGGTGCCGGCGGATTCGGCATTTTCCTGCCCCATGAGGTCAAGCTGCACGCCACCGTTGATGCTGATAACGTTTTTCATCGTACCGATGCGCTGTGGATCGTGGACGTAGTCGAGGTCGCCGGGGTGGAACAAGTCAGGATTTTCGCGCAGCCAGTCGTACAGCTCGTTCGAACCCATCGCAAGATTCCATGTGGAGCGGCCCGTGTCGAACTCCTTGCGGGCGTTCGTGAGCTTGCCTGCCTTATAGAGCGTGAGGAACGCGTCGCTGATCGTGCCTGTGTGGCAGCCGAGATCCTTGAGGTCGGAATTTGCGATCATGCTCGCCACCGTGAACGGCACGCCGCCCACGCCGAGCGACAGCACGGCGCCGTCGGGAATTTCGGCGACGACCAGCTCGGCGATCTTTTTGTCGATCTCCGATGCTTCCTTGTAAGAGCGCGTCGGCAGAGGCTCGTGCTCGCCTTCGACGACGTAGTCCGCCTCGCTGAGGTGTACGCGGTTGGAGCCGTCCACGCCGAAGAGGGTGGGGTAGTGCTCGTTGATCTCAAAGATGACGGTCTTGGCGTTTTCGAAGATGACGCGCCAGGTGTAGTTGGAGATGCCGAGGCCGCAATAGCCGTCCTTATCCGGCTTGGAAACGGGGACGCACGCAACGTCCACGCGGATGTGGCTGCGGTAGAGCTCCGGCATGAGGCGCAGCGCGACGGGCATGAAGCTGACGAGCCCGCGGGACTGGAGCTTGCGCTCGTAGTCGCCGATGTGCCAGCTATAATAGTGGAAGGACTCCTGCTCGGGGTCGCACTCCACGGCCTCGATGCGCGGACGGATCACGAGACCGCCGCGGATCTTGACGTCTTTGATCTCGCCCTTGCGCGCGGCAAGCGCCTTGTCCATCAGCTCGGGGAAGCCCGCGCCAAAGCCGTAATCCACCCAATCGCCGGACTTGACCGCCTGCGCGGCGACCTCCGGCGTGACAAATTTCGTTTGATATGTGTTCATGGTACCACCTTCGAGAAATTCTGCTCCTTATCGAAGTAGTAGTCGCGGAAGTTGTGATACTGCGCGGCGTAGTAGCGGCAGAGCCGATAGAGCCGCATGGGGGAAAGATCGCCCTTGCAGAAGAGAGTATGCGTCGCCTTGCAGGACTTGATCTCGTCGCGCAGCTCCGGATTTTTGACATACTGGTCGAGGATGCCCTGCGGTACGTTGAGCCACAGCGCGGTATTCTGATTGTAAACGCAGTCGTCACGATTGCCATACACAACGTCGTCCACCAGCAGCTTCATCATGTTGATGCCCGCCGCGCGGCAGAAATAGCTGCTGCGCCCGAGCCGCGGATTGATCTCAAAGAGGACATAGCGCCCCGTGCGGCGGTCGTACTTCATGTCAATGTTGGAAAAGCCGACGTAGCCGAGCGCCTCGAGGAATGCTTGCATTTTATCGTACAACGCCTGATCGCCGCGCGAGAGGATGGCGGCGTAGTTTCCAACGGACTTGGGGTCGTAGTATTCCAACACCGGCTGACCGAGACACATCGCGCGCACGCTTCCGTCGAGATCGGAATAGCTGTTGAGCACGCGCATCGCGTCGTCGCCGCCTGGAATGAATTCCTGAATGATGAGCTTGCCGGCGTAGCCCGATGCGTCCATCGCCCCGACCATTTTGAGATATTCCTCACGCGTATTGAAAAAAAACACCTTTTTCTGCCCCTCGAAGTGGCAGCGGAGATACTCAAGCGCGTTACTGTTTTCCGGCTTGACGACGATGGGGAAATCGAACGGCAGATCGTAGATGGCGGCAGCGCGCTCGTTTTTGCCGCACACGACGGTTTTGGGATAGTCGAGACCGTATTGCTCACACAGGGCATAGAAGCGGTCTTTGGTGTCAAAGGTTTCCAGCAGGCTTTCGGGGATAAAGCGGTTGGCAATCAGCCCCGCAAAGCGGTCGTAGTGGCGGCAGAGCAGTCCTGTGTAGTAGTCCGAGCAGGGGATGACGAGCAGCTTGCCGTACTCCTTTGCACACTTCTCAAGAACGGCGAACAGCGCGTCGGGAAACACGTCCTCGCGCTCAAAATTCTCGATGATGCGGCAGAGAAACAGATGCGAGTGCCGCGTGGGGACAAGCTGCTGCGTGCA
>R11__coassemble_10771_pt1 | contig 3026 bp, 2 predicted proteins | sample R11__metabat2_low_PE_064 | metagenome-assembled genome bin R11
ATCCGTGCGATATACGGCAATGTCCTCCTCCGCGAGCCGCCAAAGCGCGGCATCGTGCGGGTGACCGTATGTATTGCCGTACCCCACGCTGATGACGCCGAGCTCCGGCGTGAGAGATTGCAGGAACTCACCGCTTGTTGATTTGCGCGAGCCGTGGTGCCCGACCACAAGCAGCTCGATGTCCGGCATATCGTAGGTACCCAGCAGCACCTCTTCCGTGGCGCTGTCCATGTCGCCGGGCAGCAGCGCGTCGAACGTGCCGGCGGTGCACAGCACCGTCAGCCCCTCCTCGTTCGTGCTGCCCTTTCCCAGCGGCGGATAGACGGTCATCACCGCGTCGCCGAGGGACAGCTCCTCGACCTGCGAGGCATAGAGTATGTTGATGTGGTACTTCGTCGCAAGCTGCAAAATGGCGTCTTTTTGGTACGTTTCATCCTCCACGTTCGGCAGTACCAGCGTGTCGACGCCGACGCGCGAGAGAAGCGTCCGCACACCGTTGACGTGGTCGGCATGGTAGTGCGAAAGCACGAGATAATCGAGGCGGCTCGTCCCCGCGCTCTGCAAATAATCTGCCGCCACGTCGCCCGCGGAGCGCTCGCCGCTCGTGCTGCCGCAGTCCACAAGCGCTGTCTTGCCCTGTGAGCGCAGCACCACGCTCTGCCCCTGCCCCACGTCAAGTGCGATGACGTGCAGCGAGCCCGTCGCAAACGGCAGCGTACCGAGATACACGGTCAGCGCGAGCGTCACGGCGGCAAGCCCACCGGCGAACCAATAGCGGTACTTCCCTCTCCGCGCGAGATAACACGCGGCAAACAGCGCATAGGCGTAGATGAGCCAATATTTGAGGTAGTCGTTCGAGAAGTACAGCGCGTGGTAAGGGAGCTTTGCGAGGTACTTCGCAGCCGTTAGGATAGCGATTGCGCCCCAGTGCGGCAGATGCGCCAGAAGCGCCGCCATGGGCAGCGATACGAAGCCGAGCGCGGTACAGGCAAGTCCCGCGCCGAACACCGCACTCGCCAGCGTCAGACACAGAAGATTGCTGACCGGCGAGATCAGCACGAGGGAGTTGAAATAGTACGCGCTCAGCGGAATCGTGAACACCAGCGCGCCCGCTGTCGCGGAAAACGACGCGAGGACAAAGCGCAGGGCTTTATTCTTAGTTTTGATGTGCGCGTAGAGCTTCGGCGTTAGCCACAAAATGCCAAGCATCGCGCCGAACGACAGCTGTAAACTGATGCTCGCCGCCGCGAACGGGTTTCGCAGCAAAATCAAAAACAGCCCGAATGAAAGCGCCGTCGGCGCGTCGCTCTCGCGGTCAAAGAGAGGCGCGAGCAGAACGAAAATGAGCATCACGCACGCGCGCACGACGGACGGCGAAGCGCCGACCATAAGCGCGTAGAAAATCAGCACGGGAATGGCAATCGCCGAGAGGAGCTTTTGCCGATGCTTCCCGATGAGAAACGACAAAAGTGAGAGCAGGAACGCACAGTGCAGCCCCGACACGGCGGTGATGTGGTAGACGCCCGCCTCGCTTAAATATTCGCCGTCCTCTACTGTAAAACCGGAACGATCTCCCAATAGAATTGCGCGCATAAATGGCTCCGTCCGCTCGGGGAAGATTTCAGCAAGCACCGCCTTTGTCCGCCGCGCCAGAAGCTGCGGCAGGTATCGGATAGCGCTCCCCGCCGCGTCAAGATACGTTTCCTCCCCGCGGTTGTAGAGCAGGAGGAAGTCGCCCTTGGAGGTAAAGGTCGTGATGTCGGTCTCGCGCACCGTTGCGGCGTCGTTGCAGTAAACGGAAACCGTCAACCGCTGTCCCGGCTCAACTGTCAAGAGGTTTTCCTTGCCATAGTAAACGGCATTTCCGTGCAGTCCGCGCTCTAAAATACGCACTTCCGCCTTTGCGCCGTAGTCCGTCGGCACGGCGTAGTCACACACCTCAAGCGTCAGCGTCTCCATGCTGCCGGCAAGCGCCTGATTCGGCTTCTGCACAAACGACACATACGCCGCGTTGTACACGAGCGAAAGCGCCAGCGCCGCCGTGATGAGCGCAAACCGACGCCGCGTTTTGCCCCGCAGCACGAGCAGGCACACGACAAAAAGCGCGCCAAGTCCTGCCGCGAGCGGCATCAGCCACGCAGTCGGCAGACCGTACTGCGCGGCAAAAATACCCGCGGCAAAGGCAAAGCAAAAGGTTGCGAGCGTTCTCATCTGGTGCACGGATCGTCGCTCAGACCGAGCAGATAGTCCGTACTGACGCGGTAATACTCCGCGAGCTTGATGACCGCCCACACAGGGATTTCCCGCACGCCTTTTTCATAGCGCCAATAGACATTTCGATTCAAATTCAGATATTCCGCAATCTCGATCTGCGACTTGTCGTGATCGACGCGCAAATCTTCAAGCCGTTGAAAGTGCATAAAATCACCTCGCATTTATGCTACCATTTGGTAACATTACGAGGTAAATCTTCACCCGTTCGGCTTCACTTTAGTATAACAGTTTTTTGCAATCTTGCAAACTTTTTTCTACAAAAAAAAGAAACCGTCCGCAGACGGTTTCTTTTTCATTTGATCTCAGCCCGGAGGCCAGGTCATATCGCGGCCGGAGAGGACGTGGAAGTGCAGATGCGCGACGCTCTGCCCCGCCTGCTCGCCGATGTTGGACACGACGCGGTAGCTCTCGATGCCCTTTTCTTTGGTCACCTTGGCGATGACCTCGAAAATGTGCGCGACGACGGCGCTGTTATCCTCGTTGACGAGCGCAACGGAGGCAATATGCTCCTTCGGGACGACGAGAAAATGCACGGGCGCCTGCGGGTCAATGTCGTAAAAGGCGTAGCACAGCTCGTCCTCATAGACCTTGCTGCTCGGAATCTCGCCCGCAGCGATGGCGCAGAACAAACAATCGTTCTTCATAGGGTTGCTCCTTTCCAAAATATCACTTCGGTATCAGCCGAGAACTTTCTCCACGAACGGCGCGACGGCCTTGAGCGCGTCGCCGACCTTGCTCTTGTCGCTGCCGCC
>R11__coassemble_11524_pt1 | contig 2867 bp, 5 predicted proteins | sample R11__metabat2_low_PE_064 | metagenome-assembled genome bin R11
AGTCCAACACCGTGGTCGAGGCGATCGGAGCCGCCCGCGCGGACGTGGCGGCGGGCATCACGAACGACTTCCCGCGCTGCCTGCAGAACGTCCACGCCGACACGACAGGTTCCGGCGACAAGCAGAACTATAAATATCCGCATTCCTACCCGAACCATTGGGTCTCGCAGCAATACCTGCCCGATGCGCTGCGCGATAAAACGTACTATCACTACGGCGACAACAAGAACGAGCAGGCCGCCGCACAGTACTGGGAGAAAATTAAAGGAAAAGGTTGAAACGGGTTTCAACCTTTCATCAAAAATGCCGTTTTTCTCGCCGCTCACGCGGCAACCGAAAAACATGGCGATTATGACCATTCCTTTGATGGTCATTTTGTGTCTTGAAACGCAGTGAAAAGGAATGGTCATAAATATGATGGATTTAAGACTGGGCGACAGGGTCGAGATGAAAAAGCCGCACCCCTGCGGCGAAAAGGTGTTCACGATCACCCGCGTCGGTATGGACATCAAGCTCAAATGCACGCTCTGCGGGCACGAGGTAATGCTCCCGCGCAGCAAGGCGGAAAAGGGCATTAAGAAAATGTTGGAAAGGGAGGAGTCCAATGAGTAAAAAAGCGCGAATCTTGGCGATCATTTTGGTCGTTATCATGATCTTATCGTTTGTCAGCTCGCTTATTATGCCGTTTATTTAAGATAGTGCACCAAATACCCCGCGTTCTTTTTGAACGCGGGGTGTTTTTTCGCGCTTATCCGTCCTCGGACTTGCCTATAATGAGGGCTGGGAGGATGAGGGAATGATCGTCTATTGGGACTCGGTGCTGCTCTTTAATTTTTTGACGGATTATCTGCTGCTGTTCTGCACAATGCGGCTTAGCGGTTTTGCTATAAAGCGATTGCGCCTTACACTTGCAGCGCTGCTCGGCGCGGTCTACGCTGTTGTGCAGCTTACATTTCCGCGCAGCGTTTTCTGCCTTTTGGCAGTGCTTTCGCTGATGGGGGCGCAGGCGTTTTTCGGCACGGGGCGCGCACTGAAGCTGACGCTTCTGTTTGCGGCGCTATCCTGCGCCCTCGGCGGGGCGGCGCTGCTTCTTGGACAGCTTTCCGGCTCTCTTGAGCGTCTTGCGCGGGGATTGGTGCTTGCCGAGCTGCCGTGGGGCGTGTTTCTCGCCGCCGCGGTGGTGTGCTATCTCATTTTAGGCATTGTGTTTCGCTATGGCGCACGGTACACAGGCGAGGAGCTTACGCAGGTGACGCTCACCTACCGCGGAAAAAGCACTACGCTCACGCTCCTGCGCGACACGGGGAACACGCTCACCGACGAGCAGACGGGCGCGGGCATCCCAGTCGTGAGCGAACACGCAATTTGCGAACTGTTAAGCAAAGAAGAGATTCTTCAGTTACCATGCGTACCGTACCGCAGTGTTGGTACGCAGGAGGGGGTTCTGCCGGTCTTTCGCTGCGACGACCTGCGGTGCGACGGCGTATCCCTCGGTGAGCGTCTCGTGGCGGTGTCGCCGAACGTCCTCGGCGCGGGGTACGTGGGACTGTGGTGTGAGGGAAGCGAAGGAGGAAAGAATGTTCAAAAAGCTTTGGCATAGACTGCGGTTTTGGCTCATCGACCATGGGCTGATTGCGCAGAAAACGGTTTTTTACATCGGTGGCAGTGATTCGCTTCCGCCGCCGCTCGAGCGCGAGGAGGAGGCGCAGCTCATCGCACGCATGGACAGCGGTGACCCCACCGTGCGACAGACACTCATTGAGCACAATCTGCGGCTGGTTGCCTATATTGCGCGGCGGTTTGAAAATACGGGCATCAACATCGAGGACCTCATTTCTATCGGCACGATCGGGCTTATCAAATCCATCAACACCTATCGCAGCGACCGAAATATCAAACTCGCGACTTATGCCTCGCGCTGCATCGAAAATGAAATACTGATGCATCTGCGCAAGACCGCCTCGCAAAAGGCGGAGGTCAGCTTTAACGAGCCGCTCAACACCGACTGGGATGGCAACGAGCTGCTACTCTCCGACATTCTCGGCACGGAGGACGACACCATCCAGCGCCCGCTGGAGGACGACGTGGATCGTCAGCTTTTGTCTCGTGCACTTGCGCGACTGAATGAGCGCGAGCGAAGGATCATCACGCTGCGCTTCGGTCTCGGCGGCGGGGAGGAAAAGACGCAGAAGGAGGTCGCGGACATTATGGGCATTTCGCAGAGCTACATCTCGCGGCTGGAAAAGCGTATCATCGCGCATTTAAAGAAAGAAATCATCAAAATGAGTTGACAAATGCACGCAAAACGGGTATGATTTGCGTCGGAAAAGCGAAGAAGAGGAAGAGTATTCGCACCTGGATGCAAAGAGAGGGAACGGTTGGTGTAAGTTCCCGTGAAGGGTGCGCGGAAGTCGCCTCGGAGCTGCCGGAGCAAAGGCAAAGCCGATTAAGCCGGACGGGAACTCCCGTTACAGAGTCACGAGTGTCCGCGGTTTCGCGGGAATTCAGGTGGTAACACGGACGCAAGTTCGCCCTGAGCATTTTGCTCGGGGCGATTTTTTTGTTGCAAAAAGGGGAAATTTGATGGAATTTCATTTTACGACGGTCTATGACCGCGCGTGTATGACCGCGATGGCAAGAGCGCTGCGCAAAACGGTGCGGCGCAAGCACAGCCGCCGGACAAATCTGTTCGGCTATCTGCTCATCGCGTTCGTTCTCCTTCTGTGGCTGCCGATCATCAACGGACGCAGGAACGCCGATTTCGGCGATATTATATCGCTCATCGTGATCGTTGTGATGGCGGTTGTTTTATGGAAAGCCTGCAAATAAAAAGTCAAGCCCCAAAGAGGACTTGACGAAAGAAAAAT
>R11__coassemble_11794_pt1 | contig 2809 bp, 3 predicted proteins | sample R11__metabat2_low_PE_064 | metagenome-assembled genome bin R11
GCATTCCCGTCATCGCCAACGGCGACGTGTTTTCCGCCGAGGACGCGGTGCGGATACTCAAGTTCACCGGCGCGGATATGGCGATGATCGGGCGCGGCTCGTTCGGAAATCCCTGGATCTTTCAGCAGGCGAAGGCTGCACTCGCGGGAGAGGAGATCCCCGCGCTGCCACCGCTGAGTGAGCGGATCGACGTTGCCGTGCGGCAGATTGAGCTGTCTGCGCAGTACCGCGACGAGCGTGTGGCGGTGCTGGAGGCGCGGCATCATATGTGCTGGTACTTAAAGGGCGTGAGCCATGCCAATTATTATAAGGAACAAATTGTGCAAATGAACACGCTGGAGGATGTCCGGCGCGTGGCGAAGGGAATCAAACGGGATTTGAAGTAAAAAACTATGAACGAACAGGAATTGATCCTGCGTATGCAGGAGGGGGACGAGGCGGCGTTTGAAACGCTCCTTCGTCTCTACGAGAAAAAAGTATATACGCTCTGCCGCCGGATGTGCCCGAGCGATGAGGACGCGCAGGAGGCGGCGCAGGATACGTTTTTAGCGCTGTGGCGCTCGGCAAAGAGCTTCCGCGGCGACGCGAGCCTTTCGACGTGGCTCTACCGGCTTGCCACCAACGCCTGCATTGATTTGCTGCGGCGCAATCAGCGCGGCGGGGAGCGCGTGTCGCTCGACGACGAGGAAACGACGCTTGAATTGGTGGACGCCGCGCCCCTGCCGGAGCAGGCGCTTGAGCGCAAGGAGACGCAGCGGCTTCTCCGCGAGGGGCTTGCCGCACTGCCGGAGGACTACCGCGCGGTGCTGCTGCTGCGCGAGACGGAGGGACTTTCCTACGCCGAGATCGCCGACGCGATGCACATGGAGCTCGGCACGGTCAAGTCGCGCATCAGCCGGGGACGTGTGCTGCTGCGAAATTATTTGACCGCGAGCGGGAACTTTTTTCAATCGGGTTCGTCAAAAGTAACAGAATGTAACCGAGAGGAGATGAGCGCCAAATGAAATGCTGCGAAAAGTATGTCCCCGCGCTCTCTGCCTTAGTTGACGGAGAACTGAGCGACACCGAACGCGCCGAAGTCCTTGCGCACCTTGAAACGTGCGAGCCCTGCCGCGAATTTTTCGCGGAGCTGACGGCGATGCACGATGCCCTGGGCGAGCTGGAGGAATACGACGCGCCCGAGGGCTTTGCAGACGGCGTGATGGCGCGAGTGCACGAAGCGCCCGCAGCGAAAAAGCGCACACCGCGCACCGCGTGGCTGTCCCTCGCCGCGTGTGCGGCAATCGTGATCTTCGCGGTCAGCGGGCCTCTGCGCGAGGCGAAGTTTGCAAACGACAGCGCGGCGCCGGAGGCTGCGATGCTGATGGGAGCGGCGGTCGCGCCGGAGGCGGAGGAGTGCGCCGAAGAGGAGTATGAGGACAACTACGCCTCCGTGCAGAACGCGCCGATGACGATGATGACGTGCGACAGCGCGGCGGAAAACGACGTCCTGACGGGCGCGGGCGATTACAAGGAGAACATAGCCGAAGCAAACGGCATCGGGCAGGAAGCGGACGGGCTCGATGCGCCCGCGGAGCTGCCGCGCTCTGTCGTGTTCGTCTACGGCGCGGCGCGTGAGGATTACCTGATCGAGCTGGCAACGAGCTTCGACTACTACGCCGACGGGACGGTCGCGGGCTACGACCTGCCCGTGGGGCAGCTCGACGAATTCCTCGCCCTGCTCGACGCGGACGGACTGACCTATGACAGCTCGGTTGCGAAGCAGGCGACCACGTTTTGCGTTCAGTACGAGGAGGAATAAGGTTGAAACAGGTTTCAACCTTATTCCTTAAAAATGCCGTTTTTCTCGCCGCTCACGCGGCAACCGAAAAACATGGCGCGTATGGCCATTCCTTGGATGGCTGCTTTGCGCCTGAAGAAAGCGACAGAAAGGAATGGTCATACCACAATGGATAACGCTTCCCTCGGCATCATCGGCGGAGCGGATGGCCCGACCGCCATTTTCGTCACAGGCAGTATGACGCGCGCGATTCTCGCGCCCATGCTCGAATGTGCTGTGCAGATGCTCCTTTTGTACGTTCTGTTTTATCGCAGGGGTAAGGCAAAGCCGGCGTGCTGCGTGCTCTCGGTGCTCAGCATCATCGCCGCCGACCAAATGGCAAAGCTCGCAACGCTCTCGCTGAACCTCGGCGAAACGGCGGATTTTCTGCCGCCGCTTTTGCGGCTGCGGCGCGTGCATAACTACGGCGCGGCGTGGTCGAGCCTCTCGGGTGCGCGGTGGCTCCTCATCGCGGCGACGGCGATCGGCATGGCGGCGCTCGCGTGGCTGCTTATCAAGATCGTGTGCCATCCGCTGGGCGTGTGGGCGCTGACCATGGTCATCGGCGGCGGCGTGGGCAACCTCATCGACCGCATCTTCCGCGGCTACGTTGTGGATATGTTCGACGTGATGCTGTTTAATTATCCCGTGTTCAACGTGGCGGACTGCTTCGTGGTGGTCGGCACGATCATGGGACTTGTTTACTACCTCAAATACTACGCGGAAAGCGACGCGAAGAATTGGGAGAAGAAGGATGGAGCCGATTCTGCTCAGGACAACTGAAGAAGCGCGCGGCAAACGGCTTGACGCTTACCTTGCGGATGCGCTTGACGATCTGACGCGCTCGGCGGCGGCGAACCTCATCGAAACGGGCGCGGTGATCGTCAACGGAAAAACCGCGGCGAAGAGCTACAAGATCGCGGGCGGCGAAACGGTGGAGGTGACGCTCCCCGAGCCGGAGCCCATCGACGCCGTGCCGCAGAATATCCC
>R11__coassemble_12717_pt1 | contig 2654 bp, 4 predicted proteins | sample R11__metabat2_low_PE_064 | metagenome-assembled genome bin R11
CCAATTCAGTGAGCTGTCCGACCTGCAAATACTCTCTGCCGAGGCGGGACATATCCTTGACGATAAGCGTTTCCACCTGACCGTTTTCAATGAGTTCCATCACCTTTTGCCAGCCGGGACGGTTGAAGTTGGTGCCGGTGTAACCGTCGTCATAGAGGAAAAGTGCGTTTGTGAAGCCCTTATCCTGTGCGTACTTTTCGAGCAGAAGTTTTTGATTTTGTATGCTGTTTGAGTCATCACTCTTGTTGGTTTTATGAGCGTCCTCCTGACTGAGTCGCCCATACAAGATCGTGTATAGTTCCTTACTTGCCATTTGCTCTCCTTTCTTTTGGCAAGCGGTACGGCACGACAAACATACCGCATCGCCTGCCAAATGTCTACTCTTAAATCGAACCTTTTTCGATGTCTTTATCGATGATGCGGAGCATCTGCTGCGTGGATGTCTTCGCTTTCTCTGCGTTTGGAAAGACGGATCGAATCAAAAACACCCGATCTCCCACGAGCATTTCGCGCTGCAGCTCCGTTCCGTTTTCCGTTTCCCAATAGGTCGTGTCGCGGTAGACGGGCATGATCGTATCGCCGTCTCGGCGACCGACGGCGCTCTCCGGATGGTATCCGCCGAGGATACCGGTCTCCAAATACTCTTTGAATTCGTTCATTGTAAGTTCTCCTTAGACGATTAAAACATGGTCTGCTGCCAGGTCTGTTCTTCTTCGTGATCGTCCTCTTTGTGACCGAGGGCGATCTTTTTGCGGCGTTCTTTTGCCAGAGTTTTTCTGTCTGTGATCGCGTGCTTCGTGGTGCTGTCGCTTATGTAAGAGGGATCGGACTGCTCAAGCCTCTTCCCAAGAAGAACCAGATCAGAAGCAATGTCAGAGGGATTAGTACCAGCACCACAACCGTCGGTCCATCCGGGTGCGGCAGATACAGTCTGGGCAGTCTGAGCCTCGGCAAACGCTTCCGTTCTTTCTGCTTCCCAGCCTGTTCGATCATCGTCCGGAGCTGCTCCACGCTCCGCATCAGCTTCCGTACATCGTCCGCCGACGCCCTCATACCGATGCTCGATTGCATCGTATCCAGCTTGTAAAGGATCGACTCCTGCGTCTGAATGAACTGATTGGCGAACTCCTCCGGCATCGTATTCTCGATAATAATCTGCGGCATTGGGGCTTGTACCGGCGTCGGCATATTGAGCTTTTTCAATTCTTCCTGCGATAATTTCTTCCCGTATTCTGAATTCATGTTCCATCCTCGCTTTCAGATATTTCCTGTTGTGCAGCTTTTCGTCGCGGACTTTCCTGCCGCTGGGATGGGTATAGGTGATGTTTTTACGCCCGTTTTCCCAGCGCACACCGTACCCAAGCTGCTTCATGTTTTCGATAAACTCCTTCTTCGTTCTGCTGCGGCGCATACAGAGATCGACCGCATTGATGACTTGAAACTTCCAGCTCTCGCCCTTGACCGCCGAGCGATACTCCCGACTGTCCATTCCGCTGCCGTGTTTTGGTGCGTTCTTCAGAACAGAGAGGCCGTATGTCATGCACAGATCGTCCGAAATCTTTCGTAGTTTGAACAGCGTATCCGGCCCCTGTCGCAGCATCTTCCCGCTCTCATAGCAGACGGCGTTGACGATGAAATGCGTATGGATATGCTCACGATCCACGTGCGTTGTGAAGAGTACCTCGCTCTCCGGCCACGCCCTTGCCGCGAATTCCCCGGCGATTTCATGCGCAAGCTCCGGCGTGATATGCTCCTGTGGAGAGAAGGATTGCGTGTAATGATAGAACCAAACGGGGCTTTGCTTGTGATGCATCTCCCGCGTAGCAGTGAACTCCTGATACGCAAACTGCGGCGTACAGTGGATGCCGCTGACGAACTTCTTTGCCGCTGTTTTGTCATCGCGCCCGACGTATTGCATCACACGATGCAGTGCAGATTTGTTCTGCGCCTTGTAGGGAATAAAACTGACCGTCGCCATCAGCGCTTCTCCTGTTCCATCAGTGCCGAGAGCCGGTCATAGATTTCGCTGAGAGTTCTCATAGCCGAGGTGAGATTGACCTCCGTGACGTGTCCCTCGTTTGCCAGCACCGTCAGGTGATTTAAGTTTCGTCCGATGCCCTTAAGCTCGTGGGTGAACTCCCTGAGTCCGTCGATCACGGTGACCTTGTGCCGCATGGCGGCGGCGCGGACAAAGGCGCTGGGCGTCATCTGCGCTCTTTCAGCACGGGCGCAGATGCTGTCATATTGCTCCGGCGTGAGCCGGATGGTTAATCGGATATCCTTGTTCATGCGTACCTCCAAAAAGAATAGGGGTTTGGGCTTAGCCCATTCGTGCCCGGTGCTTCCGGGCGCTCGCCTGCGACCGACAACGTCGGACGAAGGCTCTGCTTGCCCCTCGTCGGCACGGACTTCATATCCTCGTCCCGCCGCAAGCGGCAGGTCTCGGTCATTCCGTCGCGCCTCCTCTCCAAATCGAACCCGCTGCGCTGGGCTTCGATTTGGGTGGGGACGCGGTTTATGCTCATGCGGGGGTTACCTCGGCTGTGGCAGAACAATCGCACACAGGGACGCAAGTGCCGCAAGGAACGCATGTTTTGGCAGCCGTGTTTTCTGCGTCACTTACGTCACTTGCGTCACGATACGTCACGGAAAGA
>R11__coassemble_13107_pt1 | contig 2597 bp, 3 predicted proteins | sample R11__metabat2_low_PE_064 | metagenome-assembled genome bin R11
TGCCGTTTCATCGGGGAAACCGCCGCCGCGCAGCTCGTCAATACAGCCGAGATAGCCGACCTCATGAGCGTCCTCGCTCATGTCGTGATACAGATACCAAAGAGATTCCGCGATCTGCTGGCGCTCATGGCTTTCGGCTTCCGCAAGCTCCACGTTGGTGGCAAAGGAACCGCCATCCAGCATTTCACCGATACGCTTTGCGGCATCCTCCCACGGAACGATCTGTGCAGACTGCGTATAGCGGGCAGCATTGCCACGGGCAAAGTGTATACCGTCCTCGGCGTACCACGCGGAAATATCCCCGTGATCGGTATGGAGACCGAAACCGCCGTGATACTGCGTTTGCAGGAACGCCGCAAGCTCGTCTGTGCTTCTGCCCTTGGCATATTCTGCAACGATGTTCATGCGGCTGTTATCGGTATTGCTCCCGCTTCGGAGCATTTGGTCAATATCGTCCTGGGCAAAGGAAAAAGCGAAGGGCGTATCGGGTACGCTCTCCGCTTCGGTAATCCTCTGCATTTGTTCGGCTTCTGTCGGGAACAGGGTGAGCTGTTCGGCAGGAGCCGGGGTATCGAAAAAGTTTAGCTGAAGATCAGGTCGTGCAGAATCGTTTCTTCCGCCTGTGCCTTGCAGTTGTTCATCAGCCCCACCCACGTCATCGGGTCGCTCTGTTTCAGGGCTTCCGTCACGCCCGCTGCTTTCATCAGCTCCGGCATCATCAGCTCCAGTCGGCTGTTCGCCGCCCTGTCGATCTCCCGCAGGTGCGGGTACAGGGTCTCGGACAGGATCATCTGATTCCACAGGATCGGGCGATGCTCCTGCAAGTATTTCTTCCGCATCCTCCCGTACTTGCCGAGAGGCTCCGTCGTCTGTTCGGACAGGCTCAGTTCGGGAATCTGCACTTCGCCGATGGTCTTGTACGTCAGTTCGCTCATTGGTAACGCTCCTTTCACGCTCATAGTTTTTGATGGTGACTTCAATGGTTCGCAGCACCTTTTCGCTGGCTTCGCTGATCGAGGTGCCCAGCGCGGCAATGGTTGCCGGGGTGTTGAAATCAAAGACATTCAGAAAATCCTCATGGTCAAAGTAGTCCTCCGGGGACAGTCCGCAGCGGGACATAAGGGTGTATGCCACGCTGACGGACGCCGCATTTTTGAAGGCAACTCCGACGTTATATATATCATATTCTTCGAGGAAGGAATCTGCAAGGATGCCGCAGATGTCGCGCTGGTGATCTTCCCAATACTCGCTTGCGAGCCGGGAAGCGATGTGTTCAAGCTGATTGGCAAGACCTTCACTGCCGCTGACTTCAAAGCGGCGTTCCAATGCCGCAGAAACAGCGTCCGCGTGTTCGTCACGGTATTCCCAAAGGAAAGGACGGCGAGATCGCTCATCGCCGCCCGTGTCCGCTACGTCAAAGACGTATTTGATTTTGGGGTTATCGCCGGAAGTGTCCAGAAGCGCAATGCCCTTGGAGCCGCGCCGCACATAACGGCGCATCTGCGTATTCCAAAGGTCATAGTCCGCGCAGGCGGTGGCGTCCGGGCGCTGGGCAAAGATCATAAGCTGCTCGTTGTACGGGTACTTATATAACCTTGCCGCCGTTTCCAAAAACGCCGTCCAGGACTGAAAACTGCCGGTGATCTGCTTTGCCGTGTGGTCTGCCATCTGCGAATAAAACTGTACTTTACTCGGCATCGGCGTCCTCCATTTCATCAAAGTCCGGGAACAGATCGAGGGCTTCGTATTCCTCATCGGTGATCTTCTCCAGCTTTTCAATCGCAGAGTTGGTCAGATCGTTCAGCTCGGTTTCATCGACGGAAAGGTATTTCATCATATCTTTCAGCGTCACGATAGTACCTTTCCGAACGGCGCTGTCGTAAATACTGATGAGGGTCAGTTCGTCTTTGGTAAATTCCATGATTATCTCTCCCTTTCTGCGCTGTGCTTCGGCGCGGTCTTTTTGTGTTCCTGCGGCGGCAGGCTTTTGAGCTTGTCAAGGACGGAGGTTTTTTTCTCCGCTTTGACGGCATTGGCAAGGTCAAGCAGAGAAATGGACTGACCGGCTTTGACCTGTGCTTCCAGCTCGGCAACCGTGGGCTGTTTCTGCCCATTGTTGATGATGCCGTCGATCATGCCGTAATCATCCTCCATCGCCATTTCAGCGGCTTTCAGATAATTTTCCGGTCTGAAAGCGGGAAGCTCTTTGAAACCGATGTTGTCGCAGTAATGATAGGATACATCCGGCCCGCGCTTGATCGCAACGATGTCGCTGACGGACAGGCTGTGACCGGTGAAATCTGCGGGACGCTGGATATTGAACTGCTGATACGCCTGCTCCAGCACTTCGCCCTTGGAGCCGCCGTCATAGAGGGGCTGTGTGTAAACCGCCTTGTAGTTGTCGGCATCGGGGGCATCCTGCAAGCGGTCAAATCCGGCAAACCACAGAGCTGCCGGGGCGGTTTCTTTGAGCTGGTAGATCAGAATACCGTCCTCCGGGTTCTGCATGAACCGCTTTTCCACGTCGCGGAGCGGAATGTCCGCTTTGATCGCGTCCCAATCCTCACGGGTGATACCGAAAAGCCCGTCGTGTTCGA
>R11__coassemble_13788_pt1 | contig 2494 bp, 3 predicted proteins | sample R11__metabat2_low_PE_064 | metagenome-assembled genome bin R11
AGGAGAAACACCATGGGTAACGAAATCAAACTCACCAAGCTCGCCTCCTGCGCGGGCTGCGGCGCGAAGGTCGGCGCGGGGATGCTCGCGCAGCTGCTCGACGGTATCAAGGTGCATCACGACCCCAACCTCCTCGTCGGATTCGACAAGAGCGACGATGCAAGCGTCTATAAAATCTCCGACGAGCTGGCGCTGGTGCAGACGGTGGACTTCTTCCCACCCATTGCCGACGATCCCTACACATTCGGCGCGATCGCCGCGACGAATGCGCTCTCCGACGTGTACGCCATGGGCGGTGAGCCGAAGCTCGCGCTCAACATCATGGCGATCCCCGAGGATATGCCGAAAGAGGCCGTGCATGAGCTGCTGCGCGGCGGCTACGACAAGATTTACGAAGCGGGAGCGCTCATCACCGGCGGCCACAGCATTTTCGATCCCGAGCCGAAGTACGGCCTCGCCGTCACCGGATTTGTCCGCCCCGACAAGATGCTCACCAACAGCGCCGCCAAGCCCGGCGACGTGCTGTTTCTCACCAAGGCGATCGGCATTGGCATCCTCACGACGGCTGCCAAGGCGGATATGATCGACGACGACCTCCGCAAGCGCATGGAGCAGCAGATGATGACGCTCAACAAGTCCGCACGCGACGTGATGGTCAAGTACAACGTCCACGCCTGCACGGACGTGACGGGCTTCGCCCTGCTCGGCCACCTGAGCGAAATGGCGACCGGCAGCGACGTGGAGATCACCGTCAACGTTGACGGCGTCGACCTCATTCCCGAAGCGCTCGAATTCGCGCGCATGGGCATCCTGCCCGCAGGTATGTACCGCAACCGCGCCTACGCCGAGCAGTACGTGGACGCGGGCGACGTCGAGCTTGCCGTGCAGGATATGCTCTACGACCCGCAGACCTCCGGCGGTCTTTTGATCGCCGTCGATCCCGCGGACGCGGACGCCATGTTCGAAGAGCTCAAAGCCGCTGTGCCCTCGGCGCAGCGCATCGGCACCGTAGATAAGTATCACGGCGGCGCACGGATTTACCTCCGCTAAGGAGGTATCTTTGTCCGTAAACGGCACCTGCCGTTTATGCATCGTGGTACTTTCTAAAATATCAAGAAATGTTATAGGAGTGTGTGAAAATGACGAAGAAAATCAACTTATTGGTCGTGCTGACGGGCGTTATCGTCGGTGCGGCAGCGGTCGTGCTCACCAAGCTGGGCAACCCCGCCAACATGGGCTTCTGCATTGCCTGCTTCCTGCGCGACATTGCAGGTGCTACGAAGCTCCACAGTGCTGCCGTCGTGCAGTACGTCCGTCCCGAGATCATCGGTCTCGTGCTCGGCTCCACCATCATGGCGTTTGCTACCGGTGAATTCAAGGCGCGCGCCGGTTCCTCCCCCGCCACCCGCTTCATTCTCGGCGCGTTCGTGATGATCGGCGCTCTGGTGTTCCTGGGCTGCCCGCTTCGTATGGTCATCCGTATGGGCGGCGGCGATCTCAACGCCTTTGTCGGTCTCGCCGGCTTCTTCATCGGCATCCTCATCGGCATCTTCTTCCTCAAGAAGGGCTTCACCCTCAAGCGCAGCTATGAAGTCGCCAAGAGCGAGGGCTTCGCGCTCCCGCTGACGATGATCGGTCTGCTCGTTCTCTTCCTCGCAGTTCCCACGCTGTTCATGTTCTCCGAAAGCGGCCCGGGCAGCAAGCATGCCCCCGTGCTCGTCTCCCTCATCATCGCCCTCGTTGTCGGTGCTCTCGCGCAGAAATCCCGCCTCTGCATGGTCGGCGGCATGCGTGACGCCGTGATGTTCAAGGACTTCAACCTTCTCTCCGGCTTTGTCGCCATCTTTGTGACGGTGCTGCTCGGCAACGTCGTCCTCGGCAACTTCCACGGCTTCTCCACCTATCTCCAGCCCATCGCTCACGCAAGCCAGCTCTGGAACCTCCTCGGCATGGTGCTCGTCGGCTGGGGCAGCGTGCTGCTCGGCGGCTGCCCGCTGCGTCAGCTCATTCTCGCCGGTGAGGGCAACGGCGACTCCGCCGTGACCGTGCTCGGCATGATCGTCGGCGCGGCGTTCGCTCACAACTTCGGCCTCGCCGGCTCCGCCGCCGCGCTCAAGGACGAGGTCTACTCCGCCGGCGGCATCGGTGTGAACGGCAAGGTCGCCGTTATCATCGGTTTCGCCGTGCTCGCGCTCATTTCCGTTCTCAACACCTTCGCCAAGAAGGACAACAAGTAAAGGAGACTACATAAAATGATCGATGCAAGAGGACTTTCCTGCCCGATGCCCGTCGTCATGGTGCAGAATGAAGTGAAGAAGAACACCCCCGCCGAGCTTTCGGTGATCGTGGACAATCAGGTGGCGGTGGAGAACATCACCCGCTACGCAAGCCTGCAGAAGTACGCCGTGACCGTTGCGGAAAACGCCGGCGAATTCACCCTGACGCTCAAAAAGTAAGCAAAGAAAAAAGACGCCTTTCGGCGTCTTTTTTCTTT
>R11__coassemble_16345_pt1 | contig 2192 bp, 1 predicted proteins | sample R11__metabat2_low_PE_064 | metagenome-assembled genome bin R11
AAAGAAGTACGGCAGCGCGCCGAAAAGCGACAGCGCGATCCAGCACAGGGCGACGCAGACAAAACCGTCGCGCGTCTGAAGGCGCGGCCTGTCCGCTTTCGGAAGGAGCCGCAGCGGAAGTCCCGCCGCGAGGCACGCGGCGATGGCGTCGACAAAGGCGTACACGTCGGCACTGCGGGAGGTGAGCGACACGAGCAGAGGACAGAGCATACACGCCGCCTCGATGCACAGGATCGTGCCGATGATTTTTACGATCAGCTTTCGGTTCATAGCGGTTAACTCTCCAAAATCTCGTTGAGATCGTGCAGGAAGAGCGATTTTGCCACGACGATCACGCGGTCAAGCGCACGGATCTGAGAATTGCCGCGCGGGATAGACACCTTGCCGTCGTGGATGATGGCGGCGATCAGCAGTCCCTTTTTGAAGTGCAGGTCGCGCAGCGGCGTATCGAGGAAGTGCGTGGCAGCCGTCGCGGTGAATTCCACCGCCTCCACCGAGCCGCCGAGCAGGCGGTGCAGCCCCTCCACGGCGCTGCCCTGGGAGTTCGCGAGCGAGCGGACGTAGCTGGAAATGTAGTTGGCGGTGATGTTCTTGGGGGAGATGACGGCGTCGATGCCGGTGCGGCGGACAATGTCGATATAATTCGGGTGCGACATCTTGGGCAGCACCTTTTTCACGCCCGTGCGCTGCGCCGTGAGCGCCATGAGCAGATTCACCTCGTCCTGCCCCGTGAGCGAGACGAACGCGTCGCAGTTGAAGATGTCCTCGCTCTCAATGACCTCCTGATCCGTGCCGTCGCCGTGGATGATCGACGCTTTTGGCAGCTTTTCGGCAAGCGTGAGGCACTTTTCCTCGTTCTGCTCCACGATCGTCACGTGTGCGCCCGTGCTCTCGAGCGCCCAGGCGAGATAGAGCGCGATGCGCCCGCCGCCGAGGATGGACACGCGGCGCATCGGGGCGACGCTGCGCCCCATGCCGCGCAGCAGACGCATCGTTTCTGTGGGCGTGCCGATGGCCCAGGCACGGTCGCCGACCTGCGCGACAAAGCTGCCGTTCGGGATAAAGACCTCGTCGCCGCGGCTGACGGCGCAAAGGAGCATATCGTTGGGATTTTTGCGGTTATAGTCGAGCAGCGTCCGACCGGCGAGTCCGTCGCTTTCTTCGACCTGAAAGCCGATGAGCTCGACGAGACCGCGGGCGAAGCTCTCCACGCTGAACGCGGCGGGAACGCGCAGAATGCGCGCGATCTCCTGCGCGCTGGCGTATTCGGGGTTGATGATCATGTTGAGTCCCACCTCGCGGCGGAGGATGGGCGCGTCGCGGAAGTATTCGGGGTTGCGCACGCGGGCGATGGTGTGCTTGGCACCGAGCTTCTTCGCCATCAGGCAGCAGACAAGGTTGACCTCGTCATCCTCGGAGACGGCGATGACAAGATCGGCCTCGCGCGCACCCGCGTGCAGCAGTACGCTGACGCTCGCACCGTTGCCCTCGACACACATCACGTCGAGCGAGCCTTCGGCGCGGGAGAGTACGGCGGCGCTGCTGTCCACGAGCGTGATATCGTGATCCTCGCTCGTCATCTGTTCGGCGATGGCAAAGCCGACCTTGCCGACGCCCACAATGATAATTTTCATGGCATTCTCCTAAGAATTTTCTTTCAGTTCCAAAAGTACGCTGTTGAATTCCGCGCCCATGATGAGCATGACGGACGCGAGGTACAGCCACAGCAGCAGCACGATGATCGCACCGATGGAGCCGTAGATCACGTTGTAGCGCGCGGCGGACTCGACGTAGAGGGAGAAGAGCAGCGAGAGCGCCACCCACGTCACGAGCGACAAAAGTGCGCCCGGCCAGATGCGGTTGATGCGCCTCTTTTCCTGTGCGAGACCGTAGAGAAACGCGATGACGAAAAACAGCACCGCGCCGAGCAGCACGAAACGAAGATCCACCCACAGCGACAGAAGTGACTCCGCCTGCGGGACATAGCGCGAAACAAAGGCGAGGAAGCGGTCACCGAGCACGGCGGCAGCGGCGGAGAGGACGAGGACAAAGATAAAGCACACCGTGTAGAGCAGGAGCTTGCACTGATAGCGCAGAAAATGCGTCGGCTTTCCCATGCCGTACGCCTTGCGCACGGAGAGCATCAGCGCGTTTGCCGCGCGGTAGGGGAAATAGACGGAAAAGACGAGCGA
>R11__coassemble_20183_pt1 | contig 1881 bp, 1 predicted proteins | sample R11__metabat2_low_PE_064 | metagenome-assembled genome bin R11
GCCATGCGCCGCGCACGATCAGAACGAGCGCCAAAAGCAGCGCAATCCAGATGAGCAGCGCCAGCCAGTTGTATGCGAACCAAATCGCAATATCCTCGAGCAGCTCACCCGCGTCCTCGATGCCCTCGGAGAATGCATTGGACAGCTTTTCGCCGAACGTCTTGGGGGCATCCTCGGTGTTGGAGAGGCGATAGACCTCGTTCAAATTGAGGCACACCGTCGCGTAGTCTACAAGCGAGTCATACGAGCGCAGCGTACCGCTCAAATAGTCAATCTGATACTCCGTGTCGCTGATGGCGCTCTCGATGGTGATGATATCCGCCATGTTGTCGGCATCCTTCAAAAGCTCCTGGAGCCGCGCGAGCTTGATCTGCGCGGTGTCAAGCCGCGCCTTGGTGTCGTAATAGCTCTCGCTGATGTCCTCGGCAGAGCTGGTGGAGTAGGTCACGTGGCACAGCTCGCCCACGCCCGTGCAAAAACTCTCAAACTTTGCCGCGGGCACGCGCACGGTGTAGTACGCGCTGCGGTAACTGGAGGAGTAGGTAGACACGTCCTTCTGCTCGACCCAGCCGCCGACCTCCGTAATCAGGCGGTCGATGTCCTCGTTCGCCTTTTCAAATTCCAGCGTTTGCAGTTCGAGCGTCGCGCGGTAGATTTTCTTGACGCCGTTCTGCTGGGCGGTCGTCTGCGCGGCGGTCTGCGCCAGTCCGCCGCCTGCCATCTTGTACTCGCCGCCATCCCAGCCCATTTCCGCTTCTTCCGCCGCCATCGGCGCTTCCATCGGCGTCGAATAGGACTCCGTCGCCGCCATGTCCGCGGCTTGCTTCATCCCGTTGGCGCTTGCGCCGCAGGCGGTAATACTCAACGTCATAACAAGAGTAATTAATACGGTTAGTAATCTTTTCATCTTCGTTTCTCCAATCTTCTTTTTGGGGACTTGCTTATCCTATTTGACGCAAATGCTTTGAAAAAGTTCCGCTTTTCGCCGTTTTTTAATCCAATTCGTCCAAAGTTTTCGCAAAGCTGTCCATGCATTTGGCAAGGAAATAGTCAAGCTCCGGCAGCTTCATCGCGTCGAGCGCGGCGCGCGTCTGCTCCGCTGCCTTTTTGAATTCCATGTTGCCCGCCTTGAGCTCCTCCACGCACTTGATGTACGCCGCGAGCTTGTCTGCCGCCTTGACGAGCACGCGCACGGTCTCGTCCGTGTTTTGCAGCAGCGGCACATAGTCCGCGCGAATGTCGCCCGGCAGCATGGACAAAAGTTTTTCCTCCGCCACGCGCTCGACCTTGCGGTAGGACTCTTTGATCTCGGGGTTGTAGTATTTAATCGGCGTGGGCATATCACCGGTCAGGATCTCCGTCGCGTCGTGATAGAGCGCAACGACCGCGACGCGGTCAGCGTTGACGCTGCCGCCGTACACGCGGTTGCGAATGACGGCAAGCGCGTGCGCGAGCACCGCGACCATGTGGCTGTGCTCGGAGATATTTTCCTCCTCCGTGTTGCGCATCAGCGCCCAGCGCTTGACGCAGCGCATACGCGAGATATAGGCAAAAAAATGGTTTCCCATGGTTATTCCTCCAATGTGCCGCAGAGCGTTTCACCCTCCGCGGCGGTGATCTTCACGCGGCGCACCTGATTGTGCAGTCCGCTCTCCTCCACGCGCACCTCCATATAGTTCGGCGCGTGGCCGACGCTGTGGCCGTCCTTATCCTGTTCGAACAGCACCGCGAACGTCCTGCCGATACATCGCTCCATATAGGCGCGGTGCATCATTTCGGCAACTTTCGACGCCTGCGCCGCTCGCTCCTCGCGCACCGCCATTTCAATCTGCTTCATTTCGGCGGCTTTCGTGCCGGGGCGGATGGAGTACGGGAACACGT
>R11__coassemble_23300_pt1 | contig 1695 bp, 1 predicted proteins | sample R11__metabat2_low_PE_064 | metagenome-assembled genome bin R11
GCAGAGGCTGAAAATCAGGGCGGTGCCTAAGAGAAGTGATAAAAAGCGCTTCATATCGGGTCCTCCTTCTTGTTATGCAGGGCAGCAGGATGCTTACCTTGCTATTGCTGATGCCAAGTCAACGCGAAACGATGAGCAAATCGATACCATGCAGGTTGAGATAACTATAACGCATAATTTACTTAAAGTAAACGATTATTTGTTTTTAAGAAATTATATTTTATACAGATTGTTGGTAGCATAGTCGATGAGGTGAGATTATGCGAACGGACTACCCCGAGAAATACATGACATTAGGATTGAAGATTGCCTATTACCGAAAAAAAGCAGGATATACACAGGAAGCTTTTGCGGAGAAGATTGGCCGCAGCGTGAATTTCCTTGCACAAGTTGAAGGCACAGGGACCGTCCGCGGGGTGTCTCTTGAAACACTTTTTAGAATCGCTGAATGCCTCAACATTCCGGCAGCGAAGTTATTAGAAGACGATTGAAATCAATTATTCTGCGTATCAAAGCTTTTCCCTATAACGACAATTAAGAAACCGCCTGAAATCATTTTGATTTCAGGCGGTTTCTTTAGGTAGATGATTGATTCAGATAAACAACAAATCCGAACCTGTTCCCTTTCGAGAAAAAGTTCGGATAATGTTGCAGTGGTGGAGGCGGTGAACCAGATTAGATAGTTACTTTTGCGGAACTAAGTGTTTTTCAGGTCGCTGTAGCCTCTCCACAAGCCCTTCCACCGCACGTATGTACCGCTCCACAGGTATCAATGTTGTCAACAGCGGGTCACCCTCGCGGATGCGCATAGTGCGGCGGATCTCCTTGGGAATGACCACGCGCCCGAGGTCGTCTCGACGTGTCAAGAGAGAAGCAAAAAAATAATTTATAGTGGCCAAAACCCTGTAATATCAATGGTTTCGACCATTTTCTGCTGCTTTCGATAAACCGAGAAAAATGGATACCCCTCGTGTAATAATAGGAGCAAAAGACGTTTTTGCGCCATTTACGGCTCGGCAGCAAACAAATCTGGGAATGTCCATTCGATGTCGATCTGCGTGTTTGCAGAGACGATGATCCGGCTGACAGCTTCATATAGGTGTGCTTTCATCCCAGAATCGTAGTCATCCAGAATACGCGTTGCCTCTTTTGCTTCGTGTTCCTTGCCGGTTTGTGCTTGCTGAGATGACAGGTATCTTTGATACTGCTCTTCGAGGGATTTCTTTTTTTCAGTCAGGCAATTAGTCTGTGCTGTGATCTGTTCCTTGACTGCAAGAAAATCATCCCGGCTGATCTGCCCGCTTCGGTACGCCTCATACTGCTCAAGTTTCTTCTTTTGAATTTGCGCCATCTCTTTCTCAACCCGTTGAATATCTCGAAAGCAGTCCATACTATCCTTTTGCTGTTTCTGCTGCGATGCTTTTGTGGAGTGTTCAAAGAGGTTGAGTTGGATTCGGAGGGTAGCGGCAACCGTATCCTCCGCGTTGTTTCTGTTTAGACGGAGCGCCTTACAAGGGCTGTCAGAATGGAACTTTGCTGACGGGCAATAATAATACGCATCCTGACCGTTGCTTTTTTGCAGCTTCCTGCCGCAGTGCGCGCAGTAGAAAACCCGGTCAGTATGTTCTGCGGCTGTGCGTCCTTTAGTGGTACGCGTGGAAAGCATCTTATTTGCCTTGTCCCACATTTCGCGGG
>R11__coassemble_26510_pt1 | contig 1544 bp, 1 predicted proteins | sample R11__metabat2_low_PE_064 | metagenome-assembled genome bin R11
CTGCCCATGCTCTTGATCTGCACGAGCTGGTCGTAATAATCGGAGAGGGTGAAGCGGTTCTTCTTGAGCCTTTCTTCGAGCTTTTTCGCCTTTTCCTCGTCGATGGTCTGCTCCGCACGCTCGATGAACGAGAGCACGTCGCCCATGCCGAGAATACGCGACGCCATGCGGTCGGGGTGGAAGGGCTCGATCATGTCGAGCTTTTCGCCCGTGCCGATAAACTTGATGGGTTTTCCCGTCGCCGCGCGGATAGAGAGCGCCGCGCCGCCGCGGGCGTCACCGTCGAGCTTGGTGAGCACCACACCGTCGATGCCGAGTGCTTCGTCAAAGGCGGAGGCGGCGTTCACCGCGTCCTGACCGGTCATCGCGTCGACAACGAGCAGGATCTCATTCGGATGCACCGTTGCCTTGAGACGCTTGAGCTCGTCCATCAGCGCTTCGTCCACATGGAGGCGACCGGCGGTATCGAGAAACACGACGTCGTTGCCGTGGTCTTTCGCGTACTTGATCGCTTCCTCCGCGATCTGCACGGGGTCGATCTGCCCCATCTCAAAGACGGGAATGTCGAGCTGCTTGCCGACGACCTGTAACTGCGTGATGGCAGCGGGACGGTACACGTCGCACGCGGTGAGCAGCGGGCGCTTTCCCTGCTTGCGAAGATACCCTGCCAGCTTGGCGACGTTCGTCGTCTTACCGGCACCCTGAAGACCGACCATCATCACGACGGTTGGCGGATGGGAGGCGTAGGTGAGCTTCGCGTTCGCGCCGCCCATGAGCGCGGTGAGCTCTTCGTTGACGATCTTGATGACCTGCTGGGCGGGCGTCAGACTTTCCAGCACATCGGCGCCGACGGCGCGCGCGGAGACGCTTGCGACAAAGTCCTTGACGACCTTGTAGCTCACGTCTGCCTCGAGAAGTGCCAGGCGCACCTCGCGCATGGCGAGCTTGATGTCTTCCTCGCTCAATCGGCCCTTGCCGCGCAGGTTCTTGAACGTGGCATTCAGTTTTTCGCTCAGTCCCTCAAATGCCATGATTTCTCCTTTTACTCTTTCAGCGCTTCCGCCTCAGCCGTGATCGTATCGCACAGCTCGCTCAGGCGCTGGTCTTCATACAGACGGTAGTTGAGCTTGCGAATCTCCTCCGTCGCTTCCGTGATCGCCTCCACGTGGGGGACGTACTTCATAAAGCGCTTGACAAGCCCCGTCTTGTCCTCGATCTCGGTCATATACGCTTCGGCACGCACGATCACGTCGCGCACGCCCTGGCGGGAGATGCCGTAATTCTCGGCGATCTCGGAAAGGGACAGATCCTCGTCATAGTAGAGGGAATAGAACTCCTTCTGCCGCTCGGTGAGAAGCTCACCGTAAAAGTCGAAGAGCATAGTCATACGAAAGGTCTGATTTTTCACGGGTAGTTCCTCCTTGCACAGATTCCAGTGTAAAGTTGTTTTACTTTACAACAGGAATTAGTTTATCTGATTTTAGCAAAAATGTCAAGGAAAATTCGCAAGAAAAAAGTCAAAGCGCGTACAAATTTTTTTATTT